>Ga0209460_1000013_pt1 | contig 513082 bp, 344 predicted proteins | sample EBPBio132013_DNA_FD_185868 | JGI IMG/M metagenome (GOLD analysis project Ga0209460, IMG submission 185868) | Wastewater treatment Type I Accumulibacter community from EBPR Bioreactor in Madison, WI, USA - Reactor 2_5/13/2013_ DNA (SPAdes)... | ecosystem: Engineered > Bioreactor > EBPR >...
GGTCAAACCTCCAGGCGAATCAGACGGTGTGGCGACGGCAGGGGTGATTGACCCAACCGACCCCGCCAAGCAGTTTGACGCAATGTGTGACCCGAACGCGCAAAACCGCTACAACACGGCCTACCCAACCAATGCCTTGGCGGGAGCACCGCACGCAGGCCGCTGGTTCCCATCACAATTTGCCATGTTGGTTCGCAACGCCTATCCTGCAATTGCACCGTAGGTTAGTTCCAACGCTGGACTAGCCACGATAGGCAAGCGAATACTCGTTCAAGGCTCAACGATTGTTAAGATCGTTGAGCCTTGAGTTTTAAGCGGTTTCGGTTGGGCGCTCAGGTTGTTTGGCTGGCTGGATTTGGCGTTTTGGCAGCCAACGCCGTAGCACAGGTAGCCGCAGCAGGAGTAACAAGCCAATCGCAGCACCATAGGCCAACGGTTCGCGAACATCAGCTTTAACTAACCAGACATAATGTAAGATGGCTAGGCCAGCAATTACATATACCAAGCGATGCAACAGTCGCCAGCGCTTTCCGAGCCGTCGCATCCAGCCCTTGGTTGAAGTAATTGCTAGAGGAATTAGCAACAGCCAGGCAACCAGGCCGACGATCATATAGCGTTTTTCGCCAATGGCCTCACTGATAAACTCCCAATCGAAGCCATAATCCCAGCCCACGAAAATCAAGAGGTGCAGGCAAACATAGAAAAAGGCATATAAACCCAAAGGGCGGCGCAGCACCGTTACTTGTTTAAATGGTGTAAAGATTTTGATTGGTGTACACGCTAGCGATAAGACCAAGATGACCAAGGCCGTTTTGCCAGTGCGCAGGGTCGCCGCCTGAATTGGATTAACTGTCAGTTGATCGGTTAAATAATCGAAGAGCAATAACCCAAACGGCACAAGACATGCCACATGGACTAAATAGCGCAGCCAATGACGTTTGAGTTGACTCACCATGTAGCCTACCTTTAATTAATGATATTGCTATGATTTACCAGTTGTTGCTCAAAGCTGCTTCGCTTCAACCATCGAGCATGCACCCCTCGCCCGTTTTGGGCTAGTGCGAGATTAATAGTTAGCTTTCAAATCAAGATCTTTGTAGAGCGCAGCAACTTCATCGGCATAACCATTGAAGGCCAAGGTTCGCCGCCGACCAGCCTCACCGATCCGTCGTTCGGTGGCTTGCGACCAGCGTGGATGCGGCACATCGGGATTAACATTGGCATAAAATCCATATTCATCAGGTGCTGCGTTCATCCATAAACTGGTTGGTTGCTCAGCCACAAGCTCAATTTTAACGATCGATTTGATGCTTTTGAAGCCATATTTCCATGGTACTGCCAGCCGCAAGGGTGCACCATTTTGGGGCAAAATTGGCTTGCCATACACGCCAGTTGCCATCAAGGTTAAATCGTGCATGGCTTCATCGAGCCGCAAGCCCTCGACATAGGGCCATGTGTAATAGCTGCTGCTTTGGCCTGGCATTTCTTCGGGGCGCATTACCGTTTCAAAGCGCACATATTTGGCGGCGCTAGTTGGTTCAACCTGTTTCAACAAGCCAGCGAGGCTAAAACCCGTCCATGGAATGACCATCGACCAGCCTTCGACACAGCGCAATCGATATACCCGTTCTTCTTGGGTAAATTGCTTGAGCAAATCTTCGATTGCAAAGGTTTGGGGTTTGTTGACCAAGCCGCCAACTTCGACCGTCCACGGGTTGGTCGTAAAATTCTTCGAAGCATCGGCGACGGCTTCTTTGTTGGTGGTAAATTCATAAAAATTGTTGTAATTGATGATCGATTCATAGGGTGTTTGTACATCAACGCCCGCTGGCAGGTCGCTGGTTTCACTGGTTTCGCTACCACAGGCGGCTAGAACAGCGGCACTACCAACCAAGGCCGCCGCCCCCTTGATAAATTGGCGGCGTGAGTAGAACAACGCTTCGGGTGTTATCTCCGAGGAAGGAATCTTTTTCATGCTCAGCATCCTTATTAATTAACAACTACTAACCCAACCTACGTCTGGCTAGCCCAAATAGATCCAAGTTGCTGTTGTTAGTATAGCGCTGAGATATTAATAGAGTATTACAACGGGCTTACAGCTTGCGATCAATAACAATCTGTAAAACAGAATTTGGTGGCGATACAAATCCAATCGCCACCTTTAATCACGTTATTCTGCTACGACACCTTTGATTGCATTAGCATGGGCTTCGATGCTAATGTGACCATCGGCGGCAATTGGTAAACTCGCTTGCAGTTGTGCTTGAACTGTTTGTTGTTGGGTGGTCGTCATCGCCCGAATTTGCGGGCCTACACTGGGTGCGCCAGTGACAGTTTCCCAGTAATCGGCAAAATCTACAAAATTGCGCCGTACTTTAATTACCGCAGTTTCAACCTTGGTCAGGCCTGCTTGTAGCCAAAGTTCGTGCATAACGGACAGTTGCGAGGCCTCAACGCTCGGCGGACGTGGGACGCTAATGCCTGCATCGATCAAGGCTTGTTGTAACAAGAAGTAGGGAAATCCACCGCCGAACATATCCCAAGCATAGGCTGAAACGCTGCCGCCTGGAGCAACTACCCGCACCATTTCGGCCACGCCCTGAGCTGGCTCAGGCACAAAGAAAATAACCAACGGCATGACTGCCGCATGCACACTATTATCCGCCAGCGGCAAGGCCATAGCATCAGCTTCATGCAGTTCAGCAGGGTAATTGGCTAAACGTTGCCGAGCAAAAGTAATTTGAGCCGCCGATGGATCGACCCCGGTGATCATGCTTGGCTGATGGCGTTCAACCACCATTTCGGTGAACGCTCCGTTGCCACAACCAACATCAAGCCAATTTAAACCAGTTTTGGGGGCAAGCCAATCAAGGAATTTAGCACCAACCAGCTGACTCCAGATGCCCATATAGCGCTCATAGGTTGCGCCATCTTCAAAGCGAATTTGGGTATTTGCCATTATATTGAGATCCTTCCACACAATAAATCTGTGCTGGCACTATAGTAGAAGCCCTAGGTTTTTTCAACTTTCAGTAGAGGGGGCAGGGTTCAGGGGTTCGGGTTCGGGGCATTGGAATAAGCAGCCTTTGCGCTCTTCGCGTTCTTCGTGGTTTCAGCTTTCGTGTCCTGCGTGTCCTGCGATCGAACATATAATCAAATAAATCTGTGCTATGATCTGGCGCGATTGATTGAATAGAAGAGAGGATACTACCAATGCACAATCAGGTTTTGCAGGAAGCTGCTAACCAGCGTGAAAGTGCTCGTTTGTTGCAACTGCGGCTCACAGGCTTCGTTGGCCGTGAAGCCGAACAAGCGGCGATTCGCGAATTAATTGATCAAACCCATGCAACGGGTGGTTATGTGTTGGTAACGGGCGAGGCTGGTGCGGGCAAAAGCAGCCTGATCGCTCAATTAATCGTGAGCGCTGGGCTGGCCCAAACGCCCCAGCATTTTATTGCGCTGACCCCAGGTCGTGCCTATCAACTCGACGTGCTGCGCAGTATCGTTGCCCAACTCATGCTCAAACACGATCTGACGGATCGCTATTTTCCTGCCGATAGCTACCCCGCTTTACGCCTTGAATTTGGCCAGTTGTTACAAACGCTCTCAGCGCGTGGCATCAGCGAAACGATCTATCTCGATGGCTTAGATCAATTACAGCCTGAGGTGGATGGAACCCGCGATCTCAGCTTTTTGCCCTTGCAATTGCCGCCTGGCATCGTGATGGTGCTTGGCTCGCGACCTAAAGAGACGATCGCTAGTTTAGCGCTTGAACACGGGGTCGTTTATCAGGTGCCACCATTGCGCGAACAGGATGCGATTGGGCGTTGGCAGCAGGTGCAGCCGATGCTGGAGCCAGCGCGATTGCACGGTTTAGCACAATCAGTCAAAGGCAATGCCTTGTTGGTCGAGCTGGCGGCTACTGTGCTGCGCCACACTTCGACTAATGAATTGCCTGCATTACTCAACCACGCCAGCGCTGACGCGACCAATCTCTTTCGACTAAGCCTTGGGCGGATCGAACAAGCAGCGCCGCACCACTGGCAACCGCTGATTCGCTCGTTGTTGGCGGTGTTGGTGGTGACCCAAGAACCGCTTGAGCCAACGGTGTTGGCGGCGATTCTTGAACAACCGGTTGAGGCGATTGCCGAAGTGCTGCCCCTGATGGGCGATTGGGTGAGTGTTGCCGCTGATCAGCGTGTGGCCTTGCGCCATTTGTTGTTTCACGATTTTTTGCAGCACTACGAGTTTGCGGCGGCAGAACGTCGTGTGTGGCATGGACGGATGGCGCAGTGGTGCGGAGCCGCGCTTGACCAGATTTGGCAGGATAGTGCAGAACCGGTCGAACAGGCACGGCGCTGGTATGCGCGGCAGCATTACATTACCCATTTGGCTTATGCGGAACAGTGGGGAGCCTTGTGGCAGGTGATCGATGTCGGCGAGTATGGTGAGCACAAAGTGCGGTTTGAGCCAAGCACCCGCTTGTATGGTTTGGATTTGGATCGTGCCCGCGAGAGCGTGATTGCTGCTGGCCAGAGCATCGAACAACAGCTTGAACTCTTGCCGCGCTTGTGGCGCTATAGCCTGTTGCGCACCAGCCTCACGGCCCATGCTGATCGTTGGCGTGACTACCATTTTGTCATGTTGGCGATGCTTGGGCGGGTATCTGAGGCGCTAGCCCAGCTTGATATTTGTTCGAATCAAGTATCCCAAGTGCGAGTTTGGTCGCAACTATTGCCCTATCTAGAATCTGATGTACGCTGGCGAATCTTCCAGCGCATGGAGCAAACAGCCCGTAGCATCTCCGATTCGCGTCATCGCGATTATGCGTTGTATCTCGTTGCGGTCGCCTATGCCGACTATGACTTGCTGAAAATGGCCTATCCAATTGCGATTAGCCTTGGTGATAGTCGTGATGAAACGCTGGCACATTTGATTGACGTGGCGATCAAACAGCATGATTTAGCCTATGCTCAAGCCATAATCGGGTATGTTCAAGCACCAGCAGCACGGATTAAGCATGCCTTGAATGTAACCAATGCCTTGATTGAAGACGCAGAATTTGATGCAGCCAGACACGTATTGGCCGGCATTATGCCCTTGGCCCAAGCGGAGCATATTGTTGAAATTAATAGTTTGATTGCCCTGCTCGAATGGCGACTGGGTAATCAGCAACAAGCCCTAGCATTGCTGGATGAAGCCCAAACCATGAGCGCACACTTAAACCCCGATCTGCGATCCAGTGCGTGGTTGGCGGTGATTAAGAGCTATGTGCAACAGGGCGATTTGACCAAGGCCACAAGTTTGCATCGAAAAATTCAATCAGTACAAGTCTGGTGTGATCTGATCATGTTTTATCGTGATCGCGCTGAAGTAGCAATAGCGACTGAGTTGGCTATTGCTATGACCACTCCATATTTTCGTGATTCGGCTTGTTTTGCACTGGTTGAGTGGTATTGTACTCATGCTGAATTTGCAGATGCCCAACGCCTGATTGAATTAATCGGTTCCGATTGGGACAAAGTTAAAGCGTATTGTTTGCTAGCAAGCAGTTATGCTCAAAATTTGCAATTTGAACAAATGCTGGCAGTAATGCAGCTGGCACACAATACCGTCCCGCGTGAGCGGGAACATTCGATTCCAAGTTTGTTAGTCATTGCCGATACCTATGCTCGCCACAATTTGCATGAGCAAGCCCGTAGTGTGTTTGAACAAGTATTAGCACTCTTTTTGAGCGGCCAAAGGTATAATCGGGATGAACATAACCTACACTTTGTGCAAAGTACCCAGCGCTATGGCTATCTCGATCTTTGCGAGCCATTGATTCAACGCTTATTTACGCTAGGAGAGTATGGGTTTGATAATGATCTCGTTGAGCAGATTGCGAAAGTTTATGCTGAACAAGGCGAACTTGCCCAAGCAGCCCAGATTATTCAATCAATTGATCAAGATTATCAGTTTATCCAAGCAGCTCAAGGGCTGGTGTTGAGCACAACCAACCAGCAGCAATCTGCTGCTAGCGAATCGTTATTGCTTGCGGCGCGGCAACGGGTTGCCCAAATTAACCCCGATGGCCTGTCTGCACTAAAAACCCTTTGCGAGCTAGCTGATACAGCGTTGCAGCTTGGATTAACCGCCATCGCCCAAACTTTGCTGAGCGACGTTGATCAAGCTCTACTACACAAGCCACATCTCCTAAACCATCCCTTGCTCCAATATGAAGCGTGGCTGCTCAAAAGCTATCAAGCCCAACATAAACTTGCCAGTCTAGTAGAGCTTGCGCGGTTAATCGACGATCCGCAAGCCCATGATCAGCTGATTGCGGCAATTCTTGAAGCCTATCTTCAGGCTGATGATGTTAGGCAAGCCTATCAGCTGCTTCGATTATTTAATGATTTTGCGGATGTCTATGCTAAAAGTGCTTGTAAACTGGCGATCAAAGCCAGCCAACTCGGGCTAACTGAGCTGGCAACCCAAGTGCATCCTGAAGCAATCTCAGCCTGTGAGACCGTTCGAGAGTCGCATCGTCGCTTTGAGTATCTCAGAGATCTTGCGGTTGCCCAAATTAACTATGGTGATGCAGGATGTTTAGCCCGCTTGTTACAGATTTTTCGCGAGCAGGAAGCAGTATTCGGCCAGATCGATTGGTATATTGAAGCGCTTTGCGCAATTGCGGTGGCCTTTGCCGAACAATGCGATGCTGTAGCGTTTGCTGATTGGCTAAACTATGCACATAAGCGGGCTACGGCGTTTCCCACTGGCTACCAAGCGCTTGCTGAAACGTATTTTGGCTATGCTCCAGATTCGGCTATCGAGGCATTTTTGGATTCTGTTGAGCAGCTGGTTCAAATAAGCCTAGATCAGGGCTATGCAGATACTGCTCTTGAGGCGTTGGCTAAAATATATACAAGCTATGCAGCCCATGGTCATGCCGAGTTTTTGGTCAAAGCCCATCAAGCCGCAATTAGTATTCCTGATCGTGACTATCAATATGCTGCACTTGTAACCGTTGCCCAAGCGTATCTGAAGATCAAAGCCATGCCAGAGCTACAAGTGATTATTAGTGAGCTGAGCCAACTTGGCTTTGATTTTTGGATATTTCAGGATCTTACTGCAAGTTGTATTGAAGAAGGCGAGCTTTATTTGGCATACCAGTTGATTCTGTTCGATGAGCGTCATCCAGTCAAAGATGAGGTCATTTGTAACTTGATTGCCCGCTTAATCCAAGCCGATCAGCCGATAATTGCCTATCAGTTAACAAGCGAGATCTACGAGGCTGATAATCGAGCTGGCAGTTTGCAACAAATCATTCATTATTACCTTGAGCGTCAGCAAATCACTGCTGTTATCAAGATTATTCAAACCACATGGCGTGATTGCCAAAGGAGTTACGAATTGTGGCAGTTGGGGCCAATCATTGTGCCGTTGATTCCCCACTACCCGTGGCTTGGCACTGCCTTGCTCGATAGCGTGCCCTGGCTTGAACAGCAATTAGCTCGCTTGAATTAAATGAGGACTTCTATGCAACCCGATTATTATCTGCGTCGCCCACCATTGCCAAGTGAACCAGCCTTAATCGCTCAATTTGAGGCGTTGTGGGCTGAAATTGAGCGTTCGAAGACACTTCTTGATCTGACTGGGATGCTGGCTGGGCCGCGTTGGCCATTTTTGGTGTATTTGGCTGAATATAAACCAGTGCTCTTTCATGGCTCGGGCAATCCAAGTTTGAGCAAGCTTGTGCCACGGCAGGCCAACGATATTGTTGAATTTGGCAATCAGCGGGCGGTTTACGCTGCCTCTGATGGGATTTGGCCAATTTTTTATGCGATTCTGGAGCGTGAGCCGCAGGAAGTTTCGTTGTTGAATGCCTGTTTTCGTCAGGTTAAGCCTGATGGTAGTTTCGCTGATCCCCATTACTTTTTCTCGATTGACGATCAGGCTTATCTAAGCCAGCCATGGCGTACTGGCACGATTTACCTTCTGCCCCGCGAAGGCTTTGTTGCCAAGCCAACCAGCTACAAACGTGGCATGACCCTGCAAATTATGGAGTGGGCCAGTCTGCATGAGGTTGCCCCAATCGCTCGCCTCACGGTTTGCCCACAAGATTTTCCTTTTTTGAACCAGGTGCGTAGCCATAATCTAGCCCGGTTGATCGAACAAGCCAATGCCGATCCTGAAGGCTTTCCATGGCTTGAGTAAAGGTGCTGGTTTATTTGACATAATTTCACTAAACTCGACTGAGCAGCCGAATTTCACGCTCGCGCCGCAACGACCAGGCGCGGTTGCTCGCACAATCAACAATAATTAAATCGTTGGGCCTGCCGATGGCATAGTTGCTGCCATCAGGGCTAAACGCCACATTTTCGCGCGGTGTTGGCTGATAGTTCAAGGTTTCATGCACCTCCCACGTAGCAGCATCAAGCAGGCTGATGCTATTTGCGTGCCAGAGGATCGTGCCATTGGCTAAGGTTGCTGCCTGTCGAAAATAAAGTTGCGAGCTAACCCGTTGTGGTCCAACCCAACGTTGTTCGCGCAGCACTTCAAGCGTCGTGCCATCCAATTGTACTAACCCATAGGCATGGCTTTGGCCTGGGGCTAACTCAACGTCGCGATACCATGCAACTGCTAACAGGCTACCATCAGCTTGCCACCACGCCTGTTGAATTAGTCCGCGCTCAAGGGTTTTGGCGACGCTCGGTTGGAAACTGGCACTCACCAAATCGTAATGCCACAGCTCGATTGCGCTTGAATCGTGCTTGGCGGCAGCCCGCGAAACCTGTGGTCGGGCACAAAAGCTGGCCCCTCGCTCAACATTCCAGCAAACCACATGATCATTAACGTTGCGCAGCTCGCCGATTTCAAGCCGAATTTCTTCATTGGTGCTGAGTTGGTAGGCTTCAAGCATTTGCTTATAGTGTGGTCGGCGTTCAACTGCCACACCCCGTAGCACCAGCAGTTGCCGAGGATCAAAGGCTGTATCCTTCACGAAGATCATCCGTTGGGTATCTTGCCAAAACATAATATCATTGGTTAAATCCCAAATCGCATCATCGGCTATGAGCATTTCCTCGCCCAACCAGCCGATCAGGGTATAGCTCTCGCGTTTTGGCGATGTAAGGGTCAAGCGCCATTGCTGGCCTTGGCGTTGAAAAATATGAATTTGCCGACCAAATTGAGCCGCAAGCTGTTCACCACTTGGTGAAAAGCGACAGCCGCGACAATCCCAAGCCTCAAGCGTGGCAATCGCGGCTCTGGGTGCAATCTGGCTCGCTAAACCACTGGCAATTTCACGCCGAACCTGAGCCTCAAGCCATTCGCCACATTCAGAGCAGGCGAATTTCTCAGCAACTTCAACAAAGGTATGATCAGGATTGGCCGAACCAACTGGCTGCGCTTCGATCAGTTTGGGCATAAACGTTGCACCACATTCTGGGCAGGTACTACTCAACGTGCTCATCGTTGGCTCCTTGCAGCTATAAACCTAGCTACACTGCTAGATTAATTTGGTTATAACACTAAATCGATTTCAAAACTAGTAGGCCTGATTCGTTAAGCACATGCAGGATGGATTATTCCGTTTGGTAATTAACAAGGAGGCTAGGATGGCGTTTGGCGATCTGCGGCGGCAACCGAATTTGGTGCTGATTATCTCCGACCAGCAAAGTGGTAATCCGCATTGGCCTGATGGTTGGGCCGATGCCCAGCTGCCAGCAATGCGGCAATTAAAGCAAACGGGTGTAACGTTTACCAATGGTCATACCAATGCATGCACTTGCTCGCCAAGTCGAGCCACCTTGTTTACAGGGCTTTACCCCGCCCATCATGGTGTAACCGAAGTGCTCGAATTCGATAATATGAACGATTTACGCGAGAAAACCGCAACCGGAGTTAAGGAGCGGCGACAGCAAGGGTTGCGCAGTAATCTGCAAAATCTGGCTAAAATGTTGCGCACGGCAGGCTATCAGGTTGCCTACAAAGGCAAATGGCATCTGACCAAACCAGCTCAATTTAGCACCTCACTGAATCAGAAATATTGGACAGAGGCTGATCGCGAACATCTGGCCAAGTATTGGGGCTTCGATGCTTGGGGCATGCCCGATGCTGGCGATAATTTGGCGATTGCGAATATGGGCGGTGGCGATACTAATAACGATGGGCGTTTTGTGAGTGGTCATGGCAAAGCTGCCAAATATGGCGAGTTGCCCAGCGCTTTTTTAGAATCTGAAAGCATTTTGAACTGGATTGAACACTACGATTCCGAACAACCATTTTGTTTGATTGTGTCGCTGGTTAATCCCCACGATGTCTTGGCTTTTCCTGGCACTGGCACGGCAGCGGTGACGATTGATGGGCAACAAGTGCCATTATTTGAGGCAGCGGGCTACAATCGTGCCGCCTTTGCTGATTTGCCGATTGGTTTACCAGCAACTGTGAATGAATCGTTGAGTACCAAGCCCAAAGCTCAGACCGCTTTTCGTCGTTTGAGCAACGCGGGTAATGGGGTGATTGGCCCCAATGATCACGAGGCTCAACTTGGCTATTGCCGCTTTTATGCTTATCTTTGTCGCCATGTCGATCATCAAATTTTACGCGTGCTGGATGCGCTCAAACACAAAGGTTTGTACGACGATACCGTGATTGTCCGCGTCAGTGATCATGGTGATATGGCGATGGCCCATGGACGGCAACGCCAAAAAATGTACAATGTCTATCAAGAAACCTTAAATATCCCCTTTGTTATCAGCAATCCCAAGCTTTTCCCTCAGCCCGTGCAAACCAATGCCTTAGCTAGTTTGATCGATTTAATGCCAACGATCGCGACGATTGCCAATGTACCCGAACGCGAACGCTGGCAGTTTCAAGGCAATGATCTTACACCGATTTTGCATAATCAGCAGCGCGAAGTACAAGATCATCTGCATTTCACCTACGATGATTTGTATATGTATGTGCCTGGGGCTAACCATATTCGTTGTGTGGTTGAGCAATCGTGGAAATATGCGGTGTACTATGATCCATTTTCGGGGGCGCAACCAGAGTATGAGCTTTACGATTTAGCCGCTGATCGCGAGGAACGGCATAATTTGGCCTACCCCAGTGTGTTTGCCAAATTGCCACCAACCCGCCAAGCCGAGGTACAAGCGCAACGCGATCGGTTGCATGAAAAACTAACCCACGTGATGACGCAGCATGGCACAACCCCCGATATGATTATTTGGCCCAAACATTCTGGGCTTTCGCCCTTTGCCTCAACCGATCTCCCCAAACACCCCGACGACCCAAGTTGAAAAGAAACAGCCTCGCGTCAAAGCAGACGCGAGGCTGTCATCACGCTTTCAATGAAGCTTATTGTACCGCAGCATAAACGTTAATTCGGCCACACGACCAATAGGTGCCAGTGCCCGCGATTGGATCAGCGGTGGCGCAAATACGATCGCGAATTTGGGCGTTGGTGCGGTTTTGTGAGGCCAATAAGCCTGCCAAGCCTGAAACATGGGCGGTTGCAGTCGATGTACCGCTGATGGTGCTATAACCGCCATTCAGCCATGTTGAATAGATGCTTGCACCTGGTGCGGCCACTTTGACCCATGTGCCATAGCCCGATGAAGGCGTTTTAATATCGGTTTTGCCGCTAGCCGCCACGGGGAAACAGTTGGGATAGGCCGCTGGATAGGTTGGCGTACCTGAGTTGCTGCCACCAACTGCGCAGGTCAGGAATGCACCTTTATTCCAAGCATAATTAACTGCGTTTTGCAAAGTGGTTGAGGCGCTGCCACCCAAGCCTAAGTTGATGACTTTGGCTCCGTTGTTGGCGGCAAAGGTAATTCCCTGCGCCACGGCAGCCAACGTGCCACTGCCATTATTATTAAATACCCGAATTGGCATCAAGCGGCAATTGGGGCATAAGCCCGCGCCACCAGTGCTATTGTTGGTTTCGGCAGCGGCAGTGCCAGCCAAGTGCGTGCCATGACCGTTGCCATCCATGGCGTTGGTGTCGTTATCAACAAAATCGTAGCCAGCCACAATTTTAGCATCAAGATCAGGGTGGTTGGTTTGGATGCCCGTGTCTACAATCGCGATGATCACGCTGGGGCTGCCTTGGGTAATGTTCCAGCCATCATAGGCTTTGATTACTCCCCAAGCCCATTGCTGACCCAAACCTGGGTCATTCGGCGTATACAGCGGAGCGTAAATGTAGTTTGGCTCGATATATTCGATCGCTGGATTATTTTTTAGCTCGGCCAGCACGCGTTCAGTTTGCGCTGGAGTAGCGTTTTGTTTGAGCGCAGCAACTTCAATTAACTCGAGATCAAGGCTATCGAGGTGTTGGAGTTGATCGACTCCGAGGTTTTTGAGGGTATTGTTGCGAGCAGATTTACTCAGCCCAGACTTGAATTTGATCAAATATTGGCCTGCAACCGCAGGTGCTTCGGCCTCAGCCAACTGTTCAGGTGTTTTTTCTTTCAAACGAGTCTGCCCAGCAGTGTCCGTAGGGCTAGCCAAACTAAGCAAACAGCCGACAACCAACGTACTTAGCCATAGACGCTTCAAGCGAGCCTCCTCAACAAATGGTTGCAACAAACAGTTATCCAGTACGCTTCCAACATGGCGGTCGTACCTCCACCTGAGCAACAATGTTGACCACAACGCGGTAAGGCCGTGAGAATTGCAGCTTGCCTCCTTAATTAAATAATCAATCGATGGCTCTATACTAGCCGATTTTACTTAATTTGTAAAAAAATTTAATAATTAGCCACATTTTAGCCCAATAATTGATACTTTGCTCTGGATAATGCTGGCAACAACTGACAAGTTTTGTCATAGCTTGCGGCTGGTTTATGGCTATAGTAGCGCTGTAGCTGAAACACATTGCAATCAAGGAGCGAAATCAATGCCAAGCCGTTATAATCGTTTAGCATGTGGATTATTGTTGGGTTTTGTGCTCAGTGCCTGTGGTGGGAGCGAGCCGCAGCAATCAAATCCAACGCCTGTCGCGCAAATTGAGCCAACCGCTGTGCCTGAAACAGCCAATTCAGCGCCAGCCACTGGCAACCAAGCCAACGACTTAATCGATCAACTGACTGATCCGCAAAAAACGGCTGAAAAACTCAAAACCTTGCAAAGCTATCGTTTGCGCAGCATCACTAAAATTAGCACCAAAAACGCCGAATCATCAAATGAATCGATCAGCGAAACCTTGGAAGAACGCATAAATCAGCCTTTGGCGGTGCATCTCGAAGTAAAAACCAATACGCCTGATCCAACTAATAGCACTTGGCTGATCGATGGTTCGGTTTATCAAGTGCAGGATACTGGCACCGAGCAAATTTGTAATGCCACAGTGCTCGATGCTCAAATGATGGAGCAGACCTTCGATATGGCGCGTTCATTCAATGGTGGGATGTTGAACGCCTTGGCGGCTTCGTTCGAGCCAACGTTAGTTGCCGAGGCTGAGAGCATCAACGGCATGACGGCAGCCCACTACCAGGTTGAGAGCGATGCAGCTGGCATGATCATCAAAGGCGATTTTTGGATTACGCCTGAAGGTATTTTGATCAAATCAAGTTCGAGTATGGATCTCTCGTCTGAAGGCAACAGCATGATCACTGAAACCACGATCGAACTTGATCAAATTAATCAAATTGGCCCTTTTGCTGTGCCTGCAAGCTGCACCCAAGTGGCCGATACGTTGATGGGTAGCTTGCCAAAACTGGAGGATGCCCAAAATTTGCTGATGGACGAGAGCCTGATGAGCTATAGCACAAGTATGCCCATCGCCGATGTCGTCGCTTTCTATAAAACTGAGCTTGCTAGCCAAGGCTACACGGTGAGCAGCATCTACGAAAATGCCGAAGGGACAATGCTGCAAGCAGTGAACGATAGTCATACCTTTAATCTGACGATTGGGGCGGCCATGAATGGTTTAACAGGAGTGCTGATTCAAACGCAATAATCTGGCTTGATTTACCTGTCTTTGCCCCCTTGCTTGGCTAGAGCAAGGGGGTTTTTAAATGCGGCGTTCGCTAACGTTCCCGCTCTAGCCTGCGCTCCTGTTTTTCCAGCCAGCTTAACATTGCTTGGTTTGTTTCTGCTGGCTTTTCTTGCTGAATCCAATGACCACAATCCAGATTGACTACTTCTACATTGGGCACGAACGTTGCCAACGTGGCAGATTTTTGAACTGAATCACGGTCGCCGTAAATCATGAGGGTCGGCTGATGGATAATTGGGTTGACTGCTGCCAACAAGTGCCAGTTGCGGTCAAGATTTCGATACCAATTGAGGCCACCCGTAAAGCCAGACGATTCGAATGCTGAGACAAAAACGGCTAGCTCGCTCTCGCTCATAATTGGTTCGCCGAGTGGTTTTTCGGCTCTGGCAAGATTGATCAATGGCATACCTGGTTGTGGCTCAGTCGGTGGAATGTTCTTTCGATACAGGTTGCGCAGAAATTGAAACCGATTGGCTTCGAAGATCGCATCGGCAACACCTGGTTGGCGATTGAAGTGAACAAAATAGGAATCGCTACCAATCATCGCTTCCATGAACTCGATCCACGGTTTTTCTCCACGTTCAATGTAGGGCACGCTCAGGTTAATCAGCTGATTGACTCGTGTGGGATGCAACAAGGTCAAGCCCCAAACCACCATTGCTCCCCAATCATGGCCAACAAAGGTAGCATCGGCATATCCATAATGATCGAGCAGGGCGATCAGATCGCCTGACAAATGTTCAATATCGTAGGCGGTTACAGCGGTCGGGCGTGATGAGTTGCCATAACCGCGTTGGTTTGGCACGATAACATGGTAGCCTGCTGTGGCAAGCGCGGTCATTTGATAGCGCCAGGAAAAGGCATGTTCGGGCCAACCATGACACAGAACAATCGGTTTTCCGCCTTGGCGTTGGCCTGCTTCAAACACTTCGAGTTCAACACCGTTGACGGAAATGAGGGTTGGCTTGGGAAAATCGGTTGGATTAACCATTACATTTGCTCCTTAGCTTTTGTTCCTAAGAAAAATCGGCACAGCTGATGTCTTGTCATTCGTTTGGTATGGTTGGCAGAAATCAAACCCTGCTATGCCTGATATCGGGAGTATAATCAGTAAAAGGTGACAGGTTGATGTCATCGTTATGAAATCGTGGAGCAAAAGAGGGTAATGATGGACAAAGTGGAGCGCCTGATTTCAATTATCATGATCTTGCTAAAAAAAGAGCTTGTTTCAGCAAAGGAATTTTCACGGCTCTTCGATGTTTCCAAAAGAACTATTCTGCGCGATATGGAAACCTTGAGTTTAGCAAATATCCCAATCTACGCGGTTCAGGGGGTCAAAGGCGGCTATGGCATCATGGAAGAATACAAAGTTGATAAACGGCTCTTAACTAGCGCTGATTTGCATAATATATTGACTGCACTTGGCGGCTTGGAACAAATCTTCCTGACTGAAGAAGTTGCAAGAACGATTAAAAAAATCGAGGCAATGGTTGGGCAATTAGCGCTCAATCGAACGATTCACCTGTCGTTTTATACTTGGGAAGGTCGGTCTGAGCTGCTTGAAACCTTAAAGATATGTCAAGAATCGATTTTAAAGCAAAGACTGGTCTCGTTTGATTATATTGATAAAGACGGGGCTATAACCCAGCGCATGGTCGAGGCCTACGCGCTCCATTTTAGCGAATCGAGTTGGTATTTGCGGGGCTTTTGTTTAGATCGCCAGGCATACCGCAGTTTCAAATTAGCGCGGATCGATCAGATTGTGCTGGGAGCACGGGTGTTTCAGCCTCGCGATGATTGGCCAGAGCAGGGCTATGAAGCGAGTTATCTCCCACAATTTATCACAATTAAGGCATGGATAGCGCCGAGCATCAAAGATCAAATTATCGAACGCTATGGGCGAAGCAAACTTGAAGACCATGGTTCGGCATTTTTATTAGCAACCATGGATGTTCCTTACGATCGGCGGGGATTTCAATTTTTAGCAAGTTTCGGCACTCAGCTCAAAGTTATCGAACCGCAAGCCTATGTTGAAGAGTTTCGACAATATCTATCACAAATGCTCGATCATTATTCCGCATAGGGTCTTAGCCCAGTTGCATTACTGATTGGCTAACTGCTATCCATGCTTAGTTCAAATCTAAAAGCCATTTGCATCGCCACAAATACTCGATCAGCCATCTGGTGCTCCACCAAAAAGAGGGTTAACGCAGTCCTAAAGTAACGGAGTAGGTGAGAATTTTCCACCTACCCCGTAAAAAACAATCCGCCAGATTTAAAGGCTTCTAGAGCATACTCAGCTATGAGCGTTATTCACTAAATGGCAGTGTTAGCATCGATTGCTGACCATCAGCCGTAGTAGCACTCGTCCGCACAAGTGATGCACCATTGCCAATTGCGTTCCACAGCTCGACTTTCAGCTTACCATTGGTCAGATTGGCAAAACTCCCAGTTGCTGAGCGCAACCCACGCGTATGATTGTATAGTTCCCAGCCAGTCACCGGATCAGTTGCGAAGTAGTTGTAGGTTTCGATCCGATCCCATGTGCCATCGCCGGTAAAATCGTAGGAAATTCGCACTTGGCTGGCGTTGCCTACGCCGATGCCTGCATCAAGGTAGAGATTAAATTGAGTGGTTTTGGCAGGATCATAGGTTGCCGTCAGATCATTAATTTGATAGGTGATAGCATTGGTTGGCAGCCCATCCCAGTTTCCATTTTGGGCACTCGCGAGCGAATCACTATCTGCCGCATTGCCTGGAGTCACACTCAACATTCCGTCAGCGGTTTGGCTAGCACCATCAAGCAGATACAACTGCGCACGAAATGAATTAGCCTGAGTAGTGAATGTAACAGTTGCGCTAGGCTCTGATTGATTGCCAGCAGCATCAAAGGCTGTGACGACCAATGTATAGCTAGTATCGGCATTCAAGCCAGTGAGGTTACAACTCAGCGCATCAACAAGGTTACACCCGCTGGCCGCTTGATCTGCCCCATTCAGATAGACTGAATAACCAACAACCCCCAGATTATCAGTCGCTGCATTCCAGCTAACCGTAGCCGTGGTAGCGCCTATGTTGGCAATTGCAACATTTGTTGGCGCTGTTGGCTGAATCGAATCCAATTCGGCAGTAGTAAACGTGATGCTTGTGCTAGCCTCTGATTGATTGCCAGCAGCATCAAAGGCCGTGACCACCAAGCTATAACTAGTATTGGCACTCAAGCCAGTGATAGTACAGCCGAGGCCTGTGACCATCTGACAATTGGCCACGGCAACCTGACTACCATTGAGGTAGGCGGAATAACCGACGACCCCAACATTATCGCTTGCGGCTTGCCAAGTAAAGGCTGCTGAGTTAGCAGTCGTCACGCCGCGCAGAAGATTGGTTGGCGCAGTGGGAGCCTCGCTATCAACACTTGTTGTCAAGAATGGCAAAACCAAAGTTGATTGCTGACCATCGGCGCTACTGGCACTCGTGCGAATCAACGATGGGTTATTGCCGATTGTATTCCAAAGTTCAAGTTTGACCTTGCCATTGGTCAAATTAGCAAAGCTGCCTGTTACCGAGCGTAATCCACGCGTATGGTTATAGCGTTCCCAACTATTCACCGGATCAGTTGCAAAATAGTTGTAGGTTTCGATCCGATCCCACGTGCCATCGCTAGTAAAATCGTAGGCAATGCGTGCTTGCGTACCATTGCCAACCGCCGTGCCTGCATCAATAAACAGCTCAAACTCGGTGGTTTTGCTGCTATCGTAGCTAGCCGTGAGATTTTCGACCTCATAGCTGATGGTTTGCGTCGCCTGGCCATCGATGTTAGTTACACTCGCCGCCGGAATCGAATCGCTGGCGGCTGCATTGCCACTGGTTGTGCTGAGTTGGCTCGGCATGGTTTGTGTAGCGCCATCAAGCAGATACCAAGGATTGCCAAATGTTGGTAATGGGTTGGTACGAACAACCAAGGCATTGCTGGCAGCAGAAACATTGCCTGCCGCATCAAATGCTTTCAGGGTGATGCTGTATTGGGTATTAGGCGTAAGTCCAGTCAGGCTACACATGGTTGTTGTTATAGCATTGCAACTGGCTACCGCAATTGGGTTCGTGCCAAGATAGGCATTGTAGCCAACCACACCAACATTATCGCTTGAAGCCGCCCAACTTATATCAACCGTCGTGGTGGTTTTAGCGAGAACCTGAAGATTTAACGGTGGCGTTGGCGCTTGCGTATCAGCTAAGGTTGTCACAAGGATGCTAGCACTAGCAAGCGAAGCATTGCCCACAGCATCAAAGGCTTTGACCGTAATGCTATATTCAGTATTGGGTGTAAGTCCGGTCAGGTTACATACAGTTGTGATTACGCCATTGCAGCTGGCAACTGCAATTGGGTTCGTGCCAAGATAGGCATTGTAGCCAACTACGCCGATATTATCACTCGAAGCCGTCCAACTAAGCAGGATACTCGCAGCAGTTACATTGGTAGCATTAAGATTGGTCGGGGCCGTCGGGGCAATCCGATCAATATCAGGTGTAGTTATATTAATCGCATTACTTGCAAGCGAAACATTGCCTGCCGCATCAAAGGCTTTGACCCTAATGCTGTGGGTAGTTAGGGGATTCAGGCTGGTCAACGTGCATTGAGTTGTACGAACGGCTCGACATTCGGTTGCGGGAGTAGCAGTATTATTGAGATACACTGCATAGCCTTCAACCCCAATATTGTCATTCGCTGCGTTCCATGCAAGCTGTGCCGTTGTCGCTGTGATTAACGAAGCTGTTAGATTAGTAGGCGCAGTGGGTGCTTGATCATCACCAACCAAGCCAAGTGGATTGAAGGCGGCATCGGCAAAAATCAACCAGGCGGCACTCGATACCGCATTCGCCGTGCTCATCGTCCAATAGCCGTTGTTTGTTCCTTGCAACGAATAGGGTATGCCCCCATTGGCCTTTTGCCCCTTCACCAGCTGTTGCAGAAAATACTGCGCGTCGCTGGTGCGGCCCACCGCCTGCAAGGCTACAATCAATTGGCCCGTGCCCTCAAACCAGATATCATTGCGGTCGCTGTTGAAATCCACCGCATCGATCCCGCCCAAGGTCACCCGATGCGTGCCCAATGCATACTCCAAGGCCATGATATACTCGTCGCCCAGCGCGGCCACGCCCCAGGTGTTCACATCCAACGGGTCGCGCTGATCATCGCGGCCACCCAGCCAGCGACCTTTGGCAGCCTCCCACACCACCGTTTCAAGAAACTGCTTTACCTGTCCGGTGCGCGGTTGATCGCCATAAAAATAGCGGGCTGCCGCATACAGGTCGATTGCATGCTCAGTCGATCCCCAGCTGTGGAACCGATAGCCTTGTTGGGTCGCCTCAAACCCACCATTCACCCCACCATCATCCTGCTGAAAGCCAAAGCCAAAGTTCACTGCTCGCAACGCCATCTCGCGATAGGTCACCAGATCGCCGGTTGCGGCTTCATAACTCGCCACCGCCAAGGCAACCCACACCGCTGGCCCGACATCGCGATGCCATTCCATGACTTGGTTGGGATTGCTACAAGCATAGATATTGTGCCAACTGCCATCGCCCCATTGCGAACCACGTAAGGCGGTCAATACGGCCCGAGCGCGATCATAATCGGCTTTCACCACAAAGGCGATCGCTGCGACCGCTTGGTCGTACACCACACACAAATCGTCGGCAGCTCCACCTTGCTCGAAGCTATCAACTAAGCCATTCGCCAACTGCTGTGAGCGCAACCAACTATAAGCCTTATCTGAGGCACTTACGGGCGGCTCCACCACCACCGGATCAGGCGTTGGCGCAACACTCGTGATCGTGGCTGTGCCTAAGCCAAGCGGGTTGAAGGCAGCATCGGCAAAAATCAACCAAGCGGCACTCGACACCGCATTCGCCGTGCTCATCGTCCAATAGCCGTTGTTCGTGCCTTGCAACGAATAGGGGATGCCACCATTGGCCTTTTGACCTTTTGCCATTTGGTGCAGAAAATACTGCGCATCGCTGGTGCGGCCCACCGCCTGCAAGGCTACAATCAATTGGCCCGTGCCCTCAAACCAAATATCATTGCGATCACTGTTGAAATCCACCGCATCGATACCATCCAAGGTCACCCGATGCGTGCCCAAGGCATACTCCAAGGCCATGATATACTCGTCGCCCAGTGCGGCCACGCCCCAGGTGTTGACATCCAATGGGTCACGCTGATCCGCGCGGCCACCCAGCCAGCGGCCTTTGGCGGCTTCCCACACGACTGTTTCGAGAAATTGCTTTACCTGTCCAGTGCGCGGTTGATCGCCATAAAAATAGCGGGCTGCCGCATACAGGTCAATTGCATGCTCAGTCGATCCCCAACTGTGGGACCGATAGCCTTGTTGGGTCGCCTCAAACCCCCCATTCACCCCACCATCATCCTGCTGAAAACCAAAGCCAAAGTTCACTGCTCGCAACGCCATCTCGCGATAGGTCACCAGATCGCCAGTTGCAGCTTCATAACTTGCCACCGCCAAGGCAACCCATACCGCTGGCCCGACATCGCGATGCCATTCCATGACTTGGTTGGGATTACTACAAGCATAGATATTGTGCCAACTGCCATCGCCCCATTGCGAACCACGCAAGGCCGTCAATACGGCCCGAGCACGATCGTAATCGGCTTTGACCACAAAGGCGATCGCCGCCACCGCTTGGTCGTACACCACACACAAATCATCGGCAGCCCCACCTTGCTCGAAGCTATCAACTAAGCCATTTGGCAATTGCTGTGAGCGCAACCAGCCATAGGCCTTATCTGAGGCACTGACGGGCGGCTCCACCACCACTGGATCAGGCGTTGGCGCAACACTCGTGATCGTGGCTGTGCCTAAACCGAGCGGGTTGAACGCGGCATCAGCAAAAATCAACCAGGCGGCACTCGACACCGCATTCGCCGTACTCATCGTCCAATAGCCGTTGTTCGTGCCTTGCAACGAATAGGGAATACCACCATTCGCCGTTTGGCCTTTCGTCATCTGTTGCAGAAAATACTGCGCGTCGCTGGTGCGGCCCACGGACTGCAAGGCTACAATCAATTGGCCCGTGCCCTCAAACCAAATATCGTTGCGGTCGCTGTTGAAATCTACCGCATCGATCCCGCCCAAGGTCACCCGATGCGTGCCCAATGCATAGTCCAAGGCTACCGCATAGTCATCGCCCAGTGCGGCCACGCCCCAGGTGTTGACATCCAATGGATCACGCTGATCGGCGCGGCCACCCAGCCAGCGACCATCGACTGCATCCCACACGACTGTTTCGAGAAATTGCTTCACCTGTCCGGTGCGCGGTTGATCGCCATAAAAATAGCGGGCTGCCGCATACAGGTCGATTGCATGCTCGGTCGATCCCCAACTGTGGAACCGATAGCCTTGTTGCGTCGCCTCAAAGCCACCATTCACCCCACCATCATCCTGTTGAAAGCCAAAGCCAAAGTTCACTGCTTGCAACGCCATCTCGCGATAGGTTACCAGATCGCCGGTTGCGGTTTCATAACTCGCCACCGCCAAGGCCACCCACACCGCTGGCCCGACATCGCGATGCCATTCCATGACTTGGTTGGGATTGCTACAGGCATAAATGTTGTGCCAACTGCCATCATCCGATTGCAAGCCACGCAAAGCGGTCAAAACGGCCCGAGCGCGATCGTAATCGGCTTTCACTACAAAGGCGATCGCTGCGACCGCTTGGTCGTACACCACACACAAATCGTCGGCAGCTCCACCTTGCTCGAAGCTATCGACCAAACCATTTGGCAATTGCTGCGCTTGCAACCAACCATAGGCCTTATCCGAAGCCGTTGGAGTAGTTTGAGCAGCCGTTGGTTGAATTGTAAATGCAAAAAGACCGAGGATAAAACTTGTGAGGATGAGCAGCGTGATCGTTCGAAATATACGATGCCGAGAGAGCGTTGCTGAGTCCATCATTGGTCTCCTTTTTATTCAGAACATCCTGAATCTGGTTTTGTCGTTGGTAAAAGGGCCAGCTAAATACGGATCATGATGGTTGGTGATAAAGAGGTGAGGTTTTTGAAATCGCTTTCAGAAAATTAGCATAATTTTAATAAAAAGTCAAGGATTTGATCGATAAATTTGGCTATTCCATTCATTTTATAAAGTATTATGAAAATTTATTTCAAAATATATACATTTTATGAAAATAATTTTCAAATCATAGTCATAATAGGGCAAATTTTGGGGCACGAGCAGCAGCGTGCCGACCGCAATATAAGCGTCAATTAGCGATTAAACCAAAGCCAACCATCCGTTTGTGCCACAAGCGGAATAAGCCCATGCTTTGCATTCAAACGGGAATATGGTATTGTTGATGCTCATTATGAAACGATTGATAGCTTGGAAGCGCTAGTTTGGTTAAGCATTATGACTGGAAGTAAACGGATCACCATCCATGATATTGCACGTAAAGCTGGGGTATCACCCAGTACTGTCTCGCGGGTCTTGAACAGCACCACGCCTGTAGCCGAGGCCAAACGCCAAGCTGTAACGATTGCGATTCAACAATTGGATTATCGTCCAAATCTGATTGCCCAAGGCTTGGCCCGTGGCACATCCACAATTATTGGTGTGCTGACCCAAGATATTGGTAGCCCGTTTTATGGCGAGTTACTGCGCGGCATCGAATATGGATTTCGTGGCAGTCGCTATCACCCGATTTTTGCCGATGGCAACTGGCAACAAGCTGAGGAATATAACGCATTAAACATTCTGCGCTCACGCCAACCTGAGGCATTAATTATTTTAGGTGGTTTAATGCCCGATGCTGAAATGTTGGCCGCAGCCCAAGAATTTCCCTTGATCATTATTGGGCGAAGTGTGCCAAGTTTGGAAGAATATTGTGTTTTGGTTGATAATTTCCAAGGAGCCTATCGCGCAACCCAATATTTAATTGAAATGGGCCATCAACGCATTGCCCATATTACTGGGATTCGCAGCCATCAAGATACGCTTGATCGCCAGGCAGGCTATGAACAAGCCCTGCGCGATGCCAACTTGCCAATTAATTCCGACCTGATTGTTGAGGGAACGTTTCAAGAACAATCGGGCTTGCTGGCCGTCGAAACCTTATTAATGCGGGCGAACCCATTTACTGCCCTCTTTGCAGCCAATGACCAAATGGCCTATGGTGCTCGCTTAGCGCTCTATCGGCGCGGAATTCGTGTACCTGAGGATGTTTCGCTGATTGGCTTTGATGATTTGCCAAGCTCAGCCTATACCACTCCTCCATTAACTACTGTTCGCCAACCAACCTTCGAAATGGGCATGAGTGCCGCCAAAGCAACGCTTAATTTAATCGATCAACGGCCATGGCCATTGCCTCAGCTAACTCCCGATTTGGTGATTCGTGAGTCAACTGGCTTTGCACGGCGTTAGCAGTGATCAGCTCTGCAAAAATGCTCAGCCAAAAACGCTCTTCTAAACAAATGATGTGATCACGATTTAATCAACAATCGTCCTTGATGGAGACCAATTCTATGCAACCAACTGAGCCTGCCAGCGTCGAACCCATTCGCCTCTATGGTCATGCGAGTTGCCCTGCGGTTCCGCCAGTGCGCGGGCTGCTCAATCGAGCGAACATACCCTATGTCTATCTCAATATTCACGATGATCCCGCAGCCGCAGCGGTTGTGCAGCAGATCAACCATGGCAACGCGAGCGTGCCAACGCTAGTATTTCCGGATGCCAGCACCCTGACCGAACCGACCACGAAGCAACTAGTCGAACGGCTGGCACAGGTTGGGTATCATGTGCCATGGTATGCACAGCTGATTGGCCATAGCTGGAAACTGTTGATTGGGGCAGGGATTATTCTAGCGATCGTGCGCAGCTTGGGCTGGATTTAAGCCAGGCTTACCCTATGGAATCAAGATCACCCAAGCTGCTACTCAACATACCAACTCATGGTGAGTGCATCCATCGCCCACGGCTCGTCAGGAAATAACAGCTGCCATGCATGGAGCAGAAAGCCATAGCGATCGGTGGGATAGCGGCTAAATTCAATCAGTTGTTCCCAGACCTGAAGAAAGTCATAATCCATACGGGCATCATAGGTATTGAGACAGTAGCGCAGTGATTCTTTCATCCAATATTGGGCGCGGACATCCGCCGGATTCGTGGCAGGATCAAATTCTGGTTGAAGATAATGGCGAATAAACAGCGCTTGATTCACGCGATCATCAAGATACAGTGAGCGATTGAGTTGCGGGAATGAATGTGTCCATGTCCGAATCATCAAGCAATAAAAGACCCAATCCCGATCAACCTTAATCGGTCGCATAGACATCATCCTTCGTGCTGCTTGTTCCGAGGTAAACTAGCGCAGTATTGCAGTTAATTCATAACTAGGGGAGCTTGTACTTGTTGAAATAGCCCAATAAACGCCAACAAGGTATAGCCCATCATTCGTTATCGTGTTGGCAGTAATCGAAAATGTGATGCTATCATCAGCTTGATTAGGATTGACTGAGCGACCAACCTCATCATACAAACCAGTCCGCGGATTAAATTTATAGAGATACAGATCAAGATCATGGTGCCCGATACCACCCCACTGGCTTGTGGTATTTTTGAGTCGTAGCTGAAGACTCCCCCCTTGTGATTGGCTGATCTGATAGTAATCTAAAGATCGCTCTCTTTCGCCAATAAAATCATTGGCGCAAACTCCGCCCGATGGTGCGAGATGTCCGCTTCTTGCAGGGTTATTGTTGGCTGGTTCTCCAACATCTTGGCAGCTTTGTAAATGAGCAAAAGCGGAGTAGAACTGCTTTTTGGTTACAATAGTTACTGTTGCGCGATTACCGCGTGGTTCTATTGTTCCATTGGAAACGATAACATCAACATAAAACACTTCATTTCTTTCCGCTAGTAGGTCGGGAATCGTGTGTAATTTGATATAGAGAACATCCGTTCCTGTGATATACCCCGTGATTGCATATGCATGCGATTGATTCGTCTGCGGTAGTATAATTTCACTATCAAAATCAACATTAATTTGTGCAGGATTAACTGGATTTTGTGCGGTATATAACTGAATATCGACTTTAATTCCGCTCGTTGTTTGGATAGGTCTATCAGTACGTAAGGCCAACCATACATCGTCTCCCTCTACAACGGCCACATCGATTGCATCCCACGTAACAAGTGGTAATACATTGGCATCAGCCGGTTTTTTTCGGTCGGAGTTTGGTTGCGCCGTTGTTGTAATATCTGATTGAGGCGTTTCAAGAGAACGATAGGGGAGAGAGCCACCAAAGACTAACAGAACGACCATCATAACCTTGTACATTCGATCCATTCCGTAACTTCCTATCTGGCTCATACTAGCCCATTGCGTGGCAACCCACACAGCGAAAATTATTCAGGTTTGTAGCTCAGCAAATGGTTGATTATACGATTGCTGCGTGGTTGGGCTATAAGGAGGATTGAGGTTAATCTCCATAAATACCCTATTGATGTCTGCCTACACACCCTCGAATTAGTATAATAAACCTGTCAATCCCCACATTTGGTAGCATAGTCTTTCGGCGAAAAGGGCATGCTCAGTGATCACCATGAGCATGCTGGATGGAGCTAGAGCGGGTTATCTTCGCTTGACAAACCACGATGCTTGATCTAGATTATGCTTTGTAAGCGTTTACACAATTTTTGCCCTTAATTATAACCTCAATCAGTCGTTTTGTGCCAAATTTGCTCTAAAAACGTGAAAATTTAGGTAAATTTTCTGCAAGCGCTTACAGAAAATATGATCAGTGAACGATCAACTCCGTAGTACAAGGAGGTACCATCGATGTACGACGCACAGCCTGCCCACAAATTTACTTTTGGCCTTTGGACGGTCGGCAATGTTGGCCGTGATCCTTTTGGTGAGCCAGTTCGTAAGCCGCTGACTCCCCCTGAGATTGTGCATTTGCTGGCAGAGGTTGGTGCTTGGGGCGTAAACTTTCACGATAACGATTTGATTCCAATTGATGCAACCCCCAGCGAACGCGACTCAATTATCAAAGCCTTTCGAGCGGCTTTAGCTGAAACCGGTCTCGTTGTGCCAATGGCAACCACCAATTTATTCAGTCATCCAGCTTTTAAAGATGGTGCGTTTACCAGCAATGATCCGGCGGTACGCGCCTATGCGCTGCAAAAAACCATGGCCTCGATGGATTTGGGCGCTGAATTTGGGGCCACGACCTATGTATTTTGGGGTGGTCGCGAAGGCAGCGAGAGCGATGCCGCCAAAAATCCGCTGGAAGGCTTGAAGTGGTTCCGCGAGGCACTCAACTTTTTGTGTGAATATAGCTTGGCGCAGGGCTATAATTATCGTTTTGCCTTGGAAGCGAAGCCCAACGAACCACGCGGCGACATCTTTTTGCCCACCACCGGAGCCATGCTCGGCTTTATCGAAACCCTCGATCACTCAGCCATGGTTGGGGTTAACCCCGAAGTAGCCCACGAAACCATGGCGGGCTTGAATTTTGCCCATGCGGTGGCCCAGGCGCTTGATGCTGGCAAACTCTTCCACATCGACCTCAACGACCAAGCCAGTGGTCGCTATGATCAAGATTTTCGCTTTGCAGCGCATAACTACAAGCAAAATTTCTTCTTGGTCAAACTGCTCGAAGATGTTGGCTATGATGGCCCGCGCCACTTCGATGCTCATGCCTACCGCTCAGAAGATTTGCAAGGGGTCAAAGATTTTGCCCGTGGCTGTATTCGTAGCTATTTGATCTTGGCTGAAAAAGCCCGTCGTTTCAACGCTGATACTGAAATTCAAGGCTTGTTGGCCGAATTGAAAACAGTTGAGCCAGCGGTGGCCGCCTTGGCTGGCAGCTATTCAGCAGAACGAGTTGCCGCACTCAAGGCCTATGAATTTGATCGGGCGGCGCTGGGTGCGCGCGGTTTGGGCTACGAAAAGCTCGATCAATTGACATTTGAATTATTGATGGGTGTTCGTTAAGCTTTTAACCACGAAGAACACGAAGGCCACAAAGTTGCCTCGGTTGGTTTCTTTGTGGTTTATTTTATTGGAGCACCATCATGGCATATGTACTTGGTTATGATATTTCGACGACGGCGACCAAGGCACTGTTGATCGATCAGCAAGGAACGGTGGTGGCGATTGGTCAGGCGAGCTACGATTATGCTACGCCATACCCATTGTGGAGCGAGCAATCGCCGCATTTATGGTGGCAGGCTTGCCGCGAAAGCACTCAGGAAGTGTTGGCAAACGCTGGCGTGGCCGCCACCGAGATTGTGGCAATTGGCTTGGCTGGTCAGATGCATGGCTTAGTTTTGCTTGATCAAGCGGGTGACGTGTTGCGCCCAGCCTTGCTTTGGAACGATCAGCGGACTGCTGAGCAATGCCAGCAAATTACCGCCCGCCTTGGTGAACAACGCCTGATCGAATTAACGGGTAATCGGGCATTAACCGGCTTTACTGCGCCGAAAATTTTGTGGGTTCAACAGCACGAGCCAGAAATTTATGCCCAAATTGCCCATATTCTGCTGCCCAAAGATTATGTGCGCTATTGTCTGACTGGCGAATTTGCCAGCGATGTTTCCGATAGCGCTGGCACGCTGTTGTTGGATGTACGCAGCCGTCAATGGTCGGCGGAAGTGGCTCAAGCACTTGAGATCGATCTGGCATGGCTACCACAATTATTTGAAGGTCCAGCGATCACAGGCCAATTGCATGCTGAAGCCGCAGCGGCTTTGGGCTTGGTAGCGGGCATTTCGGTGGTTGGCGGTGGCGGTGATCAAGCGGCCAATGCGGTTGGCACAGGTGTGGTTGAGGCTGGTAGCATTGCCCTGAGCCTTGGCACATCGGGCGTGGTTTTTGGGGCGACGGCTAGCCCAATCATCGAGCCACAAGGCCGCTTGCATGCTTTTTGTCATGCTGTGCCTGGGCGTTGGCATTTGATGGGCGTGATGTTGAGTGCGGCGGGTAGTTTGCGCTGGTATCACGATACCTTTGCCCCACAACTGAGCTACGACCAATTGCTGGAGCCTGCCGAGAATGTGGCGGTTGGCAGTGCTGGCTTATTTTTTGCACCTTATCTGACTGGCGAACGCACGCCGCACCCTGATCCCTTGGCTCGTGGCGGTTTTATTGGCCTGACTGTGCGGCATACGCAGGCCCATCTTACCCGCTCGGTGCTCGAAGGCGTGGCCTTTGGTTTACGTGATAGCCTTGAATTGATGACCCAAGCTGGAATCGGTACCATTGGCGCAATTCGAGCTTCAGGTGGTGGCACACGCAATCATTTATGGCGGCAAATTTTGGCCGATGTCTTGGGAGCACCATTGGTTGGTGTGAGCACAACCGAGGGTGCGGCCTACGGCGCGGCATTGCTGGCAGCGGTTGGGGCTGGTTGGTATCGTGATGTTGATCAAGCGGTTGCGGCGACTGTGCGCTTGAGTGATCCCACTGAGCCAAGTGCTGATCAAGCACGCTATGCCGAATTATATGCAACTTATCGCGCAATTTACCCAGCGTTGCAACCATTGTATCCAGCGTTGGCAGCAGCTGAGGCCTAACTTTAACTAAAACCGGATGCGCTGCCTGAAACTCAGGCAGCGCGGGGAGCGAATGTGAGGTTGGCCAAGCACCAGCCTCAAACTTTTCTACTTAGCGATTAATCCGTTTGATCAATAAACCCATGCCAAACGCAACGCTCAGGCCACCTGCGGCAACCCCCATATACCACCAATTATTTGTAGATGGCGGAATAGGTTGAACGGTGATGCGATAAACTTCGCCCTCAATTGTGCCAAACGGCATTGGTTTGATTGAAATCTCCCATTCTCCTGCGCTTGGTAATTGCAATGTAGCTTGGAAATGACCAACATCGCCAACTTGTTGACCCCAAACTTGCTGAAACTCTTTGCTCGTTGCATGCTCTGCGGTCAGCAAGGGCTGAATCGGCTGGTCGCCGATGCCATTGGTTGGTTTATTGCCATGTTGTAACACGCTAAATTCGAGTTGAAAAGGCTGGCCTGCCACAATCGTATCTGGCAATTTGGTGATTGGGGTGGTGGCCCAACCGCCAGCCTTGCTGATGCTGATTAATCCAAATTGCAACCCGACGAGACATACGAACATCAATAAACGACGCATAATTATTCTCCTTGGCTAAACGATTCGGCTAAATCGCGCATTGTGGCTAAGTCGCTAGTGCTTTCGAGGCGATAAGTACGATTGTGATCGGCCCAAATCAGGCTAGCAGTGTTGCTCAAGTTACTGGTTTTGTAGATCTGAGCTGTGCTCGGATCGAAAAAGATCAATTCGCGTTGGCCTTGCAGCCAAATCGCTGCCTGCTCATGGACTTGGGTATGGCTAACGTTAGCGAGCGAGGCAATCGTTTTGCTGGCCCATGCCTGTGAATCCAGCAGATCAAGCGTGATCGTTTGGCCTTGGCTGAACCAAATTAAGCGCTGAACATGCGGATATGGCTCCAATTGCAACATCTGATCGGGCGGGCCGAGCAATGGGCTGCTTGGTAATGTGCTTGGCTTGATTGGCGGGCTGGCGGTTCGGGCTGGGGTTGGCAAGGGCACGTTGGTGGTTGGCGAATCTACGCCAATCAAAATTGTGCCAACTTGCAGCCAACGCCCAACTTGTGCCCGCACCGCCGGAATACTGAGACTTAACATAATGCCTAGGGCTGCTGCCCAACCTAACCGTTTGGGCCAAACCGCTCGCCGTATCTGCTTAATTTGTAAATTGGGTGTTGGCGGATAGGGAAAGGCCTGAGCTTGTTCGCGCAAGGTTTCTGCTGGATATGGCTCTGGTGGTTGGTTCATGCGCAACGCTCCGTCCGCAACTCAGGAAATTCACCATCAACAACGCCGCGTAGCCGCACTAAAGCTCGGTGTAAGCGCGATTTGACTGTGCCTTGGGCAATCCCAAGCGCTTGGGCGGTTTCTTGCTCGCTTAATTCCAAAAAATAGCGTAAGTAAATCACCTCTTGTTCACGTTGGGCTAGCCGACTGATCGCCTGCCAAAGTTGGGTTGCTTCCCAGGCTGGGCCGCTGGTTTCGCTGAATTCGCTGAATTCTGGCTGCTGGGTGGCGAACCGTTGCAACGCTCGCAGATAGCGGCGCAGCGAACGCCGATAATTGCGGGCCAAATTGGCGGTAATTTGCAACAGCCATGGCTTTAAAGGTCGCGCTTGATCAAATTGATGCTGCATGCGGAGTGCTCGCATAAGCGTTTCCTGCGCTAAATCTTCAGCAATCATCGCATCGCCCACCATAAGATAGGCCAAGCGAAAGATCGCCGTTTGATGGGCGAGAATTTGGGTTGCCCATGCTTGGGCGAGATTAGCTTGCGGCGCTTGCTCCACGGCAGCTCCTGATTGAGTGGCTTCACTAGGTTCTACACCGTTCCGATCACATTGGTTCCATGTCATATTTCATAATCTTTAGATCGCAGTATGAACGTGTTGGCAATCCGTGGCAGTGGTACAATCGGGAGAAGTTGTTTTTTTATGGGGATTTTTCGGCATGCTCAATCTCAAGCAGCTCAAGCTGGTTTTGCTCGATATGGATGGGGTGCTGCATCGCGGCGGGGAGATTTTACCAGGTGCGGCGGAGTTAACCACTGTGCTTGATCGCTTAGGCTTAGGCTATGCCTGTTTGACCAATAATTCATCGCAATTGCCTGCCACCTTCGCCCGTCATCTGCAAGATTTAGGGGTTGCGATTGCGACTGAGCATGTGATTACCTCATCAACTGCCACGGCCACGCTGTTGCGCACGCGCTACCCGCAAGGCACACGCGTGCTGGCGATTGGCATGGATGGGATTCAGTCGTCGTTATTTGCTGATGGCTATTTTGTATCAGCCGAAACCGATGTAGCGGCGGTGGTGGTTGGGGTTGATTTTAACCTGACTTATGCCCGCTTGAAAACTGCAACCTTGGCGTTACGCGCTGGCGCAGCTTTTATTGCCACCAACAGCGACCGCACGTTTCCCGCACCTGAAGGCTTAATTCCTGGGGCTGGCTCGATTGTAGCAGCCTTGGCAGCCGCTAGCGATTGCCCCCCCGAAGTGATTGGCAAGCCTGAACCAGCCATGTTCGAAGCGGCTTTGCAGTTGTTTGGAGTAACTGCCGAACAAACCTTGATGGTCGGCGATCGGTTGGATACCGATATTGCAGGAGCGCAGCGAGTTGGAATTGCCACGGCCTTTGTGGGCAGCGGCGTACATAGCATGCAACAAGCTCAAGCGTGGCAACCAGCAATCGATTTGGTGGCTGATGATTTGGCAGGCATTTTGGCCTTGCTCAGGGCTGGGCGGGAGTAGGCCATGCATTCAATTCCAGTCATTATTGTTTCCTACAATACCCGCGATTTGTTGCGTGAATGTTTGGCCAGCTTGGCCTTGAGTAGCCTGCCAACCCAAGCGATTGTCGTTGATAATGCTTCGCATGATGGCAGCGTTGCCATGGTTCAAACCGAGTTTCCTCAAGCCCATGTGATCGAGGCTGGGGCTAATCTGGGCTTTGCTAAGGCCAATAATCTTGGTATTCGCCAGGCCTTGCTTGGGCAACCACGCTATTTGCTGTTGCTCAACCCCGATGCCCAACTCACCAGCCGAGCCTTGGAAACACTCGTCGCCTTCTTGGAACACCATTCGCGGGTGGGCATGGTTGCACCACGCTTGCTCTATCCTGATGGCTCATTTCAAGCGGCAGCCTTTCGCTTCCCAACCTTGCTGATGAATCTGTTTGATCTGTATCCGCCGCGTGGACGTGGTTTTGGGCGGCTCTATAATCACCCACTCAACGGGCGCTATCCGCAAGATGGCGGCAACGAAGCCTTTGCAATTGACCATCCCTTGGGGGCGGCAATGTTGGTGCGGGCTGAAACCTTGGCCGAAGTTGGGCTTTTGAATGAGGATTTTTGGCTATATGCCGAAGAAGTTGAGCTATGCTGGCGCATTCGCCAAGCAGGCTGGGCGATTTGGCAAGAACCACAGGCAACCGTCATTCATCATGGTGGGGCTAGCTCCAGCCAATTTCGGGTACGCTCGTTTTTAGCTTTGCAACAAGCCCGATCCCAATTTTTTGGCTTGGCCTACAGTCAGCGCTTCAACCGTTGGCATCGACGATTAATGGTTTTTGCGGGCCTGCAACGTAGCTTGGCGGCAGTTTGGCAATGGCAAAAACAGACGATCGATCAGGCTGAATTACGTCGGCGCACTTGGGCTTGGGCTAAAGTTCGCCAACTCATCCAATCTTCCAATCAACCAAAGGATTAAATGTATGCAGCGATTTATGAGTTTATTGTTGATTTGTGTGCTTTTGGCAAGTTGCGGTGGGGCGGTGGTCAGCTATGATCCAAGCCAGCCGATCACTAGTTTTAATCTGTTGCGTGAGCAATTGGCGAAAACTAATGATCAAGCCGAGCAACTCAAATTAATCAACGATTTTAATGCGGTGTTTCCAACCAGCCCCTTGACCCAAGGTGATCAAGCCTTGTTTATGGTCGAAAAAGATGCTCCACGCATGGAATTATCCAGCGATCTGACCAATTGGTTTCAGACAACTTCGATGCAACGGCTTGGCTCAACCAACTGGTGGGGCTTAGTGCAAACGATCAGCTCAACTGCGCGAATTGATTATCGCTTTGGGGTTGGCGGTGGTGGCGGCTTGATGAATGACCCGCGTAATCCAACCTTGGTGCCAAGCAGTATGGGCATGAATTCAGAGTTGCGCATGCCCGAATATCTCACGCCAACCGAAATTATTTCGCGCAGCGACGTACCAAAAGGCACGCTTGAAGATTTGGGCGATTATTACACTGACATCAGCAAAACGACCCATCGTTTGCATGTCTATCTGCCAGCCAATTACGATCCAGCAAAGCAATATCCAAGCGTTTATTTTCAAGATGGCGATGATTACCAAAACTATGCCTTTACGCCGACAATTTTAGATAATGCGATTGCTGATCAGATTTTGCCGCCGTTGATTGCGATTTTCGTCAAGCCCAGCCGTGAGCAAGGCCGCCAACGCGATTATGATCTCAACGATGCCTATAGCGAATTTTTCGCCACCGAATTGGTGAGCATGATCGACAGCAAATACAGCACGATTAACGATCCCAAGCAACGGGTGGTGGTTGGCGATTCATATGGTGGCTTGATTTCGCTCTATTTGGCCTTACAATATCCTGAGGTATTTGGCGGTGTGGTCAATCAATCGGGCTTTGTTTCACGCCAAAATGGCCGTCTGCTGACGCTCATGTCAATTCAGCCGCCAGTCAATGCGCGGATTGTGACCGTAGTCGGCACATATGAGACATGCATTGGCGGGCCAGTGACTGGCGATGAGTGCAATTTCCTTGAGGGCAATCGAACCTTGCGCGATATTTTAGTTGGGGCTGGAGTGCAACTCAACTATGCTGAATATCCGCAAGGCCATGCTTGGGCCTTTTGGCGCGACCACATCGATCGAGAGGTTGCATGGGCTTTAGATTGGCAAAAACCCTAAGAGTTTGGTTAGGTTTGTTGGTGCTTGTGCCGTTGTTGCTGCCTCAAAGCACAGCGGCACGGATTATTTTAGCCGAAGATCGGGCCTTTGATCAGCTTTGGCAAAGTACCGATGGTCAGCGTAGCGATGAGCAATCATGGCTGTGGGGCCGCAACGCTTATGGCAAACCCAAGAGCGCTATGCGGAAAGCCCGCGTGAATTACGTTGGGTGCGCTACTATGCCAAAGCTCGCATGGAAATTAGTGATCCCAAGCTTCCAGCCAAATCGCCGTGGTACATTACCAATGGTTTGCTGGTGGTTGAGTTGGTGACTGGGCGCTTGCAAATTGGCAATGCGGCTTGGCGTGAGCAATGCACAGATGGCATTTGCGGCTCGGAGCAAGCAGTGGCGGGCGATGCAGTGGCGGCCAATCGTGCGCCGCGCTACCGTGATTGGGCTGAATTTTTGACCTTGAATGGCCAAACTGGAGCCGATTTGCGTGGCCAGCCCGTAACCAATTGGCTAACTCACGAAGCCGAAGGCTTGCAAGTTTGGTCTGACCCAAGTTTGGCCGAGCGCTACCCCGAAACTAGCGGCAGCCATCGCGATCAAGTGACTGGCCAAACTGTGCCAGCCGTGCTGTGGGAGTATGTACAAACCCAAGCCCGCGAAGCGTTGTATGTCTTTGGTCGACCCATTAGCCCAGCCTTTTGGACCCAAACGTTAGTTGATGGGGTTGAGCGCGAAGTGCTGGTGCAATTGTTTGAGCGCCGCACTTTGACCTACACGCCGAGTAATCCGCTTGGCTGGCAAGTTGAGATGGGTAATGTTGGACAACATGCCTTGGAATGGCGCTATGACTTGCGACCATGGGATTATCAACCGTTGCATGTGACCATGTTGACCTACCACTACATTTCGGTAAATCCCAATCCGGCTGATCGCTTGCGCGAAAGTTTATCGGTCGCACCAGCCGAATTTAAACGCCAACTCGAATATCTGCAAAGCCATAATTTTCATGTGGTAAGTTTGGATCAGGTGTTAGCGGCGCAACGCGGTGAGCTGAGTTTGCCCGAACATCCAGTTGTCATAACGCTTGATGATGGCTATCGCGATTTGTACGAGCAGGCTTTTCCGATTGCCCAAAGCCTGAATTTGCCGATCACTGCTTATATTCCTTCGGCCTTGGTGGGCGAGCCAGCCTATGTTAGTTGGCAGCAATTGCAAGAGCTAAGCCAATCGCCGTTAGTCACAATTGGCTCGCATACCCGCGTGCATGCCGATTTAGGCACGCTTGATCGTGAGTCGCAGTGGATTGAAATTGCTGATAGTAAACGTGAGTTAGAAGCACATTTGGGGATTGCGATTGAGCATTTTTGCTACCCCTATGGCCGCTACAATGCCCTGACCATAGAGCTAGTGCGCGAGGCGGGCTATCGCAGCGCTACGACCACCCGCCAAACTACTGATACGGCTAACGACGATCCCTTGATTTGGAATCGGCTCACCATTTCTGGCCGCGATTCGTTTGAGGATTTTGTGGCCAAACTCGAACGCAGCCAAGATTAATTAGTATTGGCTTGGCGCAGCCATTGACGAGCTACTTGCTCATCGCTGAAGACTTGGACTGCTTGGCTATTCCCAGTTAAGCCAATAATCAAATTGGCAATCACCTGACTTAAGGTTGAATCGACCAACAGCGCTACAATTGTGGCGCTGTTGCGGGTGGCTGGTTGCATATAAAAACGCCGCACCTCACGCGAAATTGGCAAGGCTTCGCGTAAATCGAGCAAGCGTGGCCGCCGAATGCCGTTCGCCAACATATCGACTGCTGCTAGGTTCTCCTCGGCATCCTCAACTGTTTCTTGAATGCCAGGCCGAATTTTGATCACAATGATCCCATCACCCTCAAGAGTGATAATCGAACTGCGAGTTGTGTATGAATGTGGTATAAGCACCATGGTCTTTGTTATCACTGACATAGGCTAACCTATTTTACCCTATCCCACCCTAGCATAGCATATTTGCTGCTCCATTTGGGGGAATTTTATGGGTGATTTGGCAAAGCACACCATTTAAAAAATAGCCCGATTGAGGGACATGAATCAACCTTGCTAACACGCGAATGAATCATTACAGTAAAGCTTTACTGCACTTTTCGCGGTGATGAGGTTTTGTTATGCCATTATTACCATCACAACTCCCCCAATATGCCACGCGCCTGATTGGTCGCACCCGTGCCCGCACGTTGGTAATCGACCTGTTGCTTGATGCTCAAGCGCGGTTGGTAACATTATATGGCCAAAGTGGTGCTGGCAAAACGCGCCTAAGTTTGGAAGTTGCCGAGCAGGTGGGCGAAATTTTTCGTGATGGCCGCTATTTTGTGGCGCTCGCTCCTGTTTCGCAAGCCCAGTTTGTGCTGCCAACAATTGCCGCAACGTTAGGTGTTGAAGAATCTCAGCACGAAGCAATTTTAGATTCGTTAGTGTTGGCCTTGGCCGATAAGCAAATTTTATTAATTCTTGATAATTTTGAGCAAGTTGCTGGAGCCGCCAGCGAACTATTGGAGTTAATCCGACGTGCACCGAACCTGACATGTTTAATCACGAGTCGTCAAGCGCTCGAAGTTGCTGGCGAAACCGCGATTATGGTTCCAGCCTTGCAATATCCTGAGCTTGGCGAGGACTATCAACTTGAAGATTTAGAGCAACATAGCGCAATTGGCTTGTTTGTTGATCGCATGCGCACACGTCAGCCACGGTTTCGCTTGAGCGCTGATAATGCTGGAGCCTTGGTCGATATTTGTCGTTTGGTGCAGGGCTTGCCCTTGGCGATTGAGTTAATCGCGGCCCATAGTGCTTCACTGACCCCCCAAGATTTGCTATTTTTCGTGCGCAATCATCTTTCCATGGCGGCTTTGAATCCGAAACAATCGGCACGGCAAGCGATTATCAAGCCAGTACTGGCCTGGAGCGTGAGCATGCTGCCAGCTGATGCCAAAGATATTTTTGCTCAATTAGGTGTTTTTGCTGGTGGTGCAACCGTCGAAACAATTAAACAGGTTGGTTTGGTTGAAACCATGCCCTTTGAATCTAGCCTGAATGCTTTGATTGATCGCCATTTATTGCAAACTGAACAATTGCCAGGCCAAAAAGCCCGTTTTATTATGATTGATGCGGTGCGTGAATATGCTCTAGAGCAATTGCAAAAAACTGGCCGCCTCTATTATTTGCAAGAACGTCATGCCATCTATTATCAAACCTTGAGCGAAACAGTGCATCAGAATATTCGGGGGGCTGATGGTGCTAAATGGATCGAACAATTGCGTGGTGAGATTCATAATATTCGCCAAGCGATGGTTTGGTCGCTTGAGAGCAGCGATGGCTTAGTTGCCCAGCGAATTGCTGGCAATCTCTATTTTTATTGGTATCGCACGAGTGCCTATCGCGAGGCCGTGGCATGGCTCGAACAAACCTATCACCATTCCAATCGCAGCGATTTAAGTGCAATTGCCCGAATTGCAACAGGTTTAGGTGGTTTATTAATTAGTTTGCTCCGTTTTGCTGAAGCTGAGCGCTATTTAATTGAAGCCCGTAGTTTGTGGCAAGAGCTTGACTTACCCCACGATGAAATTAGCGCGATTGGTAATTTAGCAGTGTTGTATGGCACACTTGGCCGTTTGAGCGATTCACAATTGGCGTTTGAAGCAGCTTTGGCCTTAGCCCGCAAAGTTGGTAATCAACAGCGCGAAATTTTGATGCTGCATAATCTTGGCACAGTAGCCCAAGAACGGAATCAATTAGCGACCGCCCAAGTCTATTTTGAGCAAGCGTTAGCGCTCAAACAACAGATTAATCAAACCTGGGATATGTTTCTAACCCAAATTAATCTAGGCTTAGTAGCAGTTGATCAAGGGCGTTATGTTGAGGCTGAGCAATGGTTTGAGCAAGCGTTTATCAATGCCTATGCAATCAATGATCACGATAGTTTGGCTTATATTCGCTATGCACGCGGGATATCCGCAGCTGAGCAAGCTGATTATGTCCAAGCTGAGTTGCATTTTCGCGAATCAGAGCGAGGGTGGCATGCCGTTGGCAATCTGGAAGGAGTTCAGCGTAGTTGGCTTGAGCAAGCGGCACTTTTAATTGCAACTGCCGATTATGCTCAAGCTGCTGAATATTTGCATAAGGTTGAGCCGATTGAGGCACTAAGCCAAGAATTACAATTGCGCCATATTATTTTGGCAACTCGTTTAGCAATTGCAACCGATGATCAGGCTGCAATGCAAAGCCATGCTCAACGCATGCTGACAACCGCGTTAGCCAGCGAATTACGGCGTTTTGACCTGACGATGTTGCAGCATAGTGCGGCGGTACTAGTCCCAACCCAACCAACGCTAGCGGCGCAGCTTTTAGCCACCGCCGAACAGCTTCGGGTTGAACGTGGCTTGCACCAAAGTGTTGCTGAGCAACAATGGCTGGCCCAAACTAATTTGCTCCAGCTTGTACCAACCACGGCCTTGGATTTAACCGCTGCGTTGCAAGCGGCTCAGGCTAGCTTAGCTGCGCAATAACTCCCACAGCCAATCATTCCAAACCCGCCAATGGCGGGTTTTTGTTTTGTCAATGGAAAAAGAAACTGCTAGTTGACGTAAAATAATGTCTATTTTAATAAATATTTAGATTACTGTGATCTGTAGGATCTAAAATTTTAATGAATTGCTGCATGACAGCATGAAAATAGCCTGAACTGAAAGTCCTAGTACCGCGCTAAAAAAGATGTTGCGATATTCACACATAATAAAAACAAATCTCCACCTTGATTAATGATACGGCTATATTATGATACATAGGTCATTGTTTTTGTAGTACTTGTATCTATTATTGAGGATGCTTTTATGAAGCAACGTGTTGTTTGGTTCGCTGTGTTGCTGGTGGCCGTGCTTGGCGTGCCTTTTAGTGTTTGGGCTGCAACCCCGCGTCAAACTCCGACCAAAGCACCGTTGGCCGTTCAAGCTACTGTGCGCGTCGTGGAATCGGTTCCTGCAGCGGCTCCGGCGGTGGCGGTAACGGCAACTGCGGTTACCTGCGATCCGCTGACCACCCGCTCGTTATATGGCTGGTTCACCTCGAACACGACTGGCTCGGTTTACAATAGCTCATACACATGTGCATTTGAGGTAGGAATTGCCGCATACAGCATGTTTGATGATCGAATTGGCAACCAACAGTTGTTTGACTACACCATGTATACCGTGGCCCCGCGTCAAACGATCAACTTGAATGTAAAAATTCCTGATTGCAAAGCCCAACTGGATATCTTCCGTGGGCCAGTTTTGCACTCGCTGGTTGGTCAGCGCTACGGCGAACGCTTGCTTTCAACGCGCTTCCCCAACACAACCCTTTGTGCTCCACCAGTTGAAGAAGTGTGTAGCCAAGGCCAAATCAGCCGCTTGAGTGGCGTGAGCAACAATCAATTGGTAACTGGAGTTTTGAATATTCAAGCTGAAGTTACTGGCGCTTTGCCCCAAAAAGTTGAATTTGCCTTGACTGGTGCCCAAACCACCAACTATACCGATGTCAACTCGCCCTACTATTTCATGGGCAATAACGGTAGTCAGCCCAATGGTTGGGATTCAAGCACCAAGCCCGAAGGCGATTATCGCTTGAGCGCAACCTATGTTGGTTTGTTTGGTGAATCATTAGCGATTCGCTGTGAGCCTGTGGCTGTCAATTTCAGCATTCGCCGCAGCACGCCAACCACCGAGCCAACCGCAACCAGCACCCCGTTGCCAACCGCGACCAACACGCCAGTGCCAACCGCGACCAACACGCCAACGGCCACTGCAACCAACACGCCAGTGCCAACGGCAACCAACACACCGTTGCCAACCGCGACCAACACGCCAACGGCTACTGCAACCAACACACCGTTGCCAACGGCAACCAATACGCCAGTACCAACCGCGACGAGTACGCCAACGGCTACTGCAACCAACACACCGTTGCCAACCGCAACCAACACGCCAGTGCCAACGGCAACTAGTACTCCAGTACCAACCAGTACTCCCGTTCCTGGTAACCAATGTGTACCACAAGGGTTAGGCACTGCTGGCGATTTCAATGTCTTTACCTTTGGCAACATCACCCAAAGCAACACCGATATTGAAGGTCGGGTCGCTGCTGGTGGCAATATCAACTTCCAAAACTTTGGGGTTGGCGTGCGCTTGACCAACTCGAATGGTACACGCGACGACTTAGTTGCTGGCGGTTCGTTGACCTACACCAACGGTTCGGTTTACAACGGCAATGTGGTTTATGGCACGACTAAATCATTGAATGGCGTTAGCGTCTTGAATGGTACCGTTCGCCAAGGTCAACCAATCAACTTTGCCAACGAGCAAACTTCATTGCGCAACCGCTCGCAAGCTTGGGCGGCATTGAGTGCTAATGGCACGACGGTCTATGAATATGGCGCAGTCAAGTTGACCGGAACCAATACAACCCTGAATATCTTCACGGTTGATGGTGCTCAATTGAATAATGCTAATGGTTTGAACATCAATGTTCCAGCAAGTTCATCAGTCTTGATTAATATCACTGGCACGAACACTCGAATGCAAAATTTCGAAACCTTCTTGATCAACGTTGATCAAACGAAGATTGTCTACAACTTCTATCAAGCCACTAGCTTTAGCCTCTCAGGGATTGGCATCAAGGGTACAATCTTGGCTCCATTTGCTGATGTAAGTTTCAGCAATGGCCAAATCAACGGAACCTTAATTGGTAACTCGTTGATCGGTGGTGGCGAATCACACCACTATCCATTCAATGGTTGTTTGCCCGCAATTCCAGCCAGCAAGTCGGTTGAACGCTAGTTTCTAAAACCAAAAGCAAAGGCCTTGGGAATTTCCCAAGGCCTTTTGTTATTTAGTCGTTCACATCACTGGCGATCGAGCGCATCAGCCGCCAATATTGTTTGATCGCCACCTTGCCATCCGAGGTCAGGCGATAGCTGGTGCGCGGGCGACGTGCCACAAATTCTTTGGTAACTGAGATATAGCCTTCGGCCTCAAGTTTGCTCATGTGCGAGCCAAGATTGCCTTGGGTTAGCTCAAGTTCGTTCATTAGGTACAGAAAATCTGCTTCATCAACGGTAGCAAGATAGCTCATCACTTGTAAGCGAACTGGTTCATGTACAAGCCGATTAAGTTGGGCGATGGTTTTGATGTGCTTATCCATCGGTTCCTCACTGTTTGCTGTAATTATTAGTTTTACAAGGATATAATTCTGCTACACAGAATTTTGGGCTAGGATAGCACTGGCTTTAAGCTATGTCAAGTCGTAGGTGTTGGGGATTGGGTGTTGGGGATTGGGTGTTGAGGGCTGAAACGATGAGCATCATCGCCCACTCGCTTGGCTGGCAAGAAGGCGATGATGCTCACTAGCGGATCAAACGCTGCTTAGGTTAGGGTGTGACCACGCGTACACCGATATGATGATCTTCATAGGTTGGTAAATCTTCGAAGTGGCGATAGGCTGAACGGGCGACAAAGGTGTTACTGCCCCACCAACCACCTTTTTCAACTTTACGCGTACCTTCCGCCGGACCCTGGGGATCATTGCGTACCCGATCTTCATAGTAGCCAATATCTAGCCAATCTTGCACCCACTCCATTGCATTGCCGGCCATATCATGCGCACCAACCCAACTCACGCCAGCAGGATAGCTGCCAACCGCAACTAAGCCGGTACTATCCAGCACATTGGCTTTGGCTGGATCAAAACTATCGCCCCAAGGATAGATGCGCGATTCAGGCCCACGAGCAGCGTACTCCCACTCAGCTTCGGTTGGTAAACGTCCACCGCGCCAATGGCTATAGGCTTCGGCCTCGTACCACGTGATGCAAACCCGTGGAAAGTTTGGCTGTTGGTCTGGACATTCAACCGGAATGTTACGCATTGATTTGCGCCAGCGCCAGCCGTTTGCCGACCAATATTGTTCCTGATCGTAGCCACCTGCAGCAATAAATTTTTGGTAGTCGGCGTTCGAAACCTCGTACTGGTCGATCCAGTAGCCTTGGCTTAGACAGACTTCATGTTGAGGTTGTTCGCTAGCGAGTGCGCCACGTGCCCAAGCAGGCGGCGTTTCGGTCACTGTCGCTGGGTCGGTACCCATCAGAAAGCAGCCAGCCGGAACCCAGACTTGGGCTATACCCGCTGCATCGATGCGAGTTGTGCCAGCCGCCATGGTTGGGGTCGCCGCTGGGGTTGCGGTTTGTTCTATAGTTGGAGCGACAGTTGCTGCAGTTTCATCCGACGACACCGCAGCCGAATTCTCACAAGCAGCTAAAATCAGCAATACCACCAGCGCACATAAGCCACGAATAAGCATCAAGACCTCCCACAATATTCAAGTGATGGGCCTGAGTCTAGTTGGCAGCCGCCACAGCGTAACCACCCAAAAGAGGGATTTAGCTTGCCAGTGGCTATTTTAGTTATCGTGGCTGATCAGATTGAGGCTGCGAGCACGGGCAATTGCTTGGGTACGACTGCTCACCGCTAGCTTGCCATAAATATTTTTCAGATGAGTTTTGATCGTATTGAGTGTGACGACCAATTGATAGGCAATCGCTTGATTAGAAAATCCAGCCGCTAATAAGCGAATGACCTCTAGTTCGCGTTCGCTAAGCGGCTCAATAAAGCTACCAAGGTTTGCACCGAAGATATATGGCTCGCTGGTTATGCTGAGGCCACAGGCTACCAACAAGCGTTGGATATATTGGCGCAGCGTTCCTTGCACCTGAGGCTCGATTCGCACCAATAGATCGGCCAGCAGCGTTCCTTCATCAACAAACAGTCGAATATAGCCTTCTGGTTCAGCCAGCCTTAGGGCTTGCAAAAGTTGGTTACTTGCAGCCGCCCAATCGTTGTTTGCAGCAAGAGCCAGCGCTTGGAGCAAATACACTTCGATCACGCTGGGGAGCCGTCCGGCAGTTTGGCATGCAGGGAGCAGCAGATCGAGCAAGGCACAAGCTTGGCTTACTTGTCCTTGAGCAATCAGCACCCGAGCTAAGGTCAAATCTTCGACATCGTATAAATTAAATTGTGGAAAGGCGTTTGCTTGGCGCTGATATGCTTGCGCCCAACGAATCGCCGCTGCCAAATCGCCTTGGGCAAGCTGAAGCCGAGCCTGCCAGGTTGTTGCCCAGAGCAGGCCGCGTGTCGATTGAGCCAGTTCAACCGCTTGGGCCATGGTTGTGCGGGCCTGCTCACGCTCACCACAGGCTTGCTGAATACGCGCCAGTTCAATTAATCCATTGCGATGAGTTACATCCGCTCCAATCTGTTGGCTATAGCTGTTGCCCTGCTGAATAAACTCGCGGGCTTCGGCGAGGTTGTTCCATTGGCGTAAAATCTGACCTAAATTGACACAAGCGATCGCGCTGACTGAATGCTGATGCTGCTCACGGGATAAATGGAATGTTTGCCGATATAAATCAGCGGCAGCATGCAACTGGCCTTGTAGCCAGCGCAGTGAGGTTGTTTCGATCCACAAGAGCAGCCGTACTGTGCGGGCGTATTGGCGCTCACTCGGATGCACGTCACCTGCGGAAACCCGAAGCTCAAGCAGCTCCTGTTCGCGCAACGCCTGCTGCAAGGCTTGTTCAGCCGCCACGGTATCGCCACTAACCAGATAGCCTGCGCAGAGATTGCGGGTAATCACGCTGCGTAACAGGGCATTATCATTTGCCAAGCTGCTTAGCGCTTGATTGGTCAATGCCAACGCCTGGGCCATATCGCCTTGCCGACGGGCAATGTTTGCTTGGAGTGCCCTGAGGTGGCCGTTTACGCTGGCGGTTTGTTCATCCTCGGCGTTCATATCGGCAAGTAACTTGGTGATTAAACTCAGATAGTGGTTGGTGGCGGCTAGTTGATTTTGAGATACCAAGATCCACGCCGACCAGAGACAGAGTTGAACGTTCTGCTCGATGACCGCCGTAGGTAGTGCTTGCAGCCAAGCTTGGACTAGCGCTGATTGATCGCTCAATAACAAGCGAAAGCCTATTGAAGCGATCAGTGCTCCGGCCCGAACAAAATCGCTAGCAGCTAGCGCATGATTGATTGCCTCGGTGAATAGTTCGGCCTGTTCAAACCAAACACTGGCCCGCCCATGTAGCTGCGCCATCCCATGTTTACCCAGATGTTGCTCGGCACTCTGCAGCAAACTTTCACGAAATAGCTGATGATAGCGATACCAGTGTTGCTTGGGATCAAGCGCTTGCACAAACAAATTCGACCGCTCAAGATTATCCAGTAGCCCGGCTGTGGATGCTGGAAGCGCCGCCAGAACCAGCGGGTCGATGACTGCCTGACACAGTGCTTCGCTCAGCCGATCCAGAATTGCAGTCTGGAGCAGGAATTGTTGGACTGCTAGCGGCTGGTGTTGCAAAATCTCTTGGGTAAAATAGTCGAAAATTGCTCGCTGATTAACAGAAATTGTCGCTAGCAAATCGATTGTGGCCAAAGGATTTTGGCCATGGATCGAAAGTGTCAGCAGTTGCAGGCCTGCGATCCAGCCTTCGGTGCGGGTTTCGAGGTTGGCAAGCGTTTCGTCGGGCAGCTCTAGCTGCATGGTTAGGCCAAGAAATGTACTGATCTCAGCTTTGCTAAAACGTAATGTATCTACCAACAGCTCATGCAAGTGCCCAGCCACCCGCCAGCGGGCAAGTGGTAGCGGTGGCTCGCTACGACTGAGCAGCACAAGCTGAAATTCGGCTGGCGCGTGATCGATCAACCATGCGAGATCACGGTGAATTGTAGGATCGCTGATTGTCTGATAATCGTCCAGCACTAAGGTTAATCGCTGGTTCAGGCTGGTTAAACCATTGATCACGCTGGTCAAAACATGCGATAAAGCAATCGATTGAGTGTGCAGGGCCAGTGCTTCGGCAACGACTTTCGGGGCGACATTGTGGAGTGCGGTTAGCAGATAGCTCCAAAAATGGTTTGGCTGATTATCGTTTGCGTCTAGGCTTAGCCAGGCTAGCGGATGAGGTTGCGTTCTCGCCCAATCAGCAATTAGTGTGGTTTTGCCAAAGCCAGCTGGTGCGCATACCAAGATCAACGGTAGCCGCTGATTGTTGAGGTGCTCAATTAGTTGTGGGCGCAGAACCAAGCCGAGCCGCGAAGCGGGAAGCATAAACTTAGTGCGTAATAATAATCTGATCGAGGTTGATTGATCAGCTAAGTTAGCCGCCGCCTGCAGCAGCCGTTCAAGGCTCAGTTGTTCAACCAGCCCAAGATACACTTTGCGGGTTTTGCCAGCCTTTTTGCTATAAGCGTACCAATATGATCGGGCGCGGCGCTCCTCACGGCGGGCGGTAAATGTTCCTGAAGTTGACATAAAATAGAATGTTGTATGCGTAGGAGCCTTGAGCCAGGCATACCATGCGCTTGATTCAACGGCGACCCGCTGCTGTCGCCCATTGTTCGTATATTCAAGCCATTCAGCATCACAAACAGGGGTGGTTCGATGCGCAGCAGCACGTAATGGCATAGCCTTCCTTCCAAGATGTTGGTTACAAGTTACCCAACATTATACCCACAGCTTGAGTTAAGGATGAGGGATGAGGGATGAAAAAACACTCCCCCAACCCCTGATTCCTGATCCCTCATCGAGCATCACCATCGCCTAAAGCGTCGGCAATCGCGCTAAATTGCTCAAGCGCCGCTTGGAGATCATCCATGATTTCAGCGGCCAACACGTCGGGGCTGGGGAGATTGGCGCTTTGTTCAAGCGATTCGTCGCGTAGCCAGAAAATATCGAGGCTAACTTTATCGCGGGCTAGCAGATCGTGGTAGCTATATTTGCGCCAACGCCCGTTGGGGTTGTGCTCTGACCAGGTTGCTTGGCGCTCACGGCGATTGCTTGGGTTGTAGCATGCGACAAATTCATCAAGATCGGAGCGCATCAATGGTCGTTCTTTGAGCGTAAAGTTTTGGTTGGTTCGCAGGTCGTAAATCCATAGATCGCTGGTCCATGGGCTTTCACGTTGGGGCTTTTTGTCGAAAAATAGGACATTCGCCTTGACTCCTTGGGCATAAAAAATGCCAGTTGGCAGCCGCACCAAGGTATGCACGTCGCATTCTTGCAATAAACGCCGCCGAATCGTTTCGCCCGCCCCACCTTCAAACAAGACGTTATCGGGCAAAACCACAGCCGCTCGGCCATGAATTTCAAGCAAGGTCTTGATGTGCTGGATAAAATTAAGTTGTTTGTTGCTGGTGGTCGCCAGAAAATCGTTGCGGGTAACAATTTGGGTTTCTTTTTTCGATTCGCCCTTGTCGTTCATAATCGTGACGCTGCTCTTTTTGCCAAATGGGGGATTCGACAAAATCATGGAGAAGCGGGCTTGCGGCTCGCTGGCTAAACTATCGCCAACCATAATTGGGCTGCTCTCGCGGCCACTGCCAATGCCATGCAAATAGAGATTCATCAAACACAGCCGCGCCGTGTTATCGACAATCTCCCAGCCTGCAATCACCTCGTTATCAAGTTTTTGTTGATCGAGGCTGTTGAGTTGGTTGTGCTGGCGAATATAGTCGTGGGCTGCTAGCAAAAAGCCGCCAGTGCCACAAGCCGGATCACAAATCGTGTCGTTGATGCTTGGTTGCATCACATCGACAATCGCTTGAATTAACGGGCGTGGGGTGAAATATTGGCCTGCACCCGATTTGGTATCTTGGGCGTTTTTTTCCAACAGGCCTTCGTAAATGTCGCCCTTCACGTCGATATCAAGCCCAATCCAGGTTTCGCTGTCGATCAGGTCGATCAAACGGCGTAATTTGGCTGGGTCTTGAATGCGATTTTGGGCTTTGCGGAAAATTGTCGCCCGTAGCCCAATCCCTTTGCCTAGCTCGCTCAAGAGGTGTCGATATTGAATTTCAAGTTCGTCGCCCGCCAATGGCAACAGGCTAGCCCAGCTATATGCTTCGGGAATCAAGCCAGCAATATCGTAGTAGTGGCGTTGCTCTTGGGCCATTTTCAAGAACAGCAGATAGGTCAATTGCTCGACATAATCACCATATGAAACGCCATCATCACGCAGAACATTACAATAATTCCATAACCGTTGGACAATTGTCGCTGATTGAGTGCTCAAACTGGGATTCCTTCTATTTCAAGCGGGCAACTAAGGCATCGAATGGATCGAGTGCCGCTGCATCGCGCACAACAAATTCGCCATTGATCGTTTCGTATTCGAGATAGCCTTCGTCTTTTTTGCGCTGTTTGTAAAAGCAGACATAGCTATCGATTCGTTGGCCTGCATCGTAGGTCACATGCACATCGAGCACCTGATAAAACGGATAAACGCACAGGTATTGGCCATCGGGGTTGACTAAAACTAGGTGTTTATCATCGATCATGGTCATATCGCTGAGTTCATCGATGCGGCTAACTGGGCCAATGTAGTGCTCGATTTTGCCATAGAGTGTGCCATGGCGCTGGGTGTACGATTCGGCTCGAATCAGCTTGTAGTTTTCGAGAAAGCTCATTTTTTCGAGAATGTCGATTGCCAGCGGCTCGTACTCGGCAATGACTTTTTGGGCTTGCTTGGGGCTGGGCGTAATCTGATGCGAAAACGCGTTGCGAAAATCAGATTGCAGCCGTTTGATATTTTCATGAATTTGCGGCTCAAGCAACTCGGGCATGAACAAATCGCGCCCAGCATTCTGAGCGGCAATTTTCAGCACCGCTTGGACATATTTCATGCGGTTGGCGGTTGAGAAGCCTTTGTAGGCCTCGTTCAGGTCTTTGGAAATTTTATAGTGGTTCTTGGGCAAACGATGAATGGCATCGGCCAAGACAACATGATAGATAAAAAATGCCACCGATTCGAATAAATCGCGCAAACAGAGCATGCGTTTGTAGGGTTCAAAGCGCGATTCAACAAAGCGTTGGTAGGCCACGGCGATCGGGGTTGGGTATTGAGCAACCCGCTCGTCAAGCGACCGCGGCAAGATGCTTTTGCTCATGTGATTTAGCTCAAGCCCAATTGTTTGGCGCTGTTGCTCATCGAGATCAACCAAGCCTTGATTGGCCCATTGTTTGAGCGAGGCTAGCACTTCCTCGATGTTGCGGCTCAAACGGGCGATATCACCCAAGCCGCTGGGTAGAGTTTCGGCAACAACTGGCGGGCTATCTGGCTCGACCGAGGTTTGGGGCAGAAAGATCGTTTGCCGCTGAATCCGCTCGATGCGCTGGGCGGCGCTCGTGGTGTGGGCAACTTCATCGCGTAGGTAATCTTGGCCAACGCTCGATTGTAAAAACTGCTGGAGCACTTGCTGTTGCTGCGGATCATGCGGGCGAACAACCACAATCCGGCCTGTCGCCATGCTGGGCTGTGGTAGATCGCTTGGCACTGTGCCAATTGCAATCCGATCGTCGCTTTGGGGCACGGTATTAATCAATAGATCGTTTGGTTGTAACAGGGCACTTTTGGGCAGCGTTTCAAGTTGGTTATCGCGCAACACTGCCGCCAGCGAGAGTGTGCGAAAACGCTCGTGATCAAGGCTGCCATCTGGGCGCACAGCACTCGGATTAATCACCGTGACACTATCGGCGGCATGGCTGGGCGCGATGTTGGGCAATACCCGCACAAGGCCGGCTTTGACGCTGGCAAGATCGGCCATAGGCATTGATTGAAAGCCTGTGGGCGGGGTTTGGCGAGCTGCCGCAAAACTATCGGCCAGCGAAAGGCTATAGATCACTGGGCCAAATACCGCGCTATTGTGGGTACGCGGCGGAATTTGAATGATGCTGAGCATGCGCTGGGCGCTGAGTTTCGCCAAGGTCGCGGTTTGGGCCTCGCTTGGGCTAACTAGATCGGCGATAACTACGGTTTGGGCGCTGATGCGCTGGATATTGGCGGCCAGTTCACTCATTGGGCTGATAATCAGTTTTTGTTTGCCCTTCCATGTGCCCGCTGCAATGCCCTGCTGCTTGAGTTGATCATGCCAGGTTGCCGCTAGTTTGCTGGTTGCCACAATATAGACAATCGCCGCCACGCTGCTATGCACTAGTTTGGCCAGCAAATGGCTGATAATGCTGGTTTTGCCGGTTTCGCTGGGCATAATCACGCTGCTGCGATTGCTGGGCTGCACCAGTTGATCAAGCATGGCTTGCAATGCCAGCCGTTGGGCGTTGGTCAAGGGCACGGCTTTGGCGCTGACTGGCGCACAGCGCAGGTCGTCATTGATGCCCAAGGCTTGCTGCACTTGGCTGGGGCTGGGTAGTTTTTCGATGGTGGTCAAGTTGCCCGCTTGCCAGCTCATCAGGGTTTGGCCGCGCACAATGCCATAGTTGAGGCTAGGATAGGCGGCAACCAGCGTGTCGATCAGTTGGCTTTGGGTCGCAGGCGTAGGAGGTTGGGCGGGCAAATCAAGCGCCCAAGCCACCGGGTAGCGCTGGCAACCCACGACCAGCCCAGTATCGGGCAGCACGCTGCTTGGCAAGAGATCATCGGGCTGCCAACCTTGTTGGATCAACATTGCTGCCAGCGAGGCAGTGGCGATAGGATCAGTCATAAAACGCTCCAATGCTGCATCAGCTATTCCAGATCCATGCGGGTTTGGTTGCGCTGCTTGAGGCTTTTTGGCGCTGGCGCTCGTTCGGCCTGAATCTGTTCGAGCAGCAGGCTGGCTGGCTCGTCGCGAGGATCTTGGGGCACAAGCTGGCCGCTAAACGCCTGCTTGAGTATGCTTTGGCGTAGGCGCTCGGCCCGTGCAAGGTTGGCCTCAAGCGTGGCTTCAAGCGCTTGAACGACCGATAAACGCCGTTCAACTTCTGCGACAATTCGCGCTTGCTCAGCGAGTGGTGGAAGTGGGATAATAACGTTATTTAATATTTTCAATGTAATACGTGTAATAGCTACGCCCGCCATATCATTTCGTATTCTTTGATAGATAAATGGGGAGCGCAAAATATAAACTATAAATGCATTATTGATATTTTTTGATGTTTTAATTAGTGCTACACTTGATAATAGAGAAAAAGGTTCATCTAAATTATTTATTGTTGCAATACCAGTAGTCGCACCATCTTTTATATATAAAATATCACCATTTTCTGGATTACATCGACTATATATGGAGTTGTGAATAGATTCTGTTACGAATGTGACATCAGATAAGTCTATTCCATACTCCTTTATGTTTTTTGCGGTTATATATTTATAATCTCCTTCAATTGTGTTTATTGGTGAATGATGCGTTCCATCAACAACTTTTGATGAAATCTGTTCTAAACTTGCCCAAACCCAACCCTCAGGTAAATCCGGTAGATTGCTGGTATCAGGCGATTGTGGTGCTTTGTAGTTGCTGGGCATGGGCATTTTGCCCTTGGCATGTTCAGTTGCTTCCCAGCGGGCGTAGCGTTCGGCCAAAATCCGCGTTAGCAATTGGCTGGCTGGCTCGTCGTTGGGGTCTTGAGCGACCAACGTGCCCTCACAAGCGGCCTTTAACACCGCTGCGCGATAGCGTTGTAGGTTGGCTTGGCTGCGTTTCAAGGCTTGCACACCAGCATCAAGCTGGGTAAATAGGGTTTCGAGCGCCTCAACAATTCGCGTTTGCTCAGCGAGTGGGGCAAGTGGAAAGGGCATGGTATTAAGCACTTGCCCACTAATAGAGCTAAATGTGGTTCCTGTGGCTTTTGACTGTAAAAAATCCTCGTTTGCTCGAATAAAATAAAGTCCATAAAGATAAGGGATTGAATTATACATTCTGATTGCAGCCAAACCTCGGCCTATACAGATTTTGGTAGGAGATAAGTTAGTTGGACCAACAGGCGCACGAACAGACACGAGAATATCATGTCTCTCAGCGATTTTGAGTGGCTCAGAGCACCACTTAACAATACTTGGATATAAAGCACCAAAATCAGCTTTGCCTTGAAAAAAGGGTAATCCTATATGTTCAGTATTATATGTTTCTGATGGGGGAGATTGTCCCATATTTATATTTGATACTTCACCCAAAGTAGTCCAAACCCAGCCCTCAGGCAGTGGCGGCAATGTTGCTGTGTGTTGTGACACGAACGAATACTCCTATAATCTCTGGCTTCGCCACCCTAACTCTTGATTAAGGAAGGATATGGGAAGGATGAGGGAGGAGGGATGAAGGATGAACCAACCGATCCCCAACCCCCAACAACCAATCCCCGACCCCAACAACCAATCCCCAACCCCCAACAACCAATCCCCAACCCCCAACAACCAATCCCCAACCCCCAACCCACTACCCAACCAAGGCCCGTTGCACCTCAATCAAGAGCGTTTTCCAACTGCTGCCAAATGCTCGCTCCAAAGCCACGACACCGCCAGCATCGGCAAACGCGCCGTGGCCCAAATCTTTGGCTTGAATTTGCAAACTTAGGCCAATATGATTGGCGATTTGGTCGAGCCACCAGCGTTGTTGCTGGCTGAAGTTGATGCCAGCGGCGGCTTGTTCGGCTAGCCATGTTTGCATGCGTTGAGCAATCAGGCTGGGAAAGGGCACTAAAGCTTGTTCAGGATTGACCACGCTGCCAACCAACGAAATCAAATCGGTCAACGTTGTTTGGGGATTCACCACCGTCGCTTTACCAGTTCGGCGATACGATTCCCATATTTCAAGCGGCAATAGCTGGGCTGTCGCCAAAGCCTCGCTTAATTCTTGTAAATGCTGCAAGCTCAACGAACGCAAGGCATACGGTTGATTGTACAACATTTGCAGGGCGGTGATCGAATTGCGGTTTTGCGCCACAAAATCTTGAAATTGCTGAACTTTTTGCAGCGCATGGTCCTTGGAAATACTGCTAAAACCAGCCTCGCGAACTTGATCACGGCTGAGGTGATCGATCAATTGCTCACGTTGGGCGCGGGCAGCCAGCAAGGCGTTGCGAATGATTGGATCGTACAGGGGTTCGAGTGCTAGGCTGGCTAACTCCTCGGCGACGGCATCCAACTGACCTGGAGTTGGCTCGGCGATTTGAAAACGCTCCTGCGCATTGGCCAGAATCGCATCAGCGGAACAGGCATCCAGCAACGCCGCACTCAATTGCGCCAAGCGCTGGCCAAGCGTGCGCTCAAGTTGATAGCGTTGATTGTCGGTCAGTTGGCGATCAAGGCGGGCGATTCGTCCGGCGACCGTTAACATCACCTCAGGATCACGACTACCGCTAGCGAGCAACTCAAGCAAATCAGCTAGACTTGTGCTCGGCTTCTGCTCTAGCGATTGGGTATCAAATTTATTGCGTTCAATCACGCCAACTGCATCAATAATCACAAAGCGGGTTTTGGCCAGCGCATCGCTGGTCACCTCTTGCAAATCGCTGGCGCTGATCACGCGGGTTCCGCGCCCGATCATTTGCTCAAACAGCACGCGTGATTCGACCGAACGCATAAACAACACCACCTCAAGCGGCTTGATATCGGTGCCAGTAGCGATCATATCGACGGTAACGGCGATCCGTGGGTAATAACTATTGCGAAATTGGCTAATCAACTCCTCGGGCTTGCCCGCCGAGCGATAGGTAATTTTTTGGCAAAAATCATTGCCCTTGGCAAAAACCTCACGGGCGATCCGCACAATATCCTCAGCGTGATTATCACTTTTGGCAAAAATCAAGGTTTTAGGCACGATATTGCCACTGCGCTCTGGAAACATCGTGGTAAACAAGGCATCGCGAAACACCTCAAGCACCGTGCGAATCTGATCGATCGCCACGACATCGCGATCAAGGTCGGCGGCGCTATACTGCACATCCTCATCGAGCTTTTCCCAACGAACTTGGCGCGTTTCGCGGCTGCGATAATCGACATAATGCTCGGCCTCAACCGTGCTGCCTTGGGTCCCGATCAGCGTGCGAATCCGAAAGACATCGCCATCGACATTGACCCCATCGGCGACCGCTTGCTGGCGGGTATATTCCATAACCAAATTCTGATTGAAAAAACCAAAGGTTTGGGCTGAAGGCGTTGCGGTTAAGCCAATCAAGAAGGCATCGAAATACTCCAGCACCTGCCGCCAAACGTTATAAATTGAGCGATGGCATTCATCGGTCACAATCACATCGAACATTTCAATCGGAATCTGCTGGTTGTAGCTCACAAATTGCTCAGTTGTTGGGCCATCCTGCTCAAACAGCGAAGCTTCCTCGGTCTCGGCGTCGGGGTAGGCTTGGTTCATCAACATTGCATACAAGCGCTGAATCGTTGTAATACAGACCTTGGCACTTTTATCGATCTGCGGGCCTTGGAGCAGCTGAACTGGATACAACTCGGTAAATTTGCGGCCATCGTCGGGCGTAGCGTATTGCTGAAACGCATTGAGCGCTTGGCGGCCAAGGTTATTGCGATCGACCAAAAACAACACCCGATCGACCTTGGCAAACTTTACCAGCCGATAAATCTCCGAAACCATCACAAAGGTTTTGCCGCTGCCAGTTGCCATCTGAATCAGCGAACGTGGGCGATTATCGGCCAGCGAAAGTTCTAGCTGGCTAATTGCATCAGCTTGCGGCTTCCACAACTGCCCATTCATGGCGCTGAGCGGATGTTGCGTGACCAGATTGCGCAAGCGTTGGCGTAACGAGGTTGTTGCTTCGGCCCATGTGCGCAAGGTTTGAGGCTGATGAAATCCAAAGACTGGCCGAGCACGCGGCGCAGGATCACGCAGATCGGTGCATTGGGTTTGTTTGCCGTTGCTATCGTAGAGAAAGATCAACCCCCAACTGTCAGCCTGGAGCGTTGCTGGTAAGCGTTGGCTATAGGTCCGCGACTGAATCTCCACCCCGCTTAATGGTGTACCTTCAGGCTTGGCTTCTAAGACCCCAATTGAGCGTTTATCCACAAATAATAAATAATCGGCAAAGCCCTGTACCAAGGGAAATTCACGAACCGCAATGCCTTGACCAGCAGTCAGATTCCGCGTTTGATAATCTTGGACGATCCAACCAGCGGCTTCGAGTTGAGCATCAATATTCTGACGGGCGCGTTGTTCTGGGGTCATGCAACTCCTCCGACAAGACTATTTTGGTCGATTAGGGTGACTCTATCCGCCAATGGGGCATCCACACACTACAATCGTTTGTATTCTACCGCATACGATCATGGGCAAGCAAGTGTGGGGTTACAACAGCATAATTGAGTTAATCGGCCAAACTCCATGCCTGAAATAGCACCGACTATGCTGGAATGCAACAAAAATGCTCTTAAATTGCGCTAGATCTGCAACTTGCGCCCGATTAATCTTGGTATGCTCAACCCATCGTTGTTATTGTAGGAGGTATGTGTATGTACAAGGTCGATTCATTGTCCAAGCCTAGCAAATGGTGGCATACCGTCATCTATGGGTGGTATTTTCCGGCGATTTGTGCCATGGTGTGGTTCACGCAAGCCCTCTGGATGCCATCGAACCTGCCATTTTATGACGATAGGATTGAGCTACATAGGATTGGGCTGTTGCTGCCAGGCTATATCTTGATGGCGACCAGCCTGCTCAATGCACTCCTGTTGATCGTGCTGAATCTCAAAAAACATTGGTGGCTGGCGATCGTCATGCTTGGCGAGTTGCTCGCGATGCTGCCGTTGTATATGCTGATCAAGGCGCTGCTTGGCCTTCAGGATACGCCGCAATGGTCGATCCCAACCATGTCGTCGATCCGCATGTATGACTACGATTTGGCAACAATGCTCACGGGGGTGCTGCTTAGTGCAGGGTTGATCGTGAGTCAGTCGATCATTAACCCAAAAGCCTACCATACTCGGCTCAGGATGCTTGGTGCTTGGCTCGCCCTTGGCTTGGTGATAACAGGCTTGATCGTTTTCCGACAGGGAATCAGGATTATCTATGTGGGGTGAACCCAAAGGCTAATTCCACTTTGCCAAGGTTCAGCAGTTAGGCCGATGGGCAGCGCGGGTTTCCGTTCTACACTACCCAGAACTATCAATATTGTAGGAGGAGATCGATGACCGACAGCATCAAGCAATTACCGTGGGAGCAGCCCGCATGGCTTGAACACTTGAGCGAGTGGATTGAGCAGCAACTCAGTATTCATCAGCTGACGGCGCTTGCCCCGCTGGAACTCGTGCATCAGCGCCCATGGTCGGCCTTTGCCCAAGTTTGTACCAACCATGGCATGGTCTATTGCAAAGCGCCTGCGCCAGCCTTTGCTTATGAAGTTGGCTTGACGCAGGCCTTAGCGCAATGGCATCCGGCTTGTAGCGTGCCGATTTTAGCGATCGAGCCAACCCATGGCTGGATTCTCTCTGCCGATGCAGGCACGACCTTACGGGCACTCGGCCAAAATCTGAGCCAACTTGATCATTGGTATGCTCTGTTGCCAGAGTATAGCGAATTGCAAATTGCCTTGGCCCAGCGGGTTCCAGCCTTATTGGAACTTGGCGTGCCTGATCGACGATTAACGCTATTTCCAAGCCGCTTTAGCGAAATATTGAATGATCATGATCAATTATTGCTTGATCAGGCGGGCGGTCTGAGCAGCGCCGAGCATCAGCAATTGCACAGTTTACAAGCAACGGTTCAAGCGCAGGCGGCACAATTAGCCTCGTATGGCATAGCGGAAACGCTGACCCACGAAGAAATTCATGAGAATAATGTGCTGTATGGGCCGCGCGGCTATACAATTACCGATTGGAGCGATTGCAGCGTAAGTCATCCCTTTTTCTCGCTGCTTGTCACAATGCGAGCCGCTGCCCATTGGCTCAAACTCGACGAGCATGGCGAGGCTATCCAGCGCTTGCGTGATGCCTATTTGGAACCATGGACGCGCTTCGCATCGCGCCAAAACCTTGATCAAGCCGCCAACATCGCCTACCGCCTTGGCATGATCAATCGGGCGCTCTCGTGGCGGCAAGCGCTGAAGGGGCTTGATCGGCAACACACCAAGGATTATCTCGATAGCATTGCAGGTTGGCTGCAAGATTATTTAGCCACCCATACGAATGCTGATTAACCAGCCAATCCATGTCACGATCTATTTTAGGGGTGGAGTTGCATCTGCCCCTAGGGAGTCAATGTTAGCTCAATTCGCACAACTTCTGGAATCGTACCAACCCGAATCGGCGGCCCCCATGTGCCAAAGCCCGATGATACGACCAACTGGCTAGCCCCAGTTTTTAGGGTTCCCCAATGCTGATCGTAGATCTGGTTGGTTAGCAGCGTAAAGGGGAAAATCTGCCCAGCATGGGTATGGCCGGAAACTTGGAGATCAGCCCCAACGGCGACCGAATCCTCAAATCGATTAGGGTTGTGATCCATAACCAACAGCGGTAGGCTCGGATCAGCAGTTTGGATGATCTCGGCAAGCGGTTTGCCCACGACTGCACCTGAGGTTCGTGGCCCGCCAATATCATCGCGCCCTACGAGCACGATCTGTTGATCGACCGTGACCCACTCATCAATCAGGAGCTGAATCCCTGCATTTGCCAGCTCTGAACGAAACACAGCCAACTCCTCGGCGCGTACATCGTGATTGCCCATAATCGCGTAAATTCCAAGCCGCGCCTGAAGTTTGCTCAGCTCTGTTGCCATGGCTTGGTCGCGAAACGGCTGAAGATCATCATCAATAATATCGCCAGCAATCAGCACAAGGTCAGGTTGCAGTCCATTCGCCATTGTTACTAGCTCGCGAATCCGATTTGCCCCATTGGTATAGCCAAGGTGGGTGTCGGATATGAGCACAATTGTGATTGTTTGGGGCGTGCTAACGGGCGCAGCAACTGTTAGCGCGTACTCGGCCACGACTGGCGTGCGTGCTCGCCAGGTGCCATAGCCTAGAATACCAACTAAGAAAGCCATTACGATGGCTCCCGTGACCACTACTAGGCGACGTGGGCGCTGCATGGATGCGGCGGCGATTCCGGTTAAGCGCTGGATCAGGCGCAGCAGATCCACCAATGCCAGCAGCATACCTGCATAGACAAAAATGGCGATCCAATAGCTGCCAAGCGCGGCGACGATCGCCATCATGCTCGCGGGTATACGACCAGCCACGAGGCGAGTCAGTAGCGGCGTACTTGCCAGCAGCCACACCACGACCCAGTAGCCCCAGCGCGGGATACGCTGTGGGATAAGCGCCTGAAGCCATTGCCATGTGCGGCGACCAAGATACCAATTAATGCTGGCATAGAGCAGGAGTATGCTAACGACGATAACGATGCTCATAGAATGTATTCCCCTAATTGCCACATGGTTTGTTTGCAACCTAATGCATGGTCATCCATGCATATGCTAGAACGCGATCGCTGCGGTTCTGGATGGATGGAGCGACGATTCAACCACTTGTCCAAGCGCATGCAGCAGCGTTATACCACGGAATGTCGTTTTTTCAAATTCCCTTTTCATTGGCAAGGCAATTCATGATTGGCAAATCCCCAGCGTTAATTAGCTAGAAGCCGCTTCTAACGATATATCAATTATCTAAACATCTGAATAAACCTCAGCGACGAGCCACGATATATCAAACCAATCAAGCAATCTTGATCATAGCTTTAACTAATTCGATAGCCTGAGAGCATCGAAGCAAACCCGCATGGCCATTTTTATAAGGAGTGTGTGATGAAAAATACTGATGTTTTTAATAACTTCGATTTAATCGTTCCAATTACCCAAAAAACGATTAATGATCAACTTAGCCATTTAGTTCGCCTAGGTGTGATTAATCCTGAACTCGTTATCACGCAAGTTTGGGATGCTGCAAACAAACAAGATATTTATACAATTTTGGCTTCAGCAGCAGATTTACCCAAAAAACCAGATGGTAGCGTTGATTCAAGTAAGCTTGACGGCTATCTTGATGGAATGATGCTGCCACAAATTTCAATTCACGAAAGCGGTACGATTGTCTTATTAGTGCTCAATTTTCTTTCGGGTACGTTTGGCTACTGGGGCGGTTCGCCGCATAATCCAACCTGGCTGACTGTCGATATGAGCAATTGGAAATTTGGCATTAGTGTCAATATGGATCTGGAAAAATTAGCCAAAGATGATCTCAATCAAAAAATTAAAGTTCCCGATAATGTTCAACAACAGCTTAGTGGGTTTATCGATAATATGTTTACGGTAAATCATCTCTTTATGGATTTCGAGTCAACCGATTTAATTAATTTTGATCCAACGGTAACGAGTGTTGGCAACGCTGGCGATGATGTCAAGAAACAATTTGTATTTTTTATGCAAGAATACCTTAAATCCCAAAAAGATGCTGGGAATCCCTATGTGCTTGGCTATACGATGAGTGCCAGCGATCAATCAAACTATGCTAGCTATGGCGGCGTGCCCGACTCGCTACGCCCAGTTGGCGCAACCTATAATTTCTACAATGATGCGACGAATCCTGATCGTAGCACGTTGAATTTTGCCCTAGTAACCAAAGGTGGCCATCAATCAATCTCCACCACGCCAGGCAATTTCGATAGCAACTGGATCAGTCCAAACGAGCAATGTGATGCAAAAATGATCTATTCACATCAAGTATTGCTCGAAGAATATTTCCTCAAGCCAATTTTTCAACAGATCCATGACGGCATTTATAGCCAAATTAAAGATCATCTTTCGGTTGATAGCGGTGCTGATTATGATCATGCCAAATCAACTACTGCCAATGGCTTCAGCTATGCGATTATTAACGATAAAGATGGTGATGATCAGTATGTCAATAATTATTCAGTTCAAATTGTAAATCAAGCTCAAAGTGCTCAGGTTGATCTTAATTTCTCGGGCCAGCTCTATTTTTACAAAGAAAAAAGCAAAGATATGCTTGTATGTACCGCGAAAGGTTGGGCTTGGACTGGCCTTGATTGGAGTGGAACGGTTTCATTAATCACCACCAAAGATTCGAGTGGCAGGCCAAATCTATCAATTACCAAGCAATTTAACATCAGTAATGTTAATAAAGGCCAAGATAAAAATGGTTGTGCTGAAGCTTGGAGTGTGATTGGCGATATTTTGGGATCAATCCTCGATGCATTTTCATTTGGCTTAGATGGAAATTTCTTTGCCAACCTCTTTGCCAATGCCTTTGGCATCCATATCGATAGTATTGGTGATATTGGGGTTGTGCTTGGCGATATTGGCACAACGATCAATACGGCGCTTGTGCTCCCTGCGGGGAATGTATTCTTCATCAGCAACCCAACTGCCGATTCATTAGCCAACTTCTATCTCGAATTACATTACAAAGCTGAACACTAAGCTTTAAATAAAGGAGTTTACTGTATGTCAACCTCTTCTGTTGATTTAATAACCTTACCAACCACAAATTTCGTGACTGATCAGATTAGCTTTCAAGTTTCGGCTGAGTTGATGCAAAATAGCCAACAATCATCGCCAATTTCGCCAACCAATAATTTGGCGGTCGTTCAAGATAGTGCTGGCAAGCCAATGCTATTTTCAATTGGCACTGATCAAATGCTGCATTTGATTAAATACGATGAAACTACACCGACAGGCTGGCAGGTGATTAATCTCAGCACCCAATGGAGTGATTATAACCATGCGGTGGCCTTTGATCTTAGCCAAGATACCCATGGCTTGATTTCGATTACGCTTGCCTTAGCAACAGCTGATCAAAAGAAAACAGCTGTATTCAGCGCAAGCATGCTTTCGAATGATTATACAAAAACTGATTGGACGACCCTAAATCAGCAATGCCAACAAATTACCGGGCTTGATCCAAGCTTTCAGGCTGAATCAATTCGTATGGGCAGTTCAGATGATGGTCATCCACCAATTATTATCATTGTTGGCTCAATTAATAATGCAAAATTCTACTACCAAGTGATTGATGCTAAAACATCGCAAACCTTAGAATTCCCTGAAAATGTCTTGAATAATCCTGGCAGTTTATTAGAAGTTACGACTGGGTATGCAATTGGTCAGCGAGCTTTTTTCTTTTTATACCAAATTGGTGCAACCCAGACCTTAGAAGCAACAACCTTGGCTGATCAATTCCAAGGTTCGCTCCAGTATGATTTTAGCCCAGGCAATGCAGGGATTCCAGCAGAATATACTAATCTGACGTATACCTGTATGACGACGGCCTTAGGTACAAAGACCAGCCCACTCGATATTTCGTCAGATGTTTATATTGGAACAACCGATGGGGTCTATGTTTTTGCCAATTCGCGTTTGGCTGGAATGCAAAAAGTGACTGATGCAATTAAAGATGTGCATCAAATTATTGTAACAACGACTGGCGACACAATCGGCCTATGGGTCATGGCAAGCCCAAGCAAGCTCTATTATATCGCTGGTAACCATGGATCACCGTATACGTTTAATGAACCAATTCTCTTTAGCGATAGCATTGTGCATATTGCGCCAACTCGCAGCGGATTAAGTCATGCCAACGAGCTATTTGTGGTTGATCAAACCCAGCAGGTTATCCACTACTGGCAAGATCCAAATACGACACTTTGGAATCAGCGAACCATCACAATTGCTGATCAAAGTTATCTGCTCAATTTCAATTCCTATACCACCCATATCCATCTACAAGATCAAAATGGCATGGCTTTGGCAAATATTCCATTAGCAATTAGTTGCTCAACGTGGAGTTATGCAACGATCAATGGACGGATTTATAGCCTTGATCAGGATGTGATGGCCCAAGTGCCTACTGATGCGTTAGGCAACTTAACCATTATTCTGCCAGCCAGCGATTTAACCGCCCCAATTATTCATGTTCAAGCAGATTTTATTGATCAAACTCTGAATATTTATCCTCATGGCAAAATTACGAAAGGAATTCAGGCAATTAAATCAGGCGATGATTTGAAAAACGCCAAAACTACCGACGGTTCACCAGTTATTGGTGGTAATTTAGATGATATAACGTTAAATGGTGTTGCGCAAAATATTAGCCAACTACATCAACTTAGCAGCCAAATTACTGGACCAATGGGTAATAATACCTATGTTGTGCTTAGCGCTAAAAATACGAAACAAACCGGAAAACTCGATGTATCGCAATCTGCCGCGAAACAAGTAACTATGCAGGTTAGTCGCAATCGTAGCTTGGCAACCCTAAGCTTGAATTCAGCTGATGATATATTTGATGATATTGGCGATGCTTTTGGTGACATTTGGCACGAAATTGAACATTTTTTCGTGGCTGGCATTGATAAAATTGAGCAAGGCATTACCTATCTGAGCAATGGCGTATCATTCCTGATTAAAGAAGCTGAGCAAGGTTTAAATTTTATTCTTAAAGTTGCCGATAAAGTCTATAACATTGTGCTCGATTCAATCGCCAGTATCTACAAAGTATTGAGTTGGATCTTCCAATTAATTAAGGTTGGGATTGAAACTCTGATTAAATGGCTAGGATTTTTATTTGGCTGGGATGATATTTGGCATACTCACAAAGTTTTAGCCCGAATTATCAGCCAAGGGGTTGATTATGGCATCAATCGGATGGAAAGCGAGATCGACGATTGGACCAATAGTATCAATACAACCTTTGATCAACTTAATCAGCAAATTCATGCAACCTTAGTGCCAAGTTCACTCCAATTAACAACACCAAATGCAATAACCAATAATAAAAACAATGATCAACAAACACAGCTGTTTCAATCGCCAGGTGGCAATTGGTCGGCCTATCAGCTTCAACATAGCGGTATGTTAAATGGATTGGGATCAAATCTCCAACACGACCCATTTCTTCAATTTCTCAATGATGTAGTTATTCCAACTAGTCAACAATTGTATGCTGCGCTTGAAAATGATTTTGATGATCTGAAACAGATTATTACTGGCGGAGTAACAATTGCTGATACGCTTAAATTATTTGCTGATCTTGCAACCACGATTATCGAGCCAATTAAAACCATGGTGATCGGCTTGCTCAAGTTTGTGGTCGATTTAGCCAAAGATATTCAGCATGCACTGGTTGATGATCTGGATATCCCATTGCTGTCGGATCTTTATAAGTGGGTGACTGGGCTATTTGGCGAAGCTGAAGATTTTAGCGTAGTCAATGGAATTTGTTTATTGCTAGCAATCCCGGTAACGATTATTTACAAAGCCAGCGTTGGTTCGGCTCCTTTTACCGATCAATCACGGGTGCTTGATGATCCAAACTTATTTAATACGATTATGGGTCAGCCTAAACAACAACTGATGCTCGGCACGGCCAAAGCGCTCAATGCGTCAACCTCAAAATCGGTTGGGGTGGTCTATTCGCAGGTTGGGGGCTTGTTGGCAGCGATTGTTGGCCCAATGATCACGATTGCAACCCTGTTTAAACTTGCCGCCGATGAACAGCAAGTAACGATTAAATCGCGGGCGGCGCAAGTCAGCATTGTACTAGCCTTAACCAAGGCTTTATTAACCTTTCCAATTCGCAAATCTGAGCAATCGATTGCTGGGTATACGCTAAAAATAAGCTCATGGCTGCTCAGTGTCTGCAATACGGCCCAAAGTGCGATTATTCGTAGCCCACGTATTGGCGGTGGGATCACGATTGGGATTGATAGTGTCATCATCGTTATGGCGCTGATCGCCGACGGGCTGGATCAGGCTGATGGCTGGACATGGACAACCGATATTTTGTCGAATGTTAGCGGCATTGGCGCAGGCGTCGGCCAAGTTGCTAAAGGCACAGAAGTTGGCGACGCAATTGGCATTGTTGGCTGGGCTGGCTCCTATGTGAGTAGTATTGTTGGCTTTTCGGCAGCCGTGATCAAATTGGCCAATGGCAGTGATAACGAAGCCCTCAGTTTGATTAACCTCGGCGGGTTATAGCGCTAACGTCGCTGACGACCTAGATTCCTCCTAAGAGCAACAGGCTATCTTTGCTAGATAGCCTGTTGCTCTGTTTTAAATCGGCGTTGCAAGACCATCCTCCGTAGCGACGTTGCAAACAAGACTTTACTCGATTCAGCGAATTACGATTGACAAACATTGATGAACTGTATATACTCAGTATATGGATATACACAATGAATTTATCATCTCTCGCTCTGATGGGAGACCGATGTATCTCCAAATCATCGAGCAGATTAAGCTGCACATCAGCGTGGGCGATTGGCCACCAGGCATGGAACTTCCCTCCATGCGTGAACTGGCCGTTGGCTTATGTGTCAGTGTGATCACGGTTAAGCGTGCCTATTTTGAGCTTGAACGAGCGGGGATCATTGTGACCCAGCAGGGAAAGGGATCATTCGTTGCTGACATGTCAGCGGCAAGTCCACAGCTCTGGGCACAAGACTTAGCAACCCATCTTGCTCATGTCGTCCGACTCGGGGCACTGCTTGGGCTGACGCGTGAAGACCTCGTTGACCAATTGCGTGCTGCCGCGACCTACTTAGCAAAGGATCAGCTATGACCGATGTGGCCGTTCGATTCTCCAATGTGAGCAAACACTATCCCCACTTTTCGCTTGACCGCGTGAGTTTTACCCTCGCAACCGGCACCATCATGGGTTTTATTGGGGCAAACGGGGTCGGTAAATCAACAACGCTGCGGATTCTTATGGGCTTGATTCATCAGGATGCTGGTGAAGTTCAGGTACTGGGGCAGTCGATGCCCACCCATCAAGTTGCAACCAAATACGATATTGGCTTTGTATCAGACGATATGCGGCTCTATGGCGCAGCGACGATCGGCTGGCATATGGATTTTATTCGCTCAATCTATCCTGCTTGGGACCAAGTGTATGCCGAAAGCTTGCTCAAACGCTTTGATCTTACGGCGCAACACAAAATTAAAGGCCTCTCGCATGGCCAGCGGGTTAAGGCGACACTCCTGCTGGTACTGGCTCGTCATCCCCGACTCTTGGTGCTTGATGAGCCAACCACTGGACTCGACCCGATTGCCCGCCACGAGGTCTTAGGCGCACTGATGGAGGTGCTTGCCGATGCACAACGAACCGTGTTGTTTTCATCGCATAACACCCGCGATATTGAACAAGTCGCCGATCATATAACCTTCATCGACCAAGGACACATTATCGACTCTGATGATAAGGAAATGTACCTTGATCGTTGGCGGCGGCTTCGCGTGGAGGTGCCGTTAGATGTCCAACTACCGACACTGCCTGGAGTCGTTAAGACGGGCGGTAGTGGACGGCTGATGGTTTTGACCGCCAATCAGTATGCTCCGGGCATGGAAACCGCCTACATTCATGCTGGGGCAACAGTCCATGCCATTGATTCGATGACCCTCGAAGAAATTTTTCTGGCCAGTGTGCAAAGCCGACGGGAGGGCAAACACGTATGAACTACGCAGTTATTAAACGCCTGATTTACAAAGATTGGTATCTTAATCGCTTGACGATTTTGGGCTATCTTAGCGCAGGGGTGATCGCCATTGGCCTGATCGCTATGGGGAACGAGCGGGTGCTCTCAGCAGGGAACATCCTCCTGATCACGGTTGTCATTGCGCTCGGCATGCATGTGGTTATGAGTACCGTGATCGGCGAACGCACGACGCAGACATTACCGTTTCTGATCAGCCTGCCGATCTCGATCAAGGATTATACAACCGCGAAAATATTCGCGAATATCCTGATTTTCCTCGGCCCGTGGCTGACCCTGCTAATTGCTACTCTGGCGGTGATTCTCGGACGAGAGGCGCTGCCTGATGGCCTCGTCATCTATACCATCATCATCTTGACCGAGCTATTCGCCAGTTATTGCTTTGTTCTAGCAACTGCCTTGGTCAGCGAATCGCAGGGTTGGACGATTGGCGCGACACTGGTTGGCAATCTGTTCTTTCAAGCCTTTCTCTCCTACGTATCCCAGATTCCTGCCATTCAAGCGACCATGAATGTTGACGCTATTGCTTGGAACCAAACATCCATCCTGTTCCTGCTGGGCGAAGCGCTTGCCATTGTGCTGCTTTTAGGCGGAACCTACGTATTCCAAGCCAGAAAAAGCGATTTTATCTGGTGAGGGAGAAAGCGCACTATTGTCGAAATTCGGGTCAAACCTGCTGATTCGATTACGGTCTTAACCACAGAACAAGTTATGCTATACTGCAATTGTAGCCTCAGTGTAGAGAGGAACAAACCCCTGCATTTCGATTGATGGGAGATTTATGCAGACCACAACATTTTTTCGGCGTGCCGTGCTGGCTAGCATCGGTACAATTGTCGTGAGCAGTTGGTTGGTGGTTAACGCCAATAGTCAAGGCTTGCTTGTTCAAACATTGCCTAATCCAATTGATTTTCATCCAGTGGTGACCTATAGTTCACCAAGCCGCCCATGCGAATTGGGTCGTGGTGATTTCAATGGCGATGGTTTTGTTGATCTGGCGACAGCCAATCAGGCAAGTAGCGAAATTCAAATATTTTTAAATAATGGAGCTGGCGTTTTTCCAACGCGCACCCCTTATAGCGTTGCTACTCCTTGTGGCATCGATGTTGGCGATGTTGATGGTGACAAGGATTTAGATATTGTCGTGACCAAGCAAACTTCTAACCAGCTGGGGGTATTGCTGGGCAACGGCGATGGCACGTTCCAAATTGCCCAATCTTTTAGCACTGGTTCACGCCCGACCGATGTAATCTTGCGTGATCTGAATCAAGATACTGAACTTGATGCGGTTGTAACCAACCAAGATAGTCAAGGGGTTAGTATTTTGTTGGGCAATGGCAATGGAACCTTTGCTAATCAAACGATCTACACGGTTCAGGCTTCGCCAACGCTTGAGGCAGTTGGTGATTTAACTGGCGATGGGTATCCTGATGTGGTTGTGGCCAATGCTGGTAGCGATAGTGTCAGCGTGTTGATTAATAACGCGAACGGCACATTTAGCCCAACAGTTAATTATGGGGTTGGCAATGTTCCCCATAGCGCTGGCATTGGCGATATCGATGGTGATAGCGATAACGATATTATCGCGGTTAACCGTTTAGAACAAAGCATGACCCGCTTGATCAATAATGGGACTGGCAGCTTTACGCCACTTGCTCCAACGATTTTCTTGCAAGGCCCAGGCGATATCGAAATAACCGATCTTGATGCTGATGGCACGCTGGATATTTTGGCAACCAATACGATTAATGATGTTGATCCTGGTACGGTCAGTATTTATTTTGGTTTAGGCAATGCCAATTTTACTAGCCCGCAACTGGTTACCTCAGGTGTGCACCCAACGTCGTTAATCTATGCCGATTTGAATAACGATGGCTTAGTAGATATTGCTACCTCAAACTTTTATGGCAATAGTATCAGCGTTTTGTTACGGCGGGTTCCCGCTGCAACAAGCACACCAACCGTAACCTCGACGGCCACGAGCACACCAACCGCAACACCAACCAATACCCCGACGGCCACGCCAACGATCCAACCAAGCGTGACCCCCGTTGCTGGTAGTTCAACGACCTTTTTGCCGCTGGTAACCGATAGTCGCCCAATCTTCCCAATTGTGATTAATGCGGTGGCTCAACCGTTGATTCCAATCACGCAGCAGGGTCAAATTTATTACACAACGACATTAACAATCAATAGTCCATTGCCGACAACTGGGCGTTTCTATCTTTCATCGCGTACTGATGCCGTGGCAGAAGTTCGGGTTGATGATCAAATGACGGTTTGGGCGGATAATGCAGTATTGTATGAAACGACCTTGACCATCCCCCAAGTTGTTGAAATTCCGCGCAGCGAGTTAGAATCATGGCTTGATCAAGAGCTAACCATCACCTTCCGCGATGTAGCTGGCTCGGTTTATGGCAATAGTGCAGTTTGGTTGATTTGGGTTCCTTAGATTAACCACCTCGCTAAAACAAAGAAGGGCGCTGGTGCGAAACCAGCGCCCTTGTGATTTAAGGGTTTACTCGACAATCAAGGTTTCATAGGCTGAGTAGACGTTACCATCAAAATCTTCAGCGAAGAAGCCAACGAGGTAATTCCCAGCAGGAGCTGGTTCAAGCTCCCAAGTAAAGTTATCATCGCCAAATACAAAGGTTTCGCCTTCGTAATTGACAAATTCACTCTCGCCAGTTTGTTGTGATTCTTCAAGCCAGGTATCGAGCACGACAAATTTATCGCCACGCTTGGGGTTGATTTCGCGCAACGAACCAGTATCTTCCTTGCCAGTATACCCGAGCACCTGCACCAACTCGCCATTGCTAAACAACAACAATGCTCGGCGAGTCTTTTTGCCTTTGGCCGTGGTGTACAAGCCTTCGACCGTGTAGGTGGCATCTTCCGGCGATGCACCATAATCTTCGGGGCTGAACAAGGCTAGGCTTGCAGTGGTTTCGTTGTGCATGGCAAAAACTTGGGTATCCCACTCGAACTCAATATCAATCGTCGAGGCCTCGCCCCAATCGGGATAAAAGACCCCGCCAATTTCGCGGGTTTGTTCAGCATCAAGGTAGTCCATATCCAAAACTTGAATTGAATCGGATTCTTGATCGTAGTAGCCGATGAAAATATAAACAAAGGCAATATTATCGCCAGTGATGCTGCTGGTGAGCACAACAGGCTGATCGAGGCTGGCGGTTGTGCTTGAAAGTTCAATCGCGGCAACCGTAATTGGCTCGGAGCCAGGTGCCTCAACCTCGGTCACATCAATTGGCTCTGGCGTTGGGGTTGGTTGACGTTCGACAGTTGCGGTTGGTTGCTCGATGGTGGTTGGCAATGGCTTTTTGGCGTATTGGAAGGCCAAAAATTCATCCCATAGCGAATCGTTGACGAAATTTACGGCAACCGTGTTATAGGATTTGTAGCCAGCATCGGCACTGGTATACAGTTTGGAATTGGGAAAGTGGATCGAGATGCCCGTTGCCCCAGCCTTTTCATCGCCATGTTTCTCTTCGATCAAACTACGATCGATCGCTGCAATCAGGTCATCAGCGGCTTTGTTGACGCTTGGCACATTGACTTTTTGCTTGAGCAATTGGGCAAAATGCCCAAGATCAATGTAGGGTTTGGGTTGATCGCTATCAAACACGCTCTCAAAGGCTTGGGTATAGCGTCGTGCTGCGGCAATATCTTTGCGCTCAGCCTCGGCCAAAGTAATTACCAAGCGATCAAGTGCATCGATCACCGCAGGCAATTTGCCCAAATCGATTGCTGTCAGGGTGATCGCCTTGCGCTCCTGCTCTAAAACTTCTTCGGCAGAAACATCGCCCTCAAAATCGTAGGTGCGCGAAACGTATTTGGCGCGGGCATCATCATCGAGAATTTGCTGATCTTGCTCGATATAACTATCGACAATTGCCCGCGAAAGCTCAGCGCCATCGATTTCAGGGCTATCGGTTAATCGCCCTAAAATTGCAGCATAAGCCCAGCCCAGCGATGGCTCGACTTCTTGTGAGGCCACAGCATAGCGAGCATATGGGGCGATCGCACTATAGACCTCAACATGGCTCATCAAGCAGGCATCAAAGCCGATTAACTCGAATTCGCCAATATTGGTTTCAGCGATGATATGTTCGAGCGCTTCGCTCATCTCCATCAGAAAGAGCATATCGCCAAAGCTCTCGGCTAGCGGAATATCGTGACGGCCTAGGGTCGAAGGGTCAGGGTCGCTCCAGCCGCCGGGCCAGCCAGCCCCATGATCAGACATAATTAACACATATTTGTCCGAGGGATAGGTTTTGGCGGCCCAGGTAACGAAATCGGTCAAGGTATCGGCATCGGCCATATTAACTTCGCCAAGATCGGCGAGTTCCTTAGAGTTCATTTGCTCAAGGTTGTCGTCTTGTTCGATGTAAAAGCGTTTGGTGCTCGTCCAATCGCCATCGCCATCGAAGCCGCCATCGTAGCGATCGACTTGAGCTACTACCCGCACCCGATCGGTTGAGCCAACCAATTCAGCCTCGTTGATGTCGTTGAGCATATCTTCTTCAAGTATCTCATCGTCGGCATCGGAGTACAGCATAATCAGCCAAGTCTGATCGTCGCGGCCAGCGGGGGTGCGAGTTGGGGCGGCGGGCGTAGCTTGGCCAGCAATCGGAGTGCGTTTTGCCACCGGAGTTGGTTCGGAGAGATCGGCACAAGCGGCTAAGAGCAAGAGTAAAATGAGGCTAAAACGAGTTAAACGCCAACGTCGCGGCGCAATCTGCTGCATACAACACTCCTACAAAGTGCAAAAATCGACTACATTACATAACATGAGGTCAACGATTACTCATCGTCGTTGCCACTAGGACGGCGGCGTTTGCGCAAGGTAATATGTTCATCGGCCTCTTTGGCTGGGCGACGATCACGCGGCTCGTTCGCTTGGTCAAGTTGATCATCTGAGGCATTGGTATGGGCGTTTTTCAACGTTTCTTCGGCAACTTCACGAACTTTTTTGGCAATGTCTTCAGGCTTCATCAAAGCACTCCTTCTAATAAGTGATTGCCTACTACATAGAGCATCGTGGAGCAGATTTATTGCAGTTGGGGTTATGATGAATTATACATCGCTTGTTGCAAAAACGCTGATAACGATTAAAAACTCATACCATCAATAGATCATACGTAGTTAGAGATATTATCTAGATACTTGAATCAATTATTCGGAGCAAATTTGCAAATTCTTAGCCATATTGCCGCGCAGTCATGACGAGTGGGGTCGTGGAATCCAATGATACATTGCCATAGAGGGTGATCAGCAGTTCAGTTTCGACGACTACGAGCACGAACGTGTAGACGAAGGGGGTTGCTGGCAAGCGAATGACGATGGTCAATGTATCAGCATCCGTCCATGCGCCGCTGGCCGCCGTTGGGGTGTGGTCAAACCATTGCTGTTGAAATAGAGCGGTTGCCCCAGCTTGCCATGTGCCAGCGCCCCATGGAATCTGTTCTTGATTAGTTGATGTTTGGGCAATGAGGGTTCCACCAACAGCCGTCGTATGTACCTGAAGGGTCGTGATCCCCAAAGGATTCGGCTCAACCACATAGCGCTGACCTTCAATTGCTGCCATGGCTGACATTTGGGCTGATCCGACTATTGGTGAATACTGGCGATCTGCAAGGTACTGGGTGAGCGCATAATTTGCCGCTGGATCAGCCGCCAGCGGTTGATCGTCTATCGCAGGAAGCAGCAGATCCCAAAGGAGATCGAGTGGGCGTTGCATCTCGAAGACATCAATGCCCCCCGTGATTGCGATCACCATTGCCTGATCGGGCATGACAATGCAATATTGACCAAAAACGCCATCGCCACGGTAGGCTCCATGGCGACAGCGCCAGAATTGATAGCCATAACCTTGATTCCAGTCGGAATCTGGATCGCTGCCATTCGCGATCTGAGTCTGGGTTGCTGCTGTGACCCATGCGGCGGGAAGAAGAGTCGCACCCTGCCATTGCCCATGTTGGAGATAGAGTTGACCGAATCGTGCAATTGCCTCGGTGGTCAGACTCAGGCCAACACCACCCAGCGCAATTCCTTGGGGTGATTGTTGCCAATGGACTGGCTCGATGCCGAGTGGCGCAAATAGGCGTGGCGTAAGATAGGCGGTGAGGGTCAGCCCCGTTATTCGTTGGAGAATAGCCGCCAGCATGTAGGAGGCTCCCGTATTATAGACAAAGTGGGTTCCTGGCATTGTTACAATCGACTCAGCAAGGAAGGCCTGAATCCAATTGCCATCTGCTCGACTAACCATCGCTGGCCATGGATCGGCGGCATGCCCCGTGGCCATGGTCAACAGGTGTTTAACCTGCATTGCAGCCAATCGATCACTGATGATGGCTGGTAGGTCAGCAGGAAAGAAGGAGCTAACAAAGTCGTCAAGCGTCAGCAGCCTGTCGGCGATGGCTAGCCCAATCGCGGTTGCGGTGACACTTTTACTCACTGAGAAGACGAGGTGCGGTTGCTCTGGAGCATAGGGTTGCCACCATGCCTCGGCGATGACATGCCCGTGACGCAGGATCATAACGCTATGGATTTCATGGATTTGAGTATCCAAGGCCGTGATCCAGCGCTGAATGGCGGTTGATGCAATGCCATGAGCTTCTGGCGTTGCCCGTGGCAAGAGCTTGGTAGCGGCTAGCTCCATGGTGGCGATCTCCTGGGTGAGTGGGTATCAGCTGAGTCGATCTGGCCTCATTAGGATTACGCGCTCGGTTCCTTTTGAGCGCGATACCAGGCAACGAGCGCGTTGGCATGACCATGGCCGAGGTTATGATCGGTTTTCAGTGCGGCGACCATTTGCATATGGGTCTTGGCTTGCATTCCATCGAGGATGGTCATCCAATGATCAATCGGATAGCCATAGGTTTTTTCGATCGATGGGAAATACGATGCTGGGCCTTTGGATGATGATTCCTTTGCCATAGCTGTCCTTTCAATTAGTATCTCGTTTGGTTATTGCAGTATAGCACTTGGCGGAATATCCTATCGATACCCATCGTTTGAAGATTGTCCTAGAAAGGTATGTTATGAATCGTGTGGATCGGCTGCTTGCAATCGTGCTTGAGTTACAGGCCCATCAACGGCGACGGGCTGCTGATCTCGCTGCGACCTTTGAAATCAGCGTGCGCACAGTGTATCGCGATATTTTGGCGCTATGTGAGGCGGGCGTGCCGATTATCAGTATGCCAGGCCATGGCTATTCTCTCGTCGAAGGTTATTTTTTACCCCCGCTCCAACTTACGCCTGCCGAAGCCTTGCTGATTGTGCAAGGGCTGAATGCGCTTGGTCACTTGTATGATCCTGCCTATGCCACTGCTGCCCGAACGGCAGCCGCCAAGATGCTGACGATTCTGCCACCACCGTTACGCCTCCATGTAACCACGATGCAGCGGGGTATGGCGATTGTCGCGGCCCGTGATACCGCTATTCAGCAAGGGTATCTGACGGCGCTACGGGAAGCGATTGCCGCCCAACAATCACTACGGATTACCTATCACGGGCGCACCACCCCTTTTGCGGCGGCAGATCGCACGACTCGTATGATTGATCCCTACCAACTAACCTGTGTTCGCACTGTCTGGTATCTTCAAGCCTTTTGTCATCTCCGACGAGCGATCCGCAATTTTCGGGTCGAACGCATAATCGACATCATGGTGCTAGAGCGCACCTTTGAACCGACCAACAAACCATCCATCCCGCAGGATGCTACACAACTCGAGCAGCCAATCAGCGTCCAGATTCTGTTTGCAGCGCATGTTGCTGCATGGGTCATGGAAGATTTACCCTTCTTTGTGGTCAGCACAACCGACCAGTCAGATGGGCTGCTAGCAACGCTGCATGTCCGTGCGATCGATGATGTGGTTCAGTGGGTGTTGAGTTGGGGGCGATTTGCTCGCGTGTTACAACCCATTTCCCTACAAGTGCTGCTGCGTGATCAGGGTGACGCGATCCGCGCTATCTATGATTCGCCCGAAACGCTGCTGCCATAGGGGTGTCACTGTGAGGTGTTAGGCTGATGCTATCTCATTTATTAGAGGAGCATCTTCAATGGTAGAGCTAAACTGGTTTGAAATTCCTGCCACCAACTTCGCCCGTGCAGTCGCCTTTTACAACAGCGTGCTCAATACAACGCTGCGCGAAGAAGTCTTCATGGATATTCCTAATGCGATCTTTATGACCGCCGATGGCCGGGGAATTGGCTCGGTTGTCCAAGCGGCAACGGCGATACCATCGCGTGATGGGGTTTTGATCTATTTGGATGCGACAGGTCGGCTCGATGCTGCGCTGGCACTAGTTACAGATAATGGGGGGCAGGTGGTGATGCCGCGCATGGCAATTGGCCCACAAGGCTGGATGGCGATCATCGCTGATAGTGAGGGAAATCATATCGGGTTGCATGAACGAATGCCAGTTGCTAATCCTGTGTAGGAAACGGCGTATCCGCTGCATACTGCCCATACTGAGGCCATACGAGTAGCTGGCCTTAATCGACGTAAATAGCCCGATGGTTGAGGTCGGAAGGGAATTGCAAGGAGGAATGGACTTAGCAGTCATCCTCCTTGCATTGATTAGACTGCCTCGTTGTGCTCTGGGCCTGCGATCGCCTATGGGTTAAAGAATGACACCAGTTTTTGATTTACGATCGCCTGTTGGGCCAAAAGCAGATCATGCCCTGCTTGAGAGATGATCTCGGTTTGGATGTTGGGGGCGACATGCGTTAGCCGTTGGATGGCCGCCTGAGCTGAATATAAGACCTCGTTTTCACCAACCACAACATAAGTCGGGATGGTGAGCTGTTGTAATTCGTGATCCTCCATGGCCGTGAGGGTTGGTAATTGTTTGTACTGCGGTGGCACAAAACAGCGCTTGCAGACCATCGTCTCATCCACCATGGCTTCGAGCATCGCCGGCGCTTGGCGGGCAAGATCTGCGCAACACCAGCGAAAAAAGCGGCGTTGCATCCAGCGAAACGGGATGATACTCGTGAGGATTACCCGCCGTAGGTAGGCCTGCCGAAATGGCAAGATGGTGCCTGCTGGAGCAATCAGCGCCATTTTGGCGAGTCGCTGTTGGGCATGGAGGGCGTACTGGCTCGCCAGCCACCCACCAAATGATGCACCCATGAGATGGATTCCCGTTGTAAGTTGAAGGCCATCAAATAGTTGATCGAGCCAAGTTGTTGCATCGGCGGCATTGGCAATCGGGCGCGTGTCAATGCTGCGTCCAAGACAACGACAACCGGTATTGATCACGCTGTCAATTGCATAGGTTCGGTGGTGTTGGACTAATGGTACGATCGTGAATGTCCACATGAGCGAGCACGTTCCAGCACCAGGCAGGAGCACCAAGGGTGGTGCATCGGCGGGGCCACTGATCCGAACGAAGGTCTTGCCATAGGTAGTTTCCACCATCGTGGTTTCCGCCGGGACAGGCCAGCGTTGGGCAGCCTGATCATACAGCGCATGATATTCGGTTTGTGCTGCTGCCGACCGAAATGGATGATATAGCGAAGAAGCCATATGACCTCCAAAGAATCGAAGATGCGGGTTTGTCGTGCTCACCAATTACTGAGCTACAACCGGAAATTGGATTTCGACAGTCACAGCGCCTGTGTCAGGTGAACCATAATACATTTCCCGTGGAGGGCCATGCATTGTATAGTTCTGCGTACTGATCCACTGCCCAAGGGTCATATAGGCATCTTTTAATCCTCCTGCATGCGCCACCGGATTAGCGACCGCCACCGTGGCAATATGCGAATGGGCTTCAAGTTGGCGCAGCTCAATCGGCGCGGGCGGGCGCACCTGGGTTGGGTGAGGGATTGCTGGAAGGATGAATCCGCATTCAGTATCAATCTGCTCAAGCTGATACCCCTCATCGTGATGGATTGCGATCGGAACTCCGATTGGGATTCGCTGTGTGTGAAGCCATGCGGCAACTGTCTGAAACCACCCTTGCCAATACTCGGCAATCTGGGCAATGCTTGGAACAATTGCCCGAATGCTTGCCACCATGGCCATGTCAACCGATTTCAGCTTAATCGCATAGGTAGGCAGGCGTTGCTTCGCTTCAACCGCATGAATATGGGCAAGAATACGCAGACGACGCTGTTCAGCTGCTGCAATCGTCTGCTCTGTGGCTATGAGTTGCTGCTGCAACAGGGCTTGAAGTTGCTCATGACTTGGATTTCCTTCGCGAATCTGGGCGATCTCTTCTAACGAAAAGCCTAAATCCTTTAACATCAAAATCTGATTGACCGACGGCAATTGTTCTGCTGTGTAAAACCGATAGCCCGTCGTTGGGTCGATGAATGCAGGTTTGAGCAAACCAACCGCATCATAATGACGTAGGGTTTCGATTGTGATATGCGCGATGCGCGAGAATTCACCAATTCGTAACATAGGGTTGTTATACTCCCTCGGGTAACCCGAGAGTCAAGCAGAATTTGAGGATACGAGCGATCATCAATCCCGAGATTTGTTCAGAGTCGCTACGCTGCAAAGGGACAAGCCTCTTTGCAGCGTAGTGCTTGCAAGGAGGCTTGTCGGGTTTTCAGATACAAATTAAGCATATCGCCGATTAAGTAAAGGGATGGGTGTGATGATATTGGGGCACTATTGGGAGCCAAAAACGTTCATTACTGCCGCTGAAGTGGCTATCAAGCATACTTCGTGTGCGCAAATCGCGGATAATCCGTGAGATCGTTGCGCGGGTTGAGCCAACCGCCGAGGCTAGTTGTTCATGGGTAATTCGCACGTCAATCAATAAGCCATGGTTGTGCTGTTTACCAAATTGCTCGGCCAACAAATTCAAAATGCCTAAAACTCGTTGATCAAGGTAAGGATGGGCTTGGCACGAAGCCCATGCTTCCATCAGTTGTAGCCGCATGCGTAATCGTTCGATCAACAAAGGTTCATTCACTACCCGTTGCCACGGCAAGAGTTGGGCGCTGATCGGGGTATGCGCTTGCAGATAGATCGCACAGCCATCGTGTGGATGGCCACAGACTAATTGGTTTGGCCCGAACAAACCTAGGAGCACGTTCGAGCCATCAGGATGATTGACTTGCAGACTCAAAATTCCAGTTTCAATCAATAAGGCTTGATTGGCTTGTAAATGCACCATTGCCCCACGGGGATACTGCTGCTCTCGACCGCGGGTAGTTTGCTGATGAAGTTGGCTGACGTGCAGCGCATTTAAGTTTTGGATGATTTGGCTAGTGCTTGCGTCGTTAGTAATCACATGACGAGCGCCAGCTTCATAGGCCTTCAAGGTTAAATGCGGATAGTTACTCTGATTCCAGCCCCACCATAGTGGCTCTTGACCGCTCAAGGTTTCGATGAGCTGCGCTAATTCATACTCATTGGTAAAACAGCCGATCAAGAGGCTTTGATCAGTGATATGTGCTTGTTTGATTAGTTGCTCAAGCCGCAACAAACTTAACCGATATCCAGCATCCAGCAATTGGCCAAGTAGGGTTTGATCGGGTAGATCGCTGCTGATGAGAAGCACTTTCAGCATAGGTTTGGTTACTCTTCACTAATTATTGATACAATATATCAAATAATGACTACTTGTCAAAATAGTTTTCGTGATGAGTAGTTAAATGTGGCCTAAATAAGCCAACACTTGGCCAATGTTGGCACATGGCTGGTGTTCAACTTGCCAGCAATCGTTTTCAAGCTGCTGAATATGTGGGCAATCAGCCTGTTTTGCATTCAGCACGTGATAGCCTGCTCGTTCTAAGGCATGCTGCATCCATTGGCCATGCAAGCCGTTGGCACTCAGCTGAACCTGGCCAATTGGCTGGGTTTGGGCGCGAAAGCCGCCGCGTTGTTGATCAAATTGCAATTGGCTTTTGCGGAAGGTTTGGGCCAACCGACCATCTAAAATCAAATCCTCAGGTGTCCCACATTCTATGCTGCCATCATCGAAAACCAGCCACAACCGATCAGCGCTGCCAATCGCCAAATCAAGATCGTGAGTAGACATAACCACGGATAAGCCGGTTTCGTGGGCTAGTTTGCGCAACAAACTGGTAATTTCGACCCGCCGAGGCAAATCGAGAAAAGCGGTTGGCTCATCGAGAATCATCACGGCTGGCTCTTGGGCCAAGGCGCGGGCAATCATAATCCGTTGGCGCTCACCATCGCTCATTTCGTTGAGCAAACGTTGGGCCAAATCATCAGAGTTGGTTGCATGTAAAGCCCAGCGAACTACCTGATGATCGTGTTGGTTGAGGCTGCCAAACAAGTTGGTATAGGGCATGCGCCCAAGGCTTACTAGTTCGTAGCCAGTCAAATTGCTGACTTGCAACCGATCAGTCAGTACGACGCTCAGTTGTTTGGCTAATTGGGCCTTGCTCAGGTGCTGTAGCGGTTGTTGATTGATTGTAATGCTGCCGCTGATTGGCGCTTGCATGTGGGTTAGGGTACGAATTAATGTCGATTTGCCTGCACCATTCGCTCCGAGCAAACACACGAATTCGCCCTTGGCAAGGCTTAAATTGAGGTTTTGCAAAACGCTACGGCTTTGACCACGGCGTTGGTGGTAGCCAACACTCAAGTTGTCGGTTGCTAAAACTGGCTGGTTCACATCCATGCTCCCCGTTTCATGCGCAATAATACCCACGCGGCAACTGGTGCGCCAAACAGCGAGGTTGCTGCGTCAATTGGTAGTTGCAGTGAGCTGCTCGGCACTTCGGCCAAAATTCCGCAAGCAAGGGCAAATGGAATTCCGGTGAGGATGGTTGCAGGCACGAGCACCCGATGATCTGAGGTTTTGAATAAACCACGAGCAAGGTGTGGGATTGCGATACCCACAAAGCCGATTGGCCCAGCGTAGGCGACGACTGTGCCAGCCATAATTGAAGCACTGCCCATAATAATCCAGCGGGCACGCTGTACATTGATGCCTGAGCTTTGGGCATAATGCTCGCCAAGCAACAGCGCATTGAGGTGTTTGGTGGTCAGGCCGGCAATTAAGGCTCCGATCAGGGTTACCGGCACAAAATAGCGTAATTCGCCCCAACGTACCCGCGTAAAACTGCCAAGTTGCCATTCGACAAAGGCGCGGGTTTGGCTTTCGTTGGCAAAGAAAATTAACACGGTCACCAATGCATAGGTCATCGCACTCAGAATCACGCCTAGCAATAAGATGATCGTCATATCGCGTACTCGACTTGCAACCACCAGCATAATGCCTAGTACACTCAAGCCACCCACAATCGCGCTACCAACTGTGCCTAAATTGCCGAAAACATTGCTGCCCAGCGCGGCAAAACTAATGCCAGTCGAAGGAGCCAGCAGAATAACCAAAGCCACACCAAGGCTTGCACCTGATGAAACGCCTAAGGTAAACGGCTCGGCCAAGGGATTTCGAAAGACGGTTTGCAGTTGCAAGCCTGCCAAGCCAAGCGCCATGCCAACCAAGATCGCGGTAATAATGCGTGGCAAACGAATATCAACAATGATTGTGTGCCACGCTGGCTGAGCAGTTGGCCGCCCAAGCAGAATATCGGCCACGCTGCTCAGCGGAATATCGACCGACGACCAGGTGAGCGAAAGCAGCACCCCGACTATGCTGAGCGCAATTAACAGCCCGAATAGCCAGATATTGCGTCGCTTTGAGCTTGGCTGCCAGCGGCTAGCTGCTTGTGACTGAGTTTGCAAAGCTGCAATATGGTTGGCAAAACGACTTTTTGGCGGTGACGCTTCTGCTGGTTTTGGCTCAGGCTGGGCTAATCTGAGTTGTTGCTTTTGCATTGCTTGGAACTTTCGCTTGAATCTAGCTCTATTTCGAAATTCATGCTCTCACCCTAACCTCTCGCCCACTGCGGCGAGCGAGAGGGAGTCCCTTCGGTTCATCATGGCGAGTTTTCTCCTCGCTCGGCGGGAAGAATGAACACATACGTTACTCGCCAAGAATCCGTTTGAGAAAGACTAATTCGTGATCGAGTAAAAGCTCAGGGTGCAATATACTGACTGCATCAGCAAGCAGTTGATCAACATAGACCGCACCATTGCTAAAGTAATCCTCGGCACGACCAAAACGATGGAAACTATTACCCTTTTGTAAGGCGCTAAAGCTGGCGTTTAATGGATTCGTGGCAATAAATTCGCTGGCAGTATTGTCGCTGGGAACATAAACCAAGTTGAACCAGAAATCAGCATTTGCTCCAATTTCAATTGCTTTTTCGAGATCGATACTGCTGCTAAAGCCAGTGCTACCGCCGCCAAGATTCAATTCGGTATCAGTCAACACTAATTCGCCGCCTGCGTCACGCATCAACACTGATTCTAACCGATCAAGGTTGCGTGTGCCAAAGCGACCATCTTGGGTCACGTTACCAATGAGCACTCTTGGTTTGTTGGTTGCTGCTTGAGCTTTTTCGCGTAATGCTAAATATTCACGCTCGATCGGCGTAAAAATCGCATCAGCTTTGGCTTCGAGGTTGTAGAACAACGCTAAGAATTTGATTTGCTCAGCCGAGCCAAGCGGCGATTCGGAGAATGGTGAGTAGTGTAGTGCTGGAATACCTACTTGGCGAGCGTTGGTCATCCATTCGCGGCCATTGGTGTTGAGGTAGATATCGGGCTTGCCAGCAGCGATTAATTCAAGATCTTCACCATAGCTGGCTTCTTTGATCACACTAGCTTTGGCAACTTGGGCTGCAATCGAAGGCAGATACTCGTTGGCACTCCCAGTCATTGAGCCAACCACACCGCTCAAGCTATCGACCACACCCAAGGCATCCATAGCGGCAAAGGTGCTGCTACCACCTTCCCACACTCGGGTAATTGGGATGGTTACGACCATGGCGTTGGCTAAATCGCCTTCAAGTACGGGCGCTGGTGTACCACACTGCACCAAGATATAGCGATCAAAATCGGTTTTAACTGGGTCAGTATCGAGATCAACCGTGACAACTTTGTAATGCTTGGCATACTCAACCGTCCACTCTTTGGCATAGCTTGGGCTAGTTTTGGCGCTAAAGTAATCGGTTGCGCTATCGTAATTGCTAACACACATACTTGTATCAGGTGCGTTGGTCGCTGGGGTTGTCGCTGCTGGCAATGCACTCGCTTCGGCCACAACGGTTGGTGTGCTACTAACAGGCGCAGCAGGGCTAGTTGGATTTGTGGTTGGTGTAGTTTGAGTGCCACAGGCGCTAATCAAGCCTGCTACCACAAATAAGGCGATCATTCGCTGCTTAAACATTGGTTTCCTCGCAAAATTTATACTACAACGGCAATACGTGTAGCATGCTGGGGGATGATGCTACACGTATTGCCAAAACATTAAGTTAAATCAGGGCTAGGCCGATTGATTGGCTAGCGCTTGGCGTAAACTTAATGGCCGCATATCAGTCCAAACTGTTTTAATGTGATCTAAACAGGTTTGTTTATTGCCGCTCACTCCAACATTACTCCAGCCCAGCGGATTTTCGCGTTCGGCAGGCCAGATAGAGTATTGTTCTTCGTGATTGATCACAACGTTATAGGTTGTTGTATCGTCATCTGTTGTTTGCACGTGGCATACCCCCTTGGAAATGGATCACAATCACTAAGTATAGAAAACCCTAAGAAATAATGTTGTCTGATTAAGCACCAAATATTGGTGTGATATATGACAAGAATATTGTTTTATTTGCGACTGCATTAGGCCTCAAACCTGTTTAGAATGCTCGCTTGGACGAGGTGTGTATTTTAGGAAGCCTCCCCTATGCTTCCAGAATGATAGATTTCAGAAAGCGAAAGTGTCTGTGTTAGAGCATGCGAATCTCCCTCCGGCTACAACGCTGGTGGATGTGCTGCGTTTGAACGCATTGGAAGCGCCTGAACAGCAGGCGTATCGGTTTTTAAATGGCCAATTTGCACCCGAAGATTTAAGCTATGCCGAGATCGATCGGCGGGCGCGGCAGGTGGCGGTTCGTTTGCAAGCACTGAATGCGCAGGGCGAACGGGTTTTATTACTCAATGAACCTGGCCTTGACTATATTGTGAGTTTTTTAGGCTGTTTGTATGCGGGGGCGATTGCTGTACCGTTGTATCCGCCAAAATTGCAACAGCTTGAGCGCCATTTGCCGCGTTTGTTAGCAGTTGTCGCCAACGCTACACCGCGCTTTGCGCTGGTGGATCGGCAGTTTGTGAGCCAAATTGAGCGGTTGCTGGCTGTCGCGCCGCAATTGCAAGCACTCCAATGGCTAACCTGCGATGAAGAAGTTGATGCTGAGGCTTGGGAAGTGCCACAACTTGATCCGCATAGCCTGGCTTTTTTGCAATATACCTCTGGCTCAACTGGCCAACCCAAAGGCGTGATGGTCAGCCATGGTAATTTGCTGGCCAATTTGGCGCAGATTCAGCAACGGTTTGGCCACGATGCGACCAGTCAAGGGGTGATTTGGCTGCCACCTTACCATGACATGGGGCTGATTGGCGGAATTTTGCAGCCGTTGTATAGCCGGTTTCCAGTGGTTTTGATGTCACCTGTAGCCTTTTTGCAGCAACCATGGCGTTGGTTGCAGGCGATCAGTGATTATCGTGCCACAACCAGCGGCGGCCCCAACTTCGCCTATGAGTTGTGTGTGCGCAAAATCACCCCAACCCAACGGGCTACGCTCGATTTGCGTTCGTGGCGGGTGGCTTTCAATGGTGCTGAGCCAATTCGGCCAAACGTTTTGCGTCAATTTGCTGAAACCTTTGCTGAGGTTGGTTTTGATCCAGCGGCATTTTACCCAACCTATGGCATGGCCGAAGCAACCTTGATGGTCAGCGGCGCACATTTGCCCCGTTTGGCTCAGCCTGAGCCAGATTTAATCAGTTGTGGCACGGTAATCGACGAGCATGAGTTGTTAATTGTTGATCCTACGAGTCTAGAGGTTTTGCCTGAAGCTGCGGTTGGCGAAATTTGGCTGCGTGGGACAAGCGTCGCCCACGGCTATTGGGCGAATGCTGAATTGAGCAAGGCAACCTTTGCCGCCCAACCACGTGAGCGCCACGAGCACTTTTTGCGTACTGGCGATTTGGGCTTTTTGCGCAATGGCGAGCTGTATATCAACGGTCGCTTGAACGATCTGATCATCATTCGCGGGCAAAATCATTATGCCCATGATTTAGAATTGAGTGTTGAGCAGGCGCACCCTGCCTTACAACCCCAAGCCTGTGCCGCGTTCAGCCTCGATGTCGCTGGCGTTGAGCAATTGGTGCTAATGCAGGAGTTGCGGCGTGAACAGCGTCAGCATGATCCTGCTCCAATTATCGCCGCCATTCGCCAAAGCTTAGCCCAAACTCATGGCTTGCAAGCCTATGCGATTGTGTTGTTGCGGCCTGGCCAATTGCCACGAACGTCGAGCGGCAAACTTCAGCGCTATCGTTGCCGCGAATTATTCCTCGGCGGCGAATTAACCCCGATTGCCCAAACGATTGTTGCCAGCGTCGATCACGATTCGCTCGATCCACAGCAGATCAAGGGATTGCCAACCGCTGAGCAACCAGCAGCCATCGCCAGCTATTTGCAGCACCAATTCAGCCGCCAGCTTGGTTTTGAAGTTGACGTAACGTTGCCGATCCAGCAGCTTGGGCTTGATTCGCTAGCAGCAATCGACCTGCAATATCAGCTAGAGCAGGATCTTGGGCTAGTCGTCGGTTTTGGGCAACTGTTGGGCCAACAATCGCTGTTGGAGCTTGCCGATGCGCTAGCCCAGCAATTGCACGAACAAACCTTGGTTGTTCCAACAATCGCGCCAAGCGCGGTTTCGTTTGGTGAGCAAGCCTTGTGGGCGCTCGATCGGCTGCATCCCAATAGCACGGCCTATACAATTGCGCGGGCTTGGCGTTTTGAGCAGCCGCTTGATCCAGCGCACTTCGCCGCAACATGGGCAAGCTTGGCCGAGCGTCACGCGGCGCTGCGCACCAATTTTGTCGAGGTTGACGGAGCCGTACAACGAGTGGTGCATTCCACGGTTGAGTCGCTGGTACGGCTGGTTGACGCTAGCGCATGGGATGCCACCCAACTCCACGATTATCTCCAAGCCCAAGCCAAGCAACCCTTTGATTTAGCCAACGATCATTTGGTACAAGTTCAATTGATTGCGCACCCCGCAGGTCAGGTGTTGCTGTTGCTGGCGCAACATACGGTTGTCGATTTGCAATCGTTGGCGGTGTTGCTCCACGAAGCGCAACAGCTGTATCAGGCCTTGGTTGCCCAACGGGCTTGGCAATTGCCGCCTGCTGCTGATTATCGTGAGCATGTCGCTTGGCAACAGGCTTGTCTAGCCAGCCCCGCCGGCCAAGCCGCCCAGCGGTTTTGGCAACAGCAAACTGCTGAGGGCTTGCCAACGCTTGACTTGCCCAGCGATTACCCACGCCATGCTCAGCCCAGCCAGGCTGCAAGCTATCATTATTTGATTGAAAATAATCTGCTGAACAGAATAAATGAACAACCTCAAACCTTGCTTAGCACACTTTTGGCTGGGGTAGCGCTGCTGCTAAACCGTTATAGCCAGCAACGGCAGCTTGTTTTGGCCACCCCAACCTTGGGGCGCAATGCTGCTTCGCGCTCTGGCGTTGGCTACTACGTTAATCCGGTGCTGATTAATTGGCAGTATCAGCCGAATCTCGCGAATACTGAACTGTTGGCCTATACCCAAAACCAAGTCTTGGCGGCCTTTGAGCATCAAGCGTATCCGTTTGATTTGGTTTTGCGTTCGTTGCAGTACGACCGCCACAATCCGCCGATTCGGGTGATGGTGGTGTTACAACAAAGCCCGCTGGGGCAGGCCTTGGAGCTTGGGGGCTTGGCGCTGGGCCGCGAGCAAACCAGCATGCATTTTGCTGATTACCAAGCTCAGATCATTGAGTTAGCGCCCAACGACTTGCAATTTGACATAACCATTACCTTTGCGCCACTAGAACATGGCTTAGGCCTGCGAATCGATTACGATCAAGGCTTATTTGCTGCGGCCACGATTACGCAATGGAACCAGCATCTCAGGCAAACGCTGGAATTTTTGGTGAGCAAGCCGCAACTTGTGGGTGAATTGAGCCTGAGCACGCCAGCCTTAGCGCCTTTGCAAGCCTTTGAAACCGGATGCTTAAGCCAATGGTTTGAAGCGCAAGTTGCCAAAACACCTGACACAATTGCCCTGACCGACGGCCAGCAGCATTGGACCTATCAGCAGCTTAATCAACAAGCCAACCAATTGGCGCACTATTTGCACGATCACGGCATTGGCGCAGGCAGCCTAGTTGGCTTGTATCTCGAACGCTCGGCGTTGGTCGTGGTGAGTATTCTAGCGGTGCTCAAAACCGGGGCGGCCTACCTACCGATCGACCCGATGTATCCGGCTGAGCGGGTGCAATTTATGTTGGCCGATGCTGAGGTGACATTATTATTGGCCGATGCTGGGCTGGCCGAATTTAGCGGCACGCTGATCGATCTCAAGCAGCAAACTTGGCACGATCAACCAACAACCAACCTTGAAATAGCACTTGATCCGGCGCAATTGGCCTATGTAATCTATACCTCTGGCTCGACTGGCCAGCCCAAGGGTAGCCTGTTGAGCCATGCCAATGTGACGCGCTTGTTTCGCAGCAGTCAGCAGCATTTCAATTTCAATGCCAATGATGTGTGGACGCTCTTCCACTCGTATGCTTTTGATTTTTCGGTCTGGGAAATTTGGGGAGCATTGTTGTATGGCGGGCGTTTGGTGGTTGTACCGCAAGTGCTCAGTCGCAATCCCGAAGATTTTTATGCGCTGTTGCAACGCGAACGGGTAACGGTGCTCAACCAAACGCCCTCAGCGTTTCGTCAGTTGATTCAGGTTGATCTGCAACGTCAGGCCAATTTAGCCTTGCGCTGGGTGATTTTTGGTGGCGAGGCTTTGGATGTTGCCACACTCCGGCCTTGGTTTGAGCGCCATGGTGATAGTACACCGTGCTTGGTCAATATGTATGGCATCACCGAAACCACGGTGCATGTGACCTATCGCCCGCTAAGTTTGGCCGATCTTGCGAACTATTCGAGCGTTATTGGTCAGCCCTTGGCCGATTTACAGGCCGTGGTGCTTGATGCCAATTTACAGCCTGTGCCAACTGGGGTTTATGGCGAGTTGTATATCGCTGGGGCTGGTTTGGCAATGGGCTATTTGCGGCGACCTGATCTCACTGCTGAGCGCTTTATGCCGCATCCATGGAGCAACCATGCTGGCCAGCGCTTGTATAAAACTGGCGATCTCGCACGTTGGAATCAGCAAGGCGAGCTGGAATATCGAGGTCGCAGCGATCAGCAAGTCAAAATACGTGGCTTTCGGATCGAATTGGGCGAAATTCAGGCAGCGCTCTTGGCCCATCCAGCGATTTGCGAGGCCGTGGTTGATGTAGCAGAGCTAGAAGTTGCTGCGCCAATTGCCGATGCTCAGCCCAGCCAACCAACGCTCAACGAATTACGCCCATTTATTAAAACTGCCCAGCGCCAAGCCCCAACGCTTGAGCAACGCTTGGTGGCGTATGTTGTGGCGAGCGAGCCAGCGCCGACGATTAGCGCATTGCGCCGATTTTTGCGTCAACGCCTGCCCGATTATATGCTGCCCGCCCATCTGCTTTTGCTTGAACGCTTGCCTCTGACCAGCCATGGCAAACTTGATCGGGCAGCCTTGCCAGCGATTAATCAGCAACGCCCTGAGCTTGAAACGATTTATCGTGCGCCGACCACTATTTTGGAGCAGCAGCTTGCCAGCATTTGGAGCGCCGTTTTGGGTCTGTCAACGATTGGGCTTGATGATAATTTCTTCGATCTTGGTGGTGATTCGATTTTGAGTATCAAACTGCGAGCGCAGGCAGCTGAACAGGGCTTGCACTTCAGTTTACAACAATTGTTTGCCAACCCAACGCTTGCTGAGTTAGCTCCCTTGGTTGAGCAAAGCAGTGATCAAGCTGAACTGACTGCGCCGTTTAGCCTGATCAGTGCCGCTGATCGCCAGTTGCTGCCTGCCGATGTTGAAGATGCCTATCCTTTGGCGCGAATGCAGGCCGGTGTGATTTTTCACTGCCAGCTTGAGCCAAATACGCCGCTGTATCACGATATTTTTATCTATCGCATCCGCGTTGCGTTTGATGCCGCTTTGTTGCGTCAAGCAGTTCAGCAACTGATCGATCGTCATCCTGTGCTGCGAACCTCGTTCCATATGCATGGATTTAGCCAGCCCTTGCAATTGGTACAGCGCCACGTCGCCGCACCGCTCACAATTGAGGATTGGCGCGATTTGGATGAAGCTGCCTATCAAACTCGGCAAGCAGCCTGGATCGAACAGGAGAAACAACGCCATTTCAATTGGCAAACTGCACCATTGATTCGCTTTATTGTGCAACGAGCCAGCGACGATAGCTGTGATTTGGTGTTGAGCTTCCACGACACGATTTTTGATGGCTGGAGCACCGCCTCGCTGCTGACCGAATTGATGTTGCGCTACGATGGACTGCTCAACCAACAACCGCTTGATCCGACTCCGCCGCTCGTGCAGTATCGCGATTTTGTAGCTCAAGAACAGCGGGTGCTCGCCGATCCGCAGGCGCAAGCGTTTTGGCGCGGAGCTTTGGCTGATGCTAGCGATACGCCATTGCCACGCTGGCCGCGTCCTGCCGCAACCAGTGCCGTGCCCGATGTGGCTGTGCTTGATGTGGCTGTGCTTGATGTACCAGTCTCGGCCCAGCTTTCACAGCAATTGCATGAATTGGCTCGCCAAGCGCATGTGCCAGTCAAACATGTCTTGTTAGCGGCGCATATGAAGGTGATCAGCCTTGTAACTGGTCAACGCGAGGTGATCAGCGGCCTCGAGACCAATGGGCGGCTCGAACGCCACGATGGCGAAAAGACCATTGGCGTGCATCTGAATATGCTGCCGTTCCGCCAGCACTTGGCCCCGATGAGCTGGCTGAGCCTGATTCAACAAGTATTTGCGGCTGAATTGGCGCTGATGCCCTATCGCCAAATGCCCTTAGCCGAATTGCAACGCGAACGGCGTGGCCTGCCATGGTTTGAAACGGTCTTCAACTACACCCATTTTCATGTGTTCGAGCAGCTGCAACAGCTCAAACAACTTGAGGTGATCGGCGGACGAGGCTTTGGCCAAACCCACTTTAGCTTGCTCGCTGAGTTGAATCTCAACACCTTCACTGGGCAATTGCAAATCGATTTGGTTGGTAATTTACATGAGCTAACTCCTGAGCAATTAACCTTGATTGGCAATTGCTATGCGCAGGTTTTGGCGGCAATGGTGGCTGAGCCAAACGCAGGCCATCATCTGCATCATCATTTAACTGTGGCTGATTTGGCGCAATTGCAAGCGTGGAATGCAACCGATCAGCCATTGGCCTATGCGTCATTGGTAACAGCTTTTGAACAGCAAGTACGGCAAAACCCACATGCTTTAGCCGTGGTTGCGGCTGATCAAGCGTTGAGCTATGCCGAACTCAATCAACAAGCCAACCAACTAGCGCATAACCTGCGCCAACGTGGCATCGGAGCCGAAATGCTGGTAGCGGTTTGTGTTGAGCGAACCAGCGATTTGTTGGTTAGTTTGTTGGCGGTGCTCAAAACTGGCGCAGGCTATCTGTCGCTGGACCCGAGTTACCCCGAAGCTCGTTTGAATTGGATGCTGGCAGATAGCCAAGCAGCACTTTTGCTGACCCAGCCCCAATTCACAGCGTTATTTGCTGATATTCAAATACCTGTCTGCTATACAGATGAACAATATACTTCAACCGCCAACCTTGCAAGCGCGATTGAGCCAAGCCAACGAGCCTATGTGCTCTATACCTCTGGCTCGACTGGCCAGCCCAAAGGTGTAGCCATTAGCCATGCTGCGCTAAGCAACTTTTTGCAATCGATGCAAACCCAGCCAAGCCTCCAGCCAACTGATCGCTTGTTGGCAGTAACGACAGTGGCCTTTGATATTGCGGGCTTGGAATTGTACTTGCCTTTGTGGGTTGGGGCGACAGTGGTGCTAGCGCCCGCCAATTCTGCTGCCGATGGGCTTGCTTTGGCCGAATTGCTGCAAAGCCATCAAATCACGGTGTTGCAAGCGACTCCTAGCACATGGCGGATTTTATTGGCAACAGGCTGGCATGCCCCAACGGAATTTAAAGCCTTGGTTGGCGGCGAAGCCTTGCCCAGCGATTTGGCCGAGCAATTGCTGAGCGCAGGCGTGACGCTGTGGAATTTGTATGGGCCAACCGAGACCACGATTTGGTCAACCGCCGCAGCGCTCAGCCAAACGTCTGTCCATGCTGGGCGGCCAATTGCCAATACCGAGATTTATATTCTCGATCAGGCTTTGCAGCCTGTGCCACTTGGCACGCCTGGCGATGTCTATATTGGTGGTTTGGGCTTAGCGCGTGGCTATCATCAACGGCCTGATCTTACGGCTGAACGCTTTATTCCGCATCCGTGGAGCCAACAAACTGGTGCTCGCTTGTATCAGGTTGGTGATCGGGGGCGCTATTTGCCTGATGGTTCGCTAGAGCTTTTGGGTCGTAGCGATCAGCAAATCAAGCTGCGCGGCCATCGAATTGAGCTGGGCGAAATTGAAAGCGCCTTGCGAGCGTTGCCGTCTATTCAGCAAGCAGCGGTTGCGGTGTGGAATGAGCAACTAGTGGCCTATCTGGTCGCTGATCGGCATTTTGAGCCTGACGAAGTGCAACAACAACTGAGCCAACAGCTGCCAGTTTATATGTTGCCGCGCAGCTATCAGCGTTTGGATGCGCTGCCGCTGACCGCCAATGGCAAACTTGATCGCCGCAGCTTGCCTGCGCCTGATCAGGCACTCGTACCTGCAACTCACGGCTATATTGCGCCAACGACCGTCTTACAAACGGAATTGTGCGCGATTTGGGCACAGGTGTTTGGGCTTGCACAGGTTGGCATCCACGATGATTTCTTTGCGCTAGGCGGCCACTCGCTGTTAGCAACCCAACTGATTATTCAAATTCGCCAGCGTTTTTTTGTTGATCTGCCGTTGGTGCAGTTGTTTAACGCCGCCACAGTGGCAAGCTTGGCAACCTTGATCGAGCAGTTGCAAGCTGATCAGGGCCAAACTGCTGAACTAGCGGCGTTGCTTGATGAGCTTGATCAATTGAGTGATGACGAGGCGCGTGCCCGTTTGTTGGCTGATTTTTAGCGAGGCTCACCTATGGATGCTCTCCAGCAACGCTTGGCGCAGCTTTCGCCCGAAAAACGCGCCTTACTCGAACAATTACGCTTGCAACGCCAAGCAGCGACGGCGATTAGTCCGCGTGATCCTGCGCAGATTGTGCCGTTATCGTTGGCGCAGCAACGGCTTTGGCTAGTTGAGCAAATGCGGCCAGGCCTGGCCACCTACATCATGCCCTGTGTGCTGATGATCAACGGTGTGTTGGATCGTGCTGCTTTGGCGGCCAGCCTGAGTTGGTTGCTGCAACGTCATGAAGTGCTGCGCACCAGCATTCAGCTTGGCAACCAAGGTGCATATCAACAGATTCACGAGCCTTGGCAGGTAGAACTGGAGCTGGTTGAGGTTGATCAAACCCAGCTTGAAACTCAGTTACGCCAGTATGCCCGACAACCATTCGATTTGCAGCACGCTCCGTTATGGCGTGCCACGTTGTGGCGCTGTGCTCCAGAGCAGCACGTTTTGGGGTTGATGCTGCATCACATTATTGCTGATGGCTGGTCGTTGGGCGTGTTGATGCACGATTTGGCACTGGCCTATGCGCATTTTGCCACAGGCGCAGCATTAAACCTTGCTCCGCTGGCAATTCACTATGGCGATTATGCCTGTTGGCAAGCCCAACAACCAGCAACGCTGACCCAAAGCAGCCGTGATTTTTGGCTAAATCTCTTGCAGAATACTCCAATCATTAGTGTGCCAACCGACTATCCCCGACCTGCTGTTCAATCGTTTCAGGGGGTACAAATCGCTTGGCGCTTACCGAGGGAGTTGGTCGAACAACTCAAGCAACTTAGTCAAAGCCAGAGCGCAACCTTATTTATGAGCTTGCTGACGGCGTTTTATTGGCTTTTGCACTGGTTGAGCGAGCAAACTGATTTAGTGGTTGGCACTGATGTTGCCGGGCGACAACAGCCTGAAACCCATCAATTGATCGGCTTTTTCATTAATCAATTGGTGCTGCGTCAACAAGTTCAGCCGCATCAGTCGTTCCAAGCCAGCCTACAACAAACCCGCCAGCTCACATTAGCGGCTTTTGAACACCAACATGTGCCATTTGATCAAGTTGTCGAATGGTTGAACGTTGCCCACGATTCCAGCCGCACGCCGTTGTTTCAGGTGAAATTTGTGTTGCAAAACACGCCCTTGCCCAACTTGCAACTAGCAGGGGTGCAGCTTGAACGCATGGATCTTGATCCGCACACTGCCAAATTTGATTTGCTGATCAATCTTTGGGAAGAGCATGCAGGCTTAGCCGGAACCCTTGATTACAACACCGATATTTTCGCAGCACAGCGCATGCAGCAATTACTTGAGCGCTATCAGCTGCTACTTGCGTTGATAGTGCTTGAACCGACGATCACGCTTGCGGCTGCGGTGCAGCGTTGCCAAAGCCACGAGCGCGAGCTTCAACAGCAACGGCTTGAGCAACGCAAGGCGGCAAATCGTTCCAAATTAATCCTGAATCGGCGACGGTCGAGTACCGAGCCAACCCAATAGAAGGATGATTGTATGCAGCAACATGAAGTTGAGCATTTTCGGCTATCGCCGCAACAAACCCATACATGGTTGGTTCAACCACAAAGCCAGCAACCCTTGGGCACATGGCTGGTGGTTGAGTTAACCACTCCGCTTCGTTATGAACGTTGGCAAGCTGGCTTGAATGTTGTGATCGAGCGCCATGAGGCGCTGCGTACCCGTTTCGAGCAGATCGCTGGGCTAAAACTGCCAGCCCAAGTGCTGCACAATCAAGCAGTAGTTTTGCATCAGCAGCAAATAGCCGAATCGCATCAGATTGCTGAGCTTGCTGCGCCAGCTGATGCTGGTTTGATGCAGATTACGTTATTTGAGCATGGCCAACAGCAATGGCTTGGGTTGTGGCTAGCAGCCTTGGTCGGCGATGCAACCAGTGCTCGATTGCTGCTTGAAGAATTGACCCAAGCCGCGTTGGCTCCGCACGAATTGAGTGCAAGCGATGAGCTGACGCAGTATATTGACGCTGCTGAATGGCAAAATGGCTTGCTCCAAGCCCCTGAAAACGCTGCTGAACGGGCATTTTGGCAAGCGCAAGCGATCAAGCAAGCGCCGCATGATCTGCGTGGCTTTGCACGATTAGCCCGAACCCAGCCCACTCGGATCAAGATTAACCTTCCTGCAAGCAGGAGTATCGCGATTAATGCTTGGTGTACTCAACATAATATTGAATTGGCAAGTACAGTGCTCAGCCTCTGGCGTTGGTTGCTTAGCCGCAGTAACTATAATCAAACGCCAGCATTGGCACTGGCCTGCGATGGCCGTTCGTATGCAGAGTTGGCCAATGCCCAAGGCTTGTTTGAGCGCTATCTGCCACTTGTTCCAACCGAAATTGCTGCCGAACAGCCAATTGTCGAGGCTATAGCCACTCTAGCCCAGCAACTGGCTGAGTTAGCGCAATTCCAAGAATATTTTAGTTGGCAGCAGCTTGCGTTGGATCAGCCTTTGGCGCTGGCATTTGCTCATTATCGTTGGGAACCAGCGGCGCACTATCAGCTTGAACACCTGACCAGCCATACCGATCTGTTTCGCTGTAAATTAAGCCTGATCGAGCAAGCTGCAAGCTGGCAATTGACCTTAGATTACGATACAACCAGCCTGCGCTCCGAGGTTGCCGAGGCCTTGGCTGAGAGCTTAATCACAATGCTGGCTTGGCTTGGGCAACAATATAACCCAAGCTTTGAGCAGCTGCCAATCATTGGGATCAAGACCCAAACCTTGTTGACTAAGCAGGTCAATGCAACCGATCGGCCATTTGCTGCTACACCAATTCACGATCTGATTGATCAGCAAACGTTGCATAACCCGCAAGCAATTGCTGTGCAATTTGGTGCAGCGCAACTGAATTATGCCGAGCTAACTCAACAAGCCAATCAGTTGGCCCAACAATTAATTCAGCACGGTATTCAGCCCGAGCAGCGAGTTGGCTTGTATCTTGAGCGTTCGCCGCTGATGGTCGTGGCCTTGTTGGCTTGTCTCAAGGCTGGCGCGGCCTATGTGCCTTTGGAGCCAGAGTATCCCGCCGAGCGGATTCAGTATATTCTTGCTGATGCGGCGATTCAGTTGGTGTTGAGCCAAACCAGCCTCATGCCTAGTTTGCCGTGTAGCGTTGCCCAATTGGCGGTCGATCAGCTGCAATTTGATCAAGCGAGTGCCGCGCCACGTTTGAACTATCAGCCTGCGCAATTGGCCTATCTGTTGTATACCTCTGGCTCGACAGGTCAGCCCAAGGGTGTGATGGTCAGTCACGCTGGATTGAGTAACTATGTGCAATGGGCGATCGCAGCCTACGATTTGGCGGCTGGCACGGGTTCGTTGGTGCATTCGCCATTAGCCTTCGATTTGACTGTGACCAGTTTGCTTGTGCCCTTGTGTGCTGGCCAAACCGTGGGTTTATTGCCCAGCAATGCTGGGGTTGAAACGCTAGCCCAAGCGTTGCGAGCCAGCACTGATCTGAGTTTGCTCAAACTGACACCAGCACATTTGGCGGTGCTGAATCAATTGATCCCTAGTGCTGAATTGGCTCAACGCAGTAGGGCTTTGGTGATCGGTGGCGAGGCGCTTGATGCAACGACATTGGCTCCATGGCGTACCCACGCTCTTGAAACCCGCTTGTTCAACGAATATGGCCCAACTGAAACAGTGGTTGGCTGTGCGATCTACCAAACCCAAACCACTGATCCGGCTGCTGGCGCGGTTTCGATTGGCTTGCCAATTGCCAATATGCGCGTCTATGTGCTTGATGATCGCTGGCAACCTGTGCCATTTGGGGTTGTCGGTGAGCTGTATATTGGCGGGGTTGGAGTTGCCCGCGGGTATAATCAGCGCCCTGATCTGACCGCTGCCCAGTTTGTACCTGATAATCTGAGCGGAATCGCTGGCGCACGACTGTATCGGACTGGCGATTTGGCATGCTGGGCTTGGGATGGAACGCTTGAATATTTGGGGCGGCGTGATACTCAAATCAAATTACGCGGCTATCGAATTGAGCTAGGCGAGATTGAGGCGGTGTTGCAACGCTTGCCAGCGGTTGCTTCAGCGTTAGTGTTGGTGCGTGGCACAGGCGACGATCAACGCTTGGTCGCCTATCTTCAAGCCACACCAGATGCTGACCCCACGCAATTGAGTGAACAAGCGGTGTTGAAATATGCCCAACAATTCCTGCCACAGTACATGCTGCCAAGCAACGTCGTGTTGGTTGAGCAATGGCCGTTGACCGCGAATGGCAAAGTAGATCGGGCGGCCTTGCCCGAACCAACCGCTGTGAGCAATTATGTTGCCCCAACGACTCCTGAAGAAGAAATTTTGGCGGCAATTTGGGAACAGGTGCTTGAGCACCCAATGATTGGGATTGATGATAATTTCTTCGCATTAGGCGGCAATTCAATTCGTAGTATTCAAGTGGTGGCCCAAGCCAAACAGCGCGGCTTAAACCTGAGCGTTGAAATGTTATTCAATCAGCCGACGATTCGTAGTTTGGTTCAAACTATGGTCTGCTCTACAGAAACTCAAATAATCGAATACACACCCTTCAGTTTGATTAACCCTGCTGATCGCGCTTTACTCCCAAATACGATTGTTGATGCCTTCCCGATTGCCAAGTTGCAGGGTGGCATGATTTTCCACAACCAATTCAACCCTGAACAAGCGCTGTACCACGATATTTTTAGCTATCGGATGCGGGTCGTGCTCGATTTGGCGTTGTTGCAATTGGTTGTCGATGATTTGGTGGCGCGGCATCCAGCGCTACGCACGAGTTTTGATCTGACCAGTGCCAGCGAGCCATTGCAAGTGGTGCATGCCCAAGGTGCAAACCTGCTGAATATTATTGATCTCCGCAACCAGCCTGTTGATCAGCACGATCAATTGATTGAAGCCTGGATCGCCGCCGAAAAGCAGCGCGGTTTTGAGCCAAGCAGCCTACCGTTGTTGCGGTTCCAAGTGCATGTGCGGGCTGATGATGAGTTGCAATTTTCGTTGAGTTTCCACCATGCGGTGATCGATGGCTGGAGCGATGCGATAATGCTGACTGAGCTGTTTAGCGATTATGCACGGCGCTTGCAAGGGCAACCTAGTAGCCTCGTTGCGCCTCAAATTGGCTATCACGAATTTGTACGACTGGAACAAGCAGCAATTCAGAATCCTACGACCAAGCAATTTTGGGCTGACCATTTGGCCCAAGCCAGCCCGATGCGCTTGCCGCGTTGGCCCAATGCGCCGCGTTCAAACACCAGCCAATCACAACCAGTTGCAATTAGTGCTGAGCTTTCGCAAGCGCTTAAAACCTTATCGCGTAGCCTTGCTGTCCCGATTAAAGATGTACTGTTGGCTGCGCATTTACGGGTAATTAGTATCCTGACTGGGCAGTTCGATGTAGTAACGAGTATGGTTTCGAGTGGCCGACCTGAAACGCTCGATGGTGAACGGGTTTTGGGTTTGTTCATCAATAGTATTCCGCTGCGCATGCAGCTGAATCAGCTAAGTTGGCGTGAGCTTATTTTACAAACCTTTGCCGCCGAACGGGCTAGTTTGGAGCATCGGCGCTATCCAACTGCCGAGTTGCAACGCCACAATGGCGGTTTGGCTTGGTCGGAAAGTTTATTCTACTTCACCCACTACCATATCTTCCAAGCGTTGCAAAACATCAGCGAGCTGGAGTTGCTTGATGTACTGCCCTACGAAGTTTCGAGTTTTCCATTGGTAGCCAATTTTCGCATCGATCCCTTTACCAACGACATTAACTTGAGTTTGACCTGTGATGGGCGAATTTTGGCCAATGCCCAAATTGAAGCGATTGCAGGTTATTACCAAGCCTGTCTGACCGCGATGGTTGCCGACCCTACGGCGGATTATCGCGCTATGCCATTGTTGAGTGATGCTGAGCAACGCCAATTGCTTGGATTTAATCGCACTGAAGTTGCGCAATCGCCGCGTGATCTTGTGAGTTGGCTGGCCGAAGTGGCTCAACAGCAGCCGACTGCCCAAGCCATCCGAGCCAGCGATGGGGCGTTGAGCTATGCTGAGCTTGAGCAACGCGCAACGGCTTTGGCGGGCTATTTACAAACGCAGGGGATTGGCTCAGAAACCCGGGTTGGTATCAGTCTTGAGCATTCAACCAGCTTGATTGTGGCGATGTTGGCGGTGCTCAAAACTGGGGCTGCCTATGTGCCACTTGACCCCAACTACCCGCGTGAGCGGCTTGAATTGATGGCGAGCGATGCTGAACTGAAGCTCTTAATGTGTCAACAGCCGGAAATTTGGCAAAACCTGCCTACAAGCACTGCCTGTTTAGGCCTTGCTGATTTAGATTCTGCGCAAGCACCATTTGTGCCAGTCACGATTCATCCGGCGCAGGCCGCCTATCTGATCTATACCTCTGGCTCGACAGGCCGCCCGAAGGGTGTGGTGGTCAGCCATGCCAATCTGCTTAGCTCGACGTTTGCCCGAACGCTTGCCTATCGCGAGCCGCTGACGAGCTTTTTATTGCTCTCATCGTATGCCTTCGATAGCTCAATCGCTGGAATTTTCTGGACACTGAGCCAAGCTGGCCGTTTGGTACTGCCCGATCAAGCGCAGCGCCACGATGTTCTAGCGCTAGCCAGCATGATCGAACACCATCAGATTAGCCATACCTTGGCGATTCCGTCGTTGTACGCAGTATTGTTGCAACAAGCCGAATTAAGCCAATTAACTAGCTTGCTCGTGGTCGTGGTCGCGGGCGAGGCCTGTACCACCAGCTTGGTCAATCGCCATTATCAGCAATTGCCAACGTGTGCCCTATACAACGAATATGGCCCAACCGAGGCGACGGTTTGGGCAAGCGTTGCCAAGCTAGTACCGCAACAACCAATCTCAATTGGTGGCCCGATTGCTACGATCCAAGCCTATGTAGTTGATCCAAGCTTGCAGTCTGTGCCAATTGGAGTTGCTGGCGAATTGTTGATTGCTGGTGCGGGTATCAGTCGCGGCTATTGGCAACAGCCAGCGCTGACCGCCGAGCGGTTTATGCCCGACCCGTGGGCCGAACAGCCAGGCCAGCGCTTGTATCGAACTGGCGATTTAGCCCGTTGGTTGCCCGATGGTCAGCTTGAATTCTTAGGTCGCATCGATCAACAGGTCAAAATTCGCGGTTTTCGGATTGAGCTTGAAGAAATTGCCCAACTGCTGCGCCAACACCCCGCCTTACGCGAGGCTGTGGTTACCGCCCAGCCCGATCAGCATGGTCAATTACGCTTGGTGGCCTATATCGAGCCACGCAATTAAACAATAGGAGTTTTAGCTGTGGAAGCGAAATCTGGTTTAAAAAAACAACTTGGCAGCATTAAACGCCAAGCCTTAGCGACCGATCAACAAGCGTTGGTGACGACCAGCTTTTTAAGTGAGGGCCAAAACTTGCCTTTGGTGGTGCGGCCAAGCGTTGCTGGGGTTGATTTAGCGCAATGGGCAACCAATAACTTAGCGTGGCTGACGACGCAATTGCATCATTACGGCGGGGTTTTGTTCCGTGGTTTTGGCGTAGATACTGCCCAAGCCTTCGAGACGGTGATAAGCGCTGCTTCAGGTGAGTTGCTGGAATATCGTGAGCGCTCGTCGCCGCGCAGCCAAGTGCAAGGCAATATCTACACTTCGACCGAGCATCCAGCTGATCAAACGATTTTTCTGCATAACGAAAATTCGTATCAACAAGCCTGGCCGCGCCAAATTTTCTTCTGCTGTACGATCGAGCCGGCCACGGGCGGCGAAACCCCGATTGCCGATGTGCGCAAGGTTTATCAACGGCTTGACCCAGCCTTACGCCAACGTTTTATTGATCGCGGCATTTTGTATGTGCGTAACTTTGGCGGCGGCGTTGGCCTTGATTGGCGCAATGTCTTCCAAACCGCCGATCGGGCTGAGGTCGATGCCTATTGTGAACGAGTTGGGATGCAGGCAATCTGGGGCGAAAACGACCATTTGCAAACCCGCCGCATGGGTCGAGCCGTGGCGACCCATCCCATTACTGGCGATCTCGTTTGGTTTAATCATGCAACCTTTTTCCATGTGAGTACGCTTGAAGCACCGATTCGCGATGGCTTATTGTCCCAATTTAAGCCCGAACAATTGCCAAACAACAGCTATTACGGCGATGGCAGCCCAATTGAGCCAGCGGTAATGGAATCGCTGCGGGCAGCCTACCACGCCGAAACGATTACGTTTCCGTGGGAGCGTGGCGATGTGCTGATGCTTGACAATATGTTGGTGGCTCATGCGCGTTCACCATTTACGGGCAGCCGTCAGGTGCTGGTGGGTATGGCTCATCCAACCACCCATGGCGATGTTGCCAATGCAATCAATGGTTAACGGAGCTGAATTATGAATTTAATCAATAAGGTTAATAGTGCTGCGGCACTGCCGTTGCGCGAGTATCTTCAACACTATATGCCTGAGTCAATGCTGCCAACGGCATTTGTCGAACTTACGCAGATTCCCCGTTTGCCGAATGGCAAGGTTGATCGGGCAGCCTTACCAACAATCGATTTTCAACAATATAGTGATCCTGAGCACTATGTTGCACCGCGCACTACTACTGAACAGCAGCTTGCTTACATTTGGCAGCAAACCTTGCGTATGCCACAGGTGGGGATTCACGATAATTTCTTTGCCTTGGGTGGCGATTCGATTACTAGTATTCAGGTGGTCGCGCGAGCCAATCAGGCTGGCATTCGGCTGACAGCACGTCAATTATTTGAGCAGCCAACGATTGCCCAACTTGCTCATGGTGTCGCTATCGCCGATCGGCTTAATCTGCTCGATGAAATCGTGCTTGATCCAGCAATCAATCCGCTTGGTCTAGCTCCCTATTATGAGCACATGCCCCGAGCAATCCTGTTAACTGGGGCAACTGGCTTTTTGGGGCCATATTTGTTGGCTGAATTGCTCACACAAACATCTGCCCACATCTATTGTGTGGTACGAGCCGCTGATGAGATCCAGGCTTTTGCCAAAATTCGCCAACAGCTTGAAGATGCCAAACGCTGGGAGCCGGCCTTTGCTTCACGGATTATGGTGATGCTTGGGGATCTGAGCCTTCCGCAGTTAGGCATAACTGCGGAAGACTGGCAGATGTTGGCTCAAACTATTGATCGTATCTATCACAATGGCGCAGTCGTACATCTGGCGCATTCATATGCCCAACTTAAGGCCAGCAATGTGCAAGCAACCCTCGATTTGCTGCGTTTGGCGAGTCAAGTCAAGCTTAAGTCAATACACTTTAGCTCTACGACCAGTGTTTTTCCAGCAAGCACTGCGGCTACAGTACGCTATGAGCAAGAACTGCCAGCGACCCCAAATGGCCTCATCACTGGCTATGCCCAAACCAAGTGGGTTGCCGAACACCTACTGCTGCAAGCCCGCGCACGTGGTATTCCGATTAATTGTTATCGGCCAGGCCGCATTGGCTGGGATACCCAAACGGGTCAGTGGAATCGCAGCGATGGTTTGTATCGGTTGCTCCAAGGCTGTTTGCAGTTAGGTCGTGCGCCGTTGGTTGATCGGTTGGCTGAAATCACGCCGGTTGATTATGTGGCCCAAGCGATGGTGGCGCTTTCATTGCGACCAAGCGGCCAAGGGCAAACGTATCATTTGGTCAACCAACAGCCTATTGCTTGGAATCAACTGATTGATTGGATGCAAGAACTTGGATATTCGATTGAACAGGTTGGTCTTGATCAGTGGATGCAGCAATTACAGCGGCAAACTGAGGATGCACCAAATAATTCCCTGCAATCACTGTTAACTTTAGCGCAAGCGGCAGTGAATGGCCCACATGCTGAGCAAGCCTATGATCAAACTGCGACGCTAGCTGCGCTTGCGGCGACGAACGTTATGCTACCAACGCTTGATCGAACAAGCCTTCAGCAATGGTTGGCACACCTACGTTTTTAACTTTCATATCCATTGTTTCGATAACGCAGGGCTGAGCAAGAAACTGGTTCGCTCTGCGTGACGTTTTGCTAGCAATTTACCCATCCTATTAAAACAGGGATCGATCATGCGGCGAATTTGGAAATTTACGCGCTGGATTTTGTTGGGTTTGCTCGTGCTCGGCTTGATCACAGGCGCTGGCGGCTATGTGTATTTACGCCAGTCGTTGCCCCAAACCGACGGCACAATTGAGCTGACTGGGATTCAACAACCTGTCACAATTGTGCGCGATCAGGCTGGTGTGCCGCATATTCAGGCTGCCAATTATCATGATGGCTTGTTTGGATTAGGCTTTGTGCATGCCCAAGATCGGCTGTGGCAGCTTGAATTTCAGCGGCGTTTGGCACGGGGCGAGCTTTCGGAGGTGCTTGGAGCGCCGACGATCGAAACAGATCGATTCTTGCGAGCTTTAGGCTTGGTTGATGCTGCTGTAAACGCTTGGAACGCGCTTGATCCGGCTAGTCAACAGGCAATTCAAGCCTATATTGCGGGAATCAATCAATTTATTATTCATCACGATGGCATGGATTTGCCACCAGAATTTACTATTTTGGGGTTTAGCCCACGTTTGTGGCAGCCAATCGATGTGCTGTTGACGGGGAAGTTACAGGCGTGGAGCCTTGGGGCCAATTGGAGTGCTGAGGTTTTGTATAGCCAGCTCATTGCCCAGGTTGGGCCAGAACGCGCAGCTTTTTTGCTGCCAGCGGCTAGCCCCGACGACCCATTGATTTTGCCCGATGCAACCTATAGTGCTGGTTTGGCTCCTGCTCCGACGATGGCCAGCTCTAACTTCTGTGAAGCTAACGCCGACAGTTGTACAAGCCTGTTGACCCGAGTTGAGCAGTTGCATCAGCAATTTAAGCTTGCTGGGAGTTATGTGGGCAGCAATAGTTGGGTTTTGGCAGGCCAACATACTAGCAGTGGTAAGCCATTGCTGGCCAATGACCCGCATCTTGCGGCCCAAGCACCCTCAATTTGGTATCTAGCCCAGATTCAAGCCGGTGAACTTGACGTAATTGGTGCAACCTTACCTGGTGTTCCGGCAGTGATGATTGGGCATAATCATTCGATTGCCTGGGGGCTAACCAATACCGGGGTTGACGTGCAAGATTTGGTGATCGAACGGCTTGATCAAGCAGGCAACGCTGAATATATGGGCAAAACGTATCCGTTGGCTCGACGCGATGAAATAATTAAAGTTAAAGATCAACCCGATCACATGCTGCAAGTACGCAGTAGTCGGAATGGGCCAATTATCTCCGATGTTGATGCTGAACTACAAGCCACCAATCAAGTGCTTGCATTACGTTGGACAGCCCTTGAACCGACTGATACGACGATCACTGCTTTGTTGCAATTGAATCTTGCCAGCGATTGGCAGACATTTCGCGCAGCTTTGGCCTGGTATCAAGCCCCTATGCAAAACTTTAGCTATGCCGATGTCAATAATAATATTGGCTTGCAAATCGCTGGTCGCTTGCCAATTCGCGCTAGCGGTGATGGCCGCTTGCCTGTTGAAGGTTGGAATCAGCAGGCAGCGTGGTTACGCTTGAGTGAGTTTGATGAATTGCCATTTAGCTATAATCCGCCAAGTGGTATGCTGGTTTCGGCCAACAACCAAGCAGTTGCCGATGATTATCCCTTGTTGATCAGCCGTAGTTGGGCTCCAGCCTATCGTGCTCGGCGAATTTGGCAATTGCTCAGTGAGCAGCCAACCTTTGATCAAGCTGATATGCAACGAATACAGGCTGATCAGCGTTCGTTACAGGCTGATCAGCTTTTGCCATTATTGCTCACGGCCCAAACCACTAATCCCCAAGCCTTGCAAGCCTTGGAATTGCTCAAAAACTGGGATGCAAGCTTGACAAGTGATAGTGCGGCGGCGGCAATTTACGAAACATGGTATTTACGTTTGGCACGGGCAATTGTGGTTGATGATGTAGGTGAGCAACTTTGGCGCTCGTATAGCTATCATGAACAATTTTTTGCGCTGGCGATTCCCACCATCTTGCAAACCAACGATCAGGCGTGGTGTGATGATCAAACGACTGTCGAGCCTGAATCGTGCGCATTGTTGATGGGTCGGGTGTTGGAGCAAACGCTGGCCGAATTAAGCGCTGAGCATGGCAGTGAGTTTGAGCAATGGCGTTGGGATTCAATCCATCAAGCAGTCTTCCCGCATGCCGTATTCGCTGGCATCGAACCGCTTGATAGCTGGTTTGGTCATACAATTGGCAATGGTGGTGATAGCGCGACGATCAACGCTGGTCCAACCGATCGGATTGATTTTGTGCAATATGGCGGGCCAATCTATCGCCAAATTGTCGATCTTGCGGCGCTTGATCGCGCTATCTATATCCAAACCCCTGGGCAATCGGCGCATATCTTGAGCACCCATTTTGACGATTTACTTGAACCCTGGCAACGTGGCGAATATCTGCCAATGCGCTTGCCGTTGCCCACTGAAACGCAAACGACGCTGAAGCTTCAGCCAGAATAGGAACCAGCATGACAACTACCGATTGGGGCGCAATCGACCAAACCAGCACTGCGCCTAATCATTGTATTGGCTATCTCAACACGGTCAGCGAGCTTGACCAAGTGGCCCAATATAAGGCCATGACCTTTGAATTATTGCATATCCAGCTAGGCCAGCGGGTGCTTGATGTAGGCTGTGGGGCGGGCAACGATGCTCGCTCGATCGCCCAGCGAGTTGGCGCTGAAGGGCTGGTGATTGGGCTTGATAATAGCGAAGCTATGCTGACAAGCGCCCAAAATCACCCCGCCAACCACGGGCTAAATGTACGCTTTGAACATGGCTCGATTGATGCATTGCCCTTTCCTGATGGCTATTTCGATAGCTGTCGAGCTGATCGGGTTTTTCAACATTTGGAAGATCGCAAGCAGGCCTTAGCCGAAATGCTGCGGGTAACCAAAGTTGGCGGCAGCATTGTGGTCAGTGACACTGATTGGGAAAGCCTCTTAATTGATGGCCCTGATAAAACGCTGCTACGCCAGGTTGTGCAACAGATTACGGATCGAGTGCGCAATGGCTGGTCGGGCCGTCAATTGCCGCGTTTATTCCAGCTTTCGGGGTTGCAACAGGTGCAAACAACCGCGATGACAATTATTGAAACCAATCCAACCCTCGCTGATCAACTGTTCGGCATCCAATCGGCGATTAATGATCTATTGCAACAGGCCCAAATAACCCGCGAGGCAGCGCTCGACTGGCAGCGCTATTGCCAAACTGCCAGTCGCTTGGGCGTTTTCTTCAGTGCAATTACTGGATTTGGCGTGGTTGGAATCAAAGGTTAAGCTGAATGTTGGGAATTGGCTGAGTTACATCGAACCACCTATGGGCCAATTACTAACCGAATAACTTGGTCGAGTTTGAGTGCTTGGCCGTAACTCCAAGCTTCGCGCCAGACATGGTTTGGTTGTTGATTTTGTAGCCACATACCAAATTGCTGCGATCGCGCTTGATCGATTGGCGGATGCGGTAATTGGCGCTGTTCGCGTTGAAACCAAGCATAGCTGAGCAAATAGGTTGCGGTCTGATGCTGTTGATCATAGGCCAGCAGCGCAGCAAATTCTTCTAAACAATGCAAGACATTCTCTTGATTATCATGCATTTGCCAAAGTTTGAGGCTTTGTTCAAGCGCATTACGGGTTGCTTGATGGTGCCCTAAAGCTCGCTCGGTTTGGGCAATCCGTAGCCAAGAAACGGCAATATCACCTTTGATACCGAGCTGTTGGCGTTCGACCAAGCTTTGTTGATGCCACGTCAGTGCCTCAGTGTAGCTGCGCTTGTAGAAGGCGACATGACCTTGTAATGATTGATACCACGATAATCGGAAGGGATCGAAACGAAGTTGTGGCGAATTTCCAACGAGATCAAGGTAGCAGCTAGCTTGATCGAGATCGTTGAGATAGATATTTAATTGAGCCAGCAGCAAATGGTTAATGCTCAAAAGCCAATACTCAACGCTCGAATCGAAATAACTTAGGCTTTGGTTGAGCCAGCGGGTGGCCTGTACATATTGATGTTTGCGCATCATAATTAATCCAAGTAACAGCCGACATGTGGCAATGCCCTGTTGATCATTCAATTGTTGACATAAATCAAGAGCACGTTCAAGGTAGCCCAATGGTAGATCGAGGCAATGATGAATATTGGTAACAATACCTGCCCCCAGTGCTGCCCGTGCTTGAATAATTGGCGAATCGACATGATCCAAGGCTGTATCGACCGCACCCAGCCATTGCCAAGCTTCCATAAAGTGACCATGGCCATACCAAAATTGACTGAGCGCTGCAAACAGCCGTAAAAAACCACTATGCTGTTGTTGATTGAGGCATAAATGTAAAACCGCTTGCCAATGATGAAATTCCGACTCAAGCTGATCGAGCAGCTGAATTTGCTCTTTGCCGCGTAGTTCACGATCGATTTTTTCGGCGAGTTCAATGTAATAATTCATGTAACGTTGGGTATAATGATGGGTTTGTTGTTGTTCGGCCAATAGACTCGCCGCAAACTCACGAATTGTCGCCAACATGCCAAAGCGTGAATGGCCTTGGGTATCGGGTCGATGAATAACTAGGCTTTTCGCAACTAGACTGGCCATACAGTCGAAAATATCATCGCTCGATGGTGCCAAATCGGTGCAAACGGCCACAATCGCCTCAAAATCGCTATCGCTTGCAAAAACACTGAGCCGCGCAAAAATCTGTTGTTCGTTGCTATCAAGTAGTTGATAGCTCCATTCAAGCGTGCGTCGCAGAGTGCTTTGATGGGCCGGAGCATCGCGCATGGTGTTGGTTAAGATGCCAAGGCGGTTGCTTAAGCGTGCCAGTAGCGTTGTCGGCGTAACAAATTGGGTTCGCACTGCCGCCAATTCGATCACCAAAGGCAAGCCATCAAGATGTTGACAAATTTGGGCGATGGTTACAGCTTGGCTATCGCTGGTTTGCCACTCATGGTTGCTGTCTTGGGCACGCTGACAGAAGAGTTGCACGGCTGGGTTTTGCCAAATCGCATTCAGATTGCTGCTTTGCGGGTCGGGCGTGGGAAAAGGATGCAGCCAAAAAAGATGCTCGATCCGTAGTTTTAGGCTTGTCCGTGAGGTTACCAAGATTTTTAAGTTACTGCATTGCGCTAATAACTGGGCTAAACCAAGATTAATTTCGATCAAATGCTCGCAATTATCTAAAATAAGTAAGTTACTTTTTGAGCCGATTAATGCACCAATTTGCTCGATCAACGTCATGGAACTATTGGCCGAGCGTCCAAGCATATTGGCAATATCGACCCAGAAATCGGCAATCGTGGTGTATTGAATGCCTTCAACATACCAAACTCCAGCTGAAAAATGGCTGAGGCTTTTCCAGCCTACGGCCTGAGCGACTCGCGTTTTGCCAACTCCAGGCGGGCCAATCACGGTGATCAAGCGATGTTGTGGGTGCTGTAACAACTTGGTAAGCGTTTCAACTTCGCGTTCACGGCCAATTAAAGGGTAGGGCAACATTGGCAAGGTATGTGGCGTAGCGGCGACTATTGGTTTAGTCTGGATTACCTGCGGCTGAAGATGATCTAGATGATCTGGCAACGAGAGTGCTTGCAGAGCGGTGTCGGAGTTGGCAAAGTCGTGCAAGATCCGCATATCGCTGGCTGGTAACTCAAGCACCATGGCCAGCCGCTCTAAAAATGCTGTCGATGGTGATAACCCACGCTCGACCTTGCGATAGGTCACCGTGGCGTAATTCAGTTGTTCGGCGAATTGGTCTTGACTATATTGTAATTCATGGCGTACATGACGGAGCCATGCAGCAAACGCTTGGCGTTGCTTCATCGCATTTCTGCCTCCTGAGTGAATTCTGCATTCTACCCATCAACGCTGTGCATTGGAAGAAATCCAGTGATCGGTCATTGTTGGAACTACCAATTACAAATGACCTACTGGGGCTGCACAGTTAATCAACACACTCACCCATTGTTTCATGATCATTTACGACCGTCTGTAATCATCGTTCAGATCAGTGATCCAAAACAAGATCACCAGCGATACGTTAAGTGATACCCTAAAATGATCACTTTAAGCGCCTATCAATATCAGGTTAATAGCTGTTGTTGCCATGCTGGGTGTGGTGTAATGCCTTGCAGTTGAACAGTGTGAGGTTGTTATGCTTGATCATGATCTGATGTTGGAGGCGGGTGGCAGTTCTGCGACGATTCAATCCAACCCTGCAAGTTTTGTTGAAATTATTCTTCAGCGGGCCAAAACGACTCCTGAAGCGATTGCGCTTAATTTTTATACAGCTGATGGCTATCGTACCAGCCTATCGTATGGTTTATTGGCGCAGCGTTGTCAAGCAATTGCTGCCGTTTTGCAACGAGTGACCAAACCAGGCGATCGGGCCTTGCTATTATACCCGCCCGGCTTAGGTTATGTGGAAGCATTTTTTGGCTGTTTATTCGCTGGCGTGATTGCCGTTCCTGCTTATCCGCCGCGTCCCAATCGCCGCGATCAACGTTTGGAAGCAATTATTAGCAATGCTCAAGCCCGGGTGATGCTGGCGGCGAGCGAGGTTGTGGCTCAGCAACGCGCTTTATCGCAACAATATCCTGGCCTTGCTCAATTGCAATGGATCGCCAGCGATTTGGTGAATAGTCAATTGGCCAGTATGTGGCAAGCCCCCAGCATTAATACCCATGATTTGGCCTTTTTGCAATATACCTCTGGCTCAACTTCGCAACCACGCGGTGTAATGGTCAGCCACGAAAATCTGGTCTATAACTCGGGCTTGATTGCCCAAAGTTTTGGCATCACGGCTGATGATCATGTGTTTATTTGGTTGCCACCCTACCACGATATGGGCTTGATCGGTGGAATTATGCAGCCGTTGTTTACTGGCTGTGAATTAAGTTTGATCGATCCCCTGACCTTTTTGCAACAACCGCTGATTTGGCTCCGCATGATCAGCGATTTAGGGGTAACAGTCACTGGTGGGCCGAATTTTGCCTACGATTTATGCGTTGCTAAAGCCAAACCTGAAGTTTTGGCAGGCGTTGATCTAAGCCGTTTGCGGGTGGCATTTAATGGCGCTGAGCCAATTCGCGCAGCAACCCTTGAGCGATTTAGCCGCACCTTTGCCCCCTTGGGCTTCAAACCCCAGGCCTTTTTGCCGTGTTATGGCTTGGCCGAAGCCACCCTCTTTGTCAGTGGTGCGCCGCATGCTGCTGAGCCAACCACGCTCACCGTCGATGCTCAAGCCTTGAGCCAACATCAAGCGCTTCCAAGCGAGTATGGCACATTGTTGGTAAGTTCGGGCGTGGTAGCCGCGCCGCAAATTGTAACAATTGTCGATCCTGAGCAGGGCCAGGTTTGTGCCGATGGTTGGGTTGGCGAGGTCTGTATTCACGGGCGTAGCATTGCCCATGGCTATTGGGATAACTCCGCCGCTAGCGAGGCTACTTTTCAATTGATCTTGCCTGATGGCAGCGGCCCCTTCCTGCGCACGGGCGACCTTGGTTTTATCCACGAAGGTCAATTGTATATTACCGGGCGGCTCAAAGATCTGATTATTATTGATGGGCGCAATCATTACCCCCAAGACTTGGAATTGAGCGTTGAATTGGCGCATTCGGCGATTCGCCAAGGTGGTTGTGCTGCTTTTGCCGTTGATGGCGCTGATGGCGAGCAAATTGTGATTGTGGCCGAAATTCGCCGCCCCAATCAAGCCGAAGAAGCGGCTCAGGCTGTGCGCTTAGCCCTCCAGCAACAATACGATTTAGCAATTGCCGACTTGATGTGGGTACGGCCTGGCCAAGTGCCTAAAACCTCTAGCGGCAAGGTGCGCCGCCGCGAATGCCGCCAACGCTATTTGAGCCAAACCCTCAATAGCTTGGAGGGCGAGGAATGAGTTCCAACTATAGCGCTGCGCAAATTGCAGGTTGGCTGCAAACGCAGATTGCTGAACGTTTGAAACGCTCGCCCGAACTGGTGGCACTAACGGCTCCATTTGCTGATCTTGGGCTTTCGTCGCGTGAAGCGGTTGGTTTGAGTGGCGATTTACAGGCATGGCTGGGGCGCAAAGTCGCTCCAACCGTGCTCTGGGAGTATTCAACCATTCAGGCATTGAGCGATTTTTTGGCCCACGATCAAGCGCAACAATTGCCTTTGCCAAAGCCCAAACCCAGTCAATCAAGCGCCAATGCTAGCTCGGCAATTGCGATTGTGGCGATGAGTTGTCGCTTGCCTGGAGCCGATTCGCCCGAAGCTTTGTGGCAATTGTTGCTCGAAGGCCGGAGCGCAATTGGACTTGTGCCTGCTGATCGCTGGGATGCTCAGGCCTTGTATAGCCCTGAAGCTCGCACGCCTGGCAAAATCAACACGCGCTGGGGTGGTTTTCTCGATCAGGTTGATCAATTCGATCCGCAGGTGTTTGGTATTTCAGGCCGCGAGGCTAGCCGTATCGATCCACAACAACGCCTAGCTTTGGAAGTAGCGTGGGAAACCTTTGAGCGAGCGGGGATTGCGCCTGATCAATTGGTGGGTAGCGCAACCGGGGTTTTCCTAGGCATTAGTAGCAATGATTATGCGCGGTTGCAATTTGCCCAACTTGATCAGCTTGATGCCTATGCTGGCACTGGTAACGCCCATAGCATTGCCGCCAATCGGTTGTCGTATGTGTTTGGCTTGCAAGGCCCAAGCATGGCGCTTGATACTGCTTGTTCATCGTCGTTGGTTGCTGTGCATTTGGCTAGTCAAAGTTTGCTGGCAGGCGAATGTGAGCAAGCACTGGCTGGCGGGGTCAATCTGATCCTCAATCCTGAGTTAAGCGTCACTTTTGCTCAAGCCCAAATGCTTTCTGGCACGGGCGAATGCCACACCTTCGATGCTGCTGCCGATGGCTATGTGCGTAGCGAGGGCTGTGGCATGGTGCTGCTGAAGCGGCTTGAGGTGGCCGAGGCGGCGGGCGACCCAATTTTGGCCGTCATTCATGGCTCAGCGGTGAATCAGGATGGTCGCAGCAATGGGTTGACTGCGCCGAATGGGCAAGCCCAGCAGGCGGTTATTCGCCAAGCGCTGGCCAAAGCCCAAATTCAGCCTGATCAATTAAGCTATATCGAAGCCCATGGCACAGGCACACCCTTGGGCGACCCGATTGAAGTTACGGCCTTGCAGGCGGTGCTGGGCGAACGCCAACAACCCTGTTTGCTGGGCTCGATCAAATCCAACCTTGGGCATCTTGAGGCTGCCGCTGGGATTGCAGGCTTGATCAAGCTGGTTTTGGCGTTTCAGCAGCAAATAATTCCCGCCCAAGCCAATTTTAAGCAACTCAACCCTCAAATTGAGCTTGGCTCGGCCTTAGCAATTGCTACAACCCCCCAGCCTTGGTATAGCTTTGGCAGTTATGCGGGCATTAGTAGTTTTGGTTTTGGCGGAACCAATGCCCATCTAATTCTCGGTGCTGCGCCGTTGCAGCCCAAGCGATTGCCGCAACCAAGCCCAGCTCCAATCCAGTTGTTGGCTTTGCAAGCCAATAGCGAGGCTGCCTTGCGCCAACTCACTGAGCGCTATCAGGGCTATTTGGTGCAAACTGAGGCAAGCTTGGCCGATATTTGCTGGAGCGCTTACCACCAACGGGCCACGATGCGCCACCGCCTAATAGTCTCTGCTACAGACAAAGTGCAAATGATCGAACGCTTGCAGCAAGCTTGGCAAGCTCAAGCTACAGGCAGCCTCTATGCAGAACAACAGCATCCCGCTCCTAGGATTGCCTTTGTTTGCTCTGGCCAAGGTAGCCAATATGTGGGCATGGCGCAAACGCTCTATCAAACTCAGCCGCTGGTGCGCCAAATTTTTGATCAAGCGAACAGCATTCTCAATGAGTATTTGGCGATTCCGTTGCTTGATGTCTTGTATCAGCCAGACCATGGCGCGTTGCTGCGCGATACCCGTTACACCCAACCCGCTATTTTTGTGGTGAGCTACGCTCTTGGCCAACTTTGGCGATCGTGGGGAATTGAGCCTGTCGCTTTGCTTGGCCATAGCATTGGCGAATATAGCGCGGCAGTGTTGGCTGGAGTTTGGAGCTTTGAGCAGGGCTTGCGCTTGGTTGCCCAACGTGCTCAATTGATGCATAGCTTGCCTGAGCATGGCGCAATGCTGGCGATTCGCGCTCCGCTCGAAACAATCGAGCCACTGCTCACGCAGCATCAGCTTGATGTGGCGGCGAGCAACGGGCCAACTGCGGTGGTAGTGGCAGGCAGTGCGATTGCCATCAGTCAATGTGCTGCAGAATTAAATCAACTCAACATAACGAATAAATTGCTTGATGTCTCGCATGGCTTCCATTCGCGCTTGATGCAGCCGATGTTGGCCGATTTTCGACAGGTGCTCAGCGCCTATCCCTCCAAAACTCCTCAGCTTCGTCTAATTGCCAACCTCGATGGCTCGTGGCACGAACAAGCTCCTAGTGCTGAATATTGGGTCGAACACACCCGCCAGCCAGTCCAGTTTTATCGCGGTTTGCAAAGTTTGGTTGCTAGCGGCGTGAGCCATATTGTCGAACTTGGTGGCCATAGCACCTTAATCGATCTAGGTCGCCAAGCTGGGCTGCCCAATTTGACTTGGCTGGCGAGTTTGCGCCGCCAACAAGCCGATTGGGAATCGCTCTACCACGCGGCGGCAATGTTGTTGGCTCATGGCTGTCAGCTTGATTGGGCCGCCATGAATCCCGATTATCAGCCGCAATCTGTGTTGTTGCCAACCTATGCTTTTGATCGCCAACGTTATTGGTTTACGGAAGGAACTGGTATGAATCAAGCTAGCGCTCAACCAACGCCTGCTAGCGCCTCAAGCCGCCATAGCACGATTTTGGCTGAACTTCGCAGCCTGACTGCCAATTTACTCCACATCAAGCCCGAGCAGATCAATATCCACAGTTCATTTGTTGAAATGGGCGCAGATTCGTTGGTGATGATCGACGCTGGTCGGGCAATTGAATCACGCTATAACGTGCATATTACAATGCGCCAATTGTTTGAAGATTTGGCTAGCCTTGATGCTTTGGCGCGTTTTCTTGATGCGCATGGCACGTTTGAAGCTGAGCCAGCCCCAAGTGAGCCAAATGTGGTTCCGATTGTGGCCCAAGCACAACCCGTTGTTCCAGCGGCGGTTACTCCGGTTGCGGCGGCTGGCTTAGAGGCGGTGGTACAGCAACAATTAGCCTTGATGCAACAGCAATTGGCCTTGTTGGCAGGCCAACCAGCGGCAGTAACCCCGATTCAGCCAGTAATTCCAGCAGCTAGCCCTATCAGCGCTGCTGTTGTAAAACCTGCGAGCCAGCCTGCTTCAAATCCTGCTGCGGCTACTCCCAAAGCCTATGTACCCTACCAACCAGTTCGACCAGGCTCGATCACGGCCAACGATCTGAGCAGCCAACAACAAGCCCATTTGCAACAATTAATCAACGATTACACCACACGGACTGCGACTTCCAAGCAGCTGACCCAAGCCTATCGTGCGCAATTAGCCGATAATCGCGAATCGGCAGGTTTTCGCTTTTCGATCAAAGAGATGTTGTATACCCTGATTTGCGAGCGCTCGGAAGGCAGCAAGATTTGGGATATTGACAATAATCAATATCTCGATTTGACCATGGGTTTTGGGGTTAATTTATTCGGCCATCGTCCTGAAATAACCACCCAAGCTTTGGCGAACCAACTTGCTCAAGGTTATCAGCTTGGCCCACAAACCCGCTTGGCTGGTGAAGTTGCCCAATTAATTTGCCGAATTACTGGCATGGAGCGGGTGGCGTTTTGCAATTCGGGCACTGAGGCTGTGCTCACGGCAATTCGCGCTGCTCGCACGCTGACTGGCCGCAAAAAGATAGCGCTGTTTGCTGGCTCGTATCATGGGTTTTATGATGCAACCTTGGCGACCGCCCAAGCCGGAGCCGCCACTCGTTCGGTTCCGCTAGCGCCTGGCATTCCTCAAGGGATGGTCGATGATATTGTGGTGTTGGATTATGCCACGCCTGAGAGTTTGGCCACGCTTGAGCAATTGCTGCCCGAATTAGCGGCGGTGCTGGTCGAGCCAGTTCAAAGCCGCCGCCCTGATTTGCAGCCGCAGGCATTTTTGCAAGTGGTGCGCGAATTAACCAAGTCTCACGGTAGCTTGTTAATTTTCGATGAGATGATTACGGGCTTTCGGATTGCAGCGGGTGGGGCACAGGCTTGGTTTGGCATCGAAGCTGATCTCGCAACCTATGGCAAGATTGTTGGTGGCGGGATGCCAATTGGCGTGGTGGCTGGACGTGGCGCGACCCTCGATGCGCTTGATGGCGGCTTTTGGCAATATGGCGACGATTCCTTTCCTCAAGCTGAAACTACCTTTGTCGCTGGCACCTTCTGCAAACATCCCTTGGCTCTGGCAAGTGCTAAGGCCGTGCTGACAGCGATTGAACACGCTGGCCAAGGGCTATATGACCAGCTGAATCAACAAACTGCCAGTTTTGCAGCTGAAATGAACGCCTATTTTGCCCAAGCCGAAGCGCCAATTAGCGTGGTGCATTTTGGCTCGCTCTTTCGCTTTAGCTTCAAGCAAAATCTTGATTTGTTCTTTTACCATTTGTTGTTGCAAGGGGTTTATATTTGGGAAGGCCGTAATTGTTTCTTCTCAACCGCCCACAGCGCCGCCGACGTGGAATGGCTCAAACGGGCGATTCGCAACGCAGTCGAGGCCTTGCAAGACGGCGGATTTTTGCCCAAGCCTCAACATCGACTGAGCCAACCCCACAGCTTTGCCCTGAGCGAAGATCAATATCATCTGTGGGTGCTGGGCCAGCTTGGGCAGCACGAGGCGATTGCCTACAACCTGCCAACTGGCTTGGAAATTCGCGGCCAGCTGGATTTGGCACGCTTGGAGCAGGCCTTCAATCTGGTGGTGCAACGTCATGAGAGCTTGCGCACAATCGTTGCCAGCGATGGCACGCAGCAAATTGTTCAGCCCCAGCAGCCAATCACGCTTAATTTCAGTGATTTTTCAAGTGCAGCCAATCAGCAACAAGCACTTGATCAATGGTTTACTCAGCATAATCAACAGGCGTTTGATTTGAGTCAAACCAACCCATTGCGCTGTAACGTGGCGCAACTTGGGCCAGATCGCTATGTCCTGAGCATTGTGGCGCATCACTTGTTGGTTGATGGTTGGTCGGTTGGCGTGATTTTGCAAGAAGTTGCCCAAATCTACCAAGCCTTGAGCGACGGCCAAACCCCACAATTGGCTCAGCCTTTGCAGTTTCGCGATTATCTGGCCTGGAAAGCTGGGGGTGATCTGACCACCCAAGCCAATTTCTGGCAAGCGCTGTTTGCCGAGTTGCCAGCACCTTTAGCGTTGCCAACCGATTACCCGCGCCCAGCGCTCAAAAGCTATGTTGGCCAACGGGTGATGCAGGTTTTGGAGCCAGCCAGCTATCAAGCCTTGAAGCAACTGAGCCGCCAATCGGGCGCGACCTTGTTTATGGTGTTGTTGGCGGGCTACCAACTGTTATTGCATCGCCTGACGGGGCAAAACGATCTGGTGGTGGGCATTCCGGCGGCGGCGCGTTCGTTTGAGGGCAGCGAAACGATTGTTGGCTATTGTGGCAATTTGCTGCCCTTGCGCAGCCGCTTGCAAGCTGAACAAAGCTTTAGCGATTATCTGCATCAGACTCGCCAGCAACTATTTGATGCCTACGAAAACGAAGATTACTCCTTAGCTCAACTGTTGGCGGTGTTGAACCCCGTGCGTGATGCCAGCCGTTCAGCGATTGTTGAAACCTTGTTCAACTTCGAACCACCAACCCCCGCTCCTAACTTTGGTGGGCTGGAAACCAGCTTCGTGGCTCAATCAATTAGTGCAACCGCGCTTGATCTCAGTGTCAATGTGATTGAGTTGAATCAACAATTGGTGGTGTATTGCGATTACAACAGCGATTTGTTTGAGCAGGCCACGATTGAGCGTTGGCTGGGTCATTATCAAACATTGTTGTTGAGTGCTACCCAGCAACCAACTAGCCCTGCTGAACGCTTAGCCTTGTTGAATCCCAGCGAAACGAACGTACTGCTGGAAGCTTGGAATGCGACAACCAAGCAGGTGCCATTCGAGCAGACCTATAGCCAATTATTTGCCGAGCAAGTTCAGCGCACACCCGCTGCCATTGCGATCAGCGACCAACATACCAGCTACAGCTACCAAGCGCTCGATCAACGGGCTAATCGCTTGGCCAACTATTTGCAAAGTTTAGCAATTGGTACAAACCAAGTTGTGGCAATTTTGGCGGATCGTTCGTGTGATTTTGTGAGTGCAGTTTTGGGCGTGTTCAAGGCTGGCGCGGCCTACCTGCCACTCGATTTGGAGCACCCACCACGGCGTTTGGCCCAGGTGTTGCAACAAAGCCAAAGTCGTTTGGTGTTGGTTGGCGAGGCTTGGCAAGCAACCTTGGCCGCAGCCCTCAGCATTTTGCCCAGCGACCAACGGCCAATCATCGTCTTGTTGGAGCAAGCCTTCAACCCTGAATTATCGAGCGAAGCACCGACGATTCAAGCTAATGCCAGCGATTTGGCCTATGTGATTTATACCTCTGGCTCAACTGGCTTGCCCAAAGGAGCCATGATCGAACAACGGGGCATGGTCAATCACCTATATGCCAAGATTGTCGATTTACAGCTGACTGTGGCTGATCGAGTGGCACAAAATGCTCGCCAAAGCTTTGATATTTCAGTTTGGCAGATGTTGGTGGCGCTGTTGGTTGGCGCAGAAACCCAAATCTACCCTGATAGTATTGCCCGTGATCCTGAGGTGCTGTTGAGCTATGCCGAGCAGCAAGTAACCACAATTTTGGAAATTGTGCCCTCGTTGTTGGGCGCGTGGCTCACGATTTTCCCCAATCGGGCCAACGATTTACCCCGTTTTGCGCAATTGCGTTGGCTCTTGCTGACGGGCGAGGCCTTGCCACCTGCTGCCTGCCGTGATTGGTTCACGTGGTATCCCACGATTCCCTTGATGAATGCCTATGGCCCAACCGAATGTTCCGATGATGTGACTCATTATGTGGTGCGAGAAGCTCCTGCAGCGCATGTGGTGCATATGCCAATTGGCCGTCCGGTGATCAACACACGCTTGTATATTCTCGATGGGTTACTGCAACCAGTGCCAATTGGGGTGATTGGCGAACTCTATGTTGGTGGCGTGGGCGTTGGTCGCGGCTACCTGAATGATCCTGAACGCACCCAAGCGGTGTTTGCGGCTGACCCATTTGTGGCTGGTGGGCGTTGGTATCGCACTGGCGATTTGGCTCGCTACCGCAGCGATGGCACGATTGAATATTTGGGGCGAATCGATCATCAAGTCAAAGTGCGTGGCTTCCGCATCGAGCTGGGCGAAATTGAAGCAGCTTTGGCACAGCATCAAGCGGTGCATCAAAGCATTGTGACGGCAACCCCGAATGCTCAAGGTCAATTGCGCCTAATTGCCTACGTCGTCTCGAAGGCCGCTGATCAGCCTGCGGAACAAGCAACCAGCGCTCGCTTGGAGCAATGGAATAGCGTTTGGGCGGATACCTATGATCAACTGAGTGCTGGTGATCATGGCACGATCAACACGATTGGTTGGAACGATAGCTACACCCGCCAGCCCTTCTCCGCAGAGGCCATGCACGAATGGAGTTGGGTCACGGTGCGCAATATTTTGGCCCAACAGCCGAGCCGCATTTTGGAGCTTGGTTGTGGCACTGGTATGTTGCTGTTGCCGCTGGCTCCCTATTGCTTGAGTTATCGCGGCCACGATATTGCCACCGAGGTCTTGGCTTACGTTCAACAGCGGCTTGATCAACAAATTCATAATTGGCCGCATGTGAGCTTGGCTCAGTTTCCGGCCCACGACTTTAGCAGCATTGCTCCCCACAGCGTTGATACGATTGTGATCAACTCGGTGGCTCAATATTTTCCTAGCATCGACTATTTGGTGCAAGTTTTGGCGGCTGGGCTTGAGGCCTTGGTGGCAGGCGGGCGAATCTATCTTGGCGATATTCGCAATTTGAGCCTCAACCCATTGCTGCATGCCTCAATTCAGTTGTTTCAAGCGCCCGACGAATTGGCGGTTGAGCAAATTGCCCAATTGGCCCAGCAGCAACATTTGCGCGATCAAGAGTTGGTAATCGACCCAAGCTTTTTCTATGCATTGCAGCAGCAATACCCACAAATCAGCCATGTCGAACTGGTGCTGAAACGTGGGCGCATTCACAACGAATTGACCCGTTTTCGCTACGATGTGGTGCTGCATGTGCAACGCCCAAGCCTTGATCTGCAACCACATTGGTTTGATTGGCAGACCGATGGCTTGAGTTTGAGTCTCGTGCGCCAGGTGCTTGAGCAAAGCCAGCCCGATGCGCTAGGCATCGCCAACGTGCCGAATAGTCGGCTAAGCGAGGCCTGTGGTTTGTGGCAAGCACTGCATGCACCCGAGCAACCAACAGCTGCTGGCGAGCTGAAACAAGCGCTGCAACCATTGGCCTTGCAAGGCATCGACCCCGAAGATTGGTATAGCCTGCATCTGAATGGGCGCTATCGAATCAGCGTTAGCTTGGCTCAAAGCGGTGAGCTTGGTTGCTACGATGTGTTGTTTTATGCCACTGCCAAGCTGACGGATGCTGGGTTGCCGCAGCAAATTCAACGACTCACCAGCCCGCGCAAAGCTTGGTCGGCCTATGCCAATAACCCACTCCAAGAGAGCCAATCGCTGACCCAGCAATTCCGCCAGCATTTGCGCCAAGCCTTGCCCGACTATATGCAGCCCGAAGCCTTTGTGTTGTTGGAGCAATTGCCCTTGACTCCCAATGGCAAAGTTGATCGTCGGGCTTTGGCAGCACTCGAAGCGCCGATCCAAACGACAAGCTATCTGGCTCCGCGCAACCCGCTAGAGCAACAACTTGCCAGCCTGTTTGAGCAAGTGCTCAATCTCAGCCAAGTTGGCGTTGATCAAAGCTTCTTTGAATTGGGCGGCCATTCGCTGACTGGAACCCAACTGATTGGCCTGATTCGCAGCGAATGCCATGCCGATTTGCCCTTGCGCACATTGTTTGAAGCCCCAACGGTTGGCGAATTGGCCTTGCGAGTTGCCGCTGCCCAAACCGAGCCGAGCGAGATTGCGAAACCAACCGCGCTTAAACGTCAGCGCCAACGGGTCAACCTCAATGCGGCTGGCTTTGGCCAAATTGCCGAAACCAACGATGGAGGTGCAGCATGACTATGAATGAACGTGAGGTGTTTGCCTTCCCGATGTCGTTTGCCCAGCAGCGGCTTTGGTTTTTGGAGCAACTTCAGCCGAATAGCGCCTTGTATCACATCGCCAGTTTGCTGGAAATTCAAGGGCCGCTTGATCTGGTGGCGTTGCAGCAGAGCATTAACCAGATTATTGTGCGCCATGAGACGTTGCGTACAACTTTTGGCATGGTCGATCAAACGCCGATGCAATTGATCAGCAGTGAGTTGACGCTCACCCCGGTTGTGCACGATTTGCAGACGCTTGAGCCTGAGCAACGCTGGTTTGTGGCGCTTGAACAGGCCAAAGCCAGTTGTTTGCTGCCGTTTGATTTGAGCCAAGGCCCGTTGGTGCGGCTTGAATTGTTTCAACTTGCCCCTGAGCATTGTTTGATGACGGTCGTGTTGCACCACATTATTGCTGATGGCTGGTCGATGGAACTCTTTATTCAGGAGTTGGTGAGCAGCTATGAGGCCTATTGCGCGGGCTTTCATCCGCAGCTTGCGCCCTTGGCTTTGCAATACGCCGATTATAGCGAGTGGCAGCGTGAATGGTTGGCTAGCCCACGCCAGCAGCAACAATTGGATTTTTGGCAACAGCAATTGGCCGATGCTCCCAAGCGTTTGGAGTTAGCAACTGATCACCCTCGGCCTGCGCAGCAGAGTTTTGCGGGGAGCACGCTGAGTTTTGCGATTCCCAATCAATTAACTAACCAATTGCGCAACCTCGCCCAGCAAACCCAAACTACGCCGTTTATGCTGGCCTTGGCGGTGTTTGCCAGTTTGTTGAGCCGTTATAGCCGCCAAGATCAGGTGCTAATTGGCTCGCCGATTGCCAACCGTACCACCGCCGAAGCCCAACCGTTGATTGGCTTTTTCGTCAATACAGTGGTTTTCAAGGTGCAACTGAGCCCCAGCCTCGATTTGCTGAGCTTGGTTGAGCAGGTGCGCGAGCAAAGTTTGGCGGTCTATGCCAACCAAGATGTGCCGTTTGAGCAGGTGGTGCAGCAGTTACAGCTTGAGCGTAATTTGAGCCATACGCCAATTTTTCAGGTGATGTTGGCCTACCAAAATGTGCCGAGCCAGCAACTGAGCATCGCCAACCTGACAATCAAACAGCTGCCGCTGGATTTGGGTTATGCCAAATTTGACCTAACGTTATTTATTGAGGAAACTCCAGCAGGGCTAGTTGGGCGCTTGGAATATAACCGCGATTTGTTCGAGCCAGCCACGATTGAGCGCTTGCGCGACCATTTCTTGCGTTTGCTAGGCCACGCCTTGGCTCAGCCAACCCAACCACTGGCCCAAATCAGCATCTTGAGCACTGCCGAATGCCAACAGCTTTTGGTCGATTGGAACCAAACTCAGCAGCAGTTCCCCGACCAACGTGGCTTGCAGCATTTGGTTGAGCAGCAAGTTCTGCGTACACCCAATGCTCCAGCGATTCGTTGGAATAACCAAATAATCTGCTATACAGAGCTTGATCAACGCGCCAATCAATTAGCCCATTTACTGCTGCAACGTGGGGTTAACCAAGCCTCAATCGTTGGGGTTTATGCGACGCGCTGCCCAGAAATGATCATCAGTTTGCTGGCAATTTTGAAGGCTGGCGCTGCCTACTTGCCGCTTGATCCGGCCTATCCTGCTGAACGCTTGCACTATTTGGTGGCCGATTCGGCGGCGAGTTTGATTGTACAAGCCAGCCATCAGACACTGCCAACCCTCATTAGCTCGGCTGAAACACTCGATGTTTTAGCCGAAGCTGAAACGCTAGCTAGCTTACCAACCACTGCTCCGCTGGTTGATTTCGACCCGCAGCAATTGGCGTATGTGATTTATACCTCTGGCTCGACTGGCAAGCCCAAAGGTGTGCTGATTCAGCATCAAGGGGTTGTGAATTATCTGCACTGGGCGATTCATTATTATCCGTTTGAGCAGGGTATTGGTGCGCCGCTGGCCTCGTCGTTGGCCTTCGATGCCACAATTACGGCATTGTGGGGGCCGCTCTGTACGGGCAAAACCATCGATTTGCTGCCTGAGCAGGATGAGCTAGAAGTCTTGGCGCAACGCCTGAGCTGCGAAGATTATAGTGTGCTCAAAATCACCCCAGCGCATATGGAAGCGCTTAGTCAGCTGGTTGCACCCGACCAAATTGGCTCAAGCAAGGCCTTTGTGATTGGCGGCGAGGCCTTGTTGCAGCAACATGTGGCCTTTTGGCAAACCAACGCTCCCAACCTGCGCTTGATCAATGAGTATGGCCCAACCGAGACGGTGGTTGGCTGTGTGATTTATCAAGCCCAAGCTGTGCCAAGCGAATGGGCTGCCGTGCCGATTGGCCGCCCGATCGCCAATACTCAGTTGTATGTGCTTGATCCGGCTGGTTTGCCAGTGCCAATTGGCGTGCCTGGCGAGTTGTATATTGCGGGCTTGGGTGTTGGTCGCGGCTACCATGGGCGGCCTGAATTGACCGCCGAGCGCTTTGTGCGGCTGGAACAATTGGCTGGGGTGCAGGCAGAACTTGCCCGTTGCCAACAGCCTCAGCCAGCGTTTGAACGCTTGTATCGTTCAGGCGATTTGGTGCGCTATCTGCCCGATGGCAATCTCGAATACCTTGGGCGGATCGATCAGCAAGTCAAATTACATGGCTTTCGGATTGAGCTTGGCGAGATCGAAGCTACGCTGGCGAGCTACCCAACGGTGAATGCGGCGGTGGCCATGATTCGCGAGGATCGGCCTGGGCATAAGCGACTGGTAGCCTATGTGGTCGCCGCACCAACCGCCAATCAGGATACGTCGGTTGTTTTGAATCATGTTGCCCAACAATTGCCCCATTATATGCTGCCAAGCGTGGTGATCTGGCTCGATAGCCTGCCATTAACCCCCAATAGCAAAGTTGATCGCCAAGCGTTGCCCGCGCCTGAGATCAACCAAACTGTGCTTGATTCGGCTCAAACTACCCCACTCGATCAGCATGAAGCTCAATTGATGGCAATTTGGCAGCGAGTCTTAGGGCTGAAGGCCGTTGATCGCAATGCCAACTTCTTTAGCCTTGGCGGCGATTCGATTTTGGTGATGCAGGTAGTCGGGATTGCACGGCAGCATGACCTGATTCTAACCCCACGCTTGTTGTTCCAAAACCAAACGATTGCCAGCTTGGCCCAAGCGATTCGCCAGCAAACCCAAGCTAAGCCCGCGCTTGATCCCTTGAGTTTGCAGGGTGTTGTGCCGCTTAGCCCAATGCAACATTGGCTATTTGAGCGCCAACTAGCCAATCCCGCCCATGTCAACCAAAGTATTGTGGTCAAGTTGCAAACGGGATTAGCAACCGAACAAATTCAGGCAGCACTTGATCAATTAGTGTGTTTGCATCCAAGTTTGCGCTTGGTCTTTGCCTACAATGCAACTTGGCAACAACGCTATGCGCCAGCCGCCAACGTGCCATTGCGCGAATTACAGCAACCAACATTGAGACAGCAACAAGTCTGTGATGCCGAACTACAAACTTCGTTCAATTTGGCTCAAGCGCCGTTGTTACGGGCAGCGTTGTGGCGTGGCATCGACCACGATCAATTGCTGTTGGTGGCGCACCATAGCATTATCGACGGGGTTTCGTGGCGAATTGTGCTCGAAGATTTGGCCTTGTTGCTCAACCAACAGGCTGTGCCAGCAGCAACCACGCCATTTAGTGAGTGGGCCGAATACCTGGTGCAGCAAGCGCAAACCCCGCAATTGTTGAGTCAACTCGCCTATTGGCGCTCGACGATTGAAGCCATCACCCCAATTTCTCAGCTTGCTCAGGCGGGTTTGGTTGGCGAAGCACAGCGCTTTCAAACCAAGCTGAAGCCTGAATTGACCGAGCAACTGTTGCATCAGGCACCTGAGCGTAGCCGTGCCAGCGTGGCTGAGTTGTTGATCACTGGTTTGGCCTTGGCCTTCCAGCGTTGGTCAAATCTACAACAGTTGGTCATTGATGTTGAAAGCCATGGCCGCGAATCGCTTGACCCTGAGCATGATTTCAGCCGGAGCTTGGGCTGGTTCACCAGTTTATACCCTGTGCGCTTGGATTTTCCGACTACTACTGAGCCAAACCAATGGATTAAGCAGATCAAAGAAAGCTTGCGAGCAGTACCACAAGCCGGAGCGGGCTATGGCATGTTGCGCTATCTGCACGCTGATCCAGCGATTCGCGCTAGCCTTGTGCCAACTCACGCCCCAGCAATTGCCTTCAACTACCTTGGTCAGCTTGATAACCAGCAAACTTTAGCGCCATTGCAAGGGCTGAATTTGGAGTTTGCCAGCCAAACCTTGGCTGCTAACAACCAACGCAGCCATGCCTTAGAGCTTAATTGTTATAGCGCTAATGGCTGTTTGGTCCTCGATTGGGAATGTCATCAGGCAGCACGGGCAGCCGTTGAACACTTGGCCGAGCAGTATCAACAAGCCTTAGCCGAGGTGTTGCAAGTACCAATGACGACTGCTAGCTTGGCTCCCTCGGATTTTCCAGCGGCTCGCGTCAAGGCCAACGATCTCGATCGATTGTTGGCACGTTTGAAAGCAAAGGGGCAATAGCGGTGGATAATATTCAGGATATTTACGAATTATCGCCAATGCAGCAGGGCATGCTGTTTCACACCATCGCTAGCCCAACTGCTGGAATGTACCTCGAACAGGTGCAATCGCGTTTGCGTGGCCAGCTTGAGCTAGATTGTTTTCGCCAAGCATGGCACATGGTTGTGGCTCGACATACGATTTTGCGCAGTGGGTTTTTCTGGGAAGAACTCGAAAAACCGTTGCAAGTGGTCTATGAAGCGGTCGAATTACCGTTTCAAGTACTCGATTGGCGGAATTATGGCCCTGCCCAACAGGTCTATGAACTTGACATATTACTAGAGAATGATCGCCAACAGCCGTTTGCGCTCGATCAAGCACCCTTGCAGCGTTGGGTTGTGGTGCAACTAGCCGATGATCAATGGCATTGGGTTTGGACGTTTCATCATCTTTTGCTTGATGGTTGGTCGGTGGCCTTGTTATTTGAAGAAGTGTTGCACCACTATGCAGCTTTGCGGCGAGGCACAACCCTCAATCAAGCGCCTGCCCCAGCCTATCGTGCCTATATCGATTGGCTGCAACAGTACGATCAAGCGCAAGCTGAGCAGTTTTGGCGTGGCTATTTGGCAGATTTCAGCTATCCAACGCCGTTGCCATTACAGCGTTCAAGCCAACGCAGCACGAGCCAGCATTTCGCTGAATATCACCACGAGCTAAGCATTGCTGAAACCAGCCAATTGCAAAGCTGGGCACGCCAAAGCCAAGTGACCTTGAATACATGTGTGCAGGCAGCTTGGGCCTATCTTTTGGCTCAACATAGCCAAACCAATGATGTGGTGTTTGGCGCGACCTTTGCTGAACGCCCTGCCGAAATCTACCAAAGTGAACAATTGATTGGCTTGTGCATCAATACCCTGCCAATTCGGGCTAAATTTGAGCCGAGCCAATCACCGCAAACATGGCTGCAAACCCTGCAAGCTGCCTATGGCGAATTGCAGCAACATAGCGCTAGTGCTTTGGTTGATATTCAGCGCTGGAGCGAGCTAGCCCATGGCGCAAGCTTATTTGAGAGCATCGTCGTTTTCGAAAATTATCCATTGCAAGCCACCGATGCCAGCCAAGCAGGCTTGCAGATTGAGCAACTGAGCCTCGCCGAACATACCAATTATCCAATTACCTTGATTGTTGTGCCTGGCGAGCAATTGCGTTTGAGCTTGAGCATCGATCACGATCGCTACGATCAAGCTAGTGCTGAATTGTTGCTGGCTCAATTACAGCAACTTTTGCTGAGTTTGACCACCGCGCAGCGTATTGATGAATTAAGCTTGGTTACGCCAAACCAGCGGGCAAATTTGCAGGCATGGGGCAATTGGCAAGCGCCAGATTATGCGCCACCGCTCTGTTTGCATGAATGGTTTGCCCAACAAGTGCAGGCCCATCCCAATTCCAAGGCGCTGAGTTTTGAAGATACTTGGCTGAGCTACGCCGAGCTTGATCAACGGAGCAACCAAGTTGCCCATGGCTTGATCGCCCAAGGTGTGACAGTTGGCAGTTTGGTTGGCTTGTGCGTTGAACGTTCGCTCGAATTGGTCGTGGGTATTTTGGCGATTCTCAAGGCTGGCGCGGCTTATGTGCCACTCGACCCGACCTACCCTCGCGAACGTTTGGCCTTTGTGCAGGCCGATGCAGCGATTCGCCATATCGTAACACAGAGCCATTTGCGTGATCTGGTGCAAGCTGAACAGTGCTATCTGCTTGATCAGCCTGTGGCTGATTATCCCACAACGCTACCCAGTGTTGTCTGCTCAACAGAAAACCCAGCCTATGTGATTTATACCTCTGGCTCAACGGGCAAGCCCAAGGGTGTGGTAGTCAGTCATGCCAACGTTGCACGATTGATGTTGGCAACCAATGCTTGGTATCAATTCAATCAGCACGATGTTTGGACGCTGTTTCATTCGTATGCCTTTGATTTCTCAGTTTGGGAATTGTGGGGCGCGTTGTTGTATGGCGGCCATTTGGTGGTTGTGCCCTACTGGGTCAGCCGCAATCCTGAGGCTTTCCATCAATTATTGCAGCAACAACACGTAACGGTGCTCAATCAAACGCCCTCGGCCTTTTACCAATTGATTCAGGCTGATAGTTTGGCTGAACAACGTTTGGCCTTGCGCACGGTGATTTTTGGTGGCGAGGCGCTTGATCTAGCCCAACTTGCGCCGTGGTTTGCACGCTATGGCGATCAACAGCCGCAACTGGTGAATATGTATGGCATCACCGAAACCACGGTGCATGTGACCTATCGCCCGATTCGTTTGGCTGATCTGCAAGCAGACCTTGGTAGCGTGATTGGTTGCCCGATTCCCGATTTGGCGCTAGCGGTGCTTGATTCGCAGGGTCGTCAGGTTGGAGTTGGGGTGGCGGGCGAGTTGTATGTTGGTGGGGCTGGTGTGGCTCGGGGCTATCTCGAACGGCCTGAATTGAACGCTCAGCGCTTTATCCAAGCCGATGCGTCAACTCCCGATTTGCCCAGCAACAGCCGTTGGTATCGTTCAGGCGATTTGGTGCGCTACTGGCCAAATGGTGAGCTAGAGTACCTTGGCCGAATCGATCTGCAAGTCAAGATTCGTGGCTTTCGGATTGAGTTGGGCGAAATTGAAGCTGCCCTGAGCCAACATGCGGCGGTACAATCGGCGGCGGTGATTGTGCGTGAAGATCGGCCAGGCCATAAACGTTTGGTTGGCTATCTGATTGCCAAAACGCAGATGCGCAGCGTCGGCGCACAAACTGACCCAAGCCTCGATCTGGCGGCGATTAACCAGCAACTTCACGAACGCTTGCCTGAATATATGTGGCCAAGTGCCTTGATCGAACTAGCTAGTTTTCCTTTGACCAGCAATGGCAAGCTCGATCGCCAAGCGTTGCCCGCACCTGAAGCAGAACAAGCCACGCCAACCAGCAGCACCCCGCTACAATCGCCGCTTGAGCAACAACTAGCTGACCTCTGGAGCGTAGCGCTTGGTCAAACTATCGCCAGTCGCGAGGCCAATTTCTTCAGCCTTGGCGGCGACTCGATTATTGCCATGCAAGTGGTCAGTCGTGCTCGCGCCGCGGGGCTTAATCTTAGCCCGCGCCAACTTTTTCAGCACCAAACGATCGCTGAATTGGCGCTGATGCTTGAACAGCAGGCCAGTATCCTTGCGCTTGAACAGCCAAGCTACCAACTCGAAGGCGAGATCGCTTGGACACCGATTGGCCATTGGTTGCGTGAATTGCGGCCAAGCAATCCTCAGCATTTCAACCAAAGCTTGATGCTAGTGGTTGCGCCCGATTTAGCGCCAGCGGCAATCCAATCAGCGCTTGATCGTTTGGTCAGCTTGCACCCAATTTTGCGAGTACGCTGGCAATTTGAGCCACAGCAACGCCAGTGGTATGGCGATTCGCGCTCGATCAACGTGGCAGTTCAGCATTGTGCCGACGATTCAAATAATTGGCCGACGATGCTTGGGCATATTTGCCAGCGCATGCAGCAACATTTGCACTTGGAGCATGGCCCAAGTTTTGCCGCAACCTTGGTGCGAACCCCAACCCAAGCCCGCCTGATTTTGGTAGCACATCACTTGGTTATCGATGGAGTTTCGTGGCGGATTGTGCTCGAAGATTTGGCCATGGCCTTGAATGGGGCAGCCGCGATTCCCAGTACTACGCCTTGGAGTGTTTGGGCCAATCGGCTCCAAGCTGAAGCGAGCAACCCCCAATATTTGGCTGATTTGAGCTTTTGGCAGCAGCAAATTGCCAATATCATCCCTGTGCCACTTGATCATGTGCCTAACAGTGGGCAAAACCTCACGCGCGATGCAGTTTTTGTGCATACCACGCTTGATCAAGCCACAACTCAAGCCTTGTTGCTCGATTGTCAACAAGCAGTGCAGGTGAATATCAATGATCTGTTGCTGACTGCCTTAACCCAAACTTTAGCAGGCTGGGCCGAACAACGCCATTGGGTGATCGATCTCGAAAGCCACGGGCGATTTAGCCCAGAGCCAAGCGACGATCTCAGCCGCAGCGTTGGTTGGTTTACCAGTTTGTATCCGGTTGCCCTCGATCTACCCGCCGATCCAGCGCCCTTAGCGGCCTTGAAGGCGATCAAAGAGCAATTACGGGCAGTGCCAGCGGGCGGCCAGAGCTTTGGGATTTTACGCTACCTCAATTCGGCAACTGCACCACACTTACAGCCGACCCAAGCCATTCCCTTGGTTTTTAACTATCTTGGCCAGCTCGATCAGAGCGTCAGCATGCCACCATTACTTGGGATTGCCCCCGAATCGACCGGCGCAGATGTGGCGGCGAGTACACCACGCGGCCATTTGTTGAACGTGGCGAGCTATATTCGCGATGGTCAGTTGCAGTTCGACTGGGAATACAACCAAACCTGGCATCAGCAACAGACGATTGAACGTTTGGCTAGCGCCTGTGTTGCTGCGCTCAAAGCCTTGATTGGCGCTTGTCGCCAGCAACTCCGCCTGAGTTTAACCCCTAGCGATGTTGCTTTAGCCAAGCTTGATCAGCCGACGCTTGATCAATTATTAGCGCGGTATCATGGCCAAAACCTCACGCCAGTTGATGTGTACCCCTTGGCTCCCTTGCAAGTTGGTATGCTCTACCATAGCTTGCTCAATCCTCAATCGAGCGTTTACCTCGAACAAGTTGAGTGGACGGTCAATGGCCCGCTCGATTTGGTGAGTTTGCAAATTGCTTGGCAGCAGGTTCAGCAGCGTCATGCGGTTTTGCGCACAGCCTTTTGTACCGAAGGCTTGCCGCAGCCACTGCAAATTGTGCTTGAGCATGTCGATACCCCGTGGCGGGTACTCGATTGGCAAGCCATTGCCCCTGATGAACAAGCCGAATTGCTCGCTGCCTTGCGCCAAGCTGATCGCACCCAGCCATTCAAGCTTAACCAAGCGCCATTGCTGCGCTGGACGTGGATCAAACTAGCCGAACAGCGCTATCACTGTCTTTGGACGCATCATCACTTGCTGCTCGATGGTTGGTCGATCGCCAATGTGTTGGCTGAATTATTTGGCCTCTATGGTCATGTTGATCAAGCTCAGCCGTTGCAATTAGCTCCAGCGGTCGCCTATCGCGACTACATTGCTTGGGCCACGAGCTATGATCAAGCGCAGGCTCAGCAGTTTTGGCGCAACTACTTGGCCGATTTGACTGAGCCAACGCCATTGCCCGCGCCGCATGCAGCGCCTCAGGCAACCAGCGGCTATCACGAATATAGCTTGCAACTTACGCCAAGCCAGACCCAAGCGCTTCAACAGTGGGCACGCCAACAGCATGTCACCTTGAATACTTTGGTACAAGCTGCTTGGGCAGTGTTGCTTGGTCGCTACAATGCGCTCGATGATGTGCTGTTTGGCGCGACGGTGGCGGGCCGACCAACCGATATTGCAGGCATGGAGCATTTAGTTGGTTTGTGTATCAATAGCTTGCCAGTGCGGGTCAAGCTAGATTCGCAGCAGCCAATTGTTGCATGGTTACAAGCCCTGCAAGCCCAACAAAGCCAATGCAACGATTTTGCGGCCACGCCATTGACCGCAATTCAACAGGCCAGCCAGATTCCGGCTAGCCAACAGTTATTTGAAACCTTGCTGGTTTTTGAAAATTACCCAATTGCCGCCAGCGTTGAGCAAGCAGTCAGCGATTTGGCGATTGTTGATGCGAGAACTACTGAGCAAACCAACTTACCGCTGACCTTGTTGGTGCTGCCTGATGCGGCCTTGACTTTGAAGTTGAGCTATGACCAAGCGGTGTATTCGGCAACCCGCATCGCTCAAGTTGCCCGCCATTTAGCCCATGTGCTCCAACAACTGCCGTTGGCCACGACGGTTGGCGAATTAAGCGTGCTCGATACCGCCGAACAAGCTCAATTGCTCAATGAGTGGAATAACACCGCCCAAATTTGGGATTCAAGCGAGCTTTTGGTTGATGTATTGGCTCAGCAAGTGCAGCGCACACCCAACGCGCCCGCACTCAGCGATGAGCACTATCACTATAGCTATGCCGAGCTGGATCAGCGGGTAACCCAGCTTGCCGCCAGCTTGCAAGCCCATGGCATGCAGGTTGATGATCGGGTTGGGGTGTTGATGGAGCGCTCGGCGCAGTTGGTGATTGCGCTCTTGGCGATTGTCAAGGCGGGCGCTGCCTACGTGCCGTTTGATCCAGCCTACCCTACTGAGCGGGTCTTGGCGATGTTGGCTGATGCTGCGCCACGGGTGTTGATCACTGATACGCCCAACCTCGACCAAGCCACAATTCCGGTCTTGCTGTTTGATCAAGCGTGGCAGCCAAACCACAGCCTGAGCTTCAACCCACCAATAATCCACCCACTCAACGCGGCCTATATGATTTACACCTCTGGCTCAACTGGCAAGCCCAAAGGCGTGATCAATAGTCATCAGGCGATTGTCAACCGTTTGCTGTGGATGCAGCAGCGCTATCAATTGACGGCGGCTGATGTGGTATTACAAAAAACGCCCTACAGCTTTGATGTTTCGGTTTGGGAGTTTTTCTGGCCGCTGATGACTGGTGCTAAGTTGGTGGTTGCTCGTCCGGCGGGCCACCTCGATCGGCGCTATTTAGCCGAGACCATTCAGGCCCAAAAGGTCACCACAATTCACTTTGTGCCGTCGATGCTCAGCTTATTTTTGGAAGAATCACAAGCAGCCAATTGTACGAGCTTGCGTCAAGTTTTTTGCAGTGGCGAGGCCTTGAGTGCCGAAACCAGCGCTCGTTTTTGCCAAACACTCAATGCAGATTTACATAATTTATATGGGCCAACTGAAGCGGCGGTTGATGTGAGTGCTTGGCATTATCAACCGAATGCTGAGCCAAGCGTGCCAATTGGTCGCCCGATTGCCAATACCCAGCTGTATATTCTCGATGCCCGAATGCAGCTGGTGCCGGTTGGGGTTGCTGGCGAGTTGCTGATTGGCGGGCTGAATTTGGCGCGAGGCTATGCTGAACGCCCCGATTTGACCGCCGAGCGCTTTATTCCCCATCCTTATGCTAGCCAAGCAGGCGCACGTTTGTATCGTACTGGCGATTTGGCTCGTTGGCGCGATGATGGGGCGATTGAATACCTTGGCCGTAACGATTTCCAAATCAAAGTGCGTGGTATTCGGGTTGAGTTGGGCGAGATCGAACATCAGCTCAGCCAACATCCAGCGATTGCGCAAATCGTGGTGCATCATCATGCTGGGCAATTGGTGGCCTATTGGGTTGCGCGGCCAGATCAGGCTGTGCCCGAAGAAACTGCCTTGCGCTCGTGGCTACGGGCGCGACTGCCTGAGGCCATGATTCCGGCGCATTGGCTGCAATTGGCTGAATTGCCCTTGAGCAGCAATGGCAAGTTGAATCGCAAAGCCTTGCCAATCCCACAATTTGGTGCAGAAACCCCACAACGCCCGCCGCAAAATGCGCTAGAGCAAACCATCGCGGCAATTTGGTCAGCGGTGCTCGAACGCCCAATTAACCAAGTTGAACGGCCATTTTTCGACCTTGGCGGCCATTCTTTGGCCTTGATTCAAGTTCATAGCCGCTTGGAAACAGCCTTAAATCGTTCAATCGAATTGATGTTGTTGTTTGAGCATCCAACGATTGCGGCCTTGGCCGTAGCCTTGAGCCAACAACCAAGCGATTTAGCATCAACGGCTGAAGATCAAGCCCAACAACGCAGCCAACGCCAACAAAGCCAAGCCCAACGCCGTCAACGCCGCCAACAAGTCCAGCTTAATCTTGATGAGGAATAATTGATGCATGCCTATACCGATACCGATATTGCAATCATTGGGATGGCTGGACGCTTCCCAGGAGCCAACAATCTAACAACGTTTTGGGATAATATCCAACAAGGAATTGTCTGCATTACAGATTTAGAGCTGCAACAACTTCAGGCCAGAGGAATTGACCCAGCCTTGCTTGACGATCCTGCCTACGTCAAACGTGCGCCCTTGCTGCTTGACGATATTGCTGGCTTCGATCATAGCTTTTGGGGGATTACGCCCAACGAGGCCGCCTTGCTTGATCCCCAGCAGCGAATGTTGCTGGAATGTGCCTGGGAAGCCCTTGAACAGGCGGGCTATGCGCTTAAACAGCCGCAAAAAGTTGGGGTTTTTGTGGGAGTCGGCGCAAATAACTATTTGTTGCAACAAGTGCTAGCCAATCCAAGCGCAATCGAGCGCAATGGCGATTATGCGGTGATGCTAGCCAATGACAAAGATTATGCGCCAACCCGAATTTCATTCAAGCTCAATTTGCTAGGGCCGAGTGTCAGCGTGCAAACCGCCTGCTCGACCTCGTTGGTGGCAACCCATATGGCGATTCAGAGCATTCTGAATGGCGAAAGTGCGCTGGCCCTGGCTGGTGGCGCAGCGCTGCGGATTCCCCAAATTCAAGGTCATCTCTATCAAGCTGGCATGATTCACTCGCCTGATGGTAATTGCAAGCCCTTTACCAGTGAGGCGGCTGGCACAATTGGCAGTAGTGGCGCTGGCATGGTGTTGCTCAAACGGGCGCTTGATGCGGCGGCTGATGGCGATCCAATTTGGGCAGTGATCAAGGGGAGCGCAATTAATAATGATGGCGCTCAGAAAGTTGGCTTTACCGCGCCAAGCATCAAGGGTCAGGCCCACGTTGTAGCCGAAGCCTTAGCCTTGGCCGAAGTTGAGCCGAGCATGGTTGGCTACCTTGAAACCCATGGCACAGCGACTAACCTTGGCGATCCCATCGAATTAGCGGCGCTGAAAAAGGTTTTTGGGGCGACTGCCGCGCAAGCATGGTGTGGCTTAGGCACACTCAAAGCCAATATTGGCCATCTCGATAATGCAGCTGGGGTGGCAGGCTTGATCAAAACTGCCTTGGCCCTGCATCATCGCCAACGACCACCAACTGCCTATGCCACCATTCCGCATAGCGATTTGCAACAATCACCATTTTATCTCAACCCGACTGCTAGCGCTTGGGATGCAAATCTTTATGCGGGAGTCAGTTCATTTGGGATTGGCGGTACGAATGCCCATGTGGTGCTGGCGGTAGCCGAACCAATCGCCAAGCAAGCTCAGGCTGAATCATGGCAATTGCTGCCAATTTCGGCGGCCAGCGTTTGGTCGCTGGAGCAGCAAACCGAGCGGTTGGCGACGCATCTGCAAACCAATCCAGCGCAATCGTTGGCTGATGTAGCCTATACCCTGCAAACTGCGCGGCAAGCCTTTGCTCAGCGGAGTTTTGTGGTTGCCAAAAGCCCTGAACAAGCCAGCCAAGCCTTGTTGGCCAGCCCAATCCGTGAGTTTGCCAGCCAACCGCCCAAGGTTGCTTGGCTCTTTTCGGGGCAGGGCAGCCAATATGCCGGGATGGCCGCTGAACTCTATCAGCAAGCGCCCGCTTTTCGCCAAGCAATTGATCTGGTCAATCGTTATGCTCAACCCTTGCTTGGCTACGATCTGCGGCAACTGATGTTCGATCATGCGAGCGATCTGACGGCGACGAACATCGCGCAGCCATGTTTGTTTATGCTGGAATATGCCTTGGCTCAGCAATGGTTGGCGTGGGGCATTCAACCACAGGCCTTGTTTGGCCATAGCATTGGCGAATATGTGGCCGCTTGTATTGCTAATGTGCTGGATTTACCGACTGCTGTGCGCTTGGTGGTGGCGCGTGGCCAGCTAATGAACCAATTACCTAGCGGAGCGATGCTCAGCATTAACGCGAGCCTCGATCAGATTCAGCCAATCTTGCCTGTTGAACTTGATTTGGCTGCGATCAACACCGCTAATCTGTTGGTAGTTGCTGGTGAACATGCAGCGATCCACGCGTTTCAGCAGCAATTGACTGAGTGTGGCATCGAATCACGCATACTGCACACTTCGCATGCTTTTCATTCACGAGCAATGCAGCCGATGTTAGCAGCGTTTCGCCAACACTTCGCCGATGTGCAACTCCAAGCACCGACAATTCCAATCCTCTCGAATGTAAGTGGCACTTGGCTGACTGCGGTCCAAGCAACCAGCGTTGATTATTGGCTTGAACAGATTGTCAACCCAGTGCAGTGTGCTGCTTGTTTGGCCCAGTTGTTGGCCGATGATGCTTGGATTGTGCAGGAGCTTGGGCCTGGGCATACGCTGGCAACTTTTGCCCGTGCCAGTCAAGCTGCTCAAACGCCGTTGATTCTTACTAGTTTGCCGCATCCACAGGCTAAGCAAGCCGATATAGCCGTGATGTTGCAAAGTTTAGGTCAATTGTGGCAAGCAGGGATTGTGGTGCAGTGGCAGGCTCTCCATCAAACATCGGGTCATAAAGTTTGGTTGCCAACCTATGCGTTCGAGCGCCAACGCCATTGGATTGAGGCTGAACAAGCCCAAGCGCCCCGCCCAAGCAATCAAGTAACCATCAATACCCCAACATGGCAGGCTCAAAGCTTAGCAACCACCGCAATCCAAGCTAGCACATGGCTGGTGTGGGGCAGCCAATCAAGCACAATCGAACGACTGATCGAACAATTTGCCACCGATCAACAGCTCTATAGTTGCGATCAAGATACGTTTGCCCAACAGAGCAAACAGCTTAATCCTACAACCAGCCAAATCGTCTATTTCAGCAACTTCAGCAGCCTCTCAGCATGGTCAGCCGCCGCTGATCTGTTGACCATCGCCAAGCGGGTGCGCGAGTTGGGGCTAGCCCAAGTGCATTTGCATATTGTGAGTAGCCAGAGTTTGGCGATTGCTCCGCACGAAGATCTCAACCCGCATGATGCTGCATTACGCGGGGTGGCGATGGTTTTGGCTCAGGAATATCCCGAAATCAGCAGCCATTGGCTTGACCTTGATTTTACCCATCAAGCGTGGCCGAGTATGTTGGCTCAAGAGCTACAAAGTGCCAGCGAGCCAGCGGTGGCGTTGCGTGGTTTCAATCGGTTTGTGCCGCAGGCTAGGGTTGCAAGCTTGCCCGCCAATCAGCAGGGCTTCCGCGTTGGTGGTTGCTATCTGATTACGGGTGGCAACGGCGGGCTGGGTCGCCAAATCGCGCTCCAACTAGCCGAGCAGTATCAGGCCAAGATTGCAATTTTGAGCCGTTCGCTCGCGCCTGAGTCGCCCACTGCCAATGATTTGCAACAGCAGATTGCCGAACGTGGTGGTGAGGCCTTGATTATTCAGGCCGATGTGGCGCAGCCCAAGCAATTGGCCGAAGCTTTAGCGCTGGTCGAAACCCACTGGGGCCAATGTCATGGTTTGATTCACGCGGCAGGAATTGCGGGGAGTGCCGCCCAAATTAGCTGTGCTGAAACCACCCAAGCAACGTGGGATGCGCTGATGGCGGCCAAGCTCCATGGAACCCAAAATCTTGCCATGATGGTGCGGCCTTGGAAACTCGATTGGGCGGTGGTGATGTCGTCGTTAGCCAGCGATTTGGGTGGGCTGGGCTTTGCTTGCTATGCCAGCGCCAACATCGCCCAACATGCGATTGTGCATCAACTCAATCAATCGAGCGCTGTGCCGTGGTATTGCATCAACTGGGATGGTTGGCAGAGCGCCGACGAAGCCGATCCGCAGCGCTTGAGCTTTGAACAAGGCTGGGCTGCGCTAAGTGCGATTGTCCAACAACGCGGCGTACTCAACCCCCAAGTGGTTGTGGGCGATGTTGCTGCTCGTCGTCAGCGCTGGCTCTATCCACAACCGACAGTTGCCGCACCAACGACAACGCATCGTCCACGTTCAGCCAATTATGAGGCACCACGCAGCCAACTCGAACAGCAACTTGCAGCAATTTGGCACGATTTACTTGGTGTGAACGAACTGAGCATTCACGATAATTTCTTCGATTTGGGTGGCCATTCGTTGTTAGCAACCCAAGTGCTTGGCCGAATTCGCCAGCAAATTCAGCTCGATCTACCGCTACAAGTGCTTTTTGAAGCGCCAACCTTACAAGGCCTGGCCGAGCATATTCGGCAGCAACAGCTTAGCCAAACCTTGCAAGCACAGGCAGTTGGCGGTAGCGAGCGTGAGGAGATTGAGTTATGAGCGCGGTTCAAGCATTGCTCGAACAATTAAATGCACTCGACATAAAATTATGGCTCGATGGAGCAAATCTGCGGGTGAACGCGCCCAAAGGGGCATTAACGCCTGAATTACGGGCTGCGCTAAGTGAGCAAAAACCGCAATTAATTGCTTGGTTCGAGCACTATCAGGCGGCGGCCAATTCGAATGTAGCGATTCAGCCAAGCCCAAGAACTACGCCTTTGCCGCTTTCCTTTGGTCAAGAACGGCTGTGGTTTCTTGATCAACTGGAAGGCCAAAGCACTGCCTACAATTTATCGGGCTGTTTTGAAATTCAGGGTGCATTCAAGCCCGAATTATTAGCACGAGCGCTCCAGCTAAGCCTCGAACGCCATGAAATTTTGCGTACCAGCTTTCCAACTGTCGCGGGCCAGCCGATTCAACAGGTTCATCCAACGCCGAACTTGAGCGAATTGCCATTAGAAATTGCCGATTATTCAAGTGCTGCCGCACCTCGCCAGCAGGCCTTGCAGTATCTGCGCGAGCAAGCTTTGGCAGGCTTCGATTTGAGCAACGGGCCATTATTGCGCGTGGTGGTGGTGCAACTTGATGCTGAGCAAGCCATGCTGTTGGTGGTGATGCACCACACGATTGCTGATGGTTGGTCGATGGGCTGCTTGATTCATGAATTAACCACCAGTTACCAAGCCTTTGCCCAAGCCACCCGACCGCAATTTCCCGCCCTGCCAATTCAATATGGCGATTTTGCTGCTTGGCAACGTGACTCAGCGCAAGCTCCACATTGGCAAAAACAGGTGCAATTTTGGCACGACAATTTGCTTGGCGCACCAGCCTTGTTGGAGCTACCCAGCGATTATCCGCGCCCAGCTAGCCAATCGTGGCGAGGCAAAACCTGCCATTTTGTGCTTTCGGCTTGCCTCAGCCAGCAAATTCGCCACGTTGGCCAGCGCTATGGTTGCACTCCGTATATGACCTTGCTGGCGGGTTTTGCTTTTTGGCTCGCCCGCATGACTGGTAGCCACGATTTGCCAATTGGCACGCCGATTGCCAACCGCAACCGCCTAGAAACTGAAAACTTGATTGGCTTTTTTGTCAATAGTTTGGTGATACGGATCAAGCCTGATCGCAATCTGCCCTTTTCAGCGCTGTTACGCCAAACCCAAGCGGTCAGTTTGGCCGCCTTTGCCAATCAGGATGCGCCATTTGCTCAGGTGGTCGAGGCCTTGCAACCTGAGCGTAACTTAGGCTATAACCCAATTTTTCAAGTGATGTTTGACCTGCAAACTGCGCCAACCAGCAGCGTACAGCTTCCCAATCTTAGCTTCGAGCCATGCTTGCTTGATGAACTTGGCGAAGGCACGGCGATGTTTGATCTGTCGTGGACAATGCAAGATTTGGCGAGTGGCTTTACTGGGCAGGTCGAGTTTGCGACCGATCTGTTTGCGCCAAGCACAATCGAGCGCTGGATCGAGGATTTTGAACAGACCTTGAGCTATGTTTGTGCTGCGCCTGAACATCCCTTGCATAGCCTGCCGATTTCGCGCTTGGCCGATTGGGGCTTTCAAGCGCCGATTAGCGCCGCTCAACCAATTCACCATTTGGTTCAGCAGCATGCCCTGGTTCAACCAAATGCTTTGGCCGTAACCTGGCAAGGCCAGCATTTGAGCTATGCCCAACTCGATCAGGCGGCCAATCGCTTGGCGCACTATTTGATTGAGCAAGGCATTGGCTGTGGCGATTTTGTTGGCCTCTGTTTTGAGCGCTCGCTAGCCATGCCAGTTGCTTGGTTGGGTGTGCTCAAGGCGGGCGCGGCTTATTTACCGCTTGATCCAAGTTACCCGCTTGAGCGCTTGGCTTTTATGTGCAGCGATGCCAAACTGCGTTTGGTGTTAACCCAGGCTGGGTTGGCCGATTGTTTGCCGCTTGAGCAACCGCTCGTCATTTGGGAACAACTAAGCGATGCGCTGGGTGATTATCCTGCGACCGCGCTTGGCGTAGCAATTCACCCGCAACAACCAGCCTATGTGATTTATACCTCTGGCTCGACTGGCTTGCCCAAAGGAACCGTGATTGCCCACGGCCCGCTGGCTCAAACCTACCGTGCTTGGGAACAGGCCTATCAGTTGAGCGACACGATTCGGGTGCATTTGCAAATGGCGGCGTTTTCGTTTGATGTCTGCACTGGCGATTTTGTACGGGCACTCGGTTCGGGTGGACGCTTAGTGCTTTGCCCTCGCGATTATTTGCTCTCGCCCGCCGATTTATATCAACTGATTGTCAGTGAACAGGTTGATTGTGGCGAATTTGTGCCAGCAGTGCTACGCGAACTTTGTCATTATTTGGCATTAACCAAGCAAAAACTGGCAATGCCCTTGGTCATCGCTGGCTCGGATATGTGGTATGGCGAAGAGTATCAGCGTTTTCAAACTGTGTTTGAGCCTAGCACCCGCTTGATCAATTCATATGGTGTGACCGAGGCAGTAATTGATAGCTGCTATTTCAGTGCTGATCAGCCGTTGATTGCTGAGCGCAGCGTGCCAATTGGCCGCCCATTTGCCGCCACCGCGATGTATGTGCTTGATCAATGGTGGCAGCCCGTTCCAAACGGGGCAATTGGCGAGCTGTATTTGGCGGGCGAACGTTTGGCCAGCGCCTATCTTGGCCGCCCCGACCTCACCAGCGAGCGCTTTGTGCCCGATCCTTGGGGGCGTTTGGCTGGAGCACGCATGTATCGTACTGGCGATCGCGCCCGCTGGACGAGCACTGGTCAGTTGGAATTTCTGGGGCGTGGCGATCAGCAAATCAAGCTGCGCGGCTTTCGGATTGAGCTAGGCGAGATTGAAACCGCCCTGACTCACTATCCTAGCATCCAGCATGCAGTGGCTTTGGTGCATACCACGCCCCATCCGCAGTTGGTGGCGTATGTTGTTGCCACCCAAGCGCTTGACCAACCAGCCTTGTTGCAATGGCTCCAAACCCGTGTGCCCGAATATATGCTGCCCAGCGGCATTGTTGAGCTTGAGCAATTGCCATTAACTCCCAATGGCAAGGTTGATCGCAAGGCCTTACTCGACTTAAAACCAACCCAACTCAGTGCAACTGAACAGGTTGTGCCAGAAGGGGCAACCGAGCAAGCGCTGGCCGCAATTTGGCAGCAGGTGCTTGGGCAGCCAGTTGGTCGTCATGCCAATTTCTTTGGCTTGGGCGGCGATTCGATTTTGGCGATGCAAGTGGTCAGTCGCTGCCGCGCTGCGGGCTTAGGGTTAACGCCACGTTTGTTATTTCAACATCAAACGATCGCTGCTTTGGCGCAGGTGTTGCCCACGCTTGAGGCGACGAGCACCATTCAACAGCCCGCCCGCGCACCACGGCAGCTTCTGCCAGTTCAACACTGGTTTCGCGAGCTAGCAGCGCCGAATCCGCACCACTACAACCAGAGTGTGTTGATTGAATTAATCACACCGCTTGAGCCTACTCGACTACAAGCCAGCCTGAATCAATTAACCGCACTGCATCCAAGTTTACGGCTAGCGTGTGATGCTCAGTTTGAGCAAAAACTGCATGCAGGTGAACCAACCTTGCAGGTGCTCAAGCTTGATCCTACTCAGCCTGCTGCTGCCCAAATAACCGCCTACGCCGCCCAGCGCCAACAACAACTGCACTTGCAACAAGCGCCACTGTGGCATACCAGCTATTTGCAGCAGCAGGAGCAAGCTTGGCTCTTGTTGATTGCTCATCACTGGATTATCGATGGGGTTTCTTGGCGAATTGTGCTCGGCGATCTGGCGACGTTGTTGAACGGGCAACAACCCTTGCTTGCCAGTACCAGCGTCGCCGAATGGGCTGAGTATTTGCAACAGCAAACCAGTCAGCAGTTTTTCAGCCAACTTGGCTATTGGCAGCAAACAATCCAGCAATTAAAGCCTTTAGTTGCCAGCCAAAACCAACAACTCAATAACGTGGTTGCTCAAACCCAGCGTTATCAACAGACGCTTAGCCCACAATTAACATCAAGCCTGCTCGGCGAGCTGCATCAAGCCTATCGCACAACGATTGATGACCTATTGCTGGCGGCCTTGGTGTTGAGCTATTGCGAATGGAGCGGTGAGCAAGGGCTGAGCCTTGAGCGCGAAAGCCATGGCCGCTTTGGCGATCAAGCTGATTTGGATTTGACGCGCACTGTCGGCTGGCTGACCAGCATCTATCCCCAACATGTGAGCTTGCCCGCCAACCCGACCTTTGCCGAAAGCATCATTGCGGTTAAAGAGCAATTACGCGCAGTGCCAGATCAGGGCTTGAGCTATGGCTGGCTGCGCTATCAACATCCCGATCCGACGGTTCGCCAAGCGTTAGCACTGAATCAACCGTTGGCTGTTACCTTCAACTACCTTGGGCAACTCGATCAAGGCACACTGGTAGCCCCATTCAAGCGGCTTGCCGAAATTGACCTTGGCAACGAGCAAGACCCTGCCACTCCACGCAGCAGCATTGTTGAAATCAATGGCTATATCAACAATGGCGTGCTGACCTTTAATTGGGAATATTGCTACGATTGGGCGGCGGCGGCAGCCCTTGAACAATGGGCCAGCAGCTTTGCCCGCACGCTTGAAGCCTTAATTGAGCATTGTCGCACTATGCAGCAACCACGATTAACGCCGAGCGATGTGCCTTATGCCCAACTCAATCAGCGCGAACTAGATGATTTGGCTCTGCGGGTTAAGCAACCAATTGCGGATATCTACCGGCTTACGCCATTACAAGAGGGCATGCTGTTTCATAGCTTACTTGCCCCCGAACAGCAATTTTATATCGAGCAAGTCGCATGCCGGCTCGAGGGCGCGATTGATCCAGGTTTGTTTGAACGGGCTTGGCAGCAGGTCGTCGAGCGCCATGCTGTGTTTCGGACAGCCTTTTATAGCGATGGCTTGAAGCATCCCTGTCAGGTGGTTATGGCACAGGCTGATTTTCAACTTTGCTATCACGATTGGTCTGTTGAACAAATTGAATCCAACCAACTTAACGACATTGCCCAAGCTGACCGTCAACGCGGCTTCGATCTTCAGCAAGCGCCATTAATGCGGATCAGCCTAATCAAACTGGCTGAACAACACTATCACTGTATTTGGACGCATCATCACCTGTTGCTTGATGGTTGGTCGGTGCCGCTGGTATTGGGCGAAGTAGTGGAATACTATCAAAACCTGATCGCTGGCAGCCAACCCAATTTAGCCCCAGCCCCAGCCTATCGCGAATACCTTGGCTGGTTGCAAGCCCAAGATCAACGCCAAGCCCAGCAATTTTGGTGCGATTATTTGGCGACTCAAGAACAACCAACTGCCTTGCCCTGCGATTACACTGGCTCACACCAAGCAAGCCAAGCTTGGGCCAAAGTTCAGCTGCAACTCACTTCGGCTGAAACCCAAGCCTTGAGCCAATTCGCCCGCGACCAGCATGTGACGCTGAGCACCCTAGCTCAGGCCGCTTGGGGCTATGTCTTGGGTCGCTATAGTAGCCAACAGCAAGTGGTGTTTGGGTTAACAGTTGCTGGCCGACCCGCCAATTTGCCAGCGGCTGAACACATGGTCGGAATGTTTATCAATACCTTGCCCTGCGTTGTGCCGCTGAATCCTGAGCAATCAGCCGGCGCATGGCTGCAAACGCTTCAGCAACAACAGCTTGAAGCCCAACAATATGCCGCCAGCAGCCTTGTTGATATTCAAAGCTGGAGCACTATCGCTCAGCCAACACCACTATTCGAAAGTATTTTGGTGTTTGAGAATTACCCGAGCAAGCAGGCTGACGATCAGCAAACGAGTTTACAGATTAGCGAGATTCAAGCGACTGAACAGACCAATTACCCTCTGACGCTGGTGGTTGCTCCGGCTGAGCAACTGGTTTGTAGCCTTAGTTATGCGACCGAGCGCTTTGATTCAGCCCTGATTGAAGCGGTATTAACGGGCTTTTGCCAGACCCTGATCGCCTTCACGCGGCAAACAACCTTGGCCCAATTACCAACCCTCGGCGTGCAACCCCAACAACTAGCAGCTTGGAATGCGACTGAACAACCGCTTAGCCCATATTGCTTGCACGAGCTGTTTCAGCAACAAGCCCAGCGCACACCGCAAAACATCGCGATTATCACTGCTGACCAACGCTTGAGTTATGCCGAGCTTGAGCAGCAATCGAATCAAGTTGCTCACTATTTATGTGGCTTGGGAGTTGGCCCAAATAGCTTGGTGGGAATTCATCTCGAACGTTCGGCTTTGATGTTGGTGGCCATATTGGGGGTGCTCAAGGCCGGCGGAGCTTATGTTCCACTTGATCCTAGTTTTCCCTTGGAGCGGCTAAGCTATATGGCCGAGGATGCCAATATTCGGGTATTGCTGACTGCGACCTCAACCCAAGCGCTAGCCTCAAGCCTTCAGCATGGCCCATGGGCGGTGGTGGAATTTGATGCGATTGCCGATACCTTGGCACGTATGCCTACCACTGCTCCGTTGCCAAGTGCTCAACCCCACGATTTGGCCTATGCAATCTACACCTCCGGCTCAACTGGCAAACCCAAGGGAGTGTTGCTTGAGCATCAAGCAGTGGTTAATTTTGTTCAATCAATTCAGCAGCAACCAGGCATGGCCTCCAGCGATCGGTTGTTGGCAGTTACTACCTTGTCGTTTGATATTGCGGTGCTTGAGTTGTATGGCCCTTTGCTCTGTGGGGCAACGGTTGTGCTGGCTAGCCGCGAGGCTGCTAGCGATGCTGAACAATTGATCAACTTAATTAATCAACATGACATAACCACGATGCAGGCAACCCCCGCGACGTGGCGAATGTTGCTGGCGGCTGGTTGGCAGGGTAGCAATCTACGGGCACTTTGCGGCGGCGAGCCATTACCACGCGATTTGGCTGGAGCGCTGCTTGAGCGGGTTGCCCAAGTTTGGAATATGTATGGCCCAACCGAGACCTGTGTTTGGTCAACCTGTGCCCAAATTACCACCGAACTGCTGCTGAATTCAACCCAGCTTCCAATTGGCCGACCATTGGCGAATACCCAATGCTATGTATTGGATGCTCAGCGACAGCCATTACCAATCGGCGCATTAGGCGAATTGTATATCGCTGGGGCTGGCGTGGCCCGTGGCTATCACGAACGGCCTGAATTAACCGAACAGCGGTTTGTCCCCGATCCGTTCAGCCACAACCCAACCGCGCGAATGTACCGCACTGGCGATTTGGCTCGCTATCGCAACGATGGCACGCTGGAATGCTTGGGCCGTATCGATCAACAAGTTAAAATTCGCGGCTATCGAATTGAGCTTGGCGAGATCGAAACCATTCTACTGACTCACCCCAGCGTGGCCCAAGCCTTGGTGGTGGTGCAAACAACCACAACCGATGCCCAATTGATTGCCTATGTGATTGGCACGACCTCAGAGGTGGCAATCGAGCCGTTGCGCCAGTACTTGGCCTTGCAACTCCCACGCTATATGCTGCCAGGCGCAATTGTGGTGCTGACTGAATGGCCATTAACCCCCAATGGCAAGATTGATCGTCAGGCCTTGCCCAAGCCGTGGAGCGAGCAGCCCAGCCAGCGAATTGCCCGTGATCCGCTGGAATTACAACTACAACAACTCTGGACAAGCGTGCTTGGTCATCAATTGGGTATTCACGATCACTTTTTGGAGCATGGCGGCCACTCGCTGATTGCCATTCGATTTATGGCCTTGCTCAACCCAACGCTTGAGCAGCCGCTGCCATTAACCAGCTTATATCAAGCCCCAACGATCGCCGAAATGGCTCAATTGCTGCGGCATCAAAGCCGCCAATGGTCGCCATTAGTGCCATTACGCCATGGTACAGCCGAACAAACGCCGCTCTTTTTGCTCCCAGGTGCGGGCGGTAATGTGCTGTATTTACAACAACTGGCCCAGGCAATTCCAACTGAGCGGGCGATTTATGCAGTACAAGCCTATGGCCTAGAGCCAAACCAAACCCCACTGGCGACGGTCGAAGCCATGGCCCAGCAGGCTTGGCAAGCAATTCGCCAAGCCTACCCTCAAGGCCCATATACCCTGATTGGGCACTCGTTTGGCAGCGATGTGGCTTGGGCTGTCGCTAGCTTAGCACTTGCCGAGGGCCAGCAAATTTGCCAATTCTTCAGCCTTGATAGTGCTGCACCCCAAATTCGCCAGCAACCACGCCAGCTTGAGCCATGGTCGGAATGGATGCACCGTGGCAAGCAGGTATTGGAGCAGGCATTTGCAGTTGATTTGGTGCTGACTGAGGCTGATTTAGCCGAATTAAGCCCACTTGAGCAATGCGGCCTGCTAACTGACCAACTGATTGCACTCGGTATTTTGCCAGCCCAAACCGAACCCAGCCTGATCGAACGCTTTTTGAATGTCTTTCGGGCCAATCATCAAGCGAGTTTTCAGCCAGCTCAAGGCTTGGCAGTGCCTGTCGTGCTGATCAAGGCTCGCGACGAGGCTCCTGATCCAAGCCTTGATCAACAGCCGGATTGGGGTTGGAGCAACCTAACTAGCCTAGCGCTGGAGATTGTGAGTTTGCCAGGCGATCACCACACGATTTTGCATGAGCCCTATGTTCAAGCCTTGGGGCGCTTGATTGGGTTTGGTTTGGAGGTCGCCGTATGATTTCGCTGCGGCGCTGGCAACAACACCCAATGCTGCGCTTTGTGTTGCTTTGGTTTGGCCAAACTGGCTCGATGATTGGCTCAAGCCTGACTGGCTTTGCCTTAGGCATTTGGGTCTATCAACAGCATGGCGTGGTAAGTGATTACGCTTGGGTGCTGCTGACCAATACCTTGCCTGCCACCTTAATCGCGCCATGGGCTGGAGCCTTGAGTGATCGTTTTAATCGGCGCACGGTGATGCTGATAAGCGATAGCATCGCCGGCCTTAGCACGATTGGATTGATCATCTTATTTAGCACTGGGCAATTGGTGATTTGGCAAATTTATCTCGCCAATAGTATTAATGCGCTTGCCCGTGCCTGTCAATGGCCAGCCTATGTCGCCAGCGTCCCACAATTAGTCGATTCGACGCACCATAATCGGGCGAATGGCTTGATGCAACTGAGCCATGCCTTGGCCCAATTGCTGGCTCCGCTGATTGGTAGTAGTTTGCTGGCCTGGGTTGGCATGCCCTTTATCTTTACCCTCGATCTTCTGACCTTTGGGCTGGCGTTGGTAATTACGGCGAGCACCCGTTTTGCGCCCCAACCACAGGCGACCGAGCATGCCGACGTGGCGTTATTGCAAACGGCCTTGCTGGCATGGCGCGAGTTTTTGCGCTACCCCAGCCTCGTCGCCCTAACCAGCTTAATTATTTTGAGTAATTTTAGCGCTGGCAGTATCGAGGTCTTGATCACGCCATTGGTGCTGGAACTGCATTCAGTGCCGACGCTGGGCATGCTGCTGACGTTTGGTGGTTTGGGTATGGTGGCGGGGAGTTTGTTAGCAAGTATGCTGCGCCCGCCGCGTGGTTTGGCTCGCGCAGTTTTACTAGCTGAACTGATTGGCGCATTAGCCATGCTGTTGGCTGGTTGGCAACCAAGCGTTGTCGGATTGGCAATCGCGGCAATCATCTACTTTGGCATGTTGCCATGGGGCAGTGCCAACCACACCAGTTTAATTCAACAACAGCTGCCAAATGCGCTACATGGGCGGATTTTTGCCTTGATTAGCGCTCTCGCGTCGTTAGCACTCACGCTTGGCTTCGTCAGTGCGGGCTTGCTGGCCGACCGCTTTTTCACTCCAGCCATGCAACCCCATGGCTGGCTCAACCCATTATTTGCTTGGCTCGTAGGTACGCAGCCAAGCAATGGCATTCAACTGCAATTTATAAGTTTGGGATTACTAACCTTGCTGTGGACTATCGGGGTTGCTGGATGGCATGCTCGTCAAACGCCGCCATCCGAGCAACTATAGGAGATGTTGGGATGTTAACCCACGGATTCACCAAATTAGCCCGTTCACACGACGGGATTGTTCAACTGATTGGTAATACGCCCTTAATTCCGTTACGTCGGATTTTTGCTGAGCATCCGATTCAGCTTTTTGCCAAGCTGGAGATGTTCAATCCAGGTGGCAGCGTTAAGGATCGGGTGGCACGCTCGATTATTACCAAAGCGCTAGCTGATGGTCGAATCGATCAAGCCACCACAATCATCGAATCAAGTTCGGGTAATTTAGGCATTGGCCTCGCCCAAGTCTGTCGTTATTTTGGCTTACGCTTTATTTGTATTGTTGATTCACGCACCACTAACCAAAATATTCAAATTCTACGGGCTTATGGGGCTGAGGTTGAAATTATTACCCAGCCTGACCCCGATTTGTTGACGGCGCGGATCAAGCGCGTGCATGCGCTCCAAGCCAGTATTCCTAATAGCTTTTGGTGTAATCAATACGCAAATTTACATAATCCAATGGCCCATTACGCCACCATGAGCGAAATTCTGACAAGTTTGCCGAATGCTCCCGACTATCTGTTTTGTGCGACCAGTAGCTGTGGCACGCTGCGCGGTTGTGCTGAATATATTCGCGAACAAGGTTTAGCAACGAAAGTCATCGCGGTTGATGCCTTGGGCAGTGTGATTTTTGGCGGCCAGCCCGGCCAGCGCTTGATTCCAGGCCATGGCGCATCGCGAATTCCCGAATTGTTCCAGCCCGATTTAGCGGCTGGGGTTGTCTATGTTTCCGATGCTGATTGTGTGGCTGGCTGCCATAGCCTGCTCGACCAAGAGGCGATTTTTGCTGGCGGCTCGTCGGGTGGCGTGATTCGCGCCATTGCTCAGATGCTGCCTAACATGCCAGCCAACGCCACCTGCGTGGCAATCTTGTGTGATCGTGGCGAACGCTATCTTGATACCGTTTTCAACCATGCTTGGATCGATCAACATCTCCCAAGTGTCCTGATTAATCAATCGCAACTGATGATTGAACGCGAAAATGTTGTCGGCTAAACTGCCGCTGTGAGGAATACGAGGAATACAATGCAACAATCATTAACCCTACTCAAAGGCCATGAAGTTGGGCGCATTCTCGATGGAGCCGAATTAACCTTGATCGATTTGGTGCAAGCGGCTTACGAAGCGCATCAGGCTGGATTAAGCTCCTTGCCGCATTCCAGCTTTTTGCGCTTCCCAAATGATCCATTAAATCGGATTATTGCCTTGCCAGCCTACTTAGGTGGTGCGCAACCGAGTGCGGGAATTAAGTGGATCGCCTCGTTTCCAGGCAACCTGAGCCATGGTATCCAACGGGCCAATGCCACAATTACCCTGAACGATCCGCAAACTGGCTTGCCGATTGCCTTTATGGAAGGTGCGCAAATTAGTGCCAAGCGCACGGCGGCCAGTGCGGCTTTGGCCGCCAAATATTTGCATTCCAACCCACAGGAGACGCGGGTTGGCTTGGTTGGTTGTGGCGTGATCAACCATGAAACCCTGCGCTTTTTGCTGGCAGTCTTTCCGAGCATTCGTGAGGTGCTGGTGTTTGATACCCAACCAGCCCATGCCGAGCATTTTCGGGCGGCATGTAGCGATCAGTTTGGGTTGAATGTGCAGGTTGTGGATTCAATCGAGGCCTTGCTTCAGCGCACCAGCTTAATCGCTTTGGCAACGACGGCAATTACGCCCCATATCGACGATTTGAGCATGTGCGCTGCTGGCACAACTATCTTGCATACATCGCTGCGCGATCTCAACCCACGCTTAATCGAGTTTTGCGATAACGTAGTTGACGATCGTGAGCATGTCTTGCGAGCCAATACCTCGCTCGATTTGGCTCAACAAGCTTTGGGGCATCACCATTTTGTGCGTTGTAATCTCGCCGAAATTACCAGCGGCCAAGTTGCTGCCCGCCCAAACCCAAAACAAACCACAATTTTTAGCCCATTTGGCTTAGGCGTGCTCGATTTAGCCTTGGCCCAGTGGGTTTTGGACCAAGCCCGCGAACATACGATTGGCCTGACCCTCAACGATTTTTGCTAAGCAGCGCACCCCTCTGATTTATCGAATGAAGCTGATCGGGCCGCAGCTTCATTCGATAAATGCTGGGTACTGGCGCTCGTATTTGGCCCTAAACGTCGCTGCCGCTTGGTCGGCCTGCGCCCGGTCGGGTTGATAGAAGATCGCCCGCAGCTCCGCGTGCAGCGCATTGCGGTACTTTTCGGGAACGTGACTTTCGATATTACTCATTTTATGAACGACACAGTGCTGGTGTTTTTCAGGGCATAGAATTCTGATTTACTGATTTCTATCAGAATCCAAAAACACCAGTGATGCAGCTCAGCGAGCTGCATCATGGTATGGGCATCCGTCATAGCCCGCCACTATGTGTGATTGATGTGGTCTTGCATTTACCCCAATCGAGGCTGCGTTCTTATTGCACGATCAATGTCAATTGCGAGCCACCATCGGTTGAAACGTGGTAGCTGCCGGGACTGGTGGTAGTTGGTACGACGAATGTCGTTTGGCAGCGATTGGCATAGCAGCCAAGTTGAGCCACAACCGCGCCATCGAGGGTTAAGGCGAATGCGCGTGCCGATTCGTTATACAGCCCACCACTGCAATGCATATAGCCACCAGAGCCAACGACTTGCACCGAGCCACCAGGCGCAATGCTGGTTGGATTCAAGCTGGCTAAGCTGGGCGGAATTAGGGTTGCGGTTTCGTTGGCAGGGCAACCACCAAGGCCGACGACTGGTGGCATGAAGTCCTCACTGGTTGCGAAACCATTAATTACTGCTGGCAAGAAGGTTAGCCGTTCATCTTGCACATCGATCCGTAGCTGCGAGCCACCATCGGTTGAAACGTGGTAGCTGCCAGGATTGGTGGTAGTTGGTACGACGAATGTCGTTTGGCAGCGATTGGCATAGCAACCAAGTTGGGCTACAACCGCGCCATCGAGGGTTAAGGCGAATGCGCGTGCCGATTCGTTATACAACCCTCCACTGCAACGAATGTAGCCGCCATAACCGGTGACGTGCACCGATTCGCCTGGCAGTGGATTGGTTGGGGAGAGCGTCAGCAAAGTTGGCTCAATCAGCTCTTCGGTTTCACCTGGTGGGCAATTAAGCGGCGTGAATGGGTTAGATTCACTGGTGGCGCGAACTCCTGGAGTAAGCATAAATGCCCCACTAAAACCGACAATCGCCATGATTAGCCATACACGAAGCCATGGACGATTGATGAAACGTGTGCTGTGCATTGTTCTTCCTCCTAATACCAATAAAGTTATGGTGTTGCTGTTGGTAACGACGGCGTACTCGTTGGCGGCGGCATTGGTGGCAAGCTGTCGGTTGGTGTTGGCGCAACACTGGTCGGTGTTGGGGTTGAAGTCGCGGTCGGTCCTACGGTGCCAATCGCTGTCAGCGGCGGTAGCGAAGGTTCCGTTGGCGTTGACGAGCCTAGAATCACGGTTTCGGTCGGGCCTTGGCTTGGAACCGTGGTTGCAATAGGCGGCATGGTTGGGAATCCTTGGGTCGCGCTTGCTGTCGGCTGCGAGCCAGTTGTTGGCACAGGGCTGCTTGGTGGCACGCGTGTTGGGTCAGTTTCCTTAGTCGGAGCCGGTGCTTCGGTTGGTACGGCGCTCAATGCGGGCATAGCCGTGGCCGATGGAAGCTGATTAGTCGCTTCCGGCGAAGACACTGGACTATCGGTTGGGACTGGAATGGCGGTGGCCACTGGAACCGTCGGCGGATTAGTTGGCACGGTTGTTGGTTGAACCTGAATACTGGTTGGCACGACTGGGATTGGGCTGGGCAATGGCTCGGCGACCATTGTTGATTGGCTCGATTGGGTTGGAGTAACCGCTGGTTGGCTGGTTGTTGATGCAATGGGCAAGCTTGTCGCGCTCGGCTCAGCGACGCTCAAGGTTGATGTGGCTTGTCCTTCAGCAACAGCAGGCGATACGCTCGTTGGTGTTGTTGGAAGCTGAGCAATCGTTGAATGGTGCTTGATTTGAATCCGATTGGGTGCGTCAATACCGACCCATGCCAAAAGCACGGCAATTGCTGCGAGTTGGAGCAACCAAACTGCGCGAGTTTGCCAGAACCGGGGTTGCTGGGTTTGGCCCATGATTTGGCCGTAAATTGCGGTGACAGTTGTGATTGGTGGGCGAGCGTCGCTCTGAGCAAGCAGGGCAAACGATTGCTCGGTTTGGGCCTCCAGTTGGTTCAGGAACGCATTACACTGCTGGCACGTTGCGAGATGCTGCTCAAAAGCAGCGGCATCCGCTTGTGCCACATCCATATCCTGCTCTAAAATAATGTTAATCTCAGCACAATTCACAATTCACTCTCCCCTGCATACAGGTCGCGGAAGCGATGGCGAGCACGATGCAGGCGTACCCGCACGGTTGAGACATTTTCACTGAGCAACTCGGCGATTTCGCTGGGACTAAGGCCAATACAATGCACCATCACTAAGAGTTCTGCTTCACGCTGGTTGAGTCGAACCAAGCAATCGCGCACATCTTGGGCGGTTGCAATCGCGTGTTCATGCGAAGGTGTACTGGTCTGAAATGGCAGCCAGCGCCAGCGGCGTTTGCGTCGCAGCATATCAATCACCAGATTTCCCGCAATGCGGCAGAGCCAAGCATAGGGGTTATTTGGCAAGGCTTGGGTGCGAAGGGCAACAAGCGCCTTGGTAAAGGTTTCTTGCAGCAAATCAGCCGCATGGTCTTCATCGCCGATCAGGCGCACGAGGTAGCGAAAGATCGCGAGGTTATATTGGTCAAACCACGCGGCCAAGCATTCTCGCACGGCAGCCTCGGCCAGAGGCACTGAGTCAACCACCATACACAATCCTTACATCCAGCTCAGAAGAATTACATTTAAAGACGAATACGCATGCCCTAACATTTCAACAATGCAAACGAATTTCAAAAATTGCGCAAAATCGGTGGGTTTTCAACCATCCTTCGTGCGCGAATGCAGATTTGAGGCGTAATTTGAGGCGTAAAAGGTATGCTCCACTCATTTTAGGCAATCGTTGGAGTAACGAGGAAGAGGAAAAATTCGATCTGCGTGGCCGCGAGTTGGTGTAACGAGCCACTTGACACGCTTGATAGACTGGACATGAGTATCGATCCTTCTCATGTCAATAGCACGCTGGGCCACCAGTGAGCAGGCTCAGTATAAAAAGTGGACACACTGGAGTGTCAGAACCAGCGCCCCGAACGGCAGGGGTTTGAAATGCACTTACACAATTTGCCGGCATATTTGGAACCTAGTGTTAGAACCAGCGCCCCGAACGGCAGGGGTTTGAAATGCACTTACACAATTTGCCGGCATATTTGGAACCTAGTGTTAGAACCAGCGCCCCGAACGACAGGGGTTTGAATGCTCACAACAAAAACCAACGGCCAAGATTGATTACGTAACAAATCAATCTTGGCCGTTGCGGTATTCCACCATCGAGCAAGATACTGGAATGAATGGATCAGGTGGCGATTTTCAGGGCATAAAGGGCTGATTTGCTATACAAATCGGAACTTATAATTAATAAAATTTAATCACAGTCCATCATCGTACAAGATACTGGAATTGCTCTCTATCCCGTTTTCATGTACACTCGTGCCAGGCTATTCAGGGATATCTTTTTTGAGGAGATTTTAAGAATGCAGACGCAGAGCTTAACAACCGTGTCTGGGACGACCGGAAACTCGTGTGCTGATCAGGTACATCATCGGTCGGATCACCCTCATCATCGGCGGCGCTGCTGGCGTTGGTTGAGCCGTTTGATTTCCTGCGCAGCCAGGCCACACAATGCCTCAACCATCTGCTCAAACGGCATCATCCCACCCAAGAGCCGATGCGTAGTTTTTATGAAACCGCTCCACGAACGGCTTTAAGTCGGGGCGATGGGGTGGACACACATCAACCTGAATGCCGAGATTGAGCAACAAGCATTGGAAGGGCGATGGAAAATCGGCGACGCGCTTATTACTGACCAATCGCACATCACAATCCATCCGATTGATTACCCAATCGGTGGAGGCGTTGAGCGCGGTGGCAAACTGGCGATTCGACCAGTCGGGGGGCCATGGAGCAATTCGTACAAGGTGCGGCGGGCGGCAAACCAGTGATCCGTAACCATCGATGACCTCCCAGCATCAGAACGCGCGTGAATTTGGAGGTCATGATAGAGGATAGGGGGCTGCCGACGATGTGGGGAAATAGCACAGCATTCGTCATCATTCATCGCGTGTACCATAGGATTCAGCCGCAGCCTTGGCTGCACCAAAAACGCGGAAGAGCGTGGGCATTCACTCAGTTTCGTAGAACGATGCGTAGCCAGAATTGACTAGTACAATGGGCAAAAATGCGTATCCGTCGTGGTCATAAAGGGTTCATTTGACGCGCTATGTGTGCAAGCGCTGCTGCATGCCCAGGTCAATGTGGCACAGTTTCCGACGAGACTCTATTAGCTACAATAGCTGGTGCTTGATTATCGGTTGAATCGCGATTTTAACCCTAATGACAAGGATCTCTCATGGACACAATAACAAATCTTATAAACAATTTAGATGTGGGAACAGCGGTTATCACGGCCTTTGTGTATCATCAGCAGGTGACATGGTTTGTTTGTGATAAAGACCTTTGGTTTTACCCATCGCATATCCTCGCGAGTTTATTACAACAACCTCTGGAGACGAGTTTACCGTACCACGAATCTGATCAGGAACGAGGAATGCTCCTTAATACAGATGATATAGACCGTTTGTATCGTTGGATGCAACCGTATCATGTCTCCATCACTCAGCTTCAGATCGCCATGCAACGCTTTATTCCACCAACCACATCGTGGGATTTATTCATGTTTGAACCATGTTTTTATATTAATGCCGATACACATCATTTCGTTTCTCACTATTCCGAACCGATCGAGTATGAAACCTTTATTCCGGCCACATGGACAGGGGTATATGGTGATTTTATGCCCTTAATTCCCATAGCAGATTGTTACTGGATTATTGATGGCTGTGATTGGATTAGTTATGGTTGGTCGCTTGAAAATAAAAAACACACAGTTAATTAATTTAAGTGTATGAAACAAGATCTCCATTTAGTGTATCTAAATTAATGGAGATCTTGTTTCATACCTCATTTGAAACCTATTCGATTATTTTGAGTGATCCAGGAACAATATTTTCTTCAAACCATTCAGCCCAGATCGGAGGAATCTCAAATGATTGCCCAGGTTTGGTTGGATCAACTATTTTTGGTGCTAAACCTCCTTGATTTTTAACATTTTGATTATAGAAGCTTTGTGGAATACTTGACTCTAAAAGTAATTCGTCTAACCACTTAGGTATTTTGAATTCATATATTTGGCCTCCCGCACGTCTATTGAAAAGAAAATATTTTGCATGATCGAGGTTACCTCTACTAATATTGATATTCTTTCTTGCAAATCGTACTATCCCGTCTTCATCGACCGTAATACGATAAAAACTTCGTTGTCTTAAATCATCACCACCTTGGATCCGATAGTATGAGACAGCTTCATCACAGTCCGTATTATGAACGAGAATCCCCGCACTGCCAATGGTATAGGTATGGAGGGTAGCTACGGTGAAGTTGTAGACCATGACCGGCTGCACGTCCACGTCTACATTGACGACGGTGATGGTATAGCCCGCATCGCCCAACAACCGATCACCAACCCGCAATTTGCCCGCATCGATCCAGCCGCGTCCATAGACCCAGAACGGGTGATGGTCGGTCGCCTGAATTTGTTCCTGCGCAAGCCCCAGCGTATCGGTGAGCGGCTGGACAGTTAGGTCAATGATCAACGTGGCGGTATGGGCGGTTGTCCATGTAATCGGGTAATAGCCAGCCTGATGAGTTTGGGGATCGATCGCCCAGACGGTACCGCCCACCACCAGGGTTTCAATCGGCACCAGCCCATGACTACTCTCAACGAGCGTATTGGCCACACAGGGAACGTCATTAATGCACGAACGGGCGATCAGTATTGATCACCCGTTCGTTAGGCTTTCTATTCCTTGGATTGGCTATGGGACAAGCACAAGAAAATATCCATCATGCGTCCATTGATATTGACCCCTATCAGGCTCAACGGATGAGAGGATATCATGATAAAGATGAATAACATAATCCATGTCATCGGTATGACATATAGGGCATTCATTCGATATTGCCATGGCTACCACATGGGCTTTGCCAGGCTTACCCTCATCATTACCTCCCCAGCGCAATGGCTCTTGGAGATGATAGCGATACAGCCATACATCGCCATAGGTAAATTGAAGCACAAAGGTGCTTATCGATCCACAAACCTGACAGGGTATGGTACAAATAAGTTCATTGAAAGCACCCATGATTAAAATCCTTCTACTGGTAATCCAACCGCTTTAAGGTATTTTCGTAGTCTCTTATCCTGAGTGATAAGTGGAAGATTTTCTTGGAAAGCAGACCCAACAACCCAACCATCCTTGTCATGAAGTACTCTACCAAGAACCTTAGCTTGATGTTGAAGATTCTGTACATCTGCTGCCGTAGCAGCCTTACCAATTCTTCCACCATGTTTTGTTAAAAACTCACGTAATACATTAACATCCCCTTTTTTAAGAAATTCTTTTGCAGCTCTAATCGAAATTACTGGCGAACGTCCATCTAACGCTGCTTCCAAAGCCTCTAATTCGCCAGCCTCTAGCCCCCGCATCAAAGAATTAGCATCTAAATGTACTTCATTACGTGAAACTTGCAATAGGGCATCGGCATCATCGACCTGCTCAACGCTATGGGCCACATCGGCAGCGTCATCTACCGTATCTGCGGTGTTATCCAGTGCCTTGCCCGCAGCAGCCAATTCATCGCTAGCATCAATGAATTCATCCACATGATAGAGGGCATCGGCCACCTCATCAACATGATCGAGTTGGTTAACAACCGCCTTGCCACCGCTGGCATACCCGCCACCCGGCAGAAAGATGCCCACAATCCAGAGCGCTCCCGTTGCAACTTTCTCCCACCCACTCACGCAGGGATCAAGCAGGGTATCAACGGTCGTGTAGTTATCATAATTGCAAACCCGGTTTCAACCACTCCCCAGGCAGCACCCACAAGCCACGCAGCACCCACGAGCAACGGGACAAGATTACCACTGGGGTCGGTATGCCACGCCGGACTATTGTGGGCATAGGTATATTTATGCAGCGATTGCGGGCTGGTCGGAATACCCGCAAAACCATCTTGTTGGAGAAAGCGCCCCATCGTTGGCAGGTACTGGCGTGCACGGAGGTAGACCGTGCCATCATGGCCCATTAACTCGCCGGTATAGCCCAAGCGATTGCTGCTCATGCCGGTTTGGCGGCGGATCGTGCCCCAAATACTGAAATAGGTGCGTTGCTGCTCCACGCCCGCTGGGGTGATTAAGGCGCGAATCGTGCCTTGGGCATCCAGTTGGGTATAGGCCAGAATGACACCTCTGCCCTCTGGTCGCGGAATCAGTGCCGCTTCAAACGAGAGGCATTGAATCGAGATTTATTATGTCAATATATCCAAGCGATGTGCGCGAGGAATTGAAGCAATGCCTGTTGTTTTTGGAGGATGAGGACGGTCAACCATGCGCTCCACCCGGATCGTCGCAGGCGCATAAAACTGACACTGTGGGCAAGTCGGCCCTTGAAATGAATGCATTTTTACCTTCTTTTCTCTCTACAATGCAGCCCAAACCAGCACGGATCGGCTCGCTTACTCCGCGCCGAACCCTGGATGCTCGGCGTTCGGCAGTCGTAAAAAGCCATTTATGGCGGCAGGTGTCCACGGAAGGCCAAAATTGCGCAAGATCCGCAGGGGGCGATAATCCTCCCCTTTCTCCGTTGCAAAGGCTTTGTGGGCTATCCATCGCATGACATCATCATGGAGATCCATGCGGTCAAGCGGTGGCGCATAGTGGACAACGCCAAAGGCCAAGAGTAACAAGGCGAGGTAATCATCATCACACAGCGGTCTCGTTTCGCCACGCAGGGATGCTAGCCATGCGGACGCAACGGGCGCACGCTCAGCAAACGATCGCGCATACAACACGCTGCCACAATCAAGCCAATAATGATTGGTCATCGGTACCCGCTCATAATCAGCAATAAAGGCTGCGTCATGCCCCAGGATTGTCTCAATGAACCATTGATAGTGATCGTCCGGCATTGACGTTGCCCAACGGGCCAGCACGGAGGTTGCCGTGAAGCGAACCAGCGGGTCTCCAGCTTGGGTCGCTGTCTTGTCCAGCCATGCGAGCGCAGCAGGATGGCCACTGCACCATGCCAAATAGGGGTAGGCAGCGCGGAAGGTGGGCCGTGATTCGGCATCCGCATAGATTTGAATGGATGGCCAGTGTGTGCCATCCTTGGCTAAGCAACACGCCACAATCAGCAGGGTGCTATGCACCAGATCCGGATCGGGATCATGGAGCCATGGCATGATGCTTGGCAACGCCGCTAGGGCTAATGGATAGACCTGTGCTTCCGCGTGATCCGCATCCCACCCGTCATCACGCATGGCTTCATCCGATTCATCGTCATGCTCCCATTCATCATCATTATCAGCATCAAGCTGATCCCATGCATGATAGCGATTGAGTGCGGGAATGGGTGGAACAATCCCTTCAAGAATCTCCTGAACTAAGGCCGAAACATACGAGCGGGTTGGCCCCGGATAGGTCAAGAGGAGGTGCAGAAGATAGGGAAACGCGGCAATCGCTGCATCACTCACCCATTCTTGATGCACAATCGAGATTGCGAGCGCTGCATGTGCTTGTTGAATCACCATCGGATCGGGATGCGTCAGGTTGCGCAGATGCACTGGCGTATCGGTAGCATACCCATAGGCATGGCCAATCAGATGCCATGGAATGTGGTCAAGATCATCAACCATAGAAAGCCTTTCATTGTGAAAGGATTCGTGATATCCACCACTACGTTGATGATGGGTATCACGAATCCTCAAACCGGTGTCAGTCAAGCGAATCGATCATGTTCATTATGGGAGATTCTTTTCCCATGGTCCATCCCATGTTCTTTCACCACCACGAATACCGAGGGTCTTGAGCACATGATCACATCCTATAGTGCCTTTTGGATCATTTGCATTGATCACACAAGGATGGATAAGATCCCCTATATAACCACTTGATGTCTTCCTGATATTCATTGTCGTAAATTCAGCATTGACTAACAACGACTGAAGTTGCTCGAAGTCTGCGGTGCCGATATCTATTATGTTGGGATTTAATTCTGCCCTTGCGCCTAAGGCATCACTAATACAGTGTATTTCTGCACAATTCCACTCTCGACGATGGCCACCTCCATTTTTTTTGTACGTGTCACGCAGCTTATTTCGTATACTCTTAGGCAAGACGTTGCTACCTTTGCCACGTGCACCACTGATTGCTTTATAAATCTTCTTATCACCAGGAAAGCGAAAAATGGCTATTGTTTTGCTCTGATTTGGTGCTAAACCTTGTAAATCCCCACTTTGAACAACCTCTTCAGCATATGCAAAAAGCTCGTTTTGAAAAGCTTGATCACAGTCAATATTATGAACGAGAATCCCAGCATGGCCAATGGTGTAGGTATGGAGCGTAGCCACGGTGAAGTTGTAGACCATGACGGGCTGCAACTCCACACCCACATCCACCACGGTGATGGTATAGCCCGCATCGCCCAACAACCGATCACCAACTCGCAGTTTGCCCGCATCGATCCAGCCGCGCCCATAGACCCAGAACGGGTGATGGTCGGTGGCCTGAATCTGTTCCTGCGCCAGCCCCAGTGTATCGGTGAGCGGCTGGACGGTTAGTTCAATCACCAAGGTAGCAGTATGCGCCGTCGTCCAGGTAATCGGGTAGTACCCAGCCTGGTTAGTTTGGGGATCGATCGCCCAGACCGTATCACCCACCACCAAGGTTTCAATCGGCACGAGGCCATGACTGCTCTCGACCAACGTGCCCGCGACAAAGCTATTGCCCGGCACACACGGAAGATTATCGGTGACTTTGATTAACTCATCACTTTGGCTCGCGACCGTATCCGCCTGATGGGCTACCTGCGTGGCATCATCGACATGGGTCACCGCTTTCCCACTGTCGATCACATCGTCGGTATAGCCATTGAACCGATACAGGGCAGTATCAACCTGATCAAGGTTGCTAACAATGGCGCGTTTGGCCGCCTTCCCACCACTGGCGTAGCCACCACCCGGTAGAAACATACCGGCGACCCAAAGGCCTACTGTTGAAGCCTTTTCCCAGCCACTGACACACGGATCGAGTAGCGTATTCATCGTCGTAAACGCATCATACACCGAGAGGGTGATTTCAACAGCCGTCCACGCCGCCAAAAGCAATGGAATGACGTTGCCGCTGGGGTCGGTATGCCACGCCGGACTATTGTGCGCATAGGTATATTTATGCAGCGATTGCGGGCTGGTCGGAATACCCGCAAAACCATCTTGTTGGAGAAAGCGCCCCATCGTTGGCAGGTACTGGCGTGCACGGAGGTAGACCGTGCCATCGTGTCCCATCAACTCGCCAGTATAGCCCAAGCGATTGCTGCTCATGCCGGTTTGGCTGCGGATCGTGCCCCAGATGCTGAAATGGGTGCGTTGCTGCTCCACGCCCGCTGGGGTGATTAAGGCGCGAATCGTGCCTTGGGCATCGAGTTGGGTATAGGCCACCAGCCACGGGGCCGTGTGCTGCCGCTCGCGCACCGCATGCACGCCCTCAGGGCCATAGGCATACTGGGTTTCAACTCCATTGGAGGCTTGCGTGCCGATCAAGCGGGGTAAATCGCTTGTTTCATCCCAGAGGAACAGCGTGTGAGTGACCGCAAGGCCATGGGTGATCGTTTCGGTGACCAGCGTGCCCCAGCCGTTATAGCCATAGGCCACGGTCATCGTAGCGCTCTGGGTTTGGCGCAGCCGATTGGCTCCATCATAGGTATAGCTGGTCTGGCCATCATCAAGCAGATTGCCTGCCTGATCATAGGTGAAGGCCTGCACCTGATCTGCCGCATCGTAGGTATGGGTGGTGGCCGATGCTCCATCGTGCAGGCGGTTGCCAACAGCATCGAGGGTATAGTGCTGGCTGATCGCTGGCACACTCGCCAGATCGCTGGTTTGGGTGACCGCGACCACGCGCTGGCGTGCATCATAGGCCAGCTGGGTGGTCAGCGCCTGCCCATTCAGCGTTTCGGCCAGCATCGTGGGCAAGCCCACCGAATCACGGGTATAGGTCAGGTCGGTATTGGGGCCATAGCGAATCTGGAGCAGCGCCCCATCAGCTCGATAGCTGTGGGTGATCTGCTGCCCGAGCGCTGGTCGATCCATCGCGGTGACCGCCGTCGTCGCCCCCCGATAGGTATAGTGGGTTGTGGGCGCATTCCATACACTTATCGTCGTCGTCCGGCCCATGGGGTCACGCGTGGCCGCGACGCTGCCCGTCCCCCAATAGTCAGTGGTGACGCTGCGCTCATCGGGCGCAATCGTGGTCGTAATCGTCACGCCATTCTGACTGCGCGTCGTCATCCGTTCGAGGGCATCATAGGTATAGGTGGTCAGGCCACTGCCATCCACCATCGCGATCACCGAGTTGGTCGGATTGTAGCCATAGTTGACTGCTGGCGTGCCATCGGAATAGGTGATCGTCACGACGCGTCCAGCAGGATCATAGGTATAGGTGGTGACGACTCCTCGTGGATCCGTCACGGTTGCCCGCTCACCCCGCGCGGTATAGGTGATCGTGGTACAGCGCTGGAGGCCGTCGCAGATCTGTGCTGGCTGGTTCAGCAGGGTGTACTGGGTCGTGCGGACATGACCGTTGGCATCGGTAATCGCGATCGTATTGCCCACCGCATCGTAGCCAATCAGGGTGGTCACATTGGTGGTCGTGGTGGATGGCTGCCCCGGCTGTTCATGCTCAATCACCGCCGTCACACGGCCAGCGGCATCATGGCGATAGCCCGTGACCACCCCATTGGCATCGATGGACTGGTTCACGTTCCCGACCGCATCATAGCGTGTCTGGGTGGCGAATTGGCCAGCGGTGGTCACCGCCGTCGTGCGGCCCAGCTGATCGACTGCCGTCGTCGTCGTAATGCCCAGCGTATCGGTGATCAGGCTGGGGGTTCCGCGCACATCATAGGCGGTCGCCGTGCTGAAGCCCATCGATGTGCTGGTTCCCACAGTTCGGCCCACGGCATCATACTGGGTCTGCGTGACTAGCCCAAGGGTATCGGTGACCGTCGCCAGTCGTCCCATCGCATCATACTGATAGCTGGTCACCTGTCCGAGGGGATTGATCTCGGCAATTCGCTGCCCCAGCACATTGTAGTTCGTGCGACTGACCAAGCCACGCGGATTGGTAATCACCACGGTATTGCCCATGGCATCATGCTGATAGGTCGTGGTATGACTCAGGGGATTGGTGGTCGCGACCACCCGCCCCATGCGATCATAGCGGGTGACGGTCGCAAAGCCCAACGGATCGGTCACCCGAATCGCGCGGCCCACGGCATCACGGGTCGTGTATGTGGTGTGCGACAAGGCATCGGTGCTGGCAATCACCCGACCTGCTGCATCATACTGCGTGCGGGTGGTTGCGCCTCGCGCATCGGTGACCGCAATCGTGCGGCCAGCATCATCATAGGTATAGGTGGTGACCGCGCTCAGGGTATCGGTCATCACCCGTAGGCGCTGGAGACTATCAAACTGCTGATAGGTCGTCGCGCTTAGTGCGCTGGTTGTGGCAATTCGATTGCCAAACAGATCATAGCGATAGCGGGTCGTGGCTCCGGTCGCATCGGTTTCCGCCACCACCCGATCATAGCCATCATAATCAGTGGTATTGGTCGCCCCGGTCGCATCCGTGCTGGTAATCGGTTTGCCTGCGCCATCGGTAGCCGTCGTCGCCGCCACCACGCCCAGGGGATCGATGTGCTGGCTCGGTTGTCCCGTCGCTCCATCGTAGACGGTGGTGCTGGTTCCGGCGGGCGTGGTCGTACTGACCAAGCGCCCAACCCCATCATAGGCATAGCTTGTCACCATCCCCAGAGCATTGGTGATCGCCGCCGTTTGACCGAGCGCGGTATAGCCATAGGTGGTGACCCCACCCAGCGGATTCTGCTCCTGCTGTTTGAGTCCCGTGGCGGTATAGGTATAGATCGTAGTGGCTCCGAGGGCATCGATCGTCATGCGCAGCTGGCCCGTGATCGGATCGTAGACCGAGTGGGTCGTTGCGCCCAGCCCATCGGTTTGGGCAATCAGTTGACCAAGCGGGTTGTAGGTCATGGTCGCAACCACGCCGAGGGGATTCGTGATCGCGGTGGTCAGCCCTAAGGCATTATAACCATAGGTGGTGGTTTCGCCGAGCGGGTTGGTCGTACTGCGCACGCGGCCTTGCGGATCATACGTCAAGGTTGTGGTCAGAATCCGCTGTTCTTCGAGCAGCCAGCGTCCGGTTGCCGCCACCAGTCGTGTCCCAGGAACGTAGGCATAGGTCGTTTTGGCACGCAGGGTATTGGTATGGTCATAGGTCGCTTCCGCCGTCACCAGATCAGGAAACTGCGGATCGTCATACGAGCGCTGGATATACAAATCATCGGTGGGATCGTCCATCACCCCAAAGGCATCGGTATAGATCGGCTGACCATTGGCATTGTAGATATAGCCGGTTTGGCGGAATTCATAGGCTCCGGCCCGCAACTCGGCCCGTACATCGTCAAACGCCGCCGGGACTTCCAAGCGCTCAACGCCTGAGGGCAGCATGCGGGCTTGGAAATTGCGCACGGTTTTGTGACAATAGTCGGTCGTGGCGGCCATGGCGCGTTGGCGTTGTTGCGATCCCCCCCCCGGCGTACAGCCACTCTTATATTCGGTTCCTTGATAGGGCGATTCGGGATGATATTTCTCAAAATCAACGTTGCCAAGACAATCGCGGCGCATCCGCTCAATGGTTTGTGAGGTCTCACCCAGCGATTGGGGTAAAATACCGCTAAATAGTGATAAGGCTCCATTGAGCGTATATCCAAGCTCGACCAAGGTCGGATTTAAGCCGAGTTCTTCCCCGGTGAAACACGACGGTTCTGCCGCCGCAGCGCTCGCACCGCGTGCTGCGACTGATGGGAAGAACCACGCCAATTCCTCGGCAGTGGGGGTATGTAATTCTTGCTGCACCAGATAGGCCGGATTGCGACTCTCCATGCGCTGATAGCGATAGGCGGTTTGAGTTGCGCCATTCAGGCTGATCGTGCGCAGGTGATACCCTTCCCCAGCGACCTCAGGTGGGGTGTAGGTAAAGGCCAGCGTCGTGCGGGCCGCCGTCGCACCGAGCGGATGCTCCGTGATCGTTGCGAGCAACAAGCGGCTACGATTCCCATCGACCACACTGGTATAGCCAAAGCGATACTGCCGCGCGACCGTCCCCGCAACGCGTGCTTCGAGCATGGCCAACCGTTGACTGGTATAAAACAGGTCAGCAGGCCGCTGATCGCTGCCCATGCCCCCAGCTGTTCGTGGCTCGTAGTGGAACACCACGTCGGCAGTTGGCGCAATCCCATGCTGTGGGTTACCGCCCCATGCCACGCTTAATGGATAGCCCGCTCGGTCGTACACCGCCCCCGCATGGGTCGCGGTCTCGGTGGCATAGGTCCATTGTTGGCGATTGCCGAGCAAATCCGTCACATGGTCAAGATTCCAGCGCCAGTGGTGGGCATTCCCAGCGGCATCCCGCATGCGCCACGCACTCGTGGCACTTGCGCCAAACTGCCAACTCCGGCCTTGCTGATCCGTCATCACCCAATACCAGCCGCCATCCACGCCGTGGCTTGCGCCGCTCTGGCGGGTGATCCGCAGATCCCAGCCATCAAGATCGCTGCTTTGGGCGCTTTGGCGATCAAGCTGATAGGTGGTCTCGCCCAGCGTCCAGTCATGCACCAACCGCCAGAGGCGACCATGCCAGAGCAGCGCATAACTATCATCAGCGGGGTCGCTGGGAGTCAGGTCAGGAAGCCGCAGCACGGCATATTCGGGCACGGCAACCCCAGCGCCTGCCAACGACCCTTGCTGCTCGCGACCGAGATCGGCCAAGGCGCTTTGCACCCGCAGTGACCAATCCATAGGCTGCATTGGTCCGGTCGGGAGTAGCAAGGGAATATTTTGTGCACTGGAGCCATTCTGCTCGATGCGGTCATACGAGAGCAAGGCCGGCGGCAGCGCCGGTTGGGTTGGGTCAGCAACGGTCGGTGGGACGACGATAATACTATCGCTACTGACCGAGATCACCCCTTCTGGCGACCGATACATCGCAAACACCCGCTGTTCGCCTGGGCCTGCGGGGAGTGTCCATGGGATGGAGATGGGACGGGTAAACGTCCATTCGGTACTCATATCTTGATCATGTTGATCAGGATACATGGTTCCGAGCGTCACGGTATAGGGAATCCATGTGGGGGTAAAGATCGGACTATGCCCAAGCGCTACACTCCAGCCAGGCTCCAGAATGGGTGACCCAAGAATAGGGGGGCTGAATAACACATGGACATCACGACTGGTCGTCGTGAGTGCCTCGGTATTAATAAAAATAGGATAGTTATGCTCTTGATACCCGATGACTAATGCACCCCGATAACTACCAAGGGATGGGCCTACATCACGAGCAAACCGATGCAAGATGCCATGACGATGGAGCTTACTGGACATCCATGCAGTAACCGCTTGCTGTGGTCCATAATAAAAGCTTCCCCCACCATACCCTAACTCGCCCGCATATCCATTTAAGCCATTTTCATAGTTAAAGCGTAAGGCGCGATCATGAGGCCAACTGCCATCACTGCCCTGATGCCCAAGGAATTGATTCTCTGTCATATCTTGGACTTGTGTATAGGCTGCTTTCCGTAACCGATCATCATACTTGAACGGAGCAAGCCCATACTTCAGTCGTTCTTGATTGACGAGCCTTAATACTTCTCGATCATCGTCGGTCGCAAATCCATAGGCTTCGTCCACGTCATCTGGTTGGAGCGAGAAAAGTTCTTGGGTGGCGATTAATGCCACTTCATAGGTATCAATGCCAGAGAAATCATTGGTGAGGTGGACTACATAGCCATCACGATACCGCCCATCACGTAAGGCAATCGAACGGAGATCAAAGGTTTGGCTAATGGTGTTGGTTTCATAGCGTACCGTGGGTGAAATAAAACGTGTCGTACTGGGGTATTGTGCATCGAAAAATTCTACCGTATCGTAGATTTTCGCATGCCGAATCACCAGTTGATAACTCTGATGCGGCAGCGTTTGAATGCGGAACCAATCCTGACCATTCACCGTGGTGCGGGTATACCATTGATTCGCCGTCAACAACGGAGCGGTGGCTTGGGTACGAATCGGCTCCGCCAATGGGGCTTGAATGCGCTCCACCAGCACACTATACCGCCAGTCGGAACTGAAGGTTTGGATATTGCCGAGCATGGAGACATGCAGGGTGTACCACCCCGTCGTCTTGGCATGAAAGATGTATTCTTGAATGCCCCCATGCGCGGCACCAAGGCTCATCGCACGGTCATTGCCAAGAATATCAATGAACGGATAGGTTCCGGTTGCTTGCCCAAAAATCGTGACCCGATACAAGGCCGTCGCTTCGCCCTGAAACCGGAGATAATCGTGATCAAGCTCGCTACTGAAATTGCCATGATAGGGCTGATCAACCTGCATCACGGTTGCATGGGCCAGATCATTATTTGGCTCACTGGGGGTATTGCACACATAGGGACACGCTGCAATGCCCAGCTGATAGCGGACAACCGGATCATTCAGCCCGGTCTTAACCCGAATATGGTAGGTTTGATTGGCGCTTAATGGATGCACTACCTGCTCACCGCTGGCCAGCAAGGTTGCTCCCGCATACAACTCGATCTCAGTGATCGCAAAATCCGTCGCCTGATGCAGTTGCAGGTGATAGGTTATCGCCGTGGTTGGCGTGAACTGATACCAATCCTCGTCGAAATCAGGGGTAGCGGTACAGAGCGTCGCCATCGCGCTTAATCCAACGGTTGCGGTTGTCGCGGTTACAGCCGAGTTATTGGCCTCATCAGCACACGGATCAACGCGCACCATGCGTAAGCGATACTGCATCTCTGCGCCCGCTTTCGGACTCGTTGCCCGCACATAGACCTCGCCGCTGCTGCTCGGTGTCCACACCGCCCACGTGAGACCACCAAGCCGATCACTTAAATACTGGGGTGGTGAGGCAGGATCGGGGATAGGCTGATTATACTGATCGCGAAAACTGATGCCCATGCCGCTGGCATCGGGATGATCGGATGTCAACAGTAAGCGATATTCCGTTCCCGCCTGAACCGCCAACCGATACCAATCGTAACGGTCATTGGCATGGGCACAGAAGGCTCCCGCAAGCTCGGCCTGGTGCAGCAGTTGGGCCTCGCCAACGCTGTCATCAAGCGGCATCCCCGCATCACGGCAGGCATTACCGGCGATGGTGAGGGTATAGTAGGGCATGGCTGCGCGCGTTGGATCGGTTCGGCGCAGCTGAATATAGAGTGGTTCATCCGCAACCGCCAGAAAGGTCAGGCGTGGGGTGCGAGATAGCGCCGTCATCGTGGTGGTAGGATGGAGCAGCGTTTGGGCATCACCGCGATACACCCGAACATCGGTGGTATAGTCAACACTCAGGTCGCTGAGGGCAAGGCTATACCATGTTCCCGCTGTCCCATTGACCGTGTACCAATCTTCATCACCCCGACAAAACGACCGTCGCGCAGGCATGCCCAGCGTCAGCACTTCGGCTTGGGGAGCACTATTATTGGCGGTTTCGGTGGTCGCACAGACCGTATTTCCATGAGAAAGATTAACTTGGTAGTAAAATCCGGCTGGTTGCTGGCGGGTTGGAAACGAGCTAATCCGGAGAAAATAGGTTCCATCGTTGGGGACAACCACACTCACCTGTGATCCCCACGAGAAGGAAATACTATGCAGATACTCCGGTGATTCTGCATCATCGTTTTCGGCTAACAGGGTTCCTTGGGCATCGTAGACCGCAAGCACCGTATCCACGCCTGGATAGAGGTTGGTGGTATTGATCGTATAGGCCCCACCAGCGACCCCCTGAAACGCAAGCCAATCCACATCATCGCGTTCGCAAAAGGCCTGCGTGATGGTGGTACCCAAACGCAATTCAGTTGCGTGGGCTTGGCTGTTATTGGGTTCATCGGCATCAACACACTGATTCATCGATACCCGTGGCACGACTGGGGTGGGTGATGCACTCGCGATGGGGAATGGATCCCACGCAATCGGGGTGATCGCGGCTGGTAATGGGGTGCTGGTTGCACTCGGCGTGGCCGTGGCAGCGGGCGTGGCCGTCACCACCGGCGTTGCGCTGCTGATCGGCGTGGCCGTGGCGGGAACGCTGGTGCTCACCGCCCATAACACGGCGGCATCAAATAAGGCCCAGCCGTCGGCGGTTGCGACCAGCGGGGTATCATCATTGAAAAAGAAGCCAACCCGCCGCGCAGGAGCCGTCGCACTCACCATGACGGCGCCTTGGTCATAGCCAAAAATCACGGCTTTGGTCGTGGTGCTGGAGGTTCCGGCAATCCGCACCGCATTCGCATTAGGGCTGCCATAGGGCATAGCGCGGCCAGCACTCATCACACTGACGCTGCCACTCAACCCTGCCGCCATGGGATGGCTCGGGCTTTGAATGGTCAAGGTGGCTTGGCTGGCGGTTGTGCCATAATCCGTGCCCAAGGTTGTGCTGGTCATGCCCATCTCACTATCGTACAGGCCATTTTCCCAGAGCATAACCGGAACCGCGACATCGCGGAAGGCGTTGCCAATCGTGCTCGAACTGACCGTTGAGGAAATTAGCACTAAGCGTTGGCCATTGGCGCTACTGCTGCTGGCAGCACTTTGGACGACCGTGGTCACGCTGTAGCCCAGACTCGTGAGTTGCTGCACAATCCGCGCATCGGCGGAACCGACGGCGGGAGTACTGCCCACAATCAGCACCACCGGGCCACCATGGCCTTGTGATGGGATCGTGGTTGGCGCTGCATTGGTAGCGGTTGCACTCGGAAGTGTGGCGGTAGGCGTAGCCGAGGGGACGGTAGTTGGAACAATTGAGGTGGCTGAGGGGGATGTCGTGGGCGTGGCTGATGGCACTGCCGTCGCCGTTCTGGTTGGAGGACCAGTCGTGGCGGTAGGGCTGGCGGTAGCCGTGGCGGGAATGCTGGTTGGGGTAGGCGTTGGCGCAGGCGTGCCCGAACCAGCCGCCCAGGCGACCGCCGTATCAAACAAGGTCCAGCCATCCATGGTTAAATCGACGGCCGCCGTTGGATCAAGGAAAAAGCCAACTCGGCGGGCTGGAGCGATTCCGGTCACCATCGCTGCGCCGGTATCATAGGCAAAATACATATGGCGGGTCGTCCACCCAGCAACTGTGGCAATTGGTGCGGAAGCAGTGCTCCCACGGCCAAACGGCAGTTTATGCGCCGTCGCAAACACCGTCACGGGCGAACTTAAGCCAGCCGCCAAGGGATGCAGCGGATCAGTCAAGACCAGTTGGGTCGTGCTAGGGCTACTGTCATAGCCATAATCGGGGCCATTTGCCGTCCCCGTCATGCCTAAATCATCATACACCGCATGCTCATTGACCACCATGGGCACGGGCGTGTTCGCAAAGGTCGCGCCAATTTTTCCTGAATCGACGGTGGCCGAGATATAAATCAAGGCTTTGCCATCGGCATCGGCGAGTGTTTCTTGATCGTGGTTTTTGCGCACGACCGTGTAGGTTGTCGCCAAACGCGCGGCAATCGCATCATCGGCTGCCGAGGCGGCAGAACCTGTTAAAAACAACACCGTCCCCGCTGATTGGGCAACCGGTCGGGCTGCGATAGGGGGTGATTCAATCGGGTCAATGATTCGGGCCACGGCGACATCAGCACGCGGCAGGAGATTGGCGAACAGTGAACACAAGGTTAAGACAGCAGTAAACCGCCGCCAGACACGGGTTGTCATGGATACTTCCTCTTCTACTCTGAGAACGATCACTCTACAAATCTCTCAGAGGCTGGGCCTGATTATCGCTGAGGCCAAGGCCGATTGTCAAGTCGTCTTGCTCGATTACCGCTGATACAAAACAACCGCATACACCAGATTGTATGCGCAACCCCATGGCGGTCGTGCTGCATCGTTCGCCGATGCGACCCGTGGTCGTCATCCTTACCATGCCTTTAAGGGGCAAACCAGACCGCATGCGGTGAACCGAACGGCGGTTAAGGAGCCGATTTTGCCAAGGCATCGACCACCAGTACTGGTATCTCAGTAACCCGCTGCAAGGCAAAATCATTGGTTAAAAAGGCATCACAGACCGCATCAATCGCCGTCGCGAGTTGTAACGCATCCGGAGTCCACAGCCCATACTGCGCCCGGAGCGTGGCCGCCAACTCAGCAATCGGAGCCGTAATCGGCACCATCGTCAGCGCCGCAGTTTGATAAAAGAGGAGGCGATACTGGTGCACGAGGGCCATCTGCTGCTGCAGCAGCGGTTTCATCAGCGTTTCGGTGAGCGTTAACACCGAGGTGATCGCATGGATCTGATCGGGAGCAATCTGCCCCATAATAACCCGCAGCGTTGGTAAATACTGCGCATGCCCCTCCGTATAGTAAATCAAGGGAGCCGTATCGGGGCCAGGGTGGCTAACACACGCATTGTGGTCGCTCCCAGGCATCCCGTAACCCATCGACATAGGTTTGGGCATCGTCATTGGTGGCCAGCACCGCAGCAAATCCTGCCATATCCGCCAACCGCAGGAGGGGTACATCCAAGGAATCGACCAAGAATTTCACCAGATCTTTCCGTTCTTGGATGCCCAAGGTTTGGACTTATTCAAGAATCGCAACAAGGCTCATTCCATCCTCCGTTCCTTAACGAATTCGGTCAGTCGTCGCATGCTGACGCAGATACTGATAGAGCGTTTCACGGCTAATGTCCAGCTCGCGGGCTAAGGCCGTTTTGGATTCACCTGCGGCGGCTCGTGCAACGACGTGGGCAATCGTGGCCGCATTCAGTGCCTTCTTCCGCCCGGTATACACGCCACGCTGCTTAGCCATGGCGATGCCTTCGCGTTGACGTTCGCGGAATGAACCATTATACCCTTTTTACAACTGAATGGTTGTCTGGAAAACAATCACTGCATGACCACCAACTTTCACCAAAACAGGCGTATCCTGTTCAATTAACACCTGAACATCAATATACCCAGTTCGTCCTAGCGCAACGCCTTGACATGCAGTAAATCGCAAATATGATCCATTATGCGCAACCAAGCGATGCTGGACCAAGTAAGCACCGAGCGGCCCATTGGCATTCCCCGTAACTGGATCTTCATTGACCCCAATTGCTGGCGAGAACATCCGCCCATAGGAAAGAATCGCTGGATCATCAGAGTCTAAAGTAAAGACAAAATAGCCATTGCAGCCAATTTGTTTGCTCAACAGGGTAAGCGCTGCAAAATTCGGACGCAGCACATCAAGGGTCGTGCGCTTGTTAATCCCGATTAGTACTTTGGCATGGCCGGTTGAGACGATTTGAATCGGACATGCGTAGTGCAGGTCGTCAATACTCAGACCAAGGGCATCGAGTAGGGCTTGTTTGAATTGTCCATCAATTAGCGGGCCAAACCCAATCGCAGCTTGGGTCATAACAATTTGATAATCGTTGTCGGTTTGGATAATTTCAATTGGCAGTATACCAACCCCAGTTTTATGCTGGATTTGGCATGAGCCTAATTGAAGCTCGTGGGCACGGACATAATGGGCTGCAATCGTCGCATGACCACACAATGGAACTTCGACGGTGGGGGTGAAAAATCGTAACCAGACTGCATGACTTGAATCTGTCGGCGCAAGCAAAAAGACTGTTTCAGAGTTATTCAGTTCGCGGGCCAGTTGTTGCATCTCTTGGTCGCTCAGCTCATCAGCGTGCGTCACGACTCCAGCCGGATTTCCACGAAATTTATGCTGGGTGAAGGCATCAACTTGATACACATTAACCTGTTTCATAGCGGGTTTAAGCCTTTAATCAAACAACTACTATCGGTCTAGTGTAGCCTAGTTTTGCAGTTGAAAAAGGTTAAATTTGAATGATAAAACTCTCATTTTCATCAGCCTTTTTTCGTATTGACACGCGATACCCATGCGCGTATACTACACAACCGTGCTTGAGAGAATTAAAACTCCGGCTTAAAATAATTTGTTGCCTATCTACCTCCATTTCTACTGCAACAATTTCAATTATCAATAATATAATAATTTAATCGTTTATATACATACTTAATCATGTTAATACGAATTAAGTTTGTACTATATTGCTGTGCATTCTGATTTGTAATTGCGACGCAGAAATCTATTCTCTACCGAAGGAGTTTAAACGTTCTATGGTCAATCAACAAAAAATTACCAATAACCAGATTTCAGATATAGTCACGCTGATTGCTCAGGTGCTGCAAATTCCAGAATATATGGTAAATGATCAACTGAGTTATCGCTCAATTATGCAATGGGATTCATTGGCGCATATTAACTTGATGTTGGCCTTAGAAACCACTTATGGAATTACAATCGAGCCTGATACTATTGTTACCCTTAGTTCTGTTGCCCAGATTAAGGCTTATGTGCAGGGTAATCTTCAGCCGACATCAACCCAAGCAGCAGGGATTGAAACGCAAACCGGCGATGTTGTGGTCTATCGTGGCCTGGCAGGAGTAACCTTCGATCAGAGTCAGATCACGTTGATCGATGGCAAACAAGGCTGCTTGCAATATCGCGGCTATAGCATTCATGATTTAGTTGAGCAAACGACGTTTGAGGAAACAGCCTTTTTATTATTGAACGGACAATTGCCTACCACCGCTGAGTTACAACAATTCAAGCAACAGTTGGTGGCAGCACGAGAGATTCCAGCAACGATTTTGGATCTGATTCAGCTCCTGAAAGATGGTCATCCAACTGAAGTTTTGCGTACATGCCTTTCGGCACTTGCCACGTTTGATGCCGAGCGCTTTGATGGCTCAGCTCCTGCAAGTGAAGCTCGCACCATTCGACTGATTGCCCAAATACCCTGCTTGATTGCGGCCCATCACGCGATTCGCCAAGGAAAAACACCAATTCAGCCCAACCCGGCGCTTGATCATGCCGCCAATTTTCTCTACATGCTCCAAGAAAGTATTCCAAGCCAACAAGCCCAGCAAATTGTGAATCAGATTCTGATTCTCCATGCTGATCATAGTGCCAATGCTTCAACCTTTACCGCGCGAGTTGTCGCAGGAACACGTTCTGACTGGTATGCGGCGCTCACTGCGGCAATTGCAGCCTTTGCAGGCCCACTCCACGGCGGGGCGATCGAACAGGTCATTACAATGATTCAAGCGATCGGCACGCCTGATCGAGCGGCTGATTACGTAGCCAACTTACAAGCCAACAATCAACCTGTGATGGGTTTTGGACATCGGGTCTACCAAACCGAAGATCCTCGAGCGCGACATTTACGCAAAGCAGCGCAAGCCTTGAGCGAACAAAGCGATAACAACTATTACGCGATTCTTGAAGCGGTTGTTCAGGCAATGCGTCCCTATATGGCCAAAGGGATCGATGTCAATGTTGATTTTTATGCCAGCGTTATTTATCACCTCTTGGGCATTCCCCACGATCTGTTTGTTCCAGCATTTATTGTTGGCCGAACTGTGGGCTGGTTGGCTCAAATCCAAGAACAGTATGCCAACAATATCTTGATTCGCCCGTTGCTGGCCTATGTTGGGCCAATTGATCAGCCCTATCGAGCATTGAACCAACGTCAATAACGAATCGATATCACGCCTAACGCCTTATTGGAGAATAGATGATGATTGAGTTTAACCAAATGCTTGAAGTTGTGCATCCATTCCCAAGCGAGCCAAACCAAGCACGTGCAACTAGTCAATTACACAGCGGTTTTCTACGGAGTGTCCAGCACTATCCAGATAACATTGCTTTGACGATTGGCAATAAACAATATAGTTATGTCAATTTGTATACGATTGCCCAACGCTGGGCCTTTGCGCTCCGCCAATCAACCAAACCGCTGCGCCGCGTCGGCATTTTTGCCTATCGCAGCGAGGCTGCCTACGTTGGGGTTTTGGCAAGCTTATTGGCTGGTGCAACCTTTGTGCCACTGAACTATACCTTTCCGATTCAGCGCACCCAAGCGATGATCGAGCAATCCGAGCTTGATGCGATTATTGTTGATCACCACTCGTATGGCCAATTTTTGCAGTTGGCCGATTCGCTGCCAGCGCTACCACCGTGTGTCCTCTTGCCCGATTGTTTGCATGCCCCTACACTCGATACGACGATCTATAGCCAAGCCGAGCTTGCCGAGCTACCGACCGATCATGTGCCAGTTGCCGTGCCGCCCGAAGCAATTGCCTATCTCTTATTTACGTCAGGCAGCACAGGCAACCCCAAAGGCGTACCAATTAGTCATTCCAATGTCACGCACTTTCTCAAGGTAAATCAAGCGCGATATCAAATTACACCTGCTGATCGACTGAGCCAGACTTTTGATCAAACCTTTGATCTGGCAATCTTTGACCTTTTTATGGCCTGGAATCATGGTGCAGCGGTCTGTGTTCTCCAGCCGCTCCAATTGCTCTCACCTTTTCGTTTAATTGAAGAGCAGGAGATTACGGTTTGGTTTTCGGTGCCATCGGTCGCCGCCTTGCTGCGCAAACAAAAACTGCTCAAGCCCAACAGCTTGCCCAATTTACGCTTAAGCCTTTTTTGTGGCGAAGCCTTGCCGAAAGCTACAGCCGAGGCTTGGCAACTTGCTGCGCCCAACTCAATGATCGAAAATCTCTATGGCCCAACCGAATTAACGATTGCCTGTGCGGTTTATCGTTGGAATTCGCAGACCTCGCCTACTGAATGTTTGAATGAAGTTGTTCCGATTGGCAAGCTGTACCCCGGTTTAACTGCCTTGGTCGTTGATGCAAACGACAATCCTGTGCAACCTGGCACAGAAGGCGAATTATGCGTTGCTGGGCCACAAACCTTTCAAGGCTATTGGCACAACCCCAACCTCACGGAGCAACGGTTTCTGCGCAGCAAACAGCTTAATGGCGAAGAAATCAGCTATTACCGTACTGGTGATCGGGTTGTTCGTCGCGCCAATGGTAGCATGATCTATCTTGGGCGCAGCGATCAGCAAATTAAAGTTCATGGTTACCGGGTGGAATTAAGCGAGATCGAAGGGGCTTTATTACTTCAACCAGGCGTAGTCGCTGCGGTTGCGTTGGGCTGGCCGCTTGAAAACGGCTCGGCGAGCGGAATTGTCGCATTTGTAATTGCACCGAGCATTGCAACCAGCGATCTGCGGCAGGCAGTTCAGCCATTGCTCCCAAACTATATGCTGCCGCGCACTATCTATCAACTTGAAACCATGCCGCTGAATGCCAATGGCAAAATTGATCGCTTAGCCTTGGCTCGCCGCTTAGAAGGAACGGCCTAATGCAAGCATTGAATTCATCATTCCAACGCTCATTGGAGTGTGCAGGCCAAACCTACAGCGTTTGGTCGATTCAGGCCCTGGCAAGGAGTTATCAGCTTGAGCTTGAAACCCTGCCATTTTCGCTCCGGCTTTTGCTTGAAGCACAATTACGCGCCTTCGGACGCGGGTTGGGCGACCTCGCAGCGATCGAAGCATTGATTAACCAACTCCAGCGGCCCGACATTGCACAGCCAAAAGTCGTTATTCCCTACCTGCCAGCGCGGGTGCTATTACAAGATTTTACTGGGGTTCCGGTATTTGTCGATTTAGCGGCAATTCGCGAGGCAGTAGCTGAAGCTGGCGGAGACCCAAGCACAGTCAATCCAATTGTACCAACTGATGTCGTTGTAGACCACTCGATTATTGTTGATGTGGCTGGTGTGCCAAATGCATTCGCCATCAACACTCGCTACGAGTTTGAACGCAACCAAGAGCGCTATCAGCTATTACGGTGGGCCGAAGCGTCGTTTGAGCAGGTGCGGGTCTTTCCACCGGGTAGCGGCATTGTTCACCAAATTAATCTTGAACACCTTGCAACCGTTGTGCAAACCCAAGTAACCGCAGCTGGTGAACTCATGCTGCCGGATAGTGTTTGTGGAACTGATAGCCATACCACGATGATTAATGGTTTAGGGGTGCTTGGTTGGGGCGTAGGTGGCATCGAGGCCGAAGCAGTTATGCTTGGTTATCCACTCATGCTCACGCTGCCCAGCGTCGTTGGGGTTGAATTAACTGGCACATTACGTCCAGGTGTGACGACAACCGACTTGGTGTTAAGTCTTACCCAACGCTTACGTCAAGCGGGCGTCGTTGAACAGTTCGTCGAGTTTTGTGGCACTGGAGTTAATCAGCTTAGTATTGCCGAACGTGCCACGATTGCCAATATGGCTCCTGAATATGGGGCTACCTGCGGCTACTTCCCAGTTGATTCAGAAACGATTCGTTATCTTCAAACGACAGGCCGTTCAGCCGAACTAGTGCAACAGGTCGAAGCATATTATCAATTTCAAGGGCTGTTTCGCCAACCGAATGCTCCGTTGCCCAAGTTTGCCAAACTGATTCAGTTTGATCTTGCAACAGTTGAAGCGTGTGTCGCAGGGCCAGCTCGCCCTCAAGATCGCCGAAACCTGCGCGATGTGCCAGCTTCGGTGGTCGCCGCCGTGCAGCAAAAGCAGCAACCGATTACGGTAGTGCTTGATGATCACACGTATCGCTTAAACCATGGGGCATTGCTGCTGGCGGCAATCACTTCATGCACCAATACCTCAAATCCAGCGGTGATGTTGGCAGCGGGCGTTTTGGCGCAGCAAGCGGTTGAACGCGGGCTTCGCGTTCCTGCCTATGTCAAAACCAGCCTTTCGCCAGGTTCACGGGTTGTTGCCGCCTATCTGCAAGCGGCTGGGCTGCTACCAGCCTTGGAAACCCTCGGCTTTCAAATTGTAGGGTATGGCTGTATGACTTGTTCTGGCAGCAGTGGGCCAATTCATCCACAACTAAGCCAAGCAGTCGCTGAACAAGGGTTGATTGCCAGCGGTGTATTGAGTGGCAATCGCAATTTTGAGGGCCGAATTCATCCAGCGGTTCGCTTGAATTATCTGGCCTCACCACCCTTAGTAGTTGCCTACGCCCTAGCTGGAACCATGAATATCGATCTCGAAACTGAGCCGCTTGGCTATGATCATGATGGTCAAGCCGTCTATTTAGCGGATATTTGGCCAAGCGATCAAACGATTCAGGCGCTTTTGGCCAACCTGATTAAACCAAGCATGTTTCACAAACACTATCAACAACCTGTGATTCCAGCTGAGTGGCAAGCCATTACCATCAAAAAGACGCTTTTCTATCCATGGGCGGAGCAATCAACCTATCTTAAACGCCCACACTATATTCATGGCAACCTTGGACAAGCTCCAAACATGATTAAGCAGGCGCGGGTGTTGGCTTTGTTAGGCGATAGCATTACCACCGACCATATTTCACCTGGTGGCGCAATTGATCCTAAGGGTGAAGCTGGGTGCTATTTGCTTGAGCAGGGCGTTGCACCAGCAGATTTTAATGCCTACGGAGCACGCCGCGGCAATCATGAAGTGATGGTACGCGGCGGCTTTGCCAATGCTCGACTCAGAAACCAATTACTGGCTGGAATTGAAGGTGGGTTTAGTTTGCATCAGCCGAGTGGTCAGCAAGATACGATCTATGCTACGGCCATGCACTATGCCGCGACCCAAACTCCGTTGATTATTCTGGCAGGCAACGAATATGGCTCAGGCTCATCGCGTGATTGGGCCGCCAAAGCACCCAAATTGCTTGGTGTTCAGGCGGTATTGGCAGCAAGTTTCGAGCGGATTCATCGGGCCAATTTGGTCTGTATGGGTATTTTGCCGCTGGAATTTATGGCGGAGCAAACATGGCAAAGCCTTGGATTAACCGGAGCTGAATTCTATACGATTTATGGTCTAGATACGCTTGTAGCCGGGGGCGAATGTGTGGTTGAGACCAGTGACGCTGACGGCAATGTCAATCGATGGACAATGCGTGTTCGGATTGATAACCCAAGTGAATTGCAAACCTACTACGCTGGCGGTATTCTCCAACAGGTTGTTCAACGTTTGGCGCTGCCTCAAGCAAAGCAGGTGAATCAGCAATGACAGCACAGCAGTTTGAACCAGCAACACCACGCGCTATTTTAGCTCATTTAGGGCTATTTGATCGGCTTGAACCCACCCTTGATCGCTTTGCCAACCGCCAACAAGCGTTCGATTGGCTGCACCTTGGATTAACCGATATTCCGGTTGGACAGGTGCTGGATTTGATTCGCCATTCGCCAACCTTGCTGCCACCCCGCACGGGACATATGGGCAACTGGGAAGAAATTGGCCATGGCCGAGCCGGTATGATGGATTTTAATCAAGCGATTTGTAGCCAAGGCTATGGCTATCCATTAATTTACTGCTTTAATCAGACCGAAGATATGGCCTTAGAACGGGGGGATTGGGTTTACTTGCCTGGTTCGTTGATCGATCATGGTAAGCGGACTCTGCTACCTTTGTATACTTGGGATGGACAAGGCTTGGTTGAACGCCAGCGTGAACAACCACTCTTTACCCCATTTGTTCAAACGAGTCTTGATGGAGCGCAAATTTCGCTCAATAGCCTGCATTGGCAACGGATGCAGCAATTTCAGCAATTTGAATTTCGGCTTGAAGCCCAAAGCGTCTGGCAGCATGCCGAGCTAGCCAAAGCGATCGTTCAGCATTTACTGGAACAAGCAGCCATCCAACCCAATGCACGCCGTGCCTTTCAAGATATTTTAAGCCATCAGGTCAGTCTTGATGGCACAATGCAACGGGTTGCGATCCAACACGAAGCTCAAGGGTATCGCATGGGGGCAATGTTCTATAGCTCAGCAGCAGAACTAGCCGAGGCGAGTATGCTGCCATGGCTGGCGGTAGCCGAGCCAGCGAGCTTTTTTGCCAATATTAAGCGACTGCCAAACCAGCTGCCGCTCTGTTCGCATTTGCTCGCAGGCATTTTTTCGGCAATCTTCCATACCCACTACCCCAGCGCCACGGTTGATCGCCAAACCATGTGTCGGCCATTCAATCCACATTTTCACTGGGGTGCGCGGGATATGGCTGGCTATCCACCCTATCGCAATGGCTATATCGCCGAAAAATCAACCACGAAAAGCTATCGCACAATGTGCCAAAGCATCATTGATAGATTTGACGAGGTTGATCCGATGCTGTTGATTTTATTGCCTGCGGTGATCTTCGCACTATGCCCAACCAATCAGCATCCTCATGATGCTGAAGCGCTAGCGGCGTTGTTCGAGCAGGTGCAACAGCTTGAGCCAAATAGCGATCAGGCCAGCTATCAGCAAGCGATTAGTCAGCGGGTAGCAGTATGGCTCGATCACCAACGGAGCGCACTATCAGCCTACTGGATAAATCGATTTGCGCCGCGTCAGGGTATTTTGCACAGCCAAACACTGGTTAGCAGTCGCCCAGTTGAACCAGTTGGCTTTCGCCAATTAAGCTTTCGCCAGGCCTGTATGATCGTTGGCGCATTGATCCATTGGCTTGTGCCAAGGCCAGCATCAGCCTAGCAAATACGGGAAAGAGTCTGGAACACTATTGAGGAACGCATGCAACAGCTAAGCAAACGTTTGAGTATTCCAATTGCAGGATTATGGTTATTAGCAGCAACCTTTATCACAACCATTGGCAATGGAATGCAAACTTTTACGATTGGGCTTTTACTCTACGATCGAACTGGCTCTGCCGCAGCCTTTGGCGGGGTGATTATTCTCGAACAAGGCTTAACCTTCTTGATGCAGTTTATTGCCGGGCCATGGGTTGATCGCGGTAGCCCCAAACGCACATGTATTCAGGTTGAAATTATTCGTGGGCTATTTGTCTGTTTTGCCAGCCTGATGCTTGGTGGCGATCAAGTGGTACTTTGGATTATGTTGATGACGCTGGTGATTCGGGTGGCCCATCCGTTTTATCGGGCAGCCACCTTTGCCCTTGCCCCAGCTGCCATCCCCCGCGATTCGCTTGGGCGCTACAACGGCTATACCAATATTAGCTTGCAAGCTGGCCAATTATTGGGCGTAATTGTTGCCAGCCCGGTATTCTATTACCTTGGGCCTGCCGTTGCCTTCTTTATCAATGGGTTGACCTTTCTGTTTTCAGCACTTGCGGTTAGTTTTATCCAATTAACCAATCAAGAAATAATTACCGAAGCCAAAGCCCATGTTCAGAATGCTTGGCAACAGATCGTTGGCGGCTGGGGCGAAGTGATCGTCTTGCTGCGCCGCGAAGTCGGCTTTATTTGGCATTTGGTGCTCAATACGATTGATGCAGTCGCCGTGCACCTGTTTAATTTGATCGCCGTGCCACTGATTGCCGCCCGCTACAATGGCAGTGTCTATTGGCTCTCAGTGATCGAATGTGCTTATGCGATTGGAGCGATGATCTCTGGTGGCGTGGTAGAACCACTCTCCAAGCGCTGGGGATCGCGCACCTCAACTATAGTCGGGATTGGCGGTCAAGCACTGTGTTTTATGCTGCTTGGGTTCTTCAGCAACCAATGGCTCACCATTCTGCTGTGCTTCGGCTTAGGCGCATTCAACACGATTTCGTGGACGGTTTTGATGACCACGCTGCAATTACGGATTCGTGGAGCGATCAAAGGGCGGATTGGGATTACGCGCAATTTGCTCACGTCACTGATCACGGCGATTAGCATTCCATTGATTGCCAGTGCTACCAATAGTTCGCTCAATTGGGCTTTGCTGCTCAGTGGGGCAATTTGTCTCGGCTTTGCTGTGCTGGCGTTGGTGCTTGGCAGCCCACGATTTTTGGGCTGGCGCTTACTTGGCGAAGAACCTATCGTCGCAACCAACCCCGCTCCTTTAGCGGAAACAAGCTCATGAACTTAACAACGACAGTGATCAGCCTACGGCTTGATCAGCCGTTTGTCAGCAATAAGGGTTCGACAACTGCGGTGCAACAAGTTGTAATCGAATTAACCTGGCAGGAGTATGGTGGTTTTGGCACCGTGCTTTGCCCCAAAGAAAACAACCTCAGTGTTGAGCAAATTCTACAGCTGCTTCGGGCTTGCGAACCATTGCTGAACACTGCCACGCCATGGCAATTTGAGCTGTATCGAGGTCAATTAGCTTCGGTCGTTCGCAATCAGGCTGCGATCATGGCGGGCATCGATATGGCATGGCATGATCTTTTAGGCAAGGTGGTTGCGCAACCCATCCACGCGCTTTGGGGCTTGGCGGGATTGAGCATCCCACCAACTGCACTCTCGCTTGGCGTACAATCGGAGCATGCCTTGGTCGAACAGGCTGCAACATTGGCGGCATGGCCAATTCTTAAACTCAAACTCACAAACGCTAGCAATCTCGATAGCCTGCGCCAAATACGCGAGGTCTATGCTGGCCGGATTTGGGTTGATGGCAATGGAGCATGGGATGTTGATCAAGCGATTGCCGCAGTTCAGCAATGTCATGCCTACGGCGTTGAACTGATCGAACAGCCAATACCGGCGGGTAACCTCGACCAACTATGCACAATTCGCCAACACTCACCAATTCCCTTAGTTGCCGATGAAGATTGTCGTGGGCTTGATGATGTGTGGCGCTTACAGAGCTGTGTTGATGTGATTAATCTCAAACTCTTCAAATGTGGCGGCTTACGCCAAGCTCGCACAATGATCGACGTTGCCAAGCAACTTGGCCTAAAAGTTATGTTAGGTTGTAAAACTGAAAGCAGCCTTGGAATTAGCGCTATCGCCCAACTTGCCGGGCTAGCAGATTATCTTGATCTTGATGGGCATCTTGATTTGGTCAATGACCCCTTTCAAGGCCTTGTGATCGAGCAAGGCAGGCTGCGTTTACCGCAAACCCCAGGCTTAGGATTAACCATTCAAGGAGCGATCGCATGACAAAACTACGCTGTGCAATTCTTGATGATTATCAACACGCCGCCTTGGCGATGGCTGATTGGTCAGTGGTAGCCGAACAGGTTGATGTACAGGTTTTTTCTAACTATTTCAGCGAACAAACCGCGTTAGTCCAAGCAATCCACGATTGTGAGATTGTGGTGATTATGCGCGAACGAACACCATTTAAAGCCAATTTACTGGCCCAATTGCCAAACCTTAAGCTGTTAATCACCTCTGGCATGCGCAATGCCTCGATCGATGTGGCAGCAGCCCATGCCCAAGGAATGGTTGTTTGTGGCACGGCGAGCCGTTCCGAGCCTCCTGCCGAATTAACTTGGGCCTTGATTTTGGGATTGGCTCGCCAAATTGTGCCCGAAAATGTGGCATTACGCACGAATGGCCCATGGCAACAAAGCGTTGGAATGGATTTAGCAGGCCAGCGTTTGGGCTTATTGGGCTTAGGCAAAATTGGCAGTAACGTCGCCAAAGTTGCCCAAGCGTTTGGCATGGATGTGTTGGCATGGAGCCAAAACCTCACTGCGGAGCGCACTCAAGCATTGGGAGTTCAGCTTGCTGAATCCAAAGAGCAGCTGCTTGAAGAGAGTGATATTGTTTCGATTCACTTGGTATTGGGTGAACGGACACGCGGTTTAGTCGGTGCAGCCGAACTCCAGCGTATGCGCCGTCATGCCTACCTGATCAATACCTCTCGTGCAGCGATTGTCGATCAAGCCGCCTTGATTCAAGCTTTGGAACAGGGTTGGATTGGCGGCGCAGGCTTGGATGTATTTGAGATTGAGCCGTTGCCAGCTGAACACCCATTTCGTAGCTTGCCAAATGTCTTAGCCACACCGCACTTGGGTTATGTATCCCAACGCAACTACAAAGCCTATTTTGGCGAAGCGATTGAAGATATTCAGGCTTTTTTAGCAGGCGCACCAATTCGTCAATTAAGTTAAAGCGGCTAAAGAGTTTTAGATTGTGTGAATAATGGAGTTGATTAACCAATGAAACAGCAACGTCAAATGAAACTTGGGGCTTTTCTCCCCGCACCTGGTCACCATGTTGCCGCATGGCGACACCCCAACACCCCAGCCAATGCTGGGCTTGAAATTCAACATTATACCCAGGTGGCTCAAACCGCTGAGCGGGGCAAGTTTGATATGATTTTCCTCTCGGATGGGGTGGGCATTCGCACTCATTATAAAGATGAAGATGAATTAAGCCGTTGGGGTCGAATTGTTCAGTTTGAGCCACTGACCTTGCTTTCAGCCTTAGCCATGGTTACCCAAAACATTGGCTTGGCGGCAACCGCATCGACCACCTATAACGAGCCATTTCATATTGCGCGTAAATTTGCTTCGCTCGATTTTCTGAGCAATGGGCGGGCGGGATGGAATGTTGTAACCTCAGTGACCGATGTTGAGGCCCAAAATTTCAACCTTCAACACCAACCTGATCATGCCACTCGCTATCGGCGGGCACGCGAATTTATGGATGTGGTAACAGGGTTGTGGGATAGTTGGGAAGATGATGCTTTTATCTTCGACAAAGCCACAGGCCGCTATTTCGAACCACAAAAACTGCATATGCTGCATCATCATGGCGAATTTTTCCAGGTACGCGGGCCGCTTAATCTTGCCCGTTCACCGCAAGGCTACCCGGTTATTGTGCAAGCTGGCTCATCAGAAGATGGTCAAGATTTTGCGGCTCAATGGGCCGAAGTGATTTTTACCGCCCATCAAACCCTTGAGCAAGCCCAAACGTTTTATCGCGGCATCAAAGGCCAAATGATCAAGCATGGACGTTCGCCTGAACAAGCCAAGGTCATGCCTGGCGTGTTTGCGGTGGTTGGAAAAACGAGGGCTGAGGCCGAAGAAAAATATGCAATCTTACAAGAACTGGTTGATCCGGTGGTTGGTTTAGGGCTATTGACCGGATTGTTGGGTGATGTTGATATTTCAGGCTACCCCTTGGATGGGCCATTACCAGAATTACCTGAAACCCAAGGCAGCACTAGCCGCCAAAAACTCGTCTATGAGCAAGCCCAACGCCAAGGCCTAACGATTCGTCAATTGTATCTCTCGGTTGCAGGTGGGCGCGGCCATCGCTTTATTCTCGGAACCCCCAGCGAGATTGCCGATCAACTTGAGGATTGGTTTGTGAATGAGGCTGCTGATGGGTTTAATATCATGCCGCCAAGCCTACCTGATGGCTTAAACGACTTTGTTGATTTGGTTATTCCTGAATTACAGCGCCGTGGATTGTTTCGAACTGAATACGAAGGCACAACCTTACGTGACCATCTAGGGCTTGATCGCCCGCTCAATCGCCATCACAAGGGTACTGCTGACCATGCCACGCTGGCGATTGCCCGAGGTGCTGAATGAAGATCTTAGTGCTCAATCGTCAAAAGCCCCACTTAGCTCCTTTTGGCGATTGGCTTGGCGATTTAGTGCCGCAGGCACGCTTATTTACTGCTGCCAACCGCGTCCAAGGCTTTCAAGGGTTTGCGGCGATTCAGCCATTTGAGAACTATGAAGAAAGTGGCCTGATTGAATTTGAGGCTTTACGCTTGCATCGGCAATGCCCAATCGAGCGGATTGTCGCAACTTCAGAGGTTGATATTCTGCGTGCAGGCCGCTTACGCAGCTACCTTGGGTTGCCTGGCCAGCAAGCCGATAGCGCATTGGCTTTTCGCAATAAAATCGTGATGAAGCAACACCTGGTTAATCGCGCACAGCTGGTCAATATCCCAATTTTTCAGGCGATCAACGAGCCGTTCGATCTAATTCAATTTATCGAACAGCATGGCTACCCAGTGATCGTCAAACCAGATGATGGCAGCGGTTCGCTGGGGGCAAAAATGCTCGCAAACGAAGATGATCTAGCTCAGTTGTTGCAACAGCCGCTACCCCGTGGTTTAGAAATCGAGTGCTTTATCCAAGGTGATCAATATCATATCGATGGATTATTGGTCGATAACGAGGTCTGTTTTTGCTGGCCGTCGCAATATCTTGGCAATGGTTTATCCTTCACCAAAGGCTGGTTTACCGCTAGCCAGATGCTTCGGCCCGAACATCACTTGACCCAGCGCTTGATCGCAGCGGCCAAAGAAGTGTTGGCCTTGCTGCCAACTCCGCCCGTCACCAGCTTTCACTTGGAGTTGTTTCATACTCCTGCCGATGAGCTGTTCTTTTGCGAAATTGCCAGCCGCACCGGTGGCGGTATGATCAACGGAACGATCGAGCAGGCCTTTGGCATTAACCTAAATCAACTCTTTATCCAAGGCCAAGCTGGCATGCCGATTGATCTGAGCAAATTAAGGGCGATCACCCAACCCAAGAAGATCGTCGGTTGGGGTTTGGTTCCACCGCAAGCTGGCATTTTTCGCGGCTATCGCGCTGCAAAACCACCCCAATCATGGGTGCTCCACTTCGATTGGAGCATTCAGGCTGGCACACACTCGCAACCAGCCCAAATGAGTGTTGATCAAGTCGGCGGGTTTATTGTTGATCTGACTGATGCTCCTGACCCCGAAGAACGCTTGATTGAGGTTTGGCGCTGGGCCGAACAACAAGCACTCTGGGAGCCAGCAGGAGTAACGGTATGACCGATCAACAATACGAACACGCTGCGACAGGCTGGCAACTAACACCACGCAGTATGAATCTTCAAGGTGTTAGTTTGATCGACCCACAGGTTGGTTGGGCGGTCGGCGATGGTGGGTTAATTGTTTCGACCAACAATGGTGGCGTGTCTTGGCAACAACATCAGGTGACCGAAAAAGATTTACGGGCGGTGACCTTTATTAATCGGCTGCATGGTTGGGCAGTTGGGCGCGATGGCATTATCATTGCGACCAACGATGGTGGTGATTCATGGCTGCTGCAAGCTAGTGGTTCAGAGCATAATCTCTATGGCGTTGCCTTTGCACCTAACGCAATCCACGGCTGGGCCGTTGGCGATGATGGGATTATTCTCACAACCCAGGATGGCGGTGAGACATGGCAAACGCAATCAAGTGGCCTGCATCAGCAATTAGCCCGCTGTAGCACTGCTGATGGTATTCATGGCTGGGCCGTTGGGCATGGTGGGGTTATTCTCGTAACCAACGATGCTGGGCAGACATGGCAGCAGCAAGCGAGCCCAACCAGCAACGATCTACGCAGCGTGTTTGCGGTCAATCAGCAGGTGGCTTGGATCGTCGGGCGAGCCGGAACAGTGTTGCTGACCAACGATGCTGGCCAAACATGGAATCCCATCCATACTCCAATCACCAAAGATTTCTATGGCATCGTGGCTGATCCAAGCGGCAGCACCGCATGGATTAGCGGCGATGATGGTAGTTTCTATCAAACGCTCGATGCTGGACAGACATGGCAAGCTCAACAGAGCAAAACCAGCAAAGATCTTGTAGCCCTTGCCAGCAGTCGCGATCTCCAGTATGGTTGGGCGGTTGGCGATGATGGAATTATTATTGCCACCCAAGACCATGGCAATCACTGGCAAATTCAATTAAATGGTGCTGATCAGCAGCTCATGGCAGTGGCCTTTGATCAGCATGGTCAAACCGGCTGGGCGGTCGGCCACGCTGGTACGATTATCTATACAACTGATCGTGGCCGCAGTTGGCGAACCCAAGCCAGTGATGTAGCCCAGCCACTTTGGGCCGTCTGGAGTGATCCGACAGGGATGCTCGGTTGGGTAATTGGCTCGCATGGCACAATTCTCGCAACCACCGATGCGGGAAAAAGTTGGCAGCAACAACGTTCGCTATCCACAGCTAATTACTATGGAATGTGGTTTATTAATCAAGACGTTGGTTGGATTGTCGGCGCTGCAGGCACGATACTATCGACGCGTAATGCTGGACGTGATTGGCAGCAACAATTGATATTCGGTATTACAGACTATTATGCAATATCGTTTTCTGCCGATGGACAGTTTGGCTGGATTGTAGGAGCGCGTGGCATAATTCTCGCAACCACCGATGCAGGCGAAACATGGCAGCAGCAACCGAGCGCTAGCGCTGCTGCCTTGCTCGCGATTCAGATTGTTAATCAGCAAGAGGTTTGGATTTGCGGTAGTAATGGAACGCTACTCCAAACAATCGATGCCGGAAAAAGCTGGCAGCAGCGTGCTTGCGATCCGCAACAGACCTTTACTGATCTTGTATTGATTGATCAACGAATCTACCTTATTACCCAATCTGGCCAATGTTGGTCAAAATTGATGAATGAGCAGCATTGGCAAATCCAAACTCAGCTTAGTCGCCAATCGTTGCGCTGGATCACGCACAATTCGCACGCTGCAACCACTTGGATTGTCGGTGATGGCGGCACAGTTCTAACCAGTCCTGATCGTGGCACTACGTGGACTGCGCAAGTCAGTGCTACCGGAAAAAACCTGTATGGGATTGATTTTGTGCCCGATGGTCAGCTTGGTTGGATCGTTGGTGATGGTGGGTCGTTGTTCAGCAAACTGGCAGGCGCAACGACCCTACGTGTCCATAATAGCCCCCTAAATAAAAACCTCTATGCAATTCATAGCCTGCGCGATGGAACAAAGGCATGGGCAGTTGGGCGCGAGGGCAGCATTATCCATACGCCGGATGCTGGACAAAGCTGGATTGTTCAACCAAATCCGTGGAACTCTGATCTTTTGGCTGTCTATTTTGCTGATGCGCAGCGTGGTTGGGCCGTTGGCGATCATGGCATCATCGTGCATACCAACGATGGCGGCGCTTCGTGGCAACAGGCAGCATTCGCTACTAACCAGATTTTATGGGGGCTAGATTTTGCTGATGCGCAGCGTGGTTGGGCCGTTGGCGATCATGGCATCATCGTGCATACCAACGATGGCGGCGCTTCGTGGCAAATCCAAGCCAGTGGCAGCGACAAAAACTTCGCGGCCATTCATTGTCTGCCAGCATCGACCCACAGCTGGATTGTGGGTGATCGCGGAACGATTTTGTACAGCCGCGATGCTGGAGCCTCATGGCAACGCCAGCCGACACCAACCCAAAAACACCTAGCGGCTGTCCATTTTTTGCCTGATGGTCAAACGGGTTGGGCCGTCGGTCGGAGCGACACAATTCTTGTTACTCGTGATGCGGGCAATACGTGGCACCAGCAAAGCACTGATACCGGCATGAGCCTCTGGGGAGTGCATGGATTATCGCCCAGCCATTATTGGGTAATAGGCGATGAAGGAACGATTTGCGCGACCAATGATGCTGGATTAAGCTGGCAGTTTCAATCGCGTGGATTCGGAAAACACTATCCCCAACCAAGCTAGCTTGACGCAGCTTCATGCCACATACTATACTCAAGGGTTGAGGATCGAATAGACCAACAATGGATGTGTTTGTGGAGGAATTATGATCGATTATCAAGCATTTGAAGCCCTTTCGCCAACCACTTTAGCCGACGCACTCAGCCGTAGCCAAGTGATGGATCTGGGGATTCATCCGTTATGGCAGGGTATGCCACGCGTCGCAGGCCCAGCCTTTACTGTTCAATGCACGCCAGGCGATAACCTTATGTTGCATGCAGCAATCTATCGGGCTGAGCCAGGTTCAATCATTGTGGTTGATGGTGCTGATACTAATTTTGCCGTTGCTGGTGGCAATGTTTGTGCGGTTGCCCAACGACGTGGCATCAAAGCCTTCATTATTGATGGGGTAATTCGCGATCTGGCTGAAGCCCGAGCCAACCAATTTCCGGTGTTTGCCCGTGGTGTAATTCCAATTCCTGGTGGCAAAGAGGTTATCAACCCACTTAATCAGCCACTAGTTTGTGGCGGAGTTCAGGTTGGCCCAGGCGATATTATCGTCGCTGACGAAGAGGGAATTGTGGTTGTACCTCGTGATCGCGCTGAGAGTGTATTAGCAAAAGCTCAAGCTCGCGCCGCCAAAGATGCAACCGAAACCCTTGATGCATGGGAACAAGCCCATCGCGCCAAAATCGAGGATATTCTGCGCACCAAGGGTTTCGTTGATTAAGCGGGTATGCCGCCTAGTAGTAGGAAGGAGGGTAGCGCATGAGCCGCCATTTTCTCTTAATCGGCACAGCTCGCGAGGTTCATCCCAAAATCAAGCAACTTGGTCATCGCCTGAGCCTCTTGTGCCCGGTCAAAAATATTAAAACACTCAAGAACCATGGCGATTATGATCGCATTATTGGCATGGCAGCGAACGCAACCATCGATCAATGGATCGAGCAGGCCCGCTTAATCCATAGCCATGCTCCAATTGATGTGCTTGGTGGCTTCAATGAAGTGACCCAGCATATTGCTGCCGATGTTGCCGCAGCGTTGAAACTGCCCTATCATAGCTCCGCGACAATTCACTATACGCGCCAGAAAGATGCGATGCGTCAGGTATTACGCGAGGCTAACCTTGATCCAACCATAGCGCAATCGGTCGAAACTGCCGACGACATTAAGGCATTTGGCGAACGCTATGGCTATCCATTGGTATTAAAGCCGCGTGATGGTCGAGCAAGCATGGGCGTTTCGATTATTCGTTCTGCTGCTGAGATTGCCACTGCCCAAGCATGGTTTGATGCCGGTGCAGCAGGCCATGCAATGTTGGTCGAAGAATATTTAAGTGGCGAAGAATATAGTGTTGAAGCCTTTTCGGAATATGGCCAACATCATATAATCTGCGTCACCCAAAAATTCAAAGACCCCCAAACCAGTGTTGAGACTGGCCATTGCTTGCCAGCACTGCTGCCTCAAGCAACAGTTGCAGAAATTACAAGCTTCGTCGAACAGGTTTTAACGGCGCTTGATCTACAGAATGGCCCATCACATACCGAAATTATTCTGACTGCTCGCGGCCCACGGATTGTCGAAACTCACGCACGGCTTGCCGGCGATAGCATTGTTGAATTAATGGAACTAGCCAGCGGAATTGATGTTGATCAACTCTGGATTAAACAGGTCGCTGGTGAAACAGTCTTTGAGCAACTTCCACGCAGTTTTCAACGCTGGGCAGCAATTGCCTATGCCAGCCCCCAGGCGATTGGCAGACTGGAACGGATAGATGGCCAAGAACAAGCAACGCATTGTCCCGGCGTGGTTAAAGCCGAAGCACTCCAAGAGATTGGAAGTTTCTTTCAAGGTGCAAGTGACTCATTTGCGCGGGGCGCGTTTGTGATTGCCACCGGTGATACTGCAATGTTAGCTACTACGCAAGCTCGCCAAGCAGCCCAGTGTTTCCGATTTCTGGTTAACTGTGCCGATCCGAGCACACACAGCTGAAACAGAGTCGCCCAACGCCCTGATCAATTTGATTGATCAGGGCGTAAAACTAAATCATAAGCGTGATTAATAGGAGAGGGCCTGTTCCCATCAGCGTGCGCGGCGTATTCGTGATCACCACATTCCAGTCTGCGAGCGCTAATGTCACTACCGATCGTGGGCCACGTGCTTGGCCCAGATGTGCAACGGCAAAGTCTCTTGGGATTTTCAAACCGTCGGTTGCTGCGCCCATGCTCCCGCTCATCCGAACAGGCTCTTAAGCTCGTTAATCCTTAAAGTGGCTTATTTTATTTAATAGCTGGTTGATAACCTGAACAGTTTTTTCTTGCCCATTTTTAGGTTGCAATCTAAAATATAAGCTTCGCAGGAACTGTTTCGTATTAAAATAGGTGTAATTTAACGGATTCTGATCGCTTTGTTGGAGCTGGATATCAAACCCAGTGATCCATTCGGCGAGATCGTGTTCCGTTAGGATATTGCGATTGATAATACTCATAACCGCTGTTACCATGCGTTCATCTTCTTCATGGATGTAATATGTTGTACCGACACATATTTTTGTGGAAATTGCTTGAAGGATTGCTTGTAAATCGTGGGCATCTAATGCTGAACATTGTGCTAGATCATCAAAGGCATCAGCCATGTGGGCAACGGCATGTGCCCAACCATACGCTTCCGTATAGCCACGCAAATCCTGTTCATCGTGGATATATTGTAATAATTTTGATTTAATGGATTGAATAGCAGCTTCCGATAAAAACGCACTCGTGCGGTTTTCAATTAATAGCAGTGGTAGCAGTAAGACCGAGAATGATCGTGTAAATACAGAATGAGTATTCGTTTCACCAATCCGATAAAACAGATGCTTTTCATCGAGAACAATTGATAATAGCTGGTTTAATTCGTCATGACTAAAGAGATGGTGATCGAGAATCCACGTTGCAAAGCTGGTATAAATGAGATTATCACGAAGATAACTGTCTGTTGATCCAATATGATCTAGCATCATCAATGCTAAATCAAACGGTTTTACTTCGTTAGAGATCGAAAAATTATTGTCGGCAATTGTTTGAAGTTGATCCTTCAAATCTTGTTCGATTATCATTGTTTGTAATTCCTTTCAAAATAAATTGAGAGTAAAAAGATACATAATAGTGAATAACATATATAATATTAAAATGATAGAAATATTATCTCATTTATAGCGATGTATGATATAAAATAAGATAATCTTTTTCTAAATCTAAATATTATCGATTATTGTAATGATGATTTATTGAATAAAAATTTCAATTTCATCCATTGCTTATTGAACCATTGCTTGCGATTTTTTATAAATGTCATTATAAATAATACTTGAAAAAGACCTTCTATTAATATTACAATAATACCATCTACAATCATTGATAAATTACGTACTTCAATACCCTGCTTTATAGAAAATAAGGCATTAAATAGCAAACCTAGTAATATAGGAATACCATATATTGTAAATAGTAATAGAGAAATGACAGATCCAAAAAAAATCAAAATAGAATATATAATGATTTTCCTTTTTTCATAAATGGAGATATTCTCGAGTGGTGATACTGGTTTATCGTTATTTGGGTGGAATATATTGTATTTCAGGTTATTATATAGATACTGAATATATGATACTGAATCATCAAATAAATTATAACAGCGTAATAAATCTAATATAACAAAATATATATCAGTTCGCATATAAAACTGAAACTGCCAAAAAATGCCAAAAAATATCAATAGTATCAATGAATAAAGGATGTTCTGAAGTGTTGCTGGTATCTCTGTATAGGCTATTAATAATATTGAAATTGATATAGGGATGATATCCCAGACTATTCCTGCTAAATAGACACGATATCGTTTTTTTCGTGGCACCGACCATAGGCCGGTTACATTTGTCTGAACAACTAATTCATGGAGACGAGTACCAAGATTAATATATGCTGGTACGCCTAAGGAGCGTGCCGCTATCAGATGCGCTAATTCATGAAGCATCAGATTTGTTATAAATAAAATTGTATTGACGAAGATTACCAAACTTCCACTTGTTGACCAAAAGAACGCATCCTGCTTTGGTATTACCCATGGGTGATGTATTATGGTAAATAGAACGATACCTAATAAACCCAGATACATTATTTTTATGGGTTTACTAAATATCCATTCTACATGACGGGATTGTAACCATGGGAACGCTACAGCTTCTTCTGCGTGTGGATGGATATGATGTCCATCAATCAACCTGACAAATCCTAAATCAATTAAACCCTCAACAAAGGATTCGAGATCAAAATCTAGATCGTAGCGTTGGGCAAGGTAACTATGCGCGTCTTGAATAGAGTAATTTTTTCGAAAAAGATCGATTGCAGCCTTCCCAACCTCAGGCAAGGCAATAAAATCACCTGTTTCTATACGCCCGATGATATATTCACCATCTTCCATTCGTTCAGATAAATTATGTAAAATTAAGCGCGTATCTGGCTGTATCGCATATTGATTTGCAGTTTCTTGGATTGTCATTTAAAACCTTAATAAAACTATGATAATACTTCCTTACTGCTGCATACGGGACATTCTGGCCAAAATGAAGGCGTGATATAATAGATATGATCATAAATCATGAGATTTTGATGAAATATTTTCCCTACTGTTTGTGGTTGTAATCCAGTAAGAAAATAGATTGCCTCAAGCGCCCCAAAATGTCCTGTTAAACTTGCAGTTGGTGCAATAACAGCATTGATATCAAGCCTATTGTAGAGATGCTCTGGATTCGTCCCATCACGGAGTACGTTTTTATCATTCTCATCATGTTTCATACATTCATAACAAGGCGTTTGGTGTGGTACAAAAATGCCAATCACCACCATAGGGCCAGCGTAAAGACACATCATCCAGGGGGTATTCGTCTCAAATGCCGCACTATTTGTCCATTGCAGAATAATTTCTTGAGGTTTATCTGCGCAAAGAATAAATAAGTCGCAATTTCGCATCAAAGGGATAATATCATTTGCAGATTCTACTTTTAACTCCTGACCTGTGATATTAACATACGAATTAATATCTTTTAAATGATTAACCCCGCTTTCTACTTTGGAATTCCCAAGATCTTTTTCGTTGAATAATAACTGTCGATTCAAATTAGATAGTTCAACTTTATCAAAATCAACACAGTGTAATGAATGTATCCCTGCTGCCACGAGGCTCATTGCTACCGATGATCCTGATCCGCCTAGTCCTAGAAGTGTAACATGTGATTGTTTTAGTCGAGATTGAATTTCATAGCTGCTACTCCGAGGTGTTGTATCAATCCAACTAAAATAATTAACACTACGACTGTATCGTTCCAATTCAGCAGATGTTAATACTAGAGGAGGCGGAGCATCAACATCTTCAACAAAACCTGATTCTATGAGATCAGTAATTGCCTCACGTATACTTTCCGTATCAATGGAGGTACCGAGCTGCATTTCAGTAATGATGGTTTCAATCGTTCGTGTTCCATCCATTAATTGCAGCAAACGCCAGATAGTCCCTTGTTCATCATCAATTATTTCAGATCCAACCCCATATTGTATTGTGCCAATCCGAATACGATTGTGCGATAACCGAACAGGGTTATGAGCGTATTTTATTTGTGGTAGTTTCATGTAAATAATGCTCCATCTCTTATCTTATGGAACCAATTGGGGGGAGAGTTGAGTCTCCCCACCAATTAGGATGTTCTTGGGTTACATTGGCCTAAAAATAAAATTAACCTGCACCTTGTGCATGGCGTGCACCAGTCGTCTCGATTTTTTCTAATTTGCGAATTTGAATCGTAACTTTTTGCATCGATATCCACCTCCCTTCTTGTGGAATTGTTATATGAACATCCCATCGGTATTCTAATATGCTTGTAGTATTTTTTCAAACCTATTTTTTAGGTTGTGCAAGGCAATTGCATCAATGATAGGCGTGACCTGTGCCCCGACCCGGATGATCAGATCCAAATGGCGGGTAATCAAGGCTTGATCATTCAACGTCTCAAACGGCTTGGGAATCCAGCGCGATCCCTCACGTTTCCCGCAGTCCACATTCCTTGCCAACCATCGGACAAGAGATACGGTGATTAGGTTGTGTTGCTCGTATCATGAACCGTCTCTCCGTGTGGCATGCATATGAGTGGAGCGTTCTGATACAAAGGATAAATCAGTCCTATACGCATCCTTACCCCAGTCGCTTGAATTGCTCATTGACCCATCCCTCTTCTTCCAAAATCTGCTCTACTAACCACACATGAGTTTCTAGTAAGGGTGTAATGAGGGGCAAAACATCCCTCTGTGCTAAGATGGGTAAGACAGATCTGAGATGATGATCTTAAGTCGAGGGCTGCAAGGAGTTTCCATGGCCAGCAAAAAACCAACGCCCATAACATGCGGGCTGCATGAGCAAAGCTTGCTTGATTCGTCGTAGCATCGAGGTAATACCGTCATCCTCCAGCTTCGTGCGCAGCTCATGGAGAGTGCTAAAAACGCGGGGGCAGCGGTCTCAGGGGCTAACGGCTCCCGCCACGGGTGCGTGGGCTTCGAAATCTCAACCAGTCGGCTGATCGGCACCACCGTGTGCTGCTATTCGCCAGTGCAGTCCATTTCATGGCCCCGACTTCTTCATGCTCTCATCGCGAATCGCCTGCCAAAGCTGCTGCTGCACCAACTGAAGGTGTCCAGGGCCTCACAGATTGACCGATTAAAGTTGCTCAAGCGACAAATGTACGGGCGAGCTGGATTTGCCTTATTTAGATATACGGAGGTATAGCGGCGATTCGCGATAATAAATACCAGCAAGGCCGTGGGTTGATTGCAAACCCACGGCCTTGCTGGTTATTGTTTAGCTCTTGACGGTTTCCAAGCGCTTAGCGCGAATCAACGAAGCACCAATTGCGGTTGCGATAATCGCAGCCACAACACCCAACGAGATGCCCGAAGGAATTTTGAAGGCCGTTTCGACCAAGAGCATCTTGACACCTACAAAGCTGAGCACGAAGGCCAAACCAAGCTTGAGATAATGGAACTTATGCACCATCCCAGCCAGCACAAAGTACAACGAACGCAAGCCCAGAATCGCAAATACATTGGCGGTATAGACCAAAAACGGCTCTTGAGTGACCGCAAAGATCGCTGGAATCGAATCGACAGCGAAGATCAAGTCGGTCGTTTCAACCATCAACAGCACCAAGAACAATGGGGTTGCCATCAACACGCCAGCTTTGCGCACAAAGAATTTATCATGCTCATACTCATCGGTTACTGGCATAATCCGTCGAAAGGTGCGTACCACAATGTTGTTTTTCGGATCAAGCGTTTGTTCTTGATGAAAGGCCATCTTAATCCCAGTTACAATCAAAAACGCGCCGAAGATATAGATAATCCAGTGGAATTCGCGAATTAAGGCTGCGCCAGCCCCGATCATGGCTCCGCGCATCACCAACGCCCCCAGCACGCCCCAGAACAACACGCGATGTTGATATTGGGCGGGCACCGCAAAGCTACCGAAAATCAGCACAAACACAAAAATATTGTCGATACTGAGCGATTTTTCAATCAGGTAGCCAGTCATAAAGGCGAGGGCTGCTTCGCTATTGGTATAGCTGCTTTGAGGTACGAGCTGCTGCCAAAAGAGGTAAATTCCCAAGTTGAAGATCGCGGCTAGGCCGATCCAGGCGACACTCCACAATGTTGCTTCTTTGATTGAAACCACATGCGCTGAGCGATGAAACACGCCGAGGTCGAGCGCCAACATGGCCAAAACAAAGACATTAAAGCCGATCCACATCCAAACGAGGGTATCCATTGTTGCATTGCCTCCTGCAAAGGCCGTGGTTGGTCACACAAAAAACCAACACGGCTGCTATCAAAGCCAATGTTGGTCTGACCAAAATACGCTGTGCGTATTGTTTGCAACCGAGAATTGCTTCTGGATTGACGATTGCAAACCCTGTCGATGCAGGTGGCTACTCCCCAACGGAACGTATGGATATATAGTATCAATAGTTTTTAGTTTGTCAAGGGGGATTTGTGATGTTAGTTAAGCAGATTGGTGTTCTATTCAAATTCAGCACATTGTGATAGTTGAGCTAGACCTACACCGCAGAGGGTGAGCAGCCTTTGAAGCTTTATGCGCCGATGGCTTGCTGCAAAATCATCGTAGAGAAAATCGTTATATTCGCCATGGACCGACTGAACTTTATTGTTAAATTGATAGATTGCTGAAACGTAGGCCTGTGGTTTGCGAAGCTCAAGATCAGGTATTTTTTGAGGATGTCCAGCTTTTCTGGCAAGCATACTAATTGGTGTATCAAACGCCGCAATCACAATACTCTTTTGATACATCATACGTAATGATTCATTGGTCATTTGATCAATGCTCGTTTGGTCAAGATAGATAATCTGAATATCGAGTTGATTCAGGCTACGATAAAATGCTTCTGCCGATGAAACAATCGCAATCCCCTCAATTGACCGTGCAGTTTCAATTGGTGTTTCAGAAAAATACAAGGTATCGATTGGAATGCTAGGGGTTGGCTGAAGTGTTGGGATGGCATCAATTGCTGATTGACAACCGAAAAGTAATAAGCTGTAGAGTAGGTATAAAAATCCTAAGTGTTTCATTTGAAATTTACTCCTTCATTATTAAATCCATGAGCCTATCTCTAATTAATAGTTTTTGATTTAGATTAACTTATTGCCTGAATCTAGAAGTAGTCTCATACTGGAAGGTTAAGCACCTATTTGCCTGGTTTTGGTGGTTCGGTACGAATGCTATCTCGAAAATTTCCATGGATTTCTGCTGCTTGGATGTATGTGTATTCTTCTCCGGCATTTATGAGACTACTTTAATAATAATCAGTCTTTAGGCTTAATGTAATGGGGAAAACGAATGCTATAGTAACGCCTGTTTGATTGATAAGGGAGAAGCAATAGTGGGTATTCGACTCTATTTTTATCTTGCGCCACCTGAAGGACTAAGCGTACTTATTCTCGAACATATCGAATTGTTTGTAGTCTGGTTTGAAGATCTTCGACTCGAATATCCTGATGAGTTTCCAGCAGATATTTTGTTGCTTGCCAAGCAGATAGAGCATCATGGCGTACTAGCACTGCAGGCGCAAACAATCCAACAAGCAGCCCTCGTTGATAACTTTGTGATGTACTTTTGTATTGACTTTGATAATAGTTATCGAATTCTAAAATCGGCCAGCGAAAGTTGGGTTAAAAGCTACCATTATATAGAATGTCGTCCTTGGCTTGAGGTTCATTGCTCACCCGCATTTGAAACACTGTGGATATTTATGCTTGAAGGACGGGGGATTGAGCGCGATTCACAGTTACTACCATTTGCACACGAACCACATGAGCGTGGCAGCATCGCCTATTGGACATCCCAAGAATGTGTAGAAATGCTCAACGAACTACGACCATTGACGATACCTGAAGTAGAGCCAACTTTTTGCGTGCAAATCGTCCGTGAAGCACTGCAAAATGCAGTCGATCAACAAGCATCGATAGTTATTCTTGTAAATTAGCCAATTATAGTCGAAGCGTTTCGCAAGCACATGCTGCTGCTTGGCGAAACGCTTCTTGGCGCATCTACCCCAGCTATCATCTCTTAAGCGAGATTTAGACCACGGCGATTCAGCTGTTCAACGACTGCGGCTACCAATTTCATTGGTTGCAGTCCACCAACAAACAACACCTCGCCAGCAAATAAGGCTATTGGGTAGGGCCAGCCTTCTTCTGCAAAATACGCGAGTTGATCGGCATGCTGCTGCTGAATCGCAGGATCGTCAAGATCATAATAGATCACGTTCACGCGCTCGCCAACCAAACGCGCTAATGAAAGTGCAACAGTATTAGCAACCTTCAACGAAGGCATGCGCGGGCCTCAGCCATAACCACAGGTTGCATCACCTGCATGTCCAAAAATTTCCAATCGATCGATCATTGCACAATTGCGCTACGCGTCATTTGTTGCAAAATAGCCTGATTAGCCGCAAAACCCGATTCAGGCACAAAGCCAATAATCACCCCTAAGCTACCACCTGGGCCGGGCTTAACTGTAACAAACGCTTGAATTTTGGCTTCCTGACCGCGCACAACCCGCACAAACTTCACCGTGCCTTCCGAGGCGGTAATCGCATATTCGCGTTGGGTATTTGGGGCGGCCAAAAGATTAAAGGTTTCTTCAATCGCTGCTTGAATGCCAGCAGCATCATTGGTTTTGCCAATAACCTTGCTCGCCAAAATCCCTTGCTCTCCATCAACCGCAGTCGAGAAAAAGACCGCGAGATCAGAGCCAATCACATATTCTGTCCAAGCTTGAGGGTGCGAAACGCTAATATTGGTGTTGCTATTACGGGTTAATATGACACTACTCGGATCAATTGGCGCAGTTGGTAAATCGACTGGGCCTGCTGGCGGTACGGCAGTCGCATCGGCAACAACTGGCGGTGGCGCTGTTGGTTCAGTCACGGTCGTGGCTAAAACCCAGCCATTCGTGCCAAGTTCGGCAGCAGGTAAATCCATATTAGCCCGCTCAAACAGCCGTACATTCCACCAAACTACACCATCAACCTCGCGTGATTCGATATATTGCAGGCTATCGTTAGGGTTAATATTCCCCTTCGATTGCGAGCGTTCATTCGGCTCAAAGCGCAATTCTGTAGTAGCCAGCGAGCGACCAAGCGGCAGATTTGGGGTAGCCGTTGGAATTGCCGCTTGCGTTGCTTGGATGGCCCGTTGGGTTGCCCGCGCAAACGTGGTTGGGGCAATCGCCGTGGCGGTTGCAGCATCGGCAGCATTTTGCTCAGTTAGGGTCTGATTCAACAGCCAAACCCCATAACCTAATCCACCAGCAATGCCAAGCACTAATAAGGTTTGAAGTAAAACAGCGAGTGGGCCTTGTTGACGTGGCCCCTTGGCCGAGAAGTTCGCATCCCAATCATTGGGGTCAATTTTAGCTGGCACAGGTCGCCTCCCATGTGAACAATTGCACGCGCAACAGTATACGTTAAAAGTGCAAACTTGGGATAGCCAAGCACCAGCAGTTCAGGCCCAATCAACAAACCGCGATCATGGGTAAACCCACAATCACGGTTGCATGCAACTAGATTGGCTGCCAGAGCGCTGGCACAATATTTGGTTCCCAGCCAGGCAACGCAGTATGGGCTTGAATACAACGATAGCCAATCCCATTATGCTGGACAAGGCTGCCAACGCTATAGCTGGTATACGCTTGCCAAGTACTAATAGCTGGGGTAGCGGTAAATGGTGGTGGAGCCATCGTTGGAACTAAGGTTGGGGTTGCCGTCGAGGGAACAATCGTGTTGGTTGGTGGTGAGATCGTAGGAGTTAGGGTCGCTGGCTGTGCCCCAAAAATAACCGTTGCTTCATGAATTGACCACCAGTTAGCTGAATTGGCGTTTAGTTCAACCCGAATATAACGAGCCTTACGGGCAGGAAAGTTAATGATGGTGAGTTGGCTTGAGCCAGTTCCGCTGGCAACCGTCACCCAATTGCTGGTATCATCGCGCGTTTGCACAATAAAGCCCGTCGGATAATCGCCTGTTGAACTGCCTGCATCAAGTTTAATTCCCGAAACAGTTGTAACATGGGGCAGGCCAACATACATCCATTGGCCAGCTGCCTGTGGTAAGCCACTGCTCCAACGGGTGTTGAGGTTGCCATCAAGGGCATTTTGGGTGCTACTACCAGCCTCGGTCGATGAAGCATTCATAATTGTTTGATCAGGGCGGGTGGTTGGACTAACCACAGTTGGGGTTGCAGTACGAGTCGGGCTGGCTGCTGGAGTAGGGCTCGGTGTAGTTGTGCTGCCAGGATTTGGCACATACGGAAACTGTTGATTGCCAGCGACATCGCCCTCTGAACGCAATGGAATATTGTTATCAGTAAAGACATTGCCATAAACATCAGTCACGCGGAAAGTAAAGGGGCCAGTCCCCATTCCACCAGGCACGAGAAAATAATTATAATTAACTCGATCAACATTCTGAAAAATTCCTTGAGGATTGCGATATTCAAATTTGGCTATCGCATTCCGATGATTGCGGACTTGCACCCCAGCCCACCATTGGCTACTGCCCTCTTTGTAATTGTAAATTACGTTGCCACTGACATTTGGTGCACTGATCAATTGCCAGGTAATTGGTACATTCCCCGCTTCAAGTGCGGCGATGCGCTCGAAGGCTTGCGGGCTAAGGTCAATTCCACCCACAACACAGCCAGGGCAACGATCAATAATTTTAACCGTGACACTGCCCCGCGGCCCATTGACGGTCACATAAGCACCACAATAATCAGCCAAGCCATAATCGCTGGTATTCATCGCAGCCAAAAGCATATCGCTAGGCATTGGTAGGCTACAATTACCCATCCCAACCGTCGGATCATAATGGGTTGCCCGCCCGCTACGCAGCGCCCATGGATTCGTGATCGTCTGCATGCTTTGAGCATTGCCTTTGCCAATCAACAAGCCCGAGCCTACGAATAAGCTCAAAATAATTCCTAAGCTCAGCAATATCCGTCGATTCCAAACCATACATAGCCTCCAAACCTATGCCAAATCATTCGCGTGATTTCATTCTAGGGCTGGATTGATAGTTTATAAGTTCAATGAAATTACAAACACACTTTAAGCAATTTTTTACTAAAGTCAAGCCTTTAATACCTCAAAGATGCGTGAGACCCAAAAAACCACTCCTGAGCCAATGCCCAAAGGCAGCCCAAGAGTGGCTTGATTAAATGTCAATCATAGACAAGTTTAGGGAGCTTGGTCTGGTGCAATCGCCAAGAAGATCGAATCACTGGGGACGGATGGCAGCGGGCCAAACGTAGTTATAGGCGGCTGATGCTCAAGTATTGGTAAGGCTTGCTCATTTAACGTGGCTCCCACCTTCCAAGTAGTTGGAGGAACCGATGCGACCGAAACGGCGAGCTGCCATCCGTCGGGGGGAATCCGCTGCAAGGTCGCTTGAATATTCACCTGATAAGCCTCATGAGTTGCCACATACTCGAGATATTCAATTGAATCCACCGCAGGATCATCAGCAGGTGTTTGGCCAAGGTCAGCATCAAGCGATTTGGCTAAGAGCGGTGGACTGAGCTGAATCAAGAAATTTTGTAGCAATTGGCCCCACGGGAGTGCAGTATTCCGTTTGATCTGTACAACTGGCTTGGGGAAAAATGTTGGGATATTGCTTGGCTTTGGTAAAGGATCGGTCTCGGCTAAAAACGCCAATTGCTCTTCCATTTGCAACGCATATTCTTCAGCAAGCTCAGGGTATTGATCGAGTGCTTGCAAAACTTGAGCATATTCCTGCTCGATATCAACACCAGATAGCTCAGCGATTACCAACTGAGAAATTTGAGCTTGTGCTGCTTGAAACGATAATGGAGATACTGAGTTAAGTGCTTGCTTTAGCTTGTGGTTTTTTTGGTCAGCATTCATGATATACACTCATTATAAAATAACGCCAATTGTCGATTAATCCGCATCAATCCATGCTTGAAGCGCTGGATGTGAGCGAATTTTCGCAAGTGCTCGTGATTTCTCAACCCGAACATGATGTGCACTCGTATTAAGTCTTTCAGCTGCATCGCGTGGAGTTAACTCTTGAAAGCAAACTAAATCAATAATTTGATGTTGCAATGGAGAGAGGATTGTTGGTAGTAAATCAAGAATTGCCTGAGCAAATAATCTATCCTCGATTTGTTCGCTTACATTAGTGTTAGATACCAAGATCGCAGAATTATTCGTTCGCTCTTCTACTTGCTCAAGCGAATCGACTGGTTTAGCCCGTCGATCACGGCTGGTAAAATCACGAACTTGATACCAAACCCAGCTAAAAAGCGCTTTAGGCTCACGCACCTTTTCAGGATTCGTGATCAACACTTTGACGACTTCTTGAGCAATATCACGCGCCAATTGCTCCTCGGCTCCAAGTTTGAGCGCCCGCCGAAACGCCATGGTGTAAATATCGTCACAGGCTAAGTTGGCGTTTGGTTGGACATGCCGCCGTGGATTATTCATCCGCATTGCCATAATAGCACCGTAGAGACACTGCGCATAGGCTTGCTGAATCGCCAATTTTATCTGTTGTTCATTAATTGGCCCAGCGTGTTGGGCTAAATCTTGGGTTACCGAGCGAATGATCGCCGCTTGTTCCTGGACAAGCGACCATTGAAATTGGCGCTGAAGCTTGTGCCATACCGCCTCAACTTGGGCAGCAAGTGTATCGTGCATCGGTTAATCCTTTTGAATCAACAAACTCATTCAAAAATCCTCACGATCAAATGAGATGAAATGCTCGTTCACAACTCTTCTGTGATGCCAGGATTTTCTGGTCAACACAAAGGAGTAGAACATTATGAAACGCACAGTTTGTGGATTGATGATCGTTGGCTTGCTTTTTGTTTTTGGTCGCATTGAATCAGCCAATCAATTACAGCTGCCTGAACCTTCGAACCAACTCCTTGCTTGTGGCAACCCTTTAATTTGCGGTGGTGGCGGTGGCGGTGGTGGCTTGAAAGGCCCAGTCCGCTGGTAAATCGCATACCATAATTCAATCGAACGCGGCTAAACTCTCTTGCTTAGTCGCGTTCTGCAGCATAATATTGACTGGTAAACACTAATCCGCCCCAATCCAAAACGAGGTCTTCCCGTTGGATGGCTTGGCGGTGAGCTAAAGCTAGGGCAAGCGCTGGGTCGTCTCCTTTTCTAAGCGTCGTATGGATGGTATTTAAAAGGGTGCTGAGGCTGCCATCACGGCTCGGCCATAGATTGGCAAGCACGCCGCGAGCACCTGCTACAATCCAAGCCCATGCCAAACTTAAGTTTTCTTCACCTGGAAGTAGCTCGGCCACAGCTCCATCGCAGGTCGATAGCAAAACTAAGGCATGGGCTACGTTTAAATGGATAATCTCGCTGAGCCATAACTCGCCATCAGCAAAGGCAATATGACCAATCAGCCCATGAATCGGTCGCATACTCGCATGGGTTGCAAGATGGATAATCGCATAGTCAGATTCTTTCGTCATCGCTTTGATGCTAGCAAGCTGGCATTGCGGCTGGAGATCAAGCGTGTAGTCGGCAGGATAATCAGTCGCAATCGTATGCAGCTCGGCAGCTACATGCGGAAGGTTTGGATAGGGATGATTAAAGGTGCTACAACCACCTAGAAAAATACGCTTGGAGCTAGCCACGGTTGGGCTTGAGGTAAATAACGTCAGGCTTGGAACAACTTGCAAAATTGCCACCTCACACAACCACTTATCAGCAATCCGCAAGGCAGGCCACGGCAATTGATGTAAAACACCACTTGGCACAAGATACAAACGATAATCAGCGTGGAGTTGCTGCTGCACCCGCTTGGGAATGAGTAATGATCCCAACATTGTTTGCAGCGACCATAATAGTTCATCGCGATCAGGCGCTAAACGCCCATCACGATAGGCAAAATTACGGGATTGTGGATCACACGCCAACCGCAGCAATTGCTCAACTTCCTTGGTAATGGCGATATATTCATAAAAAATCGATTGTTGATCAATTCCGATAATTAAAAGATTATGCTCAATCCAGCAATAGGATAAAATTGTCCAATGTGAGCCGTAGCTACGTTGAAGATTGGCTTGGATGGTTCTGATCTCAAGCTGTTGGTCAGGCAATTGGGGTGGCAACTGTTGATGGCGAAGTTGCCCAAGCATCCGAACATAGTCGGCTAGTTGCGCTTGTAATTGGGCTTTGAGCGCCGCATTATGGCGTTGCGTTTGCACTAAACGGCTGATTTCACGGATTGATTGCAGGAGTTGGGTTTGTTCAAAGCCTTGGGCGATCGTTGGCAATTGATGCAGTAAAAGGCGTTGAATCGTTAATGCTCGTTGCTGCTCAGCCAACAGCAGCATACTTGTGACATTGTTCAGGCCCAAAGCACATGCAAATGCATCAAGATACAATTGTTTGGCTCGCGTAAACAGCGAACTGCTAAGATGCTCACTCGCAAGTTGGCGACGCAGCGTAAAGATACATTGACTAGCCGCCTCATAATAGCTCAGCGCTTGGGTTGGTTGGTGCTGTAATTCAGCCAAGCGGGCTAAGCCATACAAAGCTCGCCATTGATGGATTGGTTGCGATGCAAATTGATCAACTAATTCTTCGAGTAATCGTTGATCAAGTGCTTGGCCATTGTGATGCTGTAATCCAATCCAGGTATGTTCTAAGCGGCATTCCGCAGCGCGAGTATATTCACCATTTTGTAAAAACTGATCATGGGCCAAATAAAGCGTTTCCATGGCCAAATCAATCGCCGCTTCCTGATAGAAAATATCAGCTTTAATCCGCGAGGCACTACCCTTAAACAATTGGTGCTCAGCAGCTAGGGGAGCTTTTTCATAGAATTGTATATAATAATGTGCTAGGGATGGATCGCGCTTGAGAATCGCAATGCTAGCTAGGTTTAAATATAACATTAACATCCGGCCTTGAGCCGATTTCTCAGTAAAAATCGCCAACGCCAGCATATAATGAGCCTGAGCAGCATCCCAATGGCCAATTTGTTGATAAATTGCGCCCAACGTTCCTTCGCAACTCCCAACATCAATCGTTCGACCAACGTGGTTAAACAATTCACGGGCTTGTTGGCAGCGAGCCAATGCCCCAGCGTAATCGCCGCGCAATTGCAAAAGGGCACTTTGATTGAGCTTCACGAAGGCTTGCTGTAATGGCAAATCATGGGCTTGAAATTCAACCGCCGCTTGATCCAGCAACGTTTGAGCCTCGTCCAATTGCTCAGATGCGATCAAGGCCCAAGCCTGTTCAACTTGACATTTAGCAATTTCAAGCGGATTAGCATCATGCGCAAACCAAGCAATTGCTGCTTGCAAAAGCGAAATTGTCCGAAGATATTCGCCTTTCGCCACCAGCGCCGCCCCAAGCACGCGCTGGAGTTTCGCCGCATCACTCCGATCGTGAGGATTATCCAAGTATGGCAGCCATCGATCGACAATTTGCTGAACTGCCTGAGGGTCGCGTTTACTATGCCAAGCTCTAGCCAAATAGATTGCAGTCCGCGCAGCTTCAGTCATCTCGTTAAGCTTTTGATATTGCTCGATCAAGCGTGTCCAAGCTTCGATCTCCGTCGAACTATCAGCTAATGATCGTTGGAGCAGCAGTGCGCGAAGCGTATGGAGTTGCCATAGTTGCGGCAACTCCGCTTGTTGCGCTAGCTCATGGGCAGCTTCCAACCACTCGACCGACTCGCTGATTCGCTCCCAAGCCAACAAGGTTGAACCCAAGAGGAAGGCCTTCCAGAATGGTTCAGCACCATCCTGATCAAATAGCTGAGCCTGAATTACTGCTGCCCGAGGATTGCGTTCCATGGTTTTTAGAATGGCATAAGCTTGCTCAGGAATCGTAAAAACAGAGGGCATCGCCAATCCTTTCCTTGGAATTGTTAGGCATTTCAGGATTATTAGCTTGCTAATAATCGTCATTTATGTTATTGATTAGCGTATCAGATGCAGATGGAGTGGATTCTAGCATATTTTACTGAATGTTTAAAGCGCTTGATTGGTATGCTATGCCAATATTAGCTCTATTACTAAGCGACTAATTCGCTGATAAATTTGGTATTTTAAGGAATAACCATGGCAGCTCACCAAGCGACGATTGATGTTGTAGCAGCGTTTGGAGCGGCGCAAGGCTGGCAATTAAGCCCACAACAATGCTTCGAGTATGCTGTGACACTTGAACAGAGTGAAGCCACAACGCCTGAGGAACAGGCGCTCGTTTTGAGCTATATTCATACCGAAAAGCATCTGGTGCAGGCACTCCAAGATAGCAACCACCCTGATCATGCAGCTGCGCTGGGCGAAGTGCAGGCCCAATGTCTGCACACAATTCGGCTTTATAGCTACCACTGGAAAAAAGATAGTGCCTTAGATGAAGAAGATATTTGTCAATTAGCCTTGCTAAGAACCCTCGAGAAAATTAAACTTTTCAAGTATCGTTCAGCCTTCCGCACATGGATTACGCGAATTGTCATTAATGAGTCGTTACAGTTACATCGCCGCCAAAATACTCAATCCCGGGCCGCTGAGCAAGAGTCAATTGAATTGCATGGTGGATTACAGAGCCAGCAAGAATCAGTGATTGATGTTGCGATCAATAATGTTGAACGTATTGAATTTGAAGCGATCCTACGCCAACAAACTGATCAACGCTTACTGACGGTTTTTGCAATGTATGTTGATCAAGATGCAACCTTGAAGCAAATTGGCGACTATCTACATCTCAAGCCGAGCCGAGTGCATAGCTTACTGAAGCTTGTCCGAGATTTATTTCGGGGTTTTCGCGCTAATCCTGATCACAATCCACCACAGACCTGAAAAAAATTTTAGTTAACGTATCTAGATCATCAGACGCGCTATGCTTCTGAATGATGAAAAATCTAGTTGATTGAGTATGCTATGAACCAACCATTATGTGCTTGTAGCGATGTACAACATTGGCTGCAAACCAATCTCACAACAATCACCTTGGCAGAAGCCTATCAAGCCTTTAATCGGCATCTTTGTGAGTGCCCAATTTGCCGAGCAGTACTCTATGAGTCCATCCGCCTAGAGTGGTTAGCTGATCACATCCCATCGTCGGATTGCGAACAATGTCAGGATCTTATGGCAGATTTTGTTACTTTAGAGCGGCATAATCCGCTTAAAGCATTGCAACGCTATCCCAGTGTTTGGCTGCATTTGTGGTTCTGTCCTGAATGTTTAGAAACCTATACTGAATTTGTTGACTTGCTCGATCACGAACCTTCACTACTTATGTCAACCCGTTGGATTGGCCCAAGTGTCGCCGTCTCGCTCAAACCGCCAATTATCGAGCGCTTTAAACCATTGCTGACCATCCTGCGTCCAGCGCTAAGCGGCTTGCCAACCCCGCTTGAACTGAGCGGAGCATTTCGTAACAGCGGGGCTATGGGCTATTTAATTCGTCCATTTGGCGCTTATACTATCCCATCATTCTCAGGCGAGATCCATGCCTTTGCTGAAACTGATGGCACTTGGACGCTTGAGGTAAGCATTGAGCCAGTGCAGCCTGGCTCGTTGAAAGCCCAAATTGGAAGCTATAGTCAGGTTTGCCCAATTCCGGCGGAAGGGCCAGCCGTATTTGTTGCCATTCCGCAAGATCAGTTAATGTCGCCAGACACTGATCTCAGGCTCTCGATCGAACTTGCCGATTTGCCCTAAAGCTCATCCAGCTGGCCTAACCCAATAAACTTCAAACATAGGGTTAGGCCTATTTAACATGCTTACGGCGAGTCAGCTCACAACCCCAATCCAAGCTTATGGTATTCTCTGTGCTAAGAGTCCTTCTTGCTGCCTGCGCTGACGCTGATCCTCTTGATTCTCGGCGGTTAGCCGCAGCGTTGCTTGCTAGCTAGGCTTGGAGAATGCCACATGACAGCTGACTTATTGTCTCGCCCCGAGGTTAATACCCTGCCCGATCTGCTCCGAGCCGCAGCAGAAGCCAATCCCAATCAAGTAATTATCCATATCGCCGCCGCAGGACACGAACGGGTTGTCTGTTATCGCGACCTGTATACCAACGCTCAGCAGATGGCTACCATGCTCAGCAGCAGTGGCCTGGCTCCAGGTCAAGTAATACTTATTGCGGTTGAGGCCAGCGATGATTTCCTAACCAGCTTTTGGGGGGCAATCATGGCGGGGCTTATTCCAGCACCTTTAGCCGCCGAACCAGAACGTATTTTGGCGATCTGGACAACCCTAGACCATCCAGCCTTACTGATTAATCCAAGCCTTGGTGAGCGACTTGTAGCGCTAGCTGCCCATCCGCTCACAGTAGCGCCACTACAGCGCATAGCTGGATTATCGACACTACCAGATATTCAGCTTTTCAATTCTGTTTCACAGACTACTATATATCACAATAACCAAGTGTCCATTGAGACTTGGCATCCTCAAGCAAATGCGATTGCCTATCTTCAGTTTTCATCGGGAAGTACGGGTAATCCACGAGGTATCGAATTAACCCATGCAGCATTGCTTGCCAACCTGCGCCAGATGCGGGCCGCCTGTGCGATGAATGACCAAGATAGTACGGTAACTTGGATGCCCTACTATCACGATATGGGCTTGATTACAACCCATCTCTTGCCACTTGCCGTCGGCATCAAGCAGGTAAAAATCGCTGAATTTTATTTTGCCCGCCGACCGTTGATCTGGCTAGAACTCGCTGATCGCCATCGGGCAACGTTGCTCACAGCAGCACCCTTCGCGCTGGAGTTAGTCGCTCGACGCGTACCAGCAGAGCGGATTGCAGCACTTGATCTCAGCTGTGTGCGGGCACTGGTGGTTGGCGCCGAACCGATTATTCCAGCAACCTGTCGGGCTTTTCTTGAACACCTTGCCCCAGCCGGCCTAGCCCCTCAAGCGCTACTACCAGTCTATGGGCTGGCCGAGGCATGCGTTGGCGTTACGCTCTCGCCGCTTGGCACTGGCATGCATACCTATCTGCTTGATCGCCAGCTGTTGGTACACGAGGGCAGAGCTGTTATGGTCGATCACGCTCAACAGGATCTATCGCAACCTGCAAGCCCCAAGGCTGAGCCGCCCCTCGAAATCGTAGATGTAGGCCGAGTGTTGCCAAATTGCTCGCTACGGATTGTTGATGATCGTGATGATGTATTGGCTGATGGCTATATTGGACAGATTCAGGTGGCTGGGCCGCAATTGATGCGTGGCTATCATCGAGCAACTGACCCAACCGCTGCATTTGCCGATGGCTGGCTACGCACTGGTGATCTAGGCTTTTTGCTGCATGGTCGGTTGGTCATTACTGGCCGAGCCAAAGAAATCATCATCGTCAATGGTCAAAAATATCATGCTCCCGACCTTGAAGATCGCATTCGCAGCATTGATGGCTTGCAACATAGTCGGTTGGCGGTTTGCGGTGCAACTCGGATTGGCGGTGCTGCGGAGCGGGTTGTGGTCTTCCTTGCACTGCCGCGAGCAATCCAACGCCACAATCAAAATATTTGGCAAGCAGCGCTTCCGCTACTCAACGAAATCAGTCGCTGCCTACGCCGTGCAACCAATACCAGTGCAATCGAAATTGTGCCGTTGGCGACCAAGCAATTTCCTCGCACGACCAGCGGAAAAATACGGCGCAGCCAGCTACGAGCACGCTATGAGGCGGGCGAATTTGATAGCCTGATTAACGCAGTTCATGCTGATTTAGCAAAACTGCATCTAATCCCTGCTACGCTCGTTCCCGCCAACCTCGAACAAACGATTATTCAGCTTTGCGCTCAAACCCTTGGAATTGATCCAAACATCATTGGTTGGCAAACATCAATTTTTGAGCTTGGCGCGACCTCGTTACAATTGATGGATCTTTTGGCGCTGATTGGTGATCAATTTCAGGTTGAGCCTGATCCTGCGGTATTGCGAGCCTATGAAACCCCAGCAAAACTGGCCAACTGGCTACGACTTCAAGCCCAAAAAGTGCCTGAAATACAGCCTCGATCAATCAGCAAAAACCCTTTGCCAGCAGCAACAGAGCCAATTGCAGTTATTGGCATGGCCTGTCGTTTGCCCGATGCTGAAACCCCTGAAGAGTTTTGGGCCAACCTCATTGCTGGGGTCGATAGCATTCGCCCGCTACCAGCCGCGCGGCACAACGCGCTGCAATCAGAACTCGTTTGGGGCAGCAGTATCGCCGATATAGATTGCTTCGATTCGGCGTTCTTCAAGATTAGCCCAGCTGAAGCGGCAGTCATCGACCCACAACAGCGGATTTTGTTGGAATTAGCGTATCAAGCCTTAGAGCACGCAGGCTATGCAGGTAGCCGAAGGCTCGGCAGGCGGGTTGGCGTGTTTATTGGAGTCGGAGAATCGATATATCAGCAGTTGCTAATCCCCCTGATTGATAGTGGCTCACCATTACATCCCGCAACCGTTACCGGAACAATGCGCAATCTGATTGCTGGACGCATCGCCCATTGCCTTGATCTCAACGGGCCAGCAATTGCGATTGATACAGCCTGTTCATCAAGTTTAGTGGCGTTACATCTGGCCCGAACAAGTTTATTAGCTGGTGATTGCGATATGGCGATCGTCGGCGGGATTAATCTCAATCTAAATAATACGGCGCACCAGCTGCTGGGGCTGGCTGGGGCATTATCGCCAAGCGGGCGTTGTCGGGCTTTTGATGCTGAGGCTGATGGCATTGTGCTAGGCGAGGGTGCAGGAATCATCATCTTGGAACGCCAAGCAATTGCCCAACAGCATAGCGACCCAATCTTGGCCTTGATCCGTGGTTCAGCGATTAATAATGATGGCCATGGCCTCAGTCCTATGGCTCCCAACCCAGTGCGCCAAGCCGAGGTACTTGAGCAGGCCTATCATAACGCGGGGATCGAGCCAGCAAGTGTCTCGTATATTGAAGCTCATGGTACTGGAACGGCAATTGGTGATCCGATCGAGGCTCGCTCATTAGCCCAAATCTTCCCTCTCCCACCTGCAGGCGAAGCGCGTCTGATTGGTTCGGTCAAAACCAATATTGGTCATTTGCTGAATGCAGCGGGCATTCCGTCGTTAATCAAAGTGATTTTAATGCTACAACATGGCCAAATTCCACCATCACTCCATTACACAACGCCCAATCAGCGCATTGCGCTAGCAGCAAGTGGTTTGGCAATTAATAGCACATTAACGAAATGGCACGGGCCGCAACCGCTACGAGCGGGCATTAATAGTTTTGGATTTGGCGGAACGAATGCCCATGTTATTCTTGAAGCTGCGCCAAATGCTAACCAGTCACAAGCAATCAGCACGAAGCATTCATTCCAGCTATTAGCGCTTTCAGCCCGAACCCAAACTGCCTTAGGCCAGCTTGCTCAAGCATTAGCCAAACGTCTGCACAGCGATCAGAGCCTCAGTCTGGCAGATGTTTGTTTCAGCATGGCCGAACGCGAGATGTTTGAACAACGCGCAACAATCCTGATTGATCCAACCAAGGAGCCGCGCACCGAGCTGATCTCAGCCTTAGAGCAGCTCGCCACAAATCAGCCTAACCCCGCAGTCACCCAAACATCGACGAGCGGTCACCACGGTAAAATAGCCTTGCTTTTTGCTGGGCAAGGCGCTCAGTATCCCCAACAAGGCGCAGCGCTTTATCAAGAGCAAACAATTTTTAAAACAACTCTCGACGCAGCATCAGTCCAGTTAGGGCTGATTAATGGTCGAACGCTCCTTGAGTGGTGTTTTGATTCTGATGTCGATAGCGCCATGTTAGCCGATACTGCGATTACGCAACCGCTGTTGGTTGCATTTGAAGTAGCCCTAGCGCGACTGGTGATCAGTTGGGGGCTTGCTCCGGATGCTGTGGTTGGGCATAGTGTTGGTGAGCTAGCAGCGGCATGTATTGCCGGAAGCCTCAGCTTTGAAGCGGTTTTAGAGCTTGCGCGGGCGCGTGGCCAGCTCATGGCAACCCATGCTGAGCCAGGCATGATGGCAGCGGTTTTTGCCCCAGCAGCGGTGGTACAGGCGGTTGTTGCCCCGATGGCAGCCGATTTGAGCATCGCTGCTTTCAATACCCCCAACCAAGTGGTGATTGCCGGAAAAACTCATACGGTTACGCAGGCCTTGCAACGCTTGGAATACGATGGCTATACAGCGATCAGCATCAACCAACAGATGGCCTATCACTCGCCATTAATCCAAGCCGCTGCCCAACCAATCGCCGCAGCAGCGGCAGCGTTCGCCCCAAATCCGCCAAGCATCCCGATGCTGAGCAGCGTCAACGTCGATTGGCTCGGTGGTGCTACAACGCTCGACGGAACATATTGGGCAAACCAAGCAATTCAGCCAGTCCAGTTTGCGCCTGCAATCGAACGATTAATTAATGAAGGTTTTACCACGTTTATTGAAATTGGCCCGGGCAGCACGCTAGCGGCCTTTGCACGCCAAACTTTGGGCCAACGCACAGGGCATGTCGAGGCACTACTACGCAGAGGCGAAAATGATCATGCTAGCATTCGAACGGCCCTCAGTCGCTTGTGGGTCAAAGGAATTGATCTCGATATGGCGGCAATCGTCGCCAGTTTGGCTGGTGGCCGACGGGTCGCGCTCCCAGCCTATCCATTCGCCCGTGAACGACACTGGCTGCCAACGCTAGCAACAAACCCACAACCTAGCGCCATGAGCTTGCATCCAAAGCCGGCCCAAATTGCCTTATACAATAATCAGCAAATCGCCGCCGTAACCCTCAATCCGACACCAAGCGGCTATAGTTTGCAGCTCAAAGCCACCGATGGCCAGATTTTGCTCAAATTGGATGATCTCCAATCCGAGCAGACTACACCGCCGCCAGTACCCTCAACCCAGAGCTTGCTCCATGCGATCGTCTGGAATGAGGTAGCACTACCAAGCCAAACAACTACGATCAATACCTGGCTGATTATTAGTCCGATGGCACAGGAACTTGCCACAAAGCTTGCCAGCGCAATCAATGCGCTTGGGCAGCAATGCATGATTATAAACAATGATTCGTTAGCAAGCGAACAACCAACATTTGCAGACCAGCCGTATGGCGTGATTTTCTTAGCAGATTGTGGCCCCTTGCCAACAATTACTCATGCCGATCAACTTGATCAGGGAGTTTTACAACTCTTACAAGCAACCCAAGCAATGCTGACATGGCCCGAGCAACCAGCAGGCTTATGGGTGGTTACAGCTGGTGCATACACTCCAAGTACTGATGAAGATGTTGCGGCTGAACGAGCACTGGTTGCTGGGCTGGGCGCGGCAATCCCTGATCAGAATCCTGGATTTCCGTGTGTGGTGATTGATCTGCCTTGGGCTGATACTGCTGTGGAGCAAACCAAAACGCTAGTTCAAGAACTTGGCGTGCAGCCAATCAGCGGAGTATTTGCTTGGCGCGACGGCAAGCGATTAAGCCGTAGCATCGCGCCACTTCCGGCAGGGCTACCATCGCACAACCTGTTAACACCAGCTGAGCCAGTAGGCCGCGTCATCGTGATTGTTGGCGGGGCGGGTGGGGTTGGAGCACTGCTGGCGCGGCATCTCGCCACTCACAACCGCCCAAAGCTGATCCTGCTTGGTCGTTCAGCGATTAATCCGCAACGAGCTGGATTACTGGCCGAACTTGAAGCACTTGGAGCAGAGGCAGACTATCATCAGGTTGATATTTGTGATGCGCAGCAAGTTGAAGCCTTGATTGCTAAGCTAACCACCAATGCCAGAATTTTCGGGATTATCCATGCTGCCGCAACCATTGACGTTGGCTCGCTCTCGGCCAAGCAGCCTGAGCAATTTACCGCCGTCCTTGCCCCAAAAGTTAAAGGAACCTGGCTACTAGCCCGAACCCTTGAACGATATGGTCAGCAACCAGCATTTTTTATCACCTGCTCATCGATTGCAGCGGTGATCGCGGGGATTGGCGGAGGGATCGCCGATTATGTGGCAGCGAATGCCTTCCTTGATGCGTTTGCTACGAGCGAACGATGGGCCGGACGCACAATGCTCGCCTTAAATTGGGCGGCATGGGATGGGATCGGCTTGGCCGCAATGCCCTTGGTAACAAATCGACTTCAGCAGCGTGGCTTGCCTCCGTTGCAACCAAACCATGCATTGCAAGCATTTGAGCAAGCGCTAAACAGCCAGCATAGCCAATTGGTGGTCTTGGCTCCGCATAGCAACGCGCCAGCGACCGAACTTCGCACAAGCCTCCCAGCAGCCTCGATTGAGCAACCCAGTTTAACCAAGTTGCCAAACATTTCCAGCCCAATTGCCCAACAGCTTCAATCCTTAATTGGCAAAGCTCTGCGGATCGATCCGGCTAGTATTTCGCCCGATGCTTCATTTCTATCACTTGGGCTTGATTCGCTGCAAGCAGTTGATCTGGTAAAACAGCTTGAACAATCTAGCGGTAGAGTCTTACCACTGACCTTATTTTTCGAATTCCAAACTATTCGAGCCTTGGCCGAGCATCTCGACACAACCGACTGGCCGCAAACAGCAAGCGCCCCAACCGCAGCAACAACAGGCGCAAGTACTGAGAATTCGTTTGCGCTTGCACCATCACAACTAGCCTTCTACCTTGGCAACCAACTCTACCCTGAAATGCCAACCTTCAGCTTTGTGCGCCAAGATATTGCAGGGCCGCTTGATCAAACAGCCTTGCAAGCAGCTCTGGGCTATTTGGTAGAACGTCATTCGCTGCTGCGCTGCCAATTCGAGCCAATCGATCAACAGCAAACAACGCCACGCCAGCAGATCATCCCAGCTGATCAACTACCAATAGCTCTGTGGTTTGAGCAACACGAAGCATCAACTGATTTGGAGTCGTTGGAAGCTGGATTGATCAATTATGCCTTTGATCTGCATCAAGCGCCACTCTTTCGGGTTGTGCTCTATCGTCAAACTGAAAACTGTTGGGTACTTTTTTGGCTGCTCCACCATAGCATCGCCGATGGCTGGAGTATGCAGATTTTGCTGACTGAGCTGTGGCAGGTGTATACCCAACAAACCCAAGGGCAACCAGCCAAACTACAAGCCATTGCATGTCAATTTAATCAGTATGTAAGCCAAACATTGCACAACAACACCAGTGCACAGGCTGATCATGATCGGGCTTGGTGGAAAACCCAGATTCAACACCATCGCGCCGCCCTTGCCTGGACGCTCCCTGATGATCGTATCGAGGCAAAACCCAGCCAACCAGTGATCAGCAGTATTCGCCAACAGGTTGATCGTGAAACCAGTATTGGGCTGCGCCACTATGCAGCGGCACTTGGGGTATCACTGTTTCATCTTTTATTAGCAACCTATGCCCGTCAACTGGCAAACTGGAGCCAAGCAAACGCCATGAGCATCAATGTTGCTGAACATGGCCGCGATATCAAACTCGCGGGAATTGAAGCTATGGTTGGTTGCTGCGCCGATCAAATTCCATTGCTTTTGCAGATGGGCAGCGCGGAAACTAGCACCACCCTCGCCTCGGTTGTCCGTGATCAATGGGCAGCGATCCAACAGCATCGCACAATCTCGGCGCGTGATGTGGCAGGCTTGTTCAAGCTGCATTCGAACGAGTTGCATGCGTCAGGAGCGGCCTCGTTCAGTCTTGCTCGCTTTTCGGGAGAGCTGCCCAACGATTGCCCAATAACCATTCACGACCTAGTTGCTCGCACGGCAACCCCATCTACACGGCTCTCGTTGCTGATTTGGGAATTTAATCAGACGCTCCAATGCATGTGGACATATCAAACCAACGCATTTCAAGCCCAAACCATTGCCAACCTGGCCGATGGATATCAGCAAGAACTTACGGCGATGGTGCAGTCAATCCATGTCGATATAACGACGCTTGATGCACCAAACCCTCAGCTCAGCCCGATTGAACTCGTGCTTACTCCGCAACGTATCCTTAACCAATGTTTAGGCCAACCAGCGCAGATTGCCGTTCGAGCGGGTGGCGCATCCTTAACCTATGGAGCGCTAGCCGATGCTGCGCATCAAGTAGCCAACTGGCTTAAGCTGCATAGCACCCAGCCAAATCAATCAGTTGGGCTGTTAACCCAGCCAAGTATTGCCAGCATTGTGGGCATGGTTGGCGCTTTGTGGGCAGGAGTTGCCTGGATTGGGCTAAATCCTGATTATCCTAGCCAAAAACTTCAACATCAACTCCAACAAGCCGAAGCCCAGTTGCTCTTGTATCACGAAGATACGCGGCTGCTTGCCGAGCAACTCCAGCACAATGCAACAGCAACGTTAACGAGTAGCTGTTTAGATCGGCTCATCCAGAGTTCGCCTTTAATCCAACCAGCACAATCTAGGGTGCTACGCACAGAGGCCGATGCAACCGCCTATATTATGTTCACTTCTGGCTCGACTGGAACACCCAAGGGCGTACCGATCAGTCAACGATCGCTGGCAAGCTATCTTCAATGGCTGACTGAGACCTTCGATTATAGCCCCAATGATCGGCTCTTGCTGACGGCGGCACTCAGTTTCGATGCTGCCATTAGTCAAATTCTTGGCCCGCTGACCTCCGGCGGCACAGTGATTGTGCTTGAACCGCTGGTTATTCGTGATCCAAACGCACTGTTAGCTGCGATTGAGCAGGAGCGACCAACAATCTGGCGCTCAGTGCCCGCCTTATGGGAGCGCTTGATAAGCAGCATTGAACAGCAAATCGCCGAAGGCCAGCCAGCCCCAGCGCTAACAGAGTTGCGGTTAATTGGCGTAGGTGGCGAGGCATTGCCAGCCAGTTATGTTCGCCGATGGATGGATATCTATGGCGAACGACAGCAGATTGTCAATCATTATGGGCCAACCGAAGCAACCATCAACGCAGTTTGCTATCGGATTCCCTCGCGACCTAGCGACACGGAACTCCAGATCCCAATTGGCCAGCCGATCAGTGGGGTTATTACGCGCGTGCTCGATGCGCAGGGCCAAACTTGCCGACCACTGGAGATCGGCGAACTGTACCTTGGTGGTCTAGGCCTATCGCCAGGCTATCTAGGGCAACCCGATCTTACAGCCATTCAATTCGTTCCTGATCCGCTCGGAACTGGCGAACGGTTATATCGAACAGGCGATCTTGTGCGCGAATTGTCCGATGGAAATCTCGTCTTTATGGGCAGAGCCGATCATCAAATTAGTTTAAATGGCTATCGGATTGAACCCCTCGAAATTGAAGCAGCGCTACTAGAACATCCATCGATTACTCGCTGTGTTGTTTGGCTGGAAGCGGAAGATCAGCCCGCGCCAATGCTTGTCGTATATCTTGAGTCAAGTGCTGAACTCCCAGCAACCACAATCCTGCGCCGCTGGTTACGAAGCTTATTACCAGAGTTTATGATTCCTCAACGTTTTTATCGAGTACCACGCTTGCCAACAACCAGCTCTGGCAAAATCGACCGATCGCGTTTACAACTGCTGCCGAGGATTGAACCAACCCTGATTAACCATGGCAACCTGCCAACCACCCCAACGGAACAGCTGCTAGCCGAAATCTGGCAGAACGTGTTGCAACTGCCAGTGGTGCAGCGCGAGGATGATTTTTTTGATCTTGGTGGCGACTCATTACGTTTACTTCAGGTCTTGAGCCAGCTGAAAGGGCGGGTTTCCAACCTACCACGGGCTGCGATGCTCTATCAACAACGAACCTTAGCCGCCTGCGCTCGCATCATCGATGCCGAAGCGGCTAGCCAAAACAGCCAAATACCAAAGCCAAAGCTTGCTGCTCATAATGGAGATCAACCTAAACCAGTCAACTTTGGCCTAACGTCGATCCAAAAAGGATTTCTGTTGGCAGAAGCACTTGATCCGAGTGCGGCAACAACGTGGTGTGCCAGCCTCGTGGTAAACGGCCCATTGGAACTCAATTGTCTGAGGCAAGCATTTGAGGCACTTGTAAATCGCCATTTGATGTTGCGCGTGCGGATCGATAGTCAAGCACGGCCACCATCCCAGCGCGAAGAGCCAAACCATCGCCCACAGTTAAGTTTTGATGATTTAAGCGATGAATTGGCAGCTGGAATCGACGAGCAGCATGTGCTCACAACCTACTGGCAAGCAGCCCAAGCTCGACGCTTTAACCTTGAGCATGATCCGCTTTTGCAGATGCAAGTACTTCGGCTAAGCCCAACCCGCCATATCTGGTTGATCAGCGGCCATCATATTATTGGCGATGGCTGGAGCACATGGATTTTTGGTCAAGAACTGCTCTGGCTTTACGATAGTTTTGGGCGCGGCGAAATTGCGGCCTTACCAGTACTTCGTTCAACATTTAATGATTATGTCAATCTTTTGCAACAGCAGCCAAATCTGCTCTCAGCAAATGCGGAGTATTGGCGCAACACCTTTGCACCGCCCTATCATCGGCCCATACTTTCAGCGAGCAGGCAAGCCGCAGCCAAGTCAGCTGGTTTTTTAAAGGAGATTCGAACCTTACCTGCAAGCAGGGTTGAACAACTACGCCAAATCGCCACATCGGTAGGTTTGACCCCCTATCTTGTACTTTTGACCATCTTTGTCCAGCAACTCCGCAGGCTGAGTGGAGTTGATGATCTGGTCGTCGGCACCGCCCATGCCGGACGCGATCTTGATCTGCCTGATATCGAGCGAATCTTTGGATGCTTTGCAACGGCGCTACCGATTCGCATTTCGCATCCAAGCTACGATCGCTCATTAGTGCACGACCTATTGCAACCAGTTGCCCAGGCATTTAGGGCAGCCTATCTCCATGCATTACCGCCATCAGAAATTACACGCATTCTTGCTAGCACAACCAATCCTCAAGCAAGCGAGCTGTCGGCGATTACTGCGACTGGTGCTCAGTTTTTCTTTACCTTCTTAGATTTCGATGCACTAGGAAAATTAACTAGTCAAACTCTCACACTTGATTGGCAGGCTTCTGAAACGGAAATAAACCCGCCACTTGGCGCAACAGAAATCTTATTGGCGGTGCGGGTGGTCAATAACACCCTTCAATTCACGCTCCAAGCTGCTGCGGATACGCTAGAACAGCACAAGCTGCACGCAATGATCGAGCAGATGCTTGCCGATCTCGCGAGTCTAGCGCTAGCAACATCCCCTAGTCCAATTCGCTTTAGTTCGGCCAATCAAGCATCCGGTACCCTGCTACCGTCAACGCTTGATGCCGCATTAATCGGCTATCTGCCCTCAAGCTCAAGCCTTGCGAAAATGGTAGGGCTGCAAGGAGCTAGCACCATGGTGCGCGAACAGCTGCGCCGCTTGTTATTCCCTCAAGGTCAGCCACGTTGGGTTGAAGTGCTACAAACCCCGATTGGCGCTTCGGCCATGCTCTGTCTGCCTTGGTTTGCCGAAGAACTACACAGCGAGAATGCTCCCCAACTTGAGGCCGAAATTGCCAAAGGCATGCTGCTAGCCCAAACGCAGGGAGTGCGATGTGTCTCATTGGCAGGCATGCTCCCAGCGCTTAGCGGCTATGGATTTGGGGTTCTACGGCTGCTAGCAGGCAATAATCAAGCAACTCCGGCCTTGACTACTGGTCATGCCACAACCGTTGTCGCAGTTATCCAAACCATTGAGGCCGCGCTCAAGGCAACGGGTCGCCTGCTGGAAGGCTGCACTATGGCATTTGTTGGCCTTGGTTCAATTGGCCAAGCGGTATTGCAAGTGCTGCTCAAGACTTTGCCCCATCCTCGTTCGTTGATTTTGTGTGATACGACAGGCCATGTGCCACGCCTGAAGGCACTGGCTCAATCACTAGCTCAGGATCTAGGCTATCAAGGAACCATCAGGGTTATGGCGAGTGAGGGCAAGGTTCCTGCCGCAATCTATCAAGCCCAAGTTATTGTTGCCGCCACCAGCAGCCCAGAAATTATCGATGTTGAACGGCTCCAAGCCCGAACGATTGTCATTGATGATTCTTTTCCAGCTTGTCTTGACACAGGCGCGGCGATCCAGCGCATGCAACGCGCTGGCGATGTGCTGATCGTGGGCGGTGGTCAATTAGCATGCGGCCCCAGCCTACGCACAATTGATCTACCAATCGATAATCCAGGATTGCGCCAACGGATCATGGCCGAAGTTATTCCAGATAGCGCTGCTAGTTGTCAACTTGAGGCGCTGTTGTGGGCAGCCGATCCTAACCTGCCACTGACCCATGGCCTAGTTAGCGCCGATGCAGCATTACGCTATCGCCAAGCAGCAATCCAAGCTGGTTTTCGCTCTGCGCCATTGCATGTACAGGGCTTTCAGCCTGATCTAAAAATGCTAGCCGCATGGCACGACGAACCAGCAAAATAGGCGCGATTTAGACCATAGATGAGGATTATTCGATAAGCGGCGCTACCCAGCGCCGCTTATCCTGCAAACTGATGGTAGTAGAGTTAAAAAGGAGCGCTTATTTCAATCTAGTTTGTAGCTAGCGTATTTAATTACCCAATCAATTGTTTAATTTGCGCATCTAAAGTGATATTGTTCTGTTGCAAAATAGTTTGGGCTTCGCGTAATTTCTTACGAGCTTCAGTAATTAAGCTTAGCGCATAATGAATTTGGTCAGTGGTAGCATCATCGGCATCATGGGTGATAGTTTGTAGGGCGAGCATGAGTTGGCGCAAGGTGAAGGAAGCGGTTGTTGCGGCACTATGAGGATCATTATGCTCAGGAAGCAATCCATCTGGCTGCATCATGCACTGATTATCATCACCAGTTGTAATCAGTGATTGATCAGCATTGCCGCCGATCGCCACCCCATGATCGCGCTGATTCTGCTGAACAACTGATCCATAATAATGCTGGATGATCGTGCTAACCTTACTGCCAGGCAAGGGATCATCACTTTTAATGTTGCGCAGGGCTAATTCTTGGTTAAGGTGTTGAATCGAGGCTAGCTCGCTATTAATCTGATTGGTAAGATTAATAGGGAGCAATGCGTCACCAAATTGACTGGCTTGGGGCATCAGGATTGTTAAGTTTTTGCGATGAATCTCGCGTAAACCCAAAAGCGTGGCATCGGGCAAATAGGGGTAGGTATCAGCACTCATCATGATCTCCTCTCGATAGGCGAATATACCATTTTAAAGTCAAAACCCTCGAATTAGGCCAACGATAATTTCCTAACAAGCAAAGCATACGAACATCATTGAGTATACCATATTTTTCCTATGAAAATCACGATAGACAATTTTTATTCCTAACATTTTTCGCACGAATCCCGTTAGATTCACACGCTATTTACACTTAATTTGAGGTACAATAGGCTGGCGTACACAGCAATCAACAGTCAATTATCAACGTGTCATTCAGGGTATGAGTTTGGCGGCAAACCGGATGTATCGACATTCGAGGACTTATGCTTAGCAACAAACTCTGCCAACCCGATCCCTGCAATTTCACAAGCTGCTACAAGTTTAGAGGTTAACAATCCACTTCAACAGACGCTAACGTATTAATTTGGAGGAATTATGCAATTTGATCATGGATATGCCTTATTGATTGGGGTAGGCGCGATTAGCAAATATGCTGAATGGTCATTACCAGTGACGGTTAACGATGCCACAATCCTTAAAAGCTTGCTGATTGATCCAAATTTTTGTGGTTATCCTGATAATCAACAGCATATTCGGTTGCTCACTGATAATGCTGCAACCAAAGCTTCGATTCTCGATGGGCTTGACTGGCTGGCAACCTGTGCCTACAACGATCCAGAAGCCACGATTCTCTTTTTTTACTCTGGCCATGGCTGGGTCGATAAACAAACCGGAGCCTACTATCTTGTTCAGCATGATGTTAGCCCAATCAACCTCGCCGAGACGGCGTTATCGGCCCACGATATTACCGAAAAGTTGCGGGCAATTGATGCCCAGCGTTTATTAGCGATTTTTGATTGCTGCCATGCCCAAGGAATGGCAACCGCCAAGGGTGAGCTCGCCAAGCCTGTCGAATTACCAGCCAACCTTGAGATTGCAGCATTACCCAAAAACTTGGTCAATGATCTAAAACAGGGCCAAGGCCGCGCAGTATTTACTTCATCATTAGGCAATCAGCGATCGTGGCTGCGCGATGGCACCATGAGCCTCTATACCTACCATTTAATTGAGGCCTTGGAAGGTGCAGGCAATAAAGCGGGCGATACCACGGTGCGCATCTCAAACCTCATGAACTATCTTGGGGCTGAGGTTCCCGCCAGTGCTCATCATATGCTAGGCAAAGAACAAACACCCTTTTTTGATACTGCTAGCGAAGATTTCCCGATTGCCTTGCTGCTCGGCGGTAAAGGTCTTGGCGCAAAAGGCTGGGTCAAAGCGGAGTCACCAATGCCGTCGATTCCTAGTAGCCAAGTTAATCAATCGGCAGGCGATCATGCAATTTTAGTTGGCGGTAATGCCAATGATAATATTATCAACACAGGTAATAACAATCAATTCAAACAATCACACTATACGATGAAAGACAATCAGATTGAACACTCGGCAATTGGTGATGGCGCAAGTGTCACCAATAAAGGCAATCTAAACATCAGCGGAAGCACGGTCGGTTCGGCTGTGGGCATTAATTATGGCACGATCAGCCAAGAATCGCCAGGCAAACCTGCACCAATCACGCTCGAGGCAATCATTAAATTAGCCGAAACGATTGCCGCCCAGATGCACGATGAAGCATGTTGGGAACAACTTCAACTTATTCTTATGCAACTCAATGCCGCTCTACGGGCTGAAAATCGGGCTGACATCCATGCACGTTCGACTAAACTTCAGCTAGCATCGAGCAGCATCACAGCGCTAGCGGCCAGCCACAGCGAATGTATTACCTTAGAACAGCAGATCAAACAACTGATTTAGTCAATCGTATGCGAACCAATAGAGTAGCCCGCTCGCCTATTGCAGCGATTGGATTGCATAGCTTATGCCTTGTTGCAGGCTACTCTGGGTGCTGATTGAACGGAAATCAACCCCTAATGTAACGAGAGTTTGGGCCAACTCAGGGCGAATACCGGTGATGATCACGCGAGCACCAAGCAATTGCACACTGGTGGCAGCCCGAATCAGTAATCCAGCCACCTGAGTGTCCATCACCGGAACGCCTGTCACATCGACAATCGCAATATGAGCCTTGTGCGTATGCACGCCATCTAATAATGTTTCCATCAAGTGCTGAGCCCGCGCCGTATCAACGCTGCCAATCAATGGCATCAGCACAACAGTATCAGCAATTGGAATCAATGGGGTTGAAAGATCGCGTAAGGCTTGTTGTTGCGTTCGAATAATTTCCTCATGCAAGCGCTGTCGCTCGGCCTCAGCCTGCTTTTGATCACGAATATCGTGGGCGATCAATGAAAAAAAGCTGGGCTGTTGATCACGATCATAATGACACAAAACTTGATAATGCATTGGAAGTTGATTGCCCTGAGCTGTTTGCAAATGATAATCACCCATCCAAGAACCATGGGTTTGCGCATGGCGCAAGGTTTGGTCAATCCATGTTTGGTCGCTAGCATCGCGGTAGAGCTGCTGCAACGTTAGCGGTTCAGAGGATTGAGTTAATTCATGCTGCACAACCTGGCGAGCAGCAGGATTTAAATATTGGATCTGGCCTGCGACATCGGCAATCATTACCAGATCAGGGGTCGCGCTTAAAATAGTATCAAAGCGGGTTAAAAGGGCTTCGGCCTGTTTTTGTTGGGTAATATTCAGCAAAACACCATCCCACAGGGTTGCCCCGTTGTCCAATTTGGTGGGGCGTGAGGCACTTTGTAGCCAACGTTCTTGACCATTGATCACGACCAACCCTTCCCAATGCCAAGCAGCAAGGCTTTCGGCAGAAGCCTGCATGCCTTCATGAAAACGGCTACGGTCAGCAGGATGCATAGCTTCGGTCACAATATTCGCTTGGTGCATAATTGCTTCTGGCTCTTGACCATAGAGATCACGGCTACCCGTACTGACAAAGGGAAAGCTCACGGTCATATCAGGGTTCAGCAACAGTTGATAAACCATACCTGGGACGTTATCAATAATACGTTGTAAACGAGTTTCGTTATTTGTGCGGCCTGTTGAGGATTCGCTGGTCTTACTAAGATCACGTGAGATGCCAACCGTGCCGATAATTGCCCCATCATGGCTGCGAATGGCATGCTTGTTGGTCGCAAACAGATGAACTTCACCACTATGATGGGTGACTGGCTCGCAGGCTATCTCCAATGACTGACCAGTTTCAAACACTTGGGCATCATCACGAATATATTGTTGGGTGTAATCGGGCTGATTAAAATCGGCATCGATCACATCTTGGAGCTGCTGCTTATCCATCCCATAGTATTCGCGAAAAGCGCGATTGGCATAGCGAATGTGCGAGCCTGGGCCTTTGTATAAAATCAAATCGGGGAGGGTATCTAAAATTTGTTCGTAGATTAAGAGCTGTTCCCGCAGGCTAGCAATCGTTTGCTGAACGTCGTGAGGGGTTTGATTTCCAGCTTGATCGTGCTTTTTTGCCATTATAGGACTCCCCAAGCTATGCCTTGATCCCAACTGTGCGGATAGTATGAAAGAGCGAAAACCGAAATTCCAAGCAGCTATGGACTGAATAAACGTGATGAGGAGAAGTGCAGGCGAACACCGAGCTATGATTAAGCTGCGGCATAAATGTGCAGGTCACCAGCATAGCAGGGCAGCAGTCCATTGTCACTAGGAAGATAGGCTAGAACGGTTACTAAAACTAGGGTGATTCCTAAGTATTAGGCTGGTATGTTCCGAAGATTATACGCTACACTGGGTGATGAGTCAGCTAAAGTTTTAGATTTACTGAGAGGAAGAATTGGCACGGACGGCGGGACTCGAACCCACGACCGTCGGTTTAGAAGACCGATGCTCTATCCAACTGAGCTACGCCCGCCAATAATGTAGGGTCACAGTTACCCATGACCCCTAGAGTATAGCATATTCTCTCAACTTGGTTGCCAGCGCTACTTTAGTTTGCGCACAACTGGCGACCAAACTCGATAGCCGTTGGCAATAATGCTCGCTTGAACGGTTGCTGCGTTAATTTGGGCAGTATTGATAATAACACGCCGCTCATTGGTGCTCACCGTTGCTCGAAAGCTAATCACGGCACTCTGCGAATTGGGAATTGTGCCGCTCCATTGCACACTATTGTTGCTAATGCTTGGTGCAGCCAAATTGCTAGGGTTGATCGTGGCACTCGCTGGAACAATCGTCAAGCCATCAGGCAATTGATCATTCATAGTTTGAGCACTACCAGTCCCAACAATTGTAATTGCATAGCGTAATTGTTGACCTTGATCAACCCCGCCAAATTCGGCAAGTTTGCTTGGTTGGGGTGCGGCACTAGCGACAACTCCAGCTGAATCAGCATCGAGTTGCAGGCTTGAGCTATCGACAGCTTCGAAATGATCGCCGCGAATTTGATCAAACGAACTGACTAAATCATCATCATCCCAATTAGGGTTAGGTGCGCCTGAAATATACCAATCTGAGCCATTATCAGCCACAATGATGCCATAACGTTGCATCGCACGTAAAATAACTTGCATGTCGCTTGAAAAACCCGAAATATCAAAGCTTGATTTCAGTCGAAAGCGCATGCCCATGGGTGGCACATTCAGATCGGTAATCGATGAAGCAAAATGGCGAGCTGGCCAAACATAGGCTTTTTGTGAACGTTGGATGGTAAAGCGAATCGCATGCTTAATTTCGCCCGCCTGAACTTCTTCATAGCGCACTAAGCCAGGTAAAATCGGCAAGCCCGCTGCATCGGCAGAAGTCCACGTATCAGGGCGCAGCGTATTCGAACGTAAATCAAAAATCGCCCCATTACTGGCATTCCAGGTCGTATCATTGATCTTCGTGGCATTATAAAGCTCATAAAGCTTACATTCGCCCTCGCGAACGACTAACACATGATGGTCGCTGCCATGTTCACGCGGCGCATTCGGCGGCACTGGATATTGGCCTGAGCCAGTCGTTGGGTCGCTCTCATCAGGATAATCAACAAAATTCACGGTTACAGTTGGTTGATTAGCGGGCACAACCACATAGGGAATCCCAATATCGCCACCATTCCACCGGGCCGCACCAAAATCGGGGTGCAAGGTTTCGCTGCCACCGATACTCGTAATATATTGGCTTGAACGGGGATGCACTGGCAAGTTATCAATCGGCGTATTCCAAATATTATCAAGCGGAAAAACTGGGCACTGGCCAATGGTTGGTGAACTTTGAGGGCTAGGTGGAAAATCAGTCGGGTTGCTGGGGGTGCTGTTGGCAACTGGAGCACTCGGCCACTCGGCACTACAAGCAGCAATCAGATTAATAACAAGCACAAGAACGATCATCCGACGCATCAAGACCTCCTTTGGTTTGCTGCGAATCATCAAGCATCGCCATAGGCAGTCTACCACAGCATTTTTCGACTGTCGCTAGTTAGCTCGAATTAGGATGTTACTCGCTAGCACTTGGCTCGCTCATTGGCCGAATTAGCAATTTATTGACAAATTCGGCCATTTGGTCGGGCGTGTATTGCGTGCCACGCTCAAACCACCAGCGCATCAACGACATCATGCTGGACACAAAATGATAGGAAACTAAATCAGTTGGTAGGCCACGCCCGGCAAACGAGCGCTCGCCCTCAGAAATGCCAAACTCAATCATTGGCCCGAGTAATTGTTCAGCAATTGGGCTGCGTAGTAACACCCGCAAGACATCGCGATATTGATTGGCAAAACGAAAGGCATTCAGGGTATTTTGTTCGGCAGCAATCGTCGAATCAGGCGGAATCAAAAATTGCTGGCCCTCGATCAACATTTCACCAACCACTGCATACAAAAGCGCCTCTTTATCGGGATAATGGCGATAAAAGGTTTTATTGCCAACATTAGCCCGTTGAATAATCGCCCGTACAGTCACGGCCTCGTAGCCTTGCTCAATAATTAAGTCAATAAACGCTTGGCGCAAAGCCTTGAGCGTGCGCTGAATTCGAATATCCTCTTGTTGCTGCATAGAATGTTCCCTCGAATCGATCAATTAACCATACTAGCTAGCTATATAACACACATTGTGTCATATATAGTATAGCATAAGCAATTCAATCGAATGAACAATGCAACGATATTGAGTCTACGACACAGCTACTAGCCTGAATGGTGGGCAACAATCAGCGTGCGATATTCTGGAATAAAGTGCTGCTGGATGCGCTGCGCTACAGTCGCAACATCAAGCGTTGTTAAGGTTTCGTACAAATGCTCAAGACTGGTTTGTTGGCGTTCGATCGTCTGTAATTCGCTGAGCAACTGTTCAGGCTGCTCATAACGAATCGCATACCGCAACAACAAATGGCGCTTAAGTTGGTCAAGTCGAGGCTGATCAAGCGTCATGGCAAAGTGCTCAAGCTGGGTCTGCATTAGATCGGCAAGTGCCTGTGGTTGGCTATGACTAATACTAATCGCACTATAGCCAAAATAATTATCGCCACTATATTCACCCTGCGCTCGTAACTTGCCCAAAGGGCTGCCCACGCCCAATAATCCTTCTAAAACAAGCTCGCTGGTTAATCGACGCTCAAGCCAAGGAATGGTTAATTGATCTTTATAGGCGATTCGAATTGCTGGCTGGGGATTATTGCTGGCGATTCGTTGGATTGGCATGCGCGGGTAGGGCGGCTCCTTAGGCAATTGATCATTGATCCAAGAATTGGGATGCGCTTCACGCCAGCCAGATCGATCAAGTTGATTCAAACGCTCTGATGGCCCCGCCAACCACAGCGTCATATGCTGGGGCTGATAAAACGCTTGATGCAGGGCTTGCAGCTCAGTCAAACTAATTTTTGCCACATCAGTAACCGTTCCAGTCACTCCATGGCGAATCGGATGCTGTTGATAGAGCGTTTCCAACATTGTTCGATACAATTGATACTTGATTTGAGCCTCACGCTGGCGAATTTCATGGGTAACAATCTGTTGCTCCTGCTGTAACCACGCGTGATCAAAGTTGGGGGTACACAGCACTTCTAGCGCATGTTCAAGCTCTGACCAAACCAGGTTGGTTGTCCATGTATTAAATTGAGTTGTCCACCAGCTGGTTAATGCATGATATTGAGTCAGCGAGTGTTCACCGAAAGCAGCGGCAAGTTGCTTGCTAAGCAAATGTTCGAGCAAATGAGCAGCACCAACTGGAATAATCATGGGTGGTTGAGCAGCAATCCAAGCGCCACAACTGCCTAAAGGTATAACAATCCTAATCAGGATGCGTTGCCATGTTGGCTGTTCAACCAGCGCAATATTAAAGCCCTCGACATGACGATAACGGCGAACTGGCAAGATCTGCTTCATTGAGCACCTCGAATGTTGACCAAAGCAGCTGGTTGCAGCTGTTGCAACGCTTGGCCCAAGGCTTGTGGGTCAGGCGAAAACGTCAGGTCTTGGCGTGGAATAATTGGTTGGCCTAAGAGATCCAACATCACACAATGATCGAGCAAGCGGCGCGGATTCTCCCACAGTAAACACTGCTCACGATCAAGCATTGCTTGGGCATAGGCTTGTTCATCCAAGCCAAAGCGGCCTGTTTGTAACTCGGCTAGGGTTTGCTCAATTAATTGTTGCGCCAAGGGCTGGGCTTGATCAACTAACAGACTTTGCATTGCAACCATGCCATTTAGCCGATTGGCATGAACTTTAATCGCATAGGTCAATTGATGTTGTTGGCGTAATACCTGCAACCAACGTGATCGCGGAAACGCCCCCAATAAGCCAAGGCTTGCTTGAAACATCGCATAATTTGGCGCAGCCAAGGTCGCACCACCCGACCAAGCCATGCTCATTTGTGAGGGGATATGGGGTTGATATTCATGAATTAATAAGCGTTCGCGTGCGGTTGCTGGAGTCGGATCATAATAGCGCAATGGCTGACGTTGGCCGATCCATGGTTGCAACCATCCAGCAACCATCTCGCCAATTGTTTGGGCAGCATCGGCTACTACCAGATAGACAATTAATGGCGCTTGCTGGCTGATCGTGCACCAGGCGGATTCGGCCTCGGCGGCATGCTCCAGCCCTTGGCTAGCCCCTCTTGCCTCATCGGGCTGAAGAGCTTCGAGACAACGGGTTAGGCTAGCAAGTTGCGGATTAGTTCGTTGTTGCAGATACTGTTGTTCGACCATGCGCCGCGCTTGTTGCATACGCAGCTCAGCTGAATCAGCTTGATCAAACAATCGTTGCTCGAAAAGCTCAGTTAACATTGGTTGGATTCGCTGCAAGGCTGCGGCTAGCTCACTTGGCGTAGTAGCTTGGCTGACCCAATACCAAGTCAAAGTTGTAATGGTTTCGCGCTGACTAGCCAGCCATTCGGGAGAAAAGCCAGTTTGATTAAGCCATGATTGGATCTGCTGTGGTTGTTGGGCACGCTGTTGCAGTAATTGGCCAAGCATATAGTTGGCAAATGGCGCTAACGGCGATTGCCAGACCAACCACATGGTCGTTGTCCAAACTGTTGGGGCTTGAATGACGCGCAGATACACGCCAGGAGCCACTTGCAATTGCACAACCTCGCTCATAATAAAGCTCCCTCAGAGCGTGGGTCTGGTTGCGGCTTGTGATAATACAATGCCCGCCAAGCACCAAAAGCCACCAAAGCGGCCCCAATGCTATAGACCCATTGCACCCCAATTTGGTCGGCAAGCGCACTGCCAAGCGCAATTCCTAGGGGATTAGCAATATTAGCGATCATGCCAAAAAGATTGAAAACTCGCCCGCGCAGATGGCTCGGCGTTTCTCGTTGGAGCGCAGTATAAACTGGCATTTGATTAAAAACCAAGGCCATGCTCATCGTCGTTGTCAAAAAGAGGCTCAACGGAACCCAAGTTGACCAGCCTAAACTCAAAGCACTGAGGCTAGCGCCAATTAATCCAAGGCTGATTGATTGATTGAGGCTGAGTTTTTGGCCCACCATCTGAAGCAGCAACCCGCCAATAATTCCACCAATGAGGCTTGCTGTGCTTAATAAGCCATAAACACTGGGGTCTGCGTTCAGCACGGTTGTTACCAGCGCTGGTGTTAGGGTTGAATAGAGCGCACTCCCAAAATTAACCACAATCACAATACTGCTCAAAAAGCCCAATAAATGGCTCAAACGCAGATAATCGATCCCCTCGCGCATATCTTGCCAGATGGCTTTAGGGGTAACAGCTCGCCGTGCTTTAGGGGTTGTTGCCGCCAAAGATGGCAACCATAATAACCAAACTGCTGAGAAAACAAATGAGAGTGCATTCAAGCCCATGGCCCATTCAGGCCCAATCCAAGCGATCAGCAGGCCAGCAATCGCCGTGAACCCAACACCCATCATGCGGCTAGCCATATTGGCGGCAATATTGGCGGCAAGCAAGGTTTCCGAGGCCAGTAGATCGGGCATGGCGGCACTACGCGCTGAGCCAAAAAACATACCAACAATGCTCAGGGCAAAGCTTACCCCATAAAACAGCCACAATGGTGGCTGATCAGCGAAAAGCATCGCGACCACAAGACTGGCTACCAAGATCGCCCGCACAAGATCGGCAACCACCAAAATAGTTTTGCGATTCCAACGATCAACTAATGTGCCAATCAAAAAGCCAACCAGTAATGTGCCAAGCAGCCCAGCGATTGCCACCCCACCGGTTTGCATCGCCGAGCCAGTGCGCTGATAGATAAACCACATAATTGCCAATTTATAGAGAATATCGCCAAAGGTTGATACAAGCTCTGCCGTAAAGAGAATGCGGAAGTTGCGGCTTGCGATAACCAAACGCCATGCATGGCTGGTTGAAAGTGGTTGTTTCATCCGATACGCTCCTCGGCTACAGCACTGGTTAATGGTAATGCGACAGGATGCGCTAGATCTATGGCGGGGTTAAGCCGTAGGAGAAATGCGCCAACTCCAGCATTGCCAACCATCAAATCGGCATTAAATGCGCCAGAGCCATCCGATTCCCAGAGATATACGCCATCAGCATTATGGCCGCGCAACAGTAATAGTTGGGCTAAATCGGCGGCTCGTTCGCGCCAAATTGGCTTTCCGGTCGCCTTGGCAACTTCGATTAAGGCGAGGCCAGCCCCAGCAATGCCATGGCAAATGCCTGCTGGAGCGCCTCGGCAGCCTAACCAAACACTCATCGCCGCTTGTTCAGCTAAATCAGCATAGCGTTGTTCGCCCGACCACGCATAGAGACGCGACCAAAAAAGACTTACGCCCCCAGCACCATTACAAAAATGCGGCCAGACCAGTTGATTCTGAACTGAGTGAGGCCAACTAATTCCAGCACCATGGGCCACGGTAAGCTGGGCATCAATCAAGGCTTGAGCAGCCTGTTGAATCGGCAGATCAAAAAGCGGATCATTGGTTAATTCAGCAGCGGCAATTAAGAAACTGCCAATGCCTGCATTCCCATGGGAGTAGCCATAGTGGATATCCGGCGCTTGACCCATCACTAATTCCCAGCCGATCCCACCATGCAATGGCACAGCCTGCTCGACCAACTGCTTAGCAATCGTGCGGACACGCTCAACCCACTCGGCTTGCGGGAACGCTTGGGCCGCCGCCAGATAGATCCAGCCTAAGCCAGCCAAGCCATGAGCCAAATCAGCATGCAGACATTCCATCTGATCAAGCCGTTCAAGCAGGGCCAGTAATTCTACTGGGGCGTTAGTTAAACCGCGCTGTTTGGCAACCGCAATCGCCAACCATGCCACGCCGCCACAGCCAAAATAGAGCCCAGGAATCGTCGCCAAATGCGGATTACGCTCGATCCAAGTTAATGACCAGGCCAGCGCTGCCTCAGCCTCAAGCAAAAAGTGCTCTTGGCCAGTCGCTTGATAGAGATCAAGCAGAAAAAGGCCTGTGCCAGAAGCACCATATTGAATTGAGATTGGCAACATCGTGTAGCCACCACCACCGTGCGGCCAATAACTTTGCGGATTATCAGGCTGGGCAGTTTCGAGTATCCAAGCTCCAAGTGCATGGGCAGTTGCTTGAGCATCAGGAAGGGGAAATACTGAGCCAGTCTCAGCAGCAGTGTGAGCACCGTTAAAGTAGCTCGTAATTTGCGCAGAAGCCACTGGCTTTGCTTGAAGATCGTTGGTAGCCAGCAAGGCTAAGGTTAATTCGCGTAAATGGGGCGGTGCATCGGGGCGCAAATGATACAACAATTGACGAAAGCGATCCATTGTGGGCTGCTGATCAGCGGCAATCAACGGATTCGTCAAGGTTAATAAGAAGAAGAGCGTTGCGCCAAAAGAAAAATAATCATCAGCAAAACTTAACTGATGTTTGGAATTACGGCTAGCATCACGCGCAAACCCACGCGTCCATCCATAAAAAGCTGGAGCTTCATCTTGAAGGCAATGGCTAATTTCAAGATCGATTAATCGAAGTTTTCCATCAGGACACACCATAATATTATTTGGATTGAAATCGTGTAAAATGATATGCTGTTCATGCGCTATGCTCAACATCGACCAGAGAGTTTGGGCAATTTGCTCAATCTCACTTAAGCTTAAAGCCTCGCCAATTAAACTCCGCTGGGTTAACCACGCACGCAGTGAAGTGCCTTCAATATATTCTAAAACAAGGAAATGATTATCTTCTTGGATGAAGTGTTGATAGACTTGGGTAACAAAACCACTTGCGCTTAGTTTGGTCAACATGGCATATTCATGCTGAATCCGCGCCCGCGCATCGCGATCGTAACTATCGGTACAGGCAAAACGCCGCCCTTCTTTGATCACGACTAAGCGTGGCGGATTAAGCGAGCGATCATCGGCCAAATAGACTCCACCTTTCGCAGTTTGGCGGAGCGCCTTGCGAATCCGATAGCGTGTTCCCAGCATGCCGGACTGAGGCTTAGAGCGTTGAGTTAGCCCTGCAGCTTCAAAAGGGTCAGTTACCCAAGCCGGCTTGGAAAACCAAGGGTCGCGTTTATCGGGCACCGTTGTGCCATCGGGAGTCTGCAGCAGTGGAATCACCACGCCAACTGGTGAAACGCTCATATGCGGAGCAAAACCACCATACCGATAGTGAACCAAACTATGAGGAACCAGCACCTGATCACTTGGAATCGCTGGCCCAGCCAAACCAATGGTTGCTTGATGTAATTGTTGGGCTAAATCAACCGCCTGTTGATCATTCGCTGGATAAACAGTAATAAACTTACCTACTTGACTCCGCTGACCAGGCAATCCTTCATTTAATACTGCAAGCGAAGCAATGCTTTTGCTAAGTTTGAACTCAACTCCAGCGGCAAGCAGAATTGGTAAAACGCGTTGGAGCACATGCAGGGCGCTGGTAGGGGTCGCAGAAACATGCAATTTCCAGCCTTGGCGCGGCGGGCGACATGCTGGCAAACCAGCAAGTTGTAACCATTGGCCATCAATCGCCACCTGACGCTCAGGCAGAGCTGTGATATGTTCCGCCACTAAAGCCTGGAGCGGCTCTTGCAGATTAAGCTTAATACCGTTTGAACTCCTTGATTGATCAGACATAGCAACTTCCTTTAGCCTTAACAAGTGAAGCTGGGAGCCATGCGGCCCCCAGCTTCGCAAGAGAATCTTTATTGTTGTTCAACCACACCCGTCCATGCGCAAGTCCATGCGCAGGTCCAGGTACAATCGGCAGCATCAGCAGCAGTATCGCCTTCGCCTTCAAATTTGTGCAATTCAGCGACGCTTACTACTTCTTCGTCGATCAACAAAGTGGTTTCCATGTAGAGATTCCTCACAAACTAAAAGCTGATAATCAAGAAAGAACAACAAGAGAACTAATGCGAAATTAGAGTTGTTCGACGACACCCGTCCAACCACAAGTCCATGCACAGGTCCAGGTGCAATCAGCAGCATCAGCGGCAGTATCGCCTTCGCCTTCAAATTTATGCAATTCAGCGACACTTACTACTTCTTCGTCGATCAACATGATGTTTTCCATGAATGGATGTCCTTTCTGAATAGGTTCGGAAGGATGAGAGAGGTTTACTTGCAAGTAAAGATCAAACACTGTGTCTGCCGTTAGTATGCCAAATTGCCCAAGCCTGATAAACCGCCAAAGCGATAGTAAAAGCGATAGCTAGCTGATATATCACTTTTTTCAAAAACCGATACATTTTTGCAAATTCAGATTAGCTAATTTGATTAATAACTTTATTTAAATGTTGGGATAAATTGAAGTAGATTTCTACAAAACCTCAAGTAGCCAGAAATAGTGCTGGCTACTTTGTCACGATATTGATCAATAGCTTAATTGCGGTTAAACAGTTCGTTTAAAGCGATTTAAATATTGCTGTTGACTTCTATTACAATTGATAGTAATATAGTGCTAGGCCATAAATATATTTAAATATTTCTGAGAATTATTTAATCAGTAATTTACTTAAAAGTTATATGTTTGTAACTATTTAATCGTATGCGTTATAACTTTCAATCTCCTCGATTCACATTAACGCATCAATAATTTTATCAATCTATTCAGCATTCCTTCATCGCGTTACAATAATGGTAGTGATATGTTTTTGCACATGAAAGGGAGCAATTCATGCTCAGTCAAGGCAAAGAACTAACAGCCATCGATTTTTCGCACATTATTGGAGGTCCACTCGTTGCCGTTATCAACGCCCAAGCTCAAGCCGCTAGGGTAACCGCAAACTTCCTACAATCGGTTGCATTTGAACCCTATCAAGACAACCAGCCTGCCAAGCTTAAAACCGTCGAGTTTGATTTTCAACAAGTTGTGGCAGGGCTGCCTGATAGCCTTGGCGATCAAAGCAAAATTAAAGTTCCCCTCATTACCATGATCCCGATCCCATTCATCAGGGTCGATAACATGACAATTGACCTGAATGTGAATCTTCATGACACTAATGTTACTAAGATTAGCAACGATTTTATGTTCAAATCCGAGGAAAATTCAAGCGAGGGCGGCGGTTTCTTGGGTTGGGGTGAAAAATGTAGTATGCAGGCTACAGTCTCTGATCAAAATACTTTTCAAAATGATCAAACTACAGACGACACGTATAGCCTTAAAGTAACCGTCCATGCTGTCCAAGATCAGATGCCTGCTGGGATGAGCCAAATCATTGGAATTTTTTCAACAGTGGTACAACAGCAAGCAGCACTGATCCAAACAATCATGACAGCATCAGTCCAAGCCCAAACCCAACAAATTAAACAAGGTATGCAATCGACAACCAACCCTACAACCAACCCTACAACAAAACCGTAGCAATAGGCATTTAATCTTCAATTTCGCCGATTAAATTCGTAAGAGCATAGTTTAATCAAGCTATGCTCTTTTTGGCTAGGAGATCGTTCGTTTCATGGCTCAGACAACATTAAAACAATTGCTTAGCGCTATTCTACACGACATCATGAAATCACGGGCGATTGCCGATCAAACTAGTGCACATTTGGCCAAACATTACTTACAACATGAATATCTAAAAGGCTTTCCGATTCCTAGAATGCATATTAAGGATATCGAGTTGGATCTATGCTTTGCAATTGCCTCAAGTAGCAACGAGCAAAGTTCAGAGGATCATTCACAGGCGAAACAGGCAATGTTAGACCAAACTCAAATATTATTGAATGAGCTTACGGCAGATAACGAAATAGCCAAACTTTTTAGCCAACATGCCCAAGTTGCAGATACTTGGCAAAACAGCCTTCCCAACCTGTTAAGTGCGATCCAAAATGTTGCTTGGACCGATCAGGCAACTTCAGCTGCAACCATTGCTTTTGCGCTTGAGAATTTTTTTTACGCGATTGCAGCCAAAACCGCAGTACCTGAATTTATGATTGCAATCGACACTGCCATTTATCAACGCGTAGGGCAACAACCAACTCAAACCCTGCGCGATGCCCTGCAAATGATTTTACAACAATCAAATTCAACCACAGCACCGCACTTAGAACAGCTATCAAGCGAAGAGGTCGATTTACCCGAATGTATGATCTTGATTGCCAAATCCGAGCTCGAAACCCTGTCAGATTCACAACTACAACGGATCAAGCTAACCTTGGGATCAGCGGATCGAAAATGGATCAAGACTAATAATCAAACTGGCGAAGAACGTTACATCTTAGATCATCACTAATCCTAGCAGGCTTTACAGGTGAACAGATCGCTTTAGTCAAAGAGCAGGATGATGCAACTAGATATTGATCAACTTACAGAACAAGCCCAAGAAGGGCATGGCTCAGCTCAATTTCTGTTAGGCATGGCTTATAGTATGGGCTGGGGGGTGGCGATCAACCAGCATCAAGCGCTCCATTATTGGAAACTTGCTGCCGAAAATAATATTGTGGATGCGCAATTTTTGCTAGGCCAATCGTACCATTTTGGCAATAATATTGCTCAAAATCTGCCACAAGCCGCATATTGGTACGAGCAAGCAGCCAATCATGGCCATGTCCAAGCCCAATGGAATATCGCCAGTATGTACCTTTCGGGCACAGGGGTTGTCCAATCTGAAGCCCAAGCAATCGTTTATTTAGAAATGGCAGCCCAAAGCGGAGCCACACCAGCAATGACTGCCGTAGGCCGCCTTTATCAAGAAGGGAAAGGCGGCGAAATTCGGCTCGATAAAGCGTTTGATTGGTTCTCGCAAGCTGCAGCCCAAGGCAATAGTGAGGGCCAATATTCGCTTGGGTTGATGTATAGCGACGGCGAATACGTTGCCAAAGATTTACAACAAGCAGTGGGGCTATTTCAACAGGCAGCTGCCCAGAATTTCGCCTTGGCCCAATTCGAGCTAGGTAAATGCTATAGCTATGGCCAAGGCCTCGAACAAGACTCACACCAAGGCCTCTATTGGTTACAACAAGCCGCTGCCCAAAAACACCCGTTGGCAGATTACGAGCTTGGGCGGATGTACCTCATTTGCGGATCGCCGCCGAAGCTGGCTACATTGAGGCTCAAATGCTCCTAGGGATGCTCTATTATAAGGGTGAAGACGTTGAGCAAAATTACGCTGAGGCAAGCCAATGGTTTAAGCAAGCCGCCGAAGTAGGCCATCCCGAAGCCATGTTTATGTTAGGCTTGCTGTATCTCAATGAACTTCACTTATATCCTCAAGCCTTCCATTGGAACTACCAAGCAGCCCACAAGGGCTTACCAGCAGCCCAATATAATTTGGCCTATCAATACCAGCACGGTATAGGCACTACTCAGAATCCAACGGAAAGTCTCGTTTGGTATCAGCGTTGCCGCGATCTTACCCATGGCACATTACAACAAGAAGCTGAATCAGCGCTACGAACGCTTGAAATTAACGCATCTACCAGCTAAATGTAGGATTCGATTGCAACAATCGAGCATAATTTCAGTAAATTGTGCTCGATTGTTGTGAACTAGCTCAATTAAGCGAGGTTACGATGCCCTACGAACTAAATCAACCTGTCACCCAACATGGCGGGACAAATCAATGTTGGTGGCTTTCCATGTTAGATATCCTACGCCAAAAAGGAGTCATTAATCAGCAGGTGATCACTCGTCTACTCAATAATCAACCTATTCCAGCTATTCAAGGGGATGATGTTTATGGGCCTGAATGGCAACGCGTTATTATGGATGTGTTGCAGAACAATCAAGGGTGGCAAATTGGGCCTAAAACGACCGTAATGGTATCCAATCGGCCAAGCCAACTCCAAACAATGTGTAATATTCTTGGCTTGAGGAATATCCAATTTAGAAAAATCATGTTAGTTCCTTCAACCTGTCAAGATCGTTTTGGGGAACTCAATATTGGTGATTATGTACAAGTTGATAAAATCGTTGGAGTCGGAACAGGTCATGCAATGGTAGGGCAGGTTTCTCGGGATAGTAATGGGAAGAAATGCATCGAGTTTTATAATCAGCAAACTGGAAGTCGAGGGATAGCACGATTGCAACCAATTAATGATCAGTTAAGCGCACAACCTGTACCTCGTGGCCGTTCTCAAGCACCAGTCGCTACGCGAATACAACCTACAACTCGTGGTCGGTCTCAAGCACCAGTCGCTACGCGAATACAACCTGCACCTCGTGGTCGGTCTCAAGCACCAGCTAGAACGCAACTACCTCCCAGACAGGTTCCAGCTAGACAAGGCCGATCACAAACACCGACATTATTCAACCTCCGAACAGATAGAGGCACCGAACTTAATATGTTGATCGTCGTTAGTTGAAATTACTTCGCTTTCAGGCAAAAAAGGGGCGTTTATGCCTTACTACAACGGTTCACAAGGCGCAACTCGCTCTAGCTTAAGGCAAGGCTCAAGCCGAGATTGCTTTGTGGTTGCGCCTGTCGCTGCCTATAACCTGACGAATCTGGTAACAGCTGAGCTTAATACAATCAGGATTCGAGTTGGGCCACGGTTAGGTGGAACTTCGGATACGACGTTTCGTAAGTTGGGACTATACCCTCGCAGTTGGGCATTAGCCTATCGGGGCGAATGGACAAACATTATGCGAACTGCGATTAACAACACCATCCCCTTATGCATTGGTATCCATTGGTATAATCTCTTAGACGACGATACGCCTGATCCTGATCATCAAGGCAACCATGTGATCTATGCAATTGGCTACGAAGGTAACCATCTGTATGGCCGCGATCAACAGCATAACCAATTGTTGATTAAAATTAACATGGGCAGCCCAAATAAACAGAGTGATATTTTTGTTGTTGGCAGTCGTACCCGTCGCCGTTGCGAGGTAAAGTGGCTTGGCGTAGGCTGCCAAGATCAAAACCAAGCTAGGCAGCTTTTTAGCTAATTGCGTTTAAACAGTTCGCTCTTTCAGCCAAGCCCAATGATTAACCGGACTATGACCAGCCCCAATCGATTCAGCACTCGCAATCGCCTCGTATAAAAATGCATGCGCTTGGCAAACCGCACTCACCAAATCTTCGCCTCGCGCCAACAATGCCGTGATCGCCGCCGCATAGGTGCAGCCAGTGCCGTGGGTGTTGAGGGTATCGATTCGCTCTGAGCGCAGTTCGAGCACCTGTTGACCATCGGCAAATAAATCCAGTGGCTGGCCTTTAAGATGCCCACCTTTGAGCAAAACTGCCTTGGATCCAAGCTTCAGCAAATCATCCAAGGCTGCATACATGGCACGTTCATCATCAATTTCGCGGCCCAGCAAAACGCTGGCTTCGGGCAAATTGGGTGTAATTAGGCTGGAGATTGGCACTAAATGCTCACGTAAAGCCTGCACCGCATCCTCAACCAATAAGCGATCGCCACTCTTGGCAACCATCACCGGATCAACCACCAACGCCACAGGATATTGGCGCAGGCTATTCGCGACCGTTTCAATGATTGCAGCATTGCCAAGCATGCCTGTTTTAATCGCATCGGCCCCAATATCCGCCAACACCGCCACGATTTGGCGTTCGATCAAGCTTGGGCTAACTAATTCAAAGGCTTGAACCCCAAGTGTATTTTGAGCAGTGATCGCCGTAATAACGCTGCTACCATAGACTTGATAGGTATGAAAGGTTTTGAGATCGGCCTGAATGCCCGCGCCACCACCCGAATCGGAGCCAGCGATGGTTAATGCTTTTGCTCGCATTTAGTTGCTCCACACTGCTTCAAAAAAATCGTATTCACATTGCATAGCATAGCGATAGGCTTGAGCGGCACTGGCTAGATTGTAGCTATGTTGATTGACCAGTTGCTCCAATTGCGTTGCCAAGGCTTCAAATTCGTTGCTGCTATAGGTTTCAATCCAAGCGCTATAGCGGTGGCTAGCGGCTTGGGTATTCACTAGATTCTGTCCAAGGTAGGCATACAAGCGCATGCAGGGAGCCATCGCTGCCGCCAATGTGCCCAAATCGCTCGACCACGCCGTCAGTTGCAAAAAATCGGTGTAGCGCTGGGTCGCTGGGTTGGGCTGCACCACGCTTAAATCAACCTGCCAATCGGCGGCAAAGGCTTGATGCAGTTGTAACTCTTGGATCACGCTGCCAGCCAGCTGATGAAAGATGCACACGCTCGTCCAATTTGGCGCTTTGGCCGCTGCCAAACTATACGCCCGCGCAAAACTTTGTAGAAAAAAGCTATCTTGCCCAATATAATCAGCAAAGCGTTCGACACTCAGCTGACCAGTTGCCAGCCCCTGCACAAACGGGTGCTGCAAACAAGCTTGGGCTAATAAACGATTTGCTTGCCAAAAATTCGCCGCATAATCCATGATTGTTCCTTATCAATAGAACCAAATCAGCAAACTGAGACCACTAATCACAAGTAAACTCCAATCCCGCCAACGCCACGGGTATGCTTGCAACATCGTTGGGCGTTGGTCGCTCAGGCCACGGGTATGCAAGGCTTCGGCCAAATCATCGGCATGCTGCAAGGCTTGGGCTAGAATCGGCAAAACCAGCCAACGCCCATTCCACAACAGATACCAGCGATCAGTGCGTATACCTCGGCTGGCCAAGCTGGCTCGCGTTTGTTGAACAATTCGCTGCATCGCGGGCAGTGTACTCAAGCTACCTTCGAGCAAACGCACCAGATTTAATGGCAAGCCAAGTTGGTATAGGCTGTCGATCAAGGCGCTTGGCTCGACCAATACAAATAGGCATAAACCAACAATCCCCAAGCATGCCAGCCGCAGGCTTGCTTGGAGCGCAATCAACCATGTGCTGCTCAGGCCTAAACTCAGCCCAAGCAAGCCACAACTAATCAGCATCAGCCCGACATGCGGCCAAATTGCCGCGCGAATGCGCCACCCAAGCCAGCCATAGATCAAGCTCAGCGCCAATAATTGCTGCCACCAAGCATCAAGCCAAAGCAAACTATGACCAAGCGCGGCAACCAAGGCCAAGCATGCCAGTGGATGCCAAAACTGAGCTGTTGGAAATGGCTCATTCATGGGCTAGCCGTTGCCTGAGGCAAATGCAACCAACGCGATGTTAAGCTGGCTAGCCAAGCTATATCATGGCTGCTAATCAAAGCTGACACCTGTTGAGCCAAGCTTTGTAAAAGCTCACACAATTGCCAGCGGCCTGCGTAATCCAAGCCTGCGGTTGGCTCATCGAGCAGCAGCACGCGCGGTTTGTTCAACAGTGCACAGGCTAAAGCAACCCGCCGTTGCTCGCCGCCACTCAACTGAAACGGCGAACGCGCCAATAATTCAGCCAAGCCAAAACGCTCGATCAACTGATCCCGCCACGTTGGATCAGCACAGGTGAGTTCTTCTGCCACCGTTGGCCGATAGAAAAAGCTACGCAGATCTTGTGGCAGGCTCGCAAGATAGCTAGCCCGTTGATCAGCCCGTTGTTGCGTAATTGAGTTCTGTTGATAGCAGATCCAGCCAGTTTGGGGGCGCAGCACACCGCTGGTTAATTGCAAGAGGCTGGTTTTGCCGCTACCGTTCGGCCCAACCAAACCAACCCGGGTACAATCAAGCTGCTCGCTAAAGTTGGCTAAAATTGGGCTTTGGTTGCGCTTGTAGCTAAGTTGATGCCAGGTCAGCATCGGCTCAACGCTTGATTTACTTTGTATAACAGACCATTCTTCGTCTTGTACAATCTCAGCGACAGGCCCATCGTAGACTAATTGGCCCTTTTCAAAGCTCAAAGCGCGGGTTGCCAAATCGCTCAGCAATTGCGGGCGTTGCTCGGCAATCACGACGCTTGTGCCTTGCTGCTGCAATTGCTGAATCAGCTGGCGCACCAACTGCACGCCCGTCGCATCCAACGCAGCACATGGCTCATCAAGCACCACCAAAATTGGGTTACGAGCCAACAAATTGGCAAGTGCTAAACGCTGAATTTCGCCGCCAGAAAGGCTTTGCGGTTGGCGTTGCAGCAGCTCAAGCAACCCAAAACGTTCCGCCAACTCGCTGACCTTGGCAGCGATCGTTGGGCGCGGCAAGCCTTGTTGCGCCCAACTCCAAGCCAGATCACGCGCAACCGTGTGGCCCAAAATTTGGTTGGCAGGTCGCTGACTCAAGCTGCCAACCAATTGGCTCCACATTGGCGAATTAAGTTGCTCAGTCGCATGACCCGCAATTCTGACCGAGCCAGTTTGTTGGCCAGCATAGCGATAGGGAATTAGGCCATTGAGCATGCGGCAAACCGTCGATTTACCAGCGCCATTGGCTCCCAGCAACAACACACATTCACCCCGCCCCAAGCCAAACGACCACGGCCCAAGCTCAGCTTGCGCTTGGGCATAGCGAAAACGATAATTCTCAACGACAACAAGCTCACTCATCGGCGGGCAACAAACGGGCTTTGCGTAATAATCCAAGACTGGCCAAGGCCAACAACGCCCCAACCAAGGCTGAAATTGCAAATGGTGTGAGCATGGCAATCAAGGCTGGGCTTTTGCCCATTGCCAACGGGGCAACCAACAACGCCGCCACTGTCGCGCCAATTAAGCCAGTGCCAACCACCTCACCGAGCACTGCCAACCAATCGTTGCGCCAACGTTGATACAGCAGGCCCGCCAAAAGCACGCCGATCATGCTGCCAGGGAAGGCTAAGGGCGTGCCAGTACCCAACAAATTGCGCACCAACGCCATCACAAAAGCTATCGCCAAGCCCCACCATGGCCCGACCAACACCGCCGCCAACACGTTAATTAAATGTTGGGTTGGCGAGATTTTGGCAATTCCGGTCGGGATGCTAATGGGCGAGAGTGCTAAGCCCAAAGCTGCCAAGACAATGCTATAGGCCAAGCGCCGCGTTGATTGGCGCTGTTTTTGAATTAAACTGGTCATCTATCATTCCTTTAATGTGCGAGAAATTCACGACATACTTGGGTTGAATTGGTCGCATTCAACAAGGCCGAAACCACCACAATACCAGCCACTCCGCAAGCTCGCACTTCTGCAACGTTATGTTGAGCAATTCCGCCAATCGCCAGCACTGGGCAATCCACGGCCTCAACAATTGCCCGCAAGCCTGCCTGACCTAAGGGCGCACCAGCATCAAGTTTGGTAGTGGTGGCAGCAAATGGCCCAACCCCAAGATAATCAACGCCCAATATTGCAGCCCGTTGGGCATCGGACACCCCCTCAGGCGAGTAGCCAATCAAGCCATTAAAACTGGCACGAGCCAAATCCAAGGGCAAATCATCAACGCCCAAATGCACGCCATCAGCCCCAACCGCCAAGGCCAAGCCCAAATCGTCGTTGATAATTAAGGGAATTTGGGCAATCTTGGTGAGTGGCAGGATGGCTTGAGCCAGTTGGGCAGTTTGCCGCACGGACAAATTTTTGGCACGAAGTTGTAATATCCCAATCCCGCCAGCCAGCAGCGCCGCAGTCATGGCCAAAGGATCGCGCGAGCCAAGCGTGACGGTATCCAAGACTGCATACAAACGCCAATCAATCTGCATCGTGCTGCTCCATGCGATAGTTAAGCCGACGGTTATCAATTAATTCAGCAATTGCCCCAAGCTGATCAAACAGAGCCACCCGAAAACTGGCTGGGCCAAGCGCATGCATAGCCGCAACTTCAGCCGCCATTCCGAAGCCAGCGAGTGCGCTAACAGTCGCCAACATGACATCATTGGTAACCGCAGCGAGTGCGCCAATCAGGCTGGTTACAATGCAACCAGCGCCAGTAATTTGGCTCAGCCATTGATGCCCATGCTCAAGCTGAATCCAATTCATGCCATCACTAACCACATCGATTACGCCCGTTAGGCCAACCACACAGCCATAGCGCCGTGCCAATTGGCCTGCCACCAGCACAGGATCATGCCAAGCGTGACCGACATCAACGCCATGGGCCACACCTGTTTGATCGAGCAAGGCCAAAGCTTCGCCCACATTCAAGCGCAAAATGGTTGGATGAACGGTAGCAATTAATTCTAAGGCTGCTTGCTTGCGCCAAGCGGTCGCGCCAACCCCAACCGGATCAAGCACAATTGGCAGATTTTTGGCTTGGGCAGCCCGTCCAGCTTGGGCAAGTAGTTGCATTCGGTCGATCGTTGGCGTGCCCATGCTCAAAACAAGGGCACGATTGTGCAACTGGCTAAATTCGGCTGGCTCGATCGCCATAATTGGCGCAGCACCAACCGCCAGCAAGGCATTGGCCAAATCATTGGCCGTCACCAAATTTGGCACAGCATGCACCAATGGGCGTTGCTGACGTAATGAATGCCAACAATCAGCAATGCTGCTTGGTGTCAACAATTTAGGCCGCACGTTGCAAGGCCGATTGCTTGGTAAACAAACCAATTTTGCCTAACCCCCAATAGATCAATCCAGCGCTCACAAGGCTTGGAATCGTTGCGCCAAAGGTCGGATACCAAGCATTCAAGCCATGAAACAGGCCAATTCCCAGAATCCAAGCCACTAAACCGCGCCAATTCAGGCCAGCCTGATACCAATATCGCCCATTGACACGATCTAGTTCGATTACGTCAAGTTGGCGCTGGCGCAACCCAAAATGATCGACCAGCACAATCCCAAACAGCGGTGCGAAAATTGAGCCAAGCAACAATAAAAAGCCTTCATACCGCGCCATTGGCACAACCAAGGCCACACCAGTACAAATTAAGCCAAAGGCTAAAGCCAGCATTTTGAGGCTAATGCGGCTACTCAAATGACCCGCCGAAACTGCCGCCGAATAAATATCAGCAAAGGCATTATCCGATTCATCGACCAAAATTAGGCTTAGAGCCAAGGCTCCCCCAGCCGCGCCCAAAATTGTGGGCAGCACTTGTTGGCCCACCAAACTTAGGGTGAAAACCACGCCCAAGCCATAAAACCAAACATTTGCCGCGAAATTGCCCAAACCACTGCCCCAAAAGGTTGACCGCGCACCCTTGGAGTAGCGAGTGTAGTCGGCAATCAATGGCAACCACGAAAGTTGCATCGCAATCACCAGATCGAGTGCTGTGCCAAAACCCAACTCGCCAGTTGCTTGATGGGCAAATAACTCAGCCAAACTGGTTAATTGAAAGGCTTGGTAGCTCAGCCAAAGCGCCGAACCAGTAACCAACCAAATGCCCCAGGTGCGCAAAAACCGCCGCACAATTGTCAGTGGCCCACCCCAGGCCATAGCCGTCACCAGCACGCCCCAAAGCACCGTCCAAATGCTGGCGGGTAGATCAAGCCCAGCGCTACGGGCAATCGCATCAGTCGCTTCGCTCATCACAATAATTTCAAAGGCACCCCAGCCGATTAATTGGATGAGATTGGCGATCGTAGGCGCAATCGCACCGCGAATGCCCAAGGCTGGGCGCAACAAGGCCATGGTTGGCAAGCCCGTATCGCTGCCAATCACGCCGACCAAGGCCAATAGCGCAGCACCAACCGCCGAGCCAAGCACGATCGCCAAACAGGCCATGCCAAAACTCAGGCTTGGCACCAACAAGGCTCCGGCGCTCAGCACTAGCAAGCCCACCCCAAGGCTCGACCATAAGGCAAAACAATCGTGGAACCCAAACGAACGTTGATCCTTGGCAACCGGATCAAGCACAGAATCAGGCGATTCCTGCATAAAAAGCACCTCCACACGGGCGTGCGGTAGGCGTTGAGCAACAAAAAACCATCGCCAACGGGTAAGGTTAGCGATGGTTTCTAATCGTCAAACGCTTCCCTACGCTGGTATAAACCAGATCAGGTTCTGAGGGTTAGCGGCATCGATCGGTCCGCCCTCTCAGCCAAGCTCACTTGGCTCCCCTAGCTTTGGTGTGATAGCCACACCATTTAGTTGTTGGTTTGCATTATATCCAAAGCTGGCGCTACGTCAAAATCGGCTTGCTTGCGATTGGCGGTAATCAAACGAATCGCTTGATCATAGAAGAAGTAGTTATAGGCCCAATTAATCAGCACCACCAGCCGATTGCGAAAGCCAACCAAGCTCATTAGGTGAATGAACAACCACACGACCCAAGCCGGAAAGCCCCAAAATTGCAGGCCAAAAATATGCGCCACCGCTGCGTTACGGCCAATCGTCGCCATCGAGCCACGATCGCGATAGACAAAGGCTTGGGTAGGCTGGTTTTGGTGCTGCTGCAAAATATTTTTGGCTGCCGTAACCGCCTGTTGAATTGCCACCGGCGCAACTTGCGGCAAGGGCTTGCCCGCCTGCTCAAGATAGGCCAGATCGCCAACAACAAACACATTTGGATCGTCGGCTAAGCGCAAATCGGGCTGAACTTGGACCCGATTGCCGCGTGCTAAGGCCAATTCGAGGCTTTGGGCCAACTCAACTCCGCGCACACCTGCCGCCCAAATCAGGGTATGGCTAGCAATCACCTCGCCACCCTTGAGATACACCTGATCGACGCTAGCTCCTTCGACGGCGGTATTCAAACGGACTTGCACACCCATTTTTTCCAAGCGCTGAAGCGTTTTATGTTGCAAGCGCATTGGCAACATGCCTAGCACTTTATCGGTAGCTTCAAGCAAAATCACCTGCACTTGGCTATTTTCAAGTTGGGGAAAATCGCGCACCAAGACGTGTTTGACCAACTCGCGAATTGCTCCGGCCAGTTCAACGCCAGTTGGGCCGCCGCCAACCACCACAAACGTATGCAAAGCTTGGCGCACCTGTGGATCACGCTCGTAAGCCGCACGTTCAAACATACTTAGCAAGTGATTGCGCAACTGCTCAGCATCATTCAAATTTTTCAAGCCAAAGCTATGTTGCTCGATTTCACGATTACCAAAATAGTTGGTTTGGCCGCCCGCCGCGACAATTAAATAATCATAGTCGAAGCTGCCCATCGTGGTAACCACATGTTTGCTAGCACGATCAATCTGCTCCACACGAGCCATCAAAAAGCGCACACCCGGCCAATTGTGCATAATTCCGCGCACCGGATAGGCAATTTGCTCTGGCTCCAAGCCAGCCGTCGCCACTTGATACAGCAGCGGTTGAAAACAATGATAATTTTGTTGATCGATCAATAACACATCGACTTTTTTGCCCGCCAGGGTTTTGGCAGCTCGCAGACCCGCAAAGCCTGCCCCAATAATAATTACTTTTTGCATACTCGGCCTCCTGTTGTTACCGCACATCGATTCTACACCTTTGTGAAGTAAATAACAATAGGTAATTTGTACGATTTTTCACATAACGAGTTACAAAAATGCAATGATCATCATTTTAGGATGTTGGAAATTCACTAAAATAGCACATATGTGTTATAATACCAGTATTGAATTGTGTCACAGGAGCAGCATATGGCAACTATCCGCGCAGGAAACAAGGCCGCACTCGTGGTCGTTGACGTCCAAGTCGGTGTTATGAATGGCACGTGGGAGGCCGCTCGGGTCATCGGGAATATCGCCCACGCCGTGGAGCGTGCTCGCGCTGAAAACATTCCCGTGCTGTGGGTTCAACACACTGATGAGGAAATGCCCACCGATAGTCCGCAGTGGCAATGGGTTCCGGAGTTGGTACCAGCCGCAGGCGAGCCACGCATCCACAAGCAGTTTAATTCATCGTTTGAACAAACCACCTTATCGGAAGAACTAGCAGCGTTAGAGGTCTCGCATATTGTGCTGGCAGGGGCAGCAACCAATTGGTGCATTCGCGCCACCGCCTATGCTGCGCTTGAACGCGGGTACGATCTCACGTTGGTCAGCGATGCACACACAACCGGATCGATCGAATTGGAGAACGGTAGCACGATCGAGGCCGCAACTGTTGTTCAAGACCTCAATATTGCCATGCAGTGGCTGTCCTATCCGGATCGCAAGAACGGCACGGCAAAGGCCGAAAAGATCGACTTCACGCATCCAGGTGGCGAACAGTAGGTCGCAGATAATGAACATAGGGTAGGGGAATGATTCAAGCAATCAGTTTTAGTCATTCCCCTAATCCCCACGCTGGTGATCTCAATTACGACGATACTATGATTCAATCAGCGTATAACCCACAATTTCTATTCCCGAACGTCACGCCATTAATATTTTCACTCCTAATGCAGTTTCCAGAGCTTAACCAATAATTCAATCTGCCAATCCACGCATCTCAGGAAGATCAACCAATCATTCTGATAATCCGCGTTATTGTGGTTTAACCCAAATCGCGAAAATCGTGGTGCTGTTTTTGCATACAGTGCCAGCAGCAACTGAGTTACAATGAGGTTAACAATGCAACGACGGCAATTCGGCTGGATGTTCGGGCTGGGCTTAGGAGCAATCGGCTTGGTGCAATGTTGGCAGCGCCGTTTCAAGCGTGGCAAAACCACTCAAACCCCACAAGCAGGCAGTGGTTCGCTCTATCGCCGCCGCTACTGGGTCGATTTTCAGGCGCTCACTCAATCGCCCGAAAGTTTAGTTAAGCATATCAAGGCCAATTTGCCCGATTTCAGCCCTGGTTTATTTGCCGATTTTCGCAAAGCCACGGGCAACGAGCGAGTGATGCAGGTTGGCGATGAATATGATATTGCGATTTTGGGGCCGTGGAATGGCTCGGTGCGGGTGTGTACCAGCCAGCCGTTGCGCTTTGGATTTTGCACGCTTGAGGGCCATCCCGAGGCCGGACAAATTCATTTTGAGCTTAAACCACACCCAAAGCACGCCGCTGCATGGCGCTTTGAAATCGCGTCGGAAGCCCGTTCACGCGATGGCTTGGTCGAAATGGCTTATCGCATCGGCAAAGTCGTGCAAACCCAAGTTTGGAGCACCTTTTGCCAACGAGTGGTTGAATTTGCCCAAGCCCAACAGCTCGGCGAAATTCAAACCAGCACAATTGAACAAACGCCAGAGGGCGAGGTAGTGATTCATGACTGAACAACCATTGTGGCAACAATATCGCCAGCAAATTGAGGCCTATCGCGATGCCCAGCTCAATTTCGATTTACAGCGCGTCCACGAATATACCAAGGAAAATGGCTGGAATGTTGATGATTATGAGGCTGAATTACCACCCGAATCGCCAGGCCAGCCCCAAGCTCATGGCTCATGGCAAGCAGCCTGCGCGGTGCTACGCGAATATCGCTTTCCACCACCCGATCTGATCACCGGAATTTTTATTCCCGACCAGCCGCTCGAACAGCGAATTATGTTGCTCCGTGGCACATTTTTGGGCTTTAGCTTCTATTTTGGAGTAAAAATCGGCGGGGTGATCGACGAAACTCGCGAGACTGAGCACGGCCCTGAGCAGGTTTGGGGCTACAACTATCAAACCTTACAAGGCCATTTCGAGCGCGGCCAAATTGAATTTACGATCGTTAAATTGCTCGAAACAGGTCAAGTGCTGTTTCGCATTCATGCTTTTTCGCAAACCGGGCGCATTCGCAACCCATTTTATTGGCTAGGCTTTAAGTTGTTTGGGCGACATTTACAATTGCGTTTTGCCCGTGATGCGATGCAGCGAATGCAAACCTTGGTGCAAGAAGCCTTGGCTGGTGTGCCAAGCCAAACCAGTCAACCAACGCCAATTCAAAGCACCGCCAACAATCCCGAAGCCGCTGAACAACTAGCCGAGGTTGTCGAAAATCAATGATCAACAAACTAGGTTTTATTCATACCGCCGCCGTGCATATTGCCACCTTTGAACAATTGGTTGGCGAAATTCAGCCAGCCTGTGCGGTTGAGCATGTGGTTGTGCCAGCCTTGCTCGAACAAGCTCGTCAAGCAGGAGTAACAGCCACAATTGCCAAAAAACTTACGCAAATCATCAAGCAACTCCAAGCCCAAGGCGTAGAGCGAATCGTTTGCACCTGCTCAACCCTCGGCGGCTTGGCCGAAACGCTCAATCCGCTGGTGATTCGGGTTGATCGGGCGATGGCGGAACAGGCAATTGCACTTGGCTCACGAATTGCGGTCGTTGCAGCTTTGGCCAGCACCCTTGAACCAACCCACAACTTGCTTAATGATGTAGCGCAACACCATGCCAAAGCAATTCAAATTAGCAACTATACCTGTCTGAATGCATGGGAAGCCTTTCTTGCCAACGATCAAGCCAGCTATTTGCAACAAATTGCCAGTGTACTTGCAACGATTGAGCAGGTTGATGTGATCGTTTTAGCGCAAGCCTCAATGGCGGAAGCAGCAAAATTATGTCAACAAAATATTCCAATTTTGAGTAGCCCACGTATCGCGATTGAGCGCCTATTTGAAAAAAACTAATCATCCTGATTAAAATATGGTATTGAGCCAATTGTTATCAAATCATCACCAAAGCGCCATTTGAGCATAATTGACAGCTGGTTAAAATGTAACTATACTTGTTTCATATTCACAATGAGGCAAAAAACATGAGTGCAAGCAGTCGATTCGCTGTGGCGGTGCATATTTTGGCACTGCTTGAAACCAATGCAAATCAAGCTCTTTCCTCAAGCTGTATTGCAGCCAGCGTCAATACCAATCCGGTCGTTATTCGGCGGATTCTAGGCATGCTCAACCGAGCAGGCTTAGTCCACACCGAATATGGCGCAGATGGCGGAACCCGTTTAGCGCGTTCGGCTCATGAAATTACCCTCAACGATATTTATCATGCCACCGAAAATTGCCGCATTCTGCCTTTACACGCCAGTTCACCCAACCAAGATTGTCGCTGTGGACGCACCATCCAGCCAGTGCTTAGCACCATTTTTAGCCACGCCGAAGCTGCCATGCAACAAGTATTGGCCAATAAAAGCCTCGCCGAAGTTGTGAATGAGATGCAGTGCAAACCCAATCCTCAAGCTATACCCCATTCTTAATTCGATCAATCATTCTAGGGATTAAAAAATCAGCCTCTGCATATAATTGGCAGAGGCTGATTTGGTTAAGTCAGATCGTGATCGCTTAGCGCTTCACGGCTGGCAGATAGATTTGATACGACTCGACCTCGAATTTCCAACTGAAATCAGCAGGCATCTGGCGGCCATCTTTGGCACTGATCCCGTTGGCTCCGCCGCGAATGGTCACGGTGTAAGTTTCACCATCGACCAGCGTAGCGCTCGGCTTGAAGCTAAATCCGATAATCTCAGTTTTATCAAGATTATAAAGATAGGTTGGTGTTCCAGCTACCAACTGATTGCTGGCATTGCGAACTTGGAAGGCATTTGTCAGCGATGCCTCGCTTAGCGGAGTTTCAAAGGCGGCCTCAATCTGGGTGGTTGTCACACCGCGTCCTCCTGGCACTGGATTCCAAGCATGTGGGCTTAGTGGCCACGGCGTGCCCACAACCAACGGCGACCAAGCGCTGTAGTTGCCGCTAAGATCATAGGCCCGAATCCCATAGAAGATCGATTGATTGTCTTTCAAGCCCCACAGTTTGGCATCAAGCTGGTTCGTCGCAGTAAAGATCATCTCTTTGCCACCCATATTGCGGGAGTAGAGGAACTCGTTTGGATCATTGACTTCACCAAAGCCAATCTCATAGCCACCAAGATCCATTTCGCTGTTTGGTGTCCACTTGACCAACAATTGACCGGGCAATGGTGTCGCCTGAAGGTTGGTTGGAATTTTGGGTGCACGCTGGTCATTGACCACAATCAAGGTATCCAGATGTTGAACGGTTGGTTGATTATGGCCATCGTCGGCAAATAATGCCAGTTTGTATTGGCCACTTGGAATTTCGCTGAGATCCCAAATATATTGGCCTGTGCCAAGTTTGATGTTATCGCTAATGACGGTGCTCAAGCCCACATCAATGGGATCGGTTGGGGTGATGACGCTAGCATAAACCAGCGAAACTTTGGCATTAGGGTCATCAGTATCATGGGTTGCCCAATTGACCGTAACTTGGCTGCCAGTTGGAGCCGAATTACAAGTTACCGTCACGCCTGGGGTTGCCGCACCACCACAAGCCAAGGTCGCACTATCAAAAACTGGTGGGTTATTTAATTGGTAGGCAACCACTTCATATTGGCTTGGTGGCCCTTCAATAATCAGGCTATATGTGCCAGGAGTGGCTGCTTCGAGCATAAAGGCCAAGTCATTGCCTTCCGTAATAACAGTTGTGTAATCACGGATCAAGGTCTGGGTTGTGTCATTGACATTACCTTCATTTAATTCCGTTCCATCAGGCAAAATCAAGCGTATCACTGGTTCAACTGCGGGAGTTCCACTAAAGTGAATCCCAAAGTAGCCGCTAGCGGTTGAGGTAATCACAACTGGTACAGTAACTTCAGGGATTGCCGCAAACAAGGCACCACCCGATTTCCCGGGGTTGATAGGCCGTGAGATGATTCGTTGGCTATAGCCTGGTTCGCCTTGCTCGATACTCTGAGCAATTTGGAGCGAGTTAATCAGGCGATAATTTTTCGGATTGACGAGCTTGACAAAACCAGTGTTCAAGCCAACTGGCTTGCTCAAATCAACAAATACACTCACTTTGAAGATGCCGAAACAGCAGCTCACGCGACCCAACATCCCTACGGTCGTACCACCACCCGATTTTTCAAACTCGCCCATTTGGAATGAAACTGAGCCAAAGGTAATATTCTTTGGTGGCAAGGCGCGGCCAAACTGGCCTTTGCGCAAGCCAACCGACATTCGTGCTGAGCCAGCAAAGCGCAGTTTTTGCTTATCAACACAGTTGGTTGAGCCAGCAGGCGTACAGCTACGAACCGTGACCGTGCCAACCCGCAGTTCCAAGCCGCCACGAACAATCACCGCCTCAAATTGGAATTTTGCATGCAGACCCTTGCCGCCGCTAAACCCAGCTTCGTGGCCAATGCTCACGCTAGCGCTAGCAACTTCAAAGATCAACACCTTCATGCTGGCGGTCAGCGAGAACTTGAAGGGATCAACCACCAAGGTTGCAGTTCCCTCAGCCGAAACCAGCGGGATTCCCGCGAGTTGAGCAACTGAACTTACCTCAATGCCAACTCCAATCGTGACCGAGCCTGATTTGAGCGAGAACGAACCACTCATCTTGGTTAGGGCAGCGCCACTATTGGCCAACGGAATGCCTGGCGATGACTCGAAGGCCACCACGACATCCAACTCATTAAACACCCCAGTTGGCAAGGTTTTGACCGTCACATCGACCGAGATTGTCGAGCCGCCACTGGGATCAAAACCAGGCATGCTCAGAGTTGCACCACCAGCAAACATGTAGCCAGCGCCATCTTTGCTGAAAAAGCCCCGGAAACCGACAAAATTGGTGCCAGCAATCTTGAGCGGTGGCAACTCAATCCCGCCGCCAGTTACCGAAACTTCGCCGCGCCCACTGATGCTGAGGCCAGACACATCGGCGGTAAGGTTGCCCATCAGGTCTGACATCGAAAGTCGGGCACTATCGGCGGCAAAACCACCATCATCAAGGAAGCGGGGGTTTTCCAAGGCCATGCTGAAACCAGCAATCTTGACACTAAAGTTGGTCAGCGAAGCCTCGAAGCGCTTGAGACATGGCGGCTCAGCACAGTTTTGGCTGCCAATCGGCGCAACATTCGGGCCGCCGCGCACCACCATCACCAAGCCTGCACCAACCCCACTGTTGCCTGGGATTTTTACGGTCAGGTTACCAGTCACGGTGAGGCTGAGGGTTTCTTGAGCTACCCCAAATTGGCCAACGATGCTGCTGCCTTGCAAAACTCCGCTCGAAATATTGGGAGTGCTGATCGTCGCGCCGCCCAGGGCGAATTGCAGTTTGCCATCTTTGTCGATACCAAATTTGAAGCCAGTGATACCTGCTGCTGATTGACCGCCCATATCGCTTGACCACAGCAGATCAACCGCGCTTGCTTCTAAGCCATAGAAATTTTCCACGGTATCGCCAACCAAGGTCAGCCCGCGCAGGCGAAAATTCAGCGGCCCCATTGCAACCGTGGTTTCAGCAACGGTAGCGCTAAACACTGGTTTGAAAACTCCGTTGACTTTGACTGCACTAAATGTCAAGGTTACTTCGCGCGGCGTGGCTGATTCTGGTTGGTTCAGCACATCGCCAAAAATCAAGGTTGAGTTGACGCTGACGGTTGACGTGCCAGTCGCATTATCATGGCCAATGCTCAGGGTTTGGTCGGTCATGCTGAAATTGCCGCCAAACTTCCAATCGGGAATTGGCACCGAGCCGCCGCCAATGCTAAAACTGCGGTTAGCATACTTGAGATTTTGCAGCGAAAAGACCAAATTTGGCTTAGCTGGATCAAGGTTTGGCAAATCGGGGTTAGCAGCCCGTGAAACTTCGACCAAACCGGCTTCAAAAGCCCCAGTTGATAGCGCAATCTCTTTGACTGCGACACTCATGCCAGCCAATGACATGGTGAAATTCTCGACACTACCTGAGAGCACGCCTTGTTGCGAATATTTAAGATTCACCAAAATATTCAGATTGGGATTCTCAGACGTGCTTGGGTTTAATGCCGCGATGTTGAGGTTAATCGGCAGCTCAGCCCGAAATTCTGCTGCTGCCAGATCGAACACAAAGCTCAGATCTTCGGTCTCGCTGGGGTCAGTTGTCTTATAAAAACTGCGCACACCAGAACGATCAAGGAAGTGCAGGCTGATCGTGCTATTGGCAATTACGCCGATTGGATCAGCACTGCTTTGATCATTGGTAATCGTTAGGCCAGTCGTATCAACCTCAAACACCTCTTTGGGCGTGTTGTTGGCATTATAGGTTGAGGCAACCAGCGGCAAGCTAGCATTATCGCCAATAAATTTAACTGCGCCTGACAGCACCGACTGATCGGCAGCAAACACAAACTCGCCAAGATTCGTACCAACCGCACTAACGCTGATCAATGGCGGGGCATCACCAATCGCCAGCGTCACATCGTCGCGGGCGATAAAATGCGTGGGATCGGTCGCAACAAACGTATTAGCACAAATCTTCAAGGCATCAGCCATACGACACTCGCGGGTTTGGGCTGATGAGGCTGTGGTCAAAAGCGTTGTGAGTAGCACCATAAACCCAATAAGGCCTGTACTCACCAACAACTGACTGCGAAATTGCCATGAACTACGATTAATCATCGCTCCTCCTAATAACCGAAAAACCAAGACCGCTAGGGTTGGATAACAATAGAGAAACACACGCTCTATTTATGGTTTGGAATGATCGGGCCGTTGGAATCATGGAAATTAGGATACGAGAATACTTGGCAAGCCACACCTAGCCAAGGCTAGGAATTCGGGCTATCAAAAGGTGGTCGGAATCCCTAACGAAAGATAGGGTTGACACCTTACTGGGTCAGATCAAAGCCATGTTTGATGGCATACAGCGCCGCTTGAGTTCGATCGGCCACCGCCAACTTGGTGAGAATGGTGCTAACATAGCCTTTAACTGTGCCCTCGGTCAGATGCAGCGAACGAGCAATTTCTTTATTGCTCAAGCCGCCGACAATCCCATCAAGCACACTGCGCTCACGCTCGGTTAGGCTTGGCAACAGTGAAGGCGGAGCGGTTGATTGACGCATCAAGGTGCGCTGGGCTTCGGCATGTAAAAATGGCTGGCCGCTGGCAACTGTGCGAATTGCCAGAAACAACTCGGCCTTGAGCACATTTTTCAGCAGATAACCACTCGCACCCGCTTGAATTGCCTTGCTGACCCATTGATCATCACTAAAACTGGTCAGAACGATGATTCGGCTGCTTGGCATGAGGCTTTGAAGCGCTTGGGTCGCCTGAATTCCATCGACATTCGGCATTACAAGATCCATCAAAATAACATGTGGCCGCACGATTGCCGCCAATTCGATCGCTTCGGCTCCATTTTGGGCCTCACCCACAACCAAAAATTCGCTATCCTCGGCTAAGAGGGTGCGTAGTCCTTCACGCACAATGGCATGGTCGTCAACCAGCATAATTCGGATAGTATTTGTCATAGCTAGCTCCTGACATGGGGCGCTTCACGCGGGATGATTGCTTGCACCATCGTCCCTGCGGTTGCCCCAAGAGTAATCGTCAGCGTTCCGCCACAGGTTTCAACCCGTTTACGCATACTGTAGAGACCTAAGCCTTGGCTCGCTGGTTGACTCGATTGATCAAAGCCAATTCCATCGTCTTGAATACTCAAGATCAGTCGATTGCCATGAACGCGCAGAGTTACCGCCACATGGCTGGCATGGGCATGTTTGCTGACATTGTTTAATGCTTCTTGGATAATTCGATAGAGTGCATCTTCACAGATAGCTGTATGTTGCTCGTAACTGGTCGTATCAAAGTTGATCTGAAGTTGATCGCCAATCACCTCGGTTGCATATTTATGCAATCGTTGCATCAATTTACTTGGCTCAGTTGGGGCAGCGTGGGGCGTTGGCTGGGCATAGTGCACAGCTTGCGGATGCTCACGCTCAATCGGATGCAGATCGGTCAACAGCGAACGCATTTCGGCCAGGGCTAGTTGACTCAATTCGATCAAACGATTAACGCGGCGCTCGCCTTCAGCTGGATCACGCTGCCAAGCCGAGGTAACGGTTTGCGAGATCAGCGTGATGCTGAAGATCATTTGGGTTACCGAATCATGCAGATCGCGGGCGAGCCGCTGGCGCTCATCCAACACGGCAATCCGTTCGCCATGAGCATACAGCAAGCGTTGTTGACGACGATTATCAATCACAATCGCCAGATGCTCAGCCGTAACTTGGTAGGGGTGTAAATCGGCATGTGACCACTCATGCGGATTAGCGTCAGTCAACACAACCAAACCAATCCGCTGGCTACGCACAATCAATGGAATGAAGGCCATTGCTAAGCGCTGTTCAGCTTCTTGCATGCGCCGCAAACCAGGCGCAACCCGTGGGTCGGTGCGCACATCAGCAATCGTCACCGTCTCGCCTGCATCAAGCAAATCATCTAAGGCATCACGTTCATGGGGCTGGCGATCATGGTTCGACGATAACCCATGTTCTGGCGACCAACGCCCTTTGACTGTACGAGCTACAAACTGGCCTTGGGCATCAAACTCGTATAAAACAACGGTACAGGCATAGCGACGGCGGGCGGCAATATGGTTGAGGTAGGCCGCCACAACCTCGGCAACCGTGCGAGCACTACTAATGTTATGGCTGGTTTCGAACATCAACTGGGTTTCAGCCAAATGCTGCTGAAGCTGATCAAAAAGACAGGCATTTTCAATCGCTACGCCCAGCTGATCAGCCACAATCGCCAAATTGGTGAGATCATCGGCCAATACCAAGCGTTGTGATTCGATGTAGAGAATTCCTTCAAGCTGGGCACTAATAATGATCGGAATCGCCAAATATGATAAGTTCGGTGCATTATCGATCCAGACTACCTGACGAAGTTGGATGGCCGCCCCAATAATGCCTTGGTCGGTTGGAAAAAGCGCATCAATCGCCAACGGAAGTGTAGCTGGGCCAATGCCCGCCCGACAGATCAAACGATCAGCAGCAGGTCGATTGAGCAGTAACAGGCGCAGGGTGGCAAACTTAAAATCCTCGCTAATAATCACCAGCGCCCGCTGAAGTAACGCCATGAGATCAAGATGTTGGGCCATGAGGTGGGCAATTTGGTTGACTGTGCGCAAACATGCTCGCCAATCAGTGGCGGTTAAAGCTTCAGGCATTGGTTGGGCTTCAGCAGCAGAAGCCATAAACGCAGCCTGCGCAGAATCTGATGATTCCATGAGCTATCCTTAATGCCGATATAGCGCAAGCCCTCGAAGTTGACGTTTGCTAACGCTAGCTCAATCGAGCAAACAAGCATCCATCAGATCAGTCACAGATCGGCTTCAGTGGCGCTGTGGAATAGATCAGATTGAGGGGATTACGCAGGAATAAAATCAAAATATGCCCTTTTAAGCATCAGGGCAGTTTATTAAAATCTTGGAACAGCCTTATTTTACAAGATTAATCGTGGCTGATTGGCAAGCAGAGATGCCAATATCTAGATGTGATCATTGATCTCGCCAACCAAAGGTATTGCTTCTTGCATTCGCTCACACTTCAGGGAGCACAATAATTAATTGATATTAAGCAAGGAGCGACATTTAGCCTTCAAAATCGCTGCAATCTGTTAACGCCCGTGACAATCCTTGTCGTGGGCTAAAGCTGCATGCTATGATGCAGCACGGAGAGGAATTAGCGGTAGGAATCGCATCTATGATAGAAACACGTCGCTGGCCATGGGGCTTGATTTGGACAGCCCTGATCATTTTTTTGGCCGCTCTCGACCAAACGGTGGTAATCACCGTCTTACCAAATGTGGTCAGCACGCTAGGCCTTGATGTTGAACAAGCGCTTGAACAAGGTATTTGGGTCATCACTGGCTATTTATTGGGCTATACCGTCGCCATGCCCTTGCTGGGGCGAATTGCCGATGCCTATGGTCATCGGCGTTTATTTTTGGCCGCTCTTGGGGTTTTCGTTGGTGGCTCAATCGGTTGTGCCTTGGCTGATAGCGTTTGGTCGTTGGTGGCATGGCGGATCGTTCAGGCCATTGGCGGCGGTGCTGTGCTGCCAATCGGCCTAGCAATCTCGATGGACGAAGTTAAGCCAATTCATCATGCAACCGCCTTGGGAATTATGGGAGCGGCTGGCGAGGCTGGCGGGGTGCTTGGCCCAGCCTATGGTGGCTTGATTTCACAAATTCAACTACTCGATATTGATGGTTGGCGTTGGGTTTTCTGGCTGAATATTCCGTTGGGCGCAGCCTTGGCTTGGGCCATTATTCGCACCTTGCCCGATCGGCCTGGCAATCGTGGGGCAATTGATTACGTTGGCGGTGGCTTAATCGCCGTCAGTTTAACCGCCCTAACCGTAGCCCTTTCGCGCTCACTCGGTAGTTTGGCCATTGAGCCAAGTGCCGAAAGCGGCAACCTCGATCAATATGCGGTGCAATGGACATCGCCGCTAACAATTGGCCTCTTGGTATTAGCAGTGCTCAGTTTTATTGGCTTTATCTGGTGGGAACGGCGCACTACCACTCCATTAATTGAACTAAGCGCCTTTCGCACCCCAGCGTTTAGCGCCGCCAATATCACTAATGTGCTGGTTGGCATGGCTTTGATTGTGGGTATGGTCAATGTGCCGTTTTTTGTCGGCACGGTGCTGGCAGGCGATGCACTTTCAGGCGGCCTAACATTAATGCGCTTGACCATGATGATTCCAATTGGGGCAGTTTTGGGTGGCATGTTGATGCGGCGGATGAGTGCCCGACTGGTTGCAGGCCTTGGCATGCTCACCACCGCAATTGGTTTTGCGCTGCTAGGCTTTTGGGTAGCAGAAACCAATCAATTGCAATTAACCATCTATTTATTATTGACAGGCACCGGCTTTGGCTTGGTACTCCCAGCCTTGAGCGCCGCCGCGATCGGCACAGTTGCCCGCGAATCGATGGGCACAGCCGCAGGCTTGTTGAATGCCTTGCGCATGGTTGGAATCACCTTGGGCGTTTCGGCTTTGGCTTCGTGGAGTTTGGCCTATCGCGCCAGCCTCAACAGCAAGTTGGTGTTTACCATGGAAGATTTCAACACTGGCGCGGCGCAATTAGCCCTAACTCAAAACGAAATGACCGTTTATCACAGCACCTTTTTTGCTGCCGCCGTGGTTTGTTTGCTAGCCTTGATTCCAATTTGGTGGTTACCACGCGAACGGAGCGAGGGCGATACACCGCTGTTTGCTTAAAAGGATAATCCCCGCTCCATTAACCAAGGGGCGGGGATTGTTTTAGTAAGCATTTTCATCACCACGAATTGCATTATAGGCAGTGCGGATAATAATTTTAATATCAAACAGCGGTGACCAATTTTCGATATAGTAGAGATCGTAGCGGGTACGCTCCTCGATTGACGTATCGCCACGAAGACCGTTGACCTGTGCCCAACCAGTAATTCCAGCTTTTTCGCGGTGGCGATGCATATAGCGTGGAATTTGTTCGCTAAATTGGGCAACATAGCGCGGTTGTTCAGGCCGAGGCCCAACCACACTCATATCGCCCAACAATACATTGATAAATTGTGGTAGTTCGTCAATTGAGAAGCGCCGTAAAAATGTACCTAAGCGCGTGCGCCGATCATCGTTGGGAGTTGTCCAAGTGCCAAGTTTCTCAGCATCAAGCCGCATCGAACGATATTTAATCATCTTGAATGGCCTGCCGTCGCGGCCAACCCGCTCTTGAATAAAAAAAGCTGGGCCTGGCGAATCAATTTTGATCAAAATCCCAATCAGCAGCAACAACGGCGAAAGCATAATCAAAGCCGCCGCCGAAACCGCAATATCCAACAAACGCTTGACTGTACGATTTAATTGGCGGTCAAGCGGCACAGCCCGCACGGTGATCAACGGCAAACCACTTAATTCGCCGACTGAAACCTCGTTATTGGTGATCAGCTGAAAGGCATCAGGATAGATTTTGATCGAAACGCTTTCATCTTCAACTTGCGAAACCAACTCAAACACATCGTTATACGAAGCTCCGCTGAGCGCAACAATCACTTCATCGATCGCGCAAGTGCGCACGGCTAAACCAAGTTTGGCCCGTTTGCCCAAGACTGGCACATCATCAACAACTTGCTGGCCCGTTGGCACATCATCGGAGAGAAAGCCAATAATTTGGTAGCCAAGACTCGGTGCTTTGCTCATTTGGCGATAGACTAGCTGGCCAATTTCCCCAGCCCCAATAATCAAAACCCGCCGCGTATCATAGCCGCGCAAGCGTAATTGACCAATTGCCCGATGATAGATCAAGCGCAAGATTGTCGTGCCAATTGTTGCCAAAACCCAGCCATAAACAAGGGTCTGAGTGGTAATATTAATTAACGGAAACAAGTTATTCAGGGCGATAAACATGATTGTACCAATCGAAATCGCCCGAAAAATATGGTAGCCTTCGTCGATGCGCGAGCCACCGCGCTGCATGCGATATAGCCCATTGGCCGTGAATAGCGTGCCAAATAAAGCATTCAGCACCGCCAAGGTCAGCAACACCTGACCAAAGCTCGGTGGCTGAAATTCGCGCACTATCGCTGCGAGATTAAGGTAGTAGGCCAGAAAAAAACCGCCGTTCACGCCAATAATATCGCAGCCCATCAGCAGCAATAGAACAACATAGCGATAACGACGCGTAACAACGGTTGTTTGATTAAGCATTGTGGTTGTTGCCATGGGTTGCTCGACGTGAGGCTAAAGGTCGTAATCGATTACGCACCAGTGCTTGCCATTCTTTCAGGGTAATTCCAAGGTAAATCAGCCAATTTAATGGGGCCAAGGTCGTTGCTTCATAATGTTTGCGGTGAAAAATCCGCATCGCATCATAAAAAGCCCGAATTGATGGCACGGCCCGACGGGTGCTCGAAACCCGCTTATAGTGCAAAATCGTCACCCGTGGATCATACCAAACTTGCCAGCCATAACTCTTAGTCCGATAACACCAATCGATATCTTCGCCATACATAAAAAAGGCTTCATCGAGCAAGCCCACATCGCGCAAAACCTCAGTCCGCAACAACATCGCCGCCCCGACAATCGAATCAACTTCGGTGGTTTGATCAGGGTCGAGGTAGGTCATGTTATAGCGCCCAAAGCGTGGCGAACGGGGAAATAGCTTCGATAAACCAATCATACGGTAGAGCGCTACCTCGGCTGAAGGAAACGCCCGTCGGCAGGCTAAATCGAGCGAGCCATCGGCTAATACCAATTTTGGCCCAATGATGCCGGCTTTGGGGCGTTCGACTAAGGCCTCAACCATGCCCGCAATCCCGTTGCTTGGAACAACCGTATCGGGGTTGAGCACCAAAACAGCTTCAGGCGTTGGAGTTTCGGCCAAAATCTGGCGCAAGGCGAGGTTATTGCCCGCCGAAAAGCCAATATTTTGCGGCGAAGCGATTAAGCGTACCCAAGGAAACTCAGCACGTACCATAGCCACGCTATTGTCGGATGAAGCATTATCGACCACCCACACCTCAAGCTGGCCGAGCCAGTTTTGGTCGGCAAGTGAGGCTAAACATGGCTTCAGCACATCGCCCGAATTAAAATTAAGAATTACAACAGCAATATGTTTCATAGCCTGCCAATTATACTGCAAAATATCACGGCCAATTGTATCACTCGTGTAACAAACTGAAGCACAAATGCTGCCCATTGGCTTTGGTATAATAGCGCACTGCTAGCAGTTTCGAGTGTTTAAGTGGAAAGGATTTTCTTTGTGACGATTCAAGCCTTACCAACCGAGCGATTAACTGGTTGCCCGGTTTGCAATCATACAGAGGCAAGTTTTGTTGGACATTATCCTGAAGCGTATCTAGAAGAGGGTTTATCGCTCTATCAATGTGCTGCATGTTCGCTTGTCTATCTCAATCCACGACTCTCCTTGCTTGGCACGCATATGTTAGAAGATCAAAGCCTTGTCTATCAATACGACGAGGTAACTCAAGCCCAGGCTGTTCAGGATCGCGAAGGCATTATCGATTGGATTGAAGCCATGACTGAGCTAACGCCTGGTCGAATGCTCGATGTGGGCTGCAATCGTGGCTATCTGCTAGCTGCTGCCGCTCGCCGTGGCTGGCAAACAACTGGAGTCGAATTATCGCAAGTGGCCGCCGCTGAAGCTCGCAAACGCTTTGGGTTAACCATCTACTCAAGCCTCAGCGATCTTCCCAAAAATCAACCATTCGACTTAATCACCTGTTGGCATGTGGTCGAACATTTACATGAGCCAGTGCAAATGCTCAGCCAACTTGCCGAATTGCTTAGCCCAACTGGGGTGTTAGCAATTCAAGTGCCTGCCTATCGTTTTGCTGCTGAATATGTGCGGCAAGGCAATAGCTCGCATATTTTTTGTGCCTCGCATCCAGTGCACTATACTGCCGAAACGTTAAGCATGGTTTTAGTTAAAGCAGGCTTCGAAACATTTTATTGCGATGAATCAGCTGAGCACTTATTATTAACAATCTATGCTGCCAAACCTTCACGCCAACTCTATCGTGAACACTTAAGCGAGATCAACCAAAAATTAATCTGGTTTGAACGCGATCATGCCAAACTGGCCCAACAACTTCAAGCGATGAATGAGTATGTGCAGCGGCTCGAAGCAACGCTTGAGGCTAAAAATCAACATATTGCCCAGCTTGAACAGAATTTAAAAACGATTAAAAATGGTCGCATGATGCGCTTACTCAACAAACTTAAAGGCTAAGCGCTTTGAGGCTTAAGCTATTTGCGCTACAATACAGCCAACTCAGCTAGAGCCAATATAGGAGTTCCGCGATGATTGATAAAAAGACCCAAGCCACCGAAGCCAAACGGATCTTGGCGCTGAATCCGCGTGATCTTGCTCAAGAGTTAGCTCGCTTGGCCGCGCAAACCGGCTTACCACAAACCAAAATCCTCGAATTATTGCGTCGTCAGGCATCTGAAGGCGAACAAAAACGCTAAACGATTGAGTTCAAGCGATCTGATTGCGATTAACCACGCAAGCTCAGATCGCTTGAGCTTACCAAGCGATTATGTTTTTGAGCCAACGCATATTGGCTGTTAATATAGTTCTGTTCAGCACGCTGCAAGTTTGGGCTAGTTCGATAAAGCTCCCTAGCTGCAAAAATCCAAACCAACCCAAATGACCAAACCACAAGCACATTTAACAGCGAAGTCGAGCCATTCCAGGCCAGCATGCAGCCCAACCCCACCAAGGCAATGCCAATCACTAACACCATCCACGTTTTCATTGGTAGCGGGTAGCTCGCCTCATCATCATTAGCAAGTTGTCTATAATGATAATACTGATGATAGGGTTGAATATTGCGATAGCGCAGCCGCTCTACAACCCAACGTTGTTCTAATTGAACTAATTCGGTAAGATAGGCTTGTTCAGCTTTTGGAGCATCAACGATAATCTTTTGGATTGCCGCAGCATAGGCTTTATCACGCTTTAGTTCAGCATAATGCAATTCTTGCAGGCTGTAAATTTGAGTTTCAGCCGCAGTCCAATGTGCCGATTGAGGATTTAATGGCGAAGAGATGCGGTATGAATATTGTAATGGTTTTGTTTGTGCTAATGCTGGAAGCGTATGGAGTAATTGAGCTCGCTTTTTTAAATAGCGTTTTTCAGCTAGCTTTAAGCGAACACTAGCATATACTCCAAGGCCTAAAACCGTACTAACGCCTAAGATAATAATCGTTGCTAAGAAAAATCGAACATCCCCTTGATTAATGCCCTCTTTTAAAAACGCTGCTCCTGCGACAACAAACAAAAAGAAAAGCGACCCAAGCAACGATAGGCTTACAAACTCGATCCGTCGATCGGCATTATGCACACCAACATAGCCAATTCGTTCTTGCTCCCATTGCTGATCAAGTTCGGCCAAAGGATCATGATCATTGGTTGTTTTTAGCATCAGATACTCCCATGGCAAGGGTTAGCCATGCTGATATAGTCGGTTCTAGCGCCCATAATCGTGGCTAATTTGTTGGCGCTGGGCAAAATAACGTTGATCAACAAGCTCAAGCCGCTTGAGCTGTTGACGAATTGTAAAAGAGCTTGCAATCAAGAGTTGACCAAATAGCCAACACATTATTGTATAGGTCAATGGTTCGCCTAAACCAATCAAGCAAAAACCAAACCCGATAATTGCCAAGCCAGCCCCCAACAAAACCCAAGCGGTAACTAGTGAAGGTGCTTCAAAGGTTGCGTTCTTTTTATTAAGCTTGAAATGCGCCAAACGTTCTCTAGCCCAAGTTTCTTCGAGTTCAGCCAATGCTTTCAGATAAGCTTGATCTGGTTCGGGTGCAAGCCGAATCAAGTCATAGAGTTTGGCATAATAGGTATGATCGCGCAAAAGTTGCTGATAGTTTTCGTGTTGTAAGGCGTAAAAAGCTGTTTCAGCTTCTGAGTAGCTCGCAATATTTTGTGGATAGGGCATTGTAGGAGTAAGCGTTTGATCAGCATAGCCAAGAGTTGCCAGCAAAATCCGTCGTTTTTGCTCATAACGGCGTTCAGCCAAGGCAAACTGGAGGGTTTTACGAAAGGCTAGCATTACGAGTAGGCTCGTAAGCATAAAAAGCATTGCCCCACCCACAAACTGACCTGAGCGCGAAACAAGTCCCTCAATCAATAAGCTAACCCCAAAACCAACCCATGTTAGCAGCATTGAGCCAATTAATAATGGGTTAGGCCGCATACTAGGATTATCAACATTATAGATTCCAACATATTTAGCACGTTCTTGTCGCCATTGTTGGTCAAGATAGGTTAATGGGTCTGCCTTAGGATTAGGCTCAAGATCGCTAGCGCTTAGTTCAGAGTTCGTTTTCGCACGTTCAAGCGCACGCCGCATGATTGATATTTGATTCATCTTTAAACCCTCACAATAGTATCAACGAAGCGTTTCAAAGACCTACGATTGAGCATTAAAATGGAGTTCGATCGCGAAAACGGCCACTCAATTGGTTGCGTTTTTCGGCCTAATATTGCTCTAATTCACGATACTTTTTGGCATGTACTGAGCACCTATCTTGTTCTTGATCTTGAATGCCTTGATATTGACGGTGCAGTTGGCGAATCTACCAAGTTTTAGCGCCCATAATCGTGGCTAATGCGTTGGCGCTGGGCAAAATATTGTTGCTCAGCCTGATCAAGCTCTGTCGCTTGCTTACGGATCGTTGAAAAACTTGCCACCATAAGCAGGCCAAAAGCACAACATAGCATCGGATAGAGCAATTTATGCCCTTCAACAACCAACATCACACTAAAACCAACTAGCCCCAAGCCTAATCCCAATACAATCCAAGCCCCAAACAAGCTAGGTGATTGATAATATTCGGTTTCGCTCATAAACCTACGGTTACCAAACCGTTGCTTAACCCAGTCGCGCTCCAATTGAGCCAACTCGCTCAGATAACGCTGGTCTGATTCAGGCGCATGGGCAATCAAACGCCGAATTTGGTCATAATAGGCTTGATCGCGTCGCGAAATATTGTAATACTCGGCTTGTAGCTCATGAAAACGAGTCTCAGCTTCTGATCGGCTCTTTTTTGGCCATGAATAGCGTAAACGTCGCGTTGCAACTGGCAGCTCAACAATTAAAGTAGGATCACCATACTGTTTGATCAAGATAGCTCGTTTTTTAAAATAACGTCGTTCAGCCAGCATCAGCCTGATTGCATTACGCAGAGCCCAAAGGATTAACAAGCTGGTCAAGATAAAAAAGATTGATCCACAATAGAGCATGCTGATTGGAAGCCTACTTGCTTCAATCCATAACATAATGCCTGCGCCAAAAAACATGAGGAAAAATATGACCAGAGCAAGTGGGTTTGCCATAGGGCGCGAATTATCAAGATGATTCATACCAACATAGGATACCCGCTCTTGTCGCCATCGTTGGTCTAAATAGGTCACAGGATCAGTGTTTGGGTCTGGTTCGAGGGCTTTTTCGGCTTCACTATAGTCTTGCAGTGCTTGGTCAATCAGTTCGCGTAATTCAGATTTTTTCAACATAATTCGAGCCTCATAATCAAAGACTTTTTCGGTCATTTAAACAACAAAAACCTTCCTGCAATTGCATACGTTGCCCTAGTAGGAAGGTTACGACGACCATTTAGCGAATATATTTAAGTCGTGCGTCGCCTTATTCAGCTTTGATTGCCGCCAAAACCCTAAGATAATCACGTTCATGCTTAGGTGGATTGACAATAATGCTTTTAACTGAATGGCGATATTGTTCTTGATCGTGAATGCCTTGATACTGACGTTGCAGCTGGCGAATCTGCCAAGTTTTAGCGCCCATACTCTTGGCTAATGCGTTGGCGATCAGCAAAATAACGTTGCTCTGCTTGTGCCAATGAATGGCCTTGCTTATAGACTGAAGAAAATCCCCCAACCAAGATTAATCCAAAAAAGCCAATAAAACTACTATTCATCAATGATTGGCCTTGGAACAGCATAACGATAGCAGATCCAAGCAGAGCTATCCCACCGATTAAAATCATCCAAGCAGCGCCTCTCGTTGGAGTCGTATAACTGTTTGATTCTGGATCAAAGGTTAAGTACTCATAACGCTCTTTAACCCAGTTACGTTCTAAGCGATCCAATTCAGAGAGATAGCGCTGATCGGCTTCAGGTACATGATCAATCAAGCGCTGAATTTCAGCGTGATAGGCTTGATCCCGTTTTGGTTTATGGTAATGGGCTTTTTGCAGATCGTGAAAACGAGTCTCAGCTTCTGAGCGACTACTTTTTGGGTATACATAGAACAAACCTTGTAATGTTGGTGGTTGAATCGCAGAACCATAAGTTTTGATCAAAGCTGCACGCTGTTTCAAATAGCGCCGTTCGGCCAATGTTTCTTGGAAGGCATTCCTCAGGCCTAAAACTACCATCAAGCCAAGACTGATAAATATAATTGAGCCACAATAGAGCGGAAGTAAGAAAATACTATTAACCTTAGGCCATAGCATAATTCCTATAATCAACAATAAACCAGCTAATTCGATCAAGCTAAGCGGGTTTCCTGAGGATTCACCCCGCTTAGCGCCACTGAGGCCAAGATATTTCGATTTTCCTTTCAGCATCTGTTGGTCTAATTCGGTTAATGGATTAGCACGAGAATCAAATCCTTTTTCAGTATCTTGAGCATTTTGCTGATCGCTATCAAATTGCTTAGACATCTTTAACATCCTTAAATAACACTAATTTTAATTTCTACTTTATCGTACAACAAGCTACCCTCATTAGCTATTCATAAAAATTAGAAAGGTATTCGATCGCGAAAACGATAATTCACTTGATTACGTTGCTCGGTGTAATATTGCTCTAATTCACGATATTTTTTGGCATTTTTGGTCGATTGAATTGCCACAATTGCAATCACACTAGGAATTGCAATGCCCCCAACCAAGTTAACCACGTTCCCGCCTGAGAGATATTGAATAATGAAAGCTCCAGCAAAGAACACACAGATTGGTAGAATCACCATCAAATTGGCCCCCCGTGGAATTCTTTGTTCGCGGCGACCATTTTCAAAGCGAATATATTTAAGTCGTGCTTCGACCCATTCGGATTCAATCGCAGCCAAAGCTCTGAGGTAATCGCGCTCGTGCTCAGGCGCATTAGCAATAATACTTTTAACTGAACGGCGATATTGTTCTTGATCGTGAATTCCATGGTAATGATTTTGCAGCTGGCGAATTTGTGAGGCCGCCGAATCCAATGGGGTACGATGAACCAGTGGTTTTTCGACGACTGGAGCCAGGGGAACTTGCTCAGGTTTCAAACCCAGTTGGGCAATTAATTGGGCACGCTTAGCTAAATAATCTTTTTGAGCCTTGGCAAAACGCAATTGATGACGTATACCAAACAGCATCAAAATGATGAACGGCAAGAAAAAAAGGCTGACACAATATGCTTTGAATACAAAAAATATGCTCGCAATTGCAATAAAAACCAGCGTGAATCCCATCAACATAAATGGACGAGGTTCTTGTTTGACGGGAATCCCAAATTGAGATCGTTGTGATCCGGTATATTTCAGGCTTTCTTTGGCCCATTGCAGATCAAGCTGGGTTAATGGGTCAGCGTTGGGGTCTGGGTCTAAGGCTTGCATTGCGGCATCATGTTCGCGTTTGGCAAGATCAATAAATTGGCGAATTGATGGCCGTTGGCTGCTGTGAATATCCCATTCTTCATTCATAATCAACCTCTGCATTTTGTACTAGTTAAATAATCAATAGCCTAACGTTCTTGCCGTGTGATACGTGTACCCAACAAGAAAGTTACGCTATTGATTAAAAAATGCAGGCTTATTCGGGCAAGCTGGGATCGCTTGAATTAAGTTGTAGCAACACTTCGCGAATATAGTCGGCCTCAACTGGCTGGCGCAACTTGGCCTGAAATTGGCCATGAACCAGCAATTGAATCTGCCATTGATAAAAATCGATGGCCGCTTGGGGCTCAGCCCCAAGCAATTGAATTGAATAAATTTGATGCAGCGATTCAACCACACTACTTCGATAGCGCACGGGGTTTTGTTGATTATAATGGTGCAAAAGCTCAGTTTGGCTTAGTAATACCGCGCCGATGCTCAACGAAAGCCAACGTTCAGCCTGCGCTGGCTCTTTGGTATAAATTGCGATGGTGCAGCTCTGGCTAAATTCACGCCAAGCCTGATCATCCTGCTGTTTCATGCCAAAACTCGTTGGTGTGCTATAAATCGCCACACTTGGTAATTTGGCTGGCGGATTAGCGGCTGGTATGCCAATCAGCACCTGAGCTTTGGCGTTGGGGTCGTTATTGAACAAATGATAGTGCAACAACGCCCCAATCGATTCGATCAGTTGTTGAATCATGCAGCCTCGATTGCCAATTGGTCAGCCTCACGCGCCAATTCTTCCTCTAATACCTGAATCGCCCCGCTGATTCGGAGTAACGTAGCATTCAGATTTTCGCGCTTGGTTTCAAGCTCAGCCAGCATGGTTTGACCAGCCTGAAATTCTTCCTTCAATGTCGCTAAACGTTGTTCAAGTTGTTGCCGCATGATTCACTCCTAAACTCCAATGGCAATCCAGAAAATCCAGGCATCGTAAACCTCGCTATTGGCCCACGTCATGGCTACCGCCGTGCACGAGGTTTGGGTCACGCCCTCAACCGAAACTACCAACCGCACATTACGATCTTTGTTGGTATCCGAGCCAGCTAGGCCAACAATGACCGTCGGTACTTGGCTAAATCCACTATAGTTAATCGCCTTTCTAACGGTTCTTGTCGCATTGCCCCCTTCAAAATGGCCAGTTTGCACCACACCAGAGCGAATTTGGGTCTGTTTGATGGCTGTGCTTTGGGTCGTACCATCACCAAAACGCAAACTGTTCGCCACAATTGTAGTTAAATTATCGCTATTAATACTGCCATCTTTGAAGTAGAATCCATCAGCCCGGCTTTCAATTCGCCACCAATAGCGATTGCCATGATGAAAGCGAATGCTTGGATTAACCTCACCCAAGGTTGCTGAGGCTTCTTGAAATAATTCGAGAAAGGTAAATTTGCCATCTTCACGGGCAGCAGCCGAACGCCGAATTTGCAGCAGTGGGACATGGCGGGTGGCAGCATCAAGTTGAACGGTCAAACTCCCATTTACTTCCACTTGTTGCTCTGAACGCACCGTGAGCACCGGTTTAACCACATTGCTGGCATCTTTGGTATGGCCAAGCGTTACTCCATTGAAGCCGCCAATTTCGACCCGATCTGTCGTTTCTTGCCAACGTACCAAATCATACTGATCGGTTGGGTTTTTGCGCAAATACAGGGTATTGCCATTCAGGTGCAGATTGCCTTCGACTTGAAGCTTATTTTGGGGATTGGTCGTGCCAATCCCCACGTTGCCGCCACTTTCTGCATTCAACGTCAGGGGGTCGGTGCCACGAGCGGCAATCGCCAGCGGTTGGTTGGGGTTCGAGCCAGTCGCCAAAATGCTCGCATAGCCAATGCTCACCCCTTGGGTTTGGTTGCTATGGCGAAATTCAGCCAACGGCGCTTTTGCGCCAGTGGTCGTTGCCGCAACTTTGAGCGATGCTTGAGTTGCATCGGCTCCAGCAGTTACTTTGAGCGGCCCTTGGATACCATCGCCGCCGGTTCGATTAACTTTCGCCTCATCCAAACGCGCAACTTCGCGGCTCATTTCGTTCCAGTCAGCGGCACGAATAAGCTGCCCACTTTGTTTATCTTGATGATTATAGGCCATTGCTGCTGACTCCCGCTAAAAGGTAATTTCCCAAATTAATGTCAATTTGAATTGCTCAGATTTGGTGATCGTGTCGAAAATCACGCGGTTGTACATCACGCCATCTTCCGTAAATAGGCCAGCTTCACGCAACTCGCCATTACAATCGCGTTCGCCTAGCTCACCAGTGAGCCGCAGCATAATCCGTGGCTTATTGCTACTATCAGTTACGTCAAGTTGCTCGATTCGGGCAATTTTGGTTGTGCCAATTGGCTGAACCAGTGCAGTATGGGCGGGATTGAAGGCGGCTTTTGATCCACCAAGCTGAATCGTCGAAACCCGCTGAATCACGTCACCTTGCTTTTCGCGATTGAACAACCGCGCTACCAGCGTGCGTCCAGCCACGGTAATATCGTTGTGGGCGCTAATTTGCTCGACCAACTCACCAGCGCTGGTGAATTGCTGAATCGTCAAGCGTCCGGCAATATCCAAATGCTCACTCCTGAACATACACTCATCCTTCTATGCAAATCTATTGAGGCTATCAAATCGGGTGTAATCAAACTGGCCTGACAGCACTAAGCTATCGCTGATATCATGCTGCTCGTTGCTGCGTTGCTGACTCTCAAGATCAAAGCTATCGCTCACGTCGTGTTGTTGATTGAGCAAACGGCCTTGCATTCGTAAATCAAGCCGATCAAGTTGGTCATGATCTTCTTGGAAGACTTGTTTATAGGCGACCAAGGCTTGCACACCCGCCGCCTTCACGCGATTAACCAAATTCAGAATTTGCTGACGTGGGTGATCGCCGCCTTCATCAAATTTATCGGTAAAGCCCGCAATATGCCAAGGAATTGTGACCGTGAACACGCCATAGGTCAGGGCATACGACGAAACTTCGACCCGCACAATTGGCTCGTCGGGCACAAAGAGGGTTTGATCAAAGGCTTGTTTATCGAAGGCTCCAGCTGGATAGACCTTGCCATCAGCCCCAATAATGTCGGCATTTAAGCGCCAACGGGCTACGCCAGGTTTTAATTGGGGAATTGTACCAATCAAGCCTTCGGGCGGCACGATCCCATTGCGCAGCACTTGCGTACCTTCCAAGGTCAAGCGATCGCCAATTTGCAAACGGCCAGGAAAGCGCACCCGTTGGCCACTTTTGATATCGATTAGCTCAATATTGGTCAGCTCACGAAACGGCCCATTCAGCATCGTAATCCAAATATGCGGCGTTTCAGGGCTGCGATTGATGTTATCGACTTCAAATTCTTGGTAGAACTTGAGATTATCGGCAAAAAAGAGCGCTCGTTTGGGCAGAAATTCTTCAATATCAATTAAGGCTTTGGCTGCCGCCACCGCCGGATCATTGCCAACAATGCCTAAATTGGCCGCCACAATATCCAAAATGCCTTGGCGAGTCGAGGCTCCGCGCTTGAGCACGGCAATCAGGCCTTGCAAGCGCTCACGATAGGGCGCATGGCTTGGCTCAAGCGCATAATCCCAAGTCGTTTCCAAGGCATAACGATTCAAACGAATCAGATCATCGGCATAGCTGGCTTGCAATGTGGGTAAATCTTCAGCCAAATCGGGAAAGCGCTCAGCCTTGACTAATTGTGTGTCATCAAGCAATTGATTGAGCAAGGTCAATAAGGCTTGGCGCACCTCTTGCAGGCTTGAAATTCGACGCACGCTCAAGCCCCAAGGTCGCAAGCGTGCATCATAGCCCAACGCTGAATCGACAATAATTCGATTCAAACGCGCTACATCATCGCTCAACGGATTGGGGCTAGATTCGCTTTGATCAAGCACATTCAGCAGTTGGCTGCGCCGATCGGGGTTTGGCTCCTGGGCATAGATTGGCCGCAAAAACTCACGATACAAGCTATAAATCAGGCTCCAAGCATGGCTGGGCAAGCTCAAATTGCTCAGCACAGCATAGTGGCGCGTAAAAAATTGGGTATCAGCCAAAATCGCTTGATTCAAGGCTTGGGCAACTGCTAAAGCCAAGCCACGGCTAATGCTACTGCCCCCGTTATAGCGTTGAATCTGCTGATATTCCTGTGGGCAGCGTTCGGCAATTTGTTGGGCAATAATCGTGCTGATCGGCGTGCGCTGTACCAACAATTCTAAAACTAAGCCCGCCTGAACCTCAGATCCTAAAACATAGGCATAATCCACGGTATAACGCCGCAGCAATTTCCATGTCGTTGGATCAATCAGTTGATCAAGATAGGCTTGGAGTGGGCTTTGCTCAGTCAGAATGATTTGGCTCAAACGGTAGGCATCAAATGAACGCTGGGTAAAACGGGGGTTCATTTTGATCAGCTGCGATGTGCCACCCAAAGCCTCAAGGTAGAGCGCAAAAATCTTATCGAGATCGCCGCGCTGCTCAATTGGGGCAATATAACCTTGTGAACCTTGGTTGGTTGCAGTCTCGACATGATGCGAACGCAGCACATGGTATAGATCAAGCTCAGTTCGTTCGAGCCTGCGCCCAAACATCTCGGCGAACAGCAACAACAACTCACCCGCCTCGGCTGGAGCGTAAAAATGAGCCAAGCGTTGCAAGAGGGCTATCGTTTTGCCAGTTAATCGTTGCATAATTAAGCCTGTATTACAAAGCGCAGCGCCGGATCGCTGGCACTATCGCTGGCGAGAAAAACTTTCTCGAAGCTGGCGATTTTAACGACTTTACCGTTATTACGCTCGGCCAGCACACTAACTGGATTGGTCGAGAGATTGTAGAGCTGGCAGTGTTTAGGGTTGAAAGCAACTTGCAATACCTGAAGTTGGGCTTTGGCAAGCGCTTCGATCTGGGCTAGCTCTAAATCCTGCTCTGGAGCTAGATCATCGAGATAGGCCATAATTGCCCGTCGCACTTCATAGCAAATTTGGCGGCGTTGGCTATCGCTGGTGGTTGGCGCAACCGTCAACTCAAGTTTGCCAGTTAATTCGACTCGCTCGCTATAGATCAGCAGGTTAGCTAAAACGGGCTTTTCAATAATACTGACCTGAATCGCGCTATCCTCAGGGCGTTCGTTGCTTTGGAAGGGCTTTGCCAGCATGCGCAAGCTAAAATCTTTGCGATGATAGAGCCGAATTTTCTTCTCGATTTCGCTAGCTTGGATGGCTGAGCCAAGCGTCAAACTAGCAATATATTCTTGAATTGCGCCTTCGATTTTGCGACGTTTCTCGTCGCGCTCCAAGCCTGGTTCAACCAATTTAATAAAGATCAGGATTGGCAAATCCTTTGGCTCAGCCGCTACCCGAATACTGCCAGGATTAAAAATCTCGGAAATAGCGCTTTCCAAACGCTTATCTTGTGGTGTATGTTTGGTGCGTTGCAATAAAATTGGCTGAAGGTTAGCAATGGTTACTTTGGTCTGATTGATCACCAATTCTTCCCACAAGGCGGCACTAGTTGCTAGCTCGCCGCTGCGTCCAGCCAACATCGCCTGCACCTGAAGCTCAATCGTCGCTTGGTTGGGGGCAAAACTTGCAGGATTGATTGCCAAAAAGCGTTGATTATCCAGCGTGCGCAATTCACAGGGCAACTCGATCAACAAAGTTTGGGTCAAATTGCTGCTACGAGTCAACTGCACAATGCCTTGGGCTTTGCTATCGGCCTCACGATAAAGCTGCAACTCCAAATTAATCAAATCATTTACGCCTTTGACCTGCAAAATTTCGCTGGTCAGTTGCGAGAAAAGCAAGGGCTGGCCCATACCCAAACGGCCAAAGTAAGCTTCAACTGCTTCGCGCACTTGGGTTTCAAGCAGGCCTTTTTCAGCATTCGCAATCTGATCGTTGGCCGCAATATGAATCACTGCATCAACATTAATCGGTGCTGCTGGCTTAAGCACCACATAAATCCCAGCGGCCCGCACCTCATCTAAACGTTGGCGCAATTGGCGCTCGTTATGCTCGTTCATGCCATCAACAAAGACTTCGATCGATCCTGGACGGCCTTCAGGATTATTATGAAAATCTTCGTGAATCCGCACTTCGCGTACTTCGGGCAAACTCAACAAGGCATTTTCAATCGATAAACTTGAGGCGCGGCCTGAAGCCAGCAAGGTTTGTTTGGCACGCTCACGCAATTCTTGGTCGGTTTCGCGCTCGCGCCCGCGAAAGCCGATCGCTTTAGGATTAGTCACTGCTTTGATGCCAGGCAATGGTCGCGGCATCACAATCACCGTTTGCTCGGCGGTTGTCATGTGTTTGCCACGCTCTTCGGCTCGTACATGGACCTCAACTGTGGCCATGCCTGGGGCAATTCGGCCTTCTTCAGTTGTGATATAAGCTTTTTTAGAAGGCGTTTGCTTGGGATCTTCCTTGGTGGTGATCAACGTGCCAATCGGAATCAACGTTTCTTCACTCGTACTATCACGTTGAAAAGTCACGCTGCCTGTTGCAAAATCTGGCTCGTTGCGCTTGATGCCTAAAATCGCCACCACCCGATCAAGCTGCGCCCCCTCAGCAGTATCGATAAATCCAGCTTGATAGACCAGATCCAGCTGCTCATACAATACGGCTAGCTCATAGGCAAACGATTCAAATAGCGAACGCACCACGCTGCCTTCTTCAAAATCGGAGAGCCGTGGCAAGCGCTGGCGCGAATCGGCAACCATGCTGGCATAAATATCATTAAATTGTTTTTTATGAATCGTCACGCTAGCCCTCCAAGGCTACTGCTATATTCACCACCAACGGCTCCGATTGATCGATTGGCCGCACCACGACCTGCAATTCGAGGGTTGAACGTTGATCCGAGCGCGGCATAATTGGCACAATCGTGACCGAAACAACTTCGCTGATTCGGCGTTCAAAGCCCAAACTTTCGCGCACATAAAACTCGGCTCGCAGATGCGTGCGGCGGCTTTGTGGCTCGCCAACCAGCAAATACAAGCGTGAGCCATAATCGGGATGCCCAAGCAAGCTCAATTCGCCTTGACGGGTCAAGAGCCGATTAACAATTGCCTGCGCCAAATTAGCCCGACCGCTAACCAAGGCCAAATCGCTGCGTTCAGACACCAAATCAACTGCAATTCGATCAGACGATTGCATACCAAGGCTGCGCCAAGTTAGTTGCAAATCAGTTTCAAGGGATTCGGCCATTGCAAACCTCGCTTAATCGCCAATCATGACGGTTCCAACCGCCACCACCACACCTTTAACCTTGGCTTCGTCGCAAGTTGTCGCTTGATCGCCTGCACGAATCGCTGGCTTGCCATTGATTTTGACGGTTTGGCTGCCACCTTCCAAGGTTGCTTGATTGTTAGGCGGATTGATAAAACTCAGGTTTGGCGGCGTTGGGATGTGGGCTGGCGTGTTGATTGCCTTCGAGCCAGCCACCGCCGCAGGCTGCCCGCCAATCTTGACATTGCTGCTCAATTGATCATTGATCATGCCGACAAATGGATGCGGCACTTGAACTGGTGGCGGCGGCGGCCCACCTGGCGGTTGCACCGTGTGCATACAACTTCCAGTCACTTGATCGCCTTTTTTGGCAGCTGGCTTGCCCATAACATCCCCTTAGTTCAAATCGATCGTGCTACCTTTGATCTTGATTGCGCCGCTAGCCTGTAGATCCAAGGTTGAATCGGATTTAAGCTCAATTGCATTGGCTTGGACGGTTAGTTTGCCAGTTTCAGCAATCAAACTGAGATCTTTATTAGAGCTAAGGCTAATTTTTTCACCCGCAAGATCAATCACCAAGCTAAATTTCTCGTTGCTAATGGCGATTTTCTCATCCTCAAGCGTAATTGTGTTCTCGCCATTTTTGCTGGTCAGGATAATTTTGCCTTCGCTATCCAGCAGCAAACTGCCACCTTCGGCGATGCTATGTTGCAGCAAAAACTCCTTGGGATTATTGGCCGGCGGACGATCTTCATCGTTGTAGACCCGTCCCATAATGATTGGCGCATTAATATCACCGCCAATAAACGAGAGCACCACCAAATCGCCAACATTGGGAATGCAGGCTAAACCAAGGTAGGGCGTGGCAACTGGCACTTTGCGCAATTCAAACGGGCCGCCATCGGGCAACTGATAATTGCGTAATTGCACCGAACATTGGTAATTATCGTTATCACCCTCGTCAGCATGCGAAAAAACTGCCGTCACAACCCCCAATTCGCTGGTATGGATACGCTGAGTGCTGCGTTCGGCAACCCGCTGAATAATCTGCAATAGTTCTTCCATTAACGCTGCTCCCAGCTAATTTCGCTGACAAAGCCTTGATAGCGATTGAGTTTGTGGCTGACGCTCAGAATTTTGGCGCTCAGGTTGTGGCTGGCATCAGGCATTTGCTGAAACTGAATCGCATCGCCCAAAGCTAGTTCGGCCATCCCCAGCACTTGGGCTTTGCCAGCGAGGGTAGCAGCGTAGGCCTGAAACCGATGCTCGGCAATTTGCCGCGCTTGATCTTGGCTCCGCGCGGTAGCATCGCTGATCCGCCAAACATTGCCTGAGCTTTTGCCAGCGCTGCCTTTGACCACTTTCTTGGTTAGCCATGAACTGGCCTCATCGCTTTGGCCTTGGCCAGCTGGACTCGTACCATGAATTTCGAGGCCATCGATGCTTGCTTGAACTGGGCTGGCTGAAAATTGCAAAAGCTGCTGCGCATACTGTGCTTGATGGGTGGTTTTAGCGGCGTAGGCTTTGAAATGCACAGCATCCTGAACATCGCTATAACAATCGACTCCACAGCGTTGCGCCAAAGCGTGGAGATGTTGCCATACGCTTTGATTGGCTGAACACAAATAGCTGCTGAAGGTCAATCCATCGTCAACTGTGCCAAGCTTGAGTTTAGCTCGACCAAGCAAATCTTTAGCGATTGCTCCGCCTGAACGCTGCTCGTAGAGCGCGTTTAGATGCATGCTGGTCAGCAATTGAGCGCTACTATAGGCCTCGACCGTGATCGTGTGCAGATTAGCTTGGCAGCTTGCAACGCAGCCAGTAAAGACCCGTTGCAAGCTGTCAGCATCGCCTAAATCAACGCTCACAGGATCGCCAAGTTTGGCATTCAGGCCGCTTTTACTAGCAAAAACCAGGCTACAGCGGTTGATTGGCGAGCGCAACGAGCCATAACTCGCGCAACTCACCAACCAATCGGCTTGATCGGCGCTAAAACTGCTAGAACCAATTGTGATCCGATACTTCACCAACACAGCGCTACCCTGCTAAACGCTCATCAAGCGTGTTCAACAATTGACCATAGGCATCGCTCAAACGATCAAGGCCCTTTTCCAAATCGCCATCAAGCCCAGCCAATTTGATGTCGATGACGTTGAACAAGCCTTCGATATCAAAGGTTTTATGTAAAATTTGCTTGATTTTGTTGAATTCATCGTCCAAGGGGCGACGAATCAACTGATCAGGCAGGCCTTTGATTTTATCGATGATGATTTTGTAGATCACATCAAGCCGCTTGACGGTCTCTTCGGGATAGAGATGGGCAATTTCTTCGACAATAAATGGATGCAGCGATTGCAAACTCATGCCCAGATCGCTGGGATACGAGGCTTCAAACAACACCCGATTGAGCCGAATCAGGCGATTTTGGTTGGTTGGGGTGCGCGAAAGCTCATACCATGCCCGCCCCAGTTGGCCCTTCAAAGCCAAGTAGCGATAGAGTTGTTGCATTTCGCTGGCGCTGCGGGTTTCGGCTGGCTTGGCTTCGATCAAGCCAATCGCGCTGCTCAATTGCTGCGTCACCAGATCAACCGTGGCTTGAGTGCTGATCGTCGCATCGCGCAGGGTATCGTTGATCGCCTGCAACACGTTGGTGGCATTAACCTCGCTCAAACTGCCAGCCGCTTGGTTTTGCAATAATTCCAAGGCTGCGGCGGTAAGTTTGGTTTGCACCAAAGCCGCCAAGCGATCGCCGCTGGGATTCCGAATGCGCAACGCCAGCGTCATTAAACCTTGGCCTGCAAAATCGCTGGCACTAACCGAGTTGAGCAGCCACATCGGGCTGAATGCTTCAACACTGCGCTTAACCGTTTCATAAGTGGTTTTGATCACGCTAATCAGCGATGTGCGAATCGTCTCAATCAAGGCCAGAATATCGGTAATCACCTGTTTGATACTGCGACCCAACGTATCCAACACATTCGCTACCGCTGCATCGATCTGGGCTGGCAGCTTGGTAACGGTGGTTAAAATCTTTTGGATGGCAGTAATCGCATCTTTGAAAGGTTGCAACTGAACTTTGACATCAGTGACGAATTTGCGCACTGGGTCGCCAAATTGGCGCTTGAACATGGCCGCAACCACATTTTGCAACACACTTTCATTGAGCGCGATAATCCGGCTTTCTTCGGCTTTGATCACGGGCTTGTAAACCCCGATGCAGCTATTCAAGGTTGTTTTAGTCGAGCCAGTCACCAGGCCAAGCGTACTGCTCAAGGCAGTCAACGGCGCTAAATCCAAATCGCGCAGCATCAAGCCTGTGCCGGTTGAAAGATCGTAGGTTTGCATCAAGGTGCGGCGGCGAACTTGCAAGCCTTCAATTTCAGCGGCAGCAGCGGCAATCGTTTGCGTTAAGGTGGCTGCAGCAGCATCCAAATTGGTCGAGGTTACACCAAGCTCAAGTTGAAAAGCCTCACGGGTTTTGGCAATTTCATCGGCCACACTTGGGAAAGTCAAGGTTGCAGCATTCGCTTGCAACGAAGCTTCGATTGAATCCATGGCCGCTGAAACTTCATCGAGATAATCGCCGCCAAGCACTTTTTTGAGCATCGTCCAAAATTCAGCATCAGCCAAATCTTGCAAGCCGGTTTTGGCGAGCAGTTTCTCTAGCGATACCGCCGATTTGATCGTGCTCAGCAGTGAATCAATTTCGTAATCGCGAATATTGGTTAGTTCTTTAGAGGCTGCGTTGATCGCTTTGTTGATCAGTTGGTTGAGCGATTCAGGCGAAAGCGTCTCGACCAAGCTATACAATTGATCATACAAGCGTTGCAGCTCGTTCAAAATAATCTCAGGATCAAGCTTGGCAACCAGTTTGGCCAGCTCGGCATTGGCATCCTTGAGCGGAGCCAACAATTCCGAAGGTTTGAACTCTTCCAAGGTTTTGATCACCAGTTGATAGGGCGCTGAGTTGAGAATCGCATCGGTGGCGATTGTGCCAGGATTGAATTCATCGATCATGCGCTCAATCACCAATACCTGATTTTTGAGCAAATTGACCAACTCTTGCAAAGGCTCGCGAATTTGGCGGAAGGCATCGAGCAATTCAGGCTTGACGATCTCATCAACTTTAACGGCTTCGATGACTTTTGCGCCAACTTTAAGCGCAGTTTTTTGGGGCGTGCCCATGCTAGCAACATCAATCGCCCGTACATTGCCCTCTAATTTGGTAGTTTGCTCGATCACCAAATCAAACACAGGCTTGAGCGAGGCATCGCCAATTTTGGTTTTGAAATCTTCGATCCCTTGACGCGCTTTGTTCAGGGCATCTTGCACATCAGGTCGATTGAGCACTTCGCTAATTTTGCCCAGCAATTGACGAATTTGCTGCTCCAAGGTGTTGAAGGTTTGGGTCAATTTGGCATCAACGTTATCTTGCACATTTTTGACCGCAGCATCGAGTTTGAGTTTCAATTCCTCGATCCGCACAAAAAATTGCTCGATCACGCTGCTGATGCGGTTACAGCCATCTTTGATTTGGCGTACGACTGGCCCAACATCAACCTGACTGAGAAAGGCTTCGATCTCAGCGGTAACGTTGGTAATTTGGGTTTGCAGGCCATTCAACACACCGCTGACGCTTTGAATGTTGGTTTCAATCGCGGTTGAAACATTGCGGGCAGCCTCTTCGGCCTTTTTCGCGGCGGCCTCAAGATATTTGACAATATCGTTGGCCATCTCGGTTAATTCTTTGATTGGGCTGGTGATTGCGCCCAAAACTTGACCAGTTCGCGCCGTCAGTTGGTCGAAATAGGCCTGCAAGAACACATCGTCGGCAGCGCCAAAATCGAGCACTTGGGTCAAGGCTTGTTGCAATTGCGCCACATCTTTGGCCAACATGCGTTGCAAGGTTTTGTCGGATTGCTGAATCTGGCTCAAGCCCGAAAGCAAGGTGCTGCGACCCAACTTCTGAAAAGCATCAATATCTTGGTTTTTTTCGAGCGCATCGAGGGCTTGTTGATACGATTTAAGGTAGCCGCTACTGAGCAAGCTGTTGGTTGCCGTCAGGCTATGCAAGGGCAAATTATGCCGTAGCGTGCGCAGTTGCACCACGTAAATTTCAGCCAAGGCCTCGGTGGTCAGCTCAGTCATTTTGGCCGGATCAGTCAAGGTATTCTTGAATGATTCGACAATTTTCAAGAGCATGCCCAAAATTCGCATGGGCGTTGAAGCACCAGCATCGGCTAATTTACGCAGCGGCGCAGTAAAGCTATCAACATCTAGCCATGGCAGGTCGGGCGTGGTAGTTGGTGTATCAACCTGCACCGGAATCACTGCATTGGTGATTTTGCCCATTGTGCCGTTGACATCGAAGGTTGGCGCAGGCAAGTTAATCGGCAGCGGCTTGCTGGTCACATCGCCAATCAAGGCATTGCGATTAACTCCGCCAAGTTGATCAAGCGGGGCGTTGATGCGGCCAGTAAAGCCTTCTTTGGTCAAGCCTTGCGGCATTACCGGCAAACTAACCGCAGGGCTAGTGCCATCAGGCGTGGCCGCCGCTAGATCATCTTTAATTGCTCCAGCGTTGATCTCGCGCATGCCATCGGCACCAACGGCGCTGGGGGTAAATTTCCCATCGAGCAGGCTGGTTAATTGGCCTTTGCCCGGTAATTCATTCAACAACGATTGCATACATCTCCCCGTAACACACTAGCCCAACAAGCTGCGCAGCGCTCCCAGCGAATCGCTCAGACTGCTGGCGGCTTCACGCACCGGATCTAGCGCGGTTTTCAATGGTTCAACTGGATTGGTTATTTCGGGCAGCGAGCCAAACGCTAAGGCATCGGGCAGGCTGGCAAGTGTGGTCAATTGGACAGCTTGGGTTTTGATGCTGGCGTTCACTTGAGCCGCTGCGACCTTGCTTTTACTTGGCGCTGCATATTCGACAATCTGCAACCGATAACTATATTGATCAGGCTCGTAGGCTTGTTGGGTTACTTGAAATTGATCAAGCGTGACTTTGGCAACATAGCCTTGGCCGACAATATCGGCGATAAACTCGACTGGCTCTTGTTTCAGATAAATGCCGCGCAATTGATCCAACATGGTTTGGGCTTCGGCTCCATAACAGATGCCTTCAATTTGCAAACAAACCGAGTGTCGTCCAAACTGTTGGCTCACATCGCCAGCCATACCTAGCACATGGTGATACACCGCCGCCCGTTGTTCGAGCGTTTGAATCCGATGCACCCGTTGTAAGGCAATGCCTGCTAGCTCAAGCGCCATGGCTCCGCTCCTGATTAATCGCTATAAAAACGCAAATATTCGCGTTGCAAGGCTTGGGTCAAGGCTGCCAAAACGTCGTCCACCAGTTGCTCACGCTGAATTTCAGCAGATTGATTGGGACTTTGCGAAGCAACCGACTGCTGGATCGCTTCAATCGGCGGCGGCGGTTGGTCGCTTGACGTTTGGGTCGCATTGGCAATTGTCAGCTGGTTTGGTGGGAAGTCTGGGCTATTTGGCAATTCCAAGGCTGGCTTGGTTGGATGAATGTTCGGCGCTGGAATGTTGTAGTTGGTTGCGCTGACCGCTGCTTGGTTGCCAACCGCTGGCGTAATCCATGTCCTCTGAGCGTTGGCGATTTCAGCCAGATTAAAGTTTCTAAGCGTCGCCTCAGGTTGTTCAGCAGCCTGATTTGGGCTATTTGGTTGATTGAAGCTTTGAGTTGTTGCCGCCTGCTGCCAAACTGAGGCCGTGCTGTTGCCTGTAGCTTGCCCACCTGATTGGCTTGGCAATGACGGCTGAACTGGCTCAAGGCTCTGGCTAGCTACAGCTTGGGGCAGCGCTTGACTAGGCAAGGCTGATTCAAACGCCTGATCTTGAACAACCTCAGCCAACAAGACCGTTTCAGCTTGGTTCGTGCCCTGCCACAACTGGGCAAAATCGGCTAGCCCTTTGATTGGACTGGTTTGGATTGGCAATGCTTGGTTGGCAGTTTGCGCAAGCGCTGGGCTTGGCGGTTGGCTTGCGGCCTGCTGTACTACTAAGTTTGGCGCAACATCCAAGTTGGTACTGCTGGGTACAACCTCAGGCAAACCAAGATCGAGTTGGTTGGTTGCAGCGTGATCGGCTAGCCCTGCTTGAAACGGCGCAGCTTTGGGCAACGGCGCGGCAGCCAACACCTGCCGAGTGCCACGTAGATCAGGCCGAACCACAACTTTTGTGGCTTGGGTTTGGCTGGACATGGCTGAAACTGGCGGCTGAAACAGATCGGATGACGGCCTAGCAGGCATATTATTTTCAGCCAACGCAGGTTGCCAAGCATCTGAATAGGTTGGTTCAGGCTCAGCAACTTGGGTTTGGTTACGCGGTTGACCGCCGACCAATTGCGGAATCAGACCGCTGCTCAAACCATCAGCCCAAGCGCTGAGTTGTTGCAATTGGTCAGCCAAAGCCAGCTCAGTTCGCCAATCGTCAGCCAAAATGCTGGCAGGTTGATCGTTTGGCAACCAGCTCGTTAAGCCATCCAGCCAAGCGGTAAAATCGGCCTGAATCGCCGTGCCAAGAGTTATTAAGCTTGATTCGGGCTTATTCACTGGCATCCTCGGCTAATAATTGCAAATACAGCGTAATTTGAGCCATGGTCAAGGCCTGCACTTCTTGCGGTGTCCAGCCAAAGGCCTTAGCAAGCCGATAGCTAGCCTGCAATAATGGTGCTTGCTGCAACTCAATTAATGGCTTTTTTTTTCAGTCATACCGCTAATTTCGCGAATATGCGCGATCAAAAAATCGACCATGCCCAAGTGCATGCGCTTGACTTGCTCCAAACTTAGGCTTGGCTCAACTAAAGCCTCTTTGATCAGCAGCAGCGGAATCAGGCTAGAATCCTGTTTAGCGGCCCGCATAATCAATTGAAACGTGCCAATCGTGATCGGCTGGAGTTGCACCACCAATTCACGAGCGGTTGCAGTGGCCTGACCAGGCTGAACAATTTCGGCTGGAATCGTCACGGCATAGCGTGCTTGAGCGCCAGCAAGCAATTCATCGGCGGTTAGGTGGTTGTCGCTCATGCAAGCTCATTCCTCTAGGCGCTGGTTTCGGCGCTGCTCATACGCAAGGCTTTGAAGGTCACCGTTTCCATCACGAAATCGTCTTCGGGCAAGCGAAAACTCCAGGTATCAAACTTGACCCCAAAGATCGTGAGCGTGCTGCTATTGTCAGGCGAAGCCGGATTGACCAAATTGATCACGATATTAAAGGATGGCTGGGCAATTGCTCCGGTTGGGGGTGGGCTTTTTGAGCCATCGCCAAGCAACAAGCGAATCAGTGCGCCGTTGATATGAGCCCGTTCAGCAGTGCCCGAAATATTGATATTGCCCGGGCGCAGCTCGGTAGCAAAACGCCGACCAATCTCGTGGTAAGGGCGAATATCGTTTTGCACCACAATTTGTACATTTTGCAAACGCCCAACCACGCTTGAGAGCGCATATTCGCCGATCAAGGCATCGGCCAAGCCACCTTCGGCAGTGCTACTATCATCGACCGCCAGCACCAACGACGCATCTGAGCCACGAAAAACATTGACATTTGGCATGAGTTTGCTCCTAACCCAAATACATCGTTACTAAGATGAAGTCGATACTGAAGGTTGGTTGCAATGTGAGCGACACTTGCACCTCACCAGCAATTTGCTGAGCGCGAGTCGCCGAAACATCCAACGAATAGCCAACCAAGGCCTCATCTTCGACCATACGGGTCAAAAAGGCATCAAGCGTTGCTTTCATTGCGCCGCGTACTCGGTCATTATTCAGTTTGCCGATGTAGGGATTACAAGCCGAGCGCACGCCATAAATCGCATAATCGACGATGCGGCGGGTGGTAATTTGATGCCAAGCCGAGTTGGTGGCGGTGGTAATGCCTTTGACGACGCGCCAGCCTTCGCGTTTTTCGACCGCTAACACCCGTTTTTGCACCAATTGCTCAAGTTGCGAGGCGCTAAAGTTGGTGGTCAAGCCCTCGATTGCCACAGTTTTGTTGGTTGGGCTGGACTGGACTGGTAAGGCAGCGATCAGGCCAGCCACAGCGGCGGCCAAATAACTACCTGGTAAGGAAACTTGACTGACAGTTTGGGTCGCTGGATCGCTGACTGAGCTTTTGATCCCAGGTGCAACGAAAATTAAGCGATCGCTGGCATAGCTATGGCCGGAGATTTTAGCGATATCATCGCCAAGCGCACTGCCGATCAAGCCGATGCGTTCGCGTTTGATGCCTGCGGTGGTGGTGAGGTGAGCGATTAAAGCATTGGCCATGCCCACGTTTGAGCTATCTTGACCAGCCAATAATACCAAATTAACGATTTCATTTTCCAATTCAGCGAGGGCAGTTTTATAATTATCAACTGTTACGCCTTCGCTACGCACGGCATAGACCGTTTTGCCGCCATTGTTATAAATTTGCTCCAAAGCTCGAATGAGGGTTAACTCGTTTTTTGTGCCGCCCTGCCAAGCATCGCTGGCTCCGAAGATCGCCTTCGCTTCGCTGAAACTGCCCAAAATTTGCACTTGATTGATTGGACCACTTGCTGCCGTGCCAACAATGCCAATATAGCCCGAGGCGATGCGCCCTGCGCTAATCAGCCCCTCATCACGCACCGTGATGTAGGTGCCTGGCAAAATCACTTCAGCCATAATACCTCCCTAAACAATACGCACACCAAAGAAGCATTTACAGCATTACGTTGCCATAAACGAATTTGAACTCTTTTGAGCGATCGGGTGGAAAGTAGGAGTAGGTTGTGGAATTGCTGCTACTATAGCATAGGCCAAAAGTCAGCGTCAACGGATTTTTCGGGCGATTTTGGCTTTAACAATCCCAATTGCTCACACACATTGCACAAAGAGCATGCAAATCATGGCTTCTGACAGATATACGGGTTGGTCAAAACACGAATCAAGGTAGTAGAACGAAGGTTCAGGGATCAGGGGCTAGGGGTCAGCAGGTTGAAACCGCGAAGGGCACGAAGAATGCGAAGGTAGTTTTTTTGGCCACAGATGAACACAGATTGTATCCTAAATATGCATCCCTCATCCTTCATCCTTTTTACCTTCTGCGCCTCTGCGTTAAACAATAATCCATCAAGAGCATACAGGGATGAGGGATCAGAGGTCAGGGATCAGGTCGAAATCTTCTTAATTCTGGCTCCTGATCCCTAGACCCTGATCCCTCGCTAGACTTGCATCCATTCATTGGGAACGCGCACAGCCAAGACAGTGCCAGTTGCACACAGCTGATCGGCGGCGCTGAGGGTACAAGTTACCAAGGTTTTGCGCTCGTTTTGCACCTCGAAGCGGGCACGCAACTCCAAGCTTGGGCCAAGTGGTGTTGGTTTGTGGTAGGCAATTTCGAGCTTACCAGTTACATACCAAATTGGCGTGGGGCTGCTTAACGCAACCCCAGCCTGTTGAGCAGCCAAGGCCATGGCGCTAATAATCGCGTGGCAATCGATTAATGCGCCGATGATGCCGCCATTAACCACATGGGTTGGCGAGGCACAATGCCATGGCTGTGGTTGCCAATGACAAATCGCCTCAGCTCCATCCCAATAGCTTTTGATTTGCAAGCCATGAGGATTATCCTTGCCACAGCCCCAACAATGATTGCCCTGCAATTGATCTTGAAAGGCTGGTTGCGTCGTTGAAACCATCAATGCTGCTCCTTGAAGCAAAATTTATTCGCTGTAGCCGTGAGGATGTTGTTGATGCCAAGCCCAAGCACTTTCGATGATACTCTCAATTGTGGCATAGCGTGGCTCCCAGCCCAACTCGCGGCGAATTGTTTCCGATGAAGCGACCAAGGTAGCCGGATCGCCAGCACGGCGCGGCGCAACCACTGCTGGAATCGCATGGCCAGTTACATTGCGCACAGCTTGGATAACTTCTTTGACGCTAAAACCACCACCATTGCCCAAATTGTAGCGGCGGCTGGCTCCGCCATTGAGCAAGGCTTGCAAGGTCAGAATATGCGCCGAAGCCAAATCGCTCACATGCACATAGTCGCGCACACACGAGCCATCGGGCGTTGGATAATCGTCGCCGAAGATCGCAATTGATTCGCGCTGACCCAAAGCAACTTGCAAAACCAAGGGAATCAAGTGAGTTTCAGGGTCGTGATGTTCGCCAATTGTCGGCGTACAACCACAAGCGTTGAAATAGCGCAGTGCGCCATAGCGAATACCATGCACGCGTTCATACCAATAGAGCGCCCGTTCCATCCACGATTTCATCTCACCATAGGGCGAGCCTGGCACAATGCGCTCATTTTCATCGATTGGCATTTTAGCCGGGTCGTCGAAGAGATTGGCGGTTGATGAGAGAATAAAGGCCTTCACGCCATGTTCAGCGGCAACCGTCAGCAAATTAATCCCCGCTACCACACTATCACGCAGATAATATTCAGGGTGCTGCATCGACTCGCCCACTAAGGTATGCGAAGCAAAGTTTAAAATCCCATCGAAAGGGCCATGAACTTCAAAAGCACTGCGAATTTCAGCAATATTATTCAGATCGCCCAAGACAAAGGTCGCGGCAGCGGGAACCGCTTGGCGATGGCCTTGGCGCAAATTATCAAAGATTACAACGTCATAGCCAGCATCAAGCAATGCGGCACTGGTTACGCTGCCAATATAGCCAGCGCCACCGGAGACCAAAATACGCATACAAACTCCTTTTTACACGGCAAGATCGTCGTGTAGCATCGAATTCGCTGGCTATTGTAGCCGAATCAGCTTAATTGTGGGTGAGAAGCAACAAAAGGATGAATTATGAAGGATGAGGGATGAACATGGAGGCTTCAGTTATTAGAGGTTACAACTTTTTTGATCGCCGATGTGACGTTGTTTGTCACAAAATAGGCTATGCTATAGCTAGGCCGCAATCGGCCTACAATTGCTATTTGTGAGGTATCCATGATTTTTGCGTGGATGGGACATTTTGGTGAATCAAGCTTGACCAACTGGGATGGCCGCTTAAAACTCGATCCAATTGGCCACCCTGTGCACCTGCATTTGGAATACAATTATCGCTCGAAAGCACCCGCTCAAACCTGGCAGGATTATTTTAACGCTTGGCTTGCCACCGATGAGCCAGCCAAAACCACGGGTTTGGTGATTGGCCGCTGGTGGCAGGACTCAGCCCACGATGGCGATATCGATCTTGTTTTAGAAAGTATCGTTAATGCCCGTGAACGCTTGCCCTTGCTCAAAGCCTTGTTCGTCGGCGATTTCACCTCTGATGAATGGGAAATTTCGTGGATTTTGCAAGGTGATTATGCCGCTGTTTTAGCTGCCTACCCGCAACTTGAATATTTGGCGATTCGCGGTGGCTCAAACCTCAGTTTTGGCGCAATTCAGCATCAACAGCTCAAGGCCTTGATCATTCAGACCGGTGGTTTAGCAGCGCAAGTTGTGCGTGATGTTGCCGCCGCCAATTTGCCAGCACTTAAGCATTTGGAGCTGTGGTTGGGTAGCGATGAGTATGGCGGCAATTCAACGATCGACGATTTAAAACCAATTTTGCAGGGTGAATGTTTTCCCAATTTAGTAACCTTGGCCTTGCGTGATTGTGAATATGCTGATGTGTTGGCTCAAGCAGTTGCTAATGCCCCGATGCTTGAGCGAATCAAAATCCTCGATCTTTCGTTGGGCAATCTGAGCGATGCGGGAGCTGAGGCCTTGTTCACCAGCCCAGCGATTCGTAAGCTTGAATTTCTTGATTTGCATCACCACTACATGAGCGATGGCATGCGCGATTGCTGGCCAACAATTGAGGTTAATTGCGATGTCAGCGATCAACAAATTGCCGATGAAGATGGCGACGAAGAATATCGCTATATCGCTGTCAGCGAATAAGGAGCACAACAATGGCTCAATTGCCATGGATGTCGGAACTGGCTCCATCGAACATTGCCGATTGGGATCACCCCAGTGTTTTGCAATCGACTGGCGTGGTACATCGCGTCGGGCTGAGCTATGAAGATGATTATGATACCAACACGGCTTGGATCGATCGCTTTGCTGATTTTTTGGCCTTGCCCAAGGTTGAAAAAACCACAGGTTTAGTGATTGGCCCATGGTGGGAGCTTGATGATGGCAATGGCCCAGTTGATCAGGTGATTGAAACCTTGGTCAGTGCCGCTGCTCAATTGCCCAATTTACGGGCCTTATTTATCGGCGATATCACCAGCGAAGAATCGGAAATTTCGTGGATCGAGCAGGATGATCTTTCGCCCTTGCTTTCGGCATTCCCCAATTTGCAGCATTTTGCAATTCGCGGAGCCAATGGTTTGAGCCTTGGTTCATGCCAGCATGCCCAACTCAAAACCTTGGTGATTCAAAGTGGTGGTTTGCCCAATCGAGTGGTGCAGGAGATTTTGCAAGGCAAATTGCCAGCACTAGAACACCTTGAATTATGGATTGGCTCCGAGTGGTATGGTGGCGATGTCACCCTGACCGATCTCGAACCCTTGCTGAATGGCGAGTTATTCCCCAATCTCAAGGTATTGGCCTTGCGCGATTGCTTGTTCGCTGATGATTTAGCGGTTGCAATTAGCCAATCCAAGATTATCAACCGCATCGAAGTGCTCGATCTTTCGTTAGGCAGCCTTGGCGACGATGGCGCGAAGGTACTTTTGGCCTGCCCAGCGATTAAACAACTCAAATTGCTCGATTTGCACCATCACTTTATCGAGCATGAAATTGCGCAGCAATTCAAACAATTGGGGATTGAAGTCGATATTTCCGAGCCACAAGACCCACATCGCTACGATCGACGCTATATCGCGGTGACTGAATGATCGTTATTGGCAATCCACATGATCGGCGAGTTGAGCTGTGGCAGGCGGCCTTGGCGCGTCAAGGCCAGCCGCCAGCCCGCGTCATCAGCTATTACGATCTGTTGGAGGGCCAGCACGATTTGGCTGAATTGATCAAATCTGGTGAGCTAGTGCGGATTGAATCGCCTGGCAAAGATGAACAACTCTATCGTGAATTGGTACGGTTTGCTGCTGAACTAACGCCTGAGCCTGAGTTTGAGCATTGGCCGATCGATGCAAATTTGCCGCAAGAACGTGGGCGCTTGTGGGGTAGTCGCCAATGGTATCGCGGCTATACTCGCTTGCTCAGCCAGCTTGAGCAACAATTAGCTAGCTTAAATGTACGCTTGTTGCAACATCCTGCCGATATTAGCGTGATGTTCGATAAAGTGACGTGCCATAGGCGATTGGCGCAAGCGGATGTACTCGTGCCACGTAGTTTGCCAGCAATTGGCTCGTTTGAACAATTGCAAACAGCATTGCAAACTCATGGATGGCAGCGAGTTTTTATCAAACTAGCCCATGGTTCAAGCGCGGCGGGCGTGGTGGCGTATCGTACCAACGGCCGCCAAATGCAGGCAATTACCACGGTCGAGTTGGTCGAAACCAGCGCTGGCTTGCAATTATACAACTCACGCAATTTGCGCACCTACACCCATTTGCGCGAAATTCAACCATTAATTGATGCCTTGGCCAAGCAACGAGTGCATGTTGAAGAGTGGGTTCCCAAGGCGCGACTGGCGGGCAAGGTCTACGATTTGCGCATGTTGGTGATTGCGGGCAAAGCCCAACATACGGTTGTGCGCACCAGCACTTCGCCAATTACCAATCTGCATCTATTGAATCCACGCGGCGATTTGGCGGCAGTTCAAGCCCAGTTAGGGGCCGAATTTTGGCAGACTGTGCGGCAACAGGCTGAAGCGGCTAGCGCATGCTTTGAGCGTTCGCTTTACGCTGGGGTTGATTTGCTGATCGCCAATAGCCTACAACATTGCTTGGTTGGCGAAGTCAATGCCTTTGGCGATTTGCTGCCCAATGTCTTGGTCGATGGACGCGATAGTTATGAGGCTGAAATAGTTGGGGCTGGTAGTTGGGGGTCGGGGATCAGGTAAGTCTCTTTCCTAGCATATTCCCGACCCCCAACCACCGATCCCCAACTACCAGAGATTCCAATGAAACAATACATTCCAACTCACGATATTGTACTGATAACTTTAGATACTCTGCGCTACGACGTGGCGGTAGCTGAGTGGACGAACGGTGGCACGCCCAATTTGCGGGCACTGTTGCCGCATGGTTGGCAAGAACGCCATAGCCCAGGCTCGTTCACCTATGCTGCCCATCAAGCGATGTTTGCTGGTTTTATGCCTACGCCTGCCACACCTGGCCCGCATGGCCGCTTGTTTGCAGCCCGTTTTGCTGGCAGCGAAACCACGACCGAGCAAACGTTTACCTTTGATGCCCCAGAAATTGTTACGGGCTTGGCGCAAGTTGGCTATCGCACAATGTGTATCGGCGGCGTGGGCTTTTTCAATCGCCAAACTGCATTAAGCTGTGTACTGCCCGATTTATTTCATGAAGCCTATTGGGAGCCACGGTTGGGCGTGACCGAGCCACGTTCGACCGAATTTCAAGTGGCATTGGCGGTCGAACGTTTGCAGGCAATTCCAGCCGAGCAACGAATCTTTCTGTTTATCAATATTTCAGCCTTGCATCAACCCAATTGCCACTATTTGGCTGGCGCGACAGGCGATACGTTGGCGAGCCATGCGGCGGCTTTACGCTATGTTGATCGTCAGTTGCCGACCTTATTTGCTGCGTTACGGCGGCGCAACCCAAGCTTTTTAATGATCTGTTCCGATCATGGTACAGCCTATGGCGAAGATGGTTTTTCGGGGCATCGCCTAGCCCATCCCACGGTTTGGACAGTACCCTATGCTGATTGCTGTTTGGAGGAAGCCCATGCATCTGCGTGAATATGCCAATGCTACGCCTTACATGGGCTATAGCTACAGTTACCCACATAAATCGGCCTATCGCCAACTTGAGCCGCGTTCGTTACGAGAGGTTTGGGCCAACGAAGCCCATGATCAATTATTTTTATATTTGCACATCCCCTTTTGCGAGATGCGCTGTGGCTTTTGCAATTTGTTCACAACTACCAACCCCAACGAATCGGTGGTACAGCGCTATTTGGCCACTTTAGAGCTTCAAATGCAAGCAGTGCACAACGAACTTGGTGCTGTGCAGTTTAGTCGCATGGCGATTGGCGGCGGCACACCAACCTATTTAAGTGCCAGCGAATTGGAGCAGCTTTTTAGCATGAGCCAGCGCTGGCTAGGCGTTAATTCACAGGCAATTCCCTTATCGGTTGAAACGTCGCCGCACACTGCAACCGCCGACCGCATGGCGATATTAGCTCAAGCAGGAGTTGATCGGGTGAGCATTGGGGTACAGAGTTTCCTTGATCATGAAGCCCATGCTGCTGGCCGTGCCCAACGCCGACCTGAGGTGGAGCAGGCATTAGCCACAATTCGCGCAGCTCAAATTCCCACATTAAATATTGATTTGATTTATGGCTTGCCCAACCAAACCGTGGCAACATGGCTTGAATCGTTGGAAATTGGCTTGCAGTGGCGGCCTGAAGAATTATATTTATACCCGTTGTATGTACGACCGTTGACTGGCTTGGATCGGCGGGGCACAGGCTGGGAGCATGATCTACGCTTGGAATGCTATCGGGCTGGCCGCGAACGCTTGTTGGCGGCAGGCTATCAACAAATTTCAATGCGCATGTTTCGCGCTGCCCATGCGCCTGACGACAGCCAAGCGCCAAGTTATTGCTGCCAAACTGATGGAATGTTGGGTTTGGGCGCTGGTGCACGTTCGTATACCCGCAAGCTGCATTACTCCAGCGATTATGCCGTTGGGGCTAGCTCTGTTCGTCAAATTATTCAAAATTACAATCAGCGGAGTTTGCTTGATTTGAGTCAGGTGGATTATGGTTGTGTTGTTTCGAGCACTGAGCAACGCCGCCGCTTTGTCATCCAATCGCTGTTACAGGTCAGTGGGCTGGATACCCAAGCCTATCAAGCCCAATTCGGCAGCGATGTTTCGACTGATTTGAGCCAAATCAATGAATTGATTGAAATTGGTTGGGCAGAATATCAGCATGGCATCTATCAATTAACTCCAGCAGGTTTAGAACGCTCAGATCTAATTGGCCCTTGGTTGTATTCGCCGCAGATTCGCCAGCTTAGCGCGGAGTTTATCCTACGATGAAACTAGCAATTTTGTATCGTGGCCCGTTGTCAAGCTGCAATTATGGCTGTAGCTATTGCCCATTTGCCAAGCATCAAGAAACTGCTGCCGAACATGCCCACGATGAAGCAGCCTTGCAACGCTTTGTGGCTTGGGCTGGCCAGCAAACCCACATTCAATTAAGCATTTTTTTCACGCCGTGGGGCGAAGCCTTGATTCGGCGGCGCTACCAACGGGCAATTGTCGAGTTGGCTAATTTGCCACATGTCCAAAAAGTCGCCATCCAGACCAATCTTTCGGCACGGCTGGATTGGGCCGAGGATTGCCCTAAGCAACGGCTTGGTTTGTGGGCTACCTATCATCCAACTCAAACGCCGCGCGAACGTTTTTTGGCCCGTTGCCACGAAGCGATCGAACGTGGCATCCCAATCAGCGTGGGTGTGGTTGGCATGCACGAACATCAACCTGAGATTGCGGCATTGCGTGAAGCTTTACCCAAGCAAATTTACTTGTGGGTTAATGCCTACAAACGCGAAGTCGGCTATTACAGCCCTGAGGAAATTGCTCAACTGACCGCGATTGATCCGCTCTTTCCAATTAATAACACTCGGCATCCTTCTGAGGGGCGAGCTTGCGCAACTGGCGAAAGCGTGATTTCGGTCGATGGCGATGGCACAATGCGGCGTTGCCATTTTGTACGCGAGCCGATTGGCAATATTTATAATGTTGATTGGCAAGCCGCCTTACAACCAAGGGTTTGTGCTAATGCCACCTGTGGCTGCCATATTGGCTATATTCATATGCCCCATCTGGGCTTGCAGCAGGTATTTGGTCAAGGCATGCTCGAACGAATTCCGCACATTCCGCTTGAGGCGTTGGGGTAAGTTTAACCACGAAGGACACGAAGGACACGAATGTTGGTTTGGTTGTTCGACGGCATGTATTGGCATAAGAATCGAACCTTGGCATTCTTCGTGGTTTACCTAATCCCCGACCCCTAACAACCGATCCCCGACCCCCAACTAACGGGTTTGCATTCAGCCATCGCTATGTGGTAGCATAGCAAACACAGTCGAGGCCGACCATGCAAGCAAAGGCACGGGCGGCTTTCTTATCGCACTTCAGCGAAAAGCAGCATAATGAATGAACAACCGTTAAGGATTTTATATTTCGCCTCCGAGGTCGAGCCATTTGCCCGAACTGGTGGTTTAGCTGAGGTTGCCGCCTCGCTACCCCGCGCCCTACAGGCCTTGGGCCATGAGGTGATTGTGGCCATGCCGCGTTATGGCCATATCGAGCCAAGCCGCTGGCAACTAGAACCAAGCCAAATCAATCTAACAATTCCTTTGGCCGATACCGCCGAACCTGCTACTTGGTACACCACAACCTTGCCCGATAGCGATGTGAAGGTCTGGATGGTTGAAAACCAGCGTTTGTTTGGTCAGCCCGAGGTTTACCTTGGCGATGGCGATGCTGAACGCTTTGTGTTTTGGGCCAAAGCTACGCTTGAGATTGCGCGTGCCCAAGGCTGGCAGCCCGATGTGGTGCATTTGAACGATTGGCATGCAGCGATTGTAGCCAACTGGCTGCGCACCTCATATCGCGACGATCAGTTTTTTGCCAACACCGCCTCGGTCTATACCATTCATACCTTGGCCTATCGCGGCGTGTTTGGTCAGCGGGTGCTGGAAATGGCGGGCATCGCTGAATATGGCTATATTGCCCATTCGGATATGCCAAGTTTGCATCGGGTCGTCGATTTGATGAGTCGTGGCATCTATTATGCCGATATGATCAATACGGTCAGCCCAACCCATGCCCGCGAGATCTTAACGCCTGCATTCGGCGAAGGCCTCGACCCATTATTGCGCGATCGGCGTGATCGGCTGTTTGGGGTCTTGAATGGCATTGACAATCGGCGCTATAATCCTGCTACTGATTCGTACCTAGCCCAGCCATTTAGTCACGACGATTTAACTGGCAAACAGGCTTGCAAAATCGCCTTACAACAGCAATTGGGCTGGGAAGCCGACCCAAGCAAGCCGTTGTTTTGTTTCATCGGACGGCTGAATGATCAAAAGGGCTTGGGACTTCTGGCTGAGACGATCGAAAATCTATTAAGCCATCATCAATTCCAATGTGTGGTAATGGGGACTGGTGAAGCCCGCTATCATGAATGGCTCAGTGATTTGCAGCAACGACATCCACAGCAAGTTGCGGTAGCCTTGACCTTCAATGAAGCCTTAGCGCATCAGTGTTATGCGGGAAGTGATGTCTTATTAATGCCATCGTTGGTCGAGCCAGGCGGCACGAATCAGTTAATTGCTCAGCGCTATGGCTGTTTACCGTTAGTTTGCGCGGTTGGTGGGCTAGCCGATACCGTTGAGAATATTAATACCTATGCCGGGACGGGCAACGGGTTTGGATTTACCCAGCCAGAGAGTCAATCGCTGTATGGCACCATGATGCGTGCTCTAGAGTTGTATCGACACCCAGAACTCTGGCAGGCCGCAGTTAAGCGGGCGATGCACTGTGATTGGTCGTGGGCACGTTCGGCCCAACGCTACGATGAACTCTATCGACGTGCCCTCGTCAGTCGTGCAGCGCGTCGGCCACGCGCTAGCTATGGAGACGCGAATGAGCGTTCGTGAGTCGCTGTGGACGATGGATTCGTTTGAAGAAGCCTTATTTAGCATTAACCACGGAGGAGCCGTGATCACTCATCTGCCGCGTTTGGTGGCGGGCTTGCCGCCCTCGGTTGCCGCTTTGTGGCGACAACTGTTCCGCGTTGATGTGAGCCATGGCACAATTCATCCACCAGACCGCATGCATGGCTGGATTGAACGCGCTTTTGGCAGTGTCGAAGCTGTGTTGCACCAAGAAATTATTCGGGTTACTAATCAATGGACGCTCGAAGGTGCAATTTTCAACCGCATTCGCGGGCTACGACCACAGCAAGGCCGTTATCAATCGGATATTGATCAAATTATCGCTGCCAGTGCTGGCCCACAGGATGAAGCGGGCTTTTGTACTCCCGAAAGTGGCACACCCGAAGATCGTTTTGGCCGAGTGCGCGGACGTTATTGTCTGAGCGCTTCCAATGTTGCCAAATTCGATGGCTGGCATGGCGTGCTGATCTTCGATCAACATAATCCTTTAAATTTCAACCTCGAACGGGTCGAGGATTATATTCAGACTGCTGGGCGTTGGTTCGATGCGGTACATACCGCCGATCCGCAGGCGATCTATCCATTTTTTATTTGGAATTGCCTCTGGCGTTCGGGGGCATCGGTCATTCATGGCCATGCTCAAATGTCGGTTTCCCATGGCATGGCCTACCCCAAGGTTGAGTTGTTGCGACGCACTGCTGAGCAATATCACAACCAACATAACGCTAATTATTTCCAAGATCTTTGGCGCGTGCATCGAGCCTTGGGTTTGGGCTTGAATATTCATAGCGACAATACCCATGGCTATGTTTCGCTCACGCCCATCAAGGAAAAAGAGGTCGTGCTGTTTGGCAACGATGTGCAAGAGTTAGCCCAATATCTCTACCATGTGCTCGATTGTTTTGTCACTGAGTTGGGTGTGCAAAGCTTCAATGTGAGCATCACCATGCCGCCGCTCAGCGCTACGCCAGAATCATGGGCCAATGTGCCAACGATTGTACGGATCGTCGATCGCGGCGATCCCAACAGCCGTGGCTCGGATATTGGGGCGATGGAATTGTACGCCGCTACGGTTGTTGCCAGTGATCCATTTAATATCGCCAATGCGTTGGCTGGCCGATTTCCCTAGTTCTTACAATTAAACGTAAACGTGATTACGCCCTGCTCAGTTATTAAACGATGCAGGGCGTACTTATTTTAGGAATTATTCAGCGAACCACTCGCGCAATTCTTGGGGATGGGCGGCTGCACCCAAGGCAACCATCAATTTGATGCGAGCTTTGACTGGCGAAAGCTGTTGAGCAAACATCACGCCAAGCCGTTTGAGATCGTGATATTCGCCAACATAGCCATATTCATCGTAGCAAATACCCTTCAAACAGCGCGTCGTCACCACCACCGGAATCCGTTTGTTCAGCGCTTCTTGGATGGTTGGCAACCACCATGGTGGCACGCGCCCACCACCAAAGGCTGCAATTACGATGCCTTGCGAGTTGGTATCAATTGCCGCCCGCAGTTGACGATCATCGGCTCCTTGAGTGGCGTAAATTAAATCAACCCGCTCAGCAAGCCGCGAACATGGGATATATTGGCGACCGCTGGGCTGATGATGAATCCGCACGGTTGCGCCTGTCAAACTACCAACTGGGCCAAAACCAGGCGCATCGAAGGCATCAGCGGTTTGTGAATCAATTTTTTGCACCGTCGAAGCTGAAAACAAACGATCATTGAAAGCGACCATCACGCCAAGCCCACGGCTTTGTGGAGCAGCAGCGGCACGAATCGCCCCAGTTAAATTGGTAACACCATCATAGCCCACATCGGTGGCGATGCGCATTGAGCCAGTAAACACCACAGGTTTATTCGAATCGATCAACAAATCGCATAAAAAGGCGCTCTCTTCCAAGGTATCGGTGCCATGGGTCACCACCACCCCATCGGCCTCGCCCAGCAACAAACTATTGACCCGTTGCGCTAAATCGAGGGCCATGGTTGGGGTTATATGGCTACTTGGCAAGTTGGTAAAATCTTGAAAGCTAACATTAAACTCGCCGCGTGGGAGCATCGCCGAAAAATCATCGCCTTTGAGCATTGGAACTGCGCCGCTCCATTGCGGTGTGCGTTTGGTCGAAATCGTGCCGCCCGTTGTAATAACCACAACGTTGTGCATATAGTCTCCCTGCCCGAAGGCTGTGAATCGTAAGTGGCTTCAGCAATTGAGTGTAATGAAGCTTGCAGCTCACGTCAAGCGAGGATTGAAGGGCGAGGGGTCAGCGGATAATCTGTATTATTGTTTAGCCACGAATTACACGAATTACACGAAAAAGCTTATCCTTCGTGCGCTTCGTGTAATTCGTGGTTTTGGTAGCTCATTCTTTGTGCTCTATGTTCTATGTGCTATGCTCTATGGCTCTTACTTAATCGTCATTGGCAATGCCACTTGATACCATAACGAACCACTTTCGACCGCACCCATATCGCAGGCTGCCCCCACAAAGCCTGCCAAACCACGTTGATCGGTCACAGTGGAGCTTGAGCATGAGCCAGCATCGGTCGATGCGCTATGGCTGAGTGGCAAGTAGGTTGGAGTTGGGCCACCATACCAGCCCAATGGCCGCAAGCTTGGCCCAGTAAATGGTTTATTACCATCGCTGGTTTGCGTGCCACAACTTCCATCACTCCACATACTAAAGTTGATGCTCGGCACTTGGCTGGCATAGCCACATTGCGCTCCTGCCGGGGCATTATTATAGGTAAGAATGCTGTTATCGACCGTAAATAGAGTGCCAGCATGATAGATTCCACCGCCAGCGATCTCTGCGTTGTTGGCGGTCATGGTCACACGATCAATAACCAATGTGCTATTCGGGCGATTATTCAGCCCAGCCCCACGCTGAGCCTTGTTTTTGGCGAGAGTGCTATACCTCAAGACGGCCACGCCTGCATTATCAAGTGCTCCGCCATCGCTCTGTAAAGCTTCATTATTGGTTAGGGTCGAGCGTTCGATCAGCAGGCCACCCTGGTTGGCGATGCCACCACCAGCTACTGCCGACAAATTCTGATCAATAATGCCATTTTTGAAGGTCAAGCTTGAATTAGCGGTAATATAGCCCCCAGCGCCTTCGTTAAAAGCCACATTATCGGCAATTTTGCTGGCGTTCAATTCAATTGTGCTGCCTCCGCGCAGATAAATGCCACCGCCTTGACCAGCAATATTACTCCAGATACGCCCGCCTTGAAACACCCCGTAGCTTTGCTGAATCAGGAGGCCACCGCCCAAATCGGTATGTTCACGGCCTTGTAGTTCGTTTAGCTCAAAATTCGTTTGGCTAATATCTAAATTTGCCGTCCATGCCTCAAGCCCAGCGCCTTCGGTCTCGGCTTTGTTAGTGCTAAATTTGCTATTATGTATTGTTAGATTGCCAGTATTAAAACTTACGCCACCGCCGCTGCCACTTGATCGATTGGATTCAATCAGGCTATCGATTAGGCTCAGGTGGGTATGCTGCGCCCCAATCCCACCACCAAAAGTTGTCGCTTGGCTATGCTTAATTGTTACTTGGTTGAGGGCTAAATTGGTAAACTCGCCGCTCCAATTTGGCTCGGCAAAAATCGCCCCGCTATGCACAGCATTGCCATTCGTCAGGATGATGCGCTGAATTTCGACCCGCGCTTGTTGGCTGATCCAAAAAATTCGCGTGGTATTGCCGCCAGAGAGCGTAATTTTGCCGCCACCATCAATCACCGAGCCATCGTGCAAAAATTTTTGGCTGGTTAAAACAATCGTATGCGGATTCGGCCCACAATTAAAGGTTAGCGTGCCGCCAGGGGCTTGTTCGCCTGGAAAAAGCTGGGCCAAACCAGCATCAAAGGCCGCCTCATTACAACTAGCAGGTGTGCCAGTGCCCACCACCACGCTATCGGCAGCAACTGGACGGCTATCCCAAACTAGCCCCAAACCAAGCATGATCAATCCACTTAACAGAAATTTTTTACGCCGTAGCATTGTGTTTGCTCCTACTAGCCATCAATCTGCTAGTAGCTTAGCAAAGCATAGCCGATAAAACTTGACATTTTCTACCAAGTTTGTTATTCAAGCGCGGGATTGGTGGTTGCGCCAAGTTGCTGGCGCTCGTCCTTGAGGGCGACTCCAGTCAAGCGCCGTTGGCGAGCCTGCCCCAGCAAATAGATTAATAAATCGCTAGCTGCTGCATAACTCAAGCCTTGCGGGTGAATGTTGGAGATGCAGTTGCGCTCAGCATCGTTGCGGCCTCGCTGCGGCGCATAGGTTAAATAGATGCCCAAACTATCGGCAACGCTCAAGCCAGGTCGCTCACCAATCAATACCACCACCAACTCGGCCTTGAGCAATTCGCCAATTTCATCGCCAATCGCCACCCGCCCTTGTTCAACCAGCACCAACGGCGCAAGCGACCAACCAAGCGCCACAAGTTGCGGCTTGATTATGTTCAGCAGCGGTGCAGCATGACGTTCAATCGCCACCGCCGACAAGCCATCGGCCACCACCAAGGCTACAGTGCATGGCTCAGCGTGCAAGGCCTCAAGTTGCTGACGCGATTCAGCATGCAAGCTGCGGCCTAAATCTGGTCGCTTGAGATAGGTTGCACGATCCAAGGCAGCGCTTTTGAGCCTGAGTATTTGGGGAAATTCAGGTTGTAATGCGCTAGCAATCGCCGCAAAATCAACTTGGGCATGGACTGCATCACGGGCTAAGGCATGGTCTTGTTGAAACGCCAAATTGGCCTTGGTTGGCAGTGCATCGCCGACTCGACCAAGGCCAATCCGCGCATTGGTAAATTGGCGCAAGCGTTGCCAAAGCTCAGTTTCAGATTGTTCGGCCATTACAATGCTCCCAACTGGGCGGCTGATTGCAACAAACGATGACGCTCGTTGGCAATCAAACGGCCTGCTTGATCGCTAATACCAAGCTGTTGCAGCCATGCTTCAAACTCGGGGGCTGAACGCAAACCCAAGGTTGTTTGCACAAAACGAATATCGTGATACGAAGTGCTTTGATAATTGAGCATAATATCATCAGCACCAGGCACACCCATCACATAGGTGCAACCAGCGCTGGCCAGCAGCACCAGCAGGTTATCAATATCGTTTTGGTCGGCTTCGGCATGGTTGGTATAGCAGGCATCACAGCCCATCGGCAGGCCCAACAATTTGCCACAAAAATGGTCTTCTAAGGCTGCCCGCGTAATTTGCTTGCCATCGTAGAGATATTCAGGGCCGATAAAACCCACAACCGTGTTGACCAGCAATGGCTCGAAGGCTCGCGCCACCGCATAAGCTCGCGCCTCGCAGGTCTGTTGATCAACGCCATAATGGGCATTGGCTGAAAGTGCGCTGCCTTGGCCAGTTTCAAAATACATCACATTATTGCCAATTGTGCCACGCTGCAAGCCGCGTGCTGCTTGATTGGCTTCGTGCAACAGCGCTAAATCGATGCCAAAACTACGATTGGCCGCCTCGGTTCCGGCAATCGATTGAAACACCAAATCGACTGGAGCACCACGCTCGATCACTTGCAAGGCGGTGGTGACATGAGCCAACACACACGATTGCACCGGCATGGCGTAGCGCTGACGTAATTCATCAATTAAATGCAGCAAACTGGTCATGGCTTGCGGGCTATCGGTCGCCGGATTAATCCCAATCACTGCATCGCCACAGCCATATAACAGGCCATCGAAAATTGCTGCTGCAATGCCTTGGGGATCATCGGTTGGATGATTGGGTTGCAAGCGTGAGGAGAAACGCCCCGCCAAGCCCAAGGTATTGCGAAAGCGCGTAATCACTTGGCACTTTTTGGCAACCGCAATTAAATCTTGGTTGCGCATAATTTTGGAAACTGCCGCCGCCATTTCGGGCGTGATACCTGCCGCCACCGCCGCCAACTGCTGGCTATCAGTGCGATAATCGAGCAACCACTCGCGCAAACCACCAACCGTCAAATGGCGAATTGGGGCAAACGCTGCCTGATCATGGCTATCGATAATCAAGCGTGTCACTTCATCAGTTTCATAGGGAATCACGACTTCGTTGAGAAAGATGGTTAATGGTAGATCGGCCAAACACCACTGCGCTGCCACCCGTTCCTCAGCACTGGCAGCGATCAAGCCCGCCAAAGCATCGCCCGAACGTTCAGGGGTAGCCTTAGCCAAGAGAGTTTTGAGCGAATCGAATTGGTAGAGGCGTTGGCGAATTGAATGCTGATAGCTGGTCATAAGCAGTCTCCCACAGCACTGGTATGGCCAATTATGGCATTCTTTTTGGCTCAAGGCAATATAGGAGCCAGCAGTCAGGGGCTAGGGTTCAGAAATGCAACCGCAATAAAGGGATTTTGACTTTAACCCAAAGGCGCAGAGGGTAAATAGAATTTAGCAGCCACATGATTTCAAACTGACCCCTGACACCTGATCCCTAAACCCCCGTTTGGCGGTCTTCGCGGTTTCGTTCTGCGTGCTCTTCGTGAATTATTCATTGATCCGCAAACATGTTAGGGGAAATGTTCGTTAATTTGTTAGTCTAGCAGCCACCGATCAATGCTATTCTACAGCTCTACAACACGATCTAGCAGATTTGAGGAGCAGCTATGCACAAATTCGGGACAACCCGTCGCCAAGTGGGATTTATTCTCATAATGCTCATGATGCTACCAAGCCTTGCGATCACTCGCGCCCAACAACCAAGCAATTCGAGCATTAACGGAGTTTGGGATAGCACGATTGGTAATAGCCTGCAAAAAACCGGCAGCATCAATAAACTGTATCTTGGCCTCGATAATCGCTTATATGTAGCTGGTAATTTTGCCTATCTCAATAATCAATTGGGCAATGGGTTAGCCTCATGGGATGGAACAACTTGGCATACCCATGGCTTACAGCCAAACGACATCAATAGCATCAAAACTTTTGAAACCTACCAAAATCAACTCATTATTGGCGGAAGTTTTAAAAATCTGGCAGGCAGAGGCATTAACGGTTTAGGCCGTTGGGATGGGACGCAGTTCCAAGGCTTCGGGGCTGGCACACAAGGCATAAACGATTATTGGGATCGTACACCATCACAAGTCAATGATTTTGCTGTTATTAGTGACACCTTATATATTGTTGGCAACTTCTCACAATTTGATTCGGTTGCAGCTAATTCGGTGGCCTATTGGAAGCCAACCGGCATTGGTGCGCTTGGCAATTTTGAAGATAAAGCACTACGAGCAGCCTCCACTGGACAACAATTGGTCGTGACTGGGGCATTTCAGTATATAAACAATGTTCCAATCAGTGGCTTTGCCCTATTTGCTAACGGCCAATGGTCACAAATGTTAAGGCCAGCAAATGTGAGATTACAGCTTGATGATATGACCAATATTCAGGACATAATCTATGCCTGGGGCTATCCGACCGCGAACCCACAACAAACCAATCTTTATGCCTATTTCAATAATCAATGGACACAGATTGGTGATGATCTGCCCGAAAATCTTCGTGGTGTATTTGATGCTGATGGTTTGTATGTTTATAGCACGAATGCGCTCTGGAAACTGGTGAATGAACAATGGCAACCAGTTCAGCTTCCTGCCAGCATTACGAGCATCAGTTCAGTTGTGGGCAATAGCGATCAGCTGTATATTGCAGGCACGTTCGTTGTCAACAACCAACCAAGCCAATTGATCGCGTGGGATGGAACGAACCTAAGCAGCCTAGCAAACACAGGCTTAGCTGTCCCAGTCTATGATATTGGCGGCGTAAATCGCCAAGTTGTGGTTAATGTCAATGGCCAGACCAACCTGCAACAATGGAATGGCACAAACTGGCAGCAAATCTATGGGATGAGTCAGAGCAGCAGGCTTGTTACCATCGATGATGAGCGGACTTATTTGATCAGCGGCAGTCCATTTAGTGTCAATAATAGCAACCCCAGCGCTCTTTGGGAGATCAATTCAACCGGTACGCTCACCAATCCAGTAGCAATCACCGGAACTTTTATCAATTGGACGCGCTCTGGAACAAGCATGCTGGTCAAAAGCTATTTTCCAGGCACGATCAATGGTCAAACCTATACCAAAACCCTCCAAATTAATCAAGATCACTCATGGCAAGCATTCAATGTTCGCAATTATAGCCATGAATCCATGGTTTACCAGATCGATAATCAGTTTTATGTGGTAGAAATTAGGAATGATCGCTATTCGTATATCATCTCTATTCATATTTGGCGCGATAATCGCTGGGAAGAATTTACTGGCACACAAGTCGGCGATGACAGTTATCCGCAAGTTATTGAATGGCGCGATAATTTATATATCAGTGGCCAGGATTCGCTCTATCACCTAAATGTAACCGATGGCATGCTTGACGATGCTGCCCAGTTTGATAATGATATTAACCGCTTGGCCATTGATGGTGAAGATTACCTCTATGTGGGCGGTAGGTTCAACGCTGTCAATCAGCAGCAAACAGGCTCACTCGCCCGTTGGGATGGCACAAAATGGCAAGGCTTGGCAACACCAATCAATGGCCCAATTGAACAGATTGCCGTAACGAAAAATGATCTGTATCTTGCAGGCAATTTTACCCATGCTGGCTCAATCCCATCATTGGGTGTGGCCCATCTCCAGTTGGAATACCAAGTGCCAAGCAACACAGCAACCCCAACGATCACCCCAACACCAACCAATACACCAACCAGTACCAGTACGCCAACTAATACCGTTACAAATACACCAGTGCCAAGCAGCACCCCAACCAATACTAGTACCGTTACAAATACACCAGTGCCAAGCAGCACCCCAACCAGTACCAGTACGCCAACCAATACCGTTACAAATACACCAGTGCCAAGCAACACGCCAACTACTATTCCAAATCAAATCTATAGGGTTATGATTCCCTACGTCGTAAACTAAATCATATTAAGGCGATGATGTGAAGGCGGTTTCGTCCTTCGCGATCTTCGTGCCCTTCGCGGTTTCGTCCTTCGTGCGCTTCGTGGATCAAAAAAGGGATCGGTAGTAATACCACCGATCCCCAAGCAGCAACAAACTAGCCCTGATTGACCTTGGCCACAATTTCATCAACTTGGCTGGCCTCGAAGAAGCCAAAGTTAACAAATTTGGCCAATGGAATTGGCTCGAAAATCGCGCGGGTGCTAGCGCTTTGGCCTTCGATAAAAGCTCCAGCAGTCGCATGCAAAATCTCAGCGCCAATCGGATCATCCAAGAATTCCTTGATGGAACTCATGCGCGTGAGCACTTTGCGAGCTGAACGAGGGTCTTCATTCACCGTCAGATCGGCCACTAATGGCAGATCAGCGCTGCAACCACCAGCCAAAATCTGATAGCTGCCGCCTTCCATACGCCAAGTCGCTCGTTGTTGATCATACAAACTGAAATCGCGGGCGGTAAGGGTCAATTCAACGGTTTTCGTTTCGCCAGCGGCCAATTCAAGCTTGGCAAACGCCCGTAATTCCTTAACTGGGCGCAGATAGGCCGAATTGCTTGGTTTGACATACACTTGCACAACTTCTTTGCCAGCCCGCTCGCCAGTATTGGTCAGGGTAACACTGACCGTCAAGGGCGTAGCTTCATCGATACTGGCAGCACTCAGCGCAATCTGATCATAGCGGAAACTGGTGTAGGATAAGCCATAGCCAAACGGGAATAATGGCTTGACCTTGCGCACATCGTAGTAGCGATAGCCAATAAACAGGCCTTCACCATAACGCACCACTCCCGCTTCACCTGGATAATTCAAAAAGGCTGGGGTATCGGCGAGATCGTGGGGGAAGGTTTCGGCCAATTTGCCACTGGGGTTGACAGAACCCGAAAGTACATCGACTAAGGCGCTACCCACGGCCTGACCTGCCAAGCCTGCTTCAAGCACCGCCCGCACTTGATCAAGCCATGGAATCGTCACGGCTGAGCCATTGATCAAAATTGCTACGGTGTTGGCTTGAACTGCCGCCACTGCTTCAAGCAATTGATTATGTCCAGTTGGCATGTTCATGTGTGCCCGATCAGCGCCTTCAGTTTCGTAGGCATCGGGCAGACCAACCAAAACTAAGCTCAGGCTAGCGTTTTTGGCCACCGCCACCGCCTCAGCAATTAATTGATCATTGGTATTGCCATCGTGATCATAGCCAGCAGCAAACTTAACTTCAACTGATTGCCCAGCCAGCCATGTTTGCAAGGCTTCGAGTGGCGTATCGACCTGAGTTGCATTAATTTCCGAGCTACCAGCACCCTGATAGCGTGGCTTTTGGGCAAAATTGCCAATCACCGCCACTGTGCTTCCAGCAGTTGGCTGCAACGGCAAAATGCCATCGTTCTTGAGCAGCACCATCGATTCGCTGGCAGCACGGCGAGCCAAAGCATGATGGATAGCTTTGTCGTAGCTAGCTTCGGGCTGGCGTTGGGCAATGCCACGCAGAATAATCTTGAGCATGCGGCTGGCGGCAGTATCGATAACGGTTTCTGAGAGCGCTCCCTTGCGTACCAAACCAGCCAAAAATTCAACATGATTAAGCGCTGGGCCAGGCATTTCCAAATCGAGGCCAGCAGTTAATGCGGCAGCCTTATCGTTAACTGCGCCCCAGTCGGAAACGACAATGCCTTCAAAGCCCCATTCTTCGCGCAGAATTTCAGTTAGCAGTTGACGATGCTCGGTTGCATAGATTCCATTGATTTTGTTATAAGCCGCCATGATCGTCCAAGGTTGCGCTCGTTTGACCACGCGCTCGAAGGCTGCCAAATACAACTCGCGCAAAGTCCGTTGATCGACTTCCGAGCTAATCGTCATGCGCTCGAATTCTTGGTTGTTGCAGGCATAATGTTTGAGCGATGTGCCAACGCCATGGCTTTGCACACCTTCGACAAACGCCGTGCCCAACTCACCAGCCAAAACCGGATCTTCGGAATAATATTCGAAATTACGGCCACCCAGGGGCGTGCGTTTGAGGTTGATGCCAGGCCCAAGCACAATTTGCACGTTGTTGGCTAAGCATTCTTGGGCAATCGCCTCGCCAATCGCTTTGGCCAAATCAACATCCCACGTTGAGGCCACGGCAGCAGCAGTGGGAAAACAGGTTGCTGGAATCGCATCGATAATGCCAATTGAGGAATTTTCGGGGGGTTTGCGCAAGCCATGCGGGCCATCGTTCATATTGATCGAGCCAAGCCCCAAGCGTTCGACGGGGTGGGTGCTCCACATATCTTGGCCGATCGTCAGCGAAATTTTCTCTTCCAACGTCATTTGAGTCAACAAGTCGTTGATTTGTTGATCGCTCGCGGTCATGATCCGACCTTTCCTTGCCGCAAAACGCAGCATCTACGAGAACCAGTGCAACAGCGCAGCATGGGCAGTTGGCTAGCAGCATTCCAGCCCATGAGCCAACGCCTCGTTGCGTCGCATTCCTAATTCACAAGGTTGATTTGGATCAGCGAAAGGCTATCACACCCGTTCTCAAAATATCGATCTTATGCCAAATAATTGCTAAATAATGAAGCTTGAGCTTGGTTCTTGCAACGTCGCTTGAACCAAGGGCATGCCGAGAAAATGATCGCGCAGTTCATCGCGCAAAATATTACTTGAAATATGGCGAATCAAGCGCTGAGCCTGTTGGCGTTCGGTCAATGCCTGATCAGGCTGGCCCTGCGTTTCAAGCCATTCAGCTCGCCACGCATGAAAACGCCATAGATCATGCACATCACCAGCAGGCTGTTCGTTGATCAAGCCCTCGCTTAGTTGCAAGGCTTCGCTGATTTTGCCTTGCGCTGCTGCCAAACGAGCACGATAGTTGACGACTAACGACGTGCCAAACCACAACGATGAAAGTTGCTCGACAACTTGCTCCAACAAACGTTCGCCATGAGCATATTCACCGAGTTTAAGGCTCAATTCGATATGCGCCACCCGCAGCATAACCCCAGCAATCACCTGTTGATCGCCTAAATCAAAGGCCAATACTTGGTGAATCGCCTCGGCCATTGCGGCTGGCTCAGGTTGGGTTTGTTCGATCGAGATCAGCAAACGCAACGCAGCAGTCAGTTGGCGCAAGGTTGCTAAGGCTTCATCATTAATTTGTTCCAAATAGGCCTCAGCTGCATCGATGACCGCCAGCGCCGAAGCATAATCGCCGAGTATGCGATACAAACGCAGCAATTCGGTGCGCGAATACATGTTCAGCATAATTGGGCCAGAAATACTCGATTGCTCGATCGATGACTGGAACATATGCAACGCCTGTTGAATATCGCCAGTTTCGAGGGCAATACCACCAAGCACCGAGCGCGAAAAGCCCAAATTCCAAGCATTGCCGATCATCACGGACAAGCGTTCAGCCTCACGCGCATAACGCACCGCTTGCTCTAAATCGCGGCGTGAATAGTAGAAATCGGCCATGCCCGAAAGGCTATCGGCTAGCATTGGCAGGTTATTCAACGAGCGCCATAATTCAATTGCTTCACGCAACATTTGCTCAGCCAATTCATGCTGACCACGGTTAATCGCCACCCGATGGAAGTCATTCAAACAATAGGCTTGCAACTCGCGCATACCCAACTCACGGGCTAGGCTCAGGGCTTTTTCGCCCCAAGGTTCAGCATCGGTAAAGCGGCTAAGATGGCCTTCGATTAAGGCGAGAAGCCAATAGCAGCGGGCTTCCGATTGACGATCGCCCTGTTGGGTGGCTAATTCTAAGGCTCGCATGGTGTCGCTACGGCTGCGCTCAAGGTCGCGATGGAGGCTTGGCAACATCAGCAAACGTGCCCGTTCAATCAACACAATCGTCAACGATTCGGTATCTTGTTCGCTGTCGCAGCGTTCAAGCACATGATTATATAAATCGAGCGCTTGCTTGGTTTCGCCAACCAATTCGGTAGCTCGCGCATAATTCAGATACAAACCGCGCACCACAGCCAAGGGCAATTCATACTGATGGCTCAAATCGTGAGCACGTTCATAATGGCGAATTGCTTCGCGCAAGGCATATTGACGATAGGCTACATCGCCAGCTAACAAGGCATATTCAAAGGCCTTGGGATGTTCGGCATGCATAAAGTGGTTGGCCAAAGCTGCTGCCAATTCCTCGCGACGCGAAGGATAGAGCGTTTCTAAGGTTTCGCCAACTACACCATGCAAGCGACGGCGCTCAGTTTGCAAGGTTGTGCTATAGACCACTTCATGGACCAAGGCATGGCGGAAACGTAAATAGCCATTGGGATTGGTGCGATCGCGCCGTAGCAACTCGCGATCAACTAATAAATCGATTGAGTTGGTAAGTTTTTCGGCGGTTGAACCAAGCACCTCAGCCACCACTCGAATCGCAAAACGCCGACCAATCACTGCCGCAATGTGTAAAAGTTGGCGTAACTCAGTCGGCAAGCGATCGATCCGTGCGGCCAACAAGCCATGCACACTATCGGGCAATTCGATTTGATTGATTGCCTCAAGCGCCACCCAACTATTGCCATCGTGCATAATCGCTTCACGATCGATCAAGGTGCGAATAACTTCTTCAACAAAGAAGGGATTACCATCGGCTTTGTTGAGAATCGCCGTGCGCAAATGTTCAGGCAGGCCATCGAAATGCAGCAAATTGGCAATCAATTCGCGGCCATTGGCGAGCGATAATGGCGCTAGATTCAATTCGAGGCCTTTTAAATCGCGGGCAGCCTCGACCAAACGCCAGCCAACCACTTCGCGATCAGGCCGTGAGGTCGCTAAAATCACCAACGGAATGTCGTTGTGCAATTGCAACAAACTTTGCAGCACATCGACCGAAGCCTCATCGGCCCAGTGAATATCTTCAATCGACCAAATCACGGGGGTATGTTGGCCTTGAGCCAGCACCAAACGCCGCACGGCGGTGATATAGAGTGCTTGCAACGATTGGGGGCTAAGCTCATCGAAGCGACGTGAAGCTGGCAGCAATAACAAATGGCTCAGCGCCGGAATCACCTGATCGGCTTGATCGGCCAAGAGCGCCGTGGCGATTTGATGCAAGGCTGCGGCCATTTCATCTTCGCCATCATTGAGCGACACGCCAATTAATGAGCGCACCAAATCGCGCAACAAGGCATAGGCACTTTCTTGGGTATAGGAGAGACAGCGGGCTTCATACCAAACAACTTGGGGCAATTGCTCCAAACTTTGGTTACGCCACTCGGTCAACAGCCGACTTTTGCCAATGCCAGCCTCGCCAACCGCCATCACTACCCGCCCGCGCTGCTGAGCCAAATTATCGGTTACTGCCAACAGGCTATCGAGCTCGTTGCTACGGCCAACCATGGGGCTTTGTAAACCTTTAATGCCACGGCCAGATGAGGGGCGCGGATTGAGACCGCGTAGCTTGAAGACCGCCACTTGTTCAGAACGACCTTTGATTGCTTTTTCGCCCAGCGCCGCAAAATCAAAGACATGGGCTGCCATGCGTTGAGTTTCGGGGCCAACCAAAATTTCGCCGTTGCTGGCTAAATCTTGCAAGCGGGCCGCCAAATTAACCGCATCGCCAATCACCGAATAGTGCTGGCGACCGAGCGAACCGATGCCGCCTGCAATCACCACGCCTGTATTGATGCCGATGTGCAAACCTAAGGCAAGGCCTTCTTGTTGGCTGAGCTCAGCAATCGCATCGAGCATGGCACTGGCGGCGTGTACCGCGCGAATTGGATCATCTTCGTGAGCGAGAGGAGCGCCAAAAATCGCCATAATCGCATCGCCAATAAATTTATCGACGACCCCGCCGTAATGCTCGATGATTGGCACTAAACGATCAAAACAAGCATTAATTAAGCGATGTACCGCCTCAGCATCCAACTGCTCAGCGATTGAGCTAAAGCCCACCAAATCGGCAAACATCACCGTAACCCGCCGCCGTTCGCTGCGTGGCAAGGGAGCATCGGCCAACATACGGCCACACTGAGAGCAAAAACGAGCGCTGGCAGGGTTGAGGTTGAGACATTCTGTACATTGCATAGGCGGTGTACTCGGCGCAAAAATATTGCTCCATTATAGCGCGATTTTAACTCTTTTTGAAACAAATGTTTACTAGCAATCTGTATGAATACTAGTTAAAACCACGGCACTCGTTCTGGCTGAAGAACGAGTGCCTTGTACGAGGAGAAGGGTTATAGGACGTTAATTGAATGGCAAGGTGATGGTTGATTGTTGGCCTTGGGCGCTGGTGGCGCTGGTGCGAACGCTCGCTGAACCATTGCCAATTGCGTTCCAAATTTCAATCCGAACCCGACCATTGCTCAGGTTGGCCCAAGCACCACTGCTGCTCTTGAGGCCAGCGGTTTGGCTATATTGCTCGAAGCCTGCCACCGGATCGGTTGGGAAGTAGTTGTAGGTTTCAGTGCGATCATAGCTGCCGTCGCCTGTCCAGTCGTAGGAGATTCGGGCTTGAACCCCGTTGCCCACGGCGGTATTTGAATCGACAAACAGCTTGAATTGGGTGGCTTGGCTGTTGTAGGTGCGGGTCAAGCCGGAGATGGTATAAACCAAAGCGTTGGTCGGCGTACCATCGCGGTTAGCTCCGCCAGCCGATGGAATGCTGTCGGTGTTGGCTCCTGCGCCTGCGCTCAAGCTCAACGTACCAGCTACATTTTGGGCAGCGCCATCGATGACGTGCAAGGTGTTGCCACCAGCATCGATCTTGGTGAGTTGCCATTGTTGGTTGGTTGCGCCGACATATTCCCATTGATGAACGTTGCCACCATCGGCGGTTGAGGCTTCAGCAACATCAAGCGCCTTGCCACTGTGGCGGGCAATAATCGCATAGTAGCCGCTGCCAACATCGCGCAAACACCATTGTTGGTTAGTAGTGTTGCCATATGGCCATTGGTGGATGTTGACCCCGTTGCCAGTTGCGGTTGTACCACCAGCAACATCAAGTGCTTTACCACTATGACGAGCGGTTACTTTGAAGTAGTTGCTGCCAACGCCTTCGAAGCGCCATTGTTGGTTCAAGCCACCAACATAGCCCCATTGATGCACATTCGCCCCATCAGCGCTTGAAACACCATCAACATCCAAGGCTTTGCCACTGTGGCGAGCCGTTACCCGATAATAGCTGTTGGCATCCAAGCTGACTGCTGAACAGCCGGCAACTGGCGTAGCAGTTGGTGGGACTGGCGTAGCGGTTGGATTGACCGGAGTTGCGGTTGGGTTGACTGGTGTTGCCGTCGGATTGACTGGTGTTGCAGTTGGGTTGACCGGAGTCGCGGTTGGTGGTGGGGTTGTGCCCGTGCTACGAGCCATGCTGCGTGCAGGAATGCTATTCAACACCACACCATTCGAGAAGGTTACGGTCAATGGATTTGCGGTTGGATTCCAAGCAACATAGGTGCGCACACCATTTTTGTTGAAAACCGCATAGGTTGGGGTGTTGGCGGTGATCGACGTATCGATCGAACCCAACTGCTTCAGGTTGCGAATCCAGTGATAGGTATGAGCCTTGGTTTCGCCTTCTTCTGGCGTGTAGGCGACCGTATCAAACTTGGTTGCGGCAGTTGCGGCATCACCAAACGCTTGGAATTGCCAAATAATATCGAGCCAGTAGCGTTCTGCGCCGCCGATGTTGCTGCGCATTTGGCTGTAGTTTTTGTTGACATAGGTTGGGTTGCGACCCAAGTACAACGAACCACCGTGGAATGGCAAGAAGTTGATCCCGTGGATCATTTCGGGGTTGGCACTGAACCAGGTTGCATAGCTGCCACCATCGCCCCAAACCATGCCGACGGCGGGGTGATTGTTGTTGGCGGTGAAGCCAGCTGGGAAGACAGCGTTATCAACATTGAACCAATATTGCTCGATCGCATGGGTTTCGTGGGTATACATGAAGATCCCAAGGTCGCGCATTTGGGTGTTGCCAGTGTTTGCGCCCCACAAGAGCACAGCACTGTTGAACATCATTGCTTCTGATGATGATTCGTGGTTGTTGCCTGCGCCAAAGCCTGCATGGCCCGAAGCCCATGAGTGGCCTTCATAGATGTCGAAGGTGCGCAAGCGTGGGAATCGTGGATCAGTGGCGGTGCTGATGTTGGCAGCATCGTTGATCAACAGCTTGACCATCGAACCCCAGTTGCTATCGAGCGCCCAGTTTGGATCGTATTGGGCCAAGATTGCCGCAGCGTAGATGTAATAGCCATAGTGGAAGTGGTGGTCGTTCAATTCGGTATCCGAGCCGAATGAAGCTGGGTAGCCGATGACCGTACCCCAATTGCTGTTGTAATAAAACTGGCCGTTGGTATCGTTGGCGCTCGCGGTGAACCATTCTTGCAAACGGTTGCGCACAGCAGTAATCAACGCATTACGGGCGTTGGTGTTGCCCAATTGTTCAGCAATTGGAATCAAGTTGGCCAACCGTAAGAGCGCCTTACCAGTGTAGTAGGTATCAGCACCGCCAAAGTGGCTAGCTTCGAAAGCAACATCATTCAAGTGATTGTTGAGCGTGGTGCGGTTGTAATCGCCTGCATCTGGCAAGGTTGGCAGTACGCCGTTGAATCGCATGGCCGTGGTAAACGAATTACCATCGCGCAAGCGAATTTGACCACGGGCGGTGGTGTAGCTGTAGTTCGTCAACGCCGTCGATGAGTTGATCGCGTGGTGGCGATACAAGCCCAAAACAGTGTTGGTATTGCTGCCTTCTTTGGCAACTGTGGTTGCGCTGAAGGTTGTGTTCAAGGTAGCCGAAGCTTGGTCGTAGCTCCAGCTAGCAGTGGTGTTGGTAACAAAGGCATAGGCGCGGGCTTTGAAGAAATTAAAGGTTGCCACGCTATTATCAGGCAGCACTGCTACCGAATAATAATCTTTGCCTGCCAAATTTGATTGGAAATTATTCCCCGATTGGCTCCAGGTTGCGCCAGTTGGGGCAAAAATACCGTAATGATGGCCGTTGACCGTGATGCCGAGGGCATTCGTGCCAGCGCCAGTCCAAACACTTGGCGGAGCAGCTGCGCCAATCAAGGCATCGCCGCCACTCTTGGTCAAATAGACGAAGGGCATGCCATGGCCGAAGGTTGCGCGGAGCGTGCCGCCACCATTCCAATAGGCCGTGACTGTCCAATCCGAGTAGCCGTCAACTTTGGCATCGGGCGAATTCAAGCCCACCAAACCAAGGTTCAGGTCTTCGGAAGCATTGTAGTGAAACTCACCAATGTAGTTGGGTGAGCCAGTTGAAATTGCGGGAATTGTCGGGAAGGTCACGCCCAAGCCAGTTGCTTTGGCTTTGACAATCAACGGCAAGGCCGTCATATTTTCCGAATAGGGATTACCAGGGAAGCGCTGCCAGCCGAGCGAACTCCACCAATCGTTGGTGGGCATAGCGCCAGTGACATTGGCAGTGCGTTTGGGAGAAACAGGATTTCCATTAAAATCATCGGGAACTTTTGCGCCTGCTGGCAAGGTGGTGGTATAACTGCCCAGCCCAGCTTGATCAGCGTTGGCAACAGGTTGGGTTGGAGAAAAGAACAAACTGGAAGTTAATAATGTTAGGAGGGTTCCTGCAAGCCATGGTAATCGTCTTGAGCGATTAGGTAAATGTTGTGTATTCATGCACATCCTCGTGTAATTAATCAACATCGATAGCCGAAATGTTATGAACCCCTAGTCGCATGAATCAAGCAACCTCCTTCGATCAAAGAATCCATATACTGCTATCTTAATTTTTCCCTAACTATTATTCAATGACTAAAATAAGTCATTTAGCATGCACTACGCTTCTGAGTTGTTGTTTAATGGATGATCGTTCTATGCTATTATGCGCGGAATTGCATATAGAGAATAGGAATCAAGCATGGCCGAGTTGCGCAACTGGCAAGCCACGAGTCTGTTAGAGCTACGTTTTATCTCCGATGCCCAAATTTCGCCCAACGGCGAGCAAATTGCCTTTGTGGAAACCTGGATCGAGGAAACCACCAGCAAGAGTGGCACTCGCAAGCCCGATTATCGTTCAGCAATTATGTTAATTCAGGCCGATGGTGGCACGCCGCAACGCATGACGTTCAGCGTTTCAGGTCGCGATAGCTCGCCACGCTGGTCGCCTGATGGTAGCAAATTGGCCTTTATCTCAACTCGCGATGCAGGCGTGGCCCAACTGTTCGTACTCGATTTGGCTCGTGGTGGCGAGGCTCAGCAACTAACCAGCCTTGGTTATGGTGTGGCCGAAATCAACTGGCGACCCGATAGCCAAGCCTTGGCATTTATCTCGCGCGGAGCCAAAGCCAAAGCGCAAACCCATGTCGAAAGCTTGCGCGACGAAAAAATTATCGAGCGCTTGCCATTTAAATTCGATGGTGTAGGCTATTTGCAGCCAGAATACGCGCAAATTTGGCTGGTTGAATTGGGGCAAGAACCAAGCCAAATTACCGATCAAGCCTTTGATCACGCTGATCCGGCCTGGTCGCCTGATGGCAGCGAGTTGGCTTTTATCACGGTTTCGCGGGCCGAACTAGAGCACACCCGCCAAGCCGATATGTATCTATTAAATGTTGCAGCTGGCACATCGCGCTGTTTAACCAATGCCCTAGGTCCGGTCTATCACCCAACTTGGTCGCCCGATGGCAGCCAAATCGCCTATATCGGTCATGATCAACACACTGGCAATGCCTCAAACGAGGCTTTGTGGTGTGTTAGTCGGGCGGGCGGCGATGCCCGCTTGCTCAGCGTTGGCTTTGAATATGGGCTTGAAAATAGCGTGATCAGCGATGCTCGCATTGGGCGCTTTCCTTATCGGCCTTATTGGCGCGATAATGGCATCTACTGTTTGGCAACTCGTGCCGCCCGCACCCGCGCCTATCGCTACAGCGACGGCGCGATGCATGAACTTACGCCTGAAGATAATCCTAGCATTTCGGGCTACAGCCAATCGTTGAACAAGCGCACTGCCTTCACCGCTGGCACTGCCACCCAACTCGAAGCGCTGTATATGGGCGATGCTGATGGCAGTATTCATCTGCTCTACGACCCCAATGCTGCATTACTCGCCAGCATCCAAACCATCGAGCCAGAGCGTTTTAGCTATGCCAGCTTCGATGGCTTGGCGATCGAAGGCTGGGTGATCAAACCTGTGGGATTCAGCCAAGGCCAGCAATATCCTTCGTTGTTATATATTCATGGTGGCCCGCATAGCGCCTATGGTCACAATTTTATGCATGAATTTCAGGTGCTGGCGGCGGCGGGCTATGGCGTGATTTACACCAATCCACGCGGTGGTACAGGCTATGGTCAGCGCTTCCGCGCGTTGGTACGCCAAGATTTTGGCGGCGATGATTATCGCGATCTCATGGCTGCTGCCGATCTGGCCGAAACCTGGGATTGGATCGACACCAAACGAATGGGTGTGCTTGGTGGCTCATATGGCGGCTATATGACCAACTGGATCATCAGCCATACCGAGCGCTTTGCCGCCGCCAACACCCAACGCTGTATCTCCAATTTAATGAGCTTTTTCGGCACATCGGATATTGGGCCATACTTCGGCGAAGATGAATTCGGCGGCAAGCCTTGGGCTGATATCGATAAATTTATGGAGCGCTCACCAATTCGTTATGTAAATTCAATTAATACTCCATTGCTGATTTTGCATTCTGATGAAGACCATCGCTGCCCAGTCGAGCAAGCTGAGCAACTGTATACCGCGCTCAAAGTGCTGGATAAACCTGTGCGTTTTGTCCGCTTCCCGCGCGAAGGCCACGAACTTTCACGCAGCGGCGAGCCATTGCATCGGATCGCACGAATCGAATATATTTTGGATTGGTTCGGCCATTATTTGCAAGGACAGGAACTCCAGCCTGCTGATCATTTCCGGCGCAGCGTTGCTGGCGAATGGCAAAGCAGCCAATAATTTCACGATCAGATTGTTTTCAAGGCCGTTGCCACATTAGGCAGCGGCTTTTTGTTGGGTTTGACCACGATACCAATTAATCGTTGCCTGCAACGCTTGCTCCAGAGGCGTGGCAGCCAGGCCAAGTTGGCGTTCGATCGCTTGGGCATCGACAATTTGTGGCTCAGTATATTGATAAAACATCTCAACAAACTCGCGCATAAACGAATCCATCAGGCCAAACGCCTGAATCGCAATTTTGGGCAGGGCAATGCTGCGTACCTGGTAGCCCAACAAGGTGCCAATTGTTTGCAGCATGGCGCGTTGGGTTAATGCTGGCATAACGGGCAAATGCCAAGCTTGACCCAGCGCCGCTGGATGTTGCCCCAACAATGCCAAGCCACGGGCGACATCGCCAATATAGCTAAAACTGTGCGGCAAATCGATATTGCCCAACAATTGAGCTGGCTTATGTTGCAACAGCATTGGAAACACCCGATCGCCCAAACTTGAGTTAAGCACACGCGGCCCAAAGAAATCGGCGGCTCGACCCAAGGTAACTTCGAGCGCACCTGCCCGATGCGCCGCCAAATAGGTTTCGACCAATTCAGCTCGCATACGACCTTTGCGGGTATGCGGTGCAAACGGCGTGGCCTCAGTCATTGGTCGGCCTTGACTCGAACCATAGACGTAGAGCGTATCGAGCACCACCAAGCGAGCGCCAGCAGCGGCGCTGGCCTGCATAATCGTTTGCTGAAATTGCGGCATAATCTTGGTCTGTTCAGCATAATGGACGTTCGCGCAGTGATAAACCACCTTCGCGCCTTGGCACAACTCATTAACTTGCGCTTGATTAAGCAAGTCACCAGCGACAACCTCAACCGCCGCTGGCAGATCGGCCTTACCGCTACGATTGATACAGCGAACCCGCTGGCCTTGACTAATAAGCTCTTCAGCAAGCGTGCTACCAGCTGGGCCTGTGCCAAAAATAACTTGTAATGAACTCATGGTTATACTCCTTGTATAATATTCAATAATCGAACATTGTTCGATTTAGGTTAAATTCCATTTAGATCAATAGTCAATAATCGAACATAGTTCGATAAGACTCAAAAAAATTACGAATTGGTCATTAATAAGCCCTGTAACAAGGCTTGGGTTGTGCGTTGGATGCGGGCTTCGATCTGTTCGGCTTGGCTGAGGCGTTGGCTGAGCGCAAGGCTGACAATTCCATGTAAGGTAGCCCAAAGAATTTCGCTATCTTCACGCAAATTTGGGCTAGTCACTTGTTCGTCGATCAACAATGATTGCAAATCTTGCTCAACCAATAAACATGTTGGCCAAGCCGCTTGGTTACGCAACTCTGGGTTAACCGTCACCCCATCCATGCCATGCATCACTTGATAGAGGTCGGGATTGGCTTGGGCAAAGTGCCAATAGGCGAGCGCGATGGCCTGCAAGCGCTGATATGGATCAACATGGGCAGCACTGGCTTGTTGCATGGCATTGGTCAATTGTTGAAAGCCAATTTCCAACAAGGCTTCTAAAATTGCTTCCTTGCTAGCGAAATATTCATAAACCATCGATGGGCTATATTCGATCAACTCGGCAACTTTGCGGATGGTCAAGCCCGACCAACCCTCGGCTTGGGCAATTTGGCGTGCACCACTGAGAATCCCCTCGCGGGTGGCTTGTTTGATCCGTTCGCGGCGTTCTTTACTGCCCATTGGTTGTTTCCATTCCAGTAACACAATTTCATCGAACAACGTTCGATAATAATATAGTTGTTCAGAAATGAATTGTCAAGAGGTAAAATTGATTGTTGGGGATCGGGGGTTGGGGATTGGAGGTCGGGGGTTTGCTAAGAAATCAGGAATGAGTGAGCATGAAACCGTGAATTACGCTGGGAGCGGACATGGCCGAACGTATAGTGATAGCTACACGTCAGCCTGTCCGCTCCCAGCGTATGCTAAAGAAGTTGGGGGACAAGGAAATTAACTTATTGCTGATAGCCCTTGGCCTGATCAGCAGCATCGCGCAAGCTTTGCACAAACTGTTGTGCTCCAGCAGCACGCTCTTCGGCAGGCAAGTGGCCAATGTAATCGAGCAAGGCACTGGCGCAAATTGCCCCTTCAGCCATTTTGGCAACCGAGGCTACATGTTCAGGCTTGGAGATACCAAAGCCAACCGCCCGCGGCAATTGGCTATATTGGCGTACTCGCGCCAAGAAATCACCCAAATCGTCGGCCAACGCGGCACGAGCACCGGTTACACCACGCAATGCCACACAGTAGATAAAGCCCGACGACAGGCTGGCAATCTTGGCAATGCGGGCATCAGTCGAGGTTGGAGCCAACAAGAACACCAAATCCAGCTCATGAGCTTTGGCCGCAGCATGAAATTGGTCGGCTTCCTCAGGTGGTAAATCGGGTACGATAAAACCATCAGCGCCCGCCGCTTTGGCTTCAGCCACAAACCGTTCAACGCCATATTGAAACATGGGGTTGAAATAACCCATCAGCAATAACGGAATGCTCATGCCAACCGCTCGTAATTGGCGCACGGTCTCCAAACAAAATCCAATATCAACCCCATTAGCAAGGGCAATATCAGTGGTACGTTGGATCGTCGCGCCATCGGCCAACGGATCAGAAAAGGGCATGCCAAGCTCAAGCATGTCCGCGCCGCCAGCAACCAAGGCTTGGGCTAAACTCAGGGCTGAATCACGCTCAGGGTAGCCAATTGTCAAAAATGGCATCAGGGCCGTCCGACCTTGGCTGGCTAAGCGTTCAAAAGTTTGGGCAATTCGGCTCATAGCGTCCTCAACTACAGCAGCCACTACTCACGAAACTGGCTGTCATTCCATTCGGCAAAGAGTTCTTGCAGGCGCAAGCGTTGATACTTGCCCGTTGCGGTAACCGGAATTTCCGTGCCAAATACCACGACTTTTGGGCATTTAGCAAAGGGCATCTGGGCACGGCAATGGGCCAAAATTGCTTGTGCATCAAGTTGTGCGCCATCTTCGGGCACAATATACGCACCCACTTCCTCGCCATACCAATTATTAGGAAAGGCGATCGCTAAGGCGGTGCGCACTCCAGGCACGGCCAATAGCACTTCCTCAATCTCAAATGGGCTATATTTTACCCCACCACGATTGATCAGTTCTTTGAGGCGACCGGTGATAAACAAAAACTGGCGACCTTGGGCATCCCATTGATAAAAGCCTTCATCGCCTGAGCGAAACCAGCCATACTTAAAGGCTTCGGCGTTAGCATCAGGTCGATTGAAATAGCCCATCATCACATTATGGCCGCGAATCACAATCTCGCCGCGCTCGCCTTCGGATAAAGCATGGCCTTGGGGATCATGCACTGCCATTTCATTTGGCCAAATTGCCACGCCAATGCTCGGATAGCCAAAATCTTCCATCCAATGACGATATTCGGCATCGCTCAGATTAGTTGGCAAGAAGCATGAATAGCATGTGGTTTCGGAGAGTCCATAGCCGTGGAGCACCCGCACCCCAAATTGATCGTAGAAACGTTTGGCTAAGGCCACGGGCAGCGTACCAGCCCCACAAATTAAATAGCGCAAGTGGCTGCGTTCAAATTGGCAGTGTTCTGGTTTGCCTTCGCATAAATATTGCAAAATTGTTGGCACAACCGAAACAATCTGCACGCCTTCGTTGGCGATGCGTTGCCAAAATGTGCTTGCACTAAACGCCCGATTTAGCACAACTGAAGCCTTGGCCAACAATGGCGTAACCAAGGTCACCACAATGCCATTCACGTGGTGAATTGGCAAAATCGCCATCAAACGGCTGGTTGACTCAATCCCATGCCAGCGCATAATCCCGGTGCAATCGGCCAGCAAATTATAATGGCTTAGTTGCACGCCTTTGGGAGCGCCAGTTGTGCCCGAGGTATAGACCAACAACGCTTCATCATCAAGGCTTGGCGCTTGAGCCGACTGAAAAGTTATAGCTTGAGCCGCCAACGCCTGCTCAAAATCAGCATCCAAGGCCACAATATGAGCAACTCCAGCGGCATGGCTACAAATAAGCTTGGCCCGTTCGAGGTATTCGGTTCGCGCCAAAACCACCCGAACCGCAGCATTATCCAAAATAAAGCCAATCCGCTGATCATCTTCGCCAACATTTTGCGGCGCAATTGTGGCCCCAATTAACCAACAGGCTGCATAAATTGCCACCGTGTCGGGGTGATTATAGGCCAACGTGGCAACCCGCTCGCCATGCTGCACTCCATAAACTGTTGTAAGCAAATTGGCAATTCGAGCCGCTCGCTCAAACAAATCGGCATAGCTCCAACGGATTTCCTCGCCAGCATGATCATTAAAATAGGCCAAATATTCGCGTTGAGCTTCGCTGGCCGCTCGAGTTTGCAATAGCTCAGCCAATGAAGACCATGGCGTTTGAACCGTCGTGGCGGGAATTCCAGTGTAGGTATGGGCAGCATTCAACAACTGCATTGTCGTTGGATCAAGCTCAGGGTGCGTCATTGCACAAATACTCCTTAACGGATAGCACACAGCGAACAGCCGCACCATTATAAACGATGCTGTGGCGAAGAATTAAGTTAAAATAGCGAGTCACAGATTCATACAAGCAAGGAATGTGAGTGATGACAGAGCAACAACCAATGGCTGCCGCGCCAATCAAATATCGTGAAGATGGCGAGGTCGATTGGGCCAATATGTGGGAAACATTCTGCGATTTAGCGCTTGAGGGTGGGCCAGCCCATCGCGGGGCCGATGCAAGCATCCCAATCCAAATCAATGCCAATCCTCAGCATCCCAACTATCTGCAGGTCTATGCTGAGTTATGTCGCGGCATTTACGAAGTCAGCGGCCTGAGCGCCCATATCGGCGAAAATCCCGAATGGCTGGCAATCGAATGTCCGATTGTTGGCCAAGCTCAGTGGCTAGCTGGCGCGATCAATCAAGAGCATGTCGCGGCTCAGGCTACTGGCCAACAGCTGCTTGTGCCAATTCACCAAGATTTCAGCCTCAAAAGCGAAATCAAAAGCGTCATTACCGTCGTTGCCAAAACTACTCACTACTGGACTGAGCATCTGCCACAGTCGGTTAAACAAAGTTTTGCCATTCAAGCCCAATTGAGTAAGGCCGGCCAAAAAATCAAACGACTCTTCAATCGCAGCTAAACCTAGTTTATTCAAGGAAAGCCAATCAATCCCCATTGCGTCTTAATGGCATCGAAGAGTTATTTTCGTGCGGAGGATTTCAATGGGGATTCACGATTCGTTTGACGATATTGGCAACCAAGCAAGCTCACGCCGCTCATTTTTGCGCAATAGCGGATTAGCTGCCTTAGCAACCGCTGGGGCATTGAGTGCCCTCGATCAGGCAGCAGCCAATACCAAGCCTGTCCAGAGCGAAAGCATTACAGCGGCCACAGGCGAGATTCCCGCTAGCGCCAAATTTGCGCGACGAGCATTTCGCTCATTGACCTTGTTGGCGATGAGTGCCGTCACCAGCGATCTGCGGTTTGCCCAAAAAGTCTATGGTTTGGCCCTAGCCGATTTAGAAATTAACCTTGCTGGTTTGCAAACTGCCAGCGATAACGTTACCAGCCTGAGCTACACCCCCAATCCCGAAGACGACTACGAACCACGTCCTTGGTGGTGGCCACGTCCTTGGTGGCGGCTCAAAGAACAATTATTCACACCAATTGAGCGGATTCCGGCTGGTGGCTTGGTAGTGCTCGATCTGCATCGCAGCCTTGATGCCTTCAACATGGCCTTTCAATATGGCGACCAAACTTTGCAAGCTGAAAATTTGCGCTTGGCTCGCGGCGAATTGCGCAGCCATTTGGCAACCTTGAAAGGCTCAAGTAGCTTTGCTGCGTGGGAGCCAGGCGATGATATTTGCCCACCTTGGTGGCCATTCCCATGGCCACCCAAACGCCAGCCGACTATTGCAACATCGCAGCCATTGCTTGAGCTTGGCACATTAACCAAAGGCTTAATCAACTATGGTTTAGGCCAATCCATGCACAATGCGGCACTTGGTCGCGCCCGCAGCAAAGCAATTATTGTGCAAATTCAAGGCAGCACTCGCAAAATGGCTGGTTATAGTGGCAGTTTGGTTGGGTGGGAAGATGGCGATGATATTTGCCCACGCTGGCCGTTCCCATGGCCAGGCCCATGGTCGCTTGGCCAAGTGCTTGATCAATACAACGCCGAACCAGAGCCACTACCATGGCGGCCTATTGCGAGCGAAGTCTTGAGGGCCAGTACCATTTTCGCCGTCGCCAGCAATCTCGGCGATCGTGGAATCGCCCAAGGCTTACGCGATGCAGCAATCGTACAAATTCAAGATCAAGTTGCCAAATTAGGCTAATTTCTGGGCAATTGCAGCCGAGCTAGGCAACCCGTTTGCTCGGCTGCAAACGATTAAGTGGCCAAATCTCAAGTTCATCCAGTTCGCGTAAGAGCCGTTGGGTTGGCACAAACCGCCCAATCGCTTGGATCGAGGCTGGTTGTTCGGGCAGTTGTTGAATAACTTCATGAGCTGCTAAATAGTGGCTCTGTTGAGCAAACCATGGCCGCAATTGGGCCACAGGCAAAACATAGACTTTACTAGTAGCGGCCACATAGCTATACCAATATTCAGCCGCCGTAACGCTCAAACGACTAGCGGGGTCGGGGTCGGCTTGCCAGGTTGGGATAAAAAGCTGTTGATCGTTGCCAATCTCATCGTAATAAAAGGCAATTCGGATGCTGCGCTTGGAACAGGGGGGCATGCGCACTTTCCAGACAATATTGACTGCTAATTGTTGATACAACGGCACATGGGCAACATCATTAACTTCAAGCGTATCGCTAAAGCTGCGTAAATGCTTCATCAGTAAACGCTTAACTTCACGGCTTTGTTGATCGCGCAGCGAGGGAATTTGTAGAATTGTTGCCATTAGAATGCCTCATTTCGTAGTTGCTTCAGTAACCCATTTTGACTATACCAGAACAAAATTTCTATGTCAAGCACATATGTTCAGTTAATATTAAAAAGGCCAGTTGCAATAAGCAACTGACCTTAATTTAGAGCCAAAAATTAATATTTAGAGCTTAACCTTGCCATGCTCCCCAATTTCGGGGCGTTCGCCCGTAACCAGCGCCGACAAAAAACCAGCCACTTGGACAAACGTGCTATTGGGCGTATCCCAATATTCGACAATTTGCGGCTCAACCTTAATCAAAACAATATTGGGGTCGTTTTCATCTTTAAACCAGGCTTTAGCCAACGGAGTCCAAAGTTCTTTGATTTTAGCCCGATCGTCAACAATTTGGCCTGTACCACTCAGCGAAACATAGCGCGAATCATCAACATCAACAAAGGCTACATTGACTTGCTTGGATTGGCTTAACTCAGCAATTTTGCCACTATCACGCCCAGTCATAAACCACAAATCGCCATCAAATTCCTTTTGTTGCACCACCATCGGGCGGCTATGCAACGAATTATCACTAGCAACCGTGGTTAACATCGCCAATTTAAAGCCTTTCAATTGCTCGGCGACTTTGCTAATATTTTGTTGGGTAGTTGTTTGATCTTGCATTGCAGTATCCTCCAAAACAGATTTTCCACTGCATAATCAAGGCAAGAGCTATGCCAAGAGCCATGCCAAATTCGTGGTATGATCAAATTGTAATTTCAGCATATCTTCCTGAGGAGGCTTCTGTGGAATATCGACGGCTAGGCAAAGCAGGCATGCGGGTAAGTGCGGTATCACTCGGCGCATGGTTGACCTACGGCGGCAGTGTCGAAGGCGATCAAGCCGCCCAATGTTTGCGGTCAGCAATCGACAATGGCATCAATTTTATCGATGTTGCCGATGCATATGCCTACGGCGAAGCCGAAAAAGTCGTTGGCGGCGTGATCCGCGATTACAAACGCTCGGATTTGGTGCTTTCTTCCAAGCTCTATTGGCCCATGAGCAACAATGTGAATGATCAAGGGCTAAGTCGCAAGCATATTATGGAATCAATTGATAAAAGTTTGCGCCATTTTGGCACCGATTATTTGGATATTTATTTCTGCCACCGTTTCGATGCCAACACGCCACTCGAAGAAACTGTCCGCGCAATGAGCGATTTGGTGCAGGCTGGCAAAATTCTCTATTGGGGAACCAGCGTCTGGGAAGCTGAACAAATTGAGCAAGCGGTCAGCATCGCCAAACAATATAATGGCTATTTGCCGCAAGTTGAACAACCACGCTACAACATGCTTGACCGCCATATTGAGCCAGCAATTATCCCAACCTGTGAGCAGCATGGCCTTGGCTTGACGGTTTGGAGTCCTTTGGCCCAAGGCTTATTAACTGGCAAATACAATGCGGGCTTGCCAGAGGGCAGTCGCGGAGCCACCACCAAATGGCTTGATCGCGAGCTCAATGAAACTAATTTGAATAAGGTGCGCCAATTAACCACGATTGCTGGTGATCTTGGCCTAACCACCAGTCAATTGGCCTTGGCTTGGGTTTTGCGTTTGCCGCAAATTAGCTCGGTCATTACTGGCGCAACCAAGCCTGAGCATGTGCTCGATAATATCAAAGCCGGCGAAGTTCAATTGAGTGCTGATGTTCAGGCTCAAATTGAGGCAATTCTGGCCTAAAATAGCAATGCCCCACCAACCAGCTAGTTGGTGGGGCAGATTCAAAAGCTTAATTATTTCATAGTCCATTCGCCGCTACCACCAGTAACCGATGCGGCCACGGCCAAGGCTGCCCCAGTAAAATTACCAAGGTAATCGTTGCCACGCCAGAACTGAATCGTCACAGCGCCAGCAACCCCCGAAACCACCGTCACTTGGAAGCTACAATCGCCAACCAGTTGATTGGCGGGTACGCCGATATAGGCTCCAGCGCTGGTTCCACCGCCAAGCCCAATCCCCCACATCGTGCCATAAAAATGGGTCTTTTGGCCATTATCAAAGGTCAAATCGCAGGTACACGTACCATAAATAAAGGCGGTTGCAAAGGTTGCCGAGCCTGTTGCGGTTGTGGTTGAGCTTGCAGCCGATTTTTCTGGGGCATTTTTGCTCACATCAGGAAATGATTGTTTGATTGATTCAATAGTTGCATCATATTGAGCTTTAGCAATCGAAGCGTAATCAATTTGTTGTTGAGTTGTCATGATAATTCCTTTACTACACAAATTCTGATGTCGTTTGAATCGATTCATGATTAAAACGTTGAATCAAGCGCAATCCTGAATTTTATCAGCAATATTTTACAAATTAAGCTACTATAATCAATCATAAAACTATCAGATTAATAAGTTATTAATTCATTATTTAAAAATTTAAACCACAAAAAAACCAGTCATGGCCGTTTCGCCATGACTGGTTGAAGATTAATCGTTACTGAAGCTTACCGCGAAAACCGATTGGCCCTTCGCCAGCATAGACCATCGTGCCATTGAGAGTTTGGCCACCGTCACGTGAATCAACATCAAGATTAACTGGATTTTGATTATCACGTGTTCCAATAATCCAATGGCCGCCAGGATGCCATGGAGCACTATCGCCACCCCATTGGTTTTCGACAGCATAGTTGTTGGCACTGGTACGGGTTGCGCGGAATCCGATTGGGCCTTCATTGATGTAGGTCATCGTGCCAGTAAATGTTTGGCCATTATCAGCGGAGGAAATATTGATCGCCACAACATTTTGGTTATCACGCGCACCTAACACCCATGTACCGCCGGGATGCCATGGAGCACTATCGCCGCCCCATTGATTTTCAACCCAATACACGCTCATCGGTTGTCCTCCTAACTAAACCGTTGTACCAAAGAACTCAGCCACAGGCCAAAGCGAAGCAGCTCAGGCGTTGATGGGAGCTTTGATTGAACGTGATATGACATTGGCTCGTTGCTGGTTCTGCATGTTAAACGTTGGACGAGCGACAATCCTGAACATAGTTGATATATGATTAATCTGCTCAATCATGGTTTCGATTGATCAATACCCATAAAAGATCATGGTTGCCGAGCGTTTTACTCGATAGCATAACTATCCCAACAACCAAAATTTGTTTATTGCATGAGCCACTAGGCACTGCTATACTGCTAGAGTGTCCTCTTAACTCGCAACTCACAATACACTCAAACCAGCCTAAAATTTTGTCAGCAATTGTGCTAAAACCGCGAGGATCGCGCAATGCCCGATATTGATGATTCATCACAGCTAACCAATCTCCCCGCATGGTTGCGCAATGGCGGTATTGCTGGGGCTATGCTGCAAAGCATCGATTGGGCAAATCACCCGCTCGGTTCAATTGATCAATGGCCAAGCGCTTTGCAGACTGCACTCAGTATGGTGTTGTATGCACCGGTTCCAATGGCATTAATTTGGTCGGCATCACAGACAACTTTTTACAATGACCACTATATCGAATTGCTCGGCAACAATCACCCCCAACAACAAGCCCAAACCACTGATCCAACCGGCTATTTTGGGCAGCAAGCGATCTTTAGCGCCATTCAACAAGCCCAACTTGGTCAAACCAAGCTGCTGACAGCTCACTCAATCGATCAACCACAACAACACTGGCTGATCGATTTGTCGTTTAGCCCAATTTATGCTGAGCAGGGCACAATTGTCGGGGTGCTCAATACGGTCAATCAGATCAATCGTGTGCTGCGGCTAGCCCAGCCAAAACCCAGCAGCCAAACCCCCTTTTTGGATTTGTTACAGCAGATTGAACTCCCTTTAGAGCAAATACCCAGCTTTCAGCCCGATCAAGAGCGGATCGCCCCACTGATCGGCTACGTCGATCGCCATGGCGCTTATCGCTTTAATAATCCCGCCTATCAAGCCTGGTTTCAGCGACCACTCAGCCAAATAACTGGCGCTAGCGTGGCTGAAGTCTGGGGAGAAACCGCCTATCAGCAATTTTATGACCATATTCATCAAGCTTTGCTTGGCCAAGCGGTAGCCTTTGAGACCGTTATCAGCCTTGAAGATCAGCCTGTGCGAAGCGTAGCAGTTGAATATCAGCCCGATTTAAACACCGATGGCGAAGTCCAAGGATTTTTCAGTTTCATTAGCGATATCAGCACCAACAAAAAATTAACTGTCGCGGTACAAGAATCCAAACAACGCTTTAATGCAATTTTTCAAACCAGTTCTAGCCCAATGGTCATTACCCGTTTAAACGATGGCCTAATTTTAGAGATCAACGAAAGCTTAATCAGTTTGTTGGGCTATCAGCGCGATGAACTTGTTGGGCAGGCCATTCAAGACCTCAATATTTTTGTTGATCAGAATGATCGTACTGCGATGGTTCGAGCACTTAAAAAACAAAGCTATGTCAGCGATTATGAATTAGAATTAAGAACTAAATCGACTGATACGATCTTTGTGATTTGTTCAATGACATTAATTGTATTGAGTAACAGTTTATGTGGCTTTACCGTTATTCACAATATTAACAATCGCAAAATTTATGAACGTAAGCTCAAAGAAAGCGAAGAACGACTGCAAATCGTGATCGAAAATCTTAATGAAGGCATCGTCTTATCAGATCTTGATGGCAATCTATTTCATTGGAATCGGGTTGCTTTGGCGATGCATGGTTTTGCAAACATGGAGGAATGTCGTAGTCGCATTCCTGATTTTAAAGATTTCTATGAAATTAGCACGCTCGATAACCAAGTACTAGCTATTGAACAATGGCCCATGTCGCGGTTGATTCGTGGCGAAATCTTAGAATCAATCGAGCTAAAAATCCGACGAATTAATACACCAGTTGTCTGGGAGCGGATTTTTCGCTATGGCGGAGCAACCGTAATCGATTCATCAGGTCATTCAGTGGCATTTTTAACAATTAACGATATTACTGAGCGTAAATATGCTGAGGAAAAATTACGCTATCAAGCTAATTTATTAGCTCATGTTTCCGATGCAATTATTTCAACTGATAGTAATTATTTAATCAAAAGCTGGAACCGTGCTGCCGAAGAAATTTATGTATGGCAAGCAAACGAAGCAATTGGCCAACGTTTTGGCTCGTTAATCCCGACCGAATATATTCATAACGATTCAAATGAGCAAGCAGGCACTCAATTATTTGAACAAGCGTTCTGGCAAGGTGAGGTCTATCAATTCGATCGGTATGGCCAACGTCACCATATCCTTAGTAGCGTTTCGCTGATCAAAAATAACCAAGGCCACATTCAAGGCACTGTGGCGATTAACCGTGATATTACTGCTTATAAACAAGCAACTCAAGCCTTGCAAGAGAGCGAACGCCGTTTCAAAATTCTAACTGAATCATTGCCGCAATTAATTTGGACATGTACCCCTGATGGAAAATGCGATTATCTAAGCCAGCAATGGGTGCACTATACCGGTATTCCTGAAGCTGAACAACTAGGTACGGCCTGGATTAAACAAATTCATCCTGATGATCAGGCTTCAATTATGCAAGAATGGCAAAAAGCGCTTATTGCTCAACAAAAGTTGCACAGTGAATATCGAATTCGCCGTTTTGATAATACCTATCGTTGGTTTGATACTCAGGCGGTGCCTTTATTGGGTCAAAATGGTGAAATTATTAAATGGTTTGGTGCTAGCAACGATATTGATGATCGTAAACGAGCTGAAGATGCTCAATTACGTAGCCAAAAGATGGAGGCCTTAGGCACGCTTGCTGGCGGAATTGCCCATGATTTTAATAATATTTTGCTGGCAATTACTGGTAATACCCAATTAGCCATGTTCGATCTTGATCCACAGCATCCAGTACAAAATAATTTACGCGAAATTGAGCAAGCTGGCGAACGAGCGACCGATTTAGTCCGTCGGATTTTAACGTTTAGCCGCCAGCAAGAGGTTAAACGTGAAATTGTGCTGCTACCAACCATTATCGACGAAGCAATAAAATTATTACGCGCCACCTTGCCTGCCATGGTTGAAATTCAGGTCAATGTTATTGGGCCAATTCCAGCAACTGCGGCTGATCCAACTCAAATTTTCCAGATTATTATGAATTTAGCGACCAACGCGGCTCATGCAATTGGCAATAATCGGGGATTAATTGAAATTCGCTTAGATTTAGTGCATTTGACAGCTGAATTATCGCGCACAATTCCGAATTTGCACGAGGGCCATTATGTGCGGCTATCGGTGAGCGATAACGGTTGTGGCATGGATAAAGAAACCATCAAGCGAATTTTTGACCCATTTTTTACTACCAAGCCGCTGGGCGAGGGCACTGGGCTGGGGTTATCAGTCGTCGATGGAATTATGAAGGGCCACGATGGGGCGATTACGGTTTATAGCCAAATTAACAAAGGCTCAACCTTTCGACTCTACTTTCCGGCGAGCAACCAGCTACCAACCCCAACCCCACCCAAACGTCAGATCGTCTCGGAAAATGGCTATGCGCATATTTTGTATATTGACGATGAACAAGCCTTAGTAACCTTGGCAGTTAAAATGCTCAACACCTTAGGCTATGGCGTAAATGGCTTCACCAATCCCCAAGCAGCCTTGGACTATTTTCTGCGCGACCCCAGCGCAATCGATGTGGTGATTAGCGATGTTTCGATGCCGCATATGTCGGGCTTTGATTTGGCGAAACAATTATTGGCGATCAAGCCCAATTTGCCAATCATTTTGACCTCAGGCTATGTGCGGCCTGAAGATTACGAACTAGCTCAAGTTTTGGGCATTCGTTCGTTGATTTTAAAGCCACATACCTATGAAGATTTAGGCTATACCCTCGCCCAAATTCTTTAGGCTCAAGCCATTGAAATTTTTTAACGGTTCTTTACCCTTAACTCATCTGCTACTCATCCAAGTAGCATATTATCATCCTCGGAAACCACGCTCGGTACAAGGAAACAGCATCAACAATCGTGACGATGAAAAGACCTTGGAAGGAGATAACTTCATCACCTTCAACCATAGACCGACAAAACCCCTCCTGTGATGGGGTCACACATCGCAGAACGATTCAAAAATCCCCATTCGCCGCTATCCCCCCCTATGGATAGCGGCGAATATCGTTTAGCGTTTGCTCATAACCCGCCGCGACCAGGCTGCCAAGCGCTTAGCCACCGAGCGATAGGGCGGTTGAAATAAATTGACTAAATTTAAGCCGCCAAGTTGAAATACTGCCCGCTCATGCGAAAATGTTTTGAAACTGTAAAAGCCATGATAATTGCCAATGCCGCTCTGACCAACCCCACCAAATGGCAAATTCGGATTAACCACATTCAGCAAAACCCCGTTGATCATACTGCTACCCGCTGGAATTTCGCGTAAGAGCCAGTTGATAATCGCTTGATTCTCGGCAAAAATCGCCATAGTCAAGGGCTTGCCGCTAGCTCGCGTCGCCATAATCACTTCATCAATTTGGTCATACACCAAAATTGGCAGAATCGGCCCGAAAATTTCATCCTGCATAATCGCCATGCCAGGTTTAACATTGGTCAACACAGTTGGCGCAAAGCGTGCAGGATGATCGGTCGATTGGCCACCCAAAGCGACCAACGCCCCTTGGGCAACTGAGTTATTGACCAAACCACGCAGGCGAGCAGTGGCATTAGCATCGATCACATTCGCCAAATCGGGCGATTGTAGGCGGGTATAATCACCTTTGCCATAATTACGCTCAATTTGTTTAATAATCAATTGGGTCAAGGCTTGGGCTTGCTCACGCTGAACCCAGACATGATCAGGCGCAACACACGTTTGGCCAGCATTGACAAATTTGCCCCACACAATCGCCTGGGCAGCGCGTTTCAAATCAGCTGAACGATCAATAATCGCGGGTGATTTGCCGCCCAGTTCTAGGGTAACCGAGCTAAAATGCTCAGCGGCGCGTTGCATTACATATTGGCCGATGCGTGGGCTGCCCGTAAAGAAAATATGGTCGAATGGCAAGTCAAGCAATGCTTCAGCCGTATCAACATCGCCCACAACGCTGGTAACATGCTCAGGTTTGAAGGCGGCAGCGATAATGTTTGCTACAACTTGAGCGGTATGTGGCGTGCGCTCCGATGGCCGCACAATCGCACAATTCCCAGCCGCCACCGCCCCAATCAAAGGCATAAGTGCCAGCGATAGCGGGTAATTCCACGGCGCAAGAATCAGCACAACTCCGCGTGGCTCATATTGAATCCAACTTTTGCTGCCCGTCAGCATGGTTGGGGTTTTAACTCGTTTGGGCTGCATCCATGTTTCAAGCCGTTTGATGGCAAAATTAATTTGCTCAAGCACCTGCTGAATTTCGGTAGCCTCAATTTCAGCTGCTGGTTTGGCAAAATCGGCCTGCAACGCCGCATGAATATCTGGTCGGGCTTGTTCGATCGCCCGTTTAAATTGCTGTAAATAGCCAATACGCTCAGGCGCACGGCTGGCGGCGATTCGCCCGCGCTGGGCCTGCAACGCCGCAAATTGCCCATGAATTTGCATGAGGTTCATTGATTCCTCCAACACAACATTTCCACATGCTATTATAAGCGAGCTTTGGGGGCAAAATCATGCTGCTTGACAACTCCTAAGCAGTATCGCTATAATCTTGGCATCTTCTTTCAGGCAGTAACAAGGATGGCCTGCCACATCCACACCTAATGAAATTAGCAGAAGCATTGATTTTACGAGCGGACATCCAGCGTCGGCTTGAACAGTTGCGTACCCGCGTTAAGCTCTCCGTACTGATCCAAGAGGGTGATGACCCACCAGAAGACCCTCATGAATTGTTAAGCGAAATTGAACGCTTGTTGCTTCAATTTGAAGATTTGATTGTCAAAATCAATCATACTAACAGCATTACACCATTTAACCATCAATACAATTTAACGACCGTTTTAGGCCAACGTGATGTGCTAAAACTCCGTTTAAGTATGCTCAAAAGCATTGCTGAGGAAGCATCACGCCGCCATAACCGGTATGGTCAGGCGGAAATTCGCAACATTGTAACCGTCGATGTACGCCAAATTCGCCAGCAAACTGATCATTTGGCTCGCCAATTTCGCGAACTTGACACAAAAATTCAGACCATCAATTGGCTAACTGAATTGGTTTAGAAACGTTGCTGTCGGTAGTTTGACTACGAATAGGTGCGTTCAGGCGACAACTGCCTAATTTAAAGTTGTCCTCCGCATGGGCAGCACAAAGAGTTATTCTCATTCAGCCCTGCACTGTCACAATAGCACTGAGCAACTCGATCAGTCTCGCAATACTGTTTTGGTCATTGATCGATCTTATTGTTACTACCATTGAACGAATATTCGCAATCAAACGAGGGTGGGCTTGGGGCACAGCAACATTAACAATGAACAACCCTTATTGCTTGTGGGAGAGCAGCTGAGAGCCAGTTTAGACCACCAAGCATAACTATCTAAAACCACAAACGGCCCAGTCGGGCCGCTTGCAGGAGAGAAGAGTGTAGAGGAGGAAGAATTTGATCGTAGTATCAGGCCTGAAGCTTACGATCAACCTAACGAGCAAAATTGCCACCACTCCTATTCAGGCCTAGCCCTTAGAGGGGAAAACGGAAATAAAAGGCAGAAATCAAAAAGCAAAAAGCGCCAAGGTTGGAAGCACGATGCGCACGAAGACCGCAAAGGTTCAATTAATAAATGACTGAAGTTCAACAAATGCCCTAGAATGATAAAGCCAACCTTCGCGCTCTTCGCGTCCTTCGCGGTTACGAAACTTCGTGTCCTCCGTGGATCAGAACTCCTCAGCTAACTCTCAGTTCTTAATCAATTTTAAGCAGGTATACTAAACCCATGAGTAGGGTCTTTTAGTTGTTGAGGAAGCAATAATGAACCAACGTTGGTTACGATCACGCTTGTTGATCGTTTTTGTTATTTTAGGGCTGGGCCTTGGCTACCAACCATTGCCAACCATTGCCAACAACCCAACCCCAGCCGCCAGCAATTTGCTCATAGCTTTCACCGCAGCTGCCGCTGAATTCCATGTACCAAGCGAATTATTGCTAGCGCTGAGCTACAATCTTTCGCGCTGGGAGCACCATGCAGGCCAGCCCAGCACCAGCGGCGGCTATGGAATGATGCACTTAACCCAAATCGATTTGAGCCATTGGCACGCTAGCAAAGGCCTTGATTGGGTCGCACCGCTCAAACAACCTGACGAATTGCAAACTTTAGCTCAAGCTGCCAAACTCCTTGGTCAACCAACTAGCACATTAATCAATGATCCAGTACAGAATATTCGCGGTGGCGCGGCTTTGTTGGCCGAATATAGCCGCAGCATCAACCCGGAATTGCCCAACAATCTTGCCGATTGGTATGGTGCGGTGGCATTGTATAGCGGCAGCAAAGAGCGTTCGACCGCGTTTGGCTTCGCCGATCGGGTCTATGCAACCTTGCAACAAGGTGCAACCCGCACAATCGACAACGGCGAAGTGCTAACACTTGCCCCAAGTATAGTCACAATCAATCGCCAAAGTGCCGCTAGCTTGCAGCTGTATTTGGGTAATGATTTCCCCTTGGATTGCCCAACGGCGCTCAATTGCGAAGTGATTCCAGCAGCCTATGCCTTGAATAATCCCAATGATCGCGGTGATTATGGTAACTACGATTTGGCCAATCGCCCAGTTGATGGCTTAGATTTTCGCTATATTTTGATTCACGACACCGAAATCACCTACACCCAAACCGTCAATGTGTTTCAAAATCCGGCCACTGGGGCATCAACCCATTATGTCATCCGCGCCAGCGATGGGCATATTGCCCAGATGGTCGAGAATAAAAATGTACCTTGGCATGCTGGCAATTGGGATGTTAACGGCCATTCAATTGGTATCGAACATGAAGGCTACGCGATCGAAGGGGCAACCTGGTATAGCGAAGCGATGTATCAATCCTCGGCGCAACTGACCCGCTATCTTGCCGATAAATACCGAATTCCGCTTGATCGCAGCCATATTATCGGCCATGACGAGTTGCCTGGGCCACTGCCGCAACATCAACCAGGCATGCACTGGGACCCAGGCCCATTTTGGGATTGGGCACATTATATGGATTTGGTGCGTGGCGGCCCCGCGCCTATCAGCAATCCCGATCCGCAGTTGGTTACCATTAATCCCAATTTCGATAGCAACATGCCCGCTTTGACCTATTGCTACAGCAGCAATGATTGCCGCGATGTACCAACCCAAAGCGCTAATTTTCTCTATTTGCACACCCAACCCAACGCCAACTCGCCATTGATTAGCAATCAATATATTGGCTCAACTCCGACTCACGCCAACAACTGGGCCAATAAAGCCGTAACTGGCCAAACCTATGTGGTCGCTGATCAACAAGGCGATTGGCAGGCGATTTATTTTGGCGGTCAGAAAGCATGGTTCCACAACCCCGATGGCTCAAATACCACGGCGGGCCAAGGGCTAAAGGTACGCCCAAAAGTTGGTCAAGCCACCATTCCAGTCTATGGGCGGGCGTATCCCGAGGCTGCGGCCTATCCACAGGGCATTTCGCCACAGGCAATCACTTCAATTTACAGCTTGCCCGCCGATAATATTGTGGTAGCAACCCAGCTGTACACTAGCACCTACTACTATTCGCCAGTCTATACCCCAACCCTTGACCCAAGCTCACACATCGTTGTCAGTGGCCAAACCAAGTATTATCAAATTAATTTCAACCATCGTTTTGGCTTTGTCAAAGCGACTGATGTGGAAGTGCAATCGAGCCTTATTAGTTTGACTACACCCAAACTTGCACAAAGCAACCTGCATGGCACGAGCATCACCTACACCTTGACCTTGCGCAACCTCAGCCAACAAACCGTGCCAATTAGCCTCAACCTCACCGGCAATACTTGGCCAACTACAATAACGAGTGCTTTGCCCAACAATCTTGCACCAAATGCCAGCCAAACGATCACGCTACGCGTCGATCTGCCAGCGGGGCCAAGCCCAGCGACTGATCAAGTGTGGGTTAAAGCTCAAACCAGCGCCGACCCTGAACGCAGCGCTGTGCTCTTACTGAATTCAAGCGCCGAAACGAATATCAACTTTTTACCGCTAATTACCAAGCAATAAATTAAAAAACGCCGTCTAGCCTTAAACTAGACGGCGTTTTTTAATTAAAATTCGACAGGCATTTCGATCATGCCACGAATCAGCATGCCAGGCCGCCAAATCAACTCATGGGCAGGCACTGCTAAACGTAAATGGGGCAATCGCTGCACCAACGAATTAATCGCAATTGCGCCTTCAAGTCGTGCCAATGGCGCACCCAAACAATAGTGAATGCCATGACCAAAAGCAATGTGGTTATGCTCAGTGCGCGTAATATCCAGCTGATCAGGTGCAACAAAATGCTGAGGATCACGATTTGCTGAGGTGATCACCGCTAGAATTTGCTCGCCACGCGGAATCTTCGCTCCAGCAAACTCTAGATCTTCGCAAGCCCAGCGAATTGTTGAGGTCTCGACCGGGCTATCGTAACGCAGCAATTCTTCGACGGCATTACGAATCAGGTCGGGATTTTCGCGCAGCAAATTCAATTGCTCAGGGTGTTGTAATAAGGCCAATATACCATTGCCAATCAAATTGACCGTGGTTTCATGGCCAGCAATCAACAAGAAAAACACCAGCGAAAACAACTCTTGCTCGGTCAGTTTATCGCCTGCTTCTTCAACCTGCACCAAAGCACTCGTTAAATCGTTGGCGGGGTTGGCACGTTTTTCAGCGAATAATTCACGCAGATAATTGCCAAACTCCTCCATCTCACCCGCCATGCGCGTAAAACGATCCGGAGAGGGATCGACGGTCACAACCAAGCCCGACCAATACCGGAATTTTTCGCGATGATCAAGCGGAATTCCTAGCAATTCGGCAATGACGGTCAAGGGCAGTGGAAAAGCATAGGCTGTCAGCAAATCGGTGCTGCGTGGGCCAGCCAACATTGCATCGAGCAAATCATCGGCAATTTGCTGAATGCGTGGGCGTAGTTGCTCAACCAATTGAGGGGTAAAGGCTTTATGCACCATCCCACGAATCCGCGTATGATCGGGTGGATCAATCGCTAACAAATGTTTAAACAACAATTGCACCACAGGCGGCATCACTGGCATCAGCTTTTGCTCTTCGGGATTGAGCACTTTCCGCCAATTTTTGATAAAACGCGGATCTTTCAGTGCGGCTTTAACATCCTCAAAACGGGTAATCATCCACAAGCCACGACCATCGGGCAGGCTAATTCGGTGAATAGGGGCTTCGGCACGCAAAGCCGCATAGGTGGGGAAGGGGTCTTGAACGAACTGCGGATTAAATACTTCAGCGTAGGTTGAATGGATCATCGATACTCCTCCACATATGATCAATCCATGGCTCCATCTTAAGCCGTTTTTGATAAATAGCAAGTCGTCAATTGCCTAAGGGGTAGCCCCGACCTAAGCAATTGGCGACTGAATACCCATTGCCGCAGCAAGATTGAGCTGGCATAGTAGAAAAGCAGCCAGATTAACCACTGTTTCAGTACTTGTCAGAGCCGATAATTAGTGCCATACTCAGCTAGATAGCTAGTTTCGACGAGGTTGTTGTTGTTTTTCGAGGAGTTTGCATATGGCTAGCAGGCAGGCAATTGGTTTCATTGCACCATCTCTCGCTGGCGAATTTATGACAGGCGTAATGGAAGGTATTTTGCAAAGTTTACGCAAGCATCACTATGACTTGATTGCGGTACAAGGCGCTCCCCAACACCTGATCAACAACCAACTGGCCAAACAGCATATCAAAGCCTGGATCGTGATTATCGATCCGACTGGGTTAAATGAACTAGCGACCAATGTGCCAGCCGTCGTCATTAGTGCCCCCCATGCTGGTGAGCGCTTTCCGCTGGTCATGCCCGATAACAACCAAAGCGCCCGTGCGATGGTCGAACACCTAATTGAGCATGGTCATAGTAAAATCGCCTTCGTTGGCAATTTTAATAATAGCGATATGCGCGATCGCTACACGGTATATTGCGATGTACTCAAAGAACATCGCATCACACCTAACCCGGCTTGGGTGGTCGATGTTGGCGATTATACCGAGGGCCGCACCGAACATGCCTTCTATCCGTTGATTGCCAATGGTTTAAATTTTAGTGCCGTGGTCGCCGCCAACGATCAACAAGCAGTTGGCGTAATGATGGCCTTGGAAACTAAGGGTTATCGAGTGCCACACGATATGGCGGTGGTGGGATTTGATGATGCCAATATTGCCCAACATGCCAACCCACCATTAACCACCGTGCGCCAGCAACCTCAATTGCTTGGCAGCATCGCCGCCGATACTGTTATTGAGTTGATCGCGGGCAAATCAGTTTCAAACGACCCAATCTACGTGCCAACCATCCCAATTTGGCGGCAATCGTGTGGCTGTAAAGATGTTTATACCGGGATTAATACCAGTACAGTTGCGCCCAAACAGCAGCATTGGGCCGATCAATTAGCCCAACGGATGCAACAAGTGCTCTATTATCCTGTGCCAATCGATCCCAATCTCAGTCTCAATGAAAGCAATCAAGGCATTCGCAGCCTGATCCAGGCACTTCAGGCGAAGATCGAGGTCCAAACCGTTGAGGTCGATTATCTCGCTGCATGGCATGCAATTATCACGGTTAGCTCCAAATCGGATACGCTTTCGGTGCTGTATCAGGTGTTTGCTGCTGCCGCTCATCAAGAATTAGCCCAAGCCGATTTACCTGCCGATCAGATTAGCGGGTTGCTTGCCACTGCCCATACGAGCTTGCTGCATACCGTGCTTGAACTGCAACGCAACGAAATTACCGGGCTTGATCGGCTACTTGCTGCCAACCATGAACTAAGCATGCTCTTGGTTTCAAATCAAAAACAACAAACTGGCAAATTGGCGTGGATGCAGCGCTTGCCAGTTTCGATCGCTTGTCTAGCGCTATGGGATGAGCAGAAACCAGGCTTTTTACGACTTGCCAGCATTTACAGTAAAGATGGCTCGTCAACAATCAAAGCAGGCAGCCATTGTCGCGGTAGCGAATTTCCGCCAGCCGAATTTCTAGAGCAAGCTCGCCAATTGAATAGCAGCGGCTACGTTGCGTGTGTGCCGATCGTCACTGCCAGTCACGATTGGGGCATTTTGGCTTTTGGCCATGCTGATGTCCAAAAAACGATCGCTGATATCAATAGTTTGTATATCTGGGCCTCGATTTTGGGCAGTTCACTGGAACATGAGGCGCTTGAGTCAACCCTTGATGCTGAACGCGAGGTTTTGCGCGGAGCAGTCGATCGGGAAAATGCGTTATCCAAAACAATTTTAGAGCTTGGTTGCCCATTAATTCCTTTATTACCAGGGGTCTTGCTCATTCCCTTAATTGGCAGCATCAACACTGAGCGTGCCCAACAAATCACTGAAACGGTGCTGAATGGCATTAACGAACAACAGGCTAGTCGGGTGCTGCTCGATATTACTGGGGTTTCGATGGTCGATACTCATGTTGCTAGCTCGCTCATGCAAATTGCCCGGGCGGCGATGTTACTCGGAGCAAAAGTAGCCTTGGTTGGGGTGCGGCCTGATATTGCCCAAAGCATCGTCAGCTTGGGGATTAACCTCAATACGCTGATTACCTACCCCAATTTGCGCACCGCAATTCAGCAGATGGCGATGGTGTAGCGCCTATTTCAACAAAGTCGCCGTAGCCTGAATCAGTTCTGCAAGTTCTTGCAAGGCTTGGTCAATTAATTCAGGTTGCGGCTGAATCAGGCTGAATAGTTGGGTCACTCGTTGTGCAAAGTTAGTTGGCACTTGGCGAAATCCATTAGCCAACATCACTGCACCTTTTTCGTTCATCCAATATTGCTGATTGAGCGCAAATAACGTCTGGGTTAGTACCATCACCGAGCGAAAGCAACAACCCGCTATATAGGCTAAATCGCCACGCTGGGCCGCTTTTCGCGCATTTGCCAAAGCGAAATCGGCTTCCCAAAAACGTCTCAAAAATGCTTGTTGCAAGGCTGGCGGATAGATCTCAAGCGGTTGTTTCAAGCCAGCCAAGGTTGCCTGCGGATCGTACAATGGCTGGCAAAGCGCGACTTCTGCCAGATAAATCGCCGAGACAAAGCCATGAGGATGGCCTGGCTGATAATCAATGCTGACTTCGCCAGCTTGGCAAGCAGCCAACACCTGCTCAACTTTGTGCAAATCGCGATACAGCCAATCGACTGGCAATGCTTGAATCGTTAGCCAACCGCCGCCGTTGATCCATGGTCCCCAACCGCCAATTTCGGTCACAAGCTGCTCACGCTGCAAATCATCAAGGGCTTGGGCATGGCGTTGCAAAGCAGCAATGTCTAAATCTTGTCGATAATAAATCCCAATATCAACATCTGAGCCAGAATGATGATTACCTCGCGCCCGCGAGCCACCCAGCACCAAAGCCTCAACTCCAACAACACTGCTCAAACGTTCTACGACTAAATTAATAATGTGTGAAGGCATACTACTCGCTCAATCATTAAATGCTACGATGGCTCCTGCTTGCGAGGAGCCATCGATCAAACCAAACCAGCTTATTGAGCACTACTCCAAACCTGAACTTCAGCTAAGGAAAGATACTCAGTTCGGCCAAGTTGAATCCGCACATAGCGGCCTTTGGGTGTGCCAACTAATGGAAGCGCAATTTGCTCAACTCCTAATGGATCATGTACAAATGAATAGGTGGTATTTGGGCGGGCAATCAAATCGCTCAAACTGACATTGGTAGAAGGAAAGGGATCGCTTGAGACAAAGACATAAACCTTGCGCAAGCGCTCAGCACAACAATCAGTTCGATTCCAAAGATCAATCGCATCGATTGTTTTGTTAGCGCCAAGATCAACCTGCCACCAAGCGCCAACATCATAATTGGTGTGGGTATATGAACCATAGCCACTTGTATTGCCATCAACTGCTATACCTGCGCCATGGAGCACATGATAGGTGCTCGATTGAACCGCGTTTTTGCCCTGAGCAAGGTTATTGCGGGCGTTTGGCTGCGACCAAACCTGAACTTCAGCTAAGGAAAGATACTCAGTCCGACCAAGCTGAACCCGCACATAGCGCATATTCGTATTATTGGTATTAAAACTGATCTTTTGAGCGCTCAGCGGATCAGCGCGATACCACGAAACAGTATTTGGGCGATTAAGTAAATCGGTCAGGCTCAGATTCGTCACTGGAAACGGATCTGACGAAGCAAAAACATAGATTTTGCGCAGCCGTTCAGCACAACAATCAGTCCGATTCCAAAGATCAATGCTCGTAATATTGAAATTCCGACCAAGATCAACCTGCCACCAAGCGCTCACATCATAGTTGGTGTGGGTGATCGTACCATAGCCATCAGGATTGCCGTCAACCGCTACGCTTGCGCCATGTTGCGGAGCGAGGGTGCTCGATTGAACCGCGTTTTTACCTTGAGCCACATTAGAACGGGTTGAGCCAGTATAATTAACCCAGCCATCGGGTTCGGCAGCGGTGCAGGGTGCTTCGGCGCTTACTTCCCAAGTAATTCCGGGCAAATAGCGCACACTCAGCCAACCACCTTGGCTATTGTGTACCTCAAAGTGCAAATGCACCCCGGTCGAATTACCAGTTGTGCCAGCTAAACCGATTTCTTGGCCTTGGGCAACAACTTCGCCAAGCGCGACTGAATATGCATTTAAGTGAGCATACCAACTAACATTACCATCAGGATGTTGTAGCTTAATCATTTTGCCATAGGTGGAATCCTCATTCCGATAGACCACTGTACCAAAAAAGGTAGCGATAATTGGTCGATTCAGCGCTATACCACCGATATCAATTGCCTCTGGGCTATTACCATGCGAAAACCCACAGCCTGGGCCTTGGGTCAGGGTAGCACTGCCATTAATTGGCAAACGATAGCTGCTTGGAACCGTCGCCGCTGCATACACTTGAGCAACATCCCAAGGAACCAGTCCGGCCAAGAGCAAACTCATTAAGAGTACCATCCGACGTAGTTTGACCATTGTTGAATTCCTCCAATACATTTACAGCTAGCTTCTGGTTGGCAAAAGCTATAGGCCAAAGCCTACTGGTAAATTGCATAGAGGCCTAGTGATCAAGCGTGTTACACGAGTTGTAGATCAGGCGTAGTTTAGGTGTAACGCTCGTTCATATCAGGGTTAGATCGTTGACTGGGGTGGGTATACTTTCACTAGTATAGTGGGCAAACGCTCAAATGCTTGCATGATCAATGGCTCAACCTCAGCCCAAGCTAGCCCACCATAGCCACAACCCAAAGCAGGCACAGCGATTGAATCAATTGAACGGCGCGTTAGTTGGGTAATTAAATTATTCAAGCCTGTAGCAATATCAACGATCTTGGATTGCTGCTTCCAATGCTGCTTAGTCGGAAAGTTGATGACCGTGGTTGGCCGCTGATTACGCATTTCAACAAACACAAACATCGTGCCAAGCTGTACTTCGCCAGCCCGACATGCTTTAACATAGGCTTGGTAATTGGCAGGAAAGGCTTGGCGAAATTGCAGCGCCAAGCCTTTGCCCATCACTCCCACACAATTAACTGGGTTAACCAAAGCTGCTGTATTTGCAGCTAATAAATCACCTTGGCAATATTCAAGCATGCTCATTCTCGTTTCTAAGGAGTCGTTTTGAAACTTCAGCAAACCATCGAGGAGTTGATTAATAACCAGCAACACTGTTATAGCATCGCTGATCGTGAGTGTGTATATGCTACATTCAAGCCCTATCAAAAGCTCTTACAAGCACTCGCCGCCAAGCCCAATAGCCCGATCGAGCCAAGCTCTATCATTGAAACATGGCATCACACTGCCGCTGGAATTGTGATTGCTGTCGAATGTGTTGTTGCCCAACAAGCAATTAGGCTGTGGATTCCGCGTCAAAGCGATTTTTTAGATTTACGTTTTTTGGCGCAGCTTAACCAGCACTCCAATCAGATGCAGTATGTATTGCTTGAATTCGATGATCAAGCCCTGATTGTGTTGGCGACACTTGATCAACAAATTCAACTCAAGCAAGGCTTGGCTGACTCGATCGTTAAATTAGGCTTGGAAGCCCAAACTAGTAGTTTATTGGCAATAGCCGAGCAACGTTTAGGATTAAAGGATTATCAGGGCTTAATCGATCAAAGTACAGGTTTGCTAGCAATTGAACCAACCGCGCCACTGTATAGGCTGCGCGGTCAGGCCTATTATGAATCAGGCCAAATCGACGCTGCTTGGCAAGATTGGGCCGCCGCAGCACAACTCGGCGCTAACAACATTTATCGTGAGATGCAGCTGCGCTATCAAATCTATTAATTAAGCTATCGGACTATTACCCTACATCTCGGCGTTTAACTTTGATACATTTGAACCCAATTGCCACAGGTATCGTCGAAGGTCGTGGCAAGCGTTGGCCCCATTTCGGCGGGCGGGCCACGAAATTCAACCCCCAAGCCCTGCATACGCTTATATTCGGCCTGAATATCTTTGACCGCCAAGCTCAAACAGGGAATACCATCGTTTTTCAAGGCAGCTTGGTAGGCTTGGGCCGCCGGATGATTATTCGGTTCTAACACCAGTTCAACTTCATCGGGAGTTTCAGGCGAAACCACGGTCAACCATAAAAATTCGCCAACTGGTACTTCAACTTTTTTGATAAAGCCCAAGACTTCAGTATAAAACTTCAAGGCCTTGGCTTGATCATCGACAAAAACGCTGGTCATTTTAATTTGCATCGTACCCACCTATACTAAACGAACATATGTTTCATTATATCGTAGATTGTCAAGCAATCGGCAAGCTAATAATAAAGCTCGTACCTTCGCCCAAGCTTGATTCAACCTCGATTTGGCCTTCATGCGCTTCAACAATCGCCTTGACGATCGCCAACCCCAAGCCTGTAGAGGCTTGATCTTCGCGTTGGCGCGAGCTATCGCCCCGATAGAAACGAGCGAAAATATAGGGCACATCAGCAGGATCAATGCCGCTGCCAGTATCGCGAATAATCAATTGAACCTGTTGGGCTTGGCGTTTGGCAATCAGGCTAATACTGCCTTGTTTTGTATGACGCAGTGCATTACTAACTAAATTATTCAAGACTTGGGCCATGCGATCAGTATCGACCGAAACCGATGGCAAGCCAGCTTCAGTTTCTAATTTAAGTTCGATATTTTGGCGTTCAGCCTGCACAAAAGCACTCAAAATCGTGCGCTCGATCAAAGCCGCCGGATCAACCAAACGCCGATTGAGTGAAAGCTCGCCAGCATCGGCCAACGAAAGCACGCGCAAATCGTCAACCAAGCGTTGCAGATGGGTCACTTCATCAAAAATCACAGTGTAAATGGTCTCTGATGGTTGTAAAACGCCATCGCGCAAGCCCTCAGCATAGCCCCGCAAAATGCTCAAGGGTGTACGCAAATCGTGAGCTAAATCAGCGGTCATCTGTTTGCGCAAATGGGTGGCTTTGCTCAAATCGGCACTCATATGATTAAACGAGCGGGCCAAATCGCCAATTTCATCATTGGAACGCACCGCAACTTGCTGCTCCAACTGGCCAGCCGCCATAGCTTGGGTTGCGACCGTCAGCTCACGCAACGAGCGAGTTAGGCGACGAGCCAAGAATGTGCCCACCAACAAGGCTACGCTAGTGGCAAAAATCGCACTGACCCCAATTGCCCAGGTAATCCGTTGATCAAACGAATCTTGCGGGCGTGGCCCATCTTTGGCGATTTGATCAGCACTTGGCGCTGGCGGTTGAGCTGTTTGGATCATGCCAAAAGCGATGTAGCCAACCGTTTGATTGGCAACAGTTAAAGGTTTGGTTGCATTTAATGTAGCTTGATCGGCGATCATGCCCGGTACATACGGGCCGTTGGCCAAAATCACCTTGCCATCGCGATCAAACAGCGTGGCGCTGCGGCGATAATAGGCCAAATTAGCCTCTTGATTTAATGCCGCTTCCAAGCCATCCCACGTCGAATAGCTCATATAAAAGGTGGTGACGGCGTTGATTAATTCGGTTTGATCGCGCTCGGATAAAAAGCGATCAAACTCGGTGCGGGCACTTTGACGCGCCAATAAGGCCACGACCACAGCCCCAATCAAGCCAACCCCCAAAAAAGCCAGGGTTAATTTCCATGTCAGTGAGCGTAACATCATCATTCAGGCCGTTTCGGGCGGGCAAAACGATAGCCAACCCCATACACAGTTTCGATATAGCGCGGATTTTTCGGATCTGGCTCAATTTTGCTGCGCAAATTGCGAATATGCACATCGATCGTCCGTTCATAGCCTTCGTAAGCCTGCCCCGAGGTGCGATCAAGCAAATCCAAGCGCGAAAAAACATGGCCAGGCGAGGCCATCAAGGTTGCTAAAATTTCAAATTCCGAGGGCGTAAGATCGACAGTTTGTTGGCCAACCATCAAGGTACAAGCCGAACGCTCCAACACAATCTCGCCAATTCGCAGCACATCGGCTTGGGGCTGGGCTTTGTAGCTGCGGCGCAGCACCGCGCGAACCCGTGCCATCACTTCGCGTGCATTAAATGGCTTGGTAATATAATCATCAGCGCCTAGTTCTAAACCAATAATTTTATCGTGATCTTCAATTTTGGCAGTTAATAAAATAATTGGCGTTTCAGCTTCTTTATTCCAAGCTCGCATAAAATCGAGGCCACCAAGTTCGGGCATCATAATATCGAGCAAAATTAAATCGGGCTTGACATCACGCGCAACATACAAGCCTTCACGACCATTCTTGGCCTCAAAAACATTAAAGCCTTCATTTTGTAGATAGCTACGTAATAATTCACGTAACTTTGCTTCATCATCGATAACCAAAATTGTCTGAGCCATTATGCGTTTCCAATCTCCCGCAACGGGTTCAAAAGGCGCAACGCTGGGCATCGTCGCGCCTTACAACCAAGCAGCTAGAGCCATACAATATCGCGGCGACGACGCAGCCTGCGCATCCCAAAAGCCACAAGTGCAATAATCAGCGCCATAATACCAGCATTGCGAATGATATGGCCAAAACCGCCTTCGTGATGATCGCCACCACGCTCACGCCCGCCAAACTCTGGCCGTGCGCTGCTAGTCGATTGATCGGTTGAGCCAGCGGCTTGTTCGCTATCGATCGTCAATTGGCGTTCAGGCCGGCCACCCGCAAACCCAGCCGCCGAACTACTTGGCACAATTGCGACCAAGCCGCCAATTACCAAGGCCACCGCCAGCGCAATGATTAATATTCGTCCGAGTAATTGCATGATTATTGCTCCTTCGTAGCTAATTGAACAGCTGGTTTGTGGAAACGTTTGGTGATTGGCTGAATCAAATAGCGCTTGCTGGTGCGCACAATCCAATCCCAGTGCAAGGCCAAGTGCAAGCCAATCAAGAACACGCCAGCATCCGAAGCCAATCCGTGCAAGCTGCGCCAGGTCATATTGTTGGGCAATTCTAGCCCAAGCAGCGGCACAACCGTCTTAGAAATCATAATTCCGGTAAACATGATGATCGTCATATCAATAAACAAGCCAATATTTAAGATGTAATTGATCCGTTGTTGCCAAGCGACTTTACGAATATTTAAGATGTAATTGATCCGTTGTTGCCAAGCGACTTTACGAAAAATTTTCTTGGTAATTGCCACGATCCATTGCCAATGTAATAACAAGTGGGTAACCACCATCACCGCCAAGCCCATGCTCAACCACTCGTGAATCGGCTCGCCCGTGGCATTGGGAGCAGTTGCAATCAAAAAACTGAGTCCAATCACCAGATCGACAACATAATTGGTTTTGGTTCGATTGCCTTTTTTGACGTTGGTTGCCGTTTGCATATACTCATTCCTTTGTGCATCAGGTATTTCAAATCGCTGAAGGCAGTATAGAAAATGATTGTTCAAAGATTATGAAGAACTTTCGAGCAATCTATGAGGGATAAGCCCAATGGCTGAGGGCAATCGGTCTGAGGGCTATGGCTAAATCGCTCAAGCTTGGCTATACTGCCAGCAGATTCAAATTTATTTCGTGAGGAGGATCATCCAATGGCTAAATTAAACCAAATCATTGCGGTTGAAAAAGGGGTAAAAAGCCGCTCATTTTCGGAGTTGACCGAAGCTCACCAAGCTTTACAAAAACAAGCACTCTTAGCTGGAATTAGCCGCACTTATCGCCCAAAAGATGAAGAAGGTGAACAATTACCGCCTGAATCAACCAAAGTGCAAATGCGAGCCGAAGAAATTATTCGCCAAACTAGCGCGATTTTAACCCGTTTATTTGATGTTACTGCCACCAAAGATTGGACAAATTGCGTTGCCAAAGCTGATGTAGTCGTTGATGGGCAAACCTTACTTAAAGATGTTCCAGTTGCTTATTTGCTCTTTTTAGAAAAACAATTAGTCGATTTGCAAACCTTTGTGCGTAAATTACCAACGCTTGATGCTGCCGAAACTTGGAATCTTGATCAATCGAGCGATACTTGGGCAACCGAGCCAGTTCAAACCGTGCGTACCAAAAAAATTCCACGCAACCATGTTAAAGCCGAAGCAACCGAAAAACACCCAGCCCAAGTCGAAGTCTATTATGAAGATGTGATCGTTGGTTATTGGCGCACGATTAAATTCTCAGGGGCTTTGCCAGCTCGTCGTGTCAATGAATTGCTCGAACGGATCAGCAAATTGCAACAATCAGTTAAATTTGCCCGCGAAGAAGCCAATAATACCGAAGCTGTCGAGCAAAAAGTCGGCGAACGCTTCTTGAGCTACTTGTTTGGGGCGTAGCATTTAGGGTTCAGGGGCCAGCGGTTAGGGGTCAGATGTGATCCACGAAGGACATAAAGAGCACGAAGGCTGATTTGGCTATAGTCTATGGGCTTTTGGCTATCGAGATTCTTGTGCTACCACCGCATGCTCCGATAGCCTTTAGCCTACGGCCTTGGCCCCTCATTGCTATGGGCTTTTGGCTATCGAGATTCTTGTGCTACCACCGCATGTCCCGATAGCCCTTAGTCTTCAGCCTAGAGCCTCATTTAAGGTTCTACAATGCAAACAACCATTCCTTGGCAACGCTATGTCGCATGTTTGGTCGGCGCAGCGATTGGCGATGCGCTTGGCACAACGTTAGAATTTCAGCGCCCAGGTACATTTGAGCCAATTAGCGATCTGCTTGGCGGAGGCGTGTTCAATTTGGCTCCCGGCCAATGGACAGACGATACATCTATGTTGTTGTGCCTTGCAGAAAGTCTAATTGAATGTCAGGGATTTGATGCACTTGATCAAATGCAGCGGTATCGGCGTTGGCTCAAAACAGGCCATCTCAGCAGCACTGGTGGCTATATCGATAGCGGGCGCACCATCCGCGAGGCAATTAATTACTTTATTCAAACAGGCGATGCTTTCGCAGGCGACCAAGATCGTTGGTCGGCGGGTAATGGCTCGTTAATGCGCATTGCGCCAATCGCTCTTGCTTATGTCAATAATCCTCAACAGGCTGATGTTTATGCCGCAGCCAGTTCACGCACCACCCACGGCAACCAGGTTGCGATTGATGCCTGTCGTTATTACGTTGGCTTAATCATTGGTGCGTTGTATGGGTTGCCCAAGGCCCAACTTTTAGTCCCCAACTATCATCCAATCCCTGATTATTGGCAACAGCACCCACTTAGCCCTGAAATTGCCGAAATCGCCAGCGGCTCGTTTAAGCAACGCCAACCACCAGAAATTGAAGCTTTGGGCTATGTGCCACGCACGCTTGAAGCAGCGTTATGGGCGTTTTACCACAGCAATTCATTTGAAACAGGCTGTTTATTAGCAGTTAATTTGGGCAATGATGCTGATACGACCGGAGCAATTTATGGGCAACTTGCCGGAGCCTATTATGGTGAAACGACGCTGAGTTTGCCATGGGCCAATAAAATCGCCCTCAAACAAACAATTTGGAAGTTTGCGGTTAAATTGTATCTTTTGGCCTTTTTTAACCACGAAGGACACGAAGCGCACGAAGGGTCAGGATTAAAGTATAATTTTAATGCCTGACCCCTAGCCCTTGAATCCTGATCCCTCTGCGACTCTGCGTTAAAAACTCCCGATTCCCGATCTCCAACAACCGCTCCCCAAAACTTATGGATAAATCCGGTACAGTTGGCGTGGGAAAGGAATCGCCTCGCGGATGTGGCGTGTGCCTGCTAGCCAAGCGACACAGCGTTCGATCCCCATACCAAAGCCTGAGTGCGGCACACTGCCATAACGGCGCAAATCCAAATACCATTGGTAATCGGCGACATCAAGGCCATGTTCACGAATGCGTGCTTCGAGCAACTCGGCATCGTGAATCCGTTGTGAGCCACCGATAATTTCGCCATAGCCTTCGGGCGCGATCAAATCGGCGCAACGCACCACTTCAGGGCGGCCTTCGGCTGGTTGCATATAAAAGGCTTTGACCTTGGTTGGATAGTTGTAAATAAATAATGGCTTATCAAACAAGCTGGCCAAATAGGTTTCGTGGGGAGCGCCAAAGTCATCGCCCCATTCCAAATCAGCTAGTGGTGCATTATCGGGAGCAACGGTTGCTCCAGCGGCCACACCTTGCTTGATTTTTCCAATCGCTTCGTCATAGCTAATGCGAGGGAATGGTGGCACAATATTTTCGAGCTTCGAGGTATCGCGCTCTAAAATTTTGAGATCTTCTTCGCAGCGATCAAGCACGCGTTGGACGATATACGAAACGAAATTTTCTTGTAATTCCATATTATCGTCTTGATCAGCAAAGGCAAATTCTGGCTCGATCATCCAAAATTCGGTCAGGTGGCGACGCGTTTTAGATTTTTCAGCCCGAAAGGTGGGGCCAAAACAATAGACGCGGCCAAAGGTTGCCATACCCGATTCAACATAAAGCTGGCCAGTTTGGGCCAAATAGGCATTACCCAAATCGAAATATTCGGTGGCAAACAAGTCACTGGTGCCTTCAGCAGCGGTTGCCGTAAGAATTGGCGAATCGTAGCGCACAAAATGTTCGCTATTCAAATATTCTTGGGCCGCCGCAATTACTTGTGCACGAATGCGCAGCAAGGCATGTTGTTTGGCGGAGCGCACCCACAGATGGCGATGTTCCATCAAAAATTGGGTGCCATGCTCTTTGGGGGTAATTGGGTAATTTTGGGTTAGATGCACAATTTCGATATCAGTAACATCTAATTCAAAACCCAAGCTCGAGCGTTCGTCGGCGCGAAGTGTACCATGGATATAGCACGAAGATTCTTGAGTTAATTCTTTGGCTCGCGCAAAAACTTCTTCGCTGACATTCTTTTTAAACACCACACATTGAATGGTGGCGGTACCATCGCGTAATTGAATAAAAACCAACTTGCCTTTTTCGGTTTTATGATAGACCCAACCAGCAAGTTTGACCGCTTCGCCAACATGGTCGGCGCTATCGCGGATATACATCGAGGGCAGCAGTGCCATAGATGCTCCTTCCAACAAAACAACACAATGGCGATGCACCAAGGCACCGCCATATTTCTCGCAATAATACCATGTACTGCCGCAACCAACTACTTGAGAAGCAATTATGCCGATTCATCGCCAGCATCAAGTATTGCCAACTCTTCGGCAGTCGGGGTTTGCGAAACCACCTTGCCAAAGATTTCGCGCTCTTTGTTATCGCGAATCATAAAGGCTCGTTTGCGAGCTTCTTCTTCGCCATACTTGCGCACCGACACCGAAGTTCGATGGATTTCATTCGGGCGAGGACACCAAGTTATTTCGTAGACATCGCGCAAATAGACTTCGCCTTTGCGGTTGCGATCCTTGCGGCGTACTCTGGTTACACCAATTTTGCCCGTGGCGTTGCGGCGACTAACCGTGACCACCGGACGATCAGTTCGAGGCTTGCCCAATTCACGTTCAGCCTCATCGCGGAAGTCTAGGGCAGCAGCTAAAGCGCCTTCGCGACCATCGTAGAGCATATCACTGAAGAATTTAACTCGTTGTTGGCCTTTGTAAAACACCCGTACATACCAGCCATGCGTCCGCTTGATCTCACGATCAATCCGGCTGATGCCTTTGTAGTGTACCTCAGGGTCAACCGTTTCAATGTGGGGTCGCCCTCGTTCGCGCTTGATCGAATCGCGATACTCTAAAGCATTGCGCAGCGCATTACCAGAGCCATTGAACGCATTGTCGCTGAAAAACTTGCTGAACAGTTCACCGTCGATCCTCACCCGCACCCACCAACCATACGAATTGGCCTCGACGTTCTCAATCCGTCGGATGTTTTTGTACTTTTGTTGTGTTGCCATATGCATCCTTGTCCGTTGGTGTAGAGCCTCCAAAATACAGCTCTCGTGCGGCCTAAAGCCGTAAAACCTAGCACGATTATAACCTGAAAACTCGTTCTTGAATCTATGCAGTTAGCCCTATCTACATGGGTAGCTTTTGGATCACCACAGTTGGTACGTGGCTTCCTAGCAACTATGGGCAGTTAGCGGGCGAGTGGGGGATGTAAAATAAATCGTTTCAATCCTTGTGGTGAGGGTCTCGATCACCTCATGGATAACACTCGCAAAAAGTGGATCGTAGTTGGTCTAGCCTACATACCATTGTAGCACATTGGTATGACTAATTGCAATATTACGTCAAGCAAGCATCAGTAGCCTTGATCCCAGTGTTTGGATGCGACAATAGCTCTGTAAAAAACGTTGCCAAATCACCTCCCACCGTGGGGTATTTTGCGGGTGATCAATTGTTATGCCCAAAATCCGAGTTAAGCATAACGATTGGGATGGTTCATGGATTGCTCAATCATAAATGCACAAAAGAAATCAATTATGTCAAATAAATAATTTCCTCATGACACGAGGCCATGTTTTTCCAGTCGATAGAGCAATTGATGGCGTGATAAACCCAATAATTCAGCGGCGCGGGTTTTATTACCATTGGCTTGTTGCAAGGCCTGTTGCAATAAACTGCGTTCGACTAATTCAAGTTGCAAGCCGTTTGCGGGCAAAGCAATCGGTTCAACCGTGGCACTTGCTAAATCACGTGGTAAATGTTCAGGCTGAATCCGCTGGCCTTTGGCCGCCAAGCTAGCTCGTTCAAGCACATGGCGCAATCCTGGCAAATTCGCGCTCCATTGGCTTTGTTCAAGCTGCTGGAGCGCCTCAGAACTGAGCATTGATTGGCCCAGCCAATACTCGGCCAACAAGCCAATATCACTGCGGCGCTGGCTGAGTGAGGGGAGATGCAGCGTTGGAATCATTTGATTCGGCGCTTCAAGGCTGGTCAGAAGTACACATGCCGCAAGTTTTCGAGCGAGTAGCCAATCCAACCAGCCTAACCCATGGCGAATAATGATACTGCCTTGGCCCGCCTCGGCCAGTGCCGCCTCAAGCATTGATTCGTTCAACAATGCACCATCAAGCTCAATCAGCGGTGCATGCTGGCGCTGGCTGATAGCATGGGCATACCGCGCTAAGTGAGCCTTGCCCACGCCCGCCTCACCCACCAAAACCAACAAGGGCAAGCGATCGATCATGCGTTCAAGCTGCTCGCGGCAAGCCACCCATGCAGGATGGCTGCCGATCAAATCATTGATCATGCGCTGTTGCTGTTGTTGGCGCAAACGCCGTAGTTCTTGTTGTAGCGCAGCGCGTTCCAAAGCTCGTTGTAGTTTGAATCCAATTTCTTCCAAATCAAAGGGCTTGCGCAAATAATCAGCAGCGCCCAATTGCATGGCCTCAACCGCGCTGGCCACCGTGCCATACGCCGTCAAGATCAAGACAACGACTTCAGGCCAGCGCTCGCGCAAGCGGGCCAAGGTTGCCAAGCCATCCATGCCCTTCAACTTGAGATCGAGAATCACCACATCGGCAGGTTGGCGGCTCATCGCGGCCAAGCCATCGTTGGCATTCGCGGCTACCACCACGTCGTAGCCTTGGTCGCTCAAGGCCTCGCTGAGCACCCAGCGCAAATTGGCTTCATCATCGATAACTAATAGGCGTTTGGTCATTGCTCAGCTCCTTGGTTCACAAGCGGCAAGCGTAAATAGGCTAATGTGCCGCGATCGGGCGCAGGCTCAAGCCGAATTGATCCGCCATGTTCGGCTACGCTGCGTGCCACCAACGCCAAACCCATGCCCGTACCTTCATCGCGAGTTGTAAAAAATGGATCGAAAATCCGTTCGCGAATCGCTGGATCAATCCCTTTGCCTTGATCTTGGATGCGAATTTCGAGCTGGTGGGCCACAACCAAGCTCTGAATCTGAATAATTTGACCAGCTTGGCTGGCTTGTAATGCGTTCAACAAAAGATTTAATAGAATTTGCCAAATTGCATCGCGATCAGCTTCAATCGATAATTCAGGCTCGACGCTAGTTAGTTGGAGTTCAACCCCATATTCTGTGGCCAAAGGCTGACAGGTAGCCACAAATTCAACTAATAATTGGTTGATCGCCAAAGGCTGGCGCTGTAATGCTTGGGGATGAGCATAATCTAACAGTGAACTAATCAGTCGATCCAAACGATCAACCTCGCTATTAATGACGCTGGTATAGCTTGCCAAATGTGGTTGTTGAGCCAATTTGGTTCCCAGCAGTTGGCTGGTGGCTCGCACCACGCCCAAGGGATTACGGGCTTCGTGGGCCAAACCACCAGCCAACTGACCCAAAGCTGCCATCCGTTCAGCCTGACGAATCCGCTCAGCGATGGCTTGTTGTTCGCGAATATCTTCAAACACCAAAACCGCGCCAATCGGCTGGCCTTGCAGATTATGCAAATCGGAGCGCCGCACGGCCAAGGCAATTTGATTGAGTTGGATTTCGCTGTAGCCATTAGTTTGGGGCAGTTGAGCAAGGGCTGGCCTTGGCTCTAATAATGCTTGAGCGGTTGGATTTTGCAATTTCAACTGGTGCTGCTCGATGGTTGCCACGCCGACAGGCAAACTTGTCAATACATCGTGAATATACACATGCAAGGCTTCGGCTCGACTATGGGCTTGCTGTTCGCGCTCGGCCAATGTGCCAACCAAAGCTGCAACTAGCACCAGTGTCGCCATTTCGAGGCCATTATCAAGCAAACTGTTGGCCGCATGCGCATCGAGCCAATGGGCATGTGGCAGATAAACCAATGCAGTGAACAGCGCCAAGCCCATGCCTGCCCAACGACCCCAGATCACCGCCGCCACACCAACAGGCACATAATACAAACTGCGATAAATCGAGTGGTAGGGCAATAGATGGGCACTGGTCAGATAATGCAGCGCCGTGATGATCAACTCGCTGCTAAGCACAAACCACAGCCAATAGCGCTGCTTAATCGATTGAAGCATGATCAGCCTCGTCGTTTAAAGGTTGTTGCTTTTATTGTAAGTTTGTTCTGTTCAGCAAACAATTTTTTACAAAATTTCGATAATTTGATTGCTAAAACCGTAGCAAATGCCACAATCTGTAGCAAATGCCACAGCCCAATGCCGCAAGTTTAGCTCAAATTGACCAAAATTGGCCTGTGCGCAGCAATTTGGCTAGGCTAAAGCTAGTTCAAGTTTAGCTGAAAGGAACCACCAGATGCGGCGATTTATGATGTTTCTCGGTTTATTCGCAGTTTTAACTGGTTGCGGTGCAACCAGCCAAACCAGTTCAAGCACCAATGATCATGGCGCTGATCACGCTACCGAAGCTCCAGCAATGGATCATGGCAGTATGAGCATGAGCGATCTACAATTTCTTGATGGCATGATCGAGCATCATCGCGGGGCAATCGCCATGGCCAAGGATGCTCAAAGCCAAGCCAGCGATCCACGGGTGCAGGAGCTAGCCAAGCAAATTATCGCAGCCCAAGAGCCAGAAATTGTGCAATTGCAGGCCTGGCGCAAAGCATGGTTTGGCGATGCGCCAGCTAGCGATTTAAGTGCGCTGCATATGGGTTCGATGGATGTGCCAGCAGGCAGCAAAAGCTATGATCGCCGCTTTTTAACCGCCATGATTAGCCATCACGATGGGGCGATCGCCATGGCCCAAAGTATCAAAGCGAGCACCCAACGTGCCGAACTCAAAACCTTCGCCGAAGCGGTTATCACAGCCCAAACCGCCGAAAATCAACAAATGGATACTTGGTTGCAAGAAATTAAGTAGGGGCTAGCTAGGGGTTAGGAGTCAGGGACTAGGGGTCAGGGATTAGGAACTTAAATACTTACTTCGTGCTCTTCGTGTCCTTCGTGGATCAAACCCTGACCCCTGAATCCTGACCCCTAGTCCCTTCGTGTCCTTCGTGGATCAACCCCTGACCCCTAAGGAATTAGCTTGATAAAACGCAATAATGCGCCTTCTTCACCAGGCTCGCCGAGGGTCACCGTGCGCACAAATTCGGCTTGCTGGCGACTAATTGAGCCAGAGTGGGCAATTTCATTGCGCAATTTATACAATTGCATCAAATCACTCACTACAGTTTTAAAAGTGGCTTCGCTATGACCAAATGCCATTGCCCGTTGAATAAATATTTTCCAATTAGGATCGTAGCGTTGATTCTTTAATGCATGGTTAACGGTGCCAAAGGTAAACCCTAGGCTTTCGAGCGGGAAGCCTTTATAACGCAACTGCTGATTGCCACCACAGCCATAATACAAGCGCTGTTTGAGTTCATGCTCAACCGCCCGAACATATTGAACTGCCACCGCCGCCCAATCGCTAACTGGGTGTTTCGAAAACTCGCTCCAAGCAAATTCGCCAGAAACCAACATATCCCAAACTGATTGTGGCAGGCCATGTTGATGTTTTTGATAATTGGCATATTTGCCAAACACCCAACCTAATTTGTCTTCAATCGACTGAATATCGGGCTTGATAAAGGCACGATAGCTATCAACCAGCTCGCCAACCCGCTCAAGCAACTGTTGACGAGCTACATCAGCCTCTCCATCAGTAGCCTCAACTGGTACTTGCTGATTCAAATGCTGTTTGAGTTGGTCAATCGCTGTTTGGAGTTGGTCTATATTCAATACGCGTTTGACATATGGCGGTAATTGCTGAATTTGAGCTTGCATAATATGGCAACGTTTGGGGTTGCGCAGACAATCATTCACAGGACTTACCAGATCAACTCGCGATTGATCAATATGTGGTTTGGGGCAGAAGATCAAGCCTTGATTGATCGGAATGGTTGGTTGGCCCTGTTGCGGTCGCCAAGTATCAACGTCGGGCCACGCTCCATGGCAATCGATAGCTGGGCGCTCAGGCAAATAGCCAATTGCATATTCGAGAATTGCGATGATGCCCTGCTCAAGTTGGGCCTGGGCTTGCATTGGCCGAAGCTCAAAAAGTTGAATCTTGGTATCGTTGAATACAATTCCATGATAACGGTCTGGATCAGGCTCAACCGTCGTTTTCAAGCCTTCAATATTTGGCAGAATCAACGCGCCATGATGAGCATCGATCAGTTGTAAATCGCCAAGCATGCGTTTGATCGCACCCGTCGTGCGGCTAGGAGCATTGGTGGTATAACATTTGGCATCAAGAATGACGCTTGGCTCTTGCCAAATCGTGCGTCCATCATACGCAACCTTCAAGCTATTGCGGCGCTTGATCAAATAATCAGGCCGTTCGCCAGGCGCACCAATCCAAGCAAGTTGGGCGGTTGGGGCACGATCGTAGATTAATTCATATTCGTGATCGCGCCATTTAAAGTGTAACTGCAAGCGATCAACACTGACAATTGGCGCAATTAAACAATCCTTGATTTTGAGCAAATCAAGGATTTCTAAGGCTAGCCAGAGTTGATAGAGCAAACCAGCTTGCTCAGCCTTGCCCAAACTGAATGCTGAGGTCGCGCCACTCGCTTGAATATGCAGTTGTTCAAGTTTTTGCAGCCAGACCACCAAATCACGGTAGGCATTCTGCGAACCTGTTGCACTAGCACTTACCTCGGCGATCAGTTCTGGCAAATTGGCCAACTCCGATTCGCGATTAAGTTCTTGCAGATGTGGGCGAGCCAACTCACGCTGAATTCGCTCCAATAATAGGTTGAGATCACGTTGTTCAAGCTCAGTCAAGGGCACATCGCTGAGCATGGTTTCGCTCAAGAGTTGTTCAATCAATTGGCGATAGCGTTGTAGCCCAGCCACGACCAAGCGGTTTTGGGGTGTTGCAAAGCTTCGGCTGCGCAAGGTGGTTTGAAAACTCATCGGCGGCTGATCAGGGAATTGATTCCAGGCTTGTTGCAATGAACGGCCCCAATTAATTTGGCCGCGAATTGGCGAATGTTCGTTGAGATGTTCGCGGGTAGCCTGAAAGCTCATTTGGCGATGAATCCGCGCTAAAATATCATCAAAGAGTTCATCAGCCAGCACCAACACTTTGGTAAGCAGATCGTAGGCTTGCAACAAGGCAATCGGTGGCAAGCTGCTGGCTTGATAAAATTCGCGAAACCGCCCATGAAAGGTTGTTCGATCATGCTGGAGCAGCAGCCGCGCAACCCGCCGTTGCAACTGGGCAGTTAATTCGTCAAGCATTATTGGCATATTAAATCGCCCGCTCTAACAAAAATTGCCGCAAACGTTGCTCAAAGGCTGGCAAAGCAGCGCGTGATTGGTCAGTTTGAAAAATTGCAGTTAAGTTAATTGTTTCAAGTTGGCTTAGGTTCTGCTCAACCAGTGAAGCAATTAAGCTTTGCTCAAGGTAGGGCTTGCCGTCGGCATCACGCACGCTGTGCAAGGCCAATAACTGCGCCGTCCGACGCTTGATACTGATCAATTTACCCAATATTTCGCGATATTGCTGGGCAAAGGCGTTGGCATCGCTGGTTTGCAAGTAGACTAGCAATACTTCAAGTTCATCGGGAAACAGAATTTGCAGTTGGTCGGCGAGACTATCGGCGAAGGCTGCGGCTAAACATGCTCGCCAGGCAGGTTCATCATTGGTTGGAATATTTTGCAGCAAGCCAGCGCCCAAAAATGCGCTAGACCATGCAATCGCTTGGGCCGTGCCAAATTGCCGATACAGCCGAATAACTTCAAATAAACGCCAGCCTTCATCGAAAAGTTGTTCAAGCACTCCAGCATTTTGCCATTGCACAACCCACGGCTGATCAGTCCCTTCAACAATCTGAATCACGCTGCTTAAATCGGCCCATGCCACCTTGGGCAAGCGCTCAAGCACAATTTTGAGCACGCTGGCTTGCTCGGCTGCTCGCTCTTGGCGGGTCGGCGGTAGCACTTCTACAAACACAAAACGCCGTTTCAAAGCTTCGCTCATTTGGTTGAGAAAATGGCGATCAAAGCTGTTGAGTGTGCCGATAATCCGAAAATCTTGGGGAATTGGCAGTGGTTGCGGGCCTAAACGGGTAGGCACGGTCAAACTGCTTTGGCCACCGCCAATCGCCGTCAGCGCTTCACCCAATGCTAAATCGATTGGTGCGCGATTAAATTCATCGATCACCAACCAAACCCCGCGATATTCTTCGGTTTGGCCGCGCCATGAACGTTGCACACGATGGCGTTGGGCTTGTTGCCAGGTTCGAGGATTATTGAGGTCAAGCTGCCAGTTGGCCAAAATGGCGCTAGTCAGTACCCCATAGGTCATCGCATAGCGTAATTGCTCGTCATTGGCAAGAACAGGCTCAATCCCACCAATGACGTGGCGTGGTGTCCATTCATCGGTCGCAGTCGCAATCTGTACAGCATAACTGGTAATCGTTGATAGTTCATGCTGAATGGGCGAAACTGTCGCTGAAAATAGGCTAGGATTCATGGTTTGAACCGTTTCATCCATCCAGAGAATTCGTGGTAACAGGCTCGCAAGTTGCGTTTTACCTGTCCCTGGTGGGCCACTCAAAATCACGTTATAGCCTAATACCAACGCTTGATAGATCCGTTGAATCGTCTCGCGGTCAATTAATAAGTGCTTGCGGATAAGATCGATTTGTGATTGCAAGCGTTCAGGCGCTAAAGCGACTAATGGTTCATCAGGAAAGCTCATAGTTACTCCTTCTAACCAACCTACGAGGTATTGTTGTTGCTGGGTTAGCCAGCTTAAAAATCGCTCGCTCCAAAAGTCGCTGCTACGTGCCAAGGCTGGCACAGTCGCGGCAATCTGATCAATCGCCGCCTGAGCCGCTTGGTAATCAGTGTGAGTACTAATTTGTACTTCATCGTTAGTAAGCCGTAGATTGTCAGTGAGTGGCAAGGCTTGGTGGTCGATTAGAATTTTCAAGCCTTCGCGTAACGATGGCCATGTCACCAAAATATCGTTAACCGGGTCAAGCCAACGGGCTAGCAAGGTTAATAAATAGGGCATAAAGCCCGGCGCTGCTTGTTTACCCCGTTCAAGCTCTTGATTGAGAGCACGCATGTAGGCACTAAAATGCTCGAAGCGAATAGCTACATTCTGATGATTAATGCCATCAAGGTGTTCACGCAGCTCTTGCTCAACTCCAGGCGGATAATTCAAAGCCAGCTTATTTAAGGTCATAGACCAAAAATTAGTTGCCCCCCAATTATCATATTGAGGGTCACGCAAATGCAGATTGAGTTCATGAGTCATCGTTTTGAGATCAATCTGGCCTTGAATAAAGCGATCAATAATTGCTTTGATGATTGGCATGGCTTGGCGACGGCGTTTCCCCAAATCTTTAGCCAAATTAAGGGCCGCTGCATCGTTTAAATAATGTTGGGCAATTGTGCGCAACCGCTGCGCTGGGGTCATTGTTGGCATAGAATTCCTCAATCAAATTAAGCTTAAACTACCAACTGCTATAATCAAACGCTGATCAAATCCAACAATCAATAACAGTAGATTATAGATCAAGCACTATAATTAGTCTTTAAATAAGTGTCATCTTGCATTCTAGCTGATAGAATGTTATGTGTTAGTATTCCTAACAACAAATAAAAGGGTTAATCGCAAGAATTCAAATCAGTATACATGAAGCTTAATGCACATTTGTGCCTATGGTAGTGGCTATACTAAGGCAATTGGGTCTAAGCTACAGTGTAATTAATGTGTGAGGAAACGATATGATCGAGCCAGATTGGATCAGTCCTAGCAGGCTGCGGCCTTTATTCTATAATGATCCAGCAGTAGTATGGTTAGAACACCATGGGGCTAGATACGGCTTCTTCCCTGATGATTCAAGCTATGCCTTGATTAAGTTGTTAGAGCAAAAGGGGAAACAATTCGAGGCAGCTTGGCTCAGTCGTTATGCTTCAGCTGCGCCCAATATCTGTGGTCTTACATCAGGATTAGCCGATCCAGATAGTTTTAATCAATGGCAGACCTTGATTGAACAACAAATTCCGCTGATCGCTCAGGCTCCCTTGATGCTAGCAAACCAAAAGCTCTATGGGATTGCCGATTGTCTGGCACATAGCACATGGCTGCTCGAACACTTTCCACAGCTTGCTCCAGAACTAGCCGATTTACCAGAACACTATCTAATCATCGACCTTAAATTCACCAGTAAGCTCACTACGCCCAGCAAAAAAATCGATTTGGCTTTTTATAGTGCCCAAGTTGAGTTTTATAGCTATATGCTTGGCCAGATTCAGGGCTATCTGCCACACATTGCCCTATTAATTACCCGCGATCAATTACTTGAACCAATGGTGATTCGCTTTCCACATGATCAACCACCCCAGCTTAGCCCTTCGTTAAAGGCCTATTGCGAGCAATATCGCGAGATTGTACTCAATCATGGGCATAATCTGCCATGGCGCCACGAGGCGTTACGCCCCAACTATGCTCATAGCAACGAACGCTGGGCTAGCGCCAAACAACAAATTATGCAGCGCGAACCAGATGGCTCAGTTGAGCAGGTCTGGTATATCGGAGCGGCTGCACGCCAAGAGTTGGCTGCGGCTGAAATTTATTCACTTAAGCAACTTTTAGCTGCTGATCCCAATCAATTGCCCAAAAAAGCCTTGCGCCGACGCGAACCAATGCTGGCAATTTTGCAGGCCAATCGTAGTCAGCAAGCCCTCAAACCAGCAACCGCACGGATCATCTCAGCGCAGCAGCATTTTTTTGTTGATTGTGAATTCTTTAGTAGTGTCAATGTCGATTTTGATCGGGAGTGGCCGCAGCTTCAGGGCAAACCAATGATTTTTATGCTTGGGGTGGGATGGCAAGAACAGGGAGTTTGGCACTATCGTGATTTTATCGCTAGTGAAGAAGAATTTTCTGCTGAACGCCAATTACTTGAGGATTTTTGTGCTTTTTTAGCCCAAAAAAGCCACAACCAACTTGATCAATGTTGTTTATATCATTGGAGTCATGCTGAGAAAACTGCAACCAACAATGCGATTATCCGCCATCAACTTGCAGATAACCATCCATTATGTCAGCTTAATTGGTTTGATTTAGAGCGTCATGTAATTACCCATTGCTGTGCCATCCCTGGAGCTTGGAACTATTCCTTAAAACCATTTGTCCAAGCATTAAGTTGCTACGATTCCCGATTTAGTGCTCCTTGGCCCAACAATCTGAGCGATGGAGGCACAGCCCAAGTTATGGGATGGAACGCCTATCAATGCCCAAACCTATTGGAATCTGACGAAATGGTTTTACTCCGCGAATACCTCGAAGCTGATTGTTTAGGCCTATACCAAGTAGCTAAGTGGCTTGAGGGCTAATCGAATGCCAATTACACAGGATGAAATAACCATGCATCTGATCGCGAGCGGGGTAACAATTATGGCCCAGCGCTTCCGTGAACGCAATGATCTTTACCCATATCCTACATCGTTAGAACGTGGGTTAAATCGCTTAATCCTTGCCGCCCATCGCATGGAACAGCCAGCGCCTCAAGGTATCAATGAGCTTATCGAATGGTGCAGAACCAAGCCATTGCGCCAGTGGCCATTATGTTTGCCAGCCGCAGCAATTGGCGAGACGGATACCTTATTATTTGGCGATTACACCAGCAGTATTTGTGATGAATGGGCCTATGATGCCTCCGATGTTGAGGCTGAAGTTAGTGAACAACGCATTATGCTGGCGGTTCAGCAACTTTGTATCACAAATAATGACCAAGCAGGCTATGTTGCCTTTCGTCGTTTGCTGATTGAGCGACCTGTACTCACTGCCAAAGAATTTCAACACGCCTGCATTCAACCCAACCTCACCCTGATTAGCCAGTTCTTGCGAGCGGCGTATCAAGCAACTCCACTGGGTTGGTCTAGCAATGGTTTGTTTCATTGTTGCAAACGCTGTGGCAATATGTTGCGCCTCGATCGTCAGGCTATGCTCGTTTGTGAAACCCGCCAATGCATCGGATTCACACTCAAACTTGGCAAAACAATCAGCATTGATCAAAACCCATTCTGTCTGATCCGCGGGATTCAACAGTCGGTTCATGCCCCAGGCAAGACTGAAATGAGTTTATTCCAACGGCTCAAAGCCCTAAAGCTCAAGCTGGAATTATGGCCAGCATTTGATCGTTACGATTTACGCCTAAGTTTCCCGAGCGGTTTAGTTTGGGCAATTGACGTGAAAGATTGGAGTAATCCATTTTTATTAGCCCGCAATGTCAAACCATTTGCTGAAGAACCAGCCTGGAATCAGGCCTTCTTTGTGTTTCCGAACGAACGTCAAAAACGCCAACCAGACTATGTACGAGCATTTCTCAATCATGCGCAGCTCGATTCGCGTACTCAAGCGCTAACGAGCAAAAGTTTTATGCAGCGAGTTAAAAATCAACTTGCGCGGGAGGAGCCATGCGGGTAATTCATACATGGTATCTAGCACTCATCAAACAAGTAAAACCGCATTGGATTAAAGACCTTGGTATGCGCCCAAGCCACTTTTGTAGCGTAGAATTAGGCTTATTCTTTATGGAGCAAGTGCTGCCAAACGAGCCAATCGGCAGCCTTTGGGCGGTACTAACTGGCTATCCCTACCCGCAAATTAGCGCGGCCTACTTGAGCCAAACGCAACGCCAAATCGTGCGTTCAATTCGCTATTACCTGCCATTTTATCGCAATCGAACAGGCTGGAACAAAGCGTTAAACCTGTATATGCATATTCCAGCTCAATTACGTGGCTATCAGCTTGCTTTGAACGATCAATCGTTGGTTCGACGACAACCAGCAATTGCTGTCGATCGTTGGAGCATTTATCAAGCCACATTAAACACACTGCCAAACTATCGTCAAGCAGCGATTAAGTGGGCCAGCCATGGGCATTATCGTTTTGTGCATTATCAACGCCAGATTGCCCTTGAAATCCCTGCTGATTTGGCATTACCAACCCTGCCCAGCCCTCAACAACTCCCACAGCGCCCAGCAAATCCACCGATTCAGATTGCATGGCAAGAACTAGAGAACACCGCTAAATGGATGGATGAGCGCCTCGGGAGCTTCCAACAACAGCATTTTGCCCGGATTCAACGGGTACGGCTCGAAATTATTGATCAATCGAAAACGAAGCTTGAAGCAAGCACAACCCTCACACTTGAAGCTATAACCCATCTCGTTGGGATGGTTAGTGCTGGAAAATCGACCTTGATGGAGGTTTTAGCAGTTTTGGTTGTGCGCCAGAATCCTCAGCACCATGTTACGCTGGTGCTGGGAGATGTGATTAATGTGTTAAATACTGCCCAAATGTTTGATCGTTTGGATATTAAGGTTGCCCCCATTTTAGGCAATTCAAACCGCGAAAATCACCTACACAAACTTCATCAAACCCAAGCGCAACAAGCCAATCCATTTCAGCATAAAGGCTTTGAATGGCTCAGTACCAGCTGCCTGGTTGATGGATTGATCAACCAGGCACAGCCAATCGGTATCCAACGCCGACCTTGCCTACGGCTCGAACCACTCCAGCAAACCAATCAAGGTGATCAAACTGATGAAGCCGTTAGCCCGCCAAGTAAAGAGGTTTGCCCGTTCTTCAGCAAATGCACCTATCATCAAGCGCAACGTGATTTGCTGACAGCTCAAATTTGGATCGCAACCCCCGCTAGCCTTGTATTTAGCCAATTTAGCCCACAAATTATGCCTGAACGAGTCCGTTTTGCCGAACTTGTTGTTCGGCGTAGCAACCTGATTATTATTGATGAAGCAGATCGAGTCCAAGTTCAACTTGATAGCATGTTTAGCCCTAGTCAAAATCTCATTAGTCGATCAAACGATGCTTGGCTCAACCAGCTTGATCAACACCTAAGCCGCCAAATGCATAGCAATGGTCGTAGTCAATTAGCCAATACACAGGTTGCGCAGTGGTGTCAAGCCCATGATTTAGTGCAAATTGCAGCAAATCGGGTTTATTCCATTATTTTGCAATCAGGATCATTACAGAAACGACTACGTTCTGGCTATTTCACAGCCTGGTCGCTTTTTCAAGACCTTTTGAGCAAACTAGCCCTTGATTCAGCAGATACAGAGGAACTTGAACGGATTTTCGAAAAATCACTTGATGATCCATTTGGTGAGCAAACGAAACATCCATTGGTAGCGATCATTCAAGCCTGCTTAACCTTAACTGACGCGTCCTTGATCGAACAATTATTAAGCGAATGGCTAACCCAACAAGCGCCAAATCACCAACTTAATCAGGTTCAATATGCCGATAGCATCAAACTACTCGATCTAAGCTTGATGTTACTAGTTTTATCGCACAAACTTCATTTTTTAATTCGTGAATGGCAGCATGTTGAGACTGATCTTGCGCTTGATCAGACAAATCCTGATATTTTTCATCGACCACCCGATGATTATTTACCAGAGTTACCAACTGCTCCTATGGGAAATATTCTTGCATTTCAATATCTTCAATCAAGTAGTAATGATCAAGTAGCAGGAACATTACGATTTTTTCGTTGTATGGGAATTGGCCGTTGGCTTTTATTACATTTTAATCAATGCTTTCTCGACAGTAGCAATTCAAAACCGCATGTCTTATTACTATCCGCAACCAGTTGTGCCGGTACAGCGCCTGGCTTCGATATTCAATTAGCAATTAATGGTATTTTGAGTACCCCCGACGATGAATTGGCTCAGATCGAAGCAAGCAGCTTTGAATACAAACCAATACTTGATCGCGAGCAAAAACCAATTCGAATCTCGGGATTAAGCGACGATGCTCGCAAAAATGCCCTCAAAATGTTAATTCAGCAGCTAATCAAACCAGCGCTATTCAATCGGCAGAGTTATTTAGAAGCTGTTCAAACCAGGCTACCTGCGCAGCGCCAACGCATCATGTTGGTGGTTGGCAGTTATCTAGAAGCCTTTCAATTGCACCAAATGATTGAGCAAATTCGCCCTGACTTACGCGAGAAGGTTGTTCACCTAGTTCCAGATCAACACGATGCTGATGATTGGTCTGAACTACCAAACATTCAACGTGGGATGGTCTATCAATTTGCAGAAACCTTAGCATGGATATTAATTGTGCCGCTATTGGCTGTCGAACGTGGGCATAATATTCTCAATCAACACTATCAGGCAGCAATTGGGGCAGTATTTTTCCTAATTCGGCCACATCCTCGCCCCGATGATCTTAATTTTGCAATTCACTCAATTAATCGTTGGGCAGTTGAAACAATTAGGCAACAACTCGAGCAGATACCGCGAGCAACGCTTGATCAACAGGCTAGCAATTTCCGCCATCAAGCATCGAAACAGTGGCGTACTTTATTAACCTTGCCAATGCGTTATAGCACACTGCCACAAGCTGAGCATATCGCAGTTACTTGGAGTCAATTAGTCTCAATTTGGCAAGTAATTGGGCGTTTAGTTAGGGGTGGAGTTGCAGCTCAAGTGTTTTTTTGTGACGCAGCATTCACCATGGCTGATGGCTCAGAAAAACGCCAGACAAGTTTATTGCTAAGCATGATCGATATTTTACGGCCTTATTTCAACGATAATCCTTCGCTTGAGGCCGTAATTATTCAACGATTATATGCACCTTTATACAAAGCTTTAGTTACTATGAAAGGAATTGAGCATGATGGCTAAGATTATTGAAAGTTGCGCTTTTCGGATCAAACCAGAGCAAACAACGCTATTACATACGTTCTATAGCTTAAAATTTCCTCAATCGTGGAGCAGTATTCTCCGTGATCTCACGGCAAAGCATACCAATCGTTCACCCAATCAAGTGAAAATCCCATTGCATACGCTGCATCAAGTATTCCGAGTTTTAATTCCTGATATCATCAATATTGGGCGGAATGTGACGTATTCAGAAAATATTTGGCTCTATGCCCGATCAAACATTGATCCAGCAACATTAGTCAATATTATTCATGCTTGGGCGAAAGTGACGTTTCATTCTGTTTCTAAAGATATATTAAACTATGCTCTCACTAATATTCAAACTCATCATATTCAGTGGGAACATAGTACAATTAATTTAGCTGAATGGACAACAAACGCTTTTAATACAGCACAAGCGGCATTTCCACACCATTTTGCTTTACTCCCAGAGGTTATCGCCGCAACTATTTGCCAAGAGGGTCAGATATATTATGGCGATGAACCATTAAATTGGCGTAGAGCATCTTTACCACCCGGCAATAATGGAGCAGAATTAATCTCATGGCCACCTTTAGCGCATCGTGGCTCATTTTACTCAATTTTATTTACCTTAACTGTTCAAACAGTTCCCTATCAAGCATATCCAGTCATTTATTGTGATATGGGATTACGGCGTTGGGCGAGTCCTAAGGCTCGCTTGGCTTCAGGTGAACGCAGCAGCGTCTATATTTTAACTGATACACCATATTTACCAAGCATGAGCAACCTAGCCAAGCAATTTCAGGTTGCTACAATCCGTTGTATAAAAAATAATGACCATTACGAATTTATTTGGACTAATAATATCGTTGAGATTCTAACCCAACTTAATGCCCAAAAAATTGTAAGCGATCCTAATCAACTGATGAATAACCCAACGCATTACCTCCAACAGCGTGATCATGCTATGGCAATTGCTTATAACACGCGCATGCCGATGTATCATACCGTTGGTTCAGGGATAGCCATGCCTGATCGGGCCCAAATGCTTGAACAACTTGATGATAGTCTTGGTCAATACTTTGAGCGAATTCCAGCGTTTAAGCGGGTTAACACCAAAAATCGTGAACCAAAACGCCAACCAAGTCAACTTTCTGCCCAGATTAATCGTTTGGCAGCGATAACCAATCGGCAATTGGCAATTGAAATTTATGCTGACGATCAGGAGATTCAAACCACATTTATCAACACGATTCAAGCCGCATTTGGGATAGCGAATCTTCGTGAGCAACCAACTCAACGCATTGAGCAACTGACCTTAACGATCTCAATACATCCGCTAAATAGCATGCAACGGCCCTTAGATGTAGCAAATCGCAAGAATTTACGTGATCACGTGCTGAAAGCAACCGAACAGCGCATCATGGAAATTCGTCAAAAGCTTAAACCTGCACAAATTCCAACCTTAGCATTAATTGAAATTTTGCCGAAAACTGCTTATCGTCATACAAAAGGCAGTGACCCCAAAACAGCAATCCGTCAAGGCTTTGCCCAGACAAATCGGGTAAGTCAATTTATCACCAAAGCTATTGAGGTCGAAATAGACGAAGAGCCTACTGAGCAGGAAAAACCCAGCAATCTGGCCCATCGCGCCTCTAGCAGTCTGCTTGATGGAATTCGCCAAGTGGGATTGAAAACTGGTATTCCGAAATTTAAGGCACTCTCAGAGCCATTAAATCTGATTGGACTATGGCTGATTAATAAAAACAGCAAAAAGCTAGGTCAAGAACGCTACTTATTGCCAGTGCTGGTGCTCTTAACTCCAGATAATCCTGTCCCGTTGGTCATGGCCCCTGGGTTTAACGATTGGGTACCGTACCGCCAAGCGTTAATCGCAATTGCCAATGATCAGGTGAATGCACAAAAAACCTGGTCGCATTTCCAAAAATATGCTGAACCATTTATCCAACACCAGCTTAAATCCATCCTTGATCCCAATCAAGCAAGCTTATTGATGTGCCAAGCCCAGAATATTCGTCGTACATGGAGCTGGGCAAGTAACACCAATATTTCGCGTGACAGCCTCTTCTTTGGTAAACAGCCGCTTGAGCAAGCTCACGATTGGCCAGGGTTACGCATTATCCGCGTTCGCAGCGATCAAGGCCATGAAACACCCGAATGCTATGCCTATCAAGATGGCGGGGTTGGTGGATCAACTGGATTATTCCAAGTTAACGAGCGAGTATTCGCGAGTTTTCATGGAAAACCTTCCCAACAAAGAAATTTGATCTATCGGATGTCTAAAATTTCGGCTTGGGGGCCTAAAGGCAAACCAAAAACAAAACGACCACAACCTTCAAAATTAGCATGGAATCCCGCCTGCTACGAATTAACTGTAGCAATGCTCCAAAAAGATGATACTCCAATAGATTGGGCAATGGCCGTTCACAAATTACGCCAACATGCCCTCGATCATAACGATGCCACCGCCCTACCATTACCACTCCATCTGGCCAAGCAACTTGAGGAATATAGTCAAACACTCGAACTCGATTTGGATGACGATGATTTAATCTATACCCAATTGGATTCCGACGAATAAATTATGATCGATCAAAGAATAAGGGCTAGGGGTCAGGTTTTGACGTAGCTAGCGAGTGGGGTCAGGGGCCAGTAATTAGAGGTCAGACGTTATAAGTGGTTGCATAATGCAAATCTGGCCCCTTGTCACTAAATCCTGACCCCTCACTCTTCGTGCTCTTCGTGTCCTTCGTGGATCAACCCCTGACCCCTCGTTACTAATTCGAAACCCGATTGCGCATCTTCAGCGCATCGAATAGCTCAATATTGCGATCGAGATCGGTTTCAAGCTCGACATGCAACGTATTCAACATCAAATTCATTAAAGCTTGACGCTCGGCTGAGGTGGTATAACGCGCTTGACCATTCAAAAAGGCCGGCGTGCCAACTTCCAACGACCAATATTGGTTGGGGTAAGCTGTGCGCATGTTGTATGGCTCATCGTGGAACGACAAACGAATGCTATAGATCGAGAGCTTTTGGGCTTGATCGTACACCACTTCAATGATATCGCGTTGCGGGTGGCCATAACCACGGCCTGGGCGTTGTTCATTATTATAATGACCATTACGTAAATCGAACGATAAGCCCGATGGCCCGACCCACCAAATCATGGCACAATCGAGGTAATAGGGAATAGTGCTGGTATTTTTGAACTGAATCACTTGATACCAAAACCCCGAATTTTCCTCATGCAGTTTGGTCGTGGCCTGCATCGGCGCATTGCTGCTAAAGCCTGGCCCCATCGGCAAACCACTGATTGGGTGGGTGCTCGTGCGAATCGCATTCAACACTGGATTATTGGGATCGTACAAAATACTCGAATCGACGATTGAGCTAAACGTCCAGCCAAGGTTATTTTCATGAGTTGGCTGATCGTGGCAACGGTCGCGTTCGGCTTTTTCGGCTGGCACATAGGTACGGGCATCGGTTGGCCAGCGGGTTTGCATAAAGCCAGCAGGGGCAATTGCATTGACAGGGCCAGCGGTTTCAGCCCATGGATTGCTGCTATTTTTGTGGAAGGTAGCGGCTTCGGTTTCTGGTCCAAGCAGCATCAGCCGTGGCAACAACTGACAAATCGCATTCTTAGGAAAGTTTTGATTGACCAAACGCTGGACATGGCCCAAGGCTTGGGTTCCCAATTCGCCCAAAGTTAATGTGCCATTGCCAACTTTGCTCTGAATGGCGCTGATATTCACGCCGTATAAACTGGCTTTTTGGGCATCAGTCAGGCCGCCATCAACTGGCATGTTGTTATGGCCGCCGCTGCCGTCACTCGGCAAATAATCAAGAAAATCACGATCGATATAGAGTTGACGGTAGGTCGGGCAAAGCTCGGCAATCGTGGTTGCAGCAGTAATACCATTGGGCGCGATGGTTGGGGTTGCGCTGGGAATTGGACTAGGCGTGAGCGTGCCAATCACGGGCGTGGCGGTATTGGTTGGGCGCGGAGTAGCAGTCGGGGTGGTTGGGTTGCTAGCGCTACAGCCGATGCGTTGAGTTGCCAAGGCCACATCATCAAACCAAATATTATGGGTAATATCATCGCCGCCGTAGCTTTCCCAGCCTAGGCGGAAATCGACTAAGCGTGGTTGCCAATTGGCACGAGTACGCCAAGCTTGGTCAACATCAGGCGTATCGACCCCATCAACCCGCATGCCTTCAACTTCGCTGCCGTTGACCCAAGCCTGCAAATAGCCATTAGCACTATCGATCTTGAATTCGACACATGTCCACTGACGGGGCGGAATCGTAACCGATTTGGCGATGCCTGCGCTGCTCATCGATGGGGCGGTTGCATCATCCGATTCGCGATTCCAATCGAGCACACGTTGCTGGCCGCCCAAGCGCAAATCATTATCAGCATCGTTGCGATCTTTCAGGGCCATTAATGTGATGTGATGGTCGGGCAAAGCTAAATCTTGGCGCACATAAAAGCGGCCATACAACAGATCGCCAATACTTTCGATCGCGGTGGTATTGCCAAAGAAAGCATGATCGCAGAAATTGCTATGGCCATGGACCATAATTGATTTGCTGCCGCTATTGGCGTAGGTATTATCGACCATCACTGAGCCATGGCCAGTACAATCGGGATAGAGCGCTTGCCAAAATCCACTGGGATCAATGCCGGTTTGGTTTTCAAAATCGTCGCAGATAATTGCGCCAATACAGCTATTGTTGTTGGGCGTTACGGTTGGAGTAGTTGGCGCAATCGTTGGGGTATTCGATGGACGTAGAGTGCCGGTTGGTGGCGTTGGGGTGTTGGTCGGTGGGCGTTGGGTTGGGGTGTTGGTATGAATGGGATGGGTTGTCACAGTATTGGTTGGCGAAGTCGTTGCTGGAGTAATTGTCACACTGGTTTCGCCACAAAGCACCCCATTCAAGGTAAAACTAGTGGGAATGCTATTCGTCCCACTGAACGTTGCTTGAAAGCCAACATTAACGCTACCCCCACTGGAGAGTGAGCCATTCCAAGCGGCATTTTGCACGCTGACGGCGGCATTGGTTTGAGTCAAAACGCCGTTCCACAGATTGACAATTCGCTGATTGCTAGCAAAGGTCCAACTCAATTGCCAAGTTGTAGTTGCCGCCAAATTATTGGTAACGGTCACATCGCCAATAAACCCATCGGCCCATTGATTGATCACCTTATAGCTGACCACGCAACTGGCTGCTGCCGCGCTGGGCGTGGCCGTGCGATGCGCAACACTAAGGCTAATCAAGGCGATCAACAATACCAACAATGTTCCACGAGCATACATTCGTCGTAGCATAAGCTTGCGCCTCCTTGCGATATGTGCTGGGTTTTCAACAGTGCTAACCCAACAGCCTCGGCTTGCATTCTTGGAATCGGTCTCAAATTCAAAGAAACAAGTCCTAGTGGAATTATTTGGAAGGGGCAGCAGCGATGGTTACGGAATCGCTCCCAAGATAATTGTAAATATTCATTAACGAATGTAGTAGTTTTGGCGCTATTTGTCAATAGTTTTTAATGAAAGATTTTTAACCAAAGCCAGGCCATGCCAATGTGATCCACGAAGCGCACGAAGGACACGAAGCCAGAACTAGTAACCCAATGACAAAGCTCTTTAAATGTCCATTTAACGTCTCAGAGTTCCTAATCAAACGCCACTTTTCATCCATTTGGTTGGACTATGCTGAGAGTATTGGCGAAATCTAGCTTGTTTGTGGAGGGTGTATGCTGGCATGGCTTAAACGAATTGGTTTTGGATGGTTGCTGTTGGTAGGGTTGAGTGGCTGTGGCAATACGCTACCTAGCGAATCAATCACTAACCGTTCAGGCGGGCAGCCAGTCGAATTAGCAACTGAACAACCTCAATCAACCGTTATCCCAACCCTAACCGAGGTGGAAACTCCAGTAACCATGGTCGATCCAACGATCACAGAGGTAATTGAAGAACCAACAATCACTCCAGATATTCAGCCAGTTCATGGCTATAATGGCTCACGAGAAGCATGCGAAGCCAACTATGAGCGAATTCCACTTGAGCCAGCGACTGAGCAGGCTGTCCAAGCCGCCTTTGCTCAAACCCAACTCAGAGGTAGCGCCGAGGTTTATGGCCGCGCCGATTGGCAAACCTGTTCAGACGCAATTGCTTGGATTATGTATAGTCTTGAGGTTGAGGTAGCTCCAGAAACCGATCAAGCAACGCTGCTCGAATATGCTCAAATCCTTCAGACGCTGATGCAGGATCTCCAAAATCAGCCAGGGCTTCAGTATCCGATATTAGGCGCAAGCATCTATTGGCGTTTTGGCGAGGATAGCTGCTCGTGGGATTATGATTACGCCACGACAATCAATCCTGATGGCAATGCTTGGTATTTAAAATATACGTCATCGACCAAACAAACTGATGTTGGTGACCCGGTTTGTAAGGTAGCTGAAACGCCTGCTCCAAGTAATTATTGTTTTCCGTCGCGATACCCCGAACCATTATCTGAAGCCGAATTGGCTCCGCTGCAAACTGCCTTGGATCAAACCCAAATTGTGGGCTACGCCACGGGCTATTGGTTACGGACAGGGACGAGCTGTAATTATCAATCAGCTCGCTTGGGCTATCATTTCTTCATTGATCGACCTGCTGATGAGACCATGCAAACCTATGAGGCGATTGCCCAGCAACTTCAGGCGATTATTGTTGATTCACGCCAAGATCCAAGTTTAGATTATCCGGCGCATATGCTGGTGATTACCTGGCGTGGGATCAAAGGTGGCTGTTCATGGGGCTATGATTACGCCGAAGATGCCCAAGGCCATGTATGGTATCCACGCTTATCGCCCTATTTTGGCTCAGATTATGCCCGCTCAGTTTGTAAGCATCAAGAAGTAGTCGAATCAACGATTCCACGACCGACCAATAGCCCATTATTCACTTGTGGTGGCTCGATCAATTTTGGTACCTCCGCAGTTCCACGCTATGCTGAAGACCAGGTTCGCCAAGCGCTGCAACAGGCTGGAATCGAGGCAAGCGTGAAAATACGCGGGAATAGTGAAGGTAATGGCTGTCATTATGGCAACATAAACATCAGCTATTCAATCACGCTTGATCGACCAACCAACGCCGATCAAGCCCAACTTGAGCAGCAAGTGGCAACCATTCAAAGCATTCTTGATCAACAGCAGTTTGAAATTAGCGTGAGTGGGCTGAGCATCACTTGGCAAATGGGTGAGCTTGAGTGTGCTTGGTTGTACACCTATACATGGCAAGATGGCGATTTTGGCTGGGAGTTTAAGCAAGTTTGGCCTTATCCTTGCCCACAAGAGTAACTACAGCTTCGGTGGTGCGGTGGTTTGTCAATCCAATCACCGCACTCCTCGAACCCTGCTCCTTCTAGCAAATTCTCGCTAAGCCAAATCCATTAATAAAACTTAGTGCATTAACTTGACAAAGTATTAAATTGTGTTAAGATTCATGCCATCGGTATCGTTTCCGGAAACGATACCGAGTTATTCCCGCAATTGAGCGCCCGACTTGTCCAAGCAGTGTTGTACGACAGGCAGACAATCGTTCAAGGAGGAACAGCATGAACAAGCTGAGTAGGCTGATTATTGTTCTTGGTCTTATTTGTAGTATTTTTGCTCAACATTCAGCAGCGCCCAAGGCCCAAGCCGCATTTGGGGCTGGCGATTTTCTCAAGGCCAACGGCGCGACCGTGCGCAATAATTCCGGTAATGGCGCTGTCGTCACGCTCAAAGGCACCAACCTCGGCGGCTGGTTGTTGCAAGAAGGCTGGATGTCGCCCTTAGGCTACCCCGCTTTGCCACGCACCAACTGGACTGCTAGCGGATCAGCTGGTGGAGCCGCCGCCGCAATTGATGGCAACCCCGCCACCCGTTGGACCAGCAACGCCCCCCAAGCCAATGGTCAATGGTTCCAAGTCGATCTTGGCGGCAACCAAGCCGTCGAACGCGTGACGATCGATGCAGGCTCCTCAACTGGTGATTATCCCCGCCAATATCAAGTCCAAGCTTTTGTTAATAATGCATGGCTCACGGTTGGCAGTGGTAGCGGCACCAGCCAAGTGGTAACCGTCCAATTCAATAATACCCAAGTAACCCGCCTGATTCGCGTGCTCCAGACTGGTTCAAGCGGTAGTTGGTGGTCAATTCACGAATTCAACGCCCAAATTGCTGATGAATTTAATTTGCGCCAAGCCTTAACCAACCGCTTTGGCACAAGCACCACCGATAGTTTGATCAACGGCTACCAAGATACTTGGATTCAAGCCAGCGACCTCGATACCATTAAAGCTATGGGTTTGAACATGGTGCGTGTGCCAATCCATTGGCTGGTGCTGATGAACACCAATGGCACGATGAAATCGGATGCTGAATCGTTCCGCAAGCTCGATTGGCTGATCAGCGAAAGCAGCAAACGCAATTTATATGTGATGCTCGATTTGCACGGCGCTCCTGGCGCAGCCTGCCCATGGCATTCATGTGGGCAAACGGGCACCAACCAACTCTGGACCAACCCCACCTATCAAAATTGGACGGTGCAAATTTGGGAACGCTTGGCGACCCGCTATCGTGGCAACCCAACCGTAGCCGCCTACGATTTGCTCAACGAGCCATTGCTCAGCAACGGCGAAGCTGAGAACGAACAACAAGTACGCCAAAAATTCGATTTCTTTGATCGTTTGTATGATGCTGTGCGCGCCAAAGACCCCGACCATATGATCGTGATGGCAGCTTTCTACGATTGGTATCAAGCCTTATCGCCCGCAACCTATGGCTGGACGAATGTGATGTATCAATTACACCACTACAACTTTGATACGGTCACTGATTGGAATGTAACCAATAATTTCATTCAAAGTGCCTTGGATAAATACGCCACCTTCACTAAGGATTGGAATGTGCCGGGCTTTGCTGGCGAATATTGGTTCTCAACTCACTACGATTTGTATGAAAAGTTCATGTCTGGCTTGAATGCATTGAATGTTTCCTGGACTAACTGGACATACAAGGTCAATGGCGGCGGCAACTGGGGCTTCTATCAAAATAACACTCAAGCCGTACCAGATCTATTAAATGATAGTGCTGCCACAATTGCCGATAAATGGTCACGCTTCAGCACCAATTATTTCCAACCAAACACCCAGTTTCAAAATACGGTGCGAGCTTATGCGCCAGAAGGTTCGTGGGTTGCGCTGCAAGCCGGGGCCAACAATAGCTATGTCAGCGCCGATAACTATGGCAACAATCCCTTGGTTGCCAATCGCCCAAGCATTCAAGGCTGGGAAAAATTCCGCATGATCACCAATCCCGATGGTACGGTTTCGTTTATGTCAATGGCCAATAATAAATATGTGGCCGCCGATTTGAACAACGGTGGGCGCTTGATCGCTCAATCACGCGGGGTTTTGGGCTGGGAAAAATTCCGTCGCGTCGATCTTGGCAACGGAACTTTTGGTCTACAAGCAATCGCTAACAATAAATATGTCACCACTGATCTGAATAGTGGCTCACCTGTGTTGATTGCCAATCGCGATGCGATCGGTGGCGCATGGGAAGCCTTCACCTTCGTTGCGACTGCTCCATAGCAGTAGCCTCCTCGCAAGTGCCACCAATGAGCCGATTGGTGGCGCTCCCCCTACCTATTAATTAAAAGGAGTAGCTGATAATGAATCGTCAACGCGCCTTGAGCATGAAGGTTTATTTGCTGTTGGCTTTGATAATGCTGGCTGGGAGTTTTGGCGCTGGATTTGATCAACCCAAATCAGCCCAAGCCCAAATCGCCTATAAAATTGTGGGCTATTTGCCATCGTGGCAAGGCAGCGTCAACGGCGCTCAAATTGATAAACTGACCCACATTAACTACGCTTTTCTGTTGCCCAACAACGATGGCAGCCTCAAGCCAATCGAAAACTCCAGCAAATTGCAAGAGTTGGTAGCGGTTGCCCATAGCAAAAACAAAAAAGTGCTGATTTCAGTTGGTGGTTGGAACGACGGCGATGATAGTGCCTTCGAAAGTATCGCCGCCAACGCCAGCTATCGCACAAATTTTGCCAATAATCTGAATAATTTTGTCAACCAATACAATCTCGACGGGGTTGATATTGATTGGGAATATCCTGAGGCTGGCGATTTTTATTTTGAAACGATGTCAGCAATTCGCAATCGCATCGGCTCGGGCAAATTGTTAACTGCGGCAGTCGCTGCAACCAATGCTGGCGGCTCAGGCGTAACTAGCAATGCCATCGACATTATGGATTACATTACGCTCATGGCCTACGATGGTGATGGCGGCGCTGGCCATTCGCCCTATAGTTTGGCCCAACAATCGCTCGATTATTGGAGCACCAAAACCAGCAATAAAGCCAAATTGATCTTGGGCGTGCCGTTTTATGCTCGCCCAGGCTGGTATGGCTACAACACCTTACGCGCTGGTGGTTGCTCCGCCGATAGCGATAGCTGCTGGTATGGCGGCGCAACCCAATATTACACAGGCCGCCCAACCATGCGTTCCAAAATCGATTTGATGAAAAGCAAAGGCGGCGGCGGGATTATGATTTGGGAATTGAGCCAAGATACGGCTGTTACCAGCAGCGATTCCTTGCTCAAAACCATCGCCGACCATTTGGGCACGCCCAGCACACCAACTGGCAATGTAGCGCTCAACAAAGCCGCAACTGCTTCATCAACCGAAAATAGCAGCTATGGCGCAAATCTCGCCTTCGATGGCAACAGCGCCACCCGTTGGTCGAGCACATGGAGCGATCCGCAATGGCTACGGGTTGATTTAGGCGCAGTGTATGCGATCAAACAAGTTGTTTTGAAGTGGGAAGCAGCTTTTGGACGCGCCTATCAAGTGCAAGTTTCCAACGATGGCAATACCTGGCATTCGATCTCTAGCACAAGCAACAGCGATGGCGCAACCGATGATTTGGCAGTTTCCGGCGTTGGCCGTTATCTGCGCGTTTATGCCACAACTCGCGCCACCGAATGGGGCTACTCACTGTGGGAAGTTGAAGTTTATGGCAATGCGTTGGCAACCAGCGCTTCATCAACCGAAAGCGGCGGCAGCACGAACAACGCGATTGATACCAATAATGCTACCCGTTGGAGCGCTGGTTTGCCCCAAGCAGCCGGCCAGTGGTATCGCGTCGATTTTGGCAATAGCCAAAGTTTCAGTCAAATCACGCTTGATGCAGGTACATCCTACGGCGATTATCCACGCAACTTCCAAGTGCAGGTTTCCAATGATGGCAATAGCTGGGCAACCGTAGCCACTGCCAGCGGCACAACTCAAGCAGTAACCATCAACTTCGCCGCTCAAAATAGCCGTTATCTGCGAGTATGGCTCACCAGCACTGGCGGCGGTAGTTGGTGGTCAATCCACGAATTAATTGTGCGCTAAACTCCGAGGGGTCAGCAGTCAGGAGCCAGAGGTCAGGGTTGATATTTTATTAACCACGAAGAGCACAAAGGGCACGAAGCTATCGTGATTAATGATCCACGAAGAGCACGAAAATGATTAGGCTATAGGCTATTGGCTATGGGCTATTGGTTTGGGAAAATCCTCATAACAGATAGCCCATTGCTTATTATTTAATTTACTCGATCAATCAATTTTGGCGCAGGTTTTGCTGAAACCACCACTGATCAGCCTCGGTCATGGCTTGATTTAGCCAAGGATAACTGACCAATAAGGGTTGAAGCGCATCAAGGATTATCCAAAAACACTCAGTGGTTTGATTCTCTAGCCATATACCGCGAATCAAAGCCACGACGTGCGCTTCATAACCATGATCAGCGGCATAATTGGTCAGCTCTTTGAGTACCATATCAAGATACATTGGCTTAATTGATGCTGCAAAAGCAACTGCTTGATCAAAAGCATCATGTTTAAGCAAAGCTTCGCAAACCCAATAACTATTATTGCCTTGGCGCGATATCCATTCGTCAGAAATATGATGGTATGCTCGTACTACATTGGCGAGACAATCAAGATATTTTTGACGCTGGCCTTGTTTGGCATAGGCTGAGCCAAGGACGATTAACTTCTCAATCAGCAATGTAGCCCAATCTGGATCATCAATATACTTAAGGAGCTTAACCTCAGCATGTTCAAGCAATGCCAATGCTTCATTCGCCCACCCATATTGGTGCAACACGCCCGTCGATATAACTAAAGTATATTCATAGAGTTCCTCAAGGGGAGCATTTTGAAGCATCATCAGTGCTTACAGTAGCGGTCAGCTGAGTGGCTGGCGGATCAGTAGCATCCATGGTCAGCTTAGCCAAATACAATTCAGCCTGATAGCGATCGGAACGATCATTTAATTGAATTGCATAGTTCAACAGTGGCTGCACATAGGGTAGATGTTGCTGGTTGGTAGCAACTCGGATTAGGCGCTGAATCGCGTGTTTCGCCAGTTCTGCATCGGTTATAGCATAAACAAAGGGGATTGCTAATCCAATCTGACCTTTTTCCGCCAGATCTGCCGTTATTACAAACCACGCAGTATTGCGCTCATGCACCATGATTGCTCGTTCAGCTGGCTGGTCTATACAATCTTTGAGGTAAGCATACAACAGCCGCAGGTTTTCGGGTTGGCTGATTATCGGTTGATCATTAATCATGGAACGCTCCTCTCCTAGAGTGATCTACGAAATGCTGAAACTATAAAGAGCCTACAGCCCTCCAAATTTAGCATTTTTAGTTATGCATTGCGAATTACATTAATTATCCCGTATCCTTTTATCGCCCGCACCGCTGCGTTAAACTCGTTTGGCTCGTTGGATCAACCACAAACTTATTGGAACAAACCCATAGTCCTCGACGTTAGCATCAAAAGCTAATCAGCAGTTGAGGAGCGAGCTATGCGCCGATTTGGATGGATGTTTCTACTGATACTAACAGTCGGATGTAGTGTAAACGCGAACAATAGCCAGCCGCAGCCAATCGTCACCGAAACAGGCGAGCATATAACGATATTTCCCGATTACATTGCGATCGTTGTGCCTGGCTATGAGCTAACGTGTCTTAATGATCCGATCGTGTCGATGCAGACGGCTAATGGCTGGCTACCGCTTGAAGATTTTATTATGCAGCCGCATTATCTTGATGATAAATTCAAGTTTGTTGCTGGAATGTGCGATGTTGTTGTCTGCGATAAGATCGATCACGAACATCCATTGACGATTGGTTTACCGCTCTACCAGCATATTGGCGAACGTAAATATTTGCTCGATCAAACAGGCACTATCGAAATGCGACCAGCCTATCGCACGGTCTCTCCAACCCAAACGGTCAAGCTTGATCTAACCTATTTTCTCGATGATGCTTGTAGCAAACAACAGACCTCTAGTACAATCGTCGATTTATCAAATTAGGTCGAAAGCTTGCCCCACAAAGCAACCCAACGTATTAAAACCACGAAGAGCACGAAGCTATTGATCTTTGCGCTTCTTCGCGTTCTTCGTGGTTAAATGACCTACCGCATAGCCCGCTGGTTAGTCAGCGTTGATTGCCTCAGCGACGGTCTCACGATCAAGTTGAACGCCACAATCGGGGCAGGCATCGTAGCTAAAGCCCGTACCACCATCGTGTTCAACGTAATTCAAATCGTACTCGGTGCCACATTCGCAGGTTGCTGCTAAGTTCATAAAGCCTCCTAAAATTGCATTGGGGCCGATCATTGCCCGTTTGATCATACTGCAATTGAGGCTGACCATGCAAATGCTGCTCAGCACAACCAAGCGGCGATGCTGAGCAGCAATCAGGTGATTTATTCCATTCCGGCTGCGAGATCAATCAACTCTTGCTTGCTAAGCTGTGATGACGAGAGCATATACGAGATATCGCCAATTTGCCAGCGCAGGGTTTGGGCATCGAACGACGAATCCCATTCCGAGACAGTGCCTTTGACGATAAAGCCGCCCTTCACATATTCGCCACTCACACTCCCGACTTGCACAATCTCAACGTTGGCGCTAGCCCCAATTTGGATGTAGAGTGGCCCACGTTTGGCATTCAACGAGAAATGATTATTGCCTGCGGAATCTTGATAATCAATATGCACAAACATGGTTGGTTGCGCACCCGTCACCCGAATTGTTGATTGCTGGACAGTCGCTGGTAGCTGCGTCGGCGTGCGAATATCAAAACCAACTAGCGCCGAGGCTTCTTCGAATGTCACCGCCACAGAAGGCATAAGCGGGGGATTTTGCGGCGACTCGATCGTATCCGAGGGGGCACGATACAGGCCAAAAAACTCACTCAATGCTGCGACAAAGCCACTTGGTAAGCTAAACCAAAGTAGCAGCATAACCCCTGCCATCAGCATGCCACGCCAATACCAGTTGGCTCGCCGCTTCGGTGCTTTCGCCTCTAGCCACGGGGCATTGGCCTGGCGGGCATGAAATGCTTGACTCGGATGCTCACCAAAGTCACGTAATAGTTTGGCGATTGCTTGGCTGGTTGGTTCGTCATCAACGGGCAGGTGTTCGTTCGATCGGTTATGCGTCATGGAAAAGCTCCTCGGCTAAAGTTGCATACTGGGTTTGCAGAATCCGCAAGGCGCGGTGGATGCTCACTGATACGGCGTTTTCGGAGCAACCAAGGTGTTGGGCTATCGTTTGAACACGCCAGCCCAAAAAGTAGCGCATAATCAGATGATCACGCTGGGTCAGCGAGACATGCGCTAATAATTCAAGTGCCAAATGTTGGCGTTCACGCTGAATAGCTTGTTGCTCGGGAGTCGGCGGCGGTGAGCGATCAAGCTGCGCCCACAGTCGGCCCATCGCACTCGTGGCCCGCCGTTGTTGGTCAATCACAATCCGCCGCGCAATCGTAATAATCCAGCCTAGTGCGGCCTGATCGTCGCCGCTAAATCGCTGGCGCTGCTTCCAAGCTCGCGCAAACGCTTCGGCGGTGTAATCTTCAACATCGCTCTTGGGCTGGCCATGCAGCATATACACATAGCGAAAAACCACAGCATGGGTTTGTTGATAGAATTGGGCAAAGCTGGCCGGGTCTACCAGCGGATGCGGTGCTGTAAACACATCACGAACCCGCGTTATCAGATCCATAGGCGCTCCTTCATGCGTTCAAGCGATAGTTTATATACAAGGAAACGCAGCAGCCCCAAAAATCTTACGAGCAGCTATGATCCACGAAGGACACGAAGGGCACGAAGACCGAAACCGCGAAGCACGCGAAGGACGCGAAGGGAGATAAGGAAGTTGGGCCGATCAACTGCCTGCATTGCCACCCAATCCCTGCGCACCATCCAACCAACATTCGGGCGATTCGTGTCTCTTCGTGGTTAAAAAAATGCTCTATGCTCTATGCTCTATGCTCTCTCTCCGTTGCTCTTTGCCCAGCTCTCGCGTACAATAGTGCTACTTCTGTGTGTATGAGGGTTGAATCAATGCTGTCGATCAAGCCAAATCATAAGGCGGTGCGCGAGTATTACGCCAGTTTGCGCAGTTTGGCCGAGGCCCGTGCCCAACACGAGGGCGCAGTTGCTCCCGCGTTTGCGGCTTTGCTCCGCGCTTGCGCTAGCCAGATGGGCTGGACATTGGTCGAACAGTATTCGATCCGTTTGAAAAAAAGCTCGATTCGCGCCGATGGTGCCTTGCTCGATAGTTTTACCTTGATTCGCGGGGTCTGGGAAGCCAAAGATAGCGGCGATGATTTGGCAACTGAGGTGCGTAAAAAGTTCGCCGCTGGCTATCCCGCTGAAAATATTTTGTTTCAGGCTCCCCAACGGATTATTCTTTGGCAAAATCAGCGCCAAGTGCTCGATGTCGATATTAGCCAGCCCGATGCCTTGATCGATGCGCTGTTGCTGTTTTTCAATTATCAGCCACCCCAGTATTTGCAATGGGATCACGCGGTCGTCGAGTTTCGGGAGCGCGTGCCCGAACTCGCTCAAGGTGTGCTGCGTTTGATCGAGCGCGAAATCAGCGAGAAGAATCAGCGTTTTATCACGGCGCTTGAGCGTTTTATGGCCTTGGTGCGCGAGGCGATCAACCCCAATATTTCGGTTTCAGCGGTTGAGGAGATGTTGATTCAGCACTTGTTGACCGAGCGGATTTTTCGCAAGGTGTTTAATAATCCCGATTTTGTCAATCGCAATGTGATTGCCCGCGAAATTGAAACCGTGATTCAGGCATTAACCTCGCGTTCGTTCAATCGCAATGATTTTCTGCGTGAACTCGACCGTTTTTATGGGGCAATCGAATCGACCGCCGCCACAATCGAGAATTTCAGCCATAAACAGGATTTCTTGAACACGGTCTACGAAAATTTCTTCCAAGGTTTTTCGATTAAGGTTGCTGATACCCACGGGATTGTTTACACCCCCCAGCCGATTGTCGATTTTATGGTGCGCTCGGTCGAGGAGTTGTTGCGGCGCGAATTTAACACCTCGCTCGGCAACGCGGGCGTGCATGTGCTCGACCCATTTGTTGGCACTGGCAACTTTTTGCTGCGGGTGATGCACGAAATTCCCCGCAGCAAATTGCGCCAAAAATATGCCGATGAATTACACTGCAACGAGGTGATGTTATTGCCCTACTACATCGCTTCGATGAATATCGAGCATTTGTATTATGAATTGACCAATAGTTATGCCGAATTCAATGGCATTTGTTTGGTCGATACCTTTGAATTAGCTCAAGTTGGCGCAGGCCAGCAATTGGGCTTGTTTGTGCCCGAAAACACCGAGCGCGTGCTCAAACAACAACAACAAGATATTTTTGTGATCATCGGCAACCCACCTTACAATGCATGGCAAGTTAACGAGAATGATAATAATAAAAACCGCAAATATGAAATTATCGATCAGCGTGTAGCTACAACGTATGCACGCGACTCTTATGCAACGCTCAATAATTCATTGTATGATCCATACGTCAAATCTTTCCGTTGGGCGGCTGATCGCATTACCCGCAATGGTGACGAAGGCATCGTCGCATTTGTAACTAACAATAGTTTTATTGATAGTTTGGCCTTTGATGGAATGCGTAAACATCTGACCCAAGATTTTGATGCAATTTATGTGCTTGATCTTGGCGGTAATGTGCGCAAAAATCCCAAACTTTCCGGCACAACCCACAATGTGTTTGGTATCCAAGTTGGGGTTAGCATCATGTTTTTGATCAAAAAGCGTGGTGTCAGCAAAAACAGTAACGCCACAATCTGGTATGCCCGCACTGGCGAAATGTGGAAGAAACAGGAAAAATTCGATCTGCTTAATCAGGCTGAAACCATCTCGAAGATTGAATGGCAAGAAATTACGCCCGATAAAAAACATACTTGGCTTACTGATGGCTTAGAAGATGATTTTGATACCTTCATCCCTATTGGCAGCAAAGATGCAAAACGTGGTATGAGCAATGCAATTTTCACATTATATAGTCGCGGAGTTGCTTCAAATAGCGATAATTATATTTTCAACTTTAATCAAGAAGGTTTAAATAAGCGAGCAACTATAATGGTTGAAGCTTATAATAGTGAACGAGATCGCTGGTTAAGATCAAATAATCCAAAGGATATTGACCAATTTCTCAATATTGACGAATCAAAAATTAAATGGGTACGAAATACAAAAAGAAATCTTCTACGTGGTGCTAAAGCAACATTCCGATCAGAAACTATTCGATCTTCAATGTACAGACCATACACAAAACAATTTTATTTTTTTGAGAAGCTTTTTAACGAAGATATCTATCGATGGTCACAGTTTCTACCAAATGAATCTAGCGAAAATCGGGTAATTTGCGTTGTCAATGAAGCGCAAATCCCATTTTCAGCCCAAATCACTAACGTCATTCCTTGTTTGCATTATGGTGGGCGACAAACCCAATGCTTTCCATATTATGTCTACGACGAAGATGGCAGCAACCAACGCGAAAACATCAGCGATTGGGCGCTTGAGCACTTCCGCAGCCAACTTAGCGAGCCAAGCATCGCAAAATGGGATATTTTTTATTATGTCTATGGGCTGCTGCACTCGCCGCATTACCGCGAACGCTACGCCGCCAACTTACGCCGCGAACTGCCGCGCATCCCAATTGTGGCCTTGGCCAATTTTCAAGCCTTGGCGCAAGCAGGCCGCGAACTGGCCGAACTGCACATCAACTACGAGCAACAACCAGAATACAATTTACAATGGCTCGAAAACCGCGACGAACCGCTGAATTGGCGGGTTGAAAGCATGAAACTCAGCAAAGATCGCACGACCCTGCGCTACAACAACTTTCTGAGTTTGGCAGGCATTCCGGCGGCAGCCTTTGAATATAAGCTAGGCAACCGCTCGGCGCTCGATTGGGTGATCGACCAATATCGGGTCAGCACCGATGCGCGCTCGGGCATCACCAACGATCCCAATCGCCACGACGATCCTGAGTACATTGTGCGACTGATCGGCAAAATCATCACCGTCAGCCTCAAAACCGTCGAGATTGTGGCGCGAATTGGGGAGCAGAGCATAGAACATAGAACATAGAGCTTTTTTAACCACGAAGGACACGAAGGGCACGAATGGTGGTTGGATGGTACGCAGGGATTGGGGGCAATTCAGACAATTGCTCACCCCATCTCGCTTATCTTCCTTGCTTCGTGTTCTTCGCGTGCTTCGCGGTTTCGGCCTGCGTGCGCCTTGTGGATCGTTTAGGGTTTATACGTAACGTTTAAACGATAGGTTGGAGGTTTAGTGCCAGTCGAAGTTGCCCAATAGACCCCAATCAAGTAGTTGGTATTACCAGCGATTGGTGCATTTAAAAGCGCATCTGCTAGTTGCCCAGCATTGGTTGAGCGCAAATAGAGCAGATAATTGCCTTCCCCATCGCGGTAATAGAGATACAAATCGAGATCGTGTTGATCAGGCGTGGTATTTTCCAGCCGAATATCTAATTTTCCGCCTGCTGTTTGCGTAATGCGATAATAATCAAGTGCTCGCGCTGGCTCATCAATAAAATCGCTATTACACCACCCGCCGTTGGCATTAATTTCGCCAGCCGATTGAGGATAATTATCCTGAGGCTCATCAACGTGAATACACGATTCTAAAATCCCCACCACTGGATTCATAATCCGTGAACGAATAATCCCAATCGTCATGCGTGGTTGACCACTAATCACTGTATTGGCGGCATCCGAGCGTAGCTCAACCTGAAAGGTTTCGTAAGGTTCCCAATACTGAGGGCTGTTGTTATAGATATCAATGCGGATCAGGGCAAAACGATCAAGCCCAGTGATCGTTCCCTGATTTGCCATGATGGGAGCATAATCATCGGCAGGAGTTGCACTCTGCGCCTTGGTACCATAAATAAATTTAAGATTGACTGCCTCAGTTGGGCCAGCACCGACCACCTTAATTCGCAACCAAACATCAGTTCCTTCAGAAGTTGCAACATACAGGCGATCCCATTCGAGGGTGGCGGCCTGCGGCACATCGGGGTTGGCATAACTTGCGGCTGGCATAATCCCATGGATCAACAAAAGCAAAACGACAATTCTCACAAACTTCATACTCAGTGGTGCTCCTATCTAGATAAATATCAATTATAACCCATGGCATTGCCAACGACCAAAAGTTTAATCCATGTATTACCAAATACTAAAGCGTGAGCCAAGCAATATTTTGGTGGGGTATAAAATCAGCGGTGGATTGCACAATACCATCCACCGCCAAACCAAATTATTGAATTTTACGAATTTCCTGCACTGCATCGTCTTCAAGCGAGACAATGCGTACATCAACGCGCTTGCCATTATTGAGATGTTGGGGATTAATCGAATTACCGATAATTTTTGCATAGACGAGCTTTTTATTATCTAGTCGAACATCCCAAACCTGCCTATTTACCCGACCAACAATCGTTCCAGAAACAGTCTGATTGACTTTGAGCGGCTTCTCAGGTTTTTTTGGTTTAATCGGGGTTCGCTTGATCACACGTAATGGGGTAGGGAGCACTGGGCGATCCCGATATTCATTACGCTTTCTACCATCCTCTTTCCGCTCAATTTCCATATAGCGCACAAGTTCGGCCCATGATCGTGGCTCAGTTTGTTCAAAGCGTGCTACATCCCATTCGAGCATGGCAAGCAATTGCTGGATGCGTGGGATATGATTGAATTCGCTGAAGCCGCGCTCTTGCTCGCCGCTGTGTTGCAGAATATAAGTACAAAAGGCTTGCTGCTTAGCCAGTAAATCCTGATCAATCCAATCGCGTTCAGCTCGCAGCCAAGTATTCTGGCCTTGATTAAACAACTGACTGTAGTGGGCTTGGCGGTTGGTGGTCGCAATGTGATAGTTAATTGCAATCGAGCCAAAGCCAAACGGCTTGCCCATACCCAGTTTTAGGCGATGGTTGGGGCTAGCCGCTAGTTCAAGCACATAGATTAAGGCTCCTAACTCCACATCGCTCAGATTTTCAAAGCCAATCTGAAATTGAAACTCGACTCCCGATTTGACTGGACGCATACGGGTGGTTTGGGTCGAATCAGCATTAGCATCAGGTTTATGCCGATCTTGAGCCGCAAATCGGCCATGATGCCAGTATTGTTTATAACCCCGAATGGTTGTGTCATTGCGATCGTCGCCATAATGGCGCAATGATTGACGGTCGGTTGCATCTTGGGTCAGGTAGTGTTGGAAGGTTGTGGGTTTTGGCGATGCTAGAATCGGCGGAGTAATTTCAGTATCCCATAGCTCAGCATCAGGCAGTTGCTGATTAACCAGCTTGGCATCGCTAAACCGTAAGCGGCTAGCATAACTCGTAATCTGGTTAGGCTCAACATTGACTTCTTGATGCACAAAACCAAACATCGCTTCGGCTAGATCAATTGGGGCATCATCACTACCAACCCGCAAATGCGGTGGAATCAAATCGTAGGGGCTGTTAGTATAGGGCAAGCGAAACATTCCGGCCCGCCCGAAAAAGCTAACTTTCTGTGGATTAGCGGGATCGACAATAAAAAAGATTGGTTGGTCATCGAGCAACTCCCCTTTACGCTTCCTTAACTTATCCCGTTGGGGAAATGCTTGAGTCTGCCATTGACTCAACTGATCTTCATCGTGAAAGCGTTGAAGTTGTTCGTTTTCTAGGCGAAACACCTGTTGCGGTCGTTGTTGAATCAAGACATATTCATGCTTTTTACCAGGCACATTGCCAGTTATCACTAAAGTTGCAGGTAGCCAATCGTTACCTTGAGGTTGGCTCAGGCTTACTTCTTTAATTTTATACTTATTAAGTGGTAAAACCCAAATCGTCGTATATTGATATCGTTCATTTGGTAACTTAGTGCTGCGATAGTTGGTATAGCGTTGCCAAATATGCTTTTCTAAAACAGCAATTGGAAGCTTATAAAATTCAGTTTCTTCAATCACCCGGCTATTATCAGCTTGCAAACGTAAAAAACCAGCCCGCACTTGGTTGGTCATGCGCTGACGGTAGTGCATACCTAAGTTTGTAGTATCAACACTTCGAAAAAATAAATACTTGCGGGTGACCAAATCGATTTTGCTATGGCTCACAATTTCGACCAAGCTGCGCATTAAGCCGCGTAAACTGCTCCCAGGAATGACCGCACGTTGACCAGGTGAGGCAAAGAAATCGGGTTTATTTTTGGTTGGAGCGGTACGGGCTTCATTCGATTGCTGTTGCTGCTCAACTTCTTGGATTGAATCCTTGAATTGCCTAGCATTTAACCCACAACGCACATACAACGGCGTTTCAGTTCTGAGGGTGCAAGTAATTGTGCCGGTATGCCGATCGGCAAAATATTGATCGTGGCGCACCAAATATTGAGCCTCTTTCGGTTGGTGTTCAGCTTTGATCACAACCCGCTGTTGCTCTAAAACCACTTCGGCAGGCACAGCTTTTTCGGGCAGCGGAATAAAATTATAGGGCGCAAAGGCCTCACGGGCATTAATCTCATGCAAATGTTCAGGAACGGTCGCCATGCTCAATCTCCTTAGCACTTAATTCGACTAAACGGCTGGCTCGAATATAGGCGGCTCCAGTATTGGAATCAAAATCTAAAATATGGCGCACCTTCAAGCGAGCGGGCCGATGCTTAGGTTGTTGGTCATCAGCTTGCCCAAAATAACGATCTTGCGGCTCAAATAGCAAGGGTAAGGTATGTTGCATGCCTTGAATCCCATCGGTTAATCTGGTAAAGCCGCTAAATGTTTTGGATGGTTCGCCAGCGATGCCCCATAGCATTTGCCATTCATCAATATATTCGTCTGATTCAACAGGATCAGTAATTACCACTGCTTGCCAACCGTTCGTATTTGGCCACAGCAATACTTCAGCCTTGGGGCCAAAGATTCGGCATTGTTGCAAGGTATCAAAGTTGAGTTTTGCAGCATCACAACCCAACTGGAGTTTGCCATGCTCAAATTTGCCCCAGATGACACAATCAAGGCTATGGGCCAATAACCATTGGCAGTAGTTGATTTCGGCTTGGGTTTGCAACCATGCCACCAAATCAATCTGTGGCTCAATTGGGATTGGTTGAAACATTTAAGCCCTCCTCTAACAAGCTAGCAACAAACGCTTGTAATGCATCAGCAGTTTTTGGCTCAAGCATTAATTGGCCATCAGCTTGGCGAAAATGATAAGCCTCACCGTTAATCCACAGGTTGAATGCCTGTCCAGTCAACACACCGCGCCCGATACTTTGCTCGCCGCCAACCGTCAAATCACCCAGCCAAAGATCTTTTATCACCAATAAGAGCAACCCAAGATCATAATCCTTAGCATCTTGAATTGTTAGGTCGAGGAATATCTTGGTCTCTGGCAAGCCCCAAACTGGTTGTTCAGCCAATAAGGCACTCGGGAATGGCCCACCAGTAAACCGATCAACCGCGATCCGCGTTTGAATATAATCGGTATCTGCTGGGTAAATTAAACTATCGTGAACGCGCACCCGACTTTTTTGAGCCTTACTGGTTCGTGCCTTGGCATCAGTTGCCACATAGCCAAATAATGCTGAGATCAATCCATCAGGAGCGGGCAGAGTTTGGGCGTTGTTTTTGAGGGTTGCCAAAATCTTCTCAGCTCGATGGCGGATAATGCCAGCCCAACTGGTGCCTGGAATCACCGGATAGAGCTTGCCATCGGCTAACCGGGTTTCGAGGTAGCGATCATCTGGTGCATAAGGGTCACTGCTCGCCGAACGAATCAGCAACGATTGATCAAGCCCAAATTCAACCTGAATCTGGCATTGGTTTCGAGGCAATTGAGCCAATGGCAGATCTAAGCCTGCACCGATACTTGGTCCAGTATAGTGGGCTTCTGGGGGCTTTGCCCGATCAAACTCCAACCATTGCAACATTTGCCTAGGCTCAGTCAAACGATAATGCCAAATTTGCCAATTGGTGACTTTGCACAAGCCTAAACCCCGCTGTTTACGCATACCCAAGGCAATCTGTTCAGCTTCCAAGCCATATAATGCTTGGGCCAATAGTTCAAGTCGTTGTTGATTATAATTAATCGAATCATCCCACTTTGGGTATTTCTTTTCAGCATCGAACGGCACTTCATGGAGCAACTCAAAATACAAATCGAAGCATGTGCCAGCCGGCAACAACTCCAGATCATACTTAGCCCCAGCGCTAGCAGTACGGGTGGCTCCATCAATCCGCACGCCATCGCGCACCATCGATGCGACAATCGTGGTGCTCAGCGCATCGCTCACCAAGAGCGCACTTTGATCGCCCTCACTCGCTTCATGCGATAATTCTGCCCCAAATAACGCAGCAGCATCATAGCCAAACTGCTTCAAATAGGCTCGCAGTGCTCCAGCAATCGAGCTACCTGGAATTAACGCACGAGCCTCAACCAAATCGCGCAGCAAGGCCATATCGGTTGGTAAATCGCTCGCACCATTACTAATTAAGGTGGGCGATTGCAATTCAAGCCGCCCATGAATCAGCGTTCGTGCAAAGATATAGCGGGTTTCACGGTCTTTATAGAGTAAGTCTGGGTTAGTGGGCACATAAAAATCAAACGCCATCTCAACCTCGCTTTTTCAGTAAAGGCTGCTTACGAGCCATCGTTACAATTGCAATAATCAAGCGGGCATGATATTCCAAAGCAAGTTGGGGAGTGAGTTGCGCTAGATGATCGCCAAGTTGTAAGCGCTCAACCTGCCAGCGCTTAAGTAGTTCAGTGATGTCAAGTTTTAGCAAGGTTTCTAGTGATTGACCATTAGCCAAGCTAGTTGCGCGTAGATGCTGACGAGCAATTTGGGCAGTTTGATCAATTGTCTCTCGAAATATCGCAAAAACCGAATCAACAGAGGTATTCGTTGTTTGATGCAGTGCCAAGGATTGAATGTGGGCTAGTAAGTCTCGACACCATAACTCAACTCGCCCCAATAAACTATTGCGTGAATCCGATTGGTGCTTGATTTGGCAATCCCCAATCAATTCGATTAAGCGTTGATCCAGCCGTTGGCGCAACATTCGCTCACCCATCAGCTGTAAAAGTTTGCGCGATTCTGGCTCAAAGAAGTTCATTTGGGTCGATGTTGTCGGCAAAAGCCCGTCATTGGAGTTAAAGCTCGGCTGGTGGTTTTGCAAATTAACCACATGATCTTGCAATGCAGCATCAAGGCTAATCCGGCCAAAGCCTTCATTGCGCCGTTCGCCAATGCCTTGCTCAACGAGGGCTAGCCAATCGGCGCGAGCCTGCTGCCAAACCAACACACTACCAGCTGCCAAAGCCGGAGTTTGCGGCAAGGGCAAGCCCCAAGTGCGATTAAAACCACCAAGCACGGTATAGCGTAATTTTGAGGCCTTGAGATCAAGTTGGCCTGCTTGCAAGCCAAAACTTGCCGCCAAACCACTGGGGTCAGCGCCGATTCGACCATATTGGCCATACTGATCGCGAATAATTGCATCACTCAACAAGGTCATGGTCACGGTTTCAGTTGTTGGAAGTGGATTGGTTGGAACATATGGCAATTCATGCCACGTTGGATCATGGGTTACCTTGATAATATGACTTTCGCCATAACCAGCACTACGAGCTTTGCCCATGGATAAGCGCGATTGGGCACGCAATAAATCTTCAAGCACCTGGAGATGAGCAACATCACCAAGGATAATTGCCCGAAACCGCTGATTTGGAGCAATTGCCACATAGCGATACACCGCGCCACTGCCACGCAGGCTGCGCCCCTTGGCCCGATTGCGGGTGGTGTGAATATTCAAATGGCGCACAGTATCGAAGGTATATTGCTGTCCAAACCATTCATATCGAGGTTCTTTGGCTTGTTTAGGTTCAGCGTCAGAGGCTGCTTGATCATGCACGTCGCGTTTCTGAATCATTGGGAGCATACGCTTTTTAGTGGTTGACTCAAGCGGGTAGGCATGTAAAAAGCGCACCCGATTACTAAAAAACAACTGATTACGTGGGTCAAGTTGATATTCAGCGCCTTTTGATTGCAGATAAAGGCTAATTAATGCTCCACGCAAAACACTGCCTGGAATATAACTAAAACTGGTAGCACTATTGGGGTCGCCTTCAAGGGCACTGACCAAGACTGGCTGCTGAGTCACGAGATCAACAATCAATGCATTCATGCCGGTTTCTCCATAACATCAGGCAACATGACAAGGCTCAATTCGCTACCATCGTGAGCGAACAGGCGACATTGAACTTCACCACGGCCACGATTACGGCTTGTTCCAAGGTGGCGCAAGGCATAACAACCAGCCAGCAAGATCGATTCTTGTGCTTGAGACAATGCTGGGCAGGTAATTGGGCTAATAAATGTAGTAGTCCGCAGAATCACCCGCATTGCTCGTAAAGTATAGGCATCGGCAATACCTTTATCATCGATCTTGGTTTGGCGGCGCACACCAGTTAGGCTGGTTAAAACCTCATGGGGATTGAGGTGCGCCTGTTGAATCGCCACGCGAACGAGATCGGGAAGACAGGCATCGCCAACGTATAATAAACCGCTAGCATCGGTTATACTCCCACCAATCCCAAAGAGCTTATTGCATTCATGCTGCAAAAATTTACCATTAGGATGGATGGCAATTAAATTTTCGCACTCTTCACGCCATAAACCCTTCAAGGTGCGCCCACGCAAATAGGGCAACCCAAAGCAGTCCTGTTCAACTTCCACATCAACCAAGCCCGCAATGCCATCGCCACGACCAAAGGTGGCATCGCTTTTCAACTCAATTTTAAGATAATACAGGCTCATGCTATGCCCCCTGTACTTCAGCCAATGGCGGATAATGCTCCATTAATTCGATCACATCAAAATAGCGGGCAAGCTGCTTAGCAACGGGTCGCGATTGATCGAGATCATCAACGGCCCACGCCTCCTGATGCGCTAAACCTGCGAATTGGGGTAACGTCAACGGAGCACGTAAATTAGTTTGCCACTGCTTAGTAGCCTGCGAACCTTGACGGTTGATATCTTGAAAGGCAATTAATTTATTCCGTCGTTCTTGCCAAATCGGGCTAAAATCTTGGACTGCCTGTTTAACATTCGCCCATGTTCGCCATGTTTGAGGAGTCTGCTCAAGCATTACTGGCCGCAACGTCAACGATTCAATCGCGCTTAGACTATATTCTGTATTCCGCAATGCTTCGAGCTTATCGATGCGACCACTTGGGGCGATTTGCCAATCCAAAGCGCTCGATTGTTTCTGCGAAACGGTTGCGCTTAGTTGCTTAGCTGAGGCACATAGTTCCTCAGCCAAGTCATAAGCGCGAGCAAATGGATAATGGGTACGAAAAATCGTAATTCCCGCACAGGCACTCAGTTCATGTGGAAATGAACTACTTTCTTCAGGGAATTCTTGTTTCAATTTTTTGATTAATTCCCTGCTCTGCTCAGTAAATTGTGCTAATAACACTTCCGTCACATGAAAAGCTACGCGAGCATCGCACACAAACGTAATATCATCGCCGCCATAGACCAGTGGACGCAGCGGAAAAAATGGATTTTTGGTATCACGATCAATCTCTAAGTGATGAGTTAATTCCTTGAACGCTGGATCACGCAGATTATCTCCCAGAAATTTTACCGTCGCATTCATCGCATCAGCACCCAAACGATTAATTAACTGCGAAAGGGCACGATAAAAATTAATATAGCGCTGATTGGTCGTTTTGATCTGGGCCAAACCACGAATCAGATTACCAATCCCATTACCATCGGCATGGATTACAGCTAAATAACTATATTTACCAGTCGTGCGACCAAAATCATCAAAATCACGAGGAATGCTGTACTTTTGATTAATGAGCTTAAAAGCATCTATTTGGTGCAATAGATCCGCCATGGCCGGATCGACGGTATCCCCAGTTTTTGAGGCAAGCTGGGTTTTAGTCACGATCTCGCGTGCAATTGGATAATCACCTGGATCGCGAGGAACGCCATCGAGCAGATTGCGCTGTTGGGTTGCAACCAAACCAGTTGATCGGCAGGCTACTGTTACGCCCAAACCAAGCGTGGCAGGTGTGGTGTTATAGGCATTTTGCGCCCGTTCGCAATCTTCACGAGCTTGTTTGATATAGGTTTTAATATCATAACTATCAGGCGAATAAGCAAATTGAGCAGACATACCAACCGCAAAGCGCAACCCAGCTGCTTCCTTGAGCATCCTCAAGCTATACTGACGTACCCATCGTTTGGCATTCACCTGAGAATAAAATACAATACAAGCATGCCCACCACCAGCAAAAATCACCTGCGCCTCAATCTCAGGTGGATCAATCCAGCCAATAACAGCACCATCAGGTTTGGATGTAGCCCGTTTGATGCTATAGGAAGCGCCAATATTCTCACGCAGCCGGTTACTACTAAAAATATACGTTTGAATTCCACTCGTCTTGAGATACACAACTACTGCTTCTACTTGGGTCATACCAATACCCTTTCTACTATCGACAAACTATTGACAATTGTAGGATCAATCTGATAATAGCAAGCACTAGCTTAGACAATGAATTGGCATTTATGGTTGACACAATCTTACAGTTATAATGGTATAGTTGTAAAGGTTAATTTTTACATCTATACCCATCAGTCAGGGCCAATCTGGGTCATCAGGCTATACCAACAATAGGACTCTCACCACTGATTTTCGTTAGGATGGCCGTAAGCTGGCGCTGGCATACTACAAACAAATCCTTCCTCCTCACACACACTCTTCTCTCCTACAAGCGGCCCAACTGGGCCGTTTGTGGTTTTAAACGCTTATAAGATTTGGCAGGAATGGTAAAATGTATTCAATAAATATCAATACTATGTAAAATAAAAGTTTAGACACGCTTGTTCGAACTATATCCTACGCTAGCATAAGGAGCCTTATCAATGCACGCCGACGCTGAATCACAACCACCATCCCCTGCCCAAAACAACGATGCGCCACAGCAACAAGCTTCAGCCATTAATATTGATAATTCTCCAGTTGGGGTTGCCGCTGGGATAAATTATGGAAATATAACAACCAACAACAATACGACGAACAATACAACTAACAACAATACAACCAACAATACAACCAACAATACAACCAACAACAATACAACTAATATTTTCTACAACGCTGAAAAGAAACTGCTTGAAAAATCGCCACCAAGAGTTTGGTTACCAACAAATAAAAGCGAACTATGTCAATACTTTGAAATCGAACTAAAATTACGTGGCATTGTTACAAGCAGCGAATATGCCACAGATTACGATTATTATGCGGTGTGGTTCAATCAAATCGAGCCTGCTCAGGAGGATAATACACAATTATCGTGGATTCAAAATAATATTGCTCAACAAAAAGGCGTTTTTTCCGAAAAGCCAGCTGGGATTCATCCAAATTACCAATATATTTGCAAAAGCCTGGTTAATTCAGATCAAATTAAATCAATCGATAGTAACCATACTGCCCAAGCGCATGCCAGAATAATTGCCAAGCAACTTATAGCTACCAAATTTCAATCTAATTCAGATCCAATAGTTCTTGAATTTCAATCAGAACAGAGGGCTATTCCGAAAATTGAGGCTGATTTGGTACTTGATTGGCGCGATTATCAACAAAATGTCAATGCAAAGATTGATACATGGCAACGAGGTCAAGAAGCATTATATGATCTTAGAGCATGGATCGGTGCTGCGCATCCACTAACGTTGAATACTCAAAACTTAGGCTATTTCCCAGCATTGATGTTTGGGGCAACTTTTTATCTAGCCACCACATATCGGCTAAAAATAATAAACTTCAGTAATAATAATAAATCGGAATGGGAGTTATCTTTAGATGAACATTCAGTCGCTGATTTAGAATATTCATTTCATATTTCAGATAATAATTCAAAAAATTGTATATTAAATATCTGCACTGTAAGAACGCAAAATTCGGATAAAGTCATCAAAGCAATGGATAATTATACCAACAATCATATCGATGACCTTGGCTGTGTGCTAAAAATATACCCAAACAACAAAAAAATAACCATTACCGACTCAAAAGATGCATCAGCTATCGTCAATTTCATTATCGACGTAGTTGATATGCTACCAGAATCCTATCGTACTCATCAACTGCTTATTTCAGCGCCGGTCGCCTTAATCGTTTTATTGGGCCAATGCCTCAATGGTCGTCAATCATGGTTCTTCCACGAACATATAAAAGTCGTTGATAGCTATCAACTAATCGATTTCCCAATCATTGCCCAAGCTACGCCAACTCGCTCGATCAGCTAGGGCGCTCGTTAATTTAACGGTAAGCTGACGCTGGCATACTATGGTCAAATCCTTCCTCCTCACACACACTCTTCTCTCCTACAAGCGGCCCAACTGGGCTGTTTGTAGTTTTAGCCATAAAAATCCGACTAGCTTAATCAAGCCAGTCGGATTACAAATTAGGCCAAATTTAGCTTACGCCAAGCGTTGTTGACGAAACATTTCATACAACACAATGCTAGTCGCCACCCCTAAATTCAGCGAATCGCAGGTGCCAGCCATGGGAATGCGTACCAAGGTATCGCAGACGCTTTGCTCGCCAACCGATAAACCCAAGCGCTCGCTGCCCATCAGCAAAATCGCCGGGCTTGGGTAGCTGATGGTTTGGTATTCTTGCTCAACATCGGGAGTCGTGCCAATCACATGATAGCCATTGGTTTGTTTCCACTGGGAAAATTCATCGAAGGTTGTGCGCACCATGCGCAAGGCAAACAACGAACCCATGCTGGCGCGAATCGCCGCCGGATGATACGGATCGGTCGTGTCGCCGATCAAAATCAGGCCTTCGCAACCAACTGCATCACAGGTACGCATAATCGCGCCCAAGTTGCCAGGGTTACCAACCCCATTCAGGGCCACCCAAGGTCGATCAGTCAATTGAACATTGCTCAGCGGCTCTTGCTGCAATTTGACCACGGCCCCGATACCTTGCAGATTTTCTTTGAACGAAATACCTGCAAAGGCACTTGCCGAGAGTTCAACCATCTGTTTGGCAGCTTTGCGCAAAGCGCTGACAGTGCCAGCAGAGTGCTCGGTACGCGAGAGCAATTCCAGCGAGATCGCCCCAATTTCCAGCGGCAAACCAGCATTAATTGCTTGAGCAACGATTCGCGCCCCTTCAATATAGTAGGTTCCCGTTCGGTCGCGGGCATCGCGCGAGCGTAATTGCCGAATTTCTTTGACAATATCAGGCAAAACGGTTTGCTCAAGCTCCACGGTTGGTTTTTGCCCTTGCGGCGTAGGCTTACGCGCTTGATGCGAGCGTTCTGTGCGTTTGGCAGGCGGTCGAGCAGGGCGTTGTGGGTTCGTCGTTGGCGGGCGTTTAGGTTTATTCGATTTACGAGTCATGAGCGCTACTTTCTCCCACAGTAGCAGCATGATCGCCCACTGGGGAATGTATTTTAACCGAAAAACTCAACGCCCGCCAAACATTCAGCCGAGAACAACCAACTACTCGGCGATTTCGCGGTATTCAAACCAATCGAAATCGGCCACGGTTTGGCTGGTTTGGCCTTGGCTACTGGCATACAAGCCAATCACTGTGCCCACAAAACCACCAGCAACCGGCGTGCTCAAAAAGCGACCATCGAGATTTTCGAAGACTGGTTGCCATGCATCGGGCTGCTCAGCCACAAAAAAGCTATATTCCTGTCCATAGGCTACAATCCGCAAATAGCTGCGCTGGCTGGCGATTGGCACTTGCGCCAAACATTCTTGCTCGCCATTGCGACACACAATCAGGCTTGCTTGCTGCTCACCAGTAATGACAAATTGCACCTGATAGTTATGATTTTGAATCAGCACCATGCCGGCTACTTCTTGCGGCTGCTGTGGCTGAAACTCCAGCACAGTTTGCGCTAAAAAGTTCATATGTTGCTGCCGTCGCCCAACAAAGCTGGGGTTGACCATTTGATTAATTTGCTCAGGCCGCAGCTGCATGCGCAACCAACCAACTCGTTCGCTCAAGCTCCACCACTGCGAACGCGGCGTGCGCAAAAACATCCAATGCATGGCTAAATTTTCGCCATCAAAATGGTCGCATGCGGCCTGAACTGGCCAGCGTTGCAGCGGCAAATCGGGCGCGGGGTAGCTCAACTCAACTTTACCAGTACCAGGGCTGATAATTGGCCAGCCTTCTTCCCAACGCACTGGAGTTAGAAAAGTTTCGCGGCCAAGGTTATAAAATTCGCCGCCATATGGGCGCATGGCTAGCAGCACCATCCACCATTCGCCATTTTGAGTTTGCACCAAATCGGCATGGCCAGTACCCATCACCGGATAATCACGGCCAAGTTGGCGATGAGTCAGAATTGGATTGGCGCGATAGCCTTCATAGCCTTGGGTTAATTCGCTGCTGCGGGCAATCGTCACGGCATGATTGTATTCCGTACCAGCCTCGGCAATCATCAAATAATACCAACCATCAATTTTGTAAAGATGCGGACCTTCAGTCCAAATCACACCTTGGAGTGCTCCCCGCCATAGCACCGATTGCTCTCCAATCAATTGCATTGTGGTCAAATCAAGCTCTTGTAGCCAAATTTCACATTGGCCAACATAATCGGGGTTGGCTTTGCCACGATTGCCCACATACCAAGCCCTGCCATCCTCGAAAAAGAGCGAGGGATCGATCCCATCAGCGTCGAGCCAATAGGGGTCTGACCATGGACCAGCTGGTGATTGAGCAGTCACAATAAAGTTGCCATGGCGCTCTTTACCAGCAATCAAGGTGGTAATCATGTAAAACGTGCCATCGTGGTAGCTGATAGTTGGGGCAAAAATTCCTGCTGATGGATGAATTTCGTCGAGGTTGAGCTGCGAGGGGCGGTCTAAAATATGACCAATTTGCCGCCAATGCACCAAATCGCGGCTATGATGAATCGGCACGCCTGGAAAATATTCAAAGGTCGAGTGAATCAGATAATAATCTTCGCCTACCCGACAAATTGCTGGATCTGGATAAAAGCCCGTCATGATTGGATTGTGAAAGCGGCGTTGCATAGTGTTCCTCACACATGGAAACGTTTTTATTAGTTATTTTTTAGCAGAAATTTGTTAAGATGCAATTGAAAGTTTTAGGTGTTTTGGGAGCAATTAATGAGCGATTTACCAGCTAGTGCGCGGATCTACAACAACAATCTTTTAAAGTTCTATGATTTTCTAGTTCATGGCATCTCCGATAGTTTTATTTGGCGCTGCCCCAAGCCCAATTTAGTGCAATGGTATCGCCAACATCTCGGCAACCAGCACTTGGATATTGGGCCAGGCAGCGGTTTGTTATTGCGCGAAACCCTGAATCGACAGCAATTAAGCAAATTGGTGCTGCTCGATGTTAATCCTGAGTGCTTAATCCAATCGTCAGCTAATCTGAGCGAATGGCAACCGCAAGCCGTTCGCGCTTCGATTATGCAAGCATTGCCATTAACTGAGCAGTTCGATTCGATTGGTTTGGGCTATATTTTGCATTGCATCGCTGGCACGCCTGAAATTAAAAGTGCAGTGCTACAACGACTAGCTGAGCTGTTAACTCCCAATGGTGTACTGTTTGGTGCAACAATTTTAAGCGCTAGCGAACCATTCCATAGCGCTACGGCCCGACGGTTGATGGGTATTTACAATCATCGCCAAATTTTCGCCAACCAAACCGATACCCTCGCCAAACTTGAAACGATGCTGCAACAAGCTTTTCAGCGCTATGAGATTAAGCGCATCGGCAGTGTGGCGCTCTTTGCTGGCTGGCGTTGATCATTGCTCCCACTCGCGCAACAATCTTGGCTGATTCTGAAATACAGGCTATTTTTTAGAAGAACTTTAGTAAAATAGCCTGTAGACTTGCTGGTTAAAGTATCGCGTTAGCGTAAGCTTTGAGCAACTAAGCGCTGCTTGGCAAACAACGATGTACAGCAGCATGGAGCATCAGCGATGATTAGCAACCCACCCCGCGAACGAATTCTGTTTGATCAAGGCTGGCGTTTTGCCCTCGGCCATGCCTTCGACCCCGCCCAAGATTTTCAGCTGGATACAAGTCATTTTTCGTTTCTAGCCAAGGCTGGCTATGGCGACGGCGCGGCCTCAGCCAAGTTCGACGATCGGGCTTGGCGTTTGCTCGATCTACCCCACGATTGGTGTGTTGAATTGCCCTTCGATCAACGCGGAACTCACAGCCATGGCTACAAAGCGATTGGCCGCAAGTTTCCCGCCAATAGCGTTGGCTGGTATCGCAAAACCTTTGTAATTCCCGCCGACGATCTTGGGCGACGCATCAGCCTCGAATTCGATGGGGTGCATCGCGATTCTAAAGTTTGGGTCAATGGCTTTTATCTGGGCAACGAGCCAAGCGGCTACACCAGTTTTAGCTACGATATCAGCGATTATCTGAATTATGGCGGCCAAAATGTGGTGGTAGTACGCGCCGATGCCACCACTGAAGAAGGTTGGTTTTATGAGGGCGCTGGCATTTATCGCCACGTTTGGTTGAGCAAAACCGCCCAAGTGCATGTCGCCCGCTATGGCACATTCGTCACTAGCGAAATTCATGAAACTAGCGCCACGATCACCATTCAAACAACCGTTGTCAACGCAAGCCAACATCCAATCGAATTTAGCTTGCTGGAAACAATCAGCGATCCTGCTGCTAGCAATGTGCTGCAAGCCCAAAGCGCCAATTATCAGCTGGCGGCTGGCCAAAGCGCTGAATTCAGCCACCAGCACCCGCTCAACAATCCGCAACTCTGGGATCTTGCCAGCCCTCATTTGTATCAATTAACCACTACCGTGCTGCTCGGTGAACAGGCAGTTGATAGCTATCAGACAACCTTTGGCATTCGCAGCATTCGCTTTGATCCTGATCATGGTTTTTTCTTGAATGGGCGTTCGGTCAAATTAGTCGGCAGCAACCAGCATCAAGATCACGCGGGAGTTGGCACGGCTATTCCCGATAGTTTGCAAGAATATCGAATCAAACGTTTGCAGGAATTTAATCATAACGCGATTCGGACCTCACACAACCCGCCAACCCCCGAATTCCTCGCTGCCTGCGACCGTTTGGGCATGTTGGTGCTGAACGAAAATCGTTTGATGGGCACGAATCCTGAGCATTTGCGCCATGTTGAGCAGCTAATCAAGCGTGATCGAAATCATCCTTCGGTCATTTTGTGGTCGTTGGGCAACGAAGAATGGGCGATCGAGGGCACAATTATCGGCGCACGCATCGCTAGCACCATGCAAAACGTTGCCCGCCAATTCGACCATACCCGCCTTTTCACAATCGCTTGTAGCGGCGGCTGGGATACGGGTATCGGCATGGTGACCGATGTGGTTGGCTATAATTATATCTTTCACGGCGATATCGATGCCCATCATGCCAAATTCCCATGGCAAGCGGGCGTTGGCACCGAGGAAAGCAACACCTATGGCACACGCGGGATCTACCAAACTGATGCCAGTCGTGGGCATTTAGCGCCTTCTCCCAGCGGTGATGGCTACGCCGATACGGAGTTCGGCTGGCAATTTTATGTCAAACGACCATTCTTGGCTGGGCTATTCTATTGGACTGGCTTTGATTATCGTGGTGAGCCAACACCCTTTGAATGGCCAGCGGTCGCCAGTCAATTTGGCTTTTTTGATCTCTGTGGTTTCCCCAAAGATATTGCCTACTACACCAAGGCGTGGTGGGGCCAGCAACCTGTTTTGCACATTGGCTATCACTGGGATTGGCCAAATGATCTTGGTCAAGTGAAAAGCTTTCCGATTTATAGCAATTGCCAAGAAGTTGAGTTATGGCTCAATGGTCAGAGCCTTGGCCGCCGCCCAATGCCCGAAAACGGCCACCAGCAATGGGAAGTTGCCTATCAACCAGGCGAATTGGTAGCGCGTGGCTATAACAACGGGGTTGAAGTGCTCAGCACTAACCTGCGCACCAGCCAAGCTGCCAGCCAAATTCAACTAGTGCTCGATTATGGTCAACTACAACAAGCAGGCGATCTAGCCGTTGTAAGCTTGCAGGTTTGCGATGATCATGGCCAAGTTGTGCCAACTGCCAATCAGCTGCTCGATCTGCAATTAACCGGTTCGGCCAAAATTTTAGGGGTTGGCAACGGAGATCCAGCGAGCCACGAGCCAGAGCAATATCACAATAGCTATCAACTTTGCCCAATCCAGATTAATGCCGAGCAAACTGTGGCCGAGTTGAGCACAGGCTTGGAGCGAGCGCTAGGAGCCGAAGCCCAAACTTGGCAACCAGCCTTCTTGCATCACAACGACGATCAACAGGCTAATCCTCAGGCCTATATTCTGTTGCGTGGCAGCTTCGAGCTACCACAGTACAGCGCTGCCAGCAGCATTCGCTTGTTCAGCAAAAGCATAGCCCACGATTACAGCATCTATATCAACGGCCAATTGATCATCAGCGATATTGCGCTTGAGCAGGGCGATCAAGCGCTTGAATTAAGCCATGAACTGGTGCATCCAGGCCAAAACGAATATTTGGTGACTGGGCGCTGGATCAAAAAAGCCAACCCCTGGACGTTCCCCAATCGTGAGCCTGGCGTAGTGCAGGTTATCGAGCCAGCCGCCGCTTGGCAACGCCGCGTCTTCAACGGCCTAGCCCAAGTTATCGTGCAACATACTGACGGCGACCAGCCAATTAGCCTTAGTGCCAGCAACCCTGAGCTGGCTACGGCAACGCTTAAGTTCGATTAATCGTCAGCAATTGGGCGAGCCAGCACTGCTTCCAGCAAGGCAGTAGCTGGCTCCTCAATCTCCAACAATTGCTCAATTTGATCGCTCTCCATCGCCTGCAAAATTAATTCGTTAATCCCCCCAACAATTGCCATCGCCAAGGCTGGGGTAATTTTACGTTTTTGCGGCGAATCATAGTGTTGGTCGGCTCCGGTGGCTCGCAGCAAATCGGCAAAGCGCTGGTTAGCCGCCCGTCGCACCTGCAAGCCGCGCGTTCCCGCCGCCAAAATCTCAATAAACAACGTGCGCATCAATAACGGATGCTCTTTGATCCGTTGTAAATAAGCCCGATGAGCACAGCGCACCCGCGAATGCATATCGTGAGCACCCTCGATCGCCCGTCGAATCACCTCGATTAATTGATCGGTGGCAGCCGTATAGAGCGCCAACAAACAATCCTCTTTGCTAGCAAAATGTTGGTAAAAGGTGCGCTTGGATACTCGCGCCAAACGCACAATATCGGCAATCGTTGTTTCGGCATAGCCTTTTTCGGCCACCGCCGCCGCCATCCCATCCATTAGGCGGCTACGATATTCGGCCTCTGTTACTTGTTCGGTCATAGCAACCTCGTCGTTGAACCACTCGCTACTCATACTAGCTTAATTTCTTGGTACTTGACAGTACCAGAAGCTGATGATAGCATAAATTCAATTGGTACTCAACAGTACCAAGAAGCATATTTGATAGTTCGCGGCGACCTGCACAGGCCAGCATTGCAGCAAGGGAGGCTCGTTTTATGAGTATTTCCAGCCCAATTCGTTATATTCCCCAACCGCCAACCCGTCCAATCGTCGGCAATGTGCCCGACATTGGCATGGAAACGCCTGTCCAGAATTTGATGAAACTGGCTCAGCATTATGGGCCGATTTTCCGCGTGAGTTTCCCAAATCGCACAGTATTGGTCGTTTCTTCGGCTGAACTTGTGGCTGAAATTAGCGATCAACAACGTTTCGATAAATTATTGCATGGGCCATTAATTCAAATTCGCGATTTTGCTGGCGATGGCTTGTTTACGGCCTATACCGAGGAAGCCAATTGGAGCAAAGCTCATCGTTTATTGATGCCAGCCTTCGGGCCAGCCAGCATGCGTAATTATTTCGACGACATGCTCGATATCGCTGACCAATTATTTACTAAATGGGAGCGTCAAGGGCCAGAAACCGATTTTGATGTGGCTGATAATATGACCCGCCTGACGCTCGATACGATTGCCTTATGTGGTTTTGGCTATCGGTTTAATTCGTTTTATCAACGCGAAATGCACCCATTTGTTGAAGCGATGGTGCGAGCCTTGGCCGAGGCTGGTGCTCGCGCTCGCCGTTTATCAATTCAAACGAAATTAATGCGCTCAACCCAGCGCCAATATGAAGCCGATATGCAGTATATGCACGGCATCACCGATGAATTAATTGCTAAACGGCGCAGCTTGCCAAGCAACGAAGTTCCCAACGATCTACTGGGATTAATGCTCAATGCCAAAGATTCGATCACCGGTGAAGGCTTAGATGATGCGAATATTCGCAATCAACTGGTGACATTTTTGATTGCTGGCCACGAAACTACCAGCGGCCTGCTCTCGTTTGCAACTTATTTTCTGCTCCAACAACCTAAAATTTTGCAACGCGCTCAAGCCATCGTCGATCAAGTGCTCGGCGATCGCCTGCCACGCTACGAAGATTTGGCCAAACTGGGCTACCTCGACCAAATTTTGCGCGAAACCTTGCGACTCTGGCCAACTGCGCCTGTTTTTGGGGTTTATGCCAAGCACGATACCAGCATTGGCGGCTTTCCAGTTAAGCAGGGCGAAAAATTCATCGCCTTGTTGCCAACCTTGCACCGCGACCCCAAAGTTTGGCACAATCCCAACCAATTTGACCCCGATCGCTTTGCGCCCGAAGTACGTGAACAAATCACTGAGCATGCTTGGAAGCCGTTTGGCAATGGCCAACGCGCCTGTATTGGGCGTTCATTCGCCATGCAAGAGGCCACGTTGGTTTTAGCAATGATGCTGCAACGATTTGAATTAACGCAACCGCAACCCTACCATTTACATGTCAAAGAAACTCTGACGCTCAAACCTGAAGGCCTGACCGTTCGAGCACGGGTGCGCAAAAACATCGTGCGCAGCGCCAAGCCAACTCAGCCAAATGTAGCAATTCAATCAAGCCCCAATCAAGCTCAGCACAATACCCCATTGCTCGTGCTGTATGGCTCTAATTCTGGCTCATCTGAAGCCTTTGCCCGCCGAATAGCCAGCGATGGTGAGGCACGCGGCTACCAAACTACCGTGGCCGCCCTCAATGATTATGTCAATAAATTACCAACCACTGGAGCAGTTAGCATCGTAGCCGCCTCATACAACGGCCAGCCTGCCGATAATGCTCAAGCCTTCTGTCAATGGTTGGCTAACGTTGCACCAAACTCGCTCAAAGGCGTGCGCTATAGCGTTTTTGGCTGTGGCAACCGCGATTGGCAGAGCACCTACCAAGCTGTGCCAACTCAAATTGATCAGCACTTGCAGGCCGCTGGAGCCGAACGTTTGCTTGAACGCGGCGCCGCCGATGCCCGCAGTGATTTCTTTGGCGATTTTGAGCGTTGGTATGCGCCGTTTTGGCAAACCCACAACCAAACATTTGCAATCGCAAGCGCTGAAATTAGCAGCAAACCACTGTACCAGGTTGAATTACTGCCATCAAGCAGCGATCAATTGGCCCAACAAACGGGCTTCGGGTTTGCTAGCGTGCTCGAAAATCGTGAATTAGTTGATCTTAGTTCGCCTTTGGGTCGTTCAAAACGCCACATCGAACTGCGTTTGCCAAGCGAGCTGCAATACCAAGCTGGCGATTATTTAGCGATCTTGCCGCAAAATCACCCCAGCCTGATCGAGCGGGCTTGCAAACATTTTGGGCTAAAACCTGAACAAACGGTGATTTTGCACGCTACACGCGGAGCTGCTAACCTGCCAATTGATCGACCAATCAGTTTGGGCGAATTGCTGAGCAGCCACGTCGAATTAGCCACTCCCGCAACCCAACGCGATTTGGAGTTGCTGGCGCAGAAGAATGTTTGTCCACCGCACCAAATTCATTTAGCTGCATTGGCCGCCGATCACGAGCGTTATACTAGCGAGATTTTGCAAAAACGCCTGAGCCTGTTGGATTTGCTTGAGCAATATCCATCATCAGTGCTTGATTTTGGCGAATTTTTAGAGCTATTGCCAGCGATGCGAGTGCGTCAATACTCAATTTCGTCATCGTCGTTGCTCAATTCAAACCAAGCTAGCCTAACCGTGGCGGTGGTCGATGCCCCAGCATGGTCGGGTAAGGGCCAGTTTTATGGCACATGTTCAAGTTATTTGGCCCGTTTGCAGGTTGGCGATCAAATTGCGGTGAGCTTGCGTCAACCACATATTCCGTTTCGCCCACCGAGCGCCAACAGCACACCATTGTTGATGATTTGTGCAGGCACTGGTTTAGCGCCATTCCGTGGTTTTATCCAAGAGCGCGTTGCTCGCCAAGCCCAAGGCGAAGCACTTGGCCCGAATGCCCTGTTTTTTGGCTGCGACCATCCTGAGGTTGATCTACTTTATCACGAGCAGATTCAGGCTTGGCAGCAAGCTGGAGTGCTAAAATTTTCCCCAGCATTCTATCGCCAGCCGATTGGTGAGGTCAGCTTTGTGCAACATCGGCTCTGGCAAGAACGCCAGTATGTGTGGAGCTTAATCGAACAGGGCGCGGTAATAGCTGTTTGTGGCGATGGCCGCTCCATGGCTCCAGCCGTGCGTGAAACTTTGGCGCGAATCTATGCCGAAGCAACTGGGAGCGAACAAGCAGCAGGCATGGCATGGATTGCCGAAATCGAGCAAGCAGGCCGCTACGTCGCCGATGTTTTCGGCTAAAAAGCCCTATTAATGGCAGATAAAAGCCGTTGGAAACAAAACCACGATAACGATCTGCTAGATTGGGGTTTGGCGAAGAATGGAATCACCCTGATCGCACACATCGGCGAAACCGCAAAGTGTCGGCTCAATTGCACCGCTCCGCAGGGCTTTGGCCAGTTGGGCCGCGCTTTATGTGGTTACAGAAAACCTAGAGTGAACCAGTTTCAGTATCCTCTATGCGGATCGAAGTAATGAAATGCGTGACATGAGCGGCGGCTGCGCCGCGCTACCGTATTTCAGTATCCCCTCTGGGTGGATCGAATTCTTGAAATACCCGTGGTTTTGGTGCGCTGCATTTCGATAACGTTTCAGTATCCTCTGGGCGGATCGAAGTATTGAAATTTTATAAAAGCTACAGCGATGTAGCCCCCGACTGTTTCAGTATCCTCTATGCGGATCGAATTGAAATTGAATGTTGTAGATAAAATCAAAGGCTGCCGTCATGTTTCAGTATCCTCTGAGCGGATCGAAGTATTGAAATTCGGTTATTCCCCCAAGAGCCATACAACGGCTGGGAGTTTCAGTATCCTCTGAGCGGATCGAAGTATTGAAATTTTATAAAAGCTACAGCGATGTAGCCCTCGACTGTTTCAGTATCCTCTGGGCGGATCGAATTAGGCTCTATCTGATAATTCTATGGTAGCCTCTGCGGCAGAAGGTGTCTATGGCTCGCCATGAATTGACCGATGCGCAGTTTGCATTAATTGTACCGCTCTTACCGACCGGAACTCGTCGTGGCCGCTCGTGGAATAACCATCGTCGCGTCGTGAACGGCATCGTGTGAAAGCTCAATACCGGCGTTCCTTGGCGCGATATTCCCGATCATTATGGGTCGTGGAAAACCTCTCTGATCGGTTTGTCTTGTGGTGATGCGATGGCATGTGGGAACGCATCCTCGCCACACTGCACGTGACATTGGATACCGATGGTCAGCTCGATTAGCAGCAATGGAACATCGATGGCACGCTCATTCACGCCAGTCGTGCGACAGCGGGCGCACGCAAAAAAGGTTTTGACGACCATGAACCCACCGATCATGCTCTCGGATGCTCCTGCGGCGGATTCGGCACAAACTCCACCTCCTTAGTCGATAATTGCGGCCACCCATTATCCGCCTGTCTTACGCCCGGTAGACCCACGAAAGTACGGCGTTCGAAACCGTGATGCGGCAGATCGTCGTGCCCCAGCAACGCGGTCGTCCGCGCAGCCGACTACGCCAACTGGCTGGTGATCGCGGCTACGATACCCAGCGTATTCGCCAATGGCTGCAGCATCGGTCGGTGATTCCGCCACGCCACCGCCGCAGGATGCGCAAGGCGGGTTGTCCGGTCGGTTACGACCCACGAGCCTATTGTACCCGCACTGTGGTCGAATACACCATTAGGTGGCTTAAGGAGTGCCATTCAGTCGCCATGCGGTTTGAGAAATTAGTGCTGAACTAGCGCGGATTTGTCCATCTGGCGATGATTCAACGATTGGTTCGTACCCTTGCACCATTAATACCGCTATCCTGAATTATCAGACAGAACCTAAATTAATTTAATATGCTTATTGAGGCAATATTCTTGGCGATTTTCATGTCCTTAATTATATTCCAAGCCTTTCTATGAAGGGCTTCAGGCTTATCAGAGAGAACCTAGTCTAATTTGTATTTATTTTTTATATGATACCTTTTCTATGGCATTTAAAATATTTCCAGCTAATTCATCCATCGATTTTATTACTAACTCACTTAATTTTAATATAATTTCATCATTTAAATATGAATTCAATGAATCTCCATGAGCAATAGAGTTCCTTTTCATTAACAATAAATTAAAGTCATTAGACTTACTTTCATCAATGTTCATCACACATAATTTCCGTAATATATTATTCATTATTTTTACTGTTGTATTAGACTTAACATCTATTTGCTTAGGAATTTCGATAAACCCATTATTTATTATTTTCATCAATGATTTCGATAAATCCATATGTTTATTAAAATCTGTTACATTTTTCTCTAATTCCATTGCATTTGATATACAATAAGCAAATAAACAATCATGAAAATCAAAAATCGATATATTAAGGCTATTAATATATTCTATATATAATCCTAGTGATTCACAAAAAAAACCCTCCCATAATGAATAGAACATAACAACACTATATTTTTCCATTAATTTTTTAAGATTATCACTTTTTTGATTATGTATATTCTTTTTAATGATTGCAATTTCATGGACTCTTACATCTACTAATTCATTTAATTTAATTTTTATATTCATAAAATCACCTTAAAAATTAAATATTAAATAATCTTTCAGCAATTTCAATTCTCTTATTGATACGGGCTTTATTATTTGATGCGGTTCCCATTGCAGAAATAAATTCTCTATCATTATAGAGTTCTCTAATTTTATCGTTTATTACATTTATTTCTACTTTCTCATATCCATCGATATACTTTGCTATACCAATAGTTACAACGTCATATATAGACGCTGAAAATCCGCCGTTTTTTCCTTTAAAAACATCAGGTCCTATTTTTGATAGTACATCAACAACTCTCATTAGTAATTTCTCATATTTATCAAAATCAAATTCCGTATTCTCAACAGAATTTTTCATAAACTCTGTCATATGTTCTGATATATTCTTCTTAACTCCTAATTCGTTATCAAAAAGAGATGTAAATCTTAATACTAATTCTTCTAAATATAGTTCAGATTCTTGCTTTTCTGTAGGCTGAATGAGATTGATAAATCTTATATCTTCAGCAATTCTCTTTAGATAGTTATTAAAAGTAACAGATTTCCCTCTAAAAATACAATTTCTAATCTCTTGATCTGTTAAAATTGATCCACCAGTATTTAAACGATTAAATAATTCATACCTCATATCTAATTCACTATTCCATCGTATAATTTCAATACGACACACGGCTCTTTTTAAACTTAATGATAATTTTAGAGGTAAAGTATCAGAAGTAAACCCATCCAATTCTTCAATAAGATCACCCTTCAATAAAGGCCAGTTATTTTTCTCATCATCGGGCTTTGTATCTTTTTTTCTTAATATACCAAAAAATGATAATATAGTGGATACTCTTTGAAGTCCATCGACTAATTCCCACTGTCCTTTTTCATTCTCAGCTACAAATATCGGGGGAATGGGAATGCCCAATAATATCGACTCCACAAATCTGGTCTTTTGTTCATCAGACCAGCGAAAAAGGCGTTGAAACTCTGGATCAATAATTAACTCGTAGTTTGTGTAGAGACTCATAACTTCGCCAAATGACATATCCAATCTATCAGTTGACAAACTATTGCGTTTTTCTTGGATAGCAGCTTCAATATCTTTTTGTGGAGACTTATTCATCTTTGCATGTACCTCATTAAAATCATTCGGTTGACTGTAAACAAAAGTATACCATAATATAGCATTTATCATCGCAATTGAAACCATCCAAAATACCACTATCATCAAACCCATTCTAAGGTTTAGACCTGAGAATCATTCCAATCATGGCCTGATGGCTGATTGACCAATTCTGGGTACGCTTATGGCTAGGGGGTTCTCCAAATTTTTGCGGAGGAATACAGATGGATACCTTGACCGCAGCACGAGCGCAGATGGAGGTCTCGCTCGCGTTTCACATGGTCTTTGCGGCGTTGGGCATTGGATTTCCCTTGCTTATGGTCATTAGCGAAGGCTTGGGCTTGAAAACGGGGCAAGCTCACTATCTTGCGCTAGCCAAAAAATGGGCCAAAGCCACCGCCCTCACCTTTGCAATTGGCGCTGTTTCAGGCACGGCGCTCGCCTTTGAGTTGGGTTTGCTTTGGCCAACATTTATGGGTTTTGCGGGCAGTATTATTGGCTCAGCCTTCACGCTTGAGGGCTTTGCCTTTTTTATTGAGGCGATTTTTCTTGGCCTCTATCTCTATGGTTGGAAACGGCTCTCGCCACTGGCTCACTGGTTGACTGGAATTCCGGTGGCAATCAGCGGGATGCTTTCAGGCGCATTAGTCGTGGCGGCCAATGCTTGGATGCAAACGCCTGTTGGTTTTGATTTGGTGGATGGCAAGGCGGTGAATGTTAATCCGTTGGCCCCGTTTCTCTCACCGGCGTGGCTCGATATGGCCTTGCACTCAACCTTGTCGTGCTATATCGCCACTGGATTTGCCGTCGCAGGCGTGTATGCCATGGGCTTGCTCAAAGGCCGCAACGACCGTTATCATCGCTCGGCCTTGACAATTAGCTTGGGCTTGGCGACCGTAACCGCCTTGTTACAGCCAATTAGCGGCCATATTAGTGCTCAACGCGTCGCCAAAGATCAGCCAGCCAAGTTAGCAGCAATGGAAGCTTTGTTTGAAACTCAGGCTGGTGCACCTTTATTGATCGGCGGGATTCCCGACCCTGAGACTGGCGAAATTCACTTTGGGATCGAAATTCCCAAGGCGCTGAGTTTTATGGCCACCAACGATTTCAACGCCGAATTACGGGGCTTAAATAGCTTTCCACCCGACGAACGCCCAAACGTGGTCATCACCCATATCGCCTTTCAGGTGATGGTTGGCGCTGGCTTTGGCTTGATTGGCTTAGGCTTGTGGTTTTGGTGGCGGCGCTGGCGAGGTAATTTCACTCTGAGTCGCAGACTATTATGGGCATTAGTCCTTGGTTCACCCTTGGGCTTTATTGCCTTGCAAGCAGGTTGGATCGTGACCGAGGTTGGCCGCCAGCCCTGGATTATTTATGGGGTGATGCGGACTCGCGACGCAGTTACCACGGTCGCTGGCGTACCACAGGTGTTTTATCTGTTTAGTTTGCTCTATATTGGCCTTGCAACGGTGCTGATTTATTTGTTACGTCAACTTGCCACAGGCTATCCTGTCGAAGCCAGCGAAAGCGAGGCAACCCATGCCGCTTGAGGTTGTTGTAGCCGCGATTGGCTTATTGGGCGTGATTACCTATACGATTCTGGCAGGCGCTGATTTTGGTGGCGGCATTTGGGATCTATTGGCGTGGGGGCCGCGACGTAGCCAACAACGGGAGGCAATTGCCCATGCAGTTGGCCCAGTCTGGGAGGCCAACCATGTTTGGCTGATTTTTATTATCGTCGTGCTGTTTACCGGCTTTCCGACCGCGTTTGCCGCGTTGAGTGTTGGGCTATTCGCGCCATTCCATCTCGCGCTGTTGGGGATTATTCTGCGCGGCGCGGCTTTTGTGTTTCGGGCCTACAGCCCTCAATCTGAGCAAAAACCTAGTCAAAGCAGCCAGCGTTGGGGCACGATTTTTGGGGCGGCCAGTGTCATCACGCCAGTGATTTTAGGCATGGCGCTCAGTGCAGTTTCGGCAGGCCAATTGCGGGTAATCGATGGAGTTGTGCAAAGCGATGGCATTGTTTGGCTTACACCCTTGGCAATCGCCATGGGGTTATTAGCCTTAGCGTTATGCGCCTACCTCGCCGCCGTCTACATGACGCTTGAAACCCGCGACGAATTACAAGCCGATTTTCGCCAACGGGCCTTGCTGGCGGGTACGGCAGTAGTTGGTTTATCGTTATTAAGCTTGCCATTACTCTATTTCACAGCCCAACATTTGTGGGAAGGTTTGATTAGTGTTCGGGCTGCACCAGTGTTGACAATTGGCGTGCTTGCGGCGCTACTTTCAGGCTGGGCCTTGTTGCGTTGGCGCTTTCAACTTGCGCGAGGCGCAGCAATCGTCCAAATTAGCTGCTTATTAGCAGGCTGGGGCATCGCCCAATACCCATACATCATTTATCCCGATGTGACTTTAGCGGCAGCCGCAGCACCTCGGGCAACGCTGGTGTTCATTTTGGTAGCGTTACCCTTGGGATTGTTAATCCTGTTACCGTCGTTGTGGTTTTTGTTCAAGGTGTTTAAAAGTGCGCCAATCGAAGATCTATAAGCTGTGCTTTATGTCATAGTTTATTTTCAGATTTGGATAGGCAACGCCCTGCGGCTAGGAGCTGTAGGACGTTGCCTATCGCCCATTGCCGCTTAATCGATTGGTTCAATTAATGGATATAGTTCAGGATAGGCTGCCCGAATCGCTGGATCATTCCAGATCTGCGCAAGCGTAGCAGCATTTTGTTGAACATCAGTCACAAATTGCCACAGAAAATCCATATTAAAATCAAATTCTCCATTAGCCTCAAGCAATTCATGTTCAGTTGCATCGAGCGCATATATCACACGAATATCACCCCGTCCGCCAAGTACTTGCAATTTCAAACTAAAATTATTAATTTCTTCATAATCAAAATCGCTGATTAATACCACATCAGTTGTCCGAACCCTCAGCCAAGCACCAACCTGCGCAGCAAACGTTTCCAGGGTTGCTCGCGCAAACCAACACCGAAAATCTTCGACCTGCAACCAGCGATCCTTAACTGTGAGGCTAACCAAAACCCGTTGCTCCCGCAGATCAAGTTCAACAAAATGCAAAACCAGTCGTCGCTCTGTGCCCAAGCCGATCACCAACGGTTTAATCTCCATAGCTGTTCTCCTATCAGGTTGCGCCTGTATCCTAGCATAATGCTGCTTGACAAGCCCACAACTGATCTTTATAATTCGACACACCATGTGTCTTAAATAAAATCAATCTTGTTTCAGCAGGTTGATATTTTCCCATCAAAATAAAGACACACTATGTGTCATAAAACTAATTCTACTAGACCTTTGACGTTGTAATCTGCAATTTATTCCTAGGAAAGGGTGCATTATGCGCTGGTTGAACACGCTTACGCCATGGCGAATCGTCGGTTTATTAACGCTGCTTTGTCTCGGGTTGGCTGGGCTAGCCCGTTCGCCACAAGCTCAACCAACCAGCGCTGATCCCATTCAGCGAGCATGGCAATTGGCGCAAATCAGCGGCAGTTATCGCTATAGCATTGATCTGGCCCAAACGACCACCGCCGCACCCAGCCTCGCCAATGCTGGAGCCAATCCGCAACGCAGCGAGCGTTTAAGCATCAATGGCGCGATCGATCAGGCCGCTGATCGCATGGAAATGACGATTGCTAACAACGCCGAGCAAAATGTCAGCAATAGTTTCGCCCTGAAAATTGAGCAAGGCCGCAGCTTTGGGCGTTATGGCACTGGCAATTGGCAGCCAATCGAGCAATCCAGCGATCTCTTTGCACCAGCTGGCGATCCCTTGGGCTTTTTAGCGGGGCTTGAGCAGGTAACCAGCCTTGGCAAAGAAACTCGTAGCGTTGGTACTCTACGCTTGGAGTTTCAACATTACAGGTTTAATTTCAACGGCGAGCAATTTGCCAATTATTTGCAACCCAAACTCGAAGCCCAATTGCGCCAACGTGGCGAGTTACCAGCTGGCATGAGCCTCGATACCAGCACCAGCTATGCCCAAATGAGTGGCACAGGCGAAGTCTGGCTGGATCAGCATGGCTTGCCCAGCCGTTTGAGCCTGAATTTGAATTTGCCAGCCCAAGCCGATGGTTCAAATGTCAGTGCAACTATTCGCTCCGATTTCTTCGATTTTGATCAGCGTCGTTTGGCTTTAGCGAGTAGCTCGTTTTGGCAACAGCCTGATCGCTGGTTGGGCTATCGCCTTGATCAAGCCCAACGCCAATTGCAACCACTCGCCCAAATTGCCTTGATTCCATGTTTAGAAATATTGCTTTTGGCCTTGGCTGTAGCATTTTGGCGTAAGCGTCGCACCCAAACAATTATGGCTGCCAGCGTGATTAGCGCCATGTTGATCACGCCCATGCTGCAAGCCGAAAATGTTGCTGCCACCCGCAGCAAGCAACTCGCCAAACAGGCCGAACAAACTGAACAACAAGCCCAAGCCGAGTTACAGCAACAGGCAATTACCAAAACTCAAAACCTTTGGCAACCCAACACCAAACCTGAAGCCCAAACGCTCAGCCCCAAGCAACTCGCCAGCAACGGCAGCGATAGCGATGGCGATGGCTTGAGCGATGCCGATGAAGACGATTGGTATAGCTGCGCCACAATTGGCTCAAGCACTGGCTATTGTGCTGGCGTGAGCAACGCCAAAGATTACGATGGCGATGGCTTGAGCGATGGTGCGGAAGTCAATCAACTTGGCACATTGCCACGCAACAGCGATAGCGATGGCGATTCGATTCCCGATGGTTTGGAAGTTAAGGGGTTTCGCTACCAAGGCCAACAATGGTATCTCGACCCACTGAGCAACGATAGCAACCAAGATGGCTTGCTCGATAGCGTCGATTGTGGCATTTGGTCGCAAACCTCAAACGCCTACAATCCCAACGCAACCTGCCCTGATACTGATGGCGACGGCCAACCTGATCTGTTTGATCGCGATAACGACAACGATGGGATTAATGATGATGTTGATCTTTCACCCAATTTGCTGAGCAATGCAGTTTTTGATGATCAAAATCCGCTCAAGTTGCAAATTGATAACCTCAAAACCAATCGCCCAGTTTTTGTTGATTTTCAGTTACGGCCAACCGATCTTGAGCATTTGAGCTATTCTTCGCGCATTTTGGATTGGCCTGCCAACGATAATCAAGGCCAAATTCAGCGGGTGCTGGATACGACCTTTGCCACCAGCACCAACAGCGATATTCGGATCAATGCGATCAACGCCGATTATGGCGATGTGATGATGGTGCCGATGCTGGAAATTACCATGCCCTACAGCACTGGTCATTATGCCAACTTGCCAATTACCACCACCTACCAAAATAATCAGCGCCAACTTGGTGTGGGCGTTGAGCAATGGCTCGATTCAAGCGAGCTTGATCCCTATGGCATTACGGTGCGCGATCTCGATACGAATTCGGGGAATTTGCTCGCCTATGTGCCAGTTGTGCGGGTTAGCAATAGCATGGGTGGTAATCCAGCGGCCTTTGCTGCTCGCATGCTCTATTATCCCGAACAAGGCAGCAACGGCACGGCCAATTGGGGTGCGGCCCAACAAGTGCGTTTGGTTTGGCTGGTGCAGATGATCACCGATGAATGTGTTGACGCTGAAGCCGACCCCAGCACCTGCGCCCGCCAAGAAAACCTGAGTATCGTGCAGATTTACGACGAAACGTGGTCGCTCGCAGGTATGAGCGTCAGCGAAGATCATGGCGCAAAAACCGCAATCATGTACGAGCAACCAAGCAGCGACAGCAATTTACAACTTGACGACGAGCTGTGGATGGTTGCCTGGAATCTTAATAACACGTTTATTCGTGGCCGCGATTGCGATACACTCAACGGAACTACCTGTCAAGGCAACGGCCAACGCGATGTGCGCATCAACAATCTGGCCAGCCAAATCGCAAACTGGTCGAGCAATAGCAGCAACGTAGCAGTGCAAACCAGCAATTTCTTGCACGAAGGCTATGTCTCGCAAGTATCGATGCAGCAAATTAGAGACCTGCTTGAAACTCAATTTAATAGTTATAGCAGCCAAACCAACCCAAGCTTGCTCATTGCCCAAGAAAAAAGCAATCGTAGCCTGAATTTACAAGATGGCGCTGGTTTAAGTAATGGCCTAGCTCGCTTTGATCTTAACCCCAACACAATTAAATTAACCACAATTGCGGGCATGAGTTGGGCCACCTATCAATTTATTAATGGTGCTTGGCAAAATTATGCAGTTGATGATTATCTGACCTTGTTGGAAACGACGCTGCGTACCAACCAAACCTTTATTCAAAATGAAGTTGGCGAAGAATTATCAGGTAAATTAATTTGGGCGCAACTGTTTTATGCCAGCATCAATCAAGGCTTTTTGGGGCTGGCTGAGATCGATAATGTGCCAGTTTGGAAACCAAGCGCCGATGCATTGACCGAACAGGATTATCAAGCAACATGGTTTGTGAACCCTAGCCCCAGCGGTGGACATGGCTTTGCGGCAACCGCGAATCTTTACGCTGAACAATTACAAAAAGTCTATAAAAATCTGCGCAAAGCCCAATCAACCGCCAATAAATGGGCCAAATTCGACCGCACGCTCAGCCACGACAAGATCGATCCGACAACCTTGCAAGGTCTCAAAACAGTTCGCGCCGCCACCAATTATGCGATTGGGGTGTCGATTGGCTTGACTTTGCTGGGCGGAACCTTGCTGCTAATTGGCTTGACCACCAATAACGCCGCACTGATTAAGACCAGCCAAATTATCCTGACCGCAGCATCAATGTTGCTAGTGGTGACTCGCATTACGATGATCGTCAGCCAAATGACGGCGGTTGTGCGGGCTGGTTCAACATTAATTTCCACCTTGAGCATGCTGCAATCGGTGGCCAAGGCCAATCGTTCGCTGGGCACAGTTAATTTGGTGATTGCCCTAACCATGATTTGGGGGGTATTTATCTTCCAACTGGCCAGCGGCCAATTTAGCTGGGGTTCGCATAGCGCCAATTTGGCCTTAGCCCAGGCAATCGCTGCCACAATTATGATTTTTGTGATGTTGGTAATTGCCTTTATTCCGATTATCGGGCCGTTGATTGTGGCAATTATTTCGTTGGTCGATTTGATCTTGCGGCTGTTCAATATTCGTGGCTTTAGCGATTGGATGAGCCAATTTATTGCCGACCAACTCTACGAAGCCAATAATCTGCTCGATAACCTGAGCGATCCCAATCGGCTCAAAATCACCAGCAAAACAATCGATTTGCTATATCCTGAATTGGGTTTTGTGCGCTCGAATGCCTTGAGCATGACCTTCGCCGTCACTAACACGCTTAAATATAATGATCATTTTGACGTAGGCGATGCTCGCCGTTCGACCTTCCGTTATTGGTTGCAAACCAGCGCCACCGATCAACACGCGGCGCTTGATCAAAATCAAATGCGCAACGAATGGGATGCGATCGGCAATCGCCAAATTCAAACCAGCACTGAGATTAGTTTGCCCCAAGCCTTGCCATTTAGCGATGTTGGAACAGGCATCAATCGCTCACTTGATCAGCAGTTATTTATTACCGAAGCTTCGGTCGCACCCTATGAAGGCTGTTGGTTGCTCGTCACCTTTGAAGTCGATTGCACATGGTATGACACCAAGGGTTCGAGCCATTCCAACATTGGCGAATTTCAATATTTCGATATTTTGCCCGATACGATCGAACAATTTGCCAACCTCGATTGGAATATGAACCCCGATCTGCGTTTTAACCAAATTAAAGATGCTGACGGCGATGGCTTGATCAGCCAAGCCTTGGGCGGCGTAGACCCCGATGACACGCGCTTCGATAGTGATAACGATGGCTTATCAGATTATGTTGAGTTGAGCAACGGCACAAATCCCCAGAATGCCGACAGCGATCAAGATCAATTGAGCGATTTTGAGGAGCATGCCTACCATAGCAACCCGCTCAACCGCGATAGCGACAGCGATGGTCTGGTTGATTATGTTGAGTTCAAACAGGGTTGGCTGGTTGCCTACAGCGATCTTAGCAGCACGCAAACCAAGCTCGCGCGGATTTGGTCGGGCAATAGCAGTGATGCTGATAACGACTCGCTCAGCGATTTAGAAGAATATACCTTTGGCTTCAACCCGTGGGTCGCCACCGATCCTTCGTTGATTGATAATTTGGTGGAGATCGAACGACTCACCGTCAACGAGCAAAACGCCCCGCGTTTGTTGGCGCAATTTGGCGAGCGCGAACAAAGCCAAGCCTTTGCCGATAGCTCAGGCGCAAATCACACGCTGCGTTGTAGCCCAAGCCAATGCCCAAGTTTGGCGATTGGGCGCTATGCCAACGGCGTTAAATTCGATGGCACCAACGATCAACTCAATAGCAATGTTGGTATGCTCGAATTAGCCCAAGCTAGCTTTACGTTGGCTGCGTGGGTCAAAACGACCAGCACCAAACAGGCGATCATCACCAAAAACGATGGCGATAGCACGTGGGAACGCGGCGAAAAATCGTTCTACATTAACGCCAACGGTCAACCAACCTTTGTCGGTTTTGGCAACAACTACATCACCAGCAACCAAAGTGTCAACGACGATCGCTGGCATCATGTGGCAGTCGAATGGGATTACCCCAATTTGACTGGCACGATCTACATCGACGGCGTTGACCGCACCAATCGAGCTAGCACCAACTATCGCAGCAACAACCGCGATAACGCCAACGATACATTAAAAGTTGGTCGCAACAACTCGAATAGCAACGAAGCCGCCAATAATTTCAAAGGCCTGCTCGATGAAGTTGCCGTGTTTGATCGCACGCTTGGCACAGCCCAAATCAACGATCTCATGCAAGGGCGCTACAATCCCAATGATCGGTTGTTGGCTCCAGGCGCAGCGTTGAGCTATCAAGCCACGATTTCCAACACCTTGCCTGCCCAAAGTGTCAATGGTCAACTGACTGCCAGCAACCAAACCAGCGATCCTGATCTGGCGAACCCAAATATTGCTTTGCGCATGGAAACGCTCGATCGCCAACAAAGCTATCGCAATAGTGCTAGCTCGAATGAAACTGCCTCTTGCCTTGGTCAACGTTGCCCCACCAGCGAATTGCTCGGAGGTCGCGATTATGCTGTGCGTTTCGATGGCGTTGATGATCAATTGATTATCCCGATGCAGCTCGATGCCGATATTGCAACTGGCGAGATGCTGCGTTCGCTCAAATTCTCAATCAAGCTTGAGCAATTACCTGCTGCTGGCCAAACCGCCACAATTTATAGCAGCGTTGTTAGTGCAACCAGCGATTTGCAGCTTGCGATTAATAGTGCTGGCAATTTGGTTATCAGCGTTGGCGGCAGTACCAGTAGCAGTTATTACAATGGCAGCACCACCGATAGCACATGGCGCAAACCGCACTATAGCGTTTATTCGTTCGCCAATAATCTTAATACATGGGTCGAAGTGCAGCTTGATTATCGCAATTTCAGCGATACCACAGGCCGCACGACGCTTTCGATCAACGGAACCCAAGATAGTCGGCTGGATTATAGTTATTGGCCACGCTTGAATATTGGCAATGCAAGGTTGGGCGCGAACGCCATCAGCAAAGCCTTTCAAGGCAGTTTGGGCTATCTCTGGGCAACCAACGAAAAAAATGTGCGCTTGCTCGACCTCAATTTCAACGAAGATTATGGCTATACTGGCAATTACTATCACAACACGGCGGGCAACCAACAGGCGCTCAGTTGTGGCACGAGCAGCACCTGCCCAAGCTATCTGTTGCAAGGCTACAACGGCCAAGCGATTCGGCTTGATGGCAACGATGATTATCTCAATTTGCCCAACAATGCCAGCTTTACGCCTGGCGAGCGCACATTGCGCATGGCGGTCAAACTTGAGCAACTACCAGCCAGCGGCCAAGTTGTCAGCTTGCTCGATACGGTTTGTGCCAACAGCAACAGCTATTGTTTGGATCTGACGATTAATTCCAGCGGCCAGTTGGTTATGCACATTTCGCCAGGCACGACTTTGACCTCAAGCACGATTTTCAGCCAAGCCAACCTTAACACCTGGGTGCAACTTGAGTTCGATTTCGTGATTGGCTTCAATTCAAGCAGCCGCTCCAGCGTGATGGTCTATGCCAACGGCAGCCTAGTGCTGATCGACAGCCAATTTAGCATTGGCCCATTGGAGCTAGCGCCCAGCCGCATCGGTCGCTCGGTTGCTAATACCAATCCGCTCAAGGCCTCGATCGATGATCTGTTTATTCAAGGAAGCTATAATCTAAGCTTCGATGCGCCGCCGTTTGATAGCGAAATGCGCAATCATGTCAACCAAGCTCGGGTTGCTAGCTGTGAGTTTGTGCTAACCTGCCCTGCGTTTGAGCAAAATGGGCGCTATGATCAAGCGCTTAGCTTCGATGGCCTCAACGATAGTTTGCTGCTTGATCGCAGTATCAGCGAAGATTTTAGCGTTGGATTCTGGCTGCGTAGCAACCAAACCAGTGGCGCAGCCAGCAATTGGTGGCAAGGTGCAGGCTTAATCGATGCCAATGTGCTTAGCCCAAGCAACGACTTCGGCATCAGCCTTGGCAATAATGGCCAAGTGATGTTTGGCCTTGGCAATAGCAACGGCACAAGTACCACGATCAAAACAGGGGCGGTCAACGATAATCAATGGCATCATGTCGTTGCCACTCGCCACAAACAAACTGGCGCGATCAAGCTTTATCTCGATGGCACCTTGACAATCAGTGGCACTGGGCATCTCAATCGGCTTGATATTCCGCATTTACGCATTGGCGCAGCCCTGAATAACAGCAACTTCTACCAAGGTCAGCTTGATGAGTTGGTCGTTATTCCAGCAGTGATCGAGCGTGATGCGGTGCAATTCTTGATGCAAAGCACCTATCCAGCAATCAAGATCGATGCCGATTTTGCGCCATTCCACTTGCCAGCCCAAACCAGCATGGTTGTCAGCAGCACCACTCAGGTTAATGCCAACATTATCAGCAGCCAACAACGCTTTGAGCAAGCAGCCGAAGCTGCGATCGCGCTACAACAGAATATTGGCTATCCCGTTACCGACCTCAACGCCAACAAACTGCCAATCTTCTTGCCCTTTGAAGATGTGCCAGGCTCACAAATCTTCAAAAATGTTGGCAATGTCAGCTATTGGTCAAATTTGGGCTACGATAAAACCAACCTTGATTGTAGCAATCCCGATTGTCCGAGCGCTGGCTTGCGTGGCTATGTTGAGCGAGCGGCCTATTTCGATGGCAATGGCGATCATCTGCGTTTCAGCGACCAATGTTGTAGCCCCGAAGCCACAACGATTGCCGCATGGGTCAATGGCAATAGCGGCACAATCGTCGATTTGCGCAACCCCAACAACGCCACTGGATTACGCCTTGCCTATGACAACTTCTTGATCACCATCGATCTTGATGGCTCGACCGCCAGCGGTGGTAATGCGAGCTTTGTCGTGCCATTTGAGTTGCCAGAAGGCCAGTGGAGCCATGTCGTCGCCAATTACGATAAAGCCAACCAACTAGCAACCGTCTATATCAACGGTCAGTTGGCCGCCAGCACCGCCTTGCCCGGAGCCAACGGAACCCACGCTAACATGAGTTCGCAATTTCCAACGATTGGCGCAAATCAAGGCGATGGCGGCGATTTCTATCGGGGCTACTTGGATGATCTGCGGATTTATCAGGTAGTCTTGAGCGCGAGCCAAATTCAAACCTTATACACAACATCAGCGCCAATGTTGAAATTTGAATTCGACGAGGAACAAAACGCCAGCGAATTTCACGATCGTTCGCAATCTGGCTATTTGGGTAAACCAATTACGACCCAATGTGCCACACTCGATCTTGAGAGCATTCGCGCGAATCAATTGGCTACCAGTCCGAGCACCCTGTATGTCGACAAAGCCAACGATCGGCTAGCCAGCATTCGATTAAATACTCAAGTTACCCAACCGCTCTCAGCCAGCAGCGTGCTTTGTGCAGGCGATCAACTGAGTGTTGGTTTGATCAACAGCAATGGCAGCACCAGCCTGATCGCCAATAAAACAATTGATGTAAAAGCTGTGGGTAATGGTAGCGCCATTTTCCAACAGGGCAGCAATCGCATCACCCTGCGCTGGACAATTGATGATCAGCCACTGTATCGCCATAACCCAGCACCTGGCACCGATGGCAAAATTGGCCGCACCGTGTTGTTCGATGGCAAAGGCGCAATTCAGGTTGATCAAGCCAACGCAATCAACAATTTGCAAAATCAATTCACAATTTTGGCATGGGTCAAGCCCGATACCATCACCGACACCACCTCGTTGCAACGTTTTATTGCCGCAGGTCGCGATAACTCAGTCAATGGCTTTGGCTTTGGCTTGAGCGGTTCAGCCTTGAATTTTGGCATCTTTGGCGGCTTCAAATATAGCAGCAGCGCCACGGTTGCCCCACGAGTTTGGCAGCAAGTCGCGGTCGTATTCGATGCCAGCAATGATGCCAAGTTCTACCTCGATGGCGAGTATATCGACACAATCGCAGGCAGTAGCGCCGTACCAATCAACAACGACGACCCGCTGTTTATTGGCGCAAGCACCGATCAACAGGGCTTGTTCAACGACCAATTCCGCGGTCAACTCGATGAACTTACAATCTATCAACGCGAATTGAGCACTGCCGAAATCTACAACCTCTATTTGCGCGATTTACGCTGGTATCGAGCGCGATCAACCAGCTATCTGACGATTGATAACGATCAGCCAATCGTCAGTTTATTGGCGAGCAATAATTATCGTGCCAATGCACCATTCCAACTCGCGGTTTCGGCCACCGACCCCAGCTCAAGTATCCGCTTGGTCGATATGGGCGTGCGTGGACCAAACGCCAGCACCTACGAATGGACGAGCGTCGCCGTATGTGCCGAAGCCCAAGCCAACAACGCTGCTTGGTGTCCAGTGATTGATCCCAGCAAATTTGGCGGAGCAGGAAGCTATCAAGTAATCTTCCGCGCGGTTGATGCCGTTGGCCATGAAACCACCAGTGCAACAACAACCCTGTATGTCGATGGCGCTGGGCCAACCGCAACCCTAGAGCATAACCAAAACTGGCGTGCATTACAGCCTGTTGCTAACCATGAGCTGCAATGGACGCTGGCATTATCGGGAACGATCAGCGATCCCCAGTTTGGCAATGGCATCGCAGGCAGCGGCCTTGAGCAAACCAAGGTCTTGATTGGCTTGTTCGATCAACAAAATCGCTTGATTGGCAGCGAAAGTTGGCAACAAGCGCAGGTTGTCGGCGAACGTTGGTCAATCGAGTATCACATTAGTGGCAGTCGGCCAAGTGGTAGCTATCGGGTCGAAATGAGCGCGGTTGATCAGGTGGGCAACCAATTAACCACCGCTTTACGAGCAAACCAACAGCAAACATTGCTGCTCGATGCCCGTCCACCAAGCGTCGATTTGTTCCAAACGATCGCAGCAACACCATTAATGAGCGAAACATGGCAGATTAGCGGTACACTCAACGAGCTACCAAGCTGGCATGGAGCCGTCGCCAGCTATCACTTTGAAACAGCCGCAGCACGCAACGATAGCAGCGGCAACAACTATCATGCAAGCTGTGATGCTTGCCCCAGCAGTGCAACTGGCCAATTTGGCATGGCCGCCAGTTTCAACCCAGCCAACCAACAACGCCTGACCGTGGCGGCAACCGCAAGTTTGAACCTTAGCCAAGCCAGCTTCAGCGCCTGGATTAAGCCAAATTGGAATAGCAGCTCTGGTTCAGCCTATAGCATTTTGGCTTTGGCTGATAGCAGCAACACCCGCTACAACTGGCAAGTTGCCAGCGACTATCGCAGCATTCGCTTGTTCAACGGCAGCACGACTAGCAGCATCAGCGCTACGATCACGCCAAATCAATGGCAACATGTCGCTTTAGTACAAACTGGCAGCGAATGGACGGCCTATTTGAATGGCACAAATTTGGGCAGCGTTGAACAAAGCTTTGGCACTGCCAGCAACCTGCCGTTACAGATTGGCTCGGCCAAGCCAAATAGCGGCTTCTTCAATGGTCAACTTGATGAAGTGCAAATCTATCAGCGAGCCTTGTCGGCGCGTGAAATTTATGGTTTGGCCCAAAGCGAGCATGCGGGCGTGAACCAAGCCCAAATCTGGCTTGAAGCCTATCATTTTGATGGCAGCCCTAGCAGCGAAATTTGGCAATCAGCGCCAATTCAAGCCCAGGGCACGGATCTGGCAACCTGGAGCTACAACCCACCAGCCGCTAGCGAAGGCTTTTATCAATTGCATGTTCGCGGCAACGATGCTTTTGCTAACACCAACGACGAACGAATTATCTGGCGTGGCAGCATCGACACCCAAGCCCCACGGGTCAGCATCAACGCAACCCAAGGCGGCAGCGGTGCAAATAGCTACACCGATTATGTAATCAGCGCCGAGGATTTATTTATTGATGAAAACTCGTTGCTCTCGCCATGCGCTGGCAGCCCAATCAGCTATGGCTACTACCCAAATCCAGCGCGGATCAATCGGCTCAGCGTCAGTTGTCGGGTCAACGGGCATAGCCAAAGCGTAGTGATTGCCAAGGCCTGTGATTATGCAGGCCACTGTAGCACCAGCAGCGTTGATCCCTTGCCAACACCCACGCCAACCGCGACCGCCATTCCATCGTCCACGCCGATTGCTAGCGCAACACCAACCGCCAGCGCAACCGCCATTCCATCAGCTACGCCAAGTGCGACGACAGTTCCTTCGGTAACTGCCACTGGCGTTCCATCGGCCACACCAACTGCAATTGCGACAACAACTGCGACTGCCAGCGCCACAGCCATTGCTTCGCTGACCGCAACCGCCACCGCCACGCTGACGGCTACACCAACCAAAACCGCGACGGCTACGGTGACGGCAACTGCGACGACTACACCAACCAAAACTGCAACGGCCACGGCAGTTCCTCCGATCACACCATCGCCGACCCCAACCATCGTGCTCTGGTATTTCCCTTGGGTGACAGTTCAATAATCACTAGCATCAGTTAAATTAGGTCAGGGATGGAACTACAACCATCCCTGAGTTTGTTTATTGCGATAGCTGTCAGAGATGTTAAATTTTTCGTGCTTGGAGCCTTGCCTGCTCGCGCAAACGCTTGAGTGTAGCCACAAATGGATGATCATTCTTTTTAATATTGAGTGGGAAGACATACTGGCTCAAGATATCCGGTTTAATCGACCATGGCTGAGCATGCAGCATCCATGAAACCCCAGTATGTTGCTGTAACCAGTAAGATAAGCGCTGTTCACCTTCACCAAACGTTAAATAGTTATTGGCTCCATGGGCAACTAGGCGTAAATTCAGTTGCTCACTCAACAAACAGCCTAAACTCATGCGTAAGGTCGAACGGTTGGCCTTACCCGATACATGATCGGCCAAACGCTTACGCAAATGACGGGTACTGGTAGGATTATGGCCAGAGGGAGAAATTCCGATGTGCAGCAATGTCCAACCATCAACTTGCAAACAGCCTGCACCGGAAACTTGGGGCGGAAGCGTTTTGAACCACCAGCCATACAGCCCTGATTCTGCTGGAATGGCATCGGGTTGATCGATGAACGTTGCTACAGGCATAATCGTTGTAGGCTGCAACAATGGGAGCAATTGATCGTCCATACATCCTCACGTCATAAAAAATGCTCAATGCTTGGTCAAGGCATTGAGCATTTAATCAAAAGCTATTACTCGTCGTTCTTTTTCTTGAAATCGACGAAGCGATAGCCAACCCCACGTTCAGTCAAAATATAGTGTGGGTTAGCTGGATCTTCTTCGATTTTTTGGCGCAGATAGGTGACATACAGGCGTAAATAATGACTTTCGTCGCGATATTCTGGCCCCCAAACTTTGGCTAGCAAGGTTTCGTGGGGCATCACAAAGCCAGCATTTTGCACCAAATGATAGAGCAAACGGTATTCGGTTGGCCGCAAGCTGATCCGCTCACCATTGACCAAAACCTCGCGCCGATCAAAATCGACGGTCAAACGGTCGTCGATTTTGGTGGTCGAAACCGCTTGAGTTGGGGTCACATAATGGCGACGCAAGACCGCTCGCAAGCGGCTGACCAGCTCGCGATGGCTAAATGGCTTGCCAATATAATCATCAGCGCCAAGCTCCAAACCGCGAATCCGATCATCCTCTTCGTCTTTGGCAGTCAGAAAAATCACTGGAATCGACGAAAATTCACGTAAGCGGCGCAGGGTTTCATAGCCATCCAAGCCAGGCATCATAATATCCAGCAGCACCGCATCAGGCATATCTTCGCGCACTTTTTCCAGCGCTTTGCGGCCATTTTCGGCGCTAATTACGCGGCAACCCTCGGCTTCGAGATTAACGCGCATAAATGTGACTAAACGTGGTTCATCATCAACCACCAGAATGAGCTTATCTCGTAGCTCAACATTGAACGTATCCACAACAGACTCCTTCTGTAGGCGAATGTTTACGGCAATGCTTAATCAACAATTGCAAACATTAGCCCACCTTCGGCAACCACTGTGCCATCAACTGTGGCCTTGGCTTGGCCTTTGCCAATGCGGCGGCGCATTTTATCAAGGCTTACTTCTAATTTAAGTGTATCACCAGGCGTAACTGGGCGCTTGAAACGAAAATCATCGATCCCAGCAAACATCACAATTTTGCCAACATACTCGGGCTGACGCAAAATGATTACTGCACCGACTTGCGCCAGCGCTTCAACAATCAACACGCCTGGCATTACAGGCCGACCTGGAAAATGGCCCACGAAAAATGGCTCGTTCATCGTGACGTTTTTCAAACCCACTGCTCGCAGGCCATCTTCGATCTCTAAAATGCGGTCAACCAACAGAAATGGCGGGCGATGGGGCAAAATTGCCAAAATATCTTCAACGGTCAGCATTGCGTATACTCCTAGCGGCTTTCAAAACCTCTCACAAAGCTCTCAGATAGCCTAGGCCTTAGTGTAACCGAGCCTAAAGCCAGCGGCAAATCCGTTGACGCTAGGATCGTTTTCGGGTATGCTTTGCTGTACGCGATAACTTTCACAAAGACCGAATTTATTAGGAAGCGTGCTATGACGCACACATTAAAACAATTGGAAATCCCAAGCACGTTACGCCATGATCTGCAAGCCGTCGAAGATCGCATTATGCAGCGAGTCGAATCGCAATCGGCGCTGATCACGGCTGCTGGTCAACACATTGTTAGCTCTGGTGGCAAGCGTTTACGAGCCATGATGGTTCTGCTTGCATCGCAATTAGGGCGCTACCGTTTGAGCGATAGCTTGCATGCGGCAACTGCTGTCGAGTTGATTCATGCAGCCAGTTTGGTTCACGACGATTTAGTCGATGATGCCGACCGCCGCCGCGGCAAAGTTACCGTCCATGCCAAATGGGATCAAGGCGTAGCATTGATGGTTGGTGATTACCTGTTTGCGGTGGCTGCTGGCGAAATGGCACTAGCTCCCGATCCACGTGTAATTCAGATTTTCGCCGAATCGGTTATGACGATTTCAGCCTCTGAATTACACCCCGTCATGGCCACGCTCCCAACGGCAACAGCCCTCGAACAATATTATGCCAAAATTGGTGGCAAAACTGCCGCCCTATTTGAAGCCGCTGCCGCCGCTGGGGTGGTTTGTGGTGGTGGCAGCCCCGAAGAAATTGAGGCCGCCGCGCGTTATGGCTACGATATTGGCTTAGCCTTCCAAATTGTCGATGATATTCTCGATTTCGTCAGCACCGAGGAAACCCTCGGCAAGCCTGCCGGCAACGATTTACGCGAAGGCACCATTACCTTGCCTTTGATCTTGGCAGTCAAAGATCATCATGAGCATCCTTTGGTCAACTTGCTTGATCAATATGAACAACTCAGTGATGAGCAAGTTGTTCAAGCAATTAGTCAAGTGAAGCAGCTTGGTGGCATCGATCAAGCGATTGCCCAAGCCCGTGAGATTACCCAACGTGGCTTAGCAGCACTCGATATCTTCCCGCCATCAGCCGCTAAAGAGCTGCTGCGTGAAATCGCCGATTACGTGCTCGATCGTCACTTCTAAAATTCATCACGATTCCTTGCTCCTCGAAACCCTGTTGCATTGCAGCAGGGTTTTGTAGTACTCAAAATGTTTGTCTCAAATAGTGCTCGGAAGATCCATTTCTCATCCATTTTGATGTTATATGCTATCGATATGGATATGAAATTAAGATCCAGTGCTGAATCATCCTAGCATGTTGGAACCTCAATGAACAAACAAATACTGTGGCGTGGAATCGCGATACTTTTATTACTCAACGCATGTTCAACGCGTGAACCAATGCGGACAACAATGCCCAAAATTATCTATCCAAACTCAGCCGAGTTCGCTATGGATGTTACACCGCTTGCTTTAAACGAGCATGGTCGGATAATTAGCTATATAACTGACCTTAGCAATGCTGAAATTATTCAATATTATGTAAATGAATCAGATGCTGCAGGGTGGAATCATTTGGTCATTATGGAGCCAAATCGGAGTATAGAGTTAGCCTCATTGAAATGTCCAGTTCTGGGGATGAGCGTGCTGATTACACCAACGGTAACCTTCACACAGGTTTCGCTTCAATTCAGCGAAGAAGATTGTATTTAATTTGGGCAGCATATTAATTACTTTGGATACATTGGATAACCTACTAAACCTTCTATGCTTTACTTTAGGAACCAGTAGCATGAACTTGATATGGGTGACCCATATCAAGTTCCGTCTATGAATTCGGGGCTTTTTCACAAGATTCTCATTGATAGAATTTCTGATGCTACTGATTAAAATGCCAATCTCAATCAAAATATTCTCCCTTGCTTCGTTATAAATGAGATGCTCTAAGTAGCGAATTGGTACGCTTTCGCCAACCATCTAATCACCTATTTTAGCGGCAAACGTTTTATGATTGAATTTGATGCTGGCTTGCTCATCCGCTGCCCACAACCTGTTGTGAAGAATGTAACAAAATCGCTGCAAGCTGCATCAATTAATTAAGTAGCAATCGATGTTGCCATTTAAATTTGAGGCTTGTGATGAAAATTGTGATTATCGGCGGGGTCGCTGCTGGCATGAGTGCCGCCACCCGCCTGCGTCGGCTCGACGAACATGCCGAGATTGTGGTGTTGGAACGCGGTGAGTATGTTTCGTATGCCAATTGTGGTTTGCCCTACCATATCGCTGGCACAATCGCCGAGCGCGAAAAGCTCTTAGTTGCCAGTCCTGAATATCTGCGCCAAACCTTTAATCTCGATCTACGCTTACAACACGAAGTGATCGCCATCGATCCTCAGCAAAAAACCGTGACGATCAAAACACCGCAACAGCCCACGCCAATTCAAGAGCGCTACGATAAATTGTTGATTGCGGTTGGCAGCCAAGCCCTGCAATTGCCGATTCCTGGCAGCGATTTGCCGCAAATTCACACAGTTCGCACAATACCTGATGTTGATCAAATCAATCAATTATTGGCTGATGGCGCACGCCATGCAGTGGTCATTGGTGCTGGCTACATTGGGCTCGAAATGATCGAGGCGTTGCAACAACGTGGCCTAACCGTCGAGTTAGTTGAGCTGGCCAAACAAGTTTTGCCCTTATTCGATCATGAGATGGTCAGTGAAGTTGCTGATTTGCTGCAACAACATGGGGTTAAATTGCACCTTGGGGCCAGTGCTCAACGCTTTGTGCCAACCAATCAGCAAATCGCTGTACATCTCAGCGATGGGCGGCAAATTAAAACCGATCTGGTGATTATGGCGGTTGGCGTGCGGCCATCCAGTCAATTAGCCCAAGCCGCAGGCCTGACGCTTGGCGAACGTGGTGGCATTGCCGTCAACCAGTATCTGCAAACCTCCGACTCAGCGATTTATGCTGCTGGCGATGTGATTGAAGTGCAAGATACCGTGTTGCAACAACCAGCCTTGATTGCGCTGGCAGGGCCGGCTAACCGCCAAGGCCGCATCGTGGCGGAGCATATGCTTGGGCGCAGCAGTCGCTATCATTCCAGCCAAGGCACGGCGATCGTCAAAGTGCATACAACCACTTGTGCCATGACCGGAGCCTCGGAAAAGAGCCTGCAACGCGCCCAACGCGCCTATCACAAAATCTATTTGCACCCCAATGATCACGCGGGCTACTACCCCGATGCCCAACAAATGCATCTTAAATTGTTGTTTGCCCCTGCCGATGGCAGAATTTTAGGGGCACAAATTGTTGGTGGCGCTGGCGTGGATAAACGCATCGATGTATTAGCGACGGCAATTCGCGCCAAAATGAGTGTCCACGATTTGACCGAGCTTGAATTGGCCTATGCGCCGCCCTATGGCTCGGCCAAAGATCCCATTAACATGGCCGGATTTTTGGCTAGCAACCTGCTCGATGGCACGGTGAAATTCTGGTATGCCGAGGAATATCCCGCGATCACCGAGCATGCGCTGATAGTTGATGTGCGCAACCCTGATGAATATGCAGCGTGGCACATTCCGCAAGCAATAAATCTGCCGCTGGCTGAACTTCGCGCCGCGATTCCGAGCCTCAAAGCTCAAGCCGAAGGGCGGCCAATTCGCTTACACTGTATGGTTGGCATGCGCAGCTACATCGCCTACCGGATTTTGCGCCAAAGCGGCTTTGCGAATGTCGCGACATTGGCTGGTGGCGCACTGACATTGAAGGCATTTGGTCATTAGCCGTTTCAGCGGCATAACCCTTGCTCAAAACTTGCCCAAAGCGCACATATCAGGAGCAGCCAAACAATGGATTTACATAGCGGGTATCCATTTTGGGCAGTTAAAAATGGTTTATTAAATATCTACCCTCGTTTGCAGAACGATTTAACTTGTGAGGTTGTGGTGATTGGCGGCGGCATTAGCGGAGCGCTGATCGCTCACTACCTCAGCGAGGCCAATATCGATACGGTGGTGCTGGAAAAACGCGAGCTTGCTGGGGGCAGCACCAGCGCCAGCACCGCCTTATTGCAATATGAAATCGATACACCATTGACTGAATTGGTCAATTTGGTTGGCGAGCAACAGGCAGTTCGCGCCTATCACCTATGTCGCGAGGCAATTGATAAGGTTGCCGATCTAGCTCAAAAGGTCGGTGTAGCAGACCATTTTTCATACAAAACTAGTTTATATCTCGCTAGTAGTCGCTGGCATGTTAAACAATTGCGCCAAGAATTTGAATTACGTCAAGCCAATGGCTTCAAACTCGATTTGCTCGACAAAGCCGCAATTGGCGAACGGTTTAGTTTTACTGCTCCGGCGGCGCTATATTCCTACAATGCTGGCGAGGTTGATGCCTTTCAACTAGCCCATGCACTTTTCAAGCAGTCAGCGCAACGTGGCGTACAAATTTTTGATCGTACAGCAGCCAAAGAATGGCAAAGCAACAGCGATGGTGTAACCGTCACCACCGAAACAGGCTATCGCATTCATGCCAAATATCTGATTTTGGCGGCGGGTTATGAAGCGCAACACTATATCAAGCCCAAGTTGGTGAAATTTCGCAGCAGCTATGCGCTGGCAAGCGAGCCATTAACCGATTTTAGTGGCTGGTATGAACGATGCTTGATTTGGGAAAGCGCCCGCCCATATGTCTACTTGCGCACCACCAGCGAAGGCCGCGCCATCATCGGCGGCGAAGATGATCAGATTGATCTGCCTGCCAAGCGCGATGCATTACTCGAACGCAAAGCCGCCAAATTAACCAAGCGCTTTAATCAATTTTTTCCGCATATCCCCTTACATGTCGATTATCGCTGGGCTGGTACCTTTGGCGAAACCAAGGATGGCCTGCCCTACATCGATAATTTGCCCGATCAGCCCCGGATTTTGCTGGCGCTGGGTTATGGCGGCAATGGCATCACCTATAGCGTGGTCGCCGCCGAACTGTTGCGCGATCGCATCTGTCAACGAGCCAATCCCGATGCAGCGATCTTTCGGCTTGATCGCAATTGAGCCAACTTGGGCAACCTGCCCAAACCGCGCTAAAAGCCATTTGTCACAAGCAATTGACTATGCTATAATCGCCTACCGAACTGTGGAATATCAGTGAATAAGCGATCTCTCATCGAGATGGGCAGAGGGACTGGCCCGACGAAGCCCGGCAACCCCATTATTTGGAAGGTGCCAAATCCTGCAGGTTCGGCCTGATAGATGAGTTTGAGCATGCGGGCCTCTCTCTGAGAGGTTTTTTTGTGTAATGCAACCAATGGCTGAAGTACTCAAAACTGTTTGGTGGGATGAAGTTCCCTGTTTGATCGACCAACGTCTTTTGCCAGCAACGCTGGATATTGTGCGTTGTGAGGATTTAAATAGCGTAATTGAGGCGATTCGCTCAATGCAAGTGCGAGGCGCTCCAGCAATCGGCATCACGGCAGCCTATGGCATGGCCTTGGCCGCTCAACGTAGCACAGCCCAAACCAGCAGTAAATTGCTCGAAAAACTAGCTAAAGCCAAAGCGCTGCTTGATGCCGCTCGACCTACGGCCATCAATTTAGCTTGGGCCACGCAGCGCATGCTCAACGTAGCGCAGGCCAATCAAACGCTTGAGATTGATCAATTACGCCAGCGTTTGTTGGCTGAAGCCGAGGCAATTCGCGACCAAGACGAGGCTATGTGTCGGGCAATCGGCCAGCATGGCAAAGCACTCTTGGCGCAATCGCACAATGTGCTGACCCACTGTAACGCTGGTGGTTTAGCCACGGCAGCCTATGGCACGGCGCTCGCACCAATTCGCGCAGTCCATGAGGATGGTCAGCCAATTCATGTTTGGGTCGATGAAACACGGCCCTTTTTGCAAGGGGCACGCCTCACCGCGTGGGAATTGCAACAGGCAGGCATCGATTTAACTTTAATCACTGATAACATGGCCGCTTATTTTATGCAGCAAGGCCAGGTTGATTGTATTATTGTTGGCTCGGATCGGATTGCGGCGAATGGCGATGTTGCCAACAAAATTGGCACCTATGGGCTAGCAGTGTTGGCCAAAGCGCACAATATTCCACTGTATGTTGCTGCGCCGACATCAACCATTGATTTGCAGACCGCCGATGGCGCGGCAATTCCAATCGAACAACGTTCAACCCAAGAAGTAACCCATATTGGGCAACAGGCAATTGCGGCAGCAGGCATTAAGGTGGCGCATCCGGCTTTTGATGTGACTCCAGCCCATTTGGTAACGGCAATTATTACCGAACAAGGCATTGCGTACCCGCCCTTTGCCGAACAATTACAAACCATGGTTGAGGCTGCCAATGCCGCCAACACTGGCAAGTGAGTTTCGCTGTCAAGCGATTGCACCATTTGATCTGCCCTATACCAATCAGGCAAGTGCATGGGCGGCCCAAATGCGTTGGACTCAGGGCTATCCGATTGCCCCAACCTTTGTTGCGCAGCCCTTATGGCGCTTGAGCACCCATGGTTTTCCTGGCTTGAACAGCGACCCACACTTCGATCTAGCCCAGCTCGAACGCCAGCTTGAAGCCCATCAATTGGCCTATCTCGAAAATACGGTTGGGCATGTGGCAGTTGACAGCGTTGAACAATTGCTTGATCATACGCCATGGCTTAATGATCGTCAGTTGTTGCCGCAAGCTTTAGGTTTTGGTTTATATGGGCCGTTGAGTTTAGGCCTAACGCTTATCGATGACCAAGAACGCCCTTTATTGGCCGATCAACGCTTGCGCGAGGTCTTGACACAACATTTACACTTACGGATTGGTTGGCTAGCACGCGAATTGCGCATCCACGATATCCAAGGTTGGGTCTGTTTGATTGAGCCATTTTGGAATGCCCAAGCGCACCCATTTAGCTCGATCAGCCAAGCTGAAGCCTATAGTTTGCTGGCTGAAACCATTCAACATAGCCCAATTGCTTGTGGCATTGCGCCAACTGGTTCAGCTGTCGATTGGCCTTTGTTGATCAATAGCGGCATGCGGGTGTTGGTGTGCAGCAAAGAGCAACGCCAAGATTTGCTGGCTTGTGGCAAGTGTATCAATGATTATTTAGAAAGTGGCGGAGCGATTATTTGGGAATGTTTGCCCAGTGATCCCGCCCAACTGGCTGAAATTCAGGTCAGTGATGTCGTCAACGAATGGACTGAATTATTACGTGAAGCACTCGATCACGATATACTCAACAGTCGCATGCTTGATGGCTCGTTATTAACTATCGCGCATGGTCTCGCTCAACACGAGCCAAGCCATGCCGATCACGCACTTGGCCTGTTGGCCGAGGTTAGCCGCGTCATTCGGACGCACTATAAATTGCAGTGAGCGCTGCTATCCACGTAGCATAGCAGCGGTATCGTTCTCATATAGGAGTTTGTTCGTGCGGATTGTTGTAGCTGGATCAATTGCCTACGATTACATCATGGTGTTTCCTGGGCAATTCAAAGATCATATTTTGGCCGATAAAGTTCACGTGTTAAGCGTGAGCTTCTTGGTAGAATCAATGAAGCGCATGCGTGGCGGCACTGGGCCAAATATTGCCTATAACTTGGCTTTGCTTGGCGAACGCCCCACGGTTATGGGCACAGTTGGCGAAGATTTCAGCGAATATCGCACTTGGCTCGAAAACGCTGGGGTCGATACCGGTTTGATCAAAGTGATCGAAGGTGATTTTACGGCTTCGTGCTTTATCAACACCGACCTTTCCGATAACCAAATTACCGCCTTCTACCCTGGTGCGATGGCGCAAGCTCATCGCCAACGCTTGCCACTCGACGGGCATCGCCCCGATTTCGTGATTATCGCTCCAAACGATCCGGCTGCCATGGCGCAACTAGTGATCGAATGCCAAACCAACAATATTCCCTACTTGTATGACCCAAGCATGCAAGCACCCCGCATGAACGGCCCAGAATTGCTGGCAGGCTGTCGCAGCGCCGCAGCGTTGATCGGCAACGATTATGAATTTGCCATGATGGCAGAAAAAATTGGCTGCACTGAGGAAGAATTGCATCAAGTCGTTGGCCTAACGGTTGTTACCAAAGGCGGCGAAGGTGCTACAATCTACCAAAATGGCCAAGTTTATGAGATTCCAGCGGCTAAGCCCACAATTGTGGCTGACCCGACTGGAGCAGGCGATGCATTCCGCGCCGGATTTGTGCGAGGTTACTTGGCAGGCTTGCCGATGCCAGTTACCGGTCGGATCGCCAGCTTGACGGCTTGTTATGCCATCGAGCATCACGGTACGCAAGAACATCGCCACACCAAAGCCGAATTCATGGCTCGCTATGAAGCAAACTTTGGAGCCGAACCACTCTTAGCTGAATTATTTGGCTAAGTTCAACTATGGTCATGTCAGTAATGCTGCTTCGGTAGCTTACGATTCAGGTATTCAGGGGTGCGGTTCATCCTTCATCCCTCTGCCTTCATACTTTTATTAAGGAGTTTTTCGTGGCTAAGGATTTCGATATTAAGGATATTAAGCTGGCCGACGAAGGCATGCGCCGCATCGCCTGGGCCGAGCAAGAAATGCCAGTCTTGCGCCAATTGCGCGAACGGTTCAGCAAAGAACGTCCACTTGAAGGCATCAAAATGTCGGCATGTTTGCACGTTACCGCTGAAACCGCTAACTTGATGCGTGCGCTCCAAGCTGGTGGCGCTGATATTGTGTTGGCAGCTTCAAACCCACTTTCAACCCAAGACGATGTTGCCGCAGCGCTGGTGCAATACGACGAAATCCCCGTCTATGCCATCAAGGGAGAAGATAACGCAACCTATTACAATCACTTAAAAGCTGCTCTCGACCACGCTCCTCACATCACCATGGATGATGGTGCCGACCTCGTGAGCGCCGTGTTGAAAGATCGCCGCGAATTGTTGCCAAACTTGATTGGCTCAACCGAAGAAACCACCACCGGTGTGATTCGCTTGCGGGCTATGGCCAACCAAGGCGTGCTCGAATTCCCAGTGATCGCAGTCAACGACAGCCAAACCAAGCACTTGTTTGACAACCGCTATGGCACTGGCCAATCAACCCTCGACGGGATCATCCGCGCAACCAATGTGTTGATCGCTGGTAAAACCGTGGTTGTGGCTGGTTACGGCTGGTGTTCAAAAGGCATCGCAATGCGTGCCCATGGTCTCGGCGCGAACGTGATTGTTACCGAAATCGATTCAATCAAGGCGCTCGAAGCTGCAATGGACGGCTTCCGCGTGATGCCAATGGTTGATGCAGCTCGCATTGGCGACATCTTCATCACCGCAACTGGCGATATTCACGTGCTTGACGGCGAAGATTTCGCTGCAATGAAAGATGGCGCGATTGTTTGTAACTCAGGCCACTTCAATGTTGAAATCGATATTCCAGCTTTGGAAAAAATGGCAGTTGAAAAGAAACAACCTCGCCAATTCATCGATCAATACGTTATGGCCGATGGTCGCCGCATCAACTTGTTGGGCGAAGGCCGCTTGATCAACTTGGCTTCGGCTGAAGGTCACCCAAGCGCCGTGATGGATCAATCATTCGCCAACCAAGCTTTGGCCAGCGAATATCTCTTGACCAACAAAGGCAAGTTGGAAAACAAAGTATATGCCTTGCCAGTAGAAGTTGACCAAGAAATTGCTCGTTTGAAGCTTGCAGCAATGGGTATCAGCATCGATATCTTGACCGAAGCTCAAGTAACCTACCTCAACTCATGGGAAGAAGGCACCTAGTCTAATCCCGCCGTTGCGGTATAAACCTGAAGTATCAACTGCGATACAATCCAGTAGCAGAATTGGGTTTAGTAATCAACCCAATTCTGCTACATCACAATAGAGAACTTATGAAAGAATTTCCATCCGAATCTGAGGTCAGCGAATCTGAAAATGTTTGGAATATTTTACAAACATTGATTGGTAGCTTAACTATGCCCGAGGATTGGTCAGAAAATCATCAACAGTACCTCTATGGTGATCCAGAATATACTGATTAAACCCCTATTTACTTTTGAAGAGTGTTTGGATACAACCTGCACATATTGCTGCTAGGAGATAAAACTCAATGGATGCAACAACATTTATGCGTGCTCCACAGTTCTTCTTCACCTCAGAATCGGTGACTGAAGGACACCCCGATAAAATTTGTGACCAAGTTTCTGATGCGATCTTGGATGAATTGTTGGCCCAAGACCCAATGTCGCGGGTGGCTTGCGAAACCGCTACCACCACGGGTTTGATCGTCGTTCTCGGTGAAGTTACCACCAAGGGCTACGTCGAAGTCCAAGATATTGTGCGCAAAGTCGTCAGCGATATCGGCTACACCCGTGGTAAGTTTGGCTTCGATGCCGAAACCTGTGGGATTATCGTCGCCTTGCACGGTCAATCGCCCGACATCGCTCAAGGCGTTGACGTGGCTTTGGAAGTGCGCGATGATCAAGCTAGCCGCGAAGCTGAAATCGAAAAAGTTGGCGCTGGTGATCAAGGTATGGTGTTTGGGTTCGCTTGTAACGAAACCGATGAATTTATGCCTTTGACGATTTCATTGGCGCACCAATTGACCCGCCGCTTGGCCAAAGTGCGCAAAACTGGCGAAGTTGGCTACTTACGCCCCGACGGCAAGAGCCAAGTAACCGTCGAATATAGCCACGGCAAGCCTGTGCGCGTCGATACCGTGTTGATCTCAACCCAGCACGATCCCAACGTCGATAACGAGCGGATTCACAAGGATGTGATCGAATTAGTGATCAAGCCTGTAATTCCTGAAGGCATGCTTGACGAAAACACCAAGATTTTCATCAACCCAACTGGGCGCTTTGTCACTGGTGGCCCAATGGGCGATTCAGGTTTGACTGGCCGCAAAATCATCGTTGACACCTACGGCGGGGTTGCTCGCCACGGTGGCGGCGCTTTCTCAGGCAAAGATTCAACCAAGGTTGACCGCTCAGCTGCCTATGCTGCTCGCTACGTTGCCAAAAACATCGTGGCTGCTGGCTTGGCAGAACGCTTTGAATTGCAAGTCAGCTATGCAATCGGCGTTTCAAAGCCGCTTTCAATCTCGTTTGAAACCTTTGGTACCGCCAAAGTCAGCGACGAAAAATTGTTGGAACTGATCAACAAACACTTTGATTTGCGCCCAGGTGCGATCATCCGTGATCTTGATCTGCGCCGCCCAATCTATCGCCAAACCGCTGCCTACGGTCACTTTGGCCGTGCTGACATCGATTTGCCATGGGAACGCACCGACAAAGCCGAATTGCTTCGCGCTGAAGCTGGCCTGTAAATTTTATCAATATCTACCGAGAGCTACCTGCAAAATGGTAGCTCTTGGCATTTTAGGAGCCGAAAGATGCAGATTCGACCTGAAACCAGCGCCGATTTGGCCGCCATTACGAAAATCAATCAAGCAGCCTTTGGGCGTGATGGCGAGGCCGATTTAGTTATTGCATTACGTCAAGCAACTACCACAATCTCGTTAGTAGCTGAGCTTGATGGCCAGCTTGTTGGGCATATTCTGTTTAGCCCTGTACAATATGATCAAGCGCCAAGCTACATCAAGATTTGGGGTTTGGGGCCATTAGCGGTGTTACCAAGCCACCAACGCACAGGTATTGGCGCGGCTTTGGTCAAGGCTGGGCTTGAGGTTTGTCGTCAGGCAGCAATTCAGGCCTTGGTTGTCTTGGGCGGGCCAGAGTATTATCAACGGTTTGGCTTTCAGCCTGCTGCCAACTGGCACTTACGCTGCCATTATCCCGTCGATGTCAAGTTTTTATGGCGATGGAATTAGTTGATAGGACATTAGTAGATTTAGATGGTACAATTTCATATCATCCAGCCTTTGACGCAGTATAACTTGTAACCTTGAGCCAACACTACCGTAGCAAATCCAAACAATATGGGAGAATGTTTATGGAGACAGCTTTTTTAGGCATCATGCTGGCAATTATTGGCCTGATCATCGCAAGTCAATTAGCCTATCTATCAAAAAAGGATGAGGCTAAACAGCAGTCAAAACAACGCTACCAACAAGCATTGCACCAAGCGCGTAAAAATCCTCAAGATCCAAGATCAGAAAACACAGCCAGCTTGTATAGAAAGCGTTACATAGAACTGCTTGAAGCAGAACAACGCCAACGATTGCGTAATGAGCAGCCAATTTCTAAAGATATTGAAACTGAAATCGCTCAGGTTAAACAACTTGCAGCGATCACGAGCCGCAAACCTAACCAAAACCCAACTTCATATGCTGAATGGCAACAGCAAAACCAGCCTAACAATCATTAAATAAACTCCTGAAACCATCCGTTGTGGGTGGTTTTATTGTTTAACAGCATCTTGGCTCAGCTTGCTTTAACACCTATTAATTAATTGTATAATGGGCCATGCTGTTTTGTGGAAAGGAATACCTATGCGTCTTGGTCGTTCATGGATGATCATCGTTGCAGTTATGATCATTGCGCTGCTCAGTGTAATCACTGCAACCGCCATGGTCAGCCCCAGCGTCAGCTCATCGGATGGGCTTTGGCAGAATGTTGATCAACAGGACATTCAACAAAAAGGCTCACGCGAAATCATTCCAGTAGTGTATCGCACGGTCGCCTTGGATCTTGATTTATTACAACAACACTTACGTCAAGTGCCGCAAGAAACCCAAACCAAGGTACAAAAATCTGGCTTCATGTTAGATTTACCGCTACCAGATGGCCAATTTGGCAAATTTCGCGTTGTCGAATCACCAATTATGGCCCCTGAATTAGCCGCCAAGTTTCCCGAAATTCGCACCTTCTTGGCCCAATCAGTCGATCAGCCGTCAACCAGCGCTCGGCTTGATATTACGCCACGCGGCTTTCATGGCATGATCTTGAGCGAATCAGGTCGGATCTTTATCGATCCCTATAGCCGCAATGATACGGCTAACTATATTGTGTACGATGCTCGCAATTTTGTGGCCGACCCCAGCAAATTGGCCGAACGCACTGGCAACGATTATGAGCCAAATCCATTGGGGAACCCATCATCGATCATTCCTGAACGCTACTCGATTGGCGAAACCTTGCGCACCTATCGCTTGGCCATGGCCGCAACTGGCGAATACACCACCTTCCACGGTGGCACGGTCAACGGCGCGATGGCGGCAATCGTCACCAGCATGAATCGGGTTAACGGGATCTACGAACGAGATCTTTCAGTACGTATGCAATTAATCGCCAACAATGATCTGATCGTCTATACCAATGGCAGCACCGACCCCTACACCAACAACAGTGGTGGCACGATGCTTGGCCAAAACCAAACCAACTTGACCAATGTGATTGGCGGGGCCAACTATGATATTGGCCACGTATTCAGCACTGGCGGTGGTGGGGTTGCTACCTTACAATCAGTCTGTTCATCAGGCAGCAAAGCACGTGGGGTAACTGGCTCAGGCTCACCAGTCGGCGATGCCTTCGATGTCGATTATGTCGCGCACGAAATCGGTCACCAATTTGGTGGTCTTCACACCTTCAACGGCACAACTGGCAGTTGTGGCGGCAGTAATCGCTCCAGTAGCGCTGCTTACGAGCCAGGTAGTGGCACAACCATTATGGCCTATGCCGGGATTTGTGGCTCGGAAAACTTGCAACCAAACAGCGACTTCGACTTCCACGTCAAGAGCTTAGAAGAAATTTCAGCCTTCATCACGACTGGCGGCGGCGCAACCTGTGGCACAACTCAATCCACTGGCAATACCCCACCGGTGGCCAATGCAGGCAGCGATTACACTATCCCAGCCAATACGCCATTCGAATTGACTGCCAGTGCTAACGATACTGAAGATAACGGCCTAACCTACGATTGGGAACAATACGATTTGGGAGCGGCCTCACCACCGAACACCGATAATGGCAATCGCCCCATCTTCCGTAGCTTCAATTCAACCGCCAGCAATGTGCGTACCTTGCCAAAACTGAGCGATATTTTGAACAATACCACGACGATTGGCGAATCGTTGCCAACTACTAACCGTAACCTGACCTTCCGCTTGACCGTGCGTGATAACCACGCTGGAGCTGGTGGTTATGGCTTGGATACGGCAGTGCTGACCGTCAACAACACTGCTGGACCATTCTTGGTAACTGCACCCAATACGGCGATTGCTTGGACAGGTGGCGCGAACGAGTCGGTCACGTGGAATGTGGCCAATACCACCGCTGCGCCAATTAGCTGTGCCAATGTTGATATTTTGCTCTCAAAAGATGGCGGCACGAGCTTTGAAACCTTGCTCAGCAACACACCCAACGATGGCGATGAAACGGTGGTTGCGCCAAATGTGAATGCTGCTGCGGCGCGGATCAAAGTGCGCTGTGCTAACAATATCTTCTTTGATATTTCTAACGCCAACTTTACGATCAACGGGGTTAACATCACGCCAACCCCAGTTACCCCGACTAACACGCCAACCAATACCCCCACTCGCACGCCAACCAATACCCCAACTCAAACCGCAACGGCGACCCCAACAGCTAGCCCAACTGTCAGTGTTACGCCAACGGCGAGCGTTACGCCAACCCCTGAGAACTATAGCGTTTATCTGCCTGTCGCAATCAAAAATTAAACCATCCATTGCCCCAGTTGTACGTAGTATGCTGCGTACAACTGGGGAGTTTTTTTATGCCTGTGATTTGTTGGTTCCGCCGCGACTTACGATTAACCGATCATCGCGCCTTGTATGCCGCTGCCGAAGCCAGTGCTGGGGCGGTTATTCCAGTCTTTATTTTGGATGATGCGATTCTGCACGATGGCTATGTTGGAGCAGCCCTGACCGCCGTAACTCTTGCCATGCTCGAAGCGCTCGATCACGATTTGCAGCAGCGAGGCAGTCGTTTGATTGTGCGCCATGGCCAGCCGCTAGCCGAATTGCAACGCCTCGTGAGCGAAACCCACGCCAGCGGCGTATATTGGAATCGCGATTATTTGCCTTATGCGATCAAGCGTGATAGCGCAGTTAAGCACTGGTTGCGCGAACAAGGCTTGCAAGCCCATTCGTTTCACGATAGCGTTTTAGTTGAGCCAGAGGGGCTAAAAACCAAAACCGAGCAAAAGCCCTATTTGGTCTATGGATCATATGTCAAGCGCTGGAGTGAATTAGCCTATCACCAAGCTGAGCAACTTGTGCCTGCCCCAAGTAAACTTGTAGCGCCGCCAAGCGATTTGGCGAGTTTGCCAATTCCAACCGTTGCTGATTTGGGCTTCGATTTGCAGCAAACGATTCCACAGGTTGGCGAACCAATTGCCCAGCAACGCTTGGCGCAGTTTTTTGACCGTCGGCGGAAGCTTTCGGTGCTCAAGTATGCCGAAGCCCGCGAAGTACCTGCCGAGGCCGGAACCTCGCAAATTTCGGTTGATTTGCGCATGGGCACGATTTCGATTCGCCAATGTTTGAAACAGGCTGTCGATCTGCTGACCGAGCCATTAACCGCTGAACAGCGCCAAGGAGTCGATACCTGGATCAAAGAATTAGCTTGGCGCGATTACTACACCCAATTGATCTACCACAACCCGCATATGCTCAACGGCTCGCTCGATCCACGCTACGATCAGATTGAATGGCGCAATGATCCCGCTGAATTTGCGGCGTGGCAACAAGGCCAAACCGGTTATCCAATTGTTGATGCAGGCCAGCGCCAACTCAACCAAATGGCGTGGATGCATAATCGAGTGCGCATGATCAGCGCCTCATTTTTGATCAAAGATTTACTGATTGATTGGCGTTGGGGTGAGCGCTATTTTATGCAGCAGCTCTGCGATGGCGACCCGACCGCCAATAATGGTGGTTGGCAGTGGGCAGCAGGTTCAAGTGGACCATCCGCCCAACCCTATTTTCGCATTTTCAATCCAATTGCCCAGAGCAAAAAGCACGACCCAAACGGCCAGTATATTCGGCGATTTGTGCCCGAATTGGCTAACGTGCCCAATCGCTATATTCATGAGCCATGGACGATGCCACCAGCCTTGCAAGAACATGTTGGCTGTGTGATTGGGCGCGATTATCCTGCGCCGCTGGTTGAACATAGTTTCGCCCGTGAACGCACACTGGCAGCCTATCGCACAGCCCTGCAAACCAACGATTAAGGTTATTCAATCTGACGTTGGCTGGGCCAAGCGCGAAAAAACTCCATATTGCCATCATCGAGCGAGCCAAGCCGCAACATCAACAAATCAAGTAGGTAGTTTTGGTAGAGCCGCCATGGGCGTTGGCGGCCTTGGCGCGGCAAATGTTTGAGCACCCGTTGAACATAGCTTGAGGTGAAACTAAGCGCCGGCTCAGTCGCCATAGTGGGGTTAAAATTCTTGGGCATACAACTGGTGTAGCCATGGCGATCCATATAATTCAATAAACGACAAACATACATCGAGGTTAATTCGCATTTGAGCGTCCAAGAAGCGTTGGTATAGCCAAAAGCCAAGGCCAAATTGGGCACATCGCTGAGCATCATACCTTTGTAATTCAAGCTTGTGCCCAATTCAATCTTACGGCCATCAACCACAATTTCAATTCCGCTGAGCAAGCGCAAATTCAAGCCAGTTGCTGTGACAATCAGATCAGCTGCCACATGCTGGCCCGATTGCAGTTGAATACCTGTGGCGGTGAAATGGGCAATTTGGTCAGTTATAACGCTGGCTTGGCCCGATTTGAGCGCCTTAAAAAAATCGCCATCGGGCGCTAAACAAAGTCGTTGATCCCACGGGTTATAGCTTGGGCTAAAGTGGATGTTGGCATCATAGCTAGCGCCAAGTTCTTGCTGAGCCATGTTCACCAAGGCGCGTTTGGCAACTTTGGGCAGCGTTCGCATCAACAGATAATAGATAATGCCTTGGATAATTGCTCGCCAGCGGATCACTTGAAAGGCCAATTTGGCAGGCAACCAACGCCGCAACTGCTCGGCACGAGCATCACTGGCAGGTTGGGCCACCACATACGTTGGCGAACGTTGCAACATCGTCACATGCTGCGCTTGCTCGGCCATGGCCGGAACCAAGGTAATGGCCGTCGCACCGCTACCAATCACCACCACCCGTTGATCGCGATAATCAAGATGTTGCGGCCAAGCTTGGGGATGCACAACCCGCCCTTGAAATTGGCGCAAGCTCGGCCATTCAGGGGTGTAGCCTTGGGCATAATCGTAATAACCGCCGCACATATATAAAAAATTACAGCGATATTGCACCCAGTCACCCTCAGCCAAGCGCTCAACTTCAACCGTCCAGCGTGCTTGCTCCGATGACCAACTGATCCGGCGAACCATATGCTCAAAGCAAATTTGTTGATCGATGCCATAGATTTGGGCAGTTTCGCGAATATACTGCAAAATTGATGCGCCATCGGCGATTGCCTGCGAGCTATGCCACGGGCGAAAAGCATAGCCCAGCGTGTACATATCCGAATCCGAGCGAATGCCGGGATAGCGAAACAGATCCCATGTACCACCAATCGCCTTGCGGCCTTCGAGAATCGTATAGCGTTTGTGTGGGCAGCGGCTTTGCAGATAATAAGCTGCACTAATGCCCGACAAACCAGCGCCCACAATCAGCACATCACGATCGATCGCTTGCATCGCTCACCTCATAACCAAGTCAATGGCTCATTATAGCAAGCTTCAAGCGCTATTTACCATTCCACGGGCAGGGCAGTTAAGCCGCGCACCACTGCGGTCGAGCGCCAACGCAACTGCTCGGCGGGCACGGCAAGGCGCAAGTTTGGGCGCAGATCAGTCAATAATTGCAGGCCAATTTGGGCTTCCATGCGGGCTAAAGGCGCACCTAAGCAATAGTGAATGCCCAAACCAAAACCAACATGGCGATTCTTTTCGCGGGTTATGTCGAGTTGATCAGGGTTAGTAAATTGACGTTCATCACGGTTGGCTGAGGCCAGCGCGACCAAAACCATTTCGCCTTTGGCAATCTTGGTGTCGGCAATAATCACATCTTCAGCAGCATAGCGCTCGGTCGCGGTTTCAACTGGCGCAGTAAACCGCACCAATTCCTCAACTGCCGATTTGATCAACTCTGGCGAACGTCGCAACAAGGCCAACTGCTCAGGATGTTGCAATAAGGCTAGAGTTCCCGATGAAATCAGATTGACCGTGGTTTCGTGGCCTGCGAGCATCAGCAAAAAGACCATGGCTACTAATTCAGCTTCACTGAAACGATTACCATCGGCCTCAGCTTGCACCAACGCCGTTAGCAAATCGTCTTGGGGGTTGCTGCGACGCTTGGCAAAAAGTTGTTTGAGATACTTCATCTGAGCCATACTCGCGGGAATTGCCAACATCACATTCAGCATGGTTGGGCTGTTCAGTACATATTTGGCCCAACGATGAAATTTTTGGCGATCCTCAGTTGGGATGCCGAGCAATTCGACAATCACAGTCAAGGGCAAGGGTAGGGCAAAATCGGCAATTAAATCGCCGCGACCACGTTGTTGGGTGCTGATTAATAATGATTCAGCAATCGATTGAATGCGTGGTCGCATTTCTTCCATGCGCTGAGGGGTAAAAGCTTTGTGGACCAATGAACGTAAGCGCAGATGGTCAGGGTTATCTTGATCGAGCATATTGCTTTCGAGTGCTCGAAACGATTCGGGCATCCATGGGCGTTTGCGTTGTTGCTCCAACGATTGGGCGTTTTTATAGTTTTTGACAAAAGCGCGATCATTTTTCAAAATATCAACGACATCATCGTAGCGGGTAACAATCCACGTCGGCATCGAGCCAAGTTTGGCTTTAGCAACGGGATTATCACGGCGTAACTGAGCATAAATACGAAACGGATCAGCCTTGAACCGACGATCAGTCAAATTTAAGACTGGTTGAGTGGGCTTGGTTTCACGCGATAAACTACTCATGCGGTGGCTCCCGGAGAATGCCATACAACACCAAATTGATGGTGGTACGGGCTAATTCAGGCCATTGATTGATAGCAACCTCATCACCCAGCATGCGCAAGAGCACCAAACCAAGGATGCTGCTTGACAACGAGCGGGTCAATAATTCAGCTTGGGCTGGCCGCAAAATCCCCTGATCAATCCATAACTGCACAACTGGATTGGCAAGCTCAAAGGTTGGGCCAAAAATTTCGCGAAAATAACGCTCGCGCAGACTTACATCGCTCAGCACCGCTGGCAGAGCTGCCTGTAAATCAGTCATTTGCTCCATCAGTCGTCCCACCCGTTCTTCGAAATAGCTGGCAATAAAACCACTGGGCCGACTATCAAGTGCTTGGGTGAAATCAATTTCTCGTTGTTCGCGGTCGTTTAAACGCTCCAAAATCCCTAATAGTAACTCGTGTTTGCTGGCAAAATAGAGATAAATTGTGCCATCGGCGATGCCCGCGGCCTTGGCAACTTGGCGAATCGTGGTTTGATGAAAACCTTGCTGAGCAAACACCTGGGCAGCAGCATCAAGAATTTGGCTTCGACGGCGTTGGTTAAGCGATGCTTCAGGGTTTTGGGTTGCCATACAGGTTCCTATAAAAATGAATGAACATTCATTCATTTTGCTATGAGTATAGAATTAAGTATATCGATTGTCAATCAGTTCTTGATCCATGTTATTTTTAGCCACGAATTACACGAATTGCACGAAAGTTTTCATCCCTCATCCCTCATCGGCGCGTTTAGCCAAATCGAGCAAGCGCTGCAAGGCAGGCAAAGCCGCCGCGACGATGCTCAACTCAAGCTCACTCAGGCCGGCAATATGGGCAGTCAGCTGTTTGTGGGCTTGGGTTTGGGCTTGACGAACTGCATCCAAGCCTGCGTTGGTTAATTGTAAAAGCTGTTGTCGCCGATCTTGCGGGTGCGGAATGCGCTCGATCCAACCGCGCTCAACCAGCGCTGGCAGCAGTTCGCTGATCGCTTGCGGGCTAACATGCTGTTGACGCGCCAAACTACTCAGCGATTGTGGGCCATGCTGAAGCTCGTTCAACATCCGCAATTGGGCGGCGCTGGTAGCCCCATCGAGCTGCCGCCGCACCTCAAGATCAACCAAACGATGCAGTTGGGGCGCAAGTGTGAATAAATCTTCGACCAGTCGATCAATATGATGCCGCTGCATAATTATCCTTATTCTTCAAGCTACTTGATGATTTCTATAAATATAGGCTTTATTTTTCGGCATAAAACTATAATAACAAAAAAATATTTTCAAGCAGATTGAACTTGACAACGCCCATAAAGCTCCTTATTATAGTGCTAGATACTCATTCATCAAGCAGCACCCGTCTCGCCAGCAGCTTCGGCTTTGGAGGCAGCTCGTGTGCTTTATGGAGGTGTTGATGCCTAGATATTCGTTATCGCCACCATTGGTTTTGCTCGATCGAGTGCTCCGCTGGTGTTTTATGATGAGTACTGGCTTAACTATGCTCCTGCTGTTTGCTGAGCTTGCCCCGCGTTGGAGCTACGTTGGGATTGCAATTCAGTTGATTAGCCTTGGCTTGTTAATTGTCTTGCTACCGCTCAAACGCCCACGCCATCTGTTTCTTTACCCGCTCCTGCTTGCAATTGCGATTAGCATTTGCGAACCAACCCTACCACCCTATCAACTACCAAACATCGTTAGCCAAGTAGCGCCGTTCGCGGTTGTTACGCTGATTTTGGGCGATCTGATTCAGCGACGAGCTGTACCGATCTGGCGGCCACAACGCTTGGTCGTTTGGAATGGCAAGGTTGATCTGATTGAGGCGGCATGTTTTTTCCAGCTCGACCCAGTTCAACTGCGGCAACAGCTTGAGCAACAGGGCTGCCAATTACGCACCGCCAGCGATGGCGGAACCTTGGTCAAATTAGCGCCTATTCTAACATTCTTAACCACAACAACTCATTCAGGAGGTGCCGATGCCCCATGATATATCGTTGATCACCAATATTTCGGTCGCGTTGGTCGTGGCTTTCGCTGGCGGTTTGCTGGCTCGCCGCTTAGGCCTACCCACAATTGTCGGCTATCTTTTAGCGGGAATGCTGATCGGGCCATTTACGCCTGGCTTCGTCGGCGATATTGGCGATATTAGCCAGCTTGCAGAAATTGGCGTAATCTTCCTCATGTTTGGGGTTGGTTTACACTTCTCGCTCAAGGATCTATGGTCGGTGCGCAAAGTGGCGATTCCAGGCGCAGCCCTGCAAATGCTCTTGGCGACTGGCTTGGGCTTCGGCCTAACTCGTTTGTGGGGTTGGACAACCGCCGCAGGGTTGGTCGTCGGCTTAGCGATTTCAATTGCGAGTACGGTGGTGTTGCTGCGCGGATTGATGGATGCAGGCCAACTCAATACACCTGCTGGTCAAACCGCAGTTGGCTGGTTGGTGCTCGAAGATTTAGCCACCGTGCTGATTTTGGTCTTGTTACCAGCCTTGTTCGGCAGCGAGGGCGGTAATCCCTTAGTAACTGGCGGCTTGGCCCTACTCAAAACTGCTGCCTTTGTATTGATTATTCTGTTCGTTGGCGGGCGTTTCTTGCCATGGCTACTGACCTCGATTGCCCATTCACGCTCACGCGAACTGTTTATTTTGGCAGCCGTGGCCGTAGCGCTCGGCACAGCCTTTGCCGCAACCGCCGCCTTCGGTGTTTCGTTAGCACTAGGCGCATTCTTGGCTGGCGTAGTGTTGGGCGAATCGGAAATTAGCCATCAAGTGGGCGATGAAGTCTTGCCCTTTCGTGAAATCTTTGCGGTGATCTTCTTTGTTTCGGTGGGCATGTTGGTTAACCCGCAATACCTGTGGGATCACATCGGCCAAGTCGTGGCCTTAACCGCGTTGATCGTGGTTGGCAAGGCTATTTTCACGCTCTTTTTGGGCTTGATTCTACCTTCAACTGGCCGCACGATGATTGTGGTAGCTGCTGGCCTCAGCCAAATTGGTGAATTCTCGTTTATCGTTGGGCAGGCTGGCGTTGGTTTGGGCGTGTTGACCCAAGATCAATATTCGTTGGTGTTGGCGGGGGCAATGTTCTCGATTATGCTCAACCCAGTGATGTTTTGGTCGATTCCGCATGTCGAAACATGGCTCAAGCGTTATCCAACATTATGGGCACGTTTTGAGCGCCACGCCACAACTGAGCCGCAACCAACCACATTGCCTCAGACCGAACATGTCGTTGTCGTCGGCTATGGGCGGGTTGGCGAGCACATTGGCACGGTCTTAAATCGGCTGCAAATTCCTTTTTTGGTGGTCGAAGCCGACAATCATCGCGCCGACGATTTTATGACCAAGAATATTCCAACGTTGATCGGCGATGCTGCCAACTCCGATGTGCTCACCCACGCCAAACTTGAGCAAGCCAAAGCCTTGGTAGTAACCTTGCCTAACGAGGCGGCTAGTGAATTGGTCGTGGCAGCAGCGCGTGATCTCGCGCCAAATTTGCCGATTATTGCGCGGGCTGCAACCAATTCAGGGGTACAACGGCTCGCCGATTTGGGCGCACAAGATGTGATTCATCCAGAATTAGAGGGTGGTTTGGAAATTATTCGGCATACCTTGTTGCGCTTGGGCTATGCTGCAACTCAAGTTCAAGGCTATACCGATGCAGTTCGGCGTGATCAATACCATACGAACATTACGCCGACCGAGCATCTCATTCTTGAGCAATTGATTCAAAGTGTGCGCGGCTTTGAGATTGCTTGGCGCGGCATTGCCGCCAGCAGCACGATGATCGGCCAAAGTTTGGCAGCCCTCAACTTCCGTGCCCAAACCGGCGCTTCCGTGATCGCAGTCATTCGCGATCAGCAATTGATTAGCAACCCTGAATCGCAATTAACCCTTGCGCCCGGCGATTTGCTAGGCTTGATCGGCGACGAAAGCCAAATTAATGCCGCCGATGCGTTGATCAACCGGAGCCAAACGAGCAATCAAGCATCCAACTCGCCGCAGGCTGGCAAATTTGCGCCCAGCGCAGCCTAAACAATTCACTGAAGCGCGATCTTGGAGCCATCGCTGGTTGCAAGATCGCGCTTTTGAATCCGCTGAATTTAACCAACCCAGATTAATTAGGGTAATTGGTTACTTTCGGCGTGTAGGTGACATTGGGTTGGGTCGAGCCACCAGTATTATTAATCACGTTGCTAATACCACCATTGGCTCCAATTGCCACTGAAATCATGTTGTGAAAGCGTACATTGGGGTTGTTTGGCGCTTCGATCGCCCGAGTTAGCCAGATGTTAGGGTTGGTGAAAACGCTGTAAATGCCCAAACCCCAAGCTTCGTGGCTGGTCACATTATCGGCAACTTTGTATGAGGCCCAACCGTTGACTCCCGCTGCACTACGCCAGCTATCTTGAGTTGGCGGGTCGTAGGGAATTTCCGATTGATAGAAGTAGACGCGGCCACCATTGCCCTGCCAAAGCACCTGATATTGTTGGTAGTGCTCGACAAATAGGCCGTAGATCGTCACATTATTGCCGTTGACAATCACGCCATTTGCACCTGTATTGCTATTCCAGGCCACGCCGTCGCCGTGGTCGGCCCGCCAAACCCAAGTATGGTCAACAATCGTGTCGTGGCTATTGATTCGGAAGCTGGTTGAGGCTTTGCCAGCAGCAGCTCCACCAACGCGGAAAATCACGTCGTGCAGCACAATTGGGTTAGCAGCATGGCTAGCATTACTGCCATTTGGTCCAACTTCCAACAAAACTGGTGAGTTAATCAGGCCAGCATCAAACAACACGCCAGCGATCGTCACGCCATCAACATCAGCGACGGTCATCGCGGCCAAGCCCGTGGTTGGGCGCAAGGTTGCAAAGCCCAAGCCCAACACCACGGTATTGGGGTTATTCACGCGAATCGTATCATTTAATGCATAGATCCCAGGCGTAAACAACAGATGTTTGCCTGCGGCCAATTGGGCGTTAATTGTTGCGGCACTATCGCTTGGTTTGGCGATAAAGAATTGGCTCATGGCGATGGTCGTGCCTGGCGTTGAGCCACCAGCCCATGTGATGCCCGTGCTGTTGGTGCGCAGCGAGGGAACCCGCACGCCCCAATTGCCAGCAGCATCGACAGTAACAAAGGGCTTTTCGCGCACAATTGGGGTTTGAGCAACTTTGGTGTATGGTGGGTTGGGCCAACTGCCTGCTGGTGGGTTGGTCACGCCAACAAACACCATATTCCAGTTTGAACCAGTCCAGCTGCCCCATTGGGTATTGCGCGAAATCCATTGTTGCTGGGTGCCAGAGTTGACGTTGCCATCAACTAACACATCCGACATCCAGCCGCCGCTCGACCAACCATTATTTTGATTGAGCTTCATGTTGCCGCGAATGTGCATTCGGCGGAATGGCACAGCCTGCGAGACTGCCCATTGCATCGTGCCATTCGAAGGAGTAATCGCAAGGCCTTCAGCACCGCGCCAGAAATTACAGGTAGCATTATCGTTGCCTAGATAGGCATTTGAATAGACACTACCGTTGATGTTGACGCTATCGGGCGACGTGCCAACGCCCAGCAATTGGGTATAAAAGCCAACCGGAATGTTCAAGCCGTTATAGGTGCCAGGTTTGAACATCAAGGTATAGCGAGCTGAGCCAAATTGGCTATTTTGCTGAATGCTATACACATTGTTGATTTGAGTTTGGATCGAGGCAGTTGACATTGAGGGATCAAACATCAATACATTCGGGCCAAAATCGGGGGTTGTGCCAGGCGGAGTGGTTGGATTGGGAGTTGGATTTACGCCGACCACGCCCCAATTGAAGGTTTCCCAGCCCGAAGCTGTTGGTCGGTTGGCAACCAACGGTGCGTAGGTGCCAAGATTAAGATCGCTGGAAACGAAATTATTATTGCCAATCGAGCGCAATTGGACTTGACCAGCCGTAACATCGACCCATTGAAATTGTTCCCAACCGCTCATCGTGTTACGGTCGGCAACGAGTGGTGTGTTAGCAAAATTTTGATCGGCTGAAACAAACTTGCCAGTTGCCAACGCCCGCAGGCCAACATAGCCATTGCCAGCATCAACGACTTGAAACTGCTCCCAACCATTGGCGGCATCACGATCAGCCACCAAGGGCGAGTTGGCTCCGCGATTGACATCGGCTGAAACGTATTTCCCGCTTGAAATTGCTCGCAGCCAAATCGTTTGGCCAAGCGGGGCAGCGGCAAACGCCGCTTGAGGAGCCGCCGTGATAAAGGTAAACAAAATGCTACATGCTAAGCCAACTGCGGCCAATTTACGCCAAAAATGAGTATCCATTCAATTCGTTCCTCCGTGGATAGAACCCAGTTTCATCCTTGAAAACAGCTATCCGACACTATGCTAGGGCGAACTTGTGGAACGGTGACCTGATCACTGGCAAATAAACAACGATAAAAAATCGGTATCGTTTCCGGAAACGATACCGATTATATTAATGAAATTTAAAGGTTTGTCAAGCCCTTAAATTTGTTAATAGTTATCCAAATTTAAGCTGGAGCGTTAATTGCACAGCAGGCGAGGAAGCGTTCAAGCGCAACCAGCTGCCCTTGGATGTGCAGCAAACCTTGATCAACGGCTTGTTGCGGGCCGATTGCGCCTTGCAAGAGCTGCAAATAAAGCTCAATTGTCGTGTGGATAATCGCATCAGGTTGCTGGCTTGGGCCTTGCTGAATATATAATCGACCATGATCGATTGTGATGCTCAGCAATTCGCCATCGACATGCCATTGATAACTTGCGCGAAATTGAGCCAACTCAGGGCGAAAAAAGGTTTTGAGGGTCAAGGCATAAGAACCAATCGTCAAAATATGCACATGCTCGCTGCTTGCAGGCACAAATTGGCTGCCCCATTTGCCAAACTCGATCAAGCTTGGTTCAAGTCCACGACCCAAATCGGTCAGGCCATAGACGGTCGAGCCTGCTGGGGGAGCCAGTACTTGGCGCACGATCAAACTATGCTGTTCGAGATGTTTAAGTCGTTCAGTCAAGAGGTTGGTGCTAATACCGGGCAAGCCATTCAGCAAATCTTTAAAGCGGCGTGGCCCAGCTACCAACTCACGAATGAGCAGAATCGTCCAACGTTCGCCGAGCAGTTCAAGGGCATAGGCTAGCCCGCAATATTGGTTATAGCTGCGATTATTCATAAACGTACTGCTAATCTGCTTCAAAAAAAGAATTCTCGATTAAGTATACCTGAAATTCAGGCTTGACTTTTTGAAGTAAGGCTTATAAAATAGCAAATGTGTTCTACTACTGTAAAGGGAATGTACGAATGGGTAAGATTGTATTAGCAATGTTTGTTTCGCTCGATGGTGTGGTCGAAAATCCAGGTTGGTCGATGCCCTATTGGTCTGATGATATTTCGGCTTTCAAAGCTGAAGAATCGGCTGAATGCACAGCGCTGCTTTTGGGCCGCGTGACCTACGAGGGTTTTGCTAAAGCTTGGCCCGAATCCAAAGATGAAGGTGCTGAGCATATGAATAACTTGGTGAAATATGTGGCAACCAACACGCTTGAGCAACCTGAGTGGAATGCGACTTTTTTGAAGGGCGATGTCATTGAGCAAATTCGCCAGTTGCGCGAAGAACAAAATTTGTTGATTTATGGCAGCACGGTTTTGGCCGATAGCCTGATTAAACACAATTTGATCGACGAATATCGCCTGTTGATCTATCCAGTCGTGATCGGCGAAGGCCAGCGTTTATTCCACCCAGGCACAACCGCAACCCTCAAACTCGTAGAAACCCGCACCATGAGCACTGGCGTGGCGATGTTAAAATATCAGCGGATTGAGCAGCCTGCAGAGTGAGGCTATATGTGTCGTAATATTCGCCCGTTGTTTAACTTTGAGCCACCAGCAACCGAGGCCGAAATTGAAGCCGCTGCACTGCAATTTGTGCGTAAAATTAGCGGCTTCAACCAGCCTTCGGCAGCAAATCGCGAAGCCTTTGAAGCGGCAGTTACGGCAATTACCGCTAATGCCCAAACGTTGTTGGCTGCATTACAAACGAGTACCCCCGCCAAAGATCGCGAAACTGAAAAAGCTAAGGCTCAAGCTCGCAATATACAGCGCTTCAACAAATAATCATTAGGCGAAGCATGCAACGTTAAGTCCAGTTTTGATTAACTGGGCTTAACGGCGTGGCCGTGGCTTGCTGGTTGTTGGCGGTTTGGGTTGCGTTGGCCGACTCGTCGCCGCTGGTCGCGATGGACGGCTCGGTTTGGCGGTAGCTCTTGGGCGACTAATTGCTGGCCGCTGAGTTGCATATGGTCGATTGGTCGGCTGAATCATCGGCGATGGCGCGATCATTGCCTGTTCCCAAGGTATTAGTGCTTGTTGTTGGGCCGATAGATTGAACAAACTGGCATGCATCCAACCGTGATAATCATTGACTCGCACTCGATACCAGAGCTGATCAGCATCGTTACGCTGGGCCACAATAATGATCGCGGCTTGAGCATCAACTGTGGTAATAATATCGGCATTCAGGTTTGGCTCGCTACGCAAGTTTGATACAGCACCAACTGAGCCAACCAAAGGTGTTGCTGCTGGCGGAATTGAGGTTGGTCGCGGAGTATTCTGAATAATTACCGCTTGAGAAACCGAGGTTGAAACTGGACGCAACGGAGCCTTGGTCTGCCCACAACCAACCAAGATCAGTAAACCAATCCCCAGAAAAACATAGTGACGCATAAACCCTCTTATTCTCTAAATATGCGATTGCTGGAGGCTGTACGCCTGTGTTGTAAGAATGTTGCTGAGTTGACCGCTGAATTTGGGCTATAGTGCTTTGCGGCTCCTGTGCATAATCATTTTTTATCGAAAAATTATCTAGCAATTACTAGATTAATCAACCAGACTGGGGGTACAATATTACTAGAATAATGCTGGCCCAACTAATTCCAGCATTTTAGCAATAGATGGAGTATTCATGGAAGCCATGGTTGGTCAAACAAGCCCGGCCCACAGCCAAACCACCCGCGAAATCGCCTTTTCGGTGCTCGATTTAGCCACAATTTTCGAGGGCGGCAGCCCTGCCACAGCCTTTAAGAATAGCCTTGCGCTTGCCCAACATGCCGAGCAACTTAACTTTAAGCGCTTCTGGCTAGCCGAACATCATAATATGGCCAATGTTGCCAGTGCGGCTACTGCTGTCGTGATTGGCCATGTCGCCGCTGGCACCAAACGAATTCGAGTTGGATCAGGTGGGGTGATGCTGCCCAATCATTCGCCCTTAGTGATTGCCGAACAATTTGGCACACTCGAATCGCTCTACCCAGGCCGAATCGACTTAGGTTTGGGGCGGGCACCTGGCACTGATGGACGCACCGCCATGGCCTTGCGCCGCGATCTGATGGCGAGCGCCGAACGCTTCCCCGAAGATGTGCGCGAGCTTCAAGCCTATTTTGCCGAGCCAAGCCCAGGCCAATATTTACGGGCAATCCCAGGGGCTGGCTTGCACATACCGTTATGGTTGCTTGGTTCAAGCACATTTAGCGCTCAGTTGGCGGCTAAATTAGGCTTGCCGTTTGCCTTTGCGGCCCACTTTGCCCCAACCCACTTGTTTGATGCGCTGCAACTGTATCATCAACACTTCCAGCCATCAGCCCAACTTGCCAAACCCTATACTATGGTGGCAATTAATGTGATTGGAGCCGAAACTGATGCCGAAGCCCAATATTTATTTACCAGCATTCAACAAGCTTTTTTAGATATTCAACGCGGCACGCCACGCCCAATTCCTGCGCCAACCAATGATCCGGCTAAACGCCAAGCCCTGGATTTTGCCTTTGCCCAAAGCCCAATGCTAGCCTACACCGCGATTGGTACAGTCGATACCTTGGAGCAACGGTTGAGCGAAATTATCAAAGCCACCGCCGCCGATGAAATTATGGTCAGCGCCAATATTTATGATCAAGCGGCGCGTATCCGTTCATTTGAAATTGTCGCCGCCGCACGCGACCGAATTAATGCCAAACGGATCGCCTAATAACCCATTACTAGGCCTCAATCTTCCATTATTCAGGGAAGATTGAGGCCTTTTTGCATTCTCGTATGATTAATCAACGCATTGTTATGGTATGATGATTGAACTTCTGAGCAGAAGAATCGACATCCACTTATCCTTGAGAGAAATACCATGCATGGTTATAATCGGATCGACGTTGAAGTCTGTCTTCACAGCGATTTTTGCGAAAGATTTGCTAATCTTTTTCCTTTTAGTGGTAGTTCACGGCTTTTTTTCGCCCAAAATCAGCATTGGTCTTGTTATTTTGTTAAAGAAGGCCAAGGATTTTTGTTTCCAGGCGAGACAACCACCGGGGCATTGATTTTTTTATGCCTTGAAGAACAAGCTAGTCGCATGTCAGTTGGCATGACATTGCAACTTTTTGTGGCTGGTACACCATGCGGCCACGCAACCATTCTGCACATCGTCAACCCCGATTTGTTTAAACCAATTATAAGTTACCCTCAATATCTTACGCTTGATCAGGTGCAACAGCATCCAGCATTATTACCAAGCCAACGCAGCTGGGTCGAGGCTGCGCTCGCCAAACAAGCTCAGGATTATGGCCTGCGTTTGTACCACGAGCATATCAATGACCTGTGCAAGGACTATACTTCACCCTCGATCTTCAATACTTTGACCCGCGTTGCAGACGAAGCCTACTCGATCGAACAACGCCACTGGCTTGATCTCTATCGTTCGCGTTATAGACATAGTTCTGCTCAGCAAACTATCCTGCAAGATAAAATAGCAGGATTAAGGGAAACCGGGGGTTATCTCTTGCTGCGCGGGTCAACTGGCAGCGAGGCTGGCACGCTGATCGCCAATTTAATCGATCCTAACAATCCAGATTTATATTATTTTCTCGCCCCACAAATACATCAGCTCGGAGCACGCAAAATTCTGCGCACGTTGATCGCTCAATTGACGTTAAAGTATGGGCTGCCGATGAACTGGAATTCTGATAGCGATTACCATAGACTTCGCGCAACCTTCAAGAAGCTCCTGTATATGCTGGCCCAAAAGGGTTTTGAAGCAACAATCTATATAGCAGGTCTAGAACATCTATCAGCCGAAGATTGGTCATTGTTCTTGCCAATTGTGCCTAGTGGTTTTGTATTTGTGTTGGGAATGGCAGCAGATACAAGCTATTCAGGCATCAACCAATTGCAAATCAATGAATATCGTTTACCAAACCAAGCGCAGCCGACCCAAGTGAGTCTTGGAGCTATTAACCAGGTTGAACAGCCAACCCCATTAACGACTACCTGTTTGGCTATTTTAGCAGTATGCCAAAGCCCAATCAGTCGCACTATGCTCGAAACATTGCTTAACGTCGATTCCCAGACAATTGATTCAGTCATTTCAATGATCAACGATTTGCTCTGGCAACCAGCTGATCATACCCTTATTTGGCTAGATCCCAGCATCAGAACAGCTATTTTAGCGTCCTTTGATGCGCCAATTCTAAAACAGGCAGATCAACAAGTAGCGACTTGGTGTAGTGACCAGTTGACAGCCCAAGCATCAGTGGTCGAACAAGCCCAACTTGCCTACGCCCGAACCCACTATGCAACCCATCTTGGGCAGAGCGAGCAATGGTCAAGGCTTTGGCAAATTCTTGATACAGATGTTTATCCTAAGGCTCAACGTCAATTCGACCATAGCAACAACCTCGTTATCAATCAGCTTATTTGGGGCCAAGTGGGAATTCTCGCAACAACGCTAACAACTGAACAAAAGATCCAGAGCTTGCCCCAACTTTGGCGCTACAGTCTCCTACGGATTAGTTTGCTTGAAGATAGCACGCCCGATCACAGCGCAATGGTCGGTTGTTTACTAGAGTTAGGCGCTGAACAAGTGGTGCTTGATTGGATTCAAGCGGTGCGTGACCCATTAGAAAGAATTCGATTGTATGAGCATAGCCTGAAATACCAATTAAAAACCCCGCGCACAACGATATTTAACGTGATGGCACAGGCAGCAAAGAGCCTAAGCGAACCTGAGCATCAATCGTCCAAACTACGCCAAATTGTCGAAACAGCAATTCAATATGCTGAGTTTACAATTGCTTGGCAGCTTATTCAAAGCATTCCCAACAATTGGTGTCGGATTGTTGGATTAACCAAACTTGCTGCAAATGTAGCCCAACAAATAAACCTTGAACAAGCTCAAGCTTATCTGGCCGAAGCCATAGCAATTGCCCAAACGCTGCAAGAACCTATAAGCCGTAATGGAAGTCTGGAATTCATTGGAGAATTTGCGATTGAACAGGCCCATTCCGCAGCAATTCAGACAATTCTAGAGCTTATCGATGATGATGGTGCGAAAGCTGTATTATTTGCCAAACAAGCAAAGTTGGCAAGCCTACAAGGTGATTTAGCTCAAGCTCAACGATTGATTGAGCAAATTCCAATTAAAAATTCGCAATATGAAGCGTATTTAAGTTTGATCGAATACTATACCGATCAAGCTGATTTAACGACTGCCCATTATTTATTTAACTATGTTTATCCACATCAGAGCACAAAAATGCTCTATATTAATCGCGATTTAGCAAAACTGGCGATTCAGCAAGCTGATTTGGTTAAGGCTCAGCAGATTGCCGAAAGCATTACAGACGAAACTGTTGCTGACGATCTATGTGGTTTAATTGGCCAAGCGTATGCTGACAAGCAAGATTATGCAATGGCGCAAACGATCAATCAATTGATCCATGATCAATATAAACAAAACGATCTGCTCAGGTATATCGCCAATATTGCGGCAACTTATGGGCTTTATGCAACCGCCACAGCAATCGTTCAAACGATTAGTATTCCAACGGCGATACCCTTTGCAATCATCGAAATTGCCAAAATTGCGGCTCGCCAGGGCGATCAAGCCCAAGCTCGCGAGCTGTTCTTCAAGGCTGGAAGTACAATCGAAGCAGATCAAGGCAATTGGGATGAACATACATTTGCAAGAATTGCCGAAACTGCCGCCCAATGTGGTGATATTGAAACGGCACTCACAATTGCCAGAATGTGCAAACAACCAGGGTTTCGTTCAAATGCCTTTGAACATGTCGTGAAGGCCTGCGAAGCTCAACAATCACAAACCAGCAACTCGATCAAGTTCAACCCAGCCAGCGAATTTGAATTAGCAACCTTGCAACAGTTATGGCATCAATGCTCAAACAGTGATGAATTTTGGCAACTTATACCGCAGCTCAAACGCTGGATTAGCCTATATCCGTGGTTAGGCCAAGCGCTTCTCGCAACCGTAGCCGTGGTCAACCGCCAATTGAACCAATCATTACCCAACGATCCAACCGATAATCCATCAAACGAATGATTAACCCGCTGGACTGATAGCTTTATAATGAGGTTATCGGTTTGGCAATTGCCGACTGTTAAACTGATGATCGCAGCACATGAAAGAATGAGAAAGGGAACCCAATGAACAACTGGTGGAAAATCCGCAGTTTCGGCGTGCTCGTACTTTTGGGCTTGACTTTTGGCTTGGCTCCGCAACCTTCGCAAGCAGGTGGGATAGTTTATGTTGTACCAGGTGGCGCTGGTAGCCAAACTGGCAACGATTGGGCCAATGCCAAAGATCTTCAAGCAGCCATTCAAACCTCGACAACTGGCACAGAAATTTGGGTCAAGCAGGGAATTTATCGCCCAACCACTGGCACTACTCGCACCGCTGCCTTTACGCTTACCAATGGCATTCAACTTTTCGGCGGCTTTGCTGGCGATGAGACCTCGCGCCAAGCCCGTAATCCCAGCCAAAACCCCACAATTCTCAGTGGCGATTTGCTGGGTAACGACGTTGGAGCAGCCAATGATAGCAATCCAACCCGCAGCGACAATAGCTATCACGTGCTTTATTGTGTTTCAAAGCCTGAGCCAATCGTCCTCGATGGCTTTGTGATTAGCGGCGGCCAAGCGATAAGCCCAATGTTTCCACACAATATGGGCGGGGGTGGCTTATTTGATCAGTGCAACTTAACGATATTAAATAGTCGTTTTATCAGCAATGCAGCCCAATTTGGCAGCGGGATTCTCAATTTCAACAATAGCTTAACTGTTGACCAAAGTATTTTTGCTGGCAATTGGGCACTGAGCACTGGTGGCGGGCTTGAAAACCAACAAAATGGAGTTGTTAACTTACGCTCAACCACATTTGTCGGCAATATTTCCCAGCACAATGTAGTGAGTGCCATTGCCAACGCTAGTGGCACACTTAATCTGCATAACAGTATCGTTTGGGGGAATAATGGCACCACGCCCGTCAACGGTTCCAATAATAATCTCAACCTCACCGTGAGTTATTCAATTGTCCAAGGTGGCTTTATTGGCACTGGCAATAGCGCCCTTGATCCTCAGTTTGTTGATGCAAATGGAATTGATAATATCATGGGGACGCTTGACGATAATTTGCAGTTGCAAGCGAATTCAGCCGCCCGCAATACTGCTAATGCCAGCTTACTGCCCAATGATCAAACTGATCTCGACGGTGATAACGACGTTAACGAAGCAATTCCCTTGACGATCGATTATCTACCACGGATCAACGAAGGACTCGTTGATATGGGGCCATACGAATATCAAGGCAATGAGCCAACGCCAACTCCAACAGCAACGATTACGCCCAGTCCAACCCCGACGGCAACGGCTACTCCCAGCCCAACCCCGACGGCAACCGTTATGCCAAGCGAAACGCCAACCCCGACGGCAACGGCTGAAATTCCCCCAACAACCAAAATCTATCTACCAGCCGTTATACGCTAGCCCATCAGTGGCTGCTTTGGGTCAAACCAAGGCAGCCACTTTGAGCGCGACTCCCTGCAACCTTGTATAATAGGCGCAAGTTTAGCTAGGGAGATCTGGAATGATCGCATCGGTACGGGGTGTTGTGCAGTTGATTGGTCAAGATCAAGTGGTAATTGACGTGCATGGTGTAGGTCTGGCCATCGCCGTACCACGCACAGTTTTAGCAACGATTGGCGCGATTGGCGATACCGCCCAGTTGTATACCCATTTGCATGTGCGTGAAGATATGCTGGCCTTGTTTGGCTTCAGTTCGCCAGCCCAACGCGCATTGTTTGAGCTATTACTTGGGGTGAGCGGAATTGGCCCCAAAGTTGCCTTAGCACTGCTCTCGGCGGCTACCCCTGAAGAATTGCAACATGCGATCGCCCGCGAGGATATCACCATGCTCTCCAAAGTACCAGGCATTGGCAAAAAAACCGCTGCCCGTTTGGTGCTCGAACTCAAAGGCAAATTTGGAGTCGCTACAATTAGCCCGCAACTCAGTACCAACCCAGGCCTACTAGCACTCAATACCGAACTGATCGATATTTTGACCAGCCTTGGTTATAGCACCACCGAAGCCCAAGCAGCCCTGAATGCACTCCCCGCTGATGCTCCCGCCGATACTGAAGAACGCCTACGCTTGGCCTTGCAATATTTTGGTGGAGTATAGATTTAGGAATGCCCTCAGCCTAAATCCTATTCGCCTGAGAATGTCCATCGCAAGTATGCACAGACATTCCCAGGCGAGTAAATTATGTCAATCGACTAGGAACTCAGTGTAATTATTGATTAAGCGTGACAAATGGCATAAACACCACGCTTGGGGGTTCATTATTGGCTGGGGCCGTCCAAGCGCGAGAACCTTCGGTATTACCATTAATATCAACTGCTCGCACGATAATTGTTGTTTCAGGCGCTACTTCAAATGGTTGGCTATAGCGCGTCCAAGTTGTTTGGCTAGGCAATCGATACTCCAAGCCGCGCATACTGCGATTATCGGTAGCACTCAGGGTTGCTAGCCACATAAGATTAGCTTGAGTAAAACCAACTGTCGAAACAGGCGCTTGCTGATCGGTAAAATCAAATGAAGCCTGCGCTAAATTGTTTGCTAAAGCTTGTTGTCCCGCAATTGAAGGATGATAGTAATCGGCGGTGATCAGGGTTGGCGAAATTGGCGAATTAAACAACAGGTTTTGGTCAAAACGGCAGCGCAAATAATTGCTACAAACTTCACTCAATTGGGTGTTGTAATCGACAATCCGTTGGCGAACCCGTTGGCGACGCTCTACATCGGCAGGCGCAGTCGATTCAGGGTTGGCAAACATCGATTGACAAACGCTAAATTGGCCCCAAATAAACCGCGCGGTCGAATTATCCTTAAACGTCTGCCAAACTTGAAAGATATCAGGAACGCTGGCAACGAAAACCCGAACCTCTGGTTCATTGGTGGTTAATTGATTTAAGCCACTAGTGATCTGGGTGCGATAATCAGTTACACTAGTCATGGCTCCTTCGTTTGAACGACAAATATCGTTTGCGCCCATCAAGATTGTGGCATATTGGGCGTTGGCTGGCTCAGCGCCATTGACTTGGCCGACCAAGGCAGTCATGCTGGCTCCACTCACCGCAGCATTGGTCGCGGTAACATTGCCCGTTGCCGTGCGAATCCGCTCAGTCAAACTATTAACTTCTGGGCTCGTGCCAGTAGCCCAGCTATATTGGGGCTTATCACCTATCTCGGCAACATTGCCATCAGCCAAAAAAGCTCTGGTAATCGAATCACCAAAGGCAACCACCCGTTGGGGATAGCCCACAACCGCTGGATCAATCACATCACCCGACGGCTGGGCATACGTTTGACCAATACTGGCGATCACCAAACCTACCAATAATCCGATCGTTATTCGACGCATACAGAATCCTCATTTCCAACTCAGAATTGAGTTGTCTAGCTAGTACTTTAGCAAGCTTTTGGATCTTCAAGTAGCAAATTGAAGGCAAATTAACGGCAAACTTGCAGCAGATTAACTGCAACTAGCCAAATAGGGCGTACATCCCAAGTGTTGGAGGCTTGGAATATACGCCCTATTTGGCATCATTAATGGATCAAGCTAGCCGTGTTTGAAACAGACGCTTTCACTACCTTCGATCATTTGCAAGGCAAATTGGGCTGAGGTAAACGAAGCTTGCGGCACAAGTTGTTGCATCGCAGTGGCTAGTTGAGCCAAACCCACAACTGCATAGGCTTCGTTCTGCCAAGGAATGCTCGTAACAACTTGGTTGGTTTCGGCTCCATTAGCATCACGCAATTGCTTATGCAAATTTGGATATTGCTGGGTCGCTGGGTCAAAGCCAAAATGCATAGTTTCAGCATGCAGTTTGAAGCTAATACTGGCTAAATCACCAGCAAACAAACCAATCAGCACACTATCAGCCAAGGTTTCTAGCCGAATTTGATCGATTTTTGCCTCAGCTGCATCGAATGCTTCGATAATGATATTTGGCCAGCCTGCCACAACTGCCGAGCGCATAATAAAGCCAGTTACGGTAGGCAGCCCACCGAGCAAGGTCGGTAGATCAAGCGCTTGCTCATGGGTCAAATCGCCCGTGGTCGCGCGGCCAATGCTGAGCGCTCCATCAAATAAGCAGGCCATCCAATTTGGGTCGAGTCGAAAGAAGCGAATTGACTCATTTGGCAGCATGGTTTCATCGGGCACAAGGTAGTTGAACGGCACGCCTTGCAATTGGGCTAGCCCTTTAAACCACGTTTGAACATCAGCAGGAGCAGCGGTTGCCAAGCTGCGGCTTTGTAAACGTTGCGGTTGAAAACGGGCAGTTGGCGTATTTTGACTCTTCTTTTGTTGAATTTGCCCACGCTTCCAAGCATACAAACTGGTTGAAATTTGCTTGGTCTGCAACACCATCAAGCGCCCTAATTCCCACGCCGCTGCATACGAAACATCAAACATTCCCGTGGTTGAATCATAGGCCAGTAAACTATCGGCGGCTAAGGCTGGCAAAGCCAGTTGGGTCGTATGTTGGCCAACTCCCAACGGCCCGCGATACCACGAGATCGATTGGTTGGCTTGGCGCATGCTGTGCGGTAATAAGGCATAGCCTTGGGCAGCATAACGTTCGGCCAAAGGATTAGCATTGGTCGCCAGTCGGAGATTACTGGGGCTATGATTCAAGCCGAGCATGAGATCAGCAAATTGCTGTTGGGCTGCTGGTGGCGAGGCAAAACGCCAACTGCTCAGCACCACCAACCGAATCAAATCTGAATCGCCGGCTTGTTGGAAATCGAAGCCAGCACTGGTATAGCGATTTTCCAACGAAACCAGAAATACCGTATTAATCTGATTCGGGCCAGGCAGGCGATTGCCCAGAATCACCGCTCGCTCCTGTCCGGTTGGTGTGCCATCGTCGGCAATCGCTTGGCGAATATGGGCTTGGTAACCCAAATCGGCATTGCTGGGTAAGAGATCAGCCAATAATTGCTTGGCTACATCGATTACTAATACGCGATCATTGGTGGTTTGGCCTGGCTCAAGCGTGAAGCTGGGAAATTTCACCCCAGCATTGGCCGATTGCTGCAACTCACCCAAGGTCATGGTTTGGGCAAGCGGAGTTTGATCGGCGGTAAACATCAATAAGCTTAGCCACGGCAAATCTTCATTGCTGGGGTCGGCTTGACGCTCCCACGGCAAGGTCGAACGATTCAAAATCAGGTGCGGCAAAATCGTCGAGTGATCGCTCAAGCTGCCGTCGGGTGGGTAGACTGCATAAATATCCTTAGGATCAAGGCTAAATCGCTCGCCAGCAACCTGAAAATTGCGCGTTGTGCTAAACACTGTCTGCGGAATTTTAGGCTGTGATGGCTCGTTGGTCGAAATTTGATGAGTTACGACAACCTGATACAAACCAGTTTTGAGGCTGGGCTGATGAAATTGGCTAAATTGCAGTTTGTCGTTAGTTGCTTCTATTGGGTCTGCCATCGATATATCCTCAGCAATTACAGTTGTTCATCGGCATAAGTACCAACTTGCGGCGCAACGACATAACTTTGAGCCAAACTTGCTTGCAGATTGAGCGGGCAATCCAGCCCAAAGGCCGCCAGTAAGCTCTCACGGGTAGCACTTGGTTCTGAAGCATTGATGGTTGTGCTAATCGTGGTGCGCCGTTGGGCATCATCAGCCGATTCGGCTACAAATGGCCGATCAGCTTGCCAAGCAAAACCATCGGCTACCGTTTGGGTGTTATATTCCAAGTAGCTTTGGTTGATTGCGCTGGTGCTGCCAGGTGCTGGTGGTTGCTGAGGCCGAATTTCAAAGCCAGCAATTGCATTCGGCAAAATTGGGGCACTCTTCAAATTGGGTTGAAATTCCGTACCCCACAAGGCATTGGGCATACCTTTGGCAATTGGCGTAAGCGCAAAATCGTGCTCAAACGATGCACCATTATGGGTAATTCGAATAATCTGATGCGAGGTTAGGCTACTGGGTGCTACTGCCATTGGCGCAACCCCCACATTCAAATCGTAGCTTGAACCTAAGCTGACGCTAGCTTGGCCAAAATTGGCACTAGTGATCGGAATCAGGCTGTTGGTTGTGAGCAAAAAGCTCGCTGGATTGATCACCCAATCGCAGGTTGGATCGCCTTGGGGCGTTTGGACAAGCCCAGCACCAACTGCAACCCCACAAACCGCTGTTGGATCAGGCAAGAACGAACTGCTAAAGCTCGACCAATCGATTGGTTTAGGAGTTTTGGACGCAGCGGCTCCAAAGCTAATATCAAAGCTAATAATATCGAGATCGATCCGCGCTGTGCCCGAGAAATCTGGCCCCCAAATGTGCAAATCGGCTCCAACATCGGCAGTAATATGGTGAGTTCCAAATAAATGGAAGGTATACGATACCCCAATATCAACGCTCAAACGGGCATCATAATGATAGGGCTTCCAGCCAAGCAAGAAATCAGCAGCAGCATTGAACCAAGCTTTCAGGTTGCCACTCTGCCAAGTTGCTTGCAAACTACCACCCGCCATCAACAATGAGCCAGTCAAGGCAAAATACATCCCGCCTTTGAGAATCAACGAGCTATCAATTTGCCAATTAAAGCCAAGCCGTGGCACTTGGGGATAATGCGGCGGAATTGTAAAGCTGGGATGGTAACCACCCAAGGTCAGCACAAAATCGCCAGCATGCTCTTTGGCAAACCATGCATAGAAGGCAAATCCACCAGTCAGATGGCAACTACGCGAGAGCAAATACGACGCTGAGGTGAGTTGTGCTCGCACGCCCAAAAAGCCCTGATCGGGGATGAAACTCGCCACCAAGGCCATTTGAATCTCAGCCAAGGGGCTGATGGTGCTAGCCAGATCAGGCGTAGGAATAATCGCGGTTGAAAGCCCGAGCAAATCAACTTCGAAATGTTGGCCAAACGAGACCGTCAGCAAGGCAAATGAATCGATCAAGCGGAATGAGTTGAAGCGAATGCCAGCGGTCAAGAACATTTCGCCTATGGAAGGCGGAATATACTGGCGCAGCAGGGCCAACTCGGTTTGGATCGTTTGTTGCGGATCGCTATTGACCGTCGATGGCGGCCCGCTGATCGCCTCGGCCACCAATGGAAAACTGGCAATTTGCTCTATCGGCGGCACAATCAGGCTACGATTATAGCCAAAACCTGCACTTAACCCCGTGACAAAGAAGAAGGCTGGGCCGCCCAGTGGGAAATCCAGCACCGCATAAACAAACAACGAAGGATGATCATCAAGATAGGCATACGAGCCAATTGCCCCAAGGCTGAATTGCTTGACTCGCAGCGTCGCCATGCCATCATATTCATCGTAGGTTTTGCCTTGATTGGAAACCGTAGTATGGACAAATGCGCCACCAATTTCCACCGCTGCATTACGATAATCCAAGCCTAAGCCTTGAATGCGGAAACTTGGGCTAAATACATTCAACGGCGAGCCAAAGCCCAAGCCTTCAACCGTGAGGGTTAAGCCAGCCGCCGTGAGCGAGGCATCAAGCAAAAACCACAAGGCTGAATCTTGATATTGCACCCCAATTCGTTCAAAGTAGACTGGCCCAAAGCCTTTTTTAACATCGAACCACTTGGCGCTGGCATTGCTAGTCACCACGCTGGTGGTGCTGGTTGGTGGGGTTGGCGGCGTAACCGTGCTGCTATCACCAGCCAGCGGCATACTCAAGGCTTGGGTTGAAGTACCAAAATCGATCAAGGCCGAGACGGTAATACCTTCGACCAACGGGCTAGGCAACGCCAAAATGTGCTGGGTAGTCAGCACAGTATTCAACTGGGTTACGACAGTAGCGGGGAAGTCCAGCGAGGCGATTAGCACTTGGAGATCTTGCACTGCCAAGGTTTGATTGCTGGGGAAGGCCTTGCCAACCAACGGCAAATCGGAGAGATTCAGGCTAGCAGCTAAATCGAAGCCAAAGGCAAAGCGGGTTTGGGTATCTTGTTGGTAGGCAAACAGCACATCCTTGAGGTCAATCGTGAGACTTTCGGGAATGTAGGCGGCCACATCTGTCGAAACTGCCCCAATCAAATCCTTGACGCTGATACTAGCTTGATCGCTGGTATGGCTATAGGTCGCGATAAACAAGTTTGAGTTGGGATCGCTGGCAAATTGCAGCATAAAGATTAAGCTGCCGATTTTCAGCGTACCACCAAATTTGGTGGTATAGCCTTGTTCAGTATGAATCACATCAATTGTGACGGTTATGTCGAGTTCCTGATCGTTGATTGGAAATTTAGCTTCACATGCAAAGTTGAAATCATAGGTATCGCTAGCAAAGCGAATATAAATTTTCTCAAGGGTTAGTTCGGCAATTGGCTGAGGAATTGTGGATGGCGCACCGCTGAATGATTCAACGATTGCGCTAATCAAATGGCCAATTTGCATTGGCTTAATCGTTGAATCATCGATATACAACAGACTATTACTATCGTTCGCGTCAAGCGTTCGGCCTGTAAATACCCATGCACCAGCTTCGTATTCAACACTAATATCAAACGGCGCATCAGCAAAAATCAGCAAAGTCTCGCCAAACCCAGTCACCGAATCAGTTTTTTGGGTAACTTGCAATGCAATGCCACGCAAGCCCAAGGCGACCGTTCCGATATGCATTGTCCAATCGGTATCGATCTCCATGAAAAAATCATAGTAGCCTTGGCTTGGTACAGTGCTAACTTTCAGTTTGCTAATGGCTAATGCAGGAAAACTTGCAGGATTACCAAAATACAGCGTGATTAAGGCTGCCAAGTCGATTGGCGTGCTCGAATCAAGCTGGCCAAAGAAACCAAAATCAGGCAAAAAGACTTGGAGATTAAAGCGCAAACCTTGAATTGTAATATGCCCAAGCATGGCAACTGCCCGCAAGCGTAAGGCATAGGGGTTGAACTGAACTGAGACCTGATCGATTGCAACTTCGCTTAAATCCAAGGCATTCAGGCCTGATTGAATACTTGCTTGTAAGCTGCTCCCACCAACAATTCCGGCCATCGTATCGAGGCTTGGCACAAGGTTGCCATTATTTGGCACAACTAATAGTTGCCAATTTTCTTGCCCCAACAGCCCAACTTCAATTCGGTAGGGCTGATCAAGCACCAATGTGCCATGGATATTGCCCTGCAGTTGATAGGCCCAACCAAGCCGTGGATCAAGCACCGTAGTGGTTTGAAGGGTGATCCCAACCCCGGTAATCGCCACCCATCCTTCAATAATTGTCCAGGTTGTATTAAGATCGGAACTAATCGTAAAGGTTGTTGGCACAGCCAGATTTGGGCCAAGCGACAGATTGGTGGTCGAAAGTGGCCCTGATTGAAATTGATCAAGCAATGGCAGGAAGGGCGTTAATTGACCACCACTCACCACATTCGCCAAGGTTGCTAGCGCCACAACACTATTAGCATTGGCTGCTTGTTGCCAATCGATTTGCAAGGTAGCAGGGTTGAATGTGCCTTCAAGTGCTAATTGCAATGATTGATCAATCGTTAAAACTCCATTGGCGGTGAGGGTTGCCGTAATCGTTGTCGCTTGGGTATAGGTAATCAGCACATGCTGCACATGCACAAGTTCACCGTTTGTGCCAGGTACAGGCCAATCGAGTGCGACGTTACCTGTCACCGTTAACGTTGTAGTAGGATCGTCTGGTGCAACAACTGGCTGGGTTATTAACAATTGCCCTGATGGCAACAGACTAATAAATGTTGCGAGACTTGGATCAGTTGCCAAGGCTGGAGTCAGAGCAAGCTGATCAGCTTGGACCGCAGCTAAGAGACTGCTGCGCAATTCACTAAGGGTTGTCATCAGCATGGCTCCTAATAGCTTTTCGCTCGATTAACATTGCGGTAGACCACGTTATAGAAACCAGCAACAAACGGAACGGCATCCACAACAGCTTGCGCTGCCACTCCAACATTACCAGCATAAGCTGCCAAGGTTAACGTTTTGCGTGCAATTGCCCGAATACTAAAGATACTGCCATCCATATAAATCATCGCCGCAATCCCCGCCGCCAAAGCAGCATCGGGAGCATTCATTCCATTCGCAGTTGCAACATTAAACAGCCAATCCATCAATGGGTCTGATTGAATGCTGGCTGCTAAGGGACCCAGCAGGCCATTAGCTTGCAGTGGGACAGTGCTAATACTTTGGGCAACCGCCATCATTGCCGCTTGGGCAACGGTCGCGGTATTGGCCTTCCTAGCCCCAAAGGCTGCTGCAATCGCATAGCCAACATTCGGCAAAACAATCGCATTGGCAATCGTAGCCGCGCCATTGCGCATGGCAACCGCCGCCTGAGCCGCCGCCTGAGCCGTCGGCTGGGTAGCTCCACCATTAGCACCATTAATTGCAGCTTGTTCAATTTGAGCAGCCCCAAGATTCGTAAAGGCTGCCCCGATAGCCTCAGCACTCCCATAGCCAATCTCTCTGATCCGATCGCCATTGTCAATCAGGCTGATCGCTTGGGCAATCGCGGCGGCATTGTTGCCAAGTTGCGCTTGGGCAATTGCTGTTTCAATCACCCCAACTCCGCCATGATCAGGACCAGCCCAAGCGATGGCAGAGGCAATATCAAACCATGTTTCATTCGACAACGCCGAGGTTTGACTGACTGGATCGGAATCAATTTGGATTGTGGCGTTTAATCCAAAGGCCGTCGCTAGCGCAGCCGATATGCCATAAACGGTGCCAGCATCGGCAATGGTTGCAGCTTGTAATCCATTAATATTCAGTAATGGAGCAAGCGTGGTAACAAGCGCATCAACAGCGCGATAACCATCGCCCATCACCGAGTAGCCAGATTGAGCTTGACTAACCTGAATTCGGGTATGGCCTGGTACCGCAGCAGGCACAGCTGGCGGATTAGCAGCCAATGATGTTACAACCCCAGCATTAAAAAGATAGGGTGAGAGTAACATCAAATAGCTTGGAATCGCTTTTTGAGGAGCCAACGGCGGCTGTGGTGGATGCTGTGGTTGATTGTTTTGGTTAATCGTATCGGCATATAAAATTGGCTGCGATTCGTAGCCATCAAGCACATTTGCTACCCGTGCCGCCGGGTGTTCAAAGCGATTACTACCGCCACTACCCGAATTGGAAATTAACACCGAACCTGGCCGCAGGGTATTTAAAAAGAGCCGCGAGGTCGATTTAGCCGAACCATGGTGGCTGGCTTTCATCACCTGCACCCGATTTTGCATCGTATCGGTTTGGTTTAGATACGTAAGAATTCCATCATAAAAGGGCTGCGGATTTTGAGTCGATTTTCGATTAACTGAGCCATCTTCTTGGCTTGATTCGATATCACCGCCGATGTAATACCGAAAATTACCAAATTGAATTAAAAAGGCTAAGCTTTTGGTATTGTCATTAGCATTTTCATCGCGGGCGGTTTGGTTTTTGCCAATCCCAAGAAATCGATTTTTCTCTGAAACAAAATTCATACCCACGGCCTGTTGGACGTACTTATTAGCGGCAATACAATGAATGGTTGGGGCATTCAAATCAGGCGGATTCGACTGATACGCATTCCCAACTTGATCATTGCCCCACATGATTTCTTTGCCAACTAACCAATTAGCAGGCCAATAGTTATGACCCCCAAAGGCTTGTTGGTTGGCCTGAACCGGGATAATTGGGTCCCAATTATTGTCGAATGAGGTAATTTGAAAACTATTTACGTCGGCAGTCAGCCGATGAACATTCGGCAAACCCGCCAATTTGGCAAGATACCGTGGATAGAGTTGCTTGAGTTCGCCATTCGCATTGGTTTTGCGTGAGGTGAATTTATCGGTATCTGGTGGTTTACCCTGATCGAAAATGGTTGCATGATCATAGCGTCCAGCCACAGTGGTTAGCGAAAGTAAGCCCACAATGCCGCCAAAGTGGTCATCATCATAGTGGGTTACCACAATCACATCAACGGTTGGTACGGTCAAGCCAGCAATATAGGCATTAACATCATTCGTACAAGAATTTCTGCCACCATCAATCAGCACCGTTTTGGTGGTAGCACCATCAGTTGCAACCACCACGGTTGAATCACCGTTGCTCCCAAGATCAATATGGTGAATAGTTAAACTCCATGGCATAAACAACCCTCCTATTGTTTCATAATGTAGCAAAGGGCATAGAAGGGCGGGCGATTTTCGTGGGCTTGGTTGCCACCATTTTCATTGATCACGAGCGAGTGCGAGTGATTGCCAGTCGTATCGGTATTCACACTACCGCGCCAGCGTTCATCATTTGGGTCAGCATTTCTGCCGCCACCAAAGCCCATATCAACGGTTGTATCACCCCAAATTCGTCGCCGACGTTTGGATAAACCATCAGCATCAGTGCCTTCCATCCAGTGGTTATGATCACCAGTAACATTGGTCGAGCCACTATGGTTATGACGGGGCATTTGGTCGGTGGTCAGCGTTACCGCATCACTACCCCCAGTCGTGCCAACAGCATAGGTAGCGCCAGCTCCAACCACAAAGCGATTGCGCAAATCGGGCGTGCCATTTTGACCATTGCACAGCACCCAACCACCAGGCAGCGCATTATCTGCCCCCGACCACATATTAATTGTGCCCGAAGGAATTGGGCTGCCATTCAGCGAGCTAGCTCCAGGGTTGAGCACGAGACCATTGGCCAAACGAATCGTCCCATCATCGCCATTAACCACCGCAACCAGCAGCCAATTACTGGGCACAAAGAACGATGCTTTGGTGTAACAGGTGATCTGGTAGCTGACGGCATTTTCGTTGCCACCAACCGTATGCACTGCATATAAGGCTTCCCATGCCTTGAGTACAATGCCTTCGGCATTACACGAACGCACTTGGTTATCGTAAACTTGATCGGCAGGAATATCGCTGGTTGGTTGGTTCACATTGACGTGGCCGGAAGCAAAAGAAATTGAGCGCTCCATCGAAATTGCAATAAAACGTTGGCTCCACTTCAAGCGATTATTAATCCCGTTCCAGGTTACGCGTCCGCCGCCAGTAAAGGCAAATTGAGCCTTGGTATAGTCGTTGGCCGCGCCACTTAATACCCCAGTGCCAGTATCTAAGCCAGTTCGCGGCGCAGTTGTGCCAATCCCAGTGTTGCCACCAGCCTGCAAAAATAGTCGGCCATCTTTTACGCCCGTTTCAGCGATGTTAAAGCCAGCTTTCCCGCCCCATTTCTGGTTAAAATGCCACTTGGTTGCCCCATTCACATCTTCAAAGCTGACTAATTCTTCCGACGAGGCAATGCCACGCACCGCTAAGGCACGAGTTGGGGTATTTGTGCCCACGCCAACCCGCTGATTATTCGTCACGATCAACGGAGTTTTGTCGATTGATACCACAAAGTAGCCATCACGATAACCTGGCAAATTTTCATAGAGCAAGTAGAGATTGGCCGCGCCGCTGGGCAGCGATGAAATGATGTTACTCAGGTTCATTTGAATAAAGGCTTCTGCTGCCAACGACGTTTGGGTCGTGGTGAAAATCCACTCTGCCGCTTCAGGAGCTTTGCCACCAGTCCAGCCCTCAAGCGTGATCGCAATCGCATTGACTTGACTGGTTGTGCCCAAGGCCCAATCGCGATGATTTTGGTTATCTTGGCTATCAAAGGCTACGATGAAGGTGGTGGGGCTATTACTAGTGCTTGGGCTAAGCGCCAGCGCCGCATCATCAAGTAGGTTGGTAATATGTAACGTTAGTTGATTCGCCGCGCTACCATTATTCAACACCATATTTGGGCCAACAAAGCCCACATGCAATGGCGGTGTATGCGCACCTTGAGCATTCAGCACCACCAGATTTTGCAAACGGCTGCCAATTAATGGGGTGAGGCTGTTGGCATATTGCAATTGTTGGTAGCTTAATTCGACCCGGGTGTTGCGTGCGCCGCTGCTCGCCGAGGCACTAATCGATTGCAAAGCCAAATTCAGGCTTTGGTTGGGAGTCAAACTCCGTGCCTGAGTGCTCAACAAATACAAACTTGTTGTGCCATCAACAGCTTGCCCAGTGCTCAGTTTCCAGGTTTGGTCGGTCAGCTTAACTTGGCTCAGCGTCGCCGTCGAAAGCGTGCCAGGTCGAAAATTCAGCACAAAATGGTGATTGCTTGCCGAGGGTGTTTGATCGCTCGGGGCAACCAGATTAATTGTGCGGGGCGAGTTGTTGCTGATCGTCAAAAAGAGGTTGTAGCCTTGGGGATTATCGTCGATGTACAGAATTGAATGGCCATCATCATCGAGCAAATTAAAACCAACTGGATACAAACTATCGAAGGTTGCTGCTGCCGCTGGATCAGCCGCCATCACTTGCAGAATTTCATCGCCCGATAATGCCCGATTGTAGATCCGTAGGCTGGAAAGCTTGCCGTAGTAGGGCGTTGTATTAGGGCTATACGCGCCAAAGGTCGCTTGACTCGCGGCCTTAATCGGCAAGGTTTTGCCGGTGGCTTGTGCCCACAAGGTGCCATTGGCATAAATTTGCATCGTGCCGGTGGCAACATCTTTGGTAAACGCCCAATAGGTCCATGTACCTTTGTAATCGCTAGCATTGGCTGCTTGATTCATCCGATCCCAGGTATTACCTTCGGCTCCACAATCGAAATAAACTTGGCCATCGCTCCATGGCAAATGCACATTCAGCGAACGCTCATCAGCGGCGGTCAAGGCAGCAATCGCCGAAACGCCTGCACCAGGCAAATTTTCTGCCCCACAGGCCCAAAAACTCACAGTGATCGCATTACCAGCCGGAATGCTGGCTGGATTCAATTCGAGATAGCTGCTGCCATCGAAATCAAGCACACTACCAAACACATCATCGGAAACCAGTTGGACTAAGCCATGAGCCACAGCGTTGTTATTGTTGCCCGAAATATCTAAAACGGTTTGACCCGCGCTTAACGCATCTAGTTGCAAATAAACGATTAATCCATCATCAATTGTTGTCATCGTTAGCGTTCCTTTTATTAATTCTCGTTGGTTGGGCTTAGTTTGAGCCAACCATCGTGCAAGGTTTGCGGTGCTTCAAAGGTGGCTTTGGGGCTAACTTGGCCGATCTCGCTGGTTTCTTGCCATTCGCTGGTTGGCTGTTCGAGCCAACTCCAGCGATAGCCCGCCTCAACTGGCAATGGCAAATTGATCGCTCCCTGATTGGTCAAAATTGGCGCAGTCAGGAAGGTAATCGCAATTGCGCCCAAGGCATCAGCATATTGATCAGCAGGAATCGTAATTGCCTTGACTGGCTGGATACCGCTGGTCGCATGCACACTGCCACGTGGGTCAAACAGCATCGTCAGATAGCGCGGAGCAGCATTGACCGTTTGCATAATCGCCATATCCGCTTGGTCGTGAGTCCGAATTAGCGGATCGTCAACTGGCAAATCGCTACTTTGCGGCGCATAGAACATATCATCAGCATAACTACCATCGCTGAGTTCTTGCCAATAGCCCACCACGCCATCATTTAATTGTTGATATTCGCCAATCCGAATGGGGAATTCGACTTCGGCAAAGCCATCGTCGTCGCGGCTAGTTTGCTGCAAATCGAGGCGTAGGGCGCTCCAACTTTGGTGAATTGCTGGCGCTCCTTGCAACTCCAAATCAAGCGAGGTGCGTACCAAGGCAATCGGGCGGCCAAGTAGCAAGGCCAAATCGGTGTGAGCGGCAGCATTTTCGGGGTCGATGGTGTCAAGCGCATTGTCGATTGTTACAATAAAATCGCGTAAAAAGTCGCTAGTGCGTTGCAAAAGATAGTGCACCATTTGGCGTAAATAGCGATTTTCGATCGCCGTAGGCTCGACATTTGGCCCGCCTGGCACATATTGCCAACGCACTTGGGCATCGATAAAACCCAGCGCTGCGCCCGATGTTGCATAGATCATCAAACTGCCATCGAGATTATTTGGCACGACCCAGCCACAAATTGGCGTGGTAATCGGTGCGTCGTTCATCTCCATATCGCCTTGATTGGCCGAAAGCCAGCGCAAATTCACACGAGCCGGTTGCATCAAGCGTGGCGGCAACCAAATCAGATAATCGCTGCCAGCAGTGGTCATTTGCTGGGTACGAATAATTTGCTCGGCTGCGACATCGCGCAATTGACCAAAACTATCAACCAATCGCAAGCGATTGAGGCGCATGGCTCCGCTGCGAATCGGGTTGAAATCGCTGAACATACGCGGCGCACTCCGATTATGATTGGCCACTGCCGAGGCAACTTGGTTAGTCCAAGCTTGATAATCGCTAAAACCCAAGGGATCGGCCATGGCCAATTGATAGGTTTGTTTGCGCATCAGCAAGGCTTGATTGAAACCACCTAATGACTGAGCCAAACAGTGAAAACTAGGGTCGTTGACCAAGGCGGCGGCCTGTTGCACCGTCGTATCATCGGGATATTGGGCTAAATAGCCGTTGAGTTGTTGTTGATATTGCGTTTCAGCCCGCGATGAAAGAATGCTCCAGCCACTGTACAAGTTGGCAGCTGGGGCAATCGCAACTTGGCTGGGCAAGATCGCCAAATCAACGGCATTCTCGGCCAAGCTGTAGTTACTGAAAATAAAATCAGGGTTGTAGGCGCTGGTGTTGGGGTCGAGATTGCTATGATGATCCAAGGGAAAGACCTCAACGCCCCATTCCAGCAAAATTGGATTCCACGGCGCTTGATCGTAGCTGAAAAAGCCCACTTGCTGCGGCGTAGCATTGGCTTTGATCGCCGCCACAGCATTAGCCAATTGCTCAACGACACTCGCATTCATGGGATGCAAGCTCAGGTTGGCGGCATACTGACAGGCTAATTGACCATCGCTACCATGACGATCGGTTGGCTCAAGCGCGGCCCCCGAGAGCAACAGCACAGGCTCGTTGGGCTGCCAATAGCGTGGCCCGCCAGTAATCAACAACAGATATCGTTGATCAACCGCCTGAACATCGGCGCTCGCATTAAAATCGGCGACTGCTTGCAACACCAGATTAATTTGCTGAGCCAAACCGCTGGCAACTGCATTGCTCGCCGAATTACCAGCCGAGGCCGCAATCACATTGCCAACCTCATCCCACTGCAAACTGAGTGCGCCAGCACTATTCAGTAAATTTGCCAGCGGCACAAGATCTTTTTGTTCAACAAAATAGCGCACCAAATCGACATCAGGAAAATCATCGCGGCTCTCGGCTGGCGGATAGGCCGCCAACATATATTTATACCAATCAAAAAACAACTGTTCACGTTGCTGCTCGATCAGTTCAAGCGCCCGATCATAGTCGTGCTGTAGGCTATTTAATTGATTGAGTTGATGTGCCAAGCTCTCAGGCAAGCTCACCAAAACCGTGGCATTGGCCGAATCGGCGCTGCCGCTGGTTGATTGCGGGCGAACCGACCACAACGAACCGCTTGGAATTGCATTAAAACTTTTTTCATGACGGGCGGCTAAAAAGCTTGCTCCCACATCAAGATATTGTTGATCAAGAAACGAGGCCATCAGCACAGCCTCTAAATGATCTTCAATCGCGGCTGGCTGGCTAGGGTTGATCGTGTTGGCTAAAAATGCCGAAAGCGCTTCTGTGCCAGTATTGCCAACCGCAATTTGCAATGGGGTTGTTGGAATGGGCGCAGCAGCAGGATTGCTCAATTGAATTTGGCAATAACAGCACAGCGCATCAGGGAAATCGCTCCCATCAGGCACATTCACTGCCCAGCCCAATTGGGTCAACAACGCTGCGCTTAAATCAGCATTGCTCGATCCTTGCAGGCTATTGACCAAGTTATGCACAACATCTTGATTAATATCGTTGTACCAACCAAGCACAAGGTATTGCAAATCGCTGGGCACATCGTCGGTGTAGCTATCGTCGTAGAAGCCAAACACACTGTAACAATTGGGGTAAAACGCCGCAAAAGTTGGCTCGCCATAGCCCACCGCCGTGAGTTGCGCCAAATATTCAGCCTGCGGATCGTGCTCTTGCCACATTGAAAAGGGCATGCGCCGCCCCAAATAGCGAAACGGCTGTTGATTGCCCTCAGCAGCAACCGGGGTCGTCACACTACTAGCAAATTGCCCAGCAGGATAAAGATAATCGCTTTCGACAATCCATTGTTCTTCAATTTGCAAGGGCGTATTACCACCACCCCGCGCTCGCAACACCAACCAACGATTGGGCACACTCGGAAAATTGGTGGTTGTACCAACTTGCGTCCCACGCGTCAGACTATCGGGCAACGCCCAGTGCAAGTGCACCCCCGCCTTGAGGGTCGATTGAGCAAATGGCTGACGCACGATCTCTTCGCTAACATTGGCCACATCAGCATTAATATCGCGCTGACCATTACTATAGGGCAAACGACTAAAATCGGTCATTGCTTGAGCGACGGCCTGCTCAGTCGGCAGCACCAACGCATCAAGATACAGCGGAATCATCAACACACTATTCATTATCCCATCCCCGAAATTATGGCAGGAACTTGCCCTACCAAACTTGTTGTGACGCAATCACGGGCAAATTACGGGTTACAAGCAGCCGCTTGAAATAGCCTAGAGGGTAGCTACGCAGCCATTGCTATTACTAAAACGTTGGAATAATCGAATTGCTGAATTTTTGGAGCTGATTGGGGTTAATTTGGCTGGTTTAGCTGGTGTAGTAAGCGCAACAGCGCCGCAAGGCCATCATTTGGCGGCAATTTGGCAATTGGGCTAAGTTGCAACCACATCGTGCGCACCCGATTGATCAATTGCAGATCAAACAAATCGCCACCATACCAACGCTGCCAAACCATTATCGCATAAGCTGAACGCAACACCGGAGCACGCACGCGAACACTCAACGGGCTATAGCGAGCAGGATGCAAATGCACCCGCTGCTGGTCAATTTCGCCCCAGCGTAGCACCCATTCCGAGCCATCATCAAGATTCAACAATTGATAGTGATCATTGCTCGCCAACCATTCGGCATAGGTGGCAGGCTCATCAATCCCACGCCGTTGGAGCTGGGCAATAATTTGGCTATCGATAGCTACTAGGCTTCGATCGCCAAGATACAAATCCATCTGCGAATTGCCGATTTTTTGCAAAGCTGCCAACAAGTGGGTTTGATCATCAGGTTGGAGCGTGATCAAAGCCTGGAGTGCCCAACGAGCATGATGTTTCCAGCAATTTAAACTCGTCTTAAGTGTCATCGTTCACCCATGCTATACTCAAATCGTTCAAGGTTTTGCGAGGATAATTCCATGGCCCAATTTATCGATCTTAGCCATATTATCGAAGCTGGCATGATTACCTACAAGGGTATTCCAGCGCCAATTATCTGCGATTTTCTCAGTCGCGAGGCATCGCGCAACAACTACGCCGAGGGAACTGAATTTCATATTGGCAAAATTGAGCTGGTTGCCAATACCGGAACCTATCTTGATAGCCCGTTTCATCGTTTTGCTGATGGCAAGGATTTATCGGAATTAACGTTAACTCAAATTGCCGAGCTTGAGGCTGTGCTCATTCGCCATGATCTGGCTAATGGACGAGCGATCGAGGCTGCGGCCTTTGCTGGCTTGGATCTCAAAGGTAAGGCCGTTTTAGTTAATACCAACTGGTCGCAACACTGGCGCACAGACCAGTATTTCGAAGGCCATCCCTACCTCACGGCAGCAGCAGCAGAATATTTGGTGCAGGCCCAAGCGACGCTGGTTGGCATCGATTCTTATAATATTGATAACACCGATACTGGCACACGACCTGTACATACAATATTATTAGGCAACAATATTCCGATTGTTGAACATCTTTGCCAGCTTGATCAGCTACCAATCAGCGGCTTTCATTTCTCAGCAGTTCCAGTTAAAGTTAAACAATTTGGCACATTTCCAGTTCGAGCCTATGCTCGGATTGATTAAGTAAGGATATAACAATGAGCGACCAACCAGCTTACGAGACACCCTTGCCATTGTTTGTCTATGGCACATTACGCACTGGCGAGTACAACTGGAAAATCTACCTCGAAGGCAAAACCCGCAGCGAAACCCCCGCGATCGTGCAGCAACATCAGCTCTATGCCAATCGCTACCCCTATATGATTGTCGGCGAAGGTAGCGTCGTCGGTACATTGGTTGAAATTGAGCCAGCACTGTATGAAACTGTCATGCGTGAAATCGACGAACTTGAGCAATTTCGCCCTGATGGCAATAGTTGGTATTTACGCGTTGCACGTTATGTTAACGTTGGCGAGCAACAAATACTAGCCTGGATGTATTATGCCAGCGAACGGGTCACCCAACATTTAACCAACGATCATCAGATTACCCACGGCGATTGGGTGCGCTGGAATCAAGAGCAAGCAAATATCTAGCAATAAGCAAGGGCTACGTTTTCAAACGCAGATCAGCGCATCCTTAGAAATAGCTCCGAATGATCTGTGGCGAACCCCCCAAAAGCCACAGATCATTCGGGTATAAATGATTGGTTCCCCGTGCGGCGAAGAAAAAGTGCCCAGTACCAACCCAAGCATAGCCCTGCCAGATGCCACCTCGAACACCTTCTGAATGCCATTAGTCAAACCATCTGCGGTGATTTCGATTATGCCAAAAATTTATGCTTAGGTTCAACCCGTAACCGCTGGGATTAGGGCACAAGTCCTAAAGCGTGTAATTATTGAGAACCATCATAACAGGAGTAAAAACCTATATAGCCCTAGATCGTATCTAACTATACTCCTCATAGTATCCAAATCATCGCAGATACGAGGCCGCTATGGATCGCAAACAATTTCTCAAGCTTCTTGGCACCAGTGTCGCAACCGGTTTTTTAGTTCGGTCTTTCGAACCCAAACAAGCCGCTGCGATGGGACTCACAGCGCTACAATTTAGTGGTACAACGCTCGCTGACTGGAAAACCGTGCTTGGTGATGGTTTATGGACAGCACCAAATCAAGTACCGGTCAATAATGCTGATATTCAAACCGATCAAACATCCGCCAAAAGCATTCTGCGAGCAAATATCAGCCAACGTGGAGTCATGGCGCATAATATTACCTATAAATCACTGATTGATCAGGATCTGTTTGAGTATATTCATACGACCAGCTATGAATTTCGCTTACCATATATTCCTCAGACAAATTCAGGAATCCAAAACGCTCAAACCTTTGAAGGTGGTTTTTTTATCTGGGATGGCAGCCAAACCCAACTAGATTATGGCTGTGCCTTTCAATGGGTGCTCAACCCATGGATGAGTACATTCGGGACAGTCTATAGCTGGTCAAGCGATGGCGCTACACAAGGCTGGATACCGTGTGGATTCCTCCAACCTGATACGAATTGGCATCAATACGAAATGATGGTTGATTATCATAACCAAACCTGCCGGCTCACGATTGATCAAACTAGCATCCCCATTTGTTTTACGGCAACACCCAAAGTCGGCTGGGGGACGGAAACTGCGGCGCGATTTCAAACTGAAATTATTAGTATCTGGCCTGGTAATACTAGTATTGCACCATCACATGCTGTTGAAATTCGTAATTGGAATTGGAATTTGCAACCATATACCTAAGCAATAGGGGATGATCATGCGAAATATTCGTCTTGAAACAAGCAGTATCGAGAATCAAGCGACATTAAGTAGTGCCTTGGATCGGTTAATGGCTTATCCTGGCTGGTATCAGCGCGAATGTGAGCCATGGCTAGATTTGGTGAGTTATTTTGATAGCCAACATAGCCTACAGCCCCATAAAACACGCAAAGCTGGGTTCGAGCAATTTATGATCGAGATTGTTGGCGCTGAATCATTTTGGACAAAATACCCAAAATTAGCAAATCTTTTAATTAAATGGATTGCCGATGTAAACAAACGGGCGATGCAGCGCTCAGGGCATGCGATTATCCGATTAACCCTTTTGCCCTAAACCTTTAGGCGTTTTTTGCGTTTCCTGCGGCGAAAGAATCTCCATCCTCCGATTAATCCAAGCATGCTTAGCGTAATCAGCGTTATTCGAAACGGCTTGAGCCACGCCTCCCACCAGCGAATAAACGGGACAGGCTCAAGCCCTAACAACACTTTGCTGATTAATTTTGGTTCATAGGTCTCAGTATAGAGTCCTAATTGGGTTTGCGGGCCACGTTGCCATGGCCAAAATCCAGCGATTGTGCTTGGAACCTCAGGAATATCAAAGAGTGTCCAGATCAAAAAACCATTATAGGCTTCGGCTTGCTGGATTAATCCCGTTAAGTAGTTTGCTTGCTCACGCTGGCTGTGGCCATGAGGAAAAAATGGGCTATTCCAGGTTGGCAACCCAATCTCAGTTAGCAGGAGCGGTTTCTCGCCAACTATCTGCCTGAGGCGTTGATAGTGGGTTGCCAACAGTTCAGTTGATCCATAGTAATGAAACGAGACCAAATCAACATCTTGATATAACCGTTCAGCAGCTTCAGGCGTAGACCAGCCAATCGTAATCAGATGATGTGGATCAAGCCGACGAAGCTGGCGGATGCTATGCTGGAGCCATGCCTCAACCACTATTTGACTAGCAGTCGCATAATCGCGATCTGGTTCATTTTTTACATCCCAGGCCATAATAGCTGGGTGTTCCTTTAATGCAGTCACCACAGTTGTTAAATAGCTATCGGTTTGTTGCCAACGGGCCAGTTGATAATCGCCTAAAAAATCGAATAAGGTGACGATGACCTTGATGTTCGCTTGATCAGCCTGATCCAGAAAATCGGTCACGGAACGGAGATAAAGGCTTGTACTATAGGGTTCGGTAAATTGTTCAAACGGAATGAAAATCCGCACACTATTCAAGTTTAGTTGTTGAACTAACGCGAGATCTGTTGTTGTTTGTTGAGGTTGATAGCCAGGCCAAAATTGTAGCCATGGAGCTTTAGAAGGATAATAATTAACGCCTCGCGCGATAAAAGCCTGATCGTGAAGTTGTAACTGTTGCTGATTAACCTGCAAAAGTTGCGGCTTTGGTTGATACGATGGTTCTAGAGGGGTTGGCAGTTCATGGCGCACCCAATGCCGAATTCGCCATGTGCCATCTTGCAACAGCAGCACAATCTCATATCGCGCATAGAGCCATTGGGCCGATACGATTTTCCCGTTAGCATCATAGATTATCTGGTAGACCTCGGCTTGGGTATCGGTCATTGCTACAATAGAGCCATCTGCTGCATAGAAATGCAGTTGTAATTGGTGCGCTGTATCAATTTGGTCTATCTGGAGATTGGCAGTTGCACTGATGCTTGTCGTAAGATAATGCAAGGCTGGTCCACTAAAACTAGTGCGTAAATTGTAGGGGCGGCCAATCTTCAAGGAAAGATTCCATTGGAGCCACGCCCGACCATAATCGCTGGTCAGTTGTTGGCGAGTAAAATCTTCCATCACGCGACCAGTGTCGGGGTCGTCAGGCAGCCACTGGGTCGCGCTTGCGGCTTCAGGTGGCAACATGGGTGGCAATTTTAGGGCACTAGCAGGGTCGGCACCTTGCTGGAAGCTAGCGACAAGCCGCGCAACTTGACCAACACCCCACCAGCCACATTGACCAAGGATGAGCAAAAAGAAGAGCCATATAATAATTTTGAAGCGCCGCTGACTCATGAACCACATCTCATTTGTATCAAGGAATTACCAGCAATAATTTGGCTTGTTTATCGCCAACCCGGCAGATCAGGGTATAACGACCTGCTGGCAACAACGATCGCCTGATCGTCGTTTGGATATAACCCGCCACAACATCGCTCGTTTGTTCAAACCTTGTGGGTCCAGTGACTTGTAGGACTGCAATCGTCCCATCGGGAACATATTGCTGTAAACTCCCACTAATTGGCCCTGCGGTAATGCTAATTACATCGGTCGCAACCACTGCCTGCAACGCAAAATCAAACCCACCATTCGGCGGAACATCAACTATAAGTGGCTCGCTGGATACCCGAAAAATGCGCGCTTGGATCGTCAAGGTGGTTGCTTGATTGGGTGATAGAATTTGGGCTTCGGCAACGCCCCGAATCGTCACACTATTGATCATCCGTTTCAGACCAGTCCCATCATTAACCTCAAATACTACGCTTGTACCATCGGGCATCACATTGCCAAATGCGTCGCGAATAAGGTTTGTTTGAATCGGAATAAAGCTATTTCCATCAGCGCTAATCCAGGTTGGTAACTGACCAAGCTGAACACTGATATCGACTGGCCAACCAGCAACTTCAAGCAACTCGGCTTGAGGCCCAAGTCGGTCTTGGCTTGTGGTACTAATCAATGTTTTTCCAGCAACGGTTTGACTGTAAAGTCGTTGCCAGGCTAGGAGATGGGCGGTCTTGGCCGTAAGTCGCGTTAGCTGTTGATTTGGGCGTTGAGCTGTAATATCTACCGCCGAGGCATCAGCAATCGGGTTGCCAAATTGATCATGGGGAATCACCACAACCATACTCCAGGTTGCACCATTAGCAATAATCGAACGTGCCCCAACTAAAGGGCGAAGTGGTTCAACCACCATTCCTGGCTGCAAACTGGTTGTCGCGCGAGCCTGTACTTGGCCTACCTGGGCGACGATCGTCACATCACCACGTTGCTCATTCCATGGGGAAATCAAGGAGGTTGTTGCTTGCCCATTCACAATCGTTACTGCTTGACTATGCACGGCATAACTTGTTTGTATTGTGAGGGTCACAAGGCCATTCCAGTTTGACTCAACCTCAAGCAAAATTGGGAGATCAGCTCCAACCACACTAGTTGGAGCCACGCCAATCGTGATCCGAGTTGGAGCCGATAGAGGCGCTTGTTGCGGTTGACAGGCGATGAACCAGCAAGCGCTAAGCAGGAGTAGCATCCAGCGCATGATCAATTCTCCGCAAAATAGCCATGAATACTGATGCGAACCGCAGCATAACCTGTTGTTGCAGGCAAGCTTAAAAGATAGCTCGGCTCAGCATCAGGAATCCCTGCTTCAACCAAGGCGTTGACCACCGTATCGCCATCAGTTTTAATAATCTGAATTGCTGATACAGGAATAATGGGAATACTTACCGCTGTTGAGCGTTGCGGACGAATCGAACTTGCCACAAAAGCGTGATCAACCCATGCCACGTCACCATTTGCATCGTAATAGGTTAGCAAAATATGCGGAATAGTGGCTTCTTCCGTACCATTATTGATCGCAGTCAAGTGAATCTGCTGCTGTTCTGCATCCGCAGTTACAATAACATCTTGCACTGCTAACCCCCGATTAAGATCGCGATTGGTCACAACTGCTTTGGCGTAGACCGTAAAATGGTCAATTGGTGAGGTGAAGGATACTGGTGAGAATGCATTGGGGTTGAATTCGCCAGCGGTTAATGTATCGCTCAGCACCGCCCCAGCTACTCCTTCAAAGTCAATTCGAAAGGGAGTTACTTCTTTCGGCAAAATCTTATGATTGATCACCGATTGGGCATTATAGCGGGTCAGTTCTCGATCGTTCTCATCAAAGAGGATTCCAGTTACGGTCAGATCAGCGGGATCAACATCGAGATTCAACACCTCGCCAACAATACTAGTACGCCCTTGATAGGAAACCAATCGCGATGAAAGGACAGAAAGTTTAGGCCGATCTTGGACATCAGCAAACGAGGTTATCGTCGTGGTGACTCGTCGTCGTCCAGCCGCAAACCAATCAATCGCAGCTTGTCGAATAAATGTATCAGGCGGAACCCGTACATCTACTTTGGCAGTCGGGATATACCATTGACCATCACGCTTAACCAAGATCAACCGTTCTCTGGTTGGGTATTCGTTGAGTGCCGTGACCCAGCGTGTTTCTACATCGACGATCCGTGTTGTTTGGTCACCCCCCAAATCGTTAACAATGACCGAATCTAATTTGCCATATGAAGCCACTAAGCCCCCTTGAACTGAAAGTTCAAGTAGATATTGGTCATAGGTCGGGCGGGTTTGTGGATCAAGCCGGGCATAAGCTGCTGAAAACCGTCGAAAATCAAGATCATCGTAATATGCCAAGACAACAGTTTCGGGGCTTTGTTGCACTTGAGTATAATGCCGCCAGCTGGTAAAAGCTCCAGCAAGCAGAATCAAGCCTAGTAATCCATTTCGAACTGCATATGCCGATGGCGGAGCAGGCTTAAGCTTTGGTAGCTTTTGCCACAAAGTCCGCCAAATTTGCCAACGCGTTCGGCGTTGATCGTTAGTAGCTGGCACAACTGACCAACGTTTAAGCAATTGATCAAACGTATGCCACCAGCGTTCATAGGGAATGATTGGAATACGAGGCGGCAACAATGGCCGAAGCATCCGTCGCAGGCGTGGTCCCCATAGGCCCGCACTCAAGGCCAAAATTCCTAAGCCTAGGGCGGTAGGTGGCACTATTCCCCACATAATCCGTTGAAACCAGGGAATTTCCCGCCGAGGCAAGATCTCAGGTAAGGGTGGAATATCTTCCCGTTCCCACACCACCAACCCGTTTTCGAGGCGTTGAACCCGATGCCAACCTGAAAAATAGAGTAGCGGATCGTAAAATTGATCATTGGAAAATACATATTTGAGGTTGTATTTATCGGGAACTGCCAAAAATTGCTGTAACGAACCAATCCCGGGAATCCCACGGAATTTAGCTCCCTCAAGCCGCTCAACTGGGGTTGTGGTTAATTCTGGCAAGCGACGGGCTGAATGATAATTGCCATCGACCGTCGTCGCGGTCGTTTGCGCCGAGACCCATGCCATCTGATCACCAAACCCCAGCATGAGATAGCGCCAGCGCCAATGTTCATCTTTTTCAAGAAAGGCAACTAACGGCGCAGGATCAATCGGATCAGGCTGAAAGCGGCGGAATTGGGTAAAGTTTGAGGTAAACACTGCCACCCCAACATATATCAACACACAACAAACTTGGGTCGTGCGCCACATGCTTCGTCCGAATTGTTCACGCAGATAGCGCGCAAGGTTGCCACGGCGCATGCTCACCACAAATTCCCCAAGCAAGGGCGTGAATAAAATTGTTGCCCAAAAGGTAAAGCGATCAAGGGTTAAAATATCAAACGCGCCACCCAACAAGGCCTTTGGAATCGGGGTTGTACCGCCAGTACCAAGCAGAAACAACAGACTAATCGAGAGCGCCATGGGCCATGCCCGACTAAAAAACCCTTTATAAAAGAGATACGGCAGCACCAACAAGGTCGAGCCATAGGGCAATAACCAAAAGACAATCCCTGCATTTGGATTTTCTAAAAAAGAGTCTCGCGATGCATGCGGAATCGGCACTTGGCTAATTGGATCGCTGCTACTCCAGAGCCAATAGGGTAAGACCACCAGTACCAAGGCCGCAATCAAGCCAGGCCCATAGATCGCCGTGCGGATGAATGGCGGAGCAATTCGGCGTAAGCGGCGAACAATGAGTGGTCGAATATTCGAACGGCTAATCTGAGCAGGATGCAGCACATCCTCATCGGCTTTTGGCTGACGAAATGCCTCAACCAGCGCCAACAGAATTACTGGGCCAGCAAAAAAGACTGCCCCAAATAATGTGGTCACATGATGACCCGCCGTGGTTGCTGCATGCAGTAACCACGCTCGGATCAGATCACGCCAATCACCCTGACTTAACCAGCGCTTGACAAATGGCAGGGTATTCAACAAAAATCCCAACGAAAAGGTTGTGGGTAGCTGCCCAAACACATGCACCGTTTCGCAGATACTCGAACTGAACACAATTAATAGCGCAGCATAGCCTGCTGCTTCCTCCGAAACCCACAGTTTGGCAAACCGATACATGCCGAGGGTTAAATTGAGCAATGCCGCTACTTGCACTACCACAAACGCTGGCAGTAAGCCAATCGCCATCCCCAACAACCCAATTGATTGTTGTGAGCCTGGTGGATAGCTAATCAGCGGAAAGCCGGTATACCAACGATAATCCCAATGATCAAACCACGTTCGCCGATAGTGATCCGCAAAAAAAATATGCACATAGGCATCATAGGTGCGCTTAAAATTCCCTGATACCAGCAAGATGCCATGAAAAGCAATCACCAATATCAAGGCCGTCAGTAGATAGGGATTAATTGGAACACGACGCTGCATACACTTGTACCTCATCGATTCCTCTCAGCATACCGATGTATCTCAACAAACATAGCAATCCATCCTGACAGCATGATGACATACGCTACGAAGCATCATAGCACCAAGCAAAAGGGCTATCGTCATGGTGGACTGTTAGACCATACGCAGATGAGCAGCAAGTCCGTATGCTCAACGTATCGTATTTTTTAACTAGGACGGGGATCATTCCATGGCAGACATACGCTATGACCTATGGAAAACAGAGCCACTTACCGAAACACCCCATATCTCGGTGGTGATTCCCTGTTTCAATGAACAAGAACGGATTTTACCCACTATCGGAGCGATTATTGCCTGTTTTTGTGCGCTAGGCCGTCCATGGGAATTAATTATTAGCGATGATGGCTCAACCGATCAGACCGTTGCCCTGCTTGAAGAACTCCATTTTGCTAACCTTAGTGTGTTGCGAACCCCCACTAACTGTGGCAAAGGTCATGCTGTTCGGCAAGGCATCCTCGCTGCGCGTGGTGATTTTATTCTCTTTGCAGATGCTGATAACTCAACCCCGATTGAGCAGATTCATCAGCTGTTGCCACTGCTCGAAGCGGGGGCATACGATCTCGCGATTGGGTCGCGGGCAACCACCGCCGCCGATACCCAACATCGGAATCTGATTCGCCGGGTAATGAGTGCAACCTTACGAGCCATCGTCCACTATGGCTTACAGTTGGATGTTCTTGATAGTCAATGTGGCTTCAAAGTCTTTCACCAGAGTGTTGCCAAACACTTAGCCCAGCTCCAAACAATGCCCGGCTTTGCCTTTGACCTTGAATTATTGTTTCTCGCAAAAAAATACCACTACCAAACCATTGAAATTCCGGTCGAATGGATTGATGCCCCGGGTTCAAAAGTCCATCCTATCCGCGATACCTACCGCTTTGTCCGCGATATTCTGACCATTCAATTTAATAACCTACGAGGTCGTTATGTCAAACCCCAGCTTAAGGCTCGTGATTGTAACAACCTTCCCACCAAGCACGGGTACGCTCAATGAATATGCATGGCACTTTGTGCGGGCTTTTCAACAAAAACGCGACCTTGCGGAACTGATTATTTTAGCCGATCAACTTCCCTCAGATCAGGTCGAACTACCAAACCAGATTGATGGAATTCCGCTCCGAATTATCCGCTGTTGGGCATTTAATCGCTGGGATACCCCCTATCGGCTGCTGCGGGCGATTGAATCGCTTAACCCCGATGCGGTGCTGTTTAATCTTCAGTTTGCCACCTTTGGCAATCGGCGGATTCCAGCAGCACTCGCCCTGTTAACTCCAGCGTTCGTCCGCCAAAAAGCAATTCCGAGTGTCGTTCTTCTGCACAATATTATGGAGACTGTTGATCTTAACCAAGCAGGCTTCGCTGGAAATCGCGTCATCAATTGGCTGACCAAGATGGCAGGACGGATCATAACTCGCCAACTCTTACGAGCTGATCTGGTGGCCGTCACAATTCCGCGCTATGTCGATATTTTAGAGCATGGATATGGCGCAACGAATGTGCTCCTTGCACCGCATGGAGCATTTGAAACCCCACCACCACCCACCCCTCCAACCAGCGATTGCTGCCGATTTTTGGCCTTTGGCAAGTTTGGCACGTATAAAAAGGTGGAAACCCTGATTGAAGCCTTTGCGCAGGTTCAATCCAAACACCAGCAGCCGATGGAATTAGTAATTGCAGGATCAGATAGCCCCAATGCAACTGGCTACTTAGAAACAGTTCAGCGCCAGTATCAGCACATCCCGAATGTTCGTTTTACCGGCTATGTGCCCGAAGCTGCGGTCGCAGACCTCTTTCAATCGGCAACCGCTGTCGTCTTTCCCTATACCAGTACGACCGGAAGTTCAGGGGTCTTGCATCAAACAGGCTCATATGGTCGCGCCGCAATCTTACCAAACCTTGGTGATCTGGCCGATGTCGTGGAAGAAGAAGGCTTTACTGGCGTTTTTTTTGAGCCTGAAAACGTTACCAGCCTTGCGCAAGCCTTAGAACAGCTTTTGCTCGATCCCGCTACCAGCCATCGTTTGGGTTTGCAAAATTATGCAGCGGCATGTGGCTTGCCAATTAGTGATGTCGCTGATTGGTATCTCTTACACTTGCAAACGTTACGACCCTTGACCCCAATCATAACCCATCTCCAACAGGAGCTTTTATGATCAATCGACACGTGAACCCAGCCAAGCAAGCCGAAATTCTCTATCTTGAAGGCCGCTTTGATGTCCATAGTCTGATTCACTTACGCTCATGGCAACCATCACTAACGCTGCCGCATATTATTTTGGAGCTAAGTCGGGTCAATTTTGTCGATTCGGCAGCCTTAGCGTGGATGGTACGCTTAAGCAAACAGGTGTCCATGCTGAACGGGAGTCTACAGATTTGTGGTTTACAACAGCCAGTTCAAATTATTCTAGAACTGACGAGGCTTGATCGGGTTTTAGCACTGACCAACAGCCTTGATGAAGCGCTAGCAAAGGTTCCAGCCTAAAGGTAGTAGAAACGTATGACAATGATCGTACACCATATTCCAGCTTTTGAAACCATTGCCCATGCTTGGATCAAAACGGGTATGCAGGCATTTGGTGTATGGATTGATGATCGATACCAACACCTATGGCCGGCCCAGAGCAGCATCACTAGCGTTAGCTATCGATCGCCGTTAATTGTCAATGGACAGGTTATTGGTGAATTGCATCTTGTTGGTAGTCAACAACCAGGCTGGCAAGAACGACTGAATACTGATGCTGGATTACTCGCAGCACTCCTCCAGTATCAGCAGAATGTCCAGTTATTAACGGATGAATTAATCGATTGCCAAGATCAATTAATAACGTTATATGATATTTGGGCTTCGATGGGGCAATCCGCAGATCTGCCAACGTTAATGCAATCGCTCATGCGCGAAGTTGTGCGTTTAACCAAAACCACCAATGCTTGGATCAGTTTTGGCGCAGGCTTAGGATTCCAACATAGCATTATCCACGGGGTTGTGCCAATCTCGGAAGGACTCCTTCAATCAATTAAAACGAACCAACTGACCCTGTTTAGCCACCACGATCCGATTTGTCAATCCTTAGGAGTTACCAATCTTTTATGGGTCCCGATTACCATTCGTTCGGTCATTATTGCTGGTGGACTCGGTATTTGTCATCAAGAAGGTGAGTTCAGCGCAACCGATATCAAATTTGTTCAGGCGATTTGTGAGCACATTAGTCATCATCTTGAACAACAGATGCTCTATCAAGAAAGTTTGGCCAAAATCCAAATCGAGGCCGATCTCGCTTTAGCCCAACGTGTCCAACAACGCCTCCTGAATACACCACTGCCGCAGATTGCTGATATCGAACTCACTGCGTATGCCAAGCCAGCTCGCAGCGTCGGGGGTGATTTCTATGATGTCCTACAGCGGCCTGATGGAAGCGTTGCCATTATGGTTGGTGATGTTGTTGGGAAAGGTGTTGCAGCAGCATTACTCATGATGCTGAGTCGAACTGCCCTAAGAACTGCGGCCCTTGCAACCCATGATCCGGCAGCAATTCTTGAACGCATGAATATAGATCTTTATGACGACTTAACAACCGTTGGAGTATTTATCACTGTTTTTGTGGCGATTTATCACCCCAAAACCCACATGCTTTGGTACGCCAATGCGGGCCATGCGCCTGTATTGCTCTATAGCAACGAGCAAACCCAGTTGCTTGAAGCTGATTGCCCGCCAATTGGTGTATTACCACAACTTTGTGCTGGTAGCCATGCCCAAATTCTGAATGCAGGCGATATTTTGATTGGAGCAACTGATGGTTTTAATGAGACCCACAACCAACAACAAGAGATGTTTGGCTATCAGCGAATCTGCCAGCTCCTAGCCCATCATCATGGATTATCAGCACCAGCCTTATGCAACCTGTTCTTTCAGCAAGTTGAGGCCTTTGGCAATGGGTGTGTTCAAGAAGATGATCGAACAATGATTATATTAAAAACCAACTCATGAGGCATTGTATGGTTAATATGGTTATTGCAGCCAGAATCGATTTGCTCGTAGATATTAATACTGCGATCCGTCGATTTCTCCAAACATTACCGGTGATTGAACAAAATTCACAGGCGATCTATAACATCGAGCTGGCGATTCATGAAATTTGCACCAATATTATCTCCCATGCTTATGCATCTGACGATGAAGGTTCAATTGCAATTAATGTATATTTTCATCCCCTGTCGAATCAACTTGAAATTAATATTTACGATTGGGGTAGACCATTTCTGGCTGAACAACGCACGCTCCCCGATCTTGAGCATGGCCAAGAAGGTGGTTATGGGTTATTTATTGTCGAACAAATTGTAGATTCGCTTGATTATCGTCGGACTCCAACCGGCAATCATTGGCAGTTAATCAAATTATTAGGAGCACCCCATGAGCATTACGAGTCAAACTAAAGCAATTAATATTGGCATTTTAACGCTCAGTGAGCGCTTTGATATTGCCGCAGTAGCAACCTTTCGCCAAATAGCCGATCAGATTCTTGCTCAAACGAACTATCTTGTGATTGATCTGAGTGCGGTCACGTTTTTCGATAGCGCGGGAATGGCCGCTTTAGTTAATGTGCTTAAACGTGTTCGGGAACACGCTGGTGATATCCGAGTTCTTTGGCCAACATCTGAGGCGGCACGACGCATTGTGAGTCTCACCAAATTTGATCGCGTTTTCACCAGCAGTCCATCGCTTGAATCGGCACTATGTATTTGGTAGGTTCGCGCATACCCACGATACCGAACCATGACCCATATTAAGGATGCCCTATGCACATCGTATCCCAACCAACGCACCAATCGATCACGACCATCATCAGTGCACAATTCACAAAAAGGCCCGGATTCTGGCTCTTTATCAGCATGATGCTGGTCAATGCAGGAAATTATGGGTTCAATGTCTTCATGGGACGGTGGCTTGGACCAGCGGCCTATGCTGAAATTAATTTAATCGTCACCCTCTTTCTGGTTGCAACCTTTATTACCAGCGGGCTACAGATGGGAGCAGCACGTGCTATCGTTGGTGCAAATAACCAGCATATGATCACCACGCTACGGCGTATTGCGTGGGCGTGCGGATGGCTCAGTCTCTTTGGTTTGGGGCTTTTTGCATCCTTTTGGCAAACCCTCTTTCAGACAGCAAGTCCACTTCCATTTATCATCTTAGGAATTGGGTTAACGTGCTATTATGCCCTTGGGGTTGAGCGTGGTATCGCGCAAGGATGTACCCGTTTTGGACGGCTAGCCTGGAATTTCCAACTTGAGATGGGCATCCGGCTTATCGGAGCATTACTGCTCGTCACGATGGGGATGGGGGTGATTGGGGCTACCATCGCCTTCAGTAGTTCGATTATCCTTGCATGGGTCAGTATGAGGAAATATCAGCCCGCTCCTGCGGTTCTGGCAACAACGCAAGCCATACAAATGACCACGCTGATTCCCATTATGATCCATCTTTTGGGACAGGTCTTTATTAATAATAGTGATGTCTTATTGGTGAAAGTATGGTTTCCGGCACATAGTGCGGGACAGTATGCCGCATTAGCCCTGATTGGTCGGGTTGTGTTTTTTGCCACCGCCACGATCGGCACAATTCTCTTTCCGCGCGTGTTACAGTCCTCGCACCCCCGGGAACAACAACGACTGTTCTGGAACAGTATGCTGATAACCGTTGGTATTTCGGGACTCATCACCGCTGTCTGTAAGGCGATTCCTGAGCTAATCCTTGTCTGGCTCTTTGGTGCAGCGTATCTCCCAATGGCCAATGTGTTATGGTTGTATGGAGCTGCAACAAGCTGTTATGCGCTCGCCAATATTATCATTACCTATCAACTTGCCCACGATCGGTCGTTTGGGGCATGGATAACTATGATCGCAGGGATAACCCAAATAGGCGTGATTGCTTGGATGCATCAGAGCATTATTCAGATCGTCTATGGTCAAATCGCCGTGATGCTCGGTTTCCTTGGACTACTCATCATAGATGAAATCCGAAGAACAATCATACAAGTATCCTTTCCCCATACATCCACGACACCGCGATAAAGTGGGGCTATATGCTTGATACCAGTTAACAAGCACATAGCCTCTTGCTTATCGGCCATATGGACAGCCCGTCCACTTTTCTCCGCCAGTCTAGGCATTTTCACTTGCTGGTCATGCGCTACCCAAGCAGGGTTATATTGATCCGTATTTTTGCCTGTCAGGTTTTGGTTTATTTGCTGCTATATTTTCATTTAAGACCGATTGTTAGTGATGGAAAAACCCACCATAGACAAGGATTTAGGTGAACGTGCTTGGCATAAATTTCACCTGAGCTATGGTAATTAATCACCGTTTGAGCCATAATAAGCGATACTAGCTATCCAGATATTGGGTCTATTAGGAGTTTCGTTGATGCAAGCAACTCAATATTCATCAAATCGATTAATTCGGCTCATTGGCGGCTTGTTGCTACTTAGTACGTTTGGGCTAACGAGTAGTTTACTCAAGCCTTCGGCGGCCATGGAAGGAGTGCCAGCAATTGAACCACGGCTCAATCTGACCCAACGAGGCGGGGTCATCACGATTGGCAATACGCTAAGCCACGATTGTGCGGCGGGCGTTCCCGCCCCAGTCGTGGGCGTAGTCGGGGCATGTGGCACAAATACGAGCGATTCAGGCGTTGACATTTATTGGCGGGCCGATTCGCCTGCTGTCAGCCAAGCCGAAGCGAATACCAGCCTCAATAATGCCCAGGCTCGCAGTAGTGCAATGCTCAATATTCCAGTCGGGGCCAGCGTAACCCATGCTTACTTCTATTGGGGAGCACGTTGGGGTGGCGTAACACCAACTGGTGCTACGCTTGAATTTAATCGGGGTAATAGCCAGAACGTCACACCAATCAGTACAGTTATCAATCCAAATTCATTTTATCAAGCGGTCGCAGATGTTACCAGCTATGTTCAAACGCATGGCTCAGGAGCCTATCGTGCCAGTGGGATTCTCGCCAATCCGTTTATTAACACCAATGATACCAACGCTTTTGCCGCTTGGTGGCTAGTAGTAATTTACAGCGATACCAACCAACCTAATCGAACGATCATTCTCCACGATGGGCTGGATCAAGTATTACTTGGCGGCTCAATTACCAATACATTGAGTGGATTCAATATTCCCAGCAGCAGCACAACCAACCTTACAATTGTTGGCTACGAGGGCGATAATGCAAGCGCAGGTGACCAATTGCTGTTTAATGGCAATAGCGTTAGCAATGCGCAAAACCCTGCCGATAATGTTATGAATAGCACTCGCTCCTATTTAGGTAATTCAGTTTCAACCACAGGCGATTTGCCACAACTAACCGGAGCAGCCAACAGTATGGGTGGGTTTGACCTTGATACCTTCGATGTTTCAGCATGGACTAGCCCAGGCCAAACCACAGCCAGCATAACTACTGGCTCCACTAGCGATATGTATTTTGTTGGGGGAGTTATTTTAGCGATCACTTCGTTGGTTGCTGATACCCCAACCCCCAGCATTACGCCCAGCAATACCCCCACCAATACTGCAACCAGCACCCCAACCAACACACCGACCAATACCCCGACCAACACACCGACCAATACCCCGACCAACACACCGACCAATACCCCGACCGCAACCAGTAGCCCAACTAATACGCCAACCAGCACCACGACCAATACTCCCACGCCAAGCCTATGGCGAGCCTTCTTACCAATCGCAATTCGTTCAGCTGAATAAGTATATTGGAGCTAAAAGCCAACAGCCGAGGTTTTGCCTCGGCTGTTGTGGTTAACATCCAACTGCGCTGACACAAATATTCAGCGACGCGCTATTCTATCGCTCCATGCCCAATTGAGCATAAATTCAGATCAATTGAGCTAATATCGACCCCGAGACTGATGGCTTGCGAGTTGCTTGATGGTAGCATGCAAGTCTGCATCGTGCGGCAGATAATGCTACTTATCCAGCAGATGAATAGCCTAAGGAGCGTAACTATATGCGTCAGTTAATTTATTTCATCGCCTGCACGGCTGATGGGTTTATTGCTCGTGAGGATGGCAGCTTCGATTTCTTCCCCATGCAGGGTGGGCATATGCAATATCTACAACAAGAGTATCCAGAAACTATGCCTACGCATTTGCATGCGCTGCTAGGAATTACGGCTGAGCCACGCCATTTTGATACCGTCGTGATGGGTCGGTACACCTATGCAGTTGGCTTGAGCGAAGGTGTTACCAGTCCGTATGCCCATTTGCGGCAATATGTGGTGTCGCAATCAATCAGCACCAGCCCAAGCCCAGAGGTAACCTTAGTTGCCAATGACCCAGTTGGCTTGGTACGCAGACTCAAACAAGAGCTAGGGCAGAATATCTGGTTGTGTGGCGGCGGTTCATTAGCTAGTGCCTTAATCGGCGAGATTGATCAACTGATTCTGAAAGTCAATCCCGTCATCCTTGGTCAAGGGATTCGGCTTTTTGATCAGCTTAATGCTCCAGTTCAGCTCGAATTGCTTGAGCAGCAAACCTTTGATGGCGGCGTTGCGCTGCATCGCTATGCCGTAGCTCATCACCATGATTAAATTCAGCTCATCCGCTAAGCTTTATGGCGGGTTATCAAAAGGAATTCTATGCGCGTAGAGACAACCCATGCCAGCGCCGTTGCAACCAGCACCCGCGAAAAAGGCATTATTTTAACCTTATTGATTGCGACCTTTGTCGTGATTCTGAACGAAACGATTATGGGTGTGGCTTTACCCCGCTTGAAGGACGAATTCCAAGTCGAAGCAAGCACCGTGCAATGGCTGACCACAGCCTATCTGTTAGTTATGGCGGTCTTGATTCCAACAACCGGCTTTCTGATTCAACGGTTTAGCACACGAACGCTGTTTCTTACGGCCATGGGTTTATTTACCATGGGAACCGTGGCAGCAGCAGCGGCTCCTGGGTTTGAGGTGCTCTTGGTTGGTCGGGTATTCCAAGCAGCGGGCACAGCGCTAATGCTGCCATTGCTCATGACGGTTATTTTGGTGCTGGTGCCGATGGAGCGGCGCGGAGCCATGATGAGCACGGCCAGTATGGTGATTTCGGTCGCTCCAGCGATTGGCCCAGCTCTATCAGGATTAATCATTCAAGCGCTTTCGTGGCGCTTTATGTTTATTTTCGTGATTCCGATTGCCCTAGCGGTGCTGGCATATGGCTACCTGCGGTTGGTGAATGTGGGCAAACTTCAAGCAGCCAGCCTTGATCGTACCTCGATTCTGCTGGCTGCAATTGGCTTCGGCGGGCTAGTCTACGGATTTAGTCGGGCTGGCGAGCCTGGCAGTAGCCTAACTGAGCCAATTGTTTTGGCGGCGATCGGAATGGGCTTAGTTGGGATCGCATTGTTTGCCTGGCGACAAACCCGACTTTCCAGTCCATTGCTTGACCTGCGCGTCTTTCGCTTTCCCATGTTCAGCTTGAGCGTCGTATTAATGATGGTGGTGATGGTAACGTTATTTGCCTCAGCGATTCTATTGCCCTTCTATTTCCAGCAAATTCGCCAGTTTAATACCCTACAAACCGGGCTTTTTTTGCTACCTGGTGGGGCATTGATGGGATTTAGTGGACTATTCGTGGGTCGGATCTTTGATCGCTCAGGGCCACGAATGCTGGTTATGGGAGGAATGGTGCTGGTTGTAGTAGCACTTTGGCAATGGACTTTCTTGAATGCCACGACCTCTGTGATCTGGCTGCTGAGTCTTCATGTGATTTTCAGTTTAGGCCTTGCCTGTTTGTTCACGCCCATTCTCACAACTGGACTTAATCAATTACCCCAAGCGCTGCACTCGCATGGCACAGCGATCTCCAACACGCTTCAGCAAGTTGCTGGAGCAATAGGAACAGCATTATTAATTACGATTATGAGTGCTGGTCAAGCTCAGCCTGCACAAACCGTCGCGCCTAATCCTTTAGCTGATTTGACCGTTGGCATCCAAAACGCCTTTGTGGTGGCAGCTGGAATAGCCGTAGTTGGTTTGGTGCTAGCGCTTTTTCTGCGCCGCACCGGCGAACCAACCGGAGAGCCAACATTTATTCATTAACGGCACTGAATAGGCATGTTGGAGCTAAAAATCAACAGCCGAGGCAAAAACCTCGGCTGTTGTGGTTAACATCTGCTTGCGCTAGCTCAAATATTGGGCTACCCGTTGTTGCAGCGCATCCATGCCCAATTGGCCATAGATTGTATACGCTTGCTGCCAAGCCGCTTGGGCTTTGGTTGTTTGTTGTTGACGCTGCCAATGCTCGGCCAAGGCCAGCTGAATCGCAGCAACCTCAGCTTGCGAACCACTAGCCTCGGCCATGCTCAAGGCCTGTTCAAAGCAGCTCAGTGGGGTAGTTGGCAAGCTTGGTGGCAAGAGGATTGGTGCATTCAATTGGCTCAAGGCACTGCCCAAAACCCGCAGTGCAGCGCATAATTCGAGGGTTTGTTGGCGTTCGCGAGCAGCATGATGCGCTTGGATAATATGGCGAATTGCCTCATCAGGATAGCCCAAGCCAATCGCAGCCTCAGCCCGAAAACGATAGGTTTCCGCGATCCCATACCACGTGGTCGAACGCGCAAGTTCAAAAGCCTCGTTCAAGGTGGCAATCGCGGTTTCATACGTGCCAAGCCCCACCAATGCCCCCCCCAAATTGCTCAAAAACATGATTAACCGTTCAGGATTGCGCAACTCGCGGCCAATGACCAAGGCTTGTTGATACAGCTCGACGGCATGCTGAAAATCGCCGCGATGGCGGGCAGCCTCACCCATCACATTCAGCATACGGCCTTCATCTTCGCGCTGGCCGAGTTGGCGGTGCAATCCGAGGCCTTCAGCAAATAGCTGCTCGGCAAGCGCAAATTGGCCTTGTAAGACATTCATATAGCCATGGGTTTTCAGTGCCAAGGCCAAACTATGGGCATCATTGGCTTCACGGGCGATCGCCACCGCCGCTTGACTGGTTTGCCAAGCCTGCTGCAGTTGGCCTTGATAGCTGGCAATCCAACTCATGCGCATCAAAATTTTGCAATGGGTACGCTGATCCCGCGCTTGTTGGGCATATTCCAAAGCTGGTTGAATGCTTTGTAATGCATCGTTATGCAAACCTTGACTGCTTTGAACATCGGCAATTTCACACCACACGCGGGCCAAAGCTGAAAGTTGCTGTTGCTGTTGGGCTTGGTTCAACAAACGCCGATAAATTGCATCGGCCTCGTGCCAACGCCCAGTATGTTTGTAGATTTCGCCCATCGCGAAGAAAATATCAAGCGTTTCATGGGCTTCAAGCAAGGGCAAACAGCGTTCGTAATAGCTCAAAGCCACATCAGTAGCATATCGCGCCGCCGCCGCATCGCCAGCCTTGCGAAAATAGTTGCGCCGTTTATCAAGATTATTGCTCATGCCATAGTGGTGCGCCAACAAATCGGCAGCGCCTTCCACGCCATAGGTTTCAACCAAATAATCGCCAACCTGCTCGTGGAGCGCAGCACGAGTTGCTAAGGGCAAGCTTTGGTAGGCAACTTCTTGGGTGACCACATGTTTAAACAGGTATTCAAGCTCAGGCTCATCACGATCAAGCGGCGTAAGATCCATACGACTCAGGGTGTTGAGTTGCTGTTTTACTTGCTCGGCACTGCCCAGTTGCGGGTATGCGCCCCACAGCCAATTAGCTTTGAATAGACGACCAATTACGCTGGCAACTTTGAGTGTATGCTTGGTTGCTTCTTCAAGCTGGTCAATTCGGCTGATGATCAAGCGGTGTAAGCTATCAGGCAAATCCAGTTGGGCCACGGCCTTGGGGTCGCTCAAATCGGGCTGGCGTTCAACCACCAAATTAATCAATTCTTCAATATAAAATGGGTTGCCTTGGGCCCGATCGGTCAATTTGCTAACCAACTGCTCGGATGGTGCTTGGCGATTGCCGAGCAGTTGTTTGATTTTGAGCCGCACCAATTCGGCAGTTTCTTCGAGCGTAAATTCTTGTAATTCGATTTCGTGCCAATGTTCAAGCTGGCGTAACTCGTGCCACATCGTTTGATCACGCTCGGCGGAAGGTCGATAGGCCAGCACAATCAGCACAGGCACATCGCGAATCGCCTTAGTAATCCGCGCCAGCAAATCATTCGAGAGCGAATCGATCCAATGGCAATCTTCGAGCACCAGCAACAATGGCGTTTCGTTGGCACGATAACGCAAACAATCCACCAGCAGCGATTCAAGTAGCATCTTGCGCGACTTAATATCCAGCAATTTGGTCAAGGATTGATCGGGAATTGGCAGGCGTAGTGCACTGGCCAGCAGCGGCATCCAATCTAATAAATCTTGATCGATCAGGGCTAATTGCGCCCGCAACTGCAACATTTGCAAATCGAGCGGCCACTCAGGATCAACATTGAAAAACGAGCGCCACAAGTTATGCCAGAGCAAATAGCTAATGGTTGTGCCATACGAAAGGCACTCGCCGCTATACACCGCCACCCGTTGCGCCCGCGCAATCCGGCGAATTTCGGCCACCAGCCGCGATTTGCCCATGCCAGCTTCGCCCGTAATCCCCAAAACTTGGCCATGGCCCTGCTTGATGCTACTAAGTAATTCGCCGACAGATTGTAACTCTTGGCTGCGCCCGACCATTGGCAAAGCATAAATTGGCTCTTGGCCACGAATCGCGGTCTGGCGCAAATCGGTTAATTCGTGTAATTCGACCAATTCACTACGACCTTTGACCCGAACGGCTGGCAATGGCGCAGTTAAAAAGGTTGAACTAAGGGTTTCTTGGGTGGCTTCAGTCAGCAAAATTTGGCCTTGGCTGGCTTGCTGCATCAACCGCGCCGCCAAATTGACCGTATCGCCAATCACGGTATATTCTTGACGACGCTCCGAGCCAATCAAGCCACAAAAGACAAATCCAGTGTTGATGCCGATGCGAGCCTCAAATTCAGGCAAAGCGCGAAGCTCTAAAGCACAATGCGCCGCCCGATCACTATCATTTTCGTGGGCAACTGGTGCACCAAACAGCACCAAAAAACTACTACCTTTATCGCCAATTTCAACTTTATTCAGATAGCCATCGTAGCGCTCGACGATCCGTAGCACCTCGCGAAAGTAATGGTTGAGCCGTTCGGCGGCAAATGGATCGCGATCATAATCGGGGGCATCGAAATTAACAAACAACAGCGTAACCGAACGGCGCTCGTTGATAAACGCGGTACGACCTTCACGCACTTGTTGGGCAATTGTTGGGTGCAAGTAGGCATCGAATTGGGCAGGTGGATGCGGGGTGATTGGTTCAGGCCAGCGAATTGGCTGCGCCCGCACACTTTGCTCAAGCCCAAGCACCTTGGCAAAACGCTGATCGAGCGTCTCACGCTTGAACTGCTCGCAATCCAACGAGGCATAATCAATAATCACATCGCCAGAACGAGCCTGATTTTCGGCCTCGGCAGAGCGTAACAATGCCGAACCACCAACCACCGCAACACAGCGCTTCGTCGGATCGCCGACCGTGGTATAGAGCACATGGCCTGCGGCAATGCCAATTTTGAGGGTCAAACGCCATTTGGTTGCTTGAATTTCGATTGCGCCCAATTGCTCCATCAGGCTTTGCATTTCGAGGGCACAACGGACGGCGCGGGCGGCGACGCGTTGGGTGCGTTGTGGTTGATTAATCGGAAATAACGCGGTAATTGCATCGCCGCCAAATGTGCTAATCATGCCGCCAAAGCGCTCGATCACATCAATTAATGGGGCAAAACAGCGATTTAATAGGCGGGTTAGGGTTTCAGTTCCATGCGAATCGTGTTGGCCAAGCGCCTCACTGAGCGGCGTAAAGCCTGCGATATCGGCGAAAAGCACCACGGCTTGGCCATGTTTCGTTGTTTGAGTTGCAGAAGAGGCCCGTTGATCAAGCAATCGTGGGACAAGATACGGCGGCACATAAGCAAACCAGCGTGCTTGCATGGAGCAACTCCTAGGCCCGTGAAATCATCGCGCGAATTACGCTTGCTCCTAGTATAGCCCGTACCATAGTCCTACGCAAATGCTTAGGCCAGTATTTTAGCGCCAATCAGCCTTCAATCCACTTAAATTGCAGATCTCGCAATTAAGCTTGAGTCATCGTTGCTTGGTGAATTTAGGCGGGTCGAAACTGGATAAACCTGCATTTTTTCACCAGCAAACGGCGTTAACAACGGCAGCAGATCAGCCACATCAGCAGCAGGATTGAGCCACTCACGCTCGGTTTCCGGCTCAAGGATCACTGGCATACGATTATGCACCGCTGCCGCCATGGGATTGGCCGAGGTCGTAATAACCGTAAATGTGGCTAAGGGAGTTGTGCCAGCATTCCATTCTTCCCACAAACCCGCCATGGCAAATGGCTGAGTATCTTCGAGCACAAAGCGCATTGGTTGCTTGCCATTGGGAGTTGCCTGCCATTCATAGTAGCCATCGGCCAACACCAAACAGCGACGTTTCCGCAGTGGCTCACGAAAACTGGGTTTTTCTAGGAGTGTTTCGGCTCGAGCATTAATCATTTTATGGCCAATATTTGGATCTTTGGCCCAATGGGGCACTAAACCCCAACGTAACCATTGCACGCTTTGCGGATCACGATTGAGAATGACTGGTAAATTCTGGCTTGGCGCTGCATTATAGTGAGCTTGCCAATCGCCTGCCACTTGAACCCCAAAACGTAAAGCAATTTGCTGCCCATTGGCAGTGATCGAATAGCGTCCACACATCGCTTTAACTCCTTTGTAATCACCCAAAAGCTACTATCAGTTACCCTAAACTTAAGTATACCTTTAAAAACCTTAAAAGCAAACACATTTGTTCGCTTTTATCGCAATAAAAGGCTTTATGCTACAATAGTTGCTTGCAAGCCCATGCGTGGAGGGCTGCACTTAACCCTATCTGCGAACAATGGGAGTTCTCAACGTGAAAAGCATCACGGTGGCCTTACCCGCCTATAACGAAGCTGAAAATATTCCGGCCATGGTTGAGGAAGTGGTCAATACCCTCGAAAGCCTTGGTCGCGCCTATGAAGTTATTGTCGTCAACGATGGGAGCCGCGATAATACTGCGGCGGTTGTGCGTGACCTAGAAGCTCGCTATCCGCATGTTCGTTTGGTCGATCATGCGGTGAACCAAGGCTATGGCGCTGCGGTTTGGACAGGTCTGACTAGCGCAAAAACCGATTTGGTCTTTTTTACCGATGCTGATCGCCAATTTGACCTTGGCGAGTTGCCAAAATTGCTGGCCAAAATTGATCAAGCCGATTTGGTGGTTGGCTATCGCTCACCACGCCGCGACCCGCTGATGCGGCGATTGAATGGCTGGGGCTGGAGCCGCTTGGTTACCTTGTTGTTTGGCTATACCGCTCGTGATATTGATTGCGCCTTCAAATTGATGCAACGCCATGTGGTCGATACGCTCAAAACTGAAGTTCAATCACGCGGGGCCACGTTTAGCGCCGAATTTTTGGTTCGCGCCAAACGGGCTGGCTTTCGCTTTGAAGAAGTTGCGATCAATGGTCATCGCCCACGGGTAGCCGGCAATCCGACCGGAGCCAAACTGAGCGTCATTCTGCGAGCCTTCCGGGAATTAATTGCTGTGCGCAGCGAATTAGCACGCCAAGAGCAAACCAAGGCCAAACATATTTAACTTGTCAGTTTGATTGCAAAATCAACACCGCCTACAGGAATTGAGGGCGGTGTTGCTATTTTAGCAGCTTGATAGGCCAAATTCCTCATCTCCAATAAAACAAATGTGCTATCATAAGAAAAGATTGTGGTTTAATCTAGGAGGTTGGAATGAATGTCGTCGCATTTCGTCATTTTTACAATTATCACTTTGCTCAAAATCGCCAGCTTTTAGATGATTATGTCGCGCAATTATCTGCTGAGCAATTTGTGCAAGCTGTCGATTATTCGCTTGGCTCGGTGCGTAACCAACTGGTGCACATAATCAGCGTTGATCAAGCATGGTTTAGCGGCTTACGTGGTGTAGAATTCCTAGAAATGCTCGATCCCAATCAGTTCCCTGATCTGGCAACGCTGCGGGCTTATTGGGCGAACATCGAGGCTACGATGCGCGAATATCTGGCCAATTTGCAGGATGCCGATTTGCAAACCAAGCCGCTTGATGGCGAGGATGAAAATTTAATTGTTTGGCAGGTATTACTGCAAGTGGTGAATCATGGCACCGACCATCGTGCTCAAATCTTGCGCTTGTGCCACGATTTTGGCATAAAAACCAGTTCACAAGATTATATTTTTTATGTCTATGAGCATCCCGAAGCTTAAAAAAACAGCGACCCACTCCGTTTTTGAGTGGGTCGCCAACATCATTAAGCCAATTGAGGAGTTGGGCGGCGAGGGCGATTATTGTAGTAGAGCACAAACCAGCAAACAAGCGTAAACATCGCCAAAGCCACAAAACCATAGCTAAACGAGCCAGTTTGTTGGCGAATGTAGCCCAGCAGCAAAGGCGGGAAGAAGCCGCCTAAACCACCAGCCGCACCCACCAAGCCGGTCACAATCCCCACCGATTGCGGGAAATATTCGGGCACGAGTTTGAACACCGCCCCATTGCCTAAACCAATTGCCGCTGCCATGCCCAAGGCTCCAATCGTAAATGGCATAACATTGCTGAAAGCCATCAAGCCTGCCATACAGGTGGTGATTGGAAAAACCCATTTCAAAATCGTCGTACCGCCAATTTTATCGGCCAACACGCCGCCAAATGGCCGTGCGGCGGTGGCAACCAACACAAAGCCAGCAGTTCGCAAGCCAGCATCGGTTTTGCTGATACGAAATAAATCGGTCAGCAAGGTTGGCAGATAAACCGTCATCGCCACAAACCCACCAAAGGTCAAAAAGTAGTAGAGGCTCAAAATCCAGCTTTTGGGGCTGCTCATCGGCTGTAAAATTTGGCTCAAGCTTTTGGCTGGCCCTTGGCGCGGTGCATTGCGGGCAAAGAGCATAAAGCAAATTAGCCAAACCACGGTCAAAGCCGAAAAAACCCAAAAGCCCCATTGATAGCCTAAATTGGCGGCTAGCACTGGTGCGCCAAACGCGGCCAACGATTGCCCAGCATTGCCAGCACCATACACGCCTAGGGCAAAGCCTTGACGTTGCGGCGGATACCAGCCACTCACAAAGCCGACCCCAACCGAAAAGCTAGCTAAAGCCAAGCCACAACCAAACGCCGCAATCAAGAGTTGGTTGTACGTTTCGACCCAGCCCATACCGAGTGATGGAATAATCGAGCCAGCCATCACCGCGCTAAACACCACCCGCCCACCATAGCGGTCAGTCAGCATCCCCAAGGGAATCCGGCCCAAACTACCGAGCAGCACGGGCAAGGCTAGCGCAACGCTTACCTGAACTGGAGTAAGATTCAAATCAGTTTTAATAGTTGGCATCATGGCCGAAACCGAGCCGAAAATCGCAAAACAGATGGCAAATGCGCCAGTTGCGAGGATTAATTGGCCCAAATTGCCACGGGCTTGGCCGCCATTGGCCGTTGCTTGAGCAGTCATTGCAAGGCTCCTAAAATCAGTTGGCAGTTCGATCAAGCTTGTAGAGAAATCTCAGCAAGCCAAGGTTGAGCAATAAACAGATGCAGCTAAAGATTAAGGCTGGCAGTGGCACACCGCTATCGCCACCAAGATACGAGTTCATGGTAGCGGTCAACAACCAAAGCTGCACAATATCGATGATTAGCACGATACTTAAAATGCCATGGACGATGGTCATTTTTTGATGACGTGGAAAGCGTTGTTTCATATGCTGCGTAACTCCACCGAGGTTGCAAACACCTCATCGCCTTGCACCTCAACATGAATGCGTGGCAATGGGCGTTGCGGTGGCCCCGCTAATGGTCGGCCTTCATCCAAGCTGAAGTAGCCTTGGTGGCATGGGCAGACGATTTTATTTTCGGCGACGTTGGGAATCACTGCACATGAAAGATGGGTGCATTTTTGGCTATAGGCAACCAAGGTATGCTCATCAGGTCGCACCAAAATGCATGGCTCATGCTCGTTGGGGTAACGAAATAGCAGCGTTCCACCAACCGGAATATCAGCTAAATTGGCGATTTTTTGGGCTGGCGGCGCGGCGGCTTGGTTGCGCTGCCAATTTTTAAACAAAATCCAAAATTGGCCAGCACTAAACGCCGAGCTAATCAACACCAAAAATTTAGCAAATTCACGCCGTGAAACATAGTTATCTTGAGCCACATCGATTGGAAAATCTTGCCGCCATTGTGGTTGTTGGCACAATGGCAGGCCATCGGGGGACAACGAAAGTTCATCGTGATCGTGGGTCATAATTCAGCAAGTCCTTTCTGATAGAGCTTCAACGAGAACAAGCGACGGCGTTAATCCTCATGCATCATCAAGAAAATATCTTGGCCGCTGGTGTGATCATGCATGGCCGAAAGCACGTCGATGTGTTCTGGTTGGGCGGTTCGGGGCACCATCATATGGACTTTTGTGCTGATAACTTGCTGACCAAATTGAAATTGATTCACAGGCATCGAGCGGGGACGTTGGGCTTCAATTTGCTCGCGCGTCCCGTAGTATAAAGCACCACTTGGGCAGACCGAGGCACACATCGGCGCTTTGCCTATCGAAGTTCGGTCATAACACATATCGCATTTCATCATCAGTTCGGCTTCGCTATTCATCTTGGGCACACCAAACGGGCAGGCCAGCACACAGTTATTACAGGCAATACAGCGGGGTTTGCGGGCGGTTTGCACTACCCCATCAGGCGTTTTCTTAATCGCATCCGCCGGACAAACCTCGGCACAGGTTGGCGAATTGCAGTGCATACACACCACTGGCGCAGTTTGAGTCGAATACTGGCGATTCACAAATTCAAGGTGAATCATTGCGCGGCCTTTGTGGGTATCGCACTCGCTACAGGCTTGCACACACGATTGGCAGCCAATACAGCGGCTGGGATCGATAAAAAATTCATATTGGGCTTCAGGCATGGCAGGCTCCTATTGCTGTGGCTCAAGTTGGCTGGCATAAGCAGGCGCTTGGGTCGCTTTGGCAATCCGCACCGCACAAACCTTATACTCAGGAATTTTCGAGATTGGGTCTTGGGCGGCGATTGTTAAGCGATTGATGCTCTTTTGGCCAGCCCAGTGATAGGGCACAAAGATCGTATCGGGGCGAATTGTGCGAACCAACTGTGCCCGCAGGGTAATTTCGCCGCGCCGCGTTTGAGCCGTCACCCAATCACCTTCTTGGATGTTGTGGCGCATGGCCAGTTGTGGGTGAATTTCAATCCGTGGCTCTGCATATTGATCAACCAAGGGACCGATCCGGCGGGTTTGCGTGCCCGAAAGGAAGTGGCTAATCACCCGTCCGGTCGTCAACATTAAAGGATATTCGGCATCAACATCTTCGGCGGGCGGGGTGTAGGGCGAAACATTAAAGCGGGCTTTACCATCGGGGAAGTAGAACGGCCCAGCACCTCTGGCAACTGGATTCCACGAATTTGGCTCGAATAAGCGCGGCGTACCGGGATGATCATCGCTGGGACATGGCCAGAAAACCCCGCCTTGGGCTTCGATTTTCTCGTAGCTAATGCCTGAATAATCGGCAACGCCACCTTTGGAAGCTCGGCGCAATTCATCGAAAATCTCGCGTGGCTCGTTAAATGTAAAGCCCTTGCTGCGCCCCAAAGCCTTAGCAATATCCTGAATAATTCGCCAATCTTGGCGAGCAGCCCCAGGCGACTGAATTGCCTGATTGATTTTGATCACCCGACCTTCGGCTTGGGTCACCGTGCCTTCATCTTCCTCTTGCAGCGAGCCAGGCAAGACAATATCGGCATGGCGGGCACTATCATTCAAGAAAAAATCAATCGAGCTATAAAATTCCAGTTTGTCGAGCATCGCGCTGACATATTCGCTATCGGGCAGCGAAACCTTGGGATTGAAGCACAAACTGAGCAAGCCTTTGATCTCGCCAGTTTCGATTTTGCGAAAAATTTCGTAGGCATCAACCCCAGGTTGCGGCATATCTTCGACTGGCATATCCCAAATATTGGCGATATGTTGGCGATGTTCGGGGTTAGCCAAATCGCGCCAGCCTGGCAATTGGTCGCATTTTTGGCCATGCTCGCGGCCACCTTGGCCATTGGCTTGCCCCGTAATCGTCGCATAGCCACAATTTGGTCGCCCGATGCGGCCCGAAGCGAGCACCAAACTGATTGCACCCATAACATTTTGCACGCCATGGGTATGGTGTTCAATGCCACGGGCATGGGTCATAAACGAAGTTTTGGCCGTGCCCCAAATTTCGGCGGCTTGTTGAATGCCTTTTTCGGCAATACCCGTAACTTCGGCAGTGCGCTTAGGTGTCCAAGCGGCAACATGCTCGGCTACGGCCTCAAAGCCAACTGTATGATTGTTGATAAAGTCATGATCCAGCCAATCGTTTTTGATCATCAGGTGCAAAATGCCGTTGAACAGGGCAATATCGCGGCCTGGCTTAATTGGCAAATACAAGTCGCAAGTACGGGCAATTGGTGTGATGCGCGGGTCAACCACGATAATTTTGGCTCCGTTTTCGCGTGCTCGCCACACATAGCTGGTAGTAATTGGCGCACATTCGGACACATTCGCCCCGCTAATCCAGACCACATCGGTATGTAGCATGTCGTCCCAGGCATTGGCGGCGCGGTCGATGCCAAACGATTTTTTGTTGGCAGCGCCAGCACTAACCATGCATAAGCGTCCGTTGTAATCGATATAAGGTGTTTTGAGGCACATACGGGCAAATTTGCCCATGAGATAGGTTTTTTCGGTGGTCAAACTAGCGCCTGAGAGAATGCCAAAGGCGCTGTTGCCATATTTTTCTTGGATGCGGGCAATCTCGCCAGCAACCCGCTGAATTGCCGCAGCATACTCAATTGGCCGAAAACCGCCGCTACTAGCAGGATCACGCTCCAAGGCAGTCAGCAAGCGGTCGGGATGCGCTCCTTGTAAGTAGCGTTTCACGCCTTTGGGGCAGAGCATGCCTTGGTTAAATGGAAAGTCGTACCACGGCTCAAAGCCAATCACGGTGTTATCTTTGACTTTGAGTTGAATACCGCATTGCTGACCACAAAAGCAACAATGGGTTTTGACCAAGCGATCTGGCTCCACTCCAGCTTCAAGCCGTTGACCTTGGGCATGAGCGAGGTGCGGGCCAAATGCTGCAATAATATCGAGTTCAGAACGGGGTAGCTGTGCCATAATTGAAACTCCTCATAAACCTAAAAATGCAGATTGGCCTGATCCTCATGGCCAAGTGGGCCTTCGCTGATCACGGCGTTGCCAAAACGCGGCGCGGTCGGCTGCTCGCTGATGCTCGAAAACATTTGATCGCCAAAATTGCCTTGCCACTGTTTAGTTTGGGCTAAAACCAACATTGCCCGCCGACAGGGTGGGCAAATCCATTGATAATGTTCGATTTCGCCCTCAACCTCGTAGCGAAAACCCAATTGCTTTTGCACGGTAATCAAATCTTCGATGTGCATGCGCGAGGAATAGGCCTCGCCACAACGGCGGCAATGCGCTTGCTCGCTGACAGCGCCTGCATCTTTGTAGAAGGTTGCCCCAAGTTGGGCGGGCCGTTGGAAAATGTGAAAAAACTTACCAAACGGCATATACAGCAAGGTAAAAATCACCGTGATCGCGTGCAGAATTGCGATAAAATCGAAGGCATAGCCACGCATCCACGTGTAGCTAGCAGTCAGCATCACGCCGGTCACGCTAATGGCAAACAGCAAAATCAGCGGCAAAATATCTTCAACAAATTGCTGAACTGAGGCCGCGCCATGGTCGCGCATGCGTCGCCACATCGCCAGCATCACCCCAAAAATCACCGCAAACGACGACCAAACCAAGCCATGAAACATTAAGAAGGCAAACATCGAATGCACAGGGAAATCGAAGAGCGCAAAGCCAAAAATATAAGCCCGATATGACTCTAACGAGCCTGGTACGCTCTCGAAGTGCAGCCAACCAAACACCAAGGGAAAAGTAATCGCGAGGGCAATAATACAGCCCCACATAATGAACCAGTGGGCCAGCCAGCGCAATTTGCCACGCTTCCAAATAAAGCGATTGGCGGCAAAATCGCTGGTTGTGCGGGTAAATAAATTGCGGGTGTTGGTTAATAAGCGCTGAGGTTTAAAAAACATTTGCCAGCCGCGTTTCCAATACATGGCGGTTGGCGGGCGTTGCAGCCACATCGTATAGCGGTAGGTAATGCCGAAGGTGGCAAAAAGCGTGGCAAAGGTATAGGCGACGAGGGCTGCATCAAAATGCGCCAGATCACGCGAACCAACCGCAATCATGATCGCAAGACTAAAAGTGGTAATGCAACCCCAAATAATCGCTTTCCGAACGGGGCGAGGTTTGACCATCGGGTGCTCCTTGAACCTATAACGACACTGTTGTTTTCACTTGGCACATGGAGGGGAATAGCAAATAGGCTATTCGCTAGCAACTCACAACAATGGAATCAGCTAAATAGCTTTGGTTGAAAACTCCTTACCCAGCAGTGATCAGGGTCAGATAGCTTTGTTGAATCTGGCCTAACGACTCAAACGTGTAGCCTTCGTCGCTCAGCGTTTCGTGCAATATCACCGGGATTCGGTCGGTAACGCCGATTAAATAGCTCATGGGCGGCAACTTTTTGAGCGTTGTAATCGTGCGCACCATCGGTTCGGGTGGTTTGAGGCCGCGATTATCCAAAACCACACATGGCTTGGCGGAGTTGGGCTGGTCGCTTGGCTGAGTTTCAGTGCTGGCAAGTCGTCCGATCAACACCAACCAATCGTCGCTGGTATGTTGGTGCGCCCAAGCTTGGTAGCCGCGCCGAGCGAGCCACTGATACAACGGCACTGGCTCGAAGCTGCTGCGTAAAAGCAACAGTTGATCATCGGCAAGCGCTAGCGTGGCGGGAGTAATCAGCGCCAAGGGATTTTGGGCAGTTGCTTGGGCTTCACGTACATCGAGTAAATAGCTGATATGGCTAAATTGCAGCCAAGCTGGTGGAATCGTTGGATCAAGCTGTGGGCTGGAAGGCTCAGCCAGCGGCGTAACCGCAACGGGTTCGCCATTAGCCTGATTCAGTGCTTGCACTAAACTGGCTGGCTCAATTTGAGCAATTTGGGCGGCCTGTTCAAGCGTAACCATGCGGGCAAATACCCGCCGCAACAGCGGATTGCGCAGCCGTTGAAAGGCCTGATGTTGAGCCACAAAAACCTCAAGCAAATTGGGATAACGCTTGAGAATGTCAGCGACCGTCATAGTAGCGGTAATCATGGATACCTCGTTGCGCTAATAGCTCACTATGCTGAGTCTAGCGCCAGCAGGTCGATTGAGCAGCGACTTTTCTCACAACCAAGCTATGTGAGAAAAGTCACGCCATCGCTAGCCGAAATTTGCTAGGCTGAAGCATCGGTTAATTGCTTGCTGAAACGAGGATGCGATGCATGTGCCCAGCCAAACCTATAATCACGCTCGCAATGTGTTGATTCTGCTGCTAATTGCCCAAGGATTTTTGCTGGCTTGGGCCAGTTTGCAAGGGCTGATTGCGCCGCAGTTGATTGGCTTCCCCTATAGCCCCAACATCTTAAGTTTGACCCACTTGATCACACTTGGCTGGGCTAGCTTAATTTGTTTGGCGGCCTTATATCAACTCTTGCCAGTGCTGTTACAGCAACCGTTGGCTTGGCGCAGCATGGTCGATTGGAGCTTTGGCGCGTTTGTGGTTGGCAGCGGCCTGTTTAGTTGGGCATTTAGTCAAGCGGCAGCTCATTGGCTGATTAGCGGGGCTGGATTGATGAGTCTTGGCTTGTTGGGCATTTTGGCGAGCTATGGCCGCACCTTATGGGTTGCGCAACAGTGGGATGTGACGACGATTGGAATCAGTTTAGGATTAACGACCTTAACAATTCAACTCCTAATTGGTATCGCCTTGGTCATCAATCGCTCAATCCTCGTTTGGCCGAGTTTGGTGGCCTATGGTCCGTTGGGGCATGCCACGTTGGGCGTTTTGGGTTGGTTTAGCACGCTCACCTTGGCGCTTAGTTATCGTTTGTTGCCAATGTTTACTTTAGCTCACGGCTATCTTTGCCGTTGGCGCTGGGTCGCGATGCTTGGAATGAACCTTGCGGCCTATGCGACTGGTTTAGCCCTGTGGCATCAAGCTTCACAATCAATTATGTTGAGTTGCACAGGTTTAATTGTGCTCAGTATCGGTGCATGGTTGGCTGATGTACGAACTATCCTCAAGCATCGGATTCGCCGCCACGTTGAAAGCCCAATCAAAGTGTTTATTACGGCGGGAGCTTGGCTATTAATTTGTAGTAGCTGGGCGGTTGCAGCCAGTCTAGGTTGGTTGCCAAGCAGTGGCGTTAAGCAATTTCAGGTGTTATTTATGGCAGCCATGCAAGGCTGGATTGGCCTTGCAATCATGACCATGCTGCACAAAATTATTCCATTTTTGATTTGGATAGCCCGTGCCAATAATCCCAAACAACCTGTTCCAAGCACTGCCCGCGAGCTATTTTGGCCGCAATTGAGCAGCATCGCGATTGCAAGTTATGGCTTGGGCAGTGGCTTGGTGGTTGTTGCAGTGGTGATAAATAATGTTTGGCTTTTGCGCTTGGGCAGTGGGTTGATTGCTGCTAGCGCGATTGCCCTATTGCTCAACTGCTGGCATGGGCTACGCTTAGAACAAAGCACAAGGCAGATGGGGATGAGACTATAGGCGATCAGAGACTGGTCAAATATCAAACGCTAATAGCTGCAAGCCAGTGCGTATCCACGATCATTTAGCGGGCAACCGCGACCATCTTAATCCCATGGCGTGGCCGTAGGGTAATGACAGGTTGTAGAGCCACTGGATGCTCAGGCACAAGCTTTAAGCGCCAGCGCTGGCCAATCGTTGCCAGCAATAAAATGCCTTCCATCCAAGCAAATTGTTCGCCGATGCAAATTCGCGAGCCACCACCAAACGGAATATAGCTCCACTTGGGGCGTTGAGCAATTTGCTCAGCCGTCCAACGGTCAGGATTAAATTGATAAGCATTGGGGAACCAACGTTCATCATGATGCACCACAAACGGCGAAACGGTCAGGCCAATCCCAGCGGGAAAAACATACTCGCCAACCTGATATTCGGCCAAGGCTTCACGCCCCATAATCCACGCTGGGGGATACATACGAATCGATTCGGATAGAATCATGCGCGTATAGCTCAAGTTTTGAACATCATCCATGGTTGGAATGCGCCCTGCCAGCACCTCGTCGAGTTCGCGATACCAACGTTCAGCAACTGCCGGATGTTGGCTAAGCAAATACCATGTCCAACTCAAAGCATTCGCAGTAGTTTCATGGCCCGCCAAAAACAGCGTAATCGCCTCATCGCGCACTTGTTGATTGTCCATCCCTGTACCATCGCCCTCGGTATCTTGGGCCAACAGCAGCATCGAGAGCAAATCGCCGTGGTCGCGTTGATCGTGGCGGCGTTCTTCAATCACCCGAAACATCAATTGATCGAGATATTGAATGCTCGCTTGAACCCGCCGATTCGAGGCTAGTGGCAAGCGTTCGATCAACTCAGCAAAGGGCAAAATCATCACATTAAAGCGATTGAGCAAATGTTCAAGCGCCTCGCCAACCGCCTGGGCATCACGCTCAACATCGGCATCAAACAAGGTTTTAGCTACAATCCGCAAGGTCAAGCGCATCATCTCGGCATGCACATCAAAAACTTGGTTTGGTTGCCATTGTTCGCGCATTTCGGCAGCATAGATGGCCATCACCTCAGCATAGCCCGCGATCCGTTTGCGATGAAAAGCGGGCTGTACCAAACGGCGCTGGCGCATGTGTTGCTCGCCTTCGCTGGTCAACAAGCCATTGCCTAATAAACGTTTGGAGCGTTGCAAAACTATACTTTTGGCCAAAATCTTCTGATTTGTCACCAACATCGCATGAATATCATCAGGGTGATTTAACAAAATTAATTCGCGTGGCCCAAATTTCAACCGCACTACATCGCCATATTCACGCGCGGCTTGGGTTAAAAAAAGCAAAGGATTACGCCGAAATCGCATCAACAAATTGGGAAAACGCGGGGTTGGCCCAGGTGGTTGCTGTCGTAACATGTGGCTACTCCTTAGTACGAATAACCCCGATCATACGCCGAACGATCAGGCTTGTCGAGAGCAATTGATCAATGTTCACACCCTGATCACAAATAGACCACGATTATGATCAAGTATTAATCGCCTGTTTAAACGTCGTTGACCAATTACGTGGTAGCATGAGACCGGATTCATCGACTGTTGGAGAACATTCATGCAACAACTAAAATGGGGGCTACTCGGAACAGGCTGGATCGCTGAACAATTTGCCAACGCCTTAGCCGATTTGCCAAATGCCCAACGTTGGAGCGTGCTTTCGCGCAACCAAGCCTCGGCTGAAAGCTTTGCCCAAACCCATCAATTTGCCCATGCCTATAGCGATCAGGCAGCCTTTTTGGCCGACCCCGAATTGGATGTGGTGATTATTGGTTCGCCGCACCCACGCCATGCTGAACAAACCATCGCCTGTTTGAATGCTGGTAAACATGTGCTGTGCGAAAAACCAATGGGTATCAACAGCCAACAAGTTGAAGCGATGATCGCCGCAGCCCAAGCCAACCAACGCTTTTTGATGGAAGCCATGTGGATGTGGTTTCACCCCAGCACAATCAAGGCTAAACAATTGATCGAGGCTGGGGCAATTGGCAAGCCACACTTGTTCCATGCCGATTTCAGTGTGCACTTCCCGTTCGATCCAAGCCATCGCATGTATGATCCGGCGCTTGGTGGTGGGGCGTTGCTTGATATTGGAATTTACCCCTTGGCCTTGGCCTTGTATCTGTTTGGTGCGCCAACCAGCGTTTATGGTCAAGCTCAAATTGGGCAAACTGGAGTTGATGAACAAGAAAGCATCATTTTGGAATATGGCGATGATCGCCAAGCCAACTGTGTTGCCAGCGTGCGAGCGGCAGGGCCATGCGAAGCAACGATCACCGGCAGCAGCGGCTATATTCGCTTTCAACGCAATTTTTGGCACTCACAACAATTAGTCGTGCAAAGCAACGGCCAACCAAGCGAAACCCTCGATCTGCCATTCATCGGCAATGGCTATGTGACCGAAGTTGCCCATGTGGCCGAATGTATTCAAGCAGGCTTAATCGAAAGCCCAATTGTTACGTGGGCAGCCTCGCGCAGCCTGATCAATACCATGGATCAATTACGTCAAAGCTGGGGTGTAACCTACCCCGACGAGCTTTAGGATTGAGCAACAACAGCCGTGATCAAGCCTACACGTTACACTTGATCACGGCGATTGTTACCGATGAATGATGATTTGAGGGAAGTAAGGTCAAGATTCCATTGTACCCCGAGCCATCCCTGCGGCAATCAGCCACCTCATTGGGTGATGGGTTGCCAGCGCGACCGTATGTGCTCGCTGTTGCGCCTCAGCATACCACATCGCTGCCATCGGATAATCCAAGGCGAATTCGGCCACTAACGCACGATGATACGCTGCTTCCAGCCAGAGCCTTGGCCCATCAGGCTGCGTAAACAGGCTATCCTTGTGCATGTCCACGAATGCCACCAGCGTCATCGCTGCCTCGGCAGCATTCATAGCATCCGCTTGACGGAGCCAACATTGGATCATTAATTCCCATAGTTGCGCATAGGTAACGTGATCTGCCGCGCTTGCTCCATCCGTCCAAAGTGCTATTGCCACCTTTGCCTCCCACAGCGCTTCGGGCACATTGTCATAGGCGAGCCAGATAAGACTCCATAATCGTCGCAGTTCGATTGCTTGCCCAATCGTCCAGCTCTGTTGTAGGAGAACCTTATCGGACCATGCAAAAGCTTTTTGGAGATCATCAGTGCCAACCTGTGAAAGCATCGTTCGCACGGCGATCAACCAATCCTTGTTTTGAGAATGCATATCCATGGCGTGGATCAGCGCCAAGACCGCAATCACTTCGGCATTGACAATCGTTGCTTGCGTTATCGTGGTCAATACTCTATCAAGCTGTTGTTGCATCTGTTTGGTCGGATTAATTTGCTGCCAGCGCCGACCTTGTTCCGCATAGATCGTTAAACCATATGTTTGTGCTTCATCGATTCCAGCAGCTTGTACAATTGCATCCGGATGAACTAACCCATGCGATTGGATCGCCGCATACAGCATTACCCATTGATTCTGTATCTCGGTTAAAGCCGCATCAACCGCCAGTTCGAAGATTGACAGCCTGCTGATAGATAGCGGTTGCCACATTAGGCTGTATTCCATATGGATATCCTTGAATATAATCATGAATATGCCTATCTTTGACCACGGTAAATGTGAATACATCGATCACAAACCGTGCTCTTAAGACGGCTTTCAAGACCAGATGGGGCACTTTTGTTACAATTGCAGGTCACCAACCCTTCCACGGTTTTGGCCAACAGGCGTTCGACCCGGCATTGGTAATCTGGTCGAGAATTTTGTCCGCTACGTCAACGCTGGGGTGTAACCTACCTCGACGAGCTTTAGAATTGAGCAACAACAGCCGTGCTTAAGCGTAATGTGTAGGCTTGATCACGGCGATTGTTGCCGATGAATGATGATTTGAGGGAAGTATGGACGATCCAATTTTTCTGTTTATGCTGTTTCTTTTTGGGTTTGGGCTTGTTTTGATTATCACAATGAGCCTATCCTTTTTTAGAGCAACTGCATCGAAGGCTACAATTACAGCCATTCAAACCAACGGAAGATTGCTGTATAAGAAAAAATCAAGCTTGAAGCAAAATGGAACATGGGCAAGGGCCAAGTATTGCCGATCGAAATCTATAGCACTGGGATCATTATCTATCCATTATTTGTGCGGGCAATTCCGATTGATCGAGCTGAAATTCAACGGATAGTCTTGGAGCGTCCTTTTATTTTTCAAAGAATCAAACTTATCCATAGCTCGAAATTCACCCATAGTCCTTCGTACTTTAAATATAATCCTGAGCTATGGGATGTGCTGCAGCATTATGGTGATCCGTACGAACAAAGCCTAGCCCCAGCTAATACTTAAGCGCTACGAACGCCAAGGCTGATAATCGACCAAGGCTGGTTCAGGCCGAGCTAAAGGGAAAATTACCCAAAAACAGCTACCTTGACCTACGGTACTGGTCATGCCAACTTGGCCACCCAAGGCCAGCACCAGTGCCCGCACAATTGCTAAACCCAAGCCCCAGCCTTGGGCGATCGTACTAGCACGCGTGTGGCGTTCCCAAATCCGCACACTATCAGTGGGGCTGATGCCAGGCCCAGTATCTTCAATTTCAATGTTCAACATGTGTTTTTCGCTGGTATACGCACGAATCGTAATCGTGCCTGCTTCAGTGTAACGCACAGCATTGCTGACTAAATTGTGTACAATTTGCCAAACCCGATCACGATCGCTAATCAACGCTGGCAAATTTGGATCAAGCTCCAGATGAATGCGACAGGTCGAACGCAGCATTGTGCTAGCGACTGCCACAATCTCAGGAATTAATGTGCTTAGATCAATTGTATGGCGCACAAATGAGAGCGTTCCAGTCATCAATGCTGTACCATCGACCAAATCGCGCACAAGTCGCTGAATATGCAACACCGAGTTATAGGCCTGTGGCAACAACGAACCCAGTGCATGATCGGCTGGTAAGAGCGGATCACCCTGCAATAATTCTAAAGTTCCCTGCAAAAAATGCAACGGATTGCGAATATCGTGGGCGACGATTTGGTTAAGCTCAGCCACACTCAGATTCGTCAGCGCAACAGGTGGCTCATCTGTAGCGGGCGCACGCAGCAATGGCATCCAGCGGGCAATTTGGTGGGCCAAAAGTTTAAGCGCTGCTACATGAATCGGTGTAAAACAATGCGCTTGTGGATCAAAGGCACACAGAGTTGGAGTAAGCATGGCAGTTGATGCCGGAATTGGCACACCCAAATAAGCGCGAATGGGCGTTTCCAACCGCTCAAGCAAGCGTTGAACCCGTAAATCAATCTCAGCATCATCAACAACTAAGGGCTGTGAAGTCACATCAATATACTGACAAAAAGTATCTTCGCGAGCAAGGGTGCTGCCTGCTGCCAAATTGCCAGTCGTCGCTGGATAAATCGCCCGAATATATTGATGCGTTCGATTTAAGTCGCCAATCAAGGCCGTTGTTGTCCCAGTTACCTCGCATGCAACTGCCAGATAAGTTTGGATTGCGCGATCAACGTCATCAAATTGCATCGTGCTGAGGGTTGCCAAGCGCTCCAATATTTCCTGCTCGGCAGCACGATCATCATCATGCAAATTCATTGGTAACTCTCTTTCTAGCACCATTGCTCAAACCATAAATCTGCCTTCTATGCCTAGCGCATGGTAGTATACAACTTGAATGAGGGCGACAACAAGAGCCAATCTTTTGAGGCAAAAAACCACCAATTACATTTTGTTGATAGCAGAATCTATTCCATCCTATGATACAGATTGATTACCAATCCATCGCCATCTTGTAATCCCAAACTCGATACACGTTATTCGAACCCCAACCTACAGCCCGATAAAACTGCGGTATAGTGATGCTGCGGTTGCTGCAGATCGTAGCAGCCTAGTTAAGGAAGCACTATGCGTCGTGTTGTCATTACCGGAATGGGAATTGTTTCACCGTTGGGTTGTGGGGTTGAGGTCGTTTGGCAACGCTTGTTGGCTGGGCAATCGGGTATTGGTCAATTGCCAGAGCAAATTAGCGCAGGTTTAGCCAGCACAATCGGCGGAATGGTGCCAAGTTTGGCCGATGATCCGCAGGCTGGTTTTGAACCAAGTGCCGTTGCCAATAGCAAAGAGCTACGCAAAATGGATCGCTTTATCGTGCTTGGTTTGGCGGCGGCTGCCGAGGCACTTCAACAAGCTCAATGGCAACCACAAACTGCGGAAGCCCAAGAGCGCACTGCAACCTTAATCGCCTCGTGCGTTGGTGGATTTTCGACCATTACCCAAGCGGTACGCACTTTAGATAGCAAAGGCCCGCAACGGCTCTCACCGTTTACCGTACCAGCCTTTTTGATCAACTTGGCAGCAGGCCATATTTCAATTCGCTATGGTTTTCGAGGGCCAATCGCCGCTCCGGTCACCGCATGCGCCGCTAGTTTGCAAGCGATTGGCGATGGTGCCCGCTTAATTCATAGTGGCGAAGCCGATGTCGCGGTTTGTGGTGGTACTGAGGCAGCGCTTGATCCAGTCAGTCTAGGCGGGTTTGCTGCCGCCCGCGCCTTAGCTACCGAGTTCAACGATCGGCCAACTTTAGCCTCACGCCCATTCGATCAAGCCCGTGATGGCTTTGTGATGAGCGAGGGTGCGGGTGTTTTGATTTTGGAAGATTTAGACCATGCCTTAGCCCGAGGCGCAACGCCATTGGTTGAGGTCGTTGGCTATGGAACAACTGCTGATGCCTACCACATCACCTCTGGCCCCGAAGATGGATCGGGCGCGGCACGAGCAATGCGCTTAGCCTTGCGCCAAGCCCAAATCTCTGCTGAAGATATTCAACATCTCAATGCCCATGCCACCTCAACCCAAGTTGGCGATCGCGGCGAACTTGCGGCAATTAAACAAGTATTTGGCGAGAACTCTGGATTAGCCGTGAGCGCTACCAAATCTTCAACTGGCCACTTGCTAGGAGCAGCGGGAGCAGTTGAGGCAATTTTCACGGCCTTGGCCATTCGCGACCAAATTGCCCCAGCCACATTAAACTTAGAAGATCCTGATCCAGCGAGTGCGGGCATTGATTTGGTAGCCAAGCAACCACGCTCAATGCCAATTGAATATGCCTTATCGAATGGCTTTGGCTTTGGTGGAGTCAACGCTAGCGTAATTCTCAAACGCTGGCAAGGCTAAGTTAAAGTCAAAAATCAAAAGGCAGAAGGCAAAAATGAGAATAGAAGAGGGGAAGGGGTTATCAATCGCGAAGGATGAGGGATGAGTATTTATCTTTGGCATAATCAAATAAACCTCGACCCTTGTTTGAATTATAATTATCAAGCACAGATTACCGACTACTTTAATGGTTCAAATCTGCATAATCGTAAAATGTTACCCGCCTATGCCTTAGAATTTAGCCCAGCAACCTTTTTAGAACAGCTATTTGAGTTAGTACTGACTATAAACCATCAATTATTCCATTTTCAGCAATTTAAAATTTTTGAATATGGCGAAATTCCTTTGGAGTACCCACATGGGTTGATCGCTTATCAGCTAGTCGTGCAAGCCAAAGAGTTTCCTCGTGGCGAATGGATGCATATTTTCATTGATGCCTATTTCCAAATTTTTGGTATTCGAATTGCGATTGATTAACAAACCGAAATCATTAGTAAGATCAAGTTTCAACTCGGTGGTGCAGAATGATTAAACAATAAAAAATCCCACTGGATTGTTGTCCAGTGGGATTTCTATGGAGCGGTACGCATCCCCCTACGTTCCCACAGCGGGTGCTGCAGTAGCCTCGGTGTGTGTCGCGTTCACGGCCTGGTTCGGGATGGAGCAGCGTGGGGCACAACCACCTCGACACGTACCAATCTTGGTTGCCCTCACTCCAACCACCCATCCTCCGACGACTTCATCACTCGCATTCACGCGCATCATTCCCAGTTCTGCCTGCCCTCCGCCATCCGTTGCCCTCCCGCGTCCTGCCGACGCGCGGCAACCGATGATCGCTCGGCTGTCTGT